>Ga0189287_100008_pt1 | contig 447591 bp, 403 predicted proteins | sample UW86minimetaG_FD_130319 | JGI IMG/M metagenome (GOLD analysis project Ga0189287, IMG submission 130319) | Marine microbial communities from the Costa Rica Dome - UW86 mini metaG | ecosystem: Environmental > Aquatic > Marine > Oceanic > Photic zone | place: Costa Rica: the Eastern Pacific... | reverse complement strand
GCGGACTTCCATTTCCACCAGCTCCAGCAGCTCTTCGTCGTCTACCTGGTCAACTTTGTTCAGGAAAACAACCATCTTCGGGATGCCAACCTGGCGGCCCAGCAGGATGTGCTCACGGGTCTGCGGCATCGGGCCGTCAGCGGCGTTCACAACCAGGATCGCGCCGTCCATCTGGGCAGCACCGGTGATCATGTTTTTCACGTAGTCAGCGTGACCGGGGCAGTCAACGTGCGCGTAGTGACGCGACTCGGTCTCATACTCAACGTGTGCGGTCGAGATGGTGATGCCGCGGGCTTTCTCTTCAGGCGCGCCGTCGATCTGGTCGTATGCCTGGAAGTCACCGAAGTATTTGGTGATTGCTGCGGTCAGCGTGGTCTTGCCGTGGTCAACGTGGCCGATGGTGCCGATGTTAACGTGCGGTTTGGAACGCTCAAACTTTTCCTTTGCCATTCTAAAGGCGCCTCGTGTTTGGGGGGCCCTCGCCCCGATTGATCATCGCGGGCCGTTTATTGGGTTCGGAGAGGAAAATCAAGCGTCTGTTGCATCCTCAGTGGCCTCATCGGCCCCCTGTTGCGACGTTTCGGTCGCGGTTTCTTCCGCAGCTGCCGCCTCAGCGGCATTTTCTGCCTCTTGTTCAGGGGCTTCGCCCTCCACAGCAGCCTCTGCTGCCGCCGCATCCTCAGCGCCATCTTCTGGCACGAACCAGCCCTCTTCGGCATGTTGACGCTCAAGGTAGTTCTTGATCAGCCGGGCGGCGTTTTCGCTGAGATTCTTAATCTGCACCTCTTTGGATTGGGTCAGGCCGGATCCGATGAAAGTTTCCCCCGACATCCGTTCCAAAACAGTGATCTGCTTGGGCTCTGCGTTCATTTTGACACCCTTGGCGTCATCCCAGACATCGAGGTTGAGGATCAGCACCGATTTCGGGGAGGCCACAACGGGCAGACCGGGCTGGGCCAGCACAAACCCCTGTACCGAAACGCCGAAGTGATAAAGGCGATCACCTTCATAGCGGTCGAATCGGCTGCCGATGGCCTGTTTCAGGGCGGCGACCCATTCTTCCTGCTCAGCGTCGCGCGACACTGGGCCTTTGACCATGTTGTTGGCCACCACGATGTTGTGACCAAAGGCGAAGTCCCCCAGCGGTTCAGGTTTTTCTTCCAGATCACCGGTGGACGAACAGGCCACCAATCCAAAAAGCGCCAGACCCGCCAGAATTCGCATCAGCATCCCAAACCTCTCCCTTGATCCTGCAGTGCCCTCTTTGTCGAAGGCTTTCCCTGCCATACCGCAGCCATTGCGAGCAGGCAAATTGCCTCACGCGGCGCGGATGGATTGCCGTGGCAAACGTTGCACATATATCCTGATAGAGGAGGAGCGAGGATGCCCTATATCCCAGAGATCACCGGTGCCCCCAGCCATGTTGCCCTGCCCGCCCATGTACCTTTGGTGCGCGAACCCTGGGGCATGTTGAAATCCCTGCGCGCCGCGCGGCAGAACCTCTTGTCAATCATCCCTGAGGTGGCGACCCGCCAGCCGATGGTCAGCGGCAAAACCGGCCGGCGCTGGCATATGGTGATGGATCCTGATGCCATCCGCCGGGTGCTGCTGGAGCGGGTAGAGGACTATCCCAAATCTCTGGTCACCAAGAACCTGCTGCGGCCGGCCATTGGCGAATCGTTGTTCATTGCCGAAGGCGCCCATTGGCGTTGGCAGCGCCGGGCCGCCGCGCCGGTGTTTTCCCACCGCAATGTCACAAACCTCACCCCGGTGATGAGCGCCGCAGCCGAGGCGGCCTGCGCCCGTGTCGCGGACGCCGGCCCAAGAGCCATCAACATGGCGGATGAAATGGTGCGCGCCACCTTTGATGTGATCAGTGATGTAACCTTTTCCGGTGACGAAGGCTTTGACCGCGCCGCCATTCACCGCGCGATTGACGCCTATATCGCTGAGGCTGGTAAGATCTCGCTCTTTGATATGCTGGGCCTGCCCGATTGGGTGCCGCGGCCGGGGCGGATGGTCTCAGGCCAAGCGCTGAAAGAGATGAAACGGGTCGCCGATGCTTCTATCGAGGGGCGGCGGCAGGGAAGATCACGCGAGGTGCCGGATCTGCTGGACCTGCTGCTGGCCGGTGAAGACCCGGAAACCAAACGACAGATGAACACCGGCGAATTGCGCGACAACCTGTTGACCTTCATCGTGGCGGGGCATGAAACCACTGCGCTGACATTGGGCTGGGCGCTTTACCTGATGGGGTTTGATCAGGCCGCCCAAGACAGGGCGCGGGCGGAGGCGCAGGCGGCTTTTGGTCGCGGGACCGCCACCGCGACGCATCTGGAACAACTGCCATTTCTGCGCCAGATCGTCGAGGAAACCCTACGGCTTTACCCGCCAGCGGCGATCCTGTCGCGGACAGCGCAGAAGGCGGATACGCTCGCCGGGCGTGACGTCTACCCGGGTGACACGGTGATGATCCCGATCTATGCGCTGCATCGCAATCAGCTGCTGTGGCAGGACCCGGATCAGTTTCGCCCTGAACGATTTGAGAACCGCAAAGCGATCCAACGTTATGCCTATCTGCCCTTTGGCGACGGGCCACGGATCTGCATCGGCGCCTCTTTTGCGCTGCAAGAGGCGGTGATCATCCTTGCCACCTTGCTGGCGCGCTACCGGTTTACCCCGGTGCCCGGCCATACACCGAAACCCGTGATGATCCTGACCCTGCGCCCCGAAGGCGGCGTCTGGCTGCAGGCAGACGCGGTTTAGATCTCTGAGGCAAGTGGGGCGTTGCCCCCTTGGCCTGCGGCCAATTCCCCCAGAGTATTTGGGAAACGTAGAAAGCGATTTGGCCACCCGCCGAAGGCGCCAAAAATAGAGCGGGCCCCGCGAGGGGCCCACATTTGGATTAGGTAAATTTCATATCGCGGGGGAAACCATACGGGGGCTTCTTGCCGACGCCCGCGCGTTTGCCCAGCCATTCGGACATATCCGGCTCATGGCGGGTTTTGCCGCCGCCCATTTCCCAGCTGAGGCCCTGCTCCCAGGTGAAGGTGGTGATGTCCGACAGACCGCCATCCAGCTCCAGAGTGCCCTGCCGGCCGCGCGCCATATTGTATTTCTGCAGGCGCACCCCTTTACCGCGGGTCATTTCCGGCAGTTCTTCCACCGGGAAGACCAGGAATTTTCCGTTCTGGCTGACAATGGCGACGTGATCGCCCGCGATGGGGCGGACCAGCTGGGCTTTGACGTCATCTTTGACATTCAGCACCTGTTTGCCAGTGCGGGTCTGGGCGAGGATCTCATCCTCGGGCACCATGAAACCGTTGCCTTCAGTGGAGGCGACCAGCAGTTTCTGACCGGGGCGGTGGATGAAAAGATCGATGATCTCCGCCTCATTCGGGATATCCACCATCAGGCGCAGCGGTTCCCCCATGCCACGGCCACCCGGCAGGTTCGAGGATTGCAGGGTGTAGAAACGCCCGTTGCTGGCAAAGACAAGGAGGCGATCGGTGGTTTCGGCGTGGAAGATGAAACGCGCGCCATCGCCGTCTTTGAACTTCAGCTCACGCTTCAGATCGATATGGCCGGTCATGGCGCGGATCCAACCCATCTGCGAGCAGACGATGGTGATCGGTTCGCGGTCGATCATCGCCTCCAGCGGCACCTCTTCGGCCTCCACGGCTTCGGCGAAATCAGAGCGGCGTTTGCCCCCTTCGGAGCTGCGGCCAAACTGTTTGCGGGTCTCTTTCAGCTCTTCGCTGATGCGGATCCATTGCAGGTCTTCACTGCCCAGCAGCTCCAGCAGACCGGCGCGTTCTTCCAGCAGGGCGTCGCGTTCGCGGGTCAGCTCGATCTCTTCCAGACGACGCAGGGAGCGCAGGCGCATGTTGAGGATCGCCTCGGCCTGAACCTCGGTCAGTTCACCCACACCTTCGCCCGCCGGCAGCGGTGAGCGATAATCGCTCTCATCCGTGGCGCGCGGTTTCTTATCGGCCCAGTTTTCCGCCATCAGCGCCTGTTTCGGCGCATCGTCATAGCGGATGATGTCAATCACACGGTCGAGGTTGAGGAAGGCAATGATCAGACCTTCGAGCACCTCAAGGCGGTGATCGATCTTATCAAGTCGGTGTTTCGAGCGTCGTTGCAGCACCTCACGGCGGTGGTCCAGGAAGGCGCGCAACACCTCTTTGAGCGAGCAGACCTTGGGGGTGACCCCGTCGATCAGCACGTTCATGTTGAGCGAGAACTTGATCTCCAGATCCGAGTTGCGGAACATCAGGTTCATCAGCACCTGCGGATCGACGTTCTTGGACTTCGGCTCCAGGATCAGGCGGATGTCATCGGCGGATTCGTCACGTACATCGGCCAGAATCGGGATCTTCTTGGTCTGGATCAGTTCAGCGATCTTTTCGATCAGCTTGGACTTCTGCACCTGGTACGGGATCTCGGTGATCACGATCTGCCAGGTGCCACGGCCCAGATCCTCAACCTCCCACTTACAGCGCAGGCGGAAGCTGCCGCGCCCGGTGGCATAGGCTTTGGCGATGCTTTCGCGCGGCTCCACAATCACGCCGCCGGTGGGGAAATCCGGCCCCGGCACGTAGTTCAGCAGGGTCTCATCTCGGGCATCCGGCGTCTTTATCAGATGCAGGCAGGCGCCGATCAGCTCTTCGATGTTATGGGGCGGAATATTCGTCGCCATGCCCACGGCGATCCCTGCGGCGCCATTGGCCAGAAGGTTCGGGAAGGCGGCAGGCAACACAACAGGTTCGTTGAGCGTGCCATCGTAGTTTTCGCGGAAATCAACGGCGTTTTCGTTGAGGCCTTCCAGCAGCGCCTCAGCCGCGGCGGTCATCCGTGCCTCAGTATAGCGCGAGGCCGCGGGGTTATCGCCGTCAATGTTGCCGAAGTTACCCTGACCGTCGACCAGCGGGTAGCGCACGTTGAAGTCCTGCGCCAGACGCGCCATGGCGTCATAGATCGCGGCGTCCCCATGTGGGTGATAGTTGCCCATCACGTCGCCAGAGATCTTGGCAGACTTCCGGAAACCCCCGCTTGCCGAGAGTTTCAGCTCACGCATGGCGTAAAGGATTCGCCGATGCACCGGCTTCAGCCCGTCACGCGCATCCGGAAGCGCCCGGTGCATAATCGTGCTGAGTGCATAGGTGAGATAGCGTTCGCCAATGGCCCGGCGCAGAGGCTCGGCCACTTCCAGCTGGTCCATATTGGGGTCGTCGGTCACGTCAGTCATAGATGCTGTGTAGCCGCGCAGGCTGACCCCGACAAGCCTTGCGCCGTTGAATTTGCCGCTTGCACACGCCGCCGTGCCAGATTCGCAGCACCCCACCACCTAGGGGGGAAGTTTATCAGCAGAGTCCCCATGAGGGGTAAGGATATGGTAAGATACTTGCATTGATATCATTTCCTTTTACTCCCCCCGAAGGAGGTGCGGCATGTCGCGCTTCGTTTTTCTTTCTTTGATCTTTATGGTGCTGGCTTTTTATGAGTTGAGCGGCGGCGATAGTTTTGATCCCGAGGCTGAGGGCGCGTTGCGTCAGGCCGCACGTGGCGCAGATTCTGCCCCACCAACCGCCGTCCAGCCCGAGCCCGAAGTGGCGCGTCAGACCGTCGACAACAGCCTGAGCATTCCAGCAACGGACCGGGCCGCGCCCGCCCCAAAACCCCTGCCACAACGGCAGCGTTTCGCGCAGATGCCGTTGCCCCGGTTTGAGGTCGGGCGCCTGCCCCTGGTGCGGGCCACGGATGTGCCCGTGCAGGTTTCCGTGGCCAACCCGCAGCCATCTACAGGTCCGGCCACCCTGACCGATGATGCCACCAGCGCCGACATCGTCGCAGCGATTGCAGCCGAGGTTGTGGCTGAGCGTCAGGCGGGATTTGATCCCCAGCGCACGCAGGTGATTGACGCCGTGCCAGAGGTCGACCTGCGCCAAGTCATCGTCAGCCGCGCCAATATGCGCAACGGCCCCGGCACCCGGTACAATGTCCTGCTCAGCCTGCCCCGCGGCACCGCCGTGAAGGTTCTGCAAGATCCCAGCACCGGCTGGCTGAAGCTGCAGGTGCGTGATGGGGTGGCAGAGGCTGGGCGCATCGGCTGGATCTCCGCCAAGCTGCTCAGCGCCAAGGTCACGCCACCGGAAACCACGCCGCCCGCTGACAGCGCAGAGATTGCGTCAGCCAACTGAATGCCCTAGCCCTTTTGCCAGCAGTGCAAACAGGGAAGAGGCGCATCACGGCCATGGCACAAAAATCCATTTTGATCACCGGCTGCTCTTCGGGCATCGGCTATGACGCCGCGCATGGGCTAAAGGGTGAAGGCTGGCGCGTCTTTGCCGCCTGCCGTCAACAGAAAGACTGTGACCGACTTGCAGCGGAAGGTCTGGAAACCGTGCAGCTGGATTACAGCGATGAGGCTTCGATCACCGAAGCCCTCACCCATGTACTGGATAAAACCGGCGGCACGCTGGATGCGCTGTTCAACAACGGAGCCTATGCCTGCCCCGGCGCCAATGAGGACCTGCCCCGCGGCGCCCTGCGGGAGATTTTTGAGGCCAATGTTTTTGGCTGGCACGATCTGACCCGGCAGGTGATCCCGGTGATGCGGGCGCAGGGGCATGGCTATATCGTTAACTGCTCTTCGGTGCTGGGGTTGGTGGTTGCGCCCTGGCGGTCGGCCTATAACAGCAGCAAATTTGCACTTGAGGCGCTGACTGATACGCTGCGTATTGAAATGCGCGACACCGGCATCAAGGTGGTTTTGATCGAACCCGGCCCGATCACCTCCAACATTCGCAAAAACGCCATTCCGCATTTTGAAAAGTGGATTGATTGGGAAAACTCACCGCGGGCGGATCAATACCGGGCGACGCTGAACAAGCGGCTTTATAAGGACAGCGATAAGAAAGACACCTTTGAGCTGCCGCCCTCTGCCGTGACCGCCAAGCTGCTGCGTGCATTGAACAGCACCAATCCGCGGCCCCGCTATTATGTCACTACACCGACCTATATCATGGGCACATTGCGCCGCATCCTGCCAACCCGGGCACTGGATTGGCTGCTGGCCAAAGGCTGACCTGCCCGGCCGAGAACCAATCCGCGACGAATTAGGGGCTTGCACGATGCGCTCGCACCTCTACATCAGGGAAAACCGAAAAAAGGGAATTGGGGATAATGGCTGACGATCCGCTGTTTTACGTTGTGGCCTTTGCCTGTCTGGGCGTGCTGGTGATCCTGATGTTTGGGATCGGCGGCTTTGCCAAAGGGGGCGAGTTTAACAAGAAATACGCCAACAAGCTGATGCGCTGGCGCATCGCGGCCCAGTTCATCGCAGTTGTGCTGATCCTGGCATTTGTCTGGCTGCGCGGGGGTTTCTGACATGGTGGTCCTGAACAAGATCTACACCCGCACCGGCGACAAGGGTGATACAGCACTCGGCAACGGCACCCGTGTGGCGAAACACTCGGCGCGGGTGAACGCCTATGGCACCGTGGATGAGTTGAACGCGACGCTGGGCGTGGCACGACTGCAGGCCGAGGGTGAGATGGACGCAGCGCTGGGTCGGATGCAGAACGATCTGTTCGATCTGGGCGCTGACATGTGCCGCCCCGACATGGACAAAGACGCCGAGGCCGAATACCCGCCGCTGCGTGTCTCCGACGCACAGGTCGAACGGCTGGAAGCCGAGATCGATGCGATGAACAAGGACCTGAGCCCGCTGCGCAGTTTCATCCTGCCAGGTGGCACCGCCCTGTCCGCCCATCTGCACGTCTGCCGCACCGTGGCGCGCCGCGCCGAACGTCTGGCGGTGGAACTGGCCGCGGATGAGCTGGTGAACCCGGCGGCGATCAAATACCTTAACCGGCTGAGCGATTGGTTCTTTGTCGGCGCCCGCGTCGCCAACGACAACGGCGCCGATGATGTGCTCTGGGTGCCGGGCGCGAACCGGTAAATGGTGTTTTGGAGCAAACGCAGGTTGGTGCCCGAACATGAGGCGGATTGGATCGCCGATTGTTTTGCGGATTTCCATCTGCGTTTTGGCAAGGACTGGCTGACCAGACGCCCCACCGTTCTGCCGACACGCGACTATATCGATGCACCGCGCGGAACCGGACACGCAACAGCCCAAGCCGTGTTTGATCAGGTCAAATCCCATATGGGCCTTGGCCCGGACTGGGAAGTGCGGCTGGCCCCGCAGGAAGCCTCGCGCCAAATCGGTGCTGTCGCGGACAGCGTGCTTGTCCAGCATGATGAAACACCGATTTTGGCTACCTTCCGGGTCGATCAGGATGGCCCGTTGATCACATACGATCCAAGCCTGCTCGACGCGCCGCAACTGTTTGTCGCCACGATGTCACACGAGCTTGCCCATCTGATGGAGGCCGTTGTCCCAAGAGCGGAGCCCTTCGAACAGCCAATGCTGGGAGAAATGGCCACCGACATTTTGTCTGTGGCCTCAGGATTTGGGATTTTCAAACTGGAAACGGCGTTCACAAACTCCGCGTTTGGCGACAGCTTTGCGCAGGGGTGGAGCACGTCGCGACAAGGCTACATTTCACCGGAATTTGCGGCCTTTGCACTGGGTCTAAACCTTCGTCTATGTGCCGAGGACGAAGCATCGGTGTACCCACACCTGTCCAAAAAGCATCAAAAGCTTCTGCGACAGGCTCTGGCCCAGATCGATGCCGACGCGACCTTTTTGGAAACTGTGCTGGACCCAGAATAACCTAAGCAGGGGCGCTTTCTGGCGCCTCTGCCAGCCAGGCCTCAGCCGCCTCTGCCTCATTCAGCTCAAAGGCTTTGATGTCGATGCTGCCAAACAGGTGGCCCTTGAATTCGGCCGCTGACTTCAGCCAGCCGGCATCTGTCAGCACAGCGCAGCGGTCAAACTTGTTCAGCAGGCCGAACATCGCGGGCAGGCGGGCGATTTCGACCCCGATCGCGCCAAAGCTGGGCATGGAGAAATCCGGGATCCGATAGAGCATTACGCCGCCGGTGATGTCCTCGGAAAAGGCAATCAGATCGTCCAATCCTTTGCGCATCTCCTCGGTCTCAATCTTACCATCCAGCGTCAAATCAATCCGGTTAGGGGCAGGTTTTGTTACTGTCAGCATCGCAGTCACTCCTTTCACCTCTGGATGACATAAGTAGCGGCCTCATGCCCTGATCAAGGTCAAACCACCGAAACTTTGACTGCGGGGATCCAAGTGATTCTCCGCAGGGCGGCAGAGCGGACGTCAAACTGCCCTTAGGGCATGGATTCGTACCGATATTCGCACGCAGCATTCAGTTTCTCCCTTCCCCAAGGGAAGCTGCAAAATTTCAGCAACTTTTCTATCGCAAAAAATGCGGAACGCGGCGTCCTTTGGCGCTAACGTGACGATTTTGCCCTGTTTTGCGTCCACGCAAGAATATAACAAAGGCACATAGCATTTCGGCGTTGCAGCAATTGCGGCGCCAAGCACTGAAGGGAGACCACGGAAATGAAGGTACTCGTACCTGTCAAACGTGTGATCGACTATAACGTGAAAGTTCGCGTGAAAGCGGACGGCAGCGGTGTCGATCTCGCCAACGTCAAGATGTCAATGAACCCATTCGACGAGATTGCCGTCGAAGAGGCCATTCGCCTGAAAGAAGCAGGCAAAGCCGATGAGGTCGTTGTGGTCTCGATCGGTGTGAAGCAAAGCCAGGAAACCCTGCGCACTGCACTGGCCATGGGCGCCGACCGCGCCATCCTGGTGAACGCCGCTGACGATGTACATCAGGACATCGAACCGCTGGCCGTTGCCAAGATCCTGAAAGCCGTTGTCGACGAAGAGCAGCCGCAGCTGGTCATCGCCGGTAAACAGGCGATCGACAACGACATGAACGCGACCGGTCAGATGCTGGCAGCGCTGTTGGGTTGGGGTCAGGCGACCTTTGCTTCCGAAGTGGACGTGGATGGCGATGCTGCCACCGTGACCCGCGAAGTGGACGGCGGTCTGCAGACCATCAAGGTGAACCTGCCGGCGATCATCACCGCCGACCTGCGCCTGAACGAGCCGCGCTACGCCTCGCTGCCGAACATCATGAAAGCCAAGAAAAAGCCGCTGGATGAGAAAACCGCCGCCGACTACGGCGTCGACACCACCCCGCGTCTTGAGGTCGTGAAAACCGGTGAGCCGGCAGAACGTGCCGCAGGCATCATGGTTGGCTCGGTCGATGAGCTGGTTGCGAAACTGAAAGAAGCGGGGGCTGTATAATGGCTGTTCTTCTGATTGCTGAAGTTGCAAACGGCGCACTGGCCGTTGATGCCACCGCCAAAGCCCTGACCGCCGCCAAGGCCCTGGGTGATGTGACCGTTCTGTGCGCTGGCGCAGGCTGCAACGGCGCCGCCGAAGCGGCTGCCAAGCTGGATGGCGTGTCCAAGGTGCTCTGCGCCGATGACGCGGCCTATGGCAACGGTCTGGCTGAACCGATTGGTGATCTGGTTGTGTCGCTGGCTGGCGATTACAGCCACATCGTTGCGCCCTCGACCGCGGCTGCGAAAAACCTGCTGCCGCGCGTGGCTGCCCTGCTGGACGTGATGGTCCTGTCGGACGTCACCGCCGTTGTGGACGCTGACACGTTTGAGCGCCCAATCTACGCAGGCAACGCGATCCAGACCGTCAAATCCTCGGATGCGACCAAGGTTCTGACCGTGCGGACTTCGACCTTTGACGCTGCTGGCGAAGGTGGTTCGGCCGCTGTCGAATCCATCGCTGCAGCTGGCAACCCCGGCCTGTCCGAATGGGTTGAAGACAAGGTTGCCGAAAGCGACCGTCCCGAGCTGACCTCGGCCGGTGTGGTTGTTTCCGGTGGTCGTGGTGTGGGTTCCGAAGAGGACTTCGCCCTGATCGAGAAACTGGCTGACAAGCTGGGCGCCGCCGTTGGCGCATCGCGTGCCGCAGTTGATTCGGGCTATGCCCCGAACGACTGGCAGGTGGGTCAGACCGGCAAGGTGGTTGCACCAGATCTCTATATTGCTGTGGGTATCTCGGGCGCGATCCAGCACCTGGCAGGTATGAAAGACTCCAAGATCATCGTTGCGATCAACAAAGATGAAGAAGCGCCAATCTTCCAGGTTGCTGACTTTGGTCTGGTTGCCGACCTCTTCGCGGCTGTGCCTGAACTGACCGAGAAACTCGGTTAAGTCGCACGACTAGCGAACGTTCTGGCCTGTTGCCGGAACGGAATAGATCCCGAAACGCCCCGCATCTTCATGCGGGGCGTTTTGTTTCAACACCTCACGCGATGGCGAATTTCCCTCACATACCAGTGATATGCGCTGTAACGCCGCAGCCCACTGCCTATTTGCGCTACACTCAAGGCGCGCTCTGCCGTTGCTGAGTACAGGATTTAAGTGTGAGGAGAATTCGAATGAAAGCTGTATTGATCGCCGTCCCGGCCCTTTTTCTGGTCGCAGGATGCATGACCACCGAAGGGGCTGATAGCCGACCGCAGGGCCACTCAAACGGGGTGACCATTGTCGGGGCAACGCCGCCGAATGCTCAGGCAACCGGCGCGCAGCCACGGGTCATTTCGGAACAGGAACTGCTGACATCTGCCGGGTCCGGCACCGGGACGACGGGATCGACCGGCACGTCATCCAGCTCAACCGGTATCTCCCGCGACAATATCGTCGGGACGGTTTCGATCCCCACCACAAACCCCGCTGGCACCGTTACCGCTGGCGATCGAGTGTTTAACCCGGCAAACCTCTGATCCACCGCACTGGCGGCCCGTATTGGCAGGTCCTCCCGGGCCTTTCCAGTCGGGCCGCTAGCCGCGTTTGGCCGCCAGGGCCACGCCCAGCAGCACAACACTGGTGGCCAGCAGGAATTCGAAATCCGGCCACTCCGCCAGCAACAGCGCGCCACCCAGTATGGCCAGCACCGGCACGCTCAACTGTGCCACGGCCGCGCGTCCTGCACCCAACTGCGGCAGTAGCGCATACCACAGCGCATAGCCCAGCCCCGATGTCACCGCGCCCGAGGTGATCGCCAAAACAAACGCAGGCGTGGACATATGCCAATCCGCCCAGATCAGCGCCACCATGCCAAAGGGCACCGCCAGCACGAAGTTTGCCGCCGTATCAACCAGAGGATCCTGCGCGCCCCGGCCGATCAGCGAATAAATCCCCCAGCCGACGCCCGCGAGGGCCATCATGCCAGCGGCACCGCTGGACAGCTGCGCACCCTCCCCCGGCCACAGCAGCCAACAGAGCCCGGTCATCGCTACGCCCACGCCCAGCCAACGGGTGACCGGGATAACCTCCCGCAGGGCCAGCGCCCCAAGGAACATCGTGACCTGCACCATACCAAATAGCACCAGCGCCCCGGCCCCAGCGTCCAGCGCCTGATAAGCCAGTGAAAATCCAAAAAGGTAGAGCAGCAGGCTCGCCACCCCAAAGACACGGGACGGCTGTAACCACTGCACCGTACGCGGCCGCAGCAGCACCAACAGGCCAAGCATCCCGGCCCCCGCAAACAGACGCACAACGGCAAAACCCAGAGCATCCGCACCCGCCTGCATGATGCCCGCCCGGTTCAGCAATGAATTGGCCGCAAAGGCTGCCATTGTCAGGGCGACAAGCAGGAACAGCCGCATCAGACGGGTTTCACAAACTTGCGCCGCGCCTCGGCAGCTTTTTCACGCATCGCGCAGCCTTCGGCATGGTCATTGACCAGCCCCATCGCCTGCATGAAAGCAAAAACCGTGGTTGGGCCAACGAATTTCCAACCGCGTTTTTTCAAGGCTTTCGACAGGGCAACCGAGGCCGGAGAGGTGGATTGCGTCTGCGGTTCGCCGAGTTCTTCGGGGGCGGGCTCAAAGCTCCAGACAAAGGCGGCGATGGATCCGGCCTCGGCCACCAGCTCCTGCGCACGGGCGGCGTTATTGATCACCGCTTCGATCTTGCCGCGATGACGAACGATGCCGGCATTGCCCAGCAAGCGTTCCACATCCTGCGGCCCGTAGCCGGCCATCTTGTTGAAATCAAACCCATCAAATGCCGCACGGAAGTTTTCCCGCTTGTCCAAAATGGTGCGCCAGCTGAGACCCGACTGAAAGCTTTCCAGACAAAGCTTTTCAAACAGCCGAATATCATCGCCCACCGGATAGCCCCATTCGGTGTCATGGTAGGGCAAGAACGCCTCCACCGTGCCTGCCCAGGCACAGCGACGGCGACCATCGGGACCTTCGATCAATCGGCTCATCTGTCTCTCCGTCAAACAATGACGGAACATTAACAGAACATCCGGCGAGGGCAATTCACCAAACTGTCATTCCAAACGAAAAGGGCCGCCTGACAGGCGACCCTTAATTCTTCCGGTTGGAAGGCTGTGTAAGCGGATCGCTTGGCCCTTTCGGCAGATTGGCCAAAGCGGCCAATCGCCTGTCGGGTGCGACCGGGTTCCTAACGGAAACCCGTCTTACATCATGCCGCCCATGCCGCCCATGCCGCCCATGTCGGGCATGCCGCCGGCAGCTGCGCCACCGTCTTTGGACGGTTTGTCAGCAACCATGGCTTCGGTGGTGATCAGCAGGCCAGCAACCGAGGCCGCATCTTCCAGAGCGGTACGGGTTACTTTAGCCGGGTCGATCACGCCGAAGGAGAACATGTCACCATATTCTTCGGTCTGAGCGTTGAAGCCAAATGCGGTGTCGTCCGATTCACGGACTTTGCCCGCAACAACGGCACCGTCAACACCGGCGTTCTCAGCGATCTGGCGCAGCGGCGCTTCGATGGCTTTGCGAACGATGTTGATGCCTGCGTTCTGGTCAGCGTTGTCGCCTTCCAGACCTTCCAGAGCTTTGCCAGCCTGAACCAGAGCAACACCACCACCAACGATGACGCCTTCCTGTACAGCGGCGCGGGTCGCGTTCAGAGCATCGTCAACACGATCTTTACGCTCTTTCACTTCCACTTCGGTCATGCCGCCAACCTTGATCACAGCAACACCGCCGGCCAGTTTGGCAACGCGCTCTTGCAGCTTCTCACGGTCGTAGTCCGAGGAGGTTTCTTCGATCTGGGTGCGGATCTGGCCAACGCGGGCTTCGATCTCAGCCTTCTCACCAGCGCCGTCCACAACAGTGGTTTCGTCCTTGGTGATGGTGACTTTCTTGGCGGTGCCCAGCATGTCCATGGTAACCGACTCAAGCTTCATGCCCAGGTCTTCCGAGATCACCTGACCACCGGTCAGGATCGCGATGTCCTGCAGCATGGCCTTACGGCGATCGCCGAAGCCCGGTGCCTTAACAGCAGCAATTTTCAGGCCGCCGCGCAGTTTGTTCACAACCAGAGTTGCCAGGGCTTCGCCTTCAACGTCTTCGGCAATGATAAGCAGCGGTTTCTGCGACTGGATCACCGATTCCAACAGCGGAACCATCGGCTGCAGCGACGAGAGCTTCTTCTCGTGCAAAAGGATCATGCAGTCGTCCAGCTCTGCGATCATTTTGTCAGGGTTGGTCACGAAGTAAGGCGACAGGTAGCCGCGGTCGAACTGCATGCCTTCCACAACATCGGTCTCAGTTTCCAGACCTTTGTTTTCTTCAACGGTGATAACGCCTTCGTTGCCAACTTTCTGCATCGCGTCTGCGATCTGCTGGCCGATTTCGGCTTCGCCGTTTGCCGAGATGGTGCCAACCTGGGCAACTTCGTCGGAGTCTTTTACTTCACGGGCCGAGGCAACGATGCCTTCAACAACCTTGGCAGTTGCCAGGTCGATGCCGCGCTTCAGGTCCATCGGGTTCAGGCCCGCTGCAACCTGCTTCAGGCCTTCTTTAACGATGGCCTGCGCCAGAACGGTCGCGGTGGTGGTGCCGTCGCCGGCTTCGTCGTTGGTGCGGGAAGCAACTTCCTTCACCATCTGTGCGCCCATGTTTTCGAACTTGTCTTCCAGCTCAATCTCTTTGGCAACCGATACACCGTCTTTGGTGATGCGGGGGGCGCCGAACGATTTGTCCAGGACCACGTTGCGGCCTTTCGGGCCCAGGGTCACTTTCACGGCGTCGGCCAGAATGTTTACGCCGCGCAGCATTGCGTTGCGGGCATCGGTGTCAAACTTGACGTCCTTAGCAGCCATAGTCTTTTCCTATCTCTAAGTTCTGTTCAGCGACGATCAGGCAATGGTGCCCATGATGTCGGATTCTTTCATGATCAACAGCTCTTCACCGTCTACGGTGACTTCGGTGCCGGACCATTTGCCAAACAGGACTTTGTCGCCTTCTTTGACATCCATTGCGATGCGGTTGCCCGCCTCGTCTTTCGCGCCTGCGCCAACAGCCACAACCTGGCCTTCAGCGGGTTTTTCTTTCGCGCTATCGGGGATGATCAGTCCGCCTGCGGTTTTCTCATCGCTTTCCAGACGACGGACCAGCACACGGTCATGAAGCGGGGTAAATGCCATCTCTGAGGCTCCTCAGCTCAAAGTTTTTCACGGGCCCCCTTCTCATTAAGCGGGGCCATTAGCACTCACGTCAGTCGAGTGCTAACGGAGGCATAGTTAGGAATGGGTCAGGGCGGAGTCAACAGAATGTGAGGCGATTTTTTTGACAGGACAAAGGTGGGCTGTTTTACTCGAAACCAAACCGCATAGTGCGTTAACTGGTTAATCTTTGATGAAAGGTTGAATTTTGTCTCAGCGAGACGACACTCCCCTCACTTCGACGACTGCCCAGGGCTACCGATGGTTCATTGATAAGCTTGCCGCGATTTCGGGAAATTCAGTTCTCTCAAACCGCATCCGCCACAATGGTCATCCGGTACGAAATGCTGATCCCGAGGGTCTACCCCTCTCAGAGGATGAAACGGCGCTGCGTGACCTGTTCTTGTCGCTCACATCCGCACAACGCGAAGCACTGGGCACATTGATTGAACACTCACGCCAAGCTGCCGCTCATGATATCGCCGTATTTCTGGAAGATCAGATTGAATCGGGCACAATTGACCTGTCCGTAAATGGCAAGCTGCTGAAAGAGAGCCCCTACAGCGGATATGCCTTCGATCTGACTTGCCGACTGGCGGGTGATGAATGGCCGGAGGAATCCTGACCTATCCCACAACGTCCCGTCCCACATCCGTCAACCCATAGATCCCCGTTTCAACCCGTTCGAACCAGCCGTAATGGTTGGCCGCCATCACACGGGTGGCGCGGGTGACGCTGGTTTCCTTGGCGACCAGCGCGCCTTTGGTGGGGCCGTGTTCCGCCAGATAGGCCGCGCAGCGAAGCGCCTCTTGCCGGTAGGAGGTCACAAGACCGGAACGGGTGGCCCCCCCTTGGTTCGGGTCGCCTTCACGCCGTTCAAACTCGGCCATCAGCGTGGTTTTGCGACGCTTTACCTTGCGCGGCTGGAACGGTGCCGGATCATGGTGGACCTGCACCTCTCCAGCGGCTGAGATGCTGATGACCCCAAGGCCCAGCCGTTTGCACAGACCCAGATTGCCTTTGAACGCCTTATAACCCGCCCGTCCCTTCCAACGCGGCACCGCCAGATAGACCTGATCTGTCACACGCTGCCGGGCAACACCTTGCTGCAACAAGGTCAGCGAAAAACCCGTTTTCAGCTCAATAATCACCGGGGGTTCATCGCCGCGCAGGGCAACCACATCTGCCGCGCCAATCTCAGCCTTAACCTCATAGCCCAGCGCCTCAAAAAACGCTTTGACGGGGGGGTAAAGGTCAGTCTCGGAGGGTTTGCTCATGGCGGTATTTAGCCCCGTTCGCGCAGTGCTGCCAACACCCTATTGGCGCGCCTCATACGCCGTGTTAGCCTTCTCTCAACTGAGGAGCGCCCTGACAGTGATCAAGTAAGCCTGAGCCATCGACCATGACACACCGCAGACCCACAGACGGGTTCGAGCGGGGTCATTTCTATAGCGACTTACCTGACAGGATTTCCCATGAGAGAGATCATCTACGACGTTGCCGTCACGCTTGACGGCTATATTGCTGCGCCTGGCGGAGATGTTTCCGCCTTCCCACAGACGGGACCCCATGCCGAGGCCTATGCCCAGCGTTTGGCAACCTATGACACCGTGCTAATGGGGCGCGCGACCTATGAATTTGCCTATGACTTTGGCCTGCCACCGGGCGCGCACGCCTATCCCCATATGGCGCATTACATCTTCTCAGCCAGCATCGCGCTGCCCAAAGACGCCGCGGTCACAGCCGTACGGTCTGATTGGCGCGAATGTGTCACCAGATTGAGGGAACAGCCGGGGGCTGCGATCTATCTGTGCGGCGGCGGCCAGTTTGCTGGTTGGATGTTGTCCGAAAACCTGATCGACCGGCTGGTGCTGAAACGGGTGCCGATCACGCTTGGGGGTGGGATACCGCTGTTTGACAGGGTGGGCCTCAGCGCCAAGGTGACGAACGGGGCGGAATGGCAATGCCTTGGCGCCACCCCTTATGACAACGGTGTGGTACTGGAAACCTACAAGCGGAAAGCCACATAAACGGGGCGCAGCCCTCACCCCGATGGGGGCTGCATCTCTTCCCCATCTGCAGTGACCACCCACTGCTTGCACGCGCGATTGGATCGGCTATCGTGACCACAAATAATTAACCTAAAGGTGTGTCGTGATCCGCATTTTCCTCTCCACCCTGTTGATCTGCTTCGCCAATCTGGCCCATGCACTCTGCAACGAAGAGGCCACCCTGCCGGTAGATGTGTTGCAACGCCTGCGGGCTGAGGCGGCGCAGCATCCGTTCCATCAGGGCAACCTGTGGCAGGTCGAAAAGGACGGCATCACCTCATACCTCTTTGGCACCATGCACCTTCATGATCCCCGCCACGCGGCCTCGATGGAGCGGTTGAAACCGCTGATCGCGGCCTCAGACACCGTATTGGTTGAGGTCACCAAAGCGGGGGAAGCGGAGCTGCAGAAGGAACTGATCGGCGATCCCAACCGCTACCTGATCACCGAAGGCGACAGCTTGATGGACCGTCTGGGCCCTGAGGCCTGGGACAAGCTGACAGCCCAGCTGGATGGCCGCGGGATCCCGCCCTTTATGGCGGCGAAATTCCAGCCCTGGTTCCTGGGCTTTTCAATGATGCTGCCGAAATGCGCGATGGAGGATCTGCAGGCTGGGCGTTTTGGCATCGATAAGGCGATTGAGGCTGAAGCGGTCGCAATCGGGAGGCCGGTGGGCGGCCTTGATGATGTGGTGGCGCTGATCGCCTATTTTGCCAAAGATCCGCTGGACCAACAGGTTGAGGAACTGCGTTGGAGCCTGATGCTGGATCTGCCGATGGATCCCGGCAGCGCAGGGCTGAGCAATTTCTATTTCGCCGAGGAAACGCAGATGGCCTGGCAATATAGCCTTTATGAGGTTGAGCGCGTGACCGCGGACCTTGCCCAAGCGGATCAGGACAGGCTGACGGCGCTGGTATCCGAAATGCTGGGCGACCTGATATCAGGTCGCAATCAGCAATGGATGGACCAGCTGTTGCCAACGCTCCACCAGACCCGCAGCTTCGTGGCCGTCGGCGCGCTGCACCTGCCGGGGGAACAGGGGCTGTTGAACCTGTTGCATCAAGAGGGGTTTACGGTGACCGCGCTTTCGATGGATCAGCGCTAGCCCCAATGGAGCGGCATTTTGGATTGGTGACAAACCCGATGGCCGCGCCTATAAGCCCGGCCAAGCCCCTGATATTTAGATTCTCAAGGATCCTCCTATGACCACCCAGGTTTTTGGCCACAAATCCCCCGACACTGACTCCACCGGCTCGCCCATCGTTTGGGCCTGGTATCTGAACGAAGTCAAAGGCGTTGCTGCCGCCCCGAAACTGCTGGGCGAACCCAACACCGAAGCGCTGTTCATGCTGGACCGCTGGAACCTCGACAAGCCGGAGATCATCGACGGTGTTGAAGCTGGCGCCCCGGTTGTCATCGTGGACACCAACAACCCGGCCGAACTGCCCGAGGGCATCAATGACGCGGACATCACCGCGATCATTGACCACCACAAGCTGGTGGGCGGTCTGGAAACCAAAGGCCCGATCGACATCACAATCCGCCCGCTGGCCTGCACCGCAACCATCATGTACGATCTGATGGGCGACGATGCCGCGAAGATGCCTGAAGCCGTCAAAGGCGCCGCCCTGACCTGCATCCTGTCGGACACGCTGGAATTCCGTTCGCCCACCACCACCGACCGTGACCGCGAAGTTGTTGCCGCGCTAGCCGCAGATCTGGGCGTGGACGTTCCGGCCTACGCGGCTGAGATGTTCGCTGCTAAGTCCGACGTATCGGCCTTCTCGGATGCTGAACTGATCCGCATGGACTCGAAAGAATACGAAGTTGACGGCACCAAGTTCCGTGTTTCGGTTCTGGAAACCACCGCACCGGAAATCCCGCTGGGCCGCAAAGACAGCCTGATGGAGACCTACAAAACCGTTCAGGCCGAAGATGGCGTGGATGAGGTTCTGCTGTTCGTGGTCGACATCCTGAAAGAAGAAGCCACCCTTCTGGTGCCGAACGATCTGGTAAAAGGCGTTGCCGAGAAAAGCTTTGGCGCCTCTGTCGAAGGCGATCTGGTTGTCCTGCCAGGCATCATGAGCCGCAAAAAGCAGATCATCCCGAACCTCAAGGTTTGATCACCTGCCTCAGCAGAGATACAGTAAAAATACGGGCGCCCTTCGGGGCGCCTTTTTCTTTTGTTTTCAGCGAACTACGCCACATCACTGCGCGGACATGTAATCGCTTACACAGCTTATTTCTATAGTTCTGCGGGCTGCTGCCGTTAGCGAACGAAAGAACGTCCAACAGCATTGGTGATGATTATGACCCCCAAATCCGTCCTCCTCGCATTGGCCATCTCCTCGATCGCCACCTTCGGTCACGCCCAGGAAGCCGTGACATTCCAAGCCTCACCCATTGAGCCCACCGCCTTCAAGGTGAAGCGCGCCAAGGCAAAAGGGATTGAACTGAAGGCCACCCCCGGGATCGAACTGTCGGGCCAGTTTTTTGCCTCCTCCGCGGGTGGGAAATCCCCAGCGGTGGTGATCTTGGTCAGCGGTGACGGGCTGCAGGACTCGCATCTGAATTGGGCAGCGCATCTGGCCGAACAGGGCTACGCGGCGCTGGTGGTTGATAGCTTTGGGTCCCGCGGTGGCTTCAACGCGATGGACACCGCAGGCGTTGACTATAACGACGATGCGGTCAGCGGCTATCGCTACCTCAGCAACCGCGATGATGTGGACGCCAGCCGGATAGCCGTCCTTGGCTTCTCCACCGGGGGCGCGCAGGTGATGTCTGTCACCAATGAAGCCACGGCGCGCATCCCGGACAGCTTCACCCCCTATGCTGCGGTCTCACTTTACCCGATCTGCCCGCCCGATGGCGTCAACAAATGGCCGCTGCTGATTGTGGCTGGCGATGCGGATCAGATGATCTCCCTCTCCAGTTGTACCGCCCATGTGGAAAACAGCCAGTCGCAAAACCACCCGGCCCAGCTGGAGGTCTACCCCGGGGCCACGCATTTCTTCGACAACCCGATGTATGCCGCTGACGGCGATCTGGGCATGCTGGGCTTTGACTACAGCGAAGCCGGCCATCAGGAAGCACTGGCACGGGTGGTCGACTACCTGAACACCGTGGGCAGCTAATCTCCGCTACCGCAACACACCAAGGGCGCCGCATCGGCGCCCTTTTTCTTCGCGCCGCCGTCAGCCCAGCGGCGGCAGGCCGTCAAATTGCGGCAGGTCCTCGGGGATTTGGTGAAACGGCTGTTTTTCCCCCACAAAGATTGCCGCGCGGGGCGCTTTGAATTCCTCGGGCGCGTCCAATGTGCCGACCTTGATCATCACCAACCCCATCCCCTTGCGACGGCTGACCAGCTGGGTGCCACAGGTGGCGCAGAAATCCCGCGTGGCCTTAGCATCAACATCGCGGGTGAACTGGGCGGGAGTGCCAGCTGTGTAGCGAAACCCAGCTTCGGGCACAGCCATGAACAGGTTTGGTGCACCCCCGGCATAATGCGTGCAGGCCCGGCAATGGCATTGCGCCTTAAAAACCGGTTTGCCCGAAACCTCATAGCGCAGCGCGCCGCAATAACATCCACCTTGCATTTCTGCCTCCTGTCTTTGGATTCAGCGGCAGGCTGGACGGGCGGCAGGCAAAACGATAGCGTCACATATGACATTATCCAGACCGTATGTGACAAACATCCTAACTTTGACATGACCGCCCCCTTGAACGTGACCCTCCTGCGCCCTGATCCGCATCAGGCGTCCAGCTTTGCGATCTGTGTTGAGATGGTTGAGACGGCAAACCGTGTCGCCCGGATGCATGGGCAATCTGATCGCTTCAAACTGACCATCACAGCCCCGCCCGTGGTCCCACAAAACACTCAGCTGGTGCTGGTGCCGGGGCTTGGGCTGGCCACCGTCGGTGAGTTACGGCGCAACATGGTGCAGCCGGGGTTTGAGGCACTGATCACCGCCTTGCGGCAGATCCGGGCGGATACGCCCATCGCCGCCGCCTGTTCCGCCACATTTGCCCTAGGTGCTGCAGGGCTGCTGGACGGGCGGCACACAACGGGCCCCTGGTGGCTGATGCCGCATCTTGCGGATCTGTTTCCCCGCGCCAAACTGCGTCAGGGCGACCTGATTGTTGAGGACGGGCGGATCACCACCGCCGGGGCTGCCTTTGGCCAAATCGATCTGATGCTGCACCTGATCACCCGCTATGCCGGCGCCGCAATTGCCGAGGATTGCCGGCGCTTCCTGATGGCGGACAGTCGGCCCAGCCAGCACCCCTATGTTTCAGTCGCAACGCTGGTGGCGGGGGATCCGGCCCTGCAACAGGCCGAGCTTTATCTGCGCCAGAACCTCGCCCAGCCCATTACAGTCGCCGATATGGCAGCGGCTGCAGGTCTGGGCCAACGCAGCTTTGCCCGGCGCCTGCAGAAACACGCGGCGCTGGCGCCGACAGAGCTGCTGCAAAGCCTGCGGATCAGCGAAGCGATCCGGCTGGCCCGCAGCACCCGCCTGCCACAGGAGGAAATTGCGCATCGGGTTGGCTATGGCGATGCCACCGCACTGCGCCGCCTGATGCGCAAACGCGGCATGGGCACCCTCGACAGCTACCGTTAATCGCCCTGTTACCACCCTGCCCTTTGGCATGGGATAGCCATTTCCCCACAGCTGTGGCATGCAAGCGCCAACGCTTTTTGCAAAGAGACGCATCCATGACCCAGATCATCACCGCCCTGTCCGAGGTTTCCAGCCAATATGACGCCCTGTTCGTCGATCTCTGGGGCTGTGTTCACAACGGCGTCACCGCCTACCCTGAGGCCGTGGCCGCCCTGCAGGACTACCGCCGCAAGGGTGGGATTGTGGTGCTGGTCACCAATTCCCCCAAACCACGTGCGGGCGTGGCGGACCAGCTGTCGCAATTTGGTGTGCCGGATGATGCTTATGACACCATCGCCACCAGCGGTGACAGCGCACGATCCGCCATGTTCTGCGGCGCGGTAGGCGAAAAGGTCTATTTCATGGGCGAATGGCAGCGGGACGCCGGTTTCTTTGAACCGCTGAAGCTGCTAGACAACCCGGTTGAGATCACCCGCGTGCCCCTGGCGGAGGCCGAGGGCATTGTTTGCTGCGGCCCGTTTGACACCATGGCCGACCCGGATGTGAACCGCGCCGACTTCCTTTTGGCCAAGCAAAAGAGCCTGAAGCTGCTGTGTGCCAACCCTGACATTGTGGTGGACCGGGGTGAGGTACGCGAATGGTGCGCCGGGGCGCTGGCCAAGCTTTACACCGAAATGGGCGGCGAAAGCCTCTACTTCGGCAAACCGCATCCACCGATCTATGATCTGGCGCGGCGCCGCCTGAACGCGATCGACAAAGATATCGAGGATAGCCAGATTCTGGCCATTGGTGACGGTCCGCACACTGATGTTTCGGGCGGCATGGGCGAAGGCATCGATACCCTGTTCATCACCGGTGGTTTGGCACGTGCAGAAACCAAAACCACCGACCAACCCGATCCGCAGGCGCTGTCTGACTATATTGTCCGCGAAGCGGTGGCGCCGACCTACAGCATCGGTCAGCTGCGGTAAGTTTTCGTTACATTAGGGCTTGATTTTCTGCAGCTGCGAAGTAATAAAGTTGCAACTTTTCGCGCCCTGAGGTCCGAAAATTACGCACTCGATTCTTATGGAGGGTCAAATGTTGGATAACATGCCACGCGGCACCATCTACATCGAAGATCTGGAAGTGGGCATGAGCCGTTCACTGCGAAAGGTCGTCACCGATGAAGATATTGAGATGTTCGCCCAAGTCTCGACCGACCATAATCCGGTGCATATGGATGAGGCCTACGCCAAAGACACCATCTTTGGCGGCCGCATCGCCCATGGCATGCTGACCGCGGGACTGATCTCGGCCGTGATTGGCGAACAGCTGCCCGGTCATGGCACCATCTACATGGGCCAATCGCTGAAGTTCATGGCCCCGGTGCGCCCAAACGATATCGTGCTGGCCGAGGTGGAAGTCACCGAAATTGACCTGAAAAAACGCCGGGTCGAATTGGACTGTCGCTGCCTTGTGGATGGCAAGCCCGTGCTGAAGGGCCATGCGACCGTTCTGGCCCCCTCCAAGAAGCTGGACTGAGGCATCGGGCACCTAGGTGCCCGACAGTGCGATCCTGCACAAAACATCACGCTTGATCCCGACGCAGAGGGCAGATACCCCATGCCCCATGCGTATCATCCGAGACTACAGCTTTGTCACCGAAGAGGACCGCGGCGCTGCTGCGGCCATTGGGAATTTCGACGGGGTCCATCTGGGCCACCAGTCGGTGATTGACCTCACCCGCGCCATTGCTGCGGACAGCGGTGTGCCGCTGGGGGTGATGAGTTTTGAACCACACCCGCGCCAGTTCTTTGCCCCGAAGGCCCCCGCCTTCCGCCTGATGAGCCCCGAAGCGCGCGCCCATCGGCTGGACAAGCTGGGGGTGGAGCGTCTCTATGAACTGCCGTTCAACGCCACGCTTTCGGCCCTGACGCCCGAGGAATTTGCCAGCAAGGTCATCGTGGATGGTCTGGGCCTGACCCATGTGGTGGTGGGCGCAGATTTCTGTTTCGGCAAAGGTCGCGCCGGGTCCGTCGAGGATCTGAAACGCTTTGGCGCCGACATGGGCTTTGGCGTCACCGTGGCCGAACTGTTGCATGGCCATAAGGGCGAAGTGTCCTCGACCGCGATCCGCGAGGCCCTGGCCGAAGGCCGCCCACGTGACGCGCAGGCGATGTTGGGCCATTGGCACCGGATGGACGGTGAGGTGATCGGCGGTGACCAACGCGGCCGTGAGCTGGGCTACCCCACCGCAAATATGTCAATCGACGGGCTGCACCGGCCCAAGCTGGGGGTCTATGCCGTGCTGATCGACGTGCTGGATGGCCCGCATGCCGGCAGCTACCACGGTGCCGCGTCGCTGGGCGTGCGGCCGATGTTTGGGGAAAACAAACCCAACCTTGAAACTTTCATCTTTGATTTCTCCGGTGATCTTTACGGCGCGCAGATCTCGGTCGGTCTGGTCGACTACCTGCGCCCCGAGGAAAAGTTCGACAGCCTTGAGGCTCTGATCACGCAGATGGACGCGGACTGCGCCAAAGCACGCGACATTCTGGCGGCGCTGTGATGCCGCTGAACCTGCGCAAAAACTTCTGGGAAAAGGTCCCCCTCACCAAGATGAGCCGCCCCGAGTGGGAGGCGCTGTGTGACGGCTGTGGCAAATGCTGCCTGAACAAGCTGGAGGATGAGGACACCGGACAGGTGGCGCTGACCAATGTGGCCTGCCGCCTGCTGGACGATCAGACCTGCCAGTGCAGCCAATACCCGATCCGCCACAACTTCGTGCCGGAATGCATCGTGCTCAGCCCCGACAACATGGAGCAGAACCTCTACTGGATGCCGGAAACCTGCGCCTACAAGCTGATGTGGAACGGCCAGCCGCTACCCGACTGGCACCCGCTGAAAACCGGTGACCCTGAGAGCGTGCACAAAGCAGGGGTTTCCATGCGGGGGCGAACAGTGCCAGAGTTCGAGGTCGATGATGACGAGTGGGAAGACCACATAATTGAGGAACCAATCTGATGTTTTTTGCGTCCGATAACGGGGGACCGGTCCACCCGCAGATCATGCAGGCTTTGGCAGCTGCAAACGAAGGCTACCGCGTAGGCTATGGCGCCGACGCTGAGATGGATCGCGTGCGCGACATGGTGCGCGAGATCTTTGAAGCGCCTGAGGCCGCCGTTTATCTGGTGCCCACAGGCACCGCCGCCAATTCGCTGGCGCTGGCGACCATGTGCAAACCCTGGGAGACGATCTTTTGCTCGACCCGCGCGCATATCCATGAGGATGAGTGCAACGCGCCTGAGTTCTATTCCGGCGGTGCCAAGCTGACGCTGGTGGGCGAAGGGGACAAGATGACGCCGGAGGCGCTGCGGAAATCCATCCTGCTGGAGGAAAACCGCGGTGTGCACGGCCCGCAGCGGGGGCCGCTGTCGATCACTCAGGTGACCGAGCTGGGCCATGTCTACACGCTGGACGAAATCCAAGCGCTGACCGCAGTTGCCAAGGAATACGGCATGTCCAGCCATCTGGACGGGGCCCGCTTCACCAACGCGATGATCACGCTGGGCTGTTCGGCCGCTGAAATGACCTGGAAGGCAGGCATTGATGCCGTTAGCTTTGGCGGCACCAAAAACGGCTGCATGGGTGTTGAAGCTGTGGTCTTCTTTGACCCGTCGCTGGCCTGGGAATTCGAACTGCGCCGCAAACGGGGCGCGCATCTGTTTTCCAAGCACCGTTACCTCTCAGCCCAGATGCTGGGCTATCTGGAGGGCGATCTGTGGCTGGAAACAGCACGGCAGGCCAATGACAGCTGCGCCCGTCTGGCCAAAGGGATGCGGGCGATTGACGGCGTGAATTTCACCACCACGCCAGAGGCCAACCTGTTCTTCGCTGAACTGCCGCGCCGCCTGCACAAGAAGGCGTTTGAGGCCGGGGCCTACTACTACATCATGTCCGGCGAGCTGGAAGGTGACGACCCTGATGAGATGCTGCTGGCCCGTTTTGTGGCCGATTGGTCCATCGGCGCCGAGGGCGTGGATGCCCTGCTGGCCGCATACAACGCCTAAGCCAAGCTGGTGGGCCGCATGGCCCACCAAATGCTATCCCTAGCCCTGCGCTGCCAGAAACGGCCGCATAACTGCTGCCACCTGCGGCGCGTGGGAAATGGCCACCATATGGCCAGCCCCATCGATCACTTCGCTTATCGCCCCGTCAATACGGCGGGCCAGCGCTGTGTTGATCTTCTCCACATAATGCGGTGAGTTTGCGCCGGCGATCAGCAGGGTTGGCACCTTCAGCCGGTCCACCGCGCCCGAGGACAGCACACCAGCGCTATCTAGCCCAATCTCATCATGGGCTGCGGTGATCAGATGGATCTGTTCCATCGCTTTCTGGCGCATCTGTTCGGGCAGATCAGCCCACCGCATACCGTTGCCCCATTCGCGCAGGAACAACCGCGCGGCAGTTTCACGATCCCCCTCCTCAATGGCCTCGGCCAGCGCGCCCATTTCGGCGCCATGCTGGTCCAGAAGGCCCGGATGGTCGGCATAGGCGGCCGCAAAGAACACAGGCTCAATCAATGTGAGCGAACGCACCAGATCTGGCCGCTCACAGGCCAATCGCAGGGCCACCGTGCCACCAAAAGAATGACCGATCAGATCCGTCGGCCCCTCAAGGAAATCCAGCGCCATATCGACTGTCTGACGCTGCAACGGAGCACTGCCGTCCCAGTCACCGCTGCGCCCATGCCCGGGCAGGTCAAAGGCCGTCATCGACAGCATATCCCCTAGCCCGGCCGCCAGACCGGCCATCGCACCGGAATGCGCCATCGAACAATGGATCATCAACGCCTGACGCGCGCTCGGTTCTGACAAACCAAAATGGCGCGCGAAGGTGGGGAACCCGCCCCGCAAATCTGTAGAGGTCACTTAGATGTCGCCCCCAAGGTGGGCGTCCAGATCATCAAGACGGTCCTGCCCCCAGAACTTCTGTCCGCTGTCGCAGATAAAGAAGGGGGAACCAAAGACGCCAGCCGCAACCGCCTCTTCCAGATTGGCGGCGTAGATCTCGGCCCCAGTCAAGAGGCCACAGTCTGCAAGACCCGGATCAAAGTCAGCCTCAGCCAGACAGGCCTTGATCACATCATCCTGTGAGACGTCCTTTTCTTCGGCCCAGCAGCTGGCAAGCAGGCGGTGCACCAGCAGAGGCAGGTTGCCGCCACCTGCCTTTTGTGCCGCGATAATGGCATAGGCCGACGGTGCAGGGTTGACCGGCCAATGGGCGGGCTTCAGATTGAAAGGCATGTTCAATCGACGCGCCTGCCGGGGTAGCTCCTGCGCGCGGTATTCTACACGCGCTGGGTGGCGTTCCGGCAACGGTACACCGCCGGTGCGGCCAAAGGTGGAGATCAGATCCACGGGTTTATAGGTCACGGTGGCGCCACGGCGCTGCGCGATCTCCTCCAGACGGGGGCCCACAAGGTACGCATACGGGGAAACGGTTGTGAAATAGTAATCAATGTGCGGCATCTGTGCGCCCTTTCGTCGGCATAGCTTTGATTGAGCGTATCGAAGTGCTAAGCGGTGTCAACGTTACGAATCTGTCATCTCGACCAAATCTTGGGGAACTGTCGATATGCCCTCCATCAACGAACCGAAACTGATTTCCGGCAATGCAAACCTGCCGCTGGCCAAATCCATCTCACGCCGGATGTCGATGCATCGCGGCACCAGCTTGGGTCTGGTAGACGCCCGGGTGGAACGCTTCAACGACGGCGAAATCTTCGTCGAAGTGTTTGAAAATGTCCGCGGAGAGGACATGTTCATCATCCAGCCGACTTCAAACCCGGCCAACGACAACCTGATGGAGCTGCTGATCATGGCCGATGCGCTGCGCCGCTCCTCGGCCAGCCGGATCACCGCAGTGATCCCTTACTTTGGCTATGCCCGTCAGGACCGCCGCACCAAGGCACGCACGCCGATCTCGGCCAAGCTGGTTGCCAACATGCTGGTCGAAGCTGGCATCGAACGGATCCTGACGCTGGACCTGCACGCCGCGCAGATCCAGGGCTTCTTCGATATCCCCGTGGATAACCTCTATGCCTCGCCAATCTTTGCGCTGGACATCAAAGAGAAGTTCGCAGGCAGCCTGAGCGACGTAATGGTCGTATCCCCCGATGTGGGCGGCGTGGCCCGTGCCCGCGAACTGGCCAAACGTATCAACGCGCCGCTGTCGATCGTCGACAAACGCCGTGAGAAACCCGGTGAAGTTGCTGAGATGACCGTCATCGGTGATGTGACCGGCAAGAAATGTATCATCGTCGACGACATGTGTGACACCGCCGGCACCCTGTGCAAAGCGGCTGAGGTTCTGCTGGAGCACGGCGCAACCGAAGTCCACGCCTATATCTCACACGGTGTGATGTCCGGCCCCGCGGTTGAGCGCGTGACCAACTCGGTCATGAAGTCGCTGGTGATCACCGACTCGATCCAGCCGACCGAAGCTGTGAAAGCCTGCCCCAACATCCGCATCCTGCCGACTGCGCCGATGTTTGCGCAGTCGATCCTCAACATCTGGAGCGGCACCTCGGTGTCTTCGCTGTTTGAGACCGAAACGCTGGAGCCGATCTACGAAGGTCAGTTCCCTGCCTGATCGGGTGAACAGCCAGACACAACGAAGGGCGCCCCTCAGGCGCCCTTTTTCATTTCCGCAGCGGTGTTAGTTGTGGCTTAGGGGATGTCCCAATGGTCTTCGTCATCCACGGCGCCAATGGCCATCCAGCTGACGCGGGCGCGGGCCATTCGGGTGTTGCCCCAGGTGCGGAAGACAATCTCAAACTGGCCTTTTGAAATGCTTTCAGCCTCAACATCCGCCCGAATGTTGGTGGAATAGTCCACATCCCAGAGTGAGACAGAGACCATCACATTGGGTGGTTCGCGAAAGCGCTCTGAAAACCGGACGGTGGCGCGGCGTTCGCGGCTGCCTTCTCCGGTCCACATATCACCGCCATTTTCAAAGTCGGAGAAAAGCGTTTCCTCCCCCTGATCAATGCCGATGACGTTGCTGTTAATCTTTTTCATAACCCTTTGATAGCGCAAGCCCCTCCCCTCAGGTCAACCAAAACACGAAAAAAGGCCCCGTTCCGAAGAACAGGGCCTTTTGAATGTGTCTCATCCTGCGCGTTTACAGGTTGGTGTGGAACCCGAGATCTTCGGCGATGTGCATCAGGTCCGCCACAAGCTTGTGGGTTTCGTGATGGTTATCGACCTCAGCCGCGTCATGCGCCGCCTGAGCCTTGCCCAGAAGATCCGACACGATTTCCTGTGTCACCTCTGCCTTCGGTACAGCCATTTCGGCCAGGACCGAAATCGACTCCGACGACAGCTCTGCGAAACCGCCGGTGACGAAATAGACTTCCTCACCCGATGCGCCAGTCGCGGTCACCAGACCGGGACGCAGGGTAAGGATGGTCGGCTCATGGCCGGCCATCGCTGTTAGGTCACCACTTGCACCCGGGATCTGCACCTGCTCCGCAACCAGAGACGCAAGTTTGCGCTCAGGAGAGACGAGATCGAATTGGACTGTATCAGCCATGAATGGCCTCCTTCCGGGTTACGATTAAGCTGCTTCCGCGGCCATTTTCTCGGCTTTTGCGATCACTTCGTCGATGCCGCCAACCATGTAGAAGGCCGCTTCGGGCAGGTGGTCGTATTCGCCAGCCACAACAGCTTTGAACGACGCGATGGTGTCTTCCAGGGAAACCTGAACACCGTCCGAGCCGGTGAACACTTTCGCAACGTCGAACGGCTGCGACAGGAAACGCTGGATCTTACGGGCACGGGCAACGGTCAGTTTGTCTTCTTCCGACAGTTCGTCCATGCCGAGGATCGCGATGATGTCCTGCAGCGACTTGTAGCGCTGGAGGATACCCTGAACCTCGAAGGCCACCTTGTAGTGCTCTTCACCAACAACCGACGGGTCCATCAGACGCGACGAGGAGTCGAGCGGGTCAACCGCCGGGTAGATGCCCAGCTCGGAGATCGCACGGTTCAGAACGGTGGTTGCGTCCAAGTGAGCAAAGGTGGTTGCCGGTGCGGGGTCGGTAAGGTCGTCCGCAGGTACGTAAACCGCCTGGATCGAGGTGATCGAGCCGTTCTTGGTCGAGGTGATGCGTTCCTGCATCGCGCCCATGTCGGTTGCCAGGGTCGGCTGGTAGCCCACCGCCGAAGGAATACGGCCCAGAAGCGCCGAAACCTCAGAACCTGCCTGGGTGAAGCGGAAGATGTTGTCCACGAAGAACAGAACGTCGGTACCGGACTGGTCACGGAACTGTTCTGCCAGGGTCAGACCGGTCAGAGCAACACGTGCACGTGCACCCGGAGGTTCGTTCATCTGGCCGTACACCAGCGCAACCTGCGATTCTTCCAGGTTGTCAGGCTTAATAACGTTGGATTCGATCATCTCGTGGTAGAGGTCGTTCCCTTCACGGGTACGCTCACCAACACCTGCGAACACCGAGAAACCCGAGTGCACTTTTGCGATGTTGTTGATCAGTTCCATGATCAGAACGGTTTTGCCAACACCGGCGCCGCCGAACAGACCAATTTTACCACCCTTGGCGTAGGGGGCCAGCAGGTCGATAACCTTAATACCGGTCACCAGAACTTCCGACTCGGTCGACTGTTCTGCGAATTCCGGGGCAGGCTGGTGGATAGCGCGGGTTTCGTCCGCGTTTACCGGGCCCTGCTCGTCCACGGGCTCACCCACAACGTTCAGGATGCGGCCCAGGGTCGCGTTACCAACCGGAACCGAGATCGGGCCGTTGGTGTCGACAACTTCCTGACCACGAACCAGACCTTCGGTCGCGTCCATAGCGATGGTACGAACGGTGTTCTCACCCAGGTGCTGGGCTACTTCCAGAACCAGGTTCTTACCGTTGTTGTCGGTGTTCAGTGCGTTAAGGATCGGCGGCAGTTCGTCTTCGAACTGTACGTCCACAACGGCGCCGATCACCTGAGTGATTTTGCCTTTTGCGTTTGCCATTATTTCGTCTCCGTTCTCTTAGAGCGCCTCAGCGCCCGAGATAATTTCGATAAGTTCGCTGGTGATGACGGCCTGACGCGAGCGGTTATACTCGATGGTCAGCTTGTCGATCATCTCACCCGCGTTCCGGGTTGCGTTGTCCATTGCGGACATCCGCGCGCCCTGTTCGGATGCACCGTTTTCAAGCAGCGCCGAGAAGATCTGCGTGGCTACGCCGCGCGGCAGAAGGTCAGCCAGGATGGCCTCTTCGTCCGGTTCGTAGTCATACAGGCTACCTTCACCAGCATCTTCCTGATCCTCAAACGAGGCCGGGATGACTTGCTGCGCGGTCGGGATCTGAGAGATCACCGACTGGAAGCGGTTGTAGAAGATGGTCGCCACGTCAAACTCACCGGCATCAAAGCGCGTCAGCAGATCGCGTGCGATATCCTGTGCGTTGACGTAACCGATGTGTTTCACCTCGGACAGATCGACATGGCCGATGAAATAGTCGCCCAGGTCACGTTTCATCTGCTCACGGCCTTTTTTACCAACGGTCAGGATCTTGACCGTCTTGCCCTGAGCGATCAGCTCATCGGCTTTGGCGCGTGCCAGTTTGGCGATCGAGCTGTTGAAGCCACCGCAGAGACCACGCTCTGCCGTCATGACCACCAAGAGCTGCACCTGGTCGGAACCGGTGCCCGCCAGCAGCTTAGGAGCGCTGCCGGAGGTGCCAACCGAAGCTGCCAGCCCACCGAGAACGGCGTTGAACCGTTCTGCGTAGGGACGCGCGGCTTCTGCAGCATCCTGCGCGCGGCGAAGTTTCGCCGCGGCAACCATCTGCATGGCCTTGGTGATCTTACGAGTGTTCTTCACACTCTCGATCCGAATTTTTAGGTCCTTGAGACTCGGCATTGCCTTATCTCCCCTTAAGCGAAGTCAGCTGCGAATTCGTCCAGCGCGGCTTTGACTTTGTCGGCCAGCTCACCTTTAACCTTACGGTCGTTGTCGGTGATGTCGGCCAGCAGGTCGGCGTGCTTGCCGCGCAGATGCGCCAGCAGGCCCGCTTCGTAGCGTGCAACGTCGCTTACTTCGATTTTGTCCAGGTAGCCGTTGGTGCCTGCGAAGATCATGCAAACAATCTCGGCGTTGGTCAGCGGCGAGTACTGCGGCTGTTTCATCAGCTCGGTCAGACGGGCACCACGGGCCAGCAGCTGCTGGGTCGAGGCATCCAGGTCGGAACCAAACTGAGCAAAGGCCGCCATTTCGCGGTACTGAGCCAGCGACAGTTTAACCGGACCGGCAACCGACGACATCGCTTTGGTCTGAGCCGAGGAGCCCACACGCGATACCGACAGACCGGTGTTCACTGCAGGGCGGATACCCTGGTAGAACAGTTCGGTTTCCAGGAAGATCTGACCGTCGGTGATCGAGATCACGTTGGTCGGAATAAACGCCGAAACGTCGCCGCCCTGGGTTTCAATGATCGGCAGCGCGGTCAGCGAGCCTGCGCCGTGATCTTCGTTCAGCTTTGCCGAACGCTCCAGCAGACGCGAGTGGAGGTAGAAAACGTCACCAGGATAGGCTTCACGGCCCGGCGGACGACGCAGCAGCAGCGACATCTGACGATAGGACACAGCCTGTTTGGACAGGTCATCATAGATGATCAGCGCGTGCTTGCCGTTGTCACGGAAGTATTCGGCCATCGCGGTTGCGGCGTAGGGTGCCAAGAACTGCATCGGCGCAGGGTCCGAAGCGGTTGCAGCAACAACGATCGAGTATTCAATCGCGCCGGTTTCTTCCAGCTTCTTCACCAGCTGAGCAACGGTCGAGCGTTTCTGACCAACTGCAACGTAAACGCAGTACAGTTTCTTGCTCTCATCGTCACCGGCGGCGTCGTTGTAGGATTTCTGGTTCAGGATCGCGTCCAGAGCAACGGCGGTTTTACCGGTCTGACGGTCACCAATGATCAGCTCACGCTGGCCACGGCCAATCGGGATCATCGCGTCAACCGATTTCAGGCCGGTTGCCATCGGTTCGTGAACCGATTTACGCGGGATGATGCCCGGGGCTTTCTGGTCGGCGATGCGACGCTCAACCGCTTCGATCGGACCTTTGCCGTCCAGCGGGTTGCCCAGACCGTCAACAACGCGGCCCAGCAGACCTTCACCGGCAGGCACGTCAACGATCGAGTTGGTGCGCTTAACGGTGTCGCCTTCTTTAATGTCACGGTCGGTACCAAAGATAACGACACCAACGTTGTCGGCTTCCAGGTTCAGCGCCATCCCGCGGATACCACCGGGGAATTCAACCATTTCACCAGCCTGGATGTTGTCGAGGCCATAGACGCGGGCAATACCGTCACCGACGGAGAGCACGCGACCAACCTCAGCAACTTCGGCTTCCTGACCGAAGTTTTTGATCTGGTCCTTCAGGATCGCAGAAATCTCTGCAGCTTGGATACCCATTTATCCGACCTCTTTCATTGCATTCTGGAGGGAGTTGAGCTTGGAGCGGATCGAGGTGTCGATCATCTTCGAGCCCACTTTAACGACAAGACCGCCGATGAGTTCTTCATCAACGGTCGCATTGATTTTCACGGTTTTGCCAACACGCGCAGCCAGAGTTTTTGACAGTTTCTCTGACTGAGTCTTGGTCAGTGCTTTCGCCGAAGCCACCTCTGCGGTCACTTCACCCTTCTCTTCCGAGATCAGGGCAGCCAGTTGAGCCAGCAGCTGCGGCAGCACGAACAGACGGCGCTTCTGCGCCATCAGAGCCAGACCGTTGGACAGAGCGGCCTCAAGACCCATTTTCTGTGCGACGGAGGCGATTGCTTTTTCTTGGTCGTCACGCGACACCAGCGGCGAGCTGATCAGCGCCGACAGGTCTTCGCTTGCCTCAAGGGCAGCAGCAAGTTCGGTGACATTGGAATCGAGATTACCAAGAGCGTTGCTCTCTTTGGCAATCTCAAAGATCGCGGTGGCATAGCGCGCGGCGATGCCTGAGGAGATCGAAGCTGGTTCGGACACGTCCACCCTTCCGACATTTATGGCCCCGCTCCGGCGCATACGGAACCGACACGGGGGCGTTTAGACCTTAGACTCCCGCCTAAGTATCGAAATCGGCGTGGGTGTAGCAGAGCAACCGCAACCTATCAACCTGTTGTGAAAACTCTGCATGCAAAAGAATACCACATGTTTTCATGCAGTTACCCATGGTGCGACGCTTTGCGGCGCAAATCGGTCACAAAAAGCGACCACTTCTCCACATGTTTTTCGATTCCCCAGCGGAAATCGACAGGCTGAAACCCAATAGGCGCAGACATAAAACCGTGGCATGGGTGCAACAATTGCTGCAGGCCCAGCCAATCCGATTGGTCTCAGATCGGCTTTACCTCTTTAGATGGGTTCGGTGTCAGGATGCGCAAGGGGCGGCTGACGGCCTCTTTCAGGCCCGGGCCAGAAACGGCCTGCACACGTTTGGTGGCCTCGACCCTGACTGCAGCGCCCGCTGCGATCATCGAGACCGAATACCCCATTTCTCCAGCAAACGACCAGCTTTTCATGTAAGATCATTGCCGCGCCATTGCGCGAAATCATGGACGCGATATGCTGTTTGGAGTTGAAACTCCCAACTCAGCGCAACCAAACCCATTTATCACACAATCCTTTTACCGACCAAGATCACAAAAATAGGATCCGAGGATGTTAACAGTACTTATTCTTTCGATGGCCGGAACATACGCAGCATCTCTTGTGTTAGATGCTTTAATATCAACTTCAGACACCTCCGAAGAATTACCAGAAAATGAAACGTTCACTCCATCATCGGGCAGTTTGATTGAAGATCTCATTGATCCCACATTGGAAGATACATCCACGCCCGTTGATCCGTATGCAGATTTTGACGTCGTCGGAACTGAACTAGACGACCATCTGGTATCGGAACATAACAATGGCACGCAGATAGCCGGCCTCGCTGGGGACGACCTGATTGAAGGGCAGTTTGACGTTTTTGTCGAGGCTGGCGAAGGAAATGACACTGTCATTGGCGACACCTTTTTTGATGCACACGGCGATCAAGGCGATGACGTGATCACCACAGCGGGATTTAGTGACCTTTACGGTGGTGAAGGAAACGACTCTCTAGAAAGCGGATATAACAGCAACCTGTACGGCGGCGATGGAGACGACACGCTCGCGGTAACAGATACCTCAGGCTTTTTCATTTCGGTTCTGGAGGGAAATGATGGCTCGGACTTGATCTACGGCGGCCCGAATTCAAGGCTGGACGGAGGAGATGGCGATGACACGATCAATTTAGCCATGGACATACTCGCAAACGATTGGGCCAGTTACTTTGAAGAAGCGACGATCACCGGCGGGCAAGGCAGCGACCAAATTAACTTGGGATTTGATCTACAAGATGCCTATTCGTCTGACGCGCCATTACAGGTTGCGACAGTCACAGATTTCGACCCGTCCGAAGATGTAATTCTGTTGGCATCAGAATTCTTTGACGAGACAGGGTCTGAGATCGTTGGCTTTGAGGTAGAATTTGATGCAGCAAGCAATAGCTCTGCGATCCTTGTGGAAGTAACATTACCATTTAGCTCAGAAACTAGTTTTGTGCATGTCTTACTTCCTGATGCCAGTGGCCTAACGGCTGAACACATAAGGATTGACGCTTCCTTGACCGTTTGATTGGCAAAAGTGCTCAAAACTTAAATCGGCTTCACCTCTTTAGATGGGTTCGGTGTCAGGATGCGCAAGGGGCGGCTGACAGCCTCTTTCAGGCCTGGCCCCATTGGCGCGGGTGTGCGCTTGGACACCTCCACCATGATCACGCCGCCGGCAGCAATCATTGAAACAGAATGCCCCAACTGTTCCAGCATCTGGCCGGTTTTGCGCCAGAACCGGCGTTGGGAGGGCGGCTGGTAGAGGCCGAATTCATGCCGTTCAATGCTGAACTGGTGATACTTCAGCTGCGCTTCCAGCTGGCTGAGCGTGTAGGGGCGGCCATAACCAAAGGGGGTGCGATCGCTGCGGGACCACATGCCACCGCGATTCGGCACGATGAACATCGCCTTGCCGCCCGGCCCCAGCACACGGAAACATTCCTCGAGCAGACTGGAGGGTTGTTCACTGGTTTCCAACCCGTGCATCACCACCAGCTTGTCGACATGGCCTGTGTCTACCGGCCAGCTCACCTCTTCGCACAACACCGCCATATTCGGCATGCCCGTTGGCCAGGGCATCACACCCTGGGGCCCCGGCATCAACCCGGTGACCCGGCGCGCCTCAGCGATATAAGGCCTGAGCAGCGGCACGGCGAAGCCAAAGCCGACCACGGTCTGCCCCTTGGCTTCAGGCCAAAGACGGACCAATTGATCGCGCACCGCTTTCTGCGCCGCACGGCCCAGCGTGCTGCGGTAATAGAAATTGCGCAGATCCTGTACATCAAGATGCATTGCAGCCGGCCCTCTGATCCGCCACTCTGGTCTCACCATAGCGATCACCGAAGGAAACGCCATGCCTCTTGAGCTTGTGACCATCCCCTGCCTTGCCGACAACTACGCCTACCTCATCCATGATGCGGAAAGCGGTGAGACCGCGCTGGTGGATGTGCCTGAGCCGGGACCGATCGATGCGGCGCTGAAAGAGCGGGGTTGGCACCTGTCACATGTGTTGCTGACCCATCACCACTGGGATCATGTCGACGGGCTGGAGCCCTTGTTGCGCGATCATCCCGCAAAAGTGATCGGAGCAGAAGCCGACAGCCATCGCCTGCCCAAACTGGATGTGTCCGTCGCCGAAGGCGACCGGATGGTGCTGTGCGGCGAAGAGATGCAGGTGATGGATGTCTCGGGGCACACGATTGGCCATCTGGCCTTTTATTTTGCAGGCTCCAAGCTGGTCTTCACCGCTGACAGCCTGATGGCGCTGGGATGTGGTCGCCTGTTTGAGGGCACACCGGATCAGATGTATGACAGCCTGTCCAAGCTGGCTGATCTGCCGGGCGATACGGTGGTTTGTTCAGGCCATGAGTACACGCAATCCAACGGCAAATTCGCGGCAACCATTGACCCTGACAATCCAGCCCTTATCTCTCGTTTAGAGCAAGTTGAACAGGCCCGTGCGAAGGGTGAACCAACCGTTCCCAGCCTGTTGTCAGAAGAATTGTCAACAAACCCTTTCCTGCGCTGCAATGATCCGGCAGTTCGGGCTTCGGTTGGCATGATCGATGCAGAGCCTAGTGCAGTATTTGCGGAGATCAGAAAACGTAAAGACAACTTCTGAATTCCTGCCCTGCGGATCGGCAAAAGACGAATTAACAAGGTTTACCGGTAGAAAAGACTTGAAGCCCCAGCCATATCGACCAAACTTTAACAGTATAGAGTTATGGTCGTTAGAGTAGAGGACACCGCACTTCACGGTCTTTCGACCCAAATCAGGAAGGAGCGCTAACTGTGCCTTCATTCTCGAACACGCTGGAACAGGCGATTCACGCAGCCCTGGCCCTGGCCAACGCGCGCAAACACGAATTCGCAACGCTGGAGCATCTGCTGTTAGCGTTGATCGATGAGCCGGACGCGATGCGTGTTCTCAAAGCTTGCTCGGTAGACACCGAAGACCTGCGCAGCACGCTGGTCGAATTCATTGACGATGATCTCAGCAACCTGGTCACCGATGTCGAAGGCTCCGAGGCTGTGCCGACCGCCGCCTTCCAGCGGGTGATCCAGCGCGCCGCGATCCACGTCCAAAGCTCGGGCCGCACCGAAGTGACCGGTGCCAATGTGCTGGTTGCGATCTTTGCCGAACGCGAATCCAACGCCGCCTACTTCCTGCAGGAACAGGACATGACACGCTATGATGCGGTGAACTTCATCGCCCATGGCGTCGCCAAGGATCCCTCCTACGGTGAGGCGCGCCCAGTCAGCGGTGCCGAAGAAAGCACCGAGGAAAGCCTGCATGGCGATATGGGCAGCGCGGAAACCGTGGATCCGAAAGAATCCGCGCTTGGCAAATACTGTGTGAACCTCAATGAGAAGTCGCAGAAGGGTGACATCGATCCGCTGATCGGCCGCACCCATGAGGTGGAGCGCTGCATTCAGGTGCTGTGCCGCCGCCGCAAGAACAACCCGCTTCTGGTAGGTGACCCTGGTGTGGGCAAAACCGCCATTGCGGAAGGTCTGGCGCGCAAGGTTGTGGCCGGCGAAACCCCTGAGGTTCTGTCAAACACCACCATCTATTCGCTCGACATGGGCGCCTTGCTGGCCGGCACCCGATATCGCGGTGACTTTGAGGAACGCCTGAAGGCCGTGATGACGGAACTGGAAGAGCATCCCGACGCCGTGCTGTTCATTGACGAAATTCATACCGTGATTGGGGCTGGCGCCACCTCGGGTGGGGCAATGGATGCCTCGAACCTGCTGAAGCCTGCGCTGCAGGGCGGCAAGCTGCGCTGCATGGGCTCAACCACTTATAAAGAGTTCCGTCAGCACTTTGAAAAAGACCGCGCGCTCAGCCGTCGCTTCCAGAAAATCGACGTGAATGAACCGTCGGTCGAGGATTCGATCAAGATCCTGAAGGGCCTGAAGCCTTACTTTGAGGATCATCACGGCATCAAATTCACCAATGATGCGATCAAGAGCGCTGTTGAACTGTCCTCGCGCTATATCAATGACCGCAAACTGCCGGATAAGGCGATTGACGTCATTGACGAAGCGGGCGCTGCCCAGCATCTGGTGCCGGAAAGCAAGCGCCGCAAAACCATCGGCGTGAAAGAGATAGAAGGCGTTGTGGCCAAGATCGCCCGTATCCCACCGAAGAACGTCTCGAAAGACGATGCTGAGGTGCTGAAAGATCTGGAAAAATCGCTGAAACGCGTTGTCTTCGGTCAGGATCCGGCCATCGAAGCCCTGTCGAGCGCCATCAAACTGGCCCGTGCCGGTCTGCGTGAGCCTGAAAAACCCATCGGCAACTACCTCTTCGCCGGTCCGACCGGTGTGGGTAAAACCGAAGTGGCCAAACAGCTGGCCGATCAGCTGGGTGTTGAACTGCTGCGCTTTGACATGTCCGAGTACATGGAGAAACACGCGGTATCGCGTCTGATCGGTGCCCCTCCGGGCTATGTTGGCTTTGATCAGGGTGGCATGCTGACCGACGGTGTGGACCAGCATCCGCATTGTGTGCTGCTGCTCGATGAAATCGAAAAAGCCCACCCGGATGTCTACAACATCCTGCTGCAGGTGATGGATCACGGCAAGCTGACCGATCACAACGGCCGCACTGTGGACTTCCGCAATGTGATCCTGATCATGACCTCAAACGCGGGTGCTGCGGAAATGTCGAAAGCGGCCATCGGCTTTGGCCGTGACCGCCGTGAGGGTGAGGATACCGCCGCGATTGAACGGACCTTCACCCCGGAATTCCGCAACCGTCTGGATGCAGTTGTCAGCTTCGGCGCGCTGCCGAAAGAGGTGATCCTGCAGATCGTTGAGAAGTTTGTGCTGCAGCTTGAGGCCCAGCTGATGGACCGCAACGTGCAGATCGAACTGACCCGCCCCGCCGCCGAATGGCTGGGGGATAAGGGCTATGACGATAAGATGGGCGCCCGCCCGCTGGGCCGTGTCATTCAGGAACACCTGAAAAAACCACTGGCTGAGGAGCTGTTGTTCGGCAAGCTGACCAAAGGCGGCGTCGTAAAGGTCGGCATCAAAGATGGCGAATTGGATCTGCGGATCGAAGGGCCGAAAAAGGCGCAGATCGCGGGCGACAAGCCGCCGCTGCTGACCGCCGACTGATCGGCACACATACGATGACTGGAAACCGGCCCCTTCGCGGGCCGGTTTTCTTTTGCGCGGGTCTGATCAGATCACGCCTTCACGGTTTGACGCTCGCGGCGTGCCGAGAGGAAGATGTAGGTGATGATGAAGATGTTGCCGAGGTTCCAGACAATGCCGTTCCAAAACGCCAGTTGATAACTGCCGCTGATGTCATAGATCACCCCGGACAGCCAACCGCCGAAGGCCATGCCAACGATGGTCGACATCATCACAAAGCCCACCCAGCGCCCGGCCTCTTTCGCGGGCATCAACTCACGCACGATCACGGCGTAGGAGGGCACAATGCCGCCCTGCGCCAGGCCAAAGATGGTCGACACCACATAGAGGGACACCAGACCGTCAAACGGCAGGTAAAGAAAAAGCGCCAGCATTTGCAGCGCCGAACCGATCAGCAAGGTGGGGATCCCCCCCAGCTGATCCGCCAACAGGCCCGAGATCAATCGCGAGGCAACGCCGCCCAGCAACATCAGCGACAACATCTCTGCCCCAACCGCGGGACCAAATCCCAGATCCACACAAAGCGCCACGATATGCACTTGGGGCATCGACATAGCAACGCAGCAGGCGATCCCGGCGACGCCAAGGATCAGCGCGATCTGGCGCGGGCTCAGACCACCGATCCCACCGGCAGCGGCACCTTGGGCCACAGCGGCAGACATTTCAGACAGGGGTAGACGACGGCGCAGCAGCAGCGTCAGCGGCGGGACGGAGACGGCGATGATCAGCGCCAGCACCATATAGACACCGCGCCAGCCGTCGCTGGCCAAGTGCCCCGACAGCACCACCGGCCAGAAGGCCCCCGACAGGTAGTTGGCACTGGCGATGATCGCGATGGCTATGCCGCGCCGACGCTCAAACCATAGTGAGATATCTGCGATCAACGGGCCAAAGCTGGCCGCCGTGCCCAAGCCGATCAACAAATGCAGCACCGAGACGATGAAAAACGTTGGGGTCACGGCGGCAAGGGCAAAGCCCGCGGCCATCACAAGGCTCATCCCCGAAAGGACCCGTACGATCCCGTATCGATCCACCAACAGACCAATCAGGTAATTGCCAAGGGCAAATCCCACCATCGTCCAGACATAGGGGTAGGATGCTTCGGCGCGTTCCAGATCAAACTCACCCTGAATGTCGGGCATCACCATAATGACCACCCACATCCCCACATTGCCAATCAGACCGATCAGCAGGGACAGGGCCAAACGACCCCAAGAATAACGACTGTCGAGAACGGATGTTTGCATTCCGGCACTATGCGCCTGTGACGACAACAGGAACAGACCGTAGATTTACCTACGCTCCGCGCGGTTCATGCCGTGCTCAATCGCTGCCAGATACCTTGCCGCGCAGGGCTTTGACCTCACCGCGTTGTTTCTTGGCCTCAATCCGGCGGCGTTGGCTGCCCTTTGTGGGTTTGGTGGGAATGCGGCGTTTCGGGCGATGGGTGGCTTTTTCGATCAGCTCCACCAGCCGTTCCCGCACCAGATCGCGATTGCGCGCCTGACTGCGGGTTTCATCACAAAACAGGATCACGGCACCATCTTTGGTCCAGCGCCGCCCGGCCAATCGCTTCAAACGTGCCTTCACAGGACCTGGCAGGTTGGGCGACCGCTCGGCCTCAAAGCGCAATTCGACCGCGGTCGAGACCTTATTGACGTTCTGCCCACCGGGGCCCGAGGCCCGGATGAACTGTTCGCTCAACTCCCAGTCGGCGATGCTGATTTCGTCGGTGACACGTAACATGATCCTTAAATCGTCGATCCGGCCGCAAAAAGAAAGGGAGGCAAAAGAAAAGGGCCGCACCTGGTGACAGGCCCGACCCCAAGGGTTGAAGGAGGTGGTCCGGTTAGGTTCCTACCAACTCCAGCGGCTCATAAGCCAAGGGTTGCCTCAGCTCCGATCCTCCAGAATTGTCCCGATACCGTTCTCCATGATCCCATTAGACACTAGAGCACCTCCTTTCTGAAGTTTTGGATAACCTCAGCGTGACACAGATTTGCTCAATGTCAAAACAAAATCATGTGGTGCGCGCGGTAAGCGACCCCACGATGATGCGAAATGGCACAAGTGCCAGCAAAGCCAGCGACAGTTTCACCAACCAGTCCGCGAAACCCAGCGACACCCAGAGCGGTGCAACCGGACCTGCCCCCAGCATCGGCAGCATTTCACCGGCCCAGGACACATCATTGCCCGGTTCGATGAAGGTCAGCGCGCCCGAGAAGGCAATGGTGAAGAAAATCGCGGTGTCCAGCGACGAGCCGATCAAGGTCGAGGCCAGAGGTGCCCGCCACCACGCGCCTTCACGCAGGCGGTTGAAGATCGCAACGTCGGTCAGCTGCGCCACCAGGAAGGCGGTGCCGGATCCAATGGCGATACGTAGCGTCACCGCCGGATAGGTGTAGCCATCGCCCTGCAGCATAATCTGCGTGCCAATGAGCGAGCAGATCACACCAACGATGAAACCGGCGACGACAACACGACGGGCCGGGCCCACGCCATAGACGCGGTTCATCACGTCAGTGACGAGGAATGCGATCGGATAAGTAAAGGCGCCCCAGGTCAGCCATTGGCCGTACAGGAATTGCACCAGGATGTTTGAGGCGACAACAACGGCCGCCATGGCAAGAATGCCAGGGAGATATTTGTTCATGTCAGTTTTCCGTTTTGACAAGGTAGCGGCGACTTGGCCCCTTTTTCATAAAGGGACGGGCGGCGTTTAAAGGCTCGCAACCATCTTGGCAAGGGGTTTGACAGCGCTTTGGGCCTTGGGTTCCGTCAGGACATATTCGACGATTTCGCTGGTCTGAAAGAACTTGAAGTTATCATCAGCCACCATCGTCAGACGGATTTGCCCGGTGTCATCGCGCCAGACGGACAGACCTTCAAGGTTGTCATGCCGCCCCACCGCGGTGGTCAGCAGACGCTCCCCCACCGGGTCAAAGGCGCCAAGATCAAAACGGCGCAACTGGCTGCGAAAGCCGATGCCGCTGAACTTACGCTCCAGCAGGTAAAACTTGCCATCCGGGCCAAAATCAGCCGCAACAGGGTCGAAGCCATCAACCGGCTCGATGAAGTATAGGATCTGCCATCCCTTTGACGTCAAACGGTAAAGCGGCAGGCCATCACGTTTCCTCGGGCTGGATTCAGGCACGGTGTAGATTTGGCCGCGCCGATCAATCGCCAGTGCCTCCATCCCGGCATTGCCATAGAACTTGCGGAAATCGGGATGCTGCGGCAGCTGTTTTGCCGCTCCAAAAGCGCGATCATACCGCCAGATCTGGTTCAGCCGTTCGGTGCTGACAAACAGCGTCCCATCCGGGCGCAACGCCAGGCCTTCGGAATCCCGATGCCGCGCCTTCAGGGTCATGCCCTTGGGCAGTTTCAACGGCTCATGGCGCTGCAGTTCAACCCCGGAGATCCGGCCATTTTCGCGGCTCAGACGCCCCTGCAGCAGAACCATCCGATCCGTCAGCGCCAGAAAATCACGGCCGTTATCTGCGAGTTCCAGCGCGGACAGCCCACCGAAACCAGCAAACTTTTCTTTCCAGACGACCCGCGATTCGAATTGCAGCTTGGAAAAGGTCTGTGCGCTACCCGCAAACGTGAAGGCCAGCCCGATCAGCGCCGCTAGCGCGATTGCAAAACGTTTACGCATTGGGCAGGCAAGCTCGCCATTGTGAGTTCTTTTCTGGGTTTCGGTTTTGGCGCATTTGGATCAACCGGCGGCGGGGGCGGCGGGTTCAGAATGTCCTGCACCCAGCTTTCTGCCGCCTCACAGCCGTCACCCGCGGGAATGGGCGCCTGGTTTTTGCAGCCTTTCACACCCTTCGGGCAGGAGAGGCGCACGTGGAAATGATAGTGATGTCCCCACCAGGGCCGGATCTTGCGCAGCCAGCTGCGATCGCCTTTGGCGTCTTTGCACATCTGCACCTTGGCCCCCGGGAAGACAAAGATCCGGGCAACCCGCGGATCAGAGGCCGCGGCTTTCAGAACCTCTTGATGCTGCGCAGTCCAGAAACCGTTCACATAGGCGCCCTTGGCGCGGCGCAGCGAGATGGAGGAGATGTTTTCCCGCTCCGCCGCCGTCAGGTCCAGACGGGTGGGCGGCAGCATCCAGATATCCGCATCCAGCCCCAATTGGTGACTGCGGTGACCGCTGAGCATCGGACCACCGCGCGGCTGGCTGATGTCACCGATATAAAGTCCCTCCCACCCCGGCAGGGTGGCGGCCTTGGCCGACAGATCTTTCAGAAAATCAATGGTGTCAGGATGGCCCCAATTGCGGTTGCGGCTGAGCCGCATCGCCTGCCAGGTGGGCCCGGTTTCCGGCAGCTCCTCTGCCCCGGCGATACAGCCATTGGCGTAACCGCCATGGGGTTTTGGCGCTTGCTGCGATCCTTGTGCCTTTGCGCCAAACAGCTGTTTGGCCGGCACTTTCCGCATTTCGGCGGGGATTTCCTGCTGACTGGCAAGGGTCACCTGACGGTCCTCGCCGCCCATACAGGCGGCGAGCACTGCGGTAAGTGCGATCAGCCCCGTGATCAGCCCGGCGCGTTTTCTGACTGGTCTTGCCATGCGGGTTGGTCCCCTTCTGGTTTCACCCAGCGTAGCAAGATCAGACCCAAAAGGAAAAGCGCGATAAGCGGAGAAACGCCAAGTTGCTGGCTGCCCGTCGCCGCGGTTGCCACCCCAATGAGCGCAGGCGCCAGGAACGAGGTCGCTTTGCCCGCCAAGGCATAGAGGCCGAAGCTTTCCGCCATCTTTTCGGGATTGGCCTGACGCACCATCATCGTCCGGCTGGCCGATTGGATCACACCACCGGCGGCGCCGATCAGCGCCCCCAGAACATAAAAGGCGATGTCTGGCAGTTTTGAGCCTTCCGCAACCGGGACGCCATAGACGCTGTCGCGTGACACAAAAACGATTGAGATCGCAACGAAGCTCAGCACCAGAATGCAGACCGTGATCACCGGCTTGGGACCAAAGCGCGCGTCAGCGCGGCCCCCGACCCAGGCAAAAATCGCGCCTGAGATGATCGCCAGAATGCCGAAGATACCGGTGTCCACAACGCTCCACTTCAGCACACCGGCAGCGTAGATGCCGCCGAAGGTGTACATGCCGTTCAGCGCATCGCGGTAGAACATCGAACTGCCCAGATAGGCAAAAAGCGACGGCGTCTGTGGCAGGCCTTTCAACGTGCCGGCCAGGCTGGTCAGCGCGCCTTTGACTGCGCCTTTTGCCGCTTTGGCTGGTTTGGGATCGCGCACCCAAAGGAAAAACGGGATCATAAAGACGATGTACCAGATCGCGGTCAGCGGCCCGACAAAACGCGTGCCTTCACGTGCTTCGGCGTCCAGACCCAGCGCCGGCGACAGGCCCACAAAGGTTTTGCCCGTTGCAGCGCTTTCGGCAAAGAACACCAGCATCACCACAAGCGCAACCAAGCCACCCAGATAGCCAAAGGCCCAGCCGTTGCCTGAGATTTTGCCGATCTCTTCTTTGCTGCCCAGATCCGGCAGCATGGAGTTGGTGAAAATCGTCGCGAACTCCATCCCGATCATGCCAATGGCAAACAGGAACAGGGTTGTGGTCAGATCAAAACTGCCAGGCGCGGCGAACCACAGCCCGAAGGAGCCGATCACATACATCACCGAGAAACCCCAGATCCAGCGCAGGCGATCGCCCCCCGCATCCGCCAGCGCGCCAAGGATCGGCGCCAGCAGTGCAATGACAAAACCGGCGGCGGCAATACCAAAGGCCCAGGCCGCCTGTGCCTCTGCCCCATCACCGATCAGTTCCTGAACGTATGGTGCAAAAATGAAAGTAATCAGAAGTGTGTTGTAAGGCTGTGACGCCCAGTCAAAGAAAAACCATCCCCAAATGCGCTTGCGCATGACTCGCCCCTTAAAAATTCTCTCTTCCCCAGTGGGGTTATGGCAGGCGAAATGTAACGCTGGCAAGTCTATCTTGGACTGAACCGCCCTGCCCTTAGGGGAAGGGGGCGGGCGGTGCCAGCGGCCTTATTGCGGCGGCCAGGGGCGGTTGTCCTCAGCGGCGAGCCACTGTTTGACCCAATCCGGCAGTTCCTGATTGGCGGCCTCAGATCCGACATCCAGCCGCACCGCCTCGGGGGAGATCATGCCATTGCGATCGGTGACCGCCGTGCGGAAGACCGCATGGTTGGCGCATTCACCATTTGCCTTCCAGATCTGCTGATCGATGTAGAAAAACCGATCGTCCCAGCCCAGCCCTTTGGTGCGCATCTCAAACCGTTCAAACGGGCGCAACCGGCGGCGATAGCGCACACACACACCGGCCACGGCCAAGCCCCAGCCATTGCGGCGCAGCGACTTCATCAAACCCGCGCGCATCCCCATGGTAAAGCGGCCCAGATCATAAAGCATCAGGGTACGGCCATTGTTCAGCTCCAGGAACTGATCGATGTCCCAGGGCCAGACCCGGTGGTGCGAGATATGAGTGTCATTGAACTCCAGCGGGGCGGCGTTGCGGAATTTCACGAATTCTTTGATCAGGCGCAGAAAGGGGTACATGCGGCAGGTCCTGTTACGACGGGAGGAAGACTTCTGAACCGTTCAGTTTACCTTAATCCCACCAAGGTCAACCAAAACCCCGCGTCAACATGCGCTGCAGACTTGCACCAGAGGCTTCTGGCGCTTACCTCTTGTCGGAACGTTCAATTTGAGGTCCTGCCTATGCTGTCCCTGATCCAGATCCTTCTGCTGGTGCTTGATATTCTTTGGTTCTTCCTGATCGCCCATGTGATCATGTCCTGGCTGATCAACTTTCAGGTTCTCAACGTCCGGCAGCAGCTGGTGGGCCAGATCTGGTACATGTTGAACCGCATTCTGGAACCCATCTATACCCCTGTGCGCCGCATTCTGCCCCCGATGAGCGGCATCGATCTGGCGCCATTGGTCGTTCTGGTCGGCATCTACGCCATCCGCATCATTCTGATGAACAACATCTCGGCCTTCTATTAAGCCGACGCGCGACGGGCATCTGCGCCAACACGTGACGGATGAATTTGACAGGTCCGGTCTTCCGGGCTTGTCCCCCTAGCCTTGGTATGGGAAAACTGCTGCAAGAGCAGATATAGACAATCTTGCAGGAAACCATGCCAAGCGCTGCCACGCTTCTGAGCGATTATTTTGGCTTTGACGCCTTCCGCCCCGGGCAGGAAGAGGTTGTTGAAGCAGTTGCCAAGGGCCAGAACACCCTGGCCATTATGCCCACGGGTGGGGGCAAATCCCTGTGTTTCCAATTGCCTGCCCTGATGCGCGACGGCGTCACTGTTGTGATCTCGCCGCTGATTGCTTTGATGCGCGATCAGGTGCGCGGCCTGCGTGAGGCGGGGATTGAAGCGGGCGCACTGACCTCTGGCAACACGCAGGAAGAAACTGATCAGGTCTGGCAGGCGCTGGAAGAAGAGCGGTTGAAGCTACTTTATATCGCGCCGGAACGTCTGAGCGCCGGGTCGGCCCTGGGGATGCTGCGGCGGATCAACGTCAATCTGATCGCCGTGGATGAGGCGCATTGCGTCAGCCAATGGGGGCATGATTTCCGCCCTGATTATCTGCGCATTGGCGAATTGCGGCGCACGCTCGGCGTGCCTCTGGCGGCCTTCACCGCCACCGCAGATGCCGAAACCCAGGCTGAGATCGTCAATCGCCTGTTTGACGGCGAACAGCCCGCCACCTTTCTGCGCGGCTTTGACCGGCCCAACATCCATCTGGCCTTTGCCGCCAAGAACAACCCGCGCACCCAGATTTTGAACTTTGCCGCCGCCCGCAAGGGCCAGTCCGGCATTGTGTATTGCGGCACCCGCTCAAAAACTGAAAAACTGGCCGCTGCCCTGCGCGAAAACGGTCATGCCGCCGCGCATTATCACGGCGGGATGGAGGCTGAGGATCGCCGCATCACCGAGGTGCGGTTCCAGAAAGAGGATGGGCTGATCGTGGTCGCCACCGTGGCCTTTGGCATGGGGGTGGATAAGCCCGATATCCGCTGGGTCGCCCATGCGGATCTGCCGAAGTCGATCGAAGCCTATTATCAGGAAATAGGCCGCGCGGGCCGTGATGGTGGCCCGGCCGAAACCCTGACGCTGTTTGGCCCCGATGACATCCGTCTGCGGCGCAACCAGATTGACGAAGGCCTTGCCCCACCCGAACGCCGCATGGCCGATCACGCGCGGCTGAACGCGCTGTTGGGTCTGGCCGAGGCGTTGGAATGTCGCCGCAAAAACCTGCTGGGGTATTTTGGGGAGACTGAGGTGACCTGCGGCAAGTGTGACCTCTGTGATACTCCGCCAGAGCTGTTTGACGGCACCCAACCGGTGCGTATGGCCCTGTCGGCGATCCTGCGCACGGAGGAATGGTATGGCTCCGGTCACTTGATTGAGATCCTGCTGGGCAACAGCAATGACCGCATCCGCGCCCGTGGGCATGACGATCTGCCGACCTTTGGGGTGGGCAAGGCTTACACGCGCCCGCAATGGCAGGCGATTTTCCGGCAGATGATGGGGCATGACCTAATCCGCCCTGATCCCGAACGCCACGGTGCCCTGCGGATGACAGACACCGCGCTGCCGATCCTGCGCGATCAGGAAAAGATCACCCTGCGCAAGGACAGCATCACCTCAGCCAAACGCCGTCCCGCCGTGAAGGCGCTGGTCAGCGAAGAAGACGCGCCACTACTGTCTGCGCTGAAAGCCAAGCGCCGGGCGCTGGCCGAGGCGGGCAACGTGCCGCCCTATGTGATCTTCAACGACCGCACCCTGATCGAAATGGCCGAAACCCGTCCGACGAACTTGGACGGCATGGCGCGGATCAACGGCGTGGGCGCCAAGAAACTGGAACGCTATGGCGCCGATTTCCTGGCCATCATCACCGGCACGGTCGAAGACGTGCACCCGCAGCGGCGCAAACTGGCAGGTCGTGAAGCCGGATCGCTCTATGATCGTCTGCTGGAAGTGCAGGCCGATCTGAGCCGCGGACCGGAAGGGCTGGATAAGCCGCTCAGCTGTTCTGCGTCGCTGCTGGCGAAGGTTGCGCAGATGAAGCCGCAGGACCCTTCTGCGATGGAACGGTTGCTGGGTGACAAACGCGCCGAAAGATTTGCTGCGGCTTTTCTGGACGTTGTGCTTGAAGCCGGTTAGAACGATTCTAAGTTAGAGACAGACCAGACCAAACCGCAAGGATCCAACGCTGCCATGCTGATCACCGTTTCGCCCGCCAAAAAGATGGACATGACCCTGGTTGAGGGCATCACGACCACCGAAATGCGGTTTCCTGAACGGGCGGCAGAGCTGGCAGAGGTGGCGCGCGACCTGTCTGTTTCGGATCTGATGAAGCTGATGAAAATTTCTGAGGCTCTGGGCAAGCTGAACGCCGAACGCTTTGCCAACTATGGCGCTCAGGAAACGAAGGCAGCGGCACTGGCTTTTGCCGGTGACACCTATCAGGGACTTGAAGCCTCCTCACTTGAGGCCGAAGAACTGGCTTGGGCACAGGACCATTTCTGCATTCTATCTGGTTTTTACGGTCTGCTGCGCCCGCTGGACGCGATTGAGCCCTACCGTCTGGAAATGGGCAGCCGCCTGAAAAATCCACGCGGCAAGAACCTCTATGAATATTGGGGCAGCGATATCGCCGAGGCGCTGAACGCGCAGGCTGAGGTGATTGGCACCGACACGCTGATCAACTGTGCCAGCCAGGAATACTTTGGTGCGGTGGATCTGAAAGCGCTGAAACCGCAGGTGATCACGCCCGTGTTCATGGAAGAGAAGGCCGGCGTTCCAAAAATCGTCAGCTTCTACGCCAAACGGGCGCGTGGATCGATGGCGCGCTTCATCATCCAGAACCGTCTGGTCGATCCGCAGTCGATCAAAGATTTTGACCTTGGCGGCTACAAGTTCCAACCGGACCTGACCGAGGGCAACAACTGGGTCTTCCTGCGGGATGAGGCCGCTAAGGCCAAAGCCGCCTGACCCCCGGACAGACCAATCGAAAATTTCAGCGGGCGCCTGAGCCAGTTTCCGCGCCCCGGCGTCGACCGGTGGAAACCCCACCTTGCTGATTCGGCCTGTGGCTGGCAGCATTCTCTTCATATTCAGGGCATTGGATTTGAGGAGGATTTTCATGAAACCGGTCATTGCGGCACTTTTGGGTGCTCTCTCACTCACCTTATCCATTCCCAGCCCGACCCTCGCCGAGGGGGAACTGCCAGAACGCCGCCTGCTGCTATCGCGTGATACGGATTTCTATGGCTCGGACCTGCAGGCGCTGTTTGAAACGGAGTATGGCGCCTGTGAGCGGTTGTGCCTGAACGATCCAAACTGCAAGGCCTTTACCTTCAACCAGAAATCCAATGCCTGTTTCCCCAAATCCCAGATCACCGATCGCCAGCCCTATGAAGGTGCCTGGTCCGGGGAGTTTCTTCCCACCCTGCCCGCGCAGAAAGCCATTGCCGCAGACCGTGCGGCCGCCGCAACCGCCTTCCTTGGCCCCAATGATATCAGCCAGGCCCGCGCGCAGGCTCAGAAACTGGGCTGGACCCATCCCGGCGGGCATTACCCGGTTGAAACACTGCTAAACAGCGCCGCCTCGCGTCGTCAGGCGGGCGATTGGGTCAACGCAATGCGATGGGCAGGTGCTGCGCTGTCGCACACAGATGCCGCCGATCAATGGGTGGAATACGCCCGCCTGTCCTTGCGCGCTGCGAATGTCAGCAATGACACCCGCAGCCGCTATGAACGCCGGGGCCTCTGGGCGGCGATGAACGGCTACCTGCGCGCAACCAACCCCGCCACCGCCGCGGATGCGCTGATGGTTCTGGCCGATGCCTTCCAAATCCGCGATCGTGGTCGCGATATGGTGCCGGCACTGCGGTTGGCCAAGGATCTGCAACCCGGCTGGCAAGAAATTGACGAACGGCTGGACGATGCCATTGGCAAATATGGCTTCCGCATCACGGAACACGACGCTGAGAGTGACAATGCCTCACCCCGGGTCTGTGCCGAGTTTTCGGAGAAACTGAAAACCGCAGCCTTTGACTACACCCCCTATCTGAAACTGCCCAGTGAGGATCTGGCGGTCAGTGCCAGCGGCAAACGCCTGTGTGTGGAGGGCTTCATCCATGGCGAACGGGTGCAGATCACCTACCGCGCCGGCCTGCCTGCCGACAATGGCGAGGTGACAGCCAAAGATGTGACGCTGGCCCAATATATCCGTGACCGCTCGCCCAGCGCGCGTTTCCCCAGCCGCGCCTATGTGCTACCCAAATCGCCCGATGCCGGCCTGCCGATTGAAACCCTTAATTTGGACCGGCTGGAACTGAAACTCAGCCGGGTCAGCGACCGCAACCTGCTGCGGGCTGTTCAGGAACAATATTTCGGTCGTCCGCTTTCTTACTGGGAGACACAGGATTTCAGCGCCAATATCGCGGAAACCGTTTGGGAAGGCGAAGGCGAGGTTCAAAATGAACTGAACCGCGAAATGACCACCCGCCTGCCGATGGGTGAGGTGATCGCCGATCTGCCCGCAGGCATCTATGTGCTGCAAGCGCAGGTGCCGGGTGCCGATCCCTATGATGAACCGGATGCGATGCAATGGTTCGTTCTGTCCGATCTGGGCGTCACCACATTGGCGGGCACCGATGGCCTGCATGTGTTTGCCCGCGCGCTCAGCTCAGCTGAGGCGCTGGCCGGGGTGGAGGCAACGCTGATCTCACGCTCCAACCGGGTGCTGGGCAAGGTAACCTTGGATGATGCAGGTCATGGGCTGTTTGCCCCCGGCCTGACCATGGGACAGGGATCCGCTGCGCCGGCCCTCTTGGTGGTGGAAAACGGCGCGGAGGATGTGACTTTCCTGTCGCTGAAAGATGCCGCTTTCGATCTGTCGGACCGTGGCGTTGAAGGCCGCGCGCCCAGCCCGGCGATTGATGTTTTTGTCAGCACGGATCGCGGCGCCTACCGCGCCGGTGAGACCATTCATGCCACAGTACTGACCCGCAGCAACCTGGCCGAGGCGCTGGAAGATCTGCCGATCACAGCCATCCTGACCCGTCCCGACGGCGTGGAACACAGCCGCCACTTGTCACAGGGTGCGGTGGTGGGTGGTCATGTCTTTGCCCTACCGCTCAGCCCCACCGTGCCGCGTGGCAGTTGGCGGCTGGAGGTAAAAGCCGATGTCGATGCCCCCGCCTTGGCCAGCGCCAATGTGCTGGTGGAGGATTTCCTGCCGGAACGGATCGATTTCGACCTGAGCCTGCCCAAGGGCACTATCCGCCCCGGGGACAGCCCGCTGATGACGGTGGAGGCGCGCTATCTCTTCGGGGCCCCTGCTGCTGGGTTGACACCACAAGGCACGGTCATTCTTCGCGACGCGGGTGAGGTGCAGGGCTATCCCGGCTACCGCTTTGGCCGTCAGGATGTCCGCTTTGCCCCCCGGACCGAGTTTTTCGGCGGTGCCGACACCGACGCTGATGGACGCTCCACCGTACCCGTCGCCCTGCCTGAAGCCAGTACTGCGGATCGTCCCCTGCAGGCCGAGGTGATCGTTACCTTGGCCGAAGGGTCCGGCCGCCCGGTGGAACGCCGGCTCAACCGCGATCTGGCGCCCGCGGGTCCGATCATCGGCATCAAACAGATGTTTGAAGATGTGGTTCCAGAAGGCACCACCGCCGACCTGCAGGTCATTGCACTTGACCCACAGATGGAGCCGGTGAACATGCCCGTGCGCTGGACACTTAACCGCGTCACCACCCGCTATCAGTGGTATCAGCAATGGGGCAGCTGGGAATGGGAACCGATCACCACCCGAAAGCCTGTGACATCAGGTATCGCGACGTTGGGGGCACAGCCCCTGACAGTCGCTGCGCCGGTTGATTGGGGCAATTACGAATTGGTGGTGGAAAGCACCGAAGGCAATCCGATCTCCGCCTCCAGCAGTTTCTACGCCGGTTGGTACGCACCGGCCGATACCTCCAAAACGCCAGATACGCTGGAGCTGTCGCTGGACAAGCCCGCCTATCGCCCCGGTGAAACAGCGCAGTTGCGGCTGGTGCCGCGCTATGCAGGCAAGGCCCTGGTCACCGTCATGTCCAACCGCGTCATCGCCATGCAGGCGGTGGAGGTAGAGGCAGGTGAAAACCTGATCCCGGTGCCTGTCACCGATGACTGGGGCGCCGGGGCTTATGTGACCGCACAGGTGATCCGCCCGATGGATGTGGCCGCCGCGCACAACCCGGCCCGCGCCCTTGGCCTGTCCTATGCGCAGGTTGATCCCGGCGACAAACAACTGCGCGTCAGCATCGACACCGCCACCGAGGCCAGCCCACGTGGACCACTGAACGCAGCCATCAAGGTGGCTGGCGTGGCCCCCGGGGAAACCGCCTATGTGACGGTGGCTGCGGTGGATCTGGGTATTCTGAACATCACCGGTTTTGACAGCCCCGATCCCTCCACCCACTATTTCGGTCAACGCCGCCTGGGGGTTGAGATCCGCGACCTCTATGGGCGGCTGATCAATGGCATGGATGGGGCGATGGGGCAGATCCGCTCGGGCGGGGACGCCAGTAGCAGCAACTCCTTCCAATCCCCACCCCCGACCGAGGAGCTGGTGGCCTACTTTACCGGTCCGGTGACCGTCGGCGCTGACGGGCAGGCAGAGGTGCAGTTTGACCTGCCGGCCTTCAACGGCACGGTGCGGCTGATGGCAATAGCCTGGTCCAAAACCGGTGTCGGTCAGGCCGAGGCCGATGTGCTGGTGCGTGATCCCGTTGTGGTGACCGCCAGCCTGCCGCGTTTCCTGGCCCCCAGGGATCGGTCCCGCCTGTTGTTGGAAGTGGTACATGCCACCGGCCCAGCAGGTGAGATGCGGCTGGATCTATCCGCTAGCGGGCTGCAACTTGACACCCGCGGCGTGCCGCAGACCGTGTCGCTGGCCGCTCAGGGCAAGGCGGTGCTTGAGGTGCCCGTCATCGCGGCAGATGTGGGCGATCACAGCCTCCGGGTTGCCCTGACCACACCGGATGGCAAACAGCTGATCAAGGATTTGACCCTTGGCGTGCGCAACAATGATCCGGTCACCGCCACCACCCGCCGGTTTGATCTGGCCGCCGGGCAAAGCTTCACGCTGGATCAGAACGTCTTTGCCAATCTGCGGCCCGGCAGTGGCGCGGCAGTTCTGTCCGCCGGCCCGCTGGCCAAACTGAATGCCCCGGCCCTGCTGGCGCGTTTGGATCGCTACCCCTATGGCTGCACCGAACAGGTCACCAGCCAGGCGATGCCGCTTCTTTACCTCAGCTCCGTGAACGAGGCCTTGGGCTTGGGCGGTCAGGACCGGATCCAGCTGCGCATCGATCAAGCGATTGAGAAGGTGCTCACCCGGCAAAGCCGCAATGGCGCCTTTGGCCTATGGCGGCCGGACAGCGGCGACCTGTGGCTCGACGCCTATGTCAGCGACTTCCTCAGCCGGGCACGTGCCGCTGGATATCAGGTGCCTGATCTGGCCTTCCGCATGGCGATGGACAATCTGCGCAACCGGGTGAACTACGCCGCTGATTTCGACGAAGGCGGCGAGGCATTGGCCTATGCGCTGATAGTCCTGGCCCGCGAAGGCGCTGCCTCGATGGGGGATCTGCGCTACTATGCGGATGTGAAAGGTCAGGCCTTCACCACCCCAATGGGGGCGGCACAGCTGGGGGCGGCGCTGGCGCAATACGGCGATCAGACCCGATCTGACGCGATGTTTGCCTTGGCCGCGGCCCAGATCCGCGCCGAAGCCGGACCCGAGCGCAACATCTGGCGTGCTGATTATGGCACCCGTCTGCGCGACAGCGCCGCGGTTTTGTCGCTGGCGGTTGAGGCAGGGAGCAACGCCGTGGATCAGCCCCGGCTGATGCAACGCCTGGGTGCCGCCGGGCCCGAAATGTCGACACAGGAAACCGTCTGGTCCCTGATGGCGGCGCAGGCCCTGGTGCAGCAGCCTAGCCTCAGCGGGCTGACCTTGAACGGCGCCACGGTCGAAGGACCCTTTGTGCGCATGGTTGAGGATGGTCTGGACCTACAGCCGCTGACCGTGACCAACACCAGCAGCCAGCCCACGCAGATCACCCTCACGACCGAGGGCGTGCCAGCCGGCGCGACCGAGGCGCGCGGTTACGGCTACCGGATGAAGCGCAGCTACTACACGGTGGAGGGTGAACAGGTTGATCTGTCATCGGTAAAAACCGGCGACCGGCTGGTCACGGTTCTGTCGATCTACCCTGCCGAAAAAGGCGGGGCGCGGCTGATGGTCAATGATCCCCTGCCAGCGGGGTTTGAGATCGACAATCCCAACCTGCTGCGGCAGGGCGATATTCGTGGGATGGAATGGCTGGACCCGGTGGAGGGCGAACATAGCGAGTTCCGCGCCGATCGCTTCCTGACCGCGGTGAACTGGCGGTCGGACCAGCCGTTTGACTTGGCCTATATCGTGCGGGCGATCTCTCCGGGTGAGTTCCACCATCCCGCTGCGGTGGTTGAGGATATGTATCGGCCCGAATATCGCGCCAATACCGCCTCTGGCCGCTTGGTCATCGCGCAGTGATGCGCCGCACCGCCCCTTTTGTGCTGGTCGCGCTCCTCTGGGGGGGCGCGGCGCTGCGCGATATTGGGGCGGATTGGATCGCAGCAACGGTGGTGCCACCTTTGGCGCTGGAACAATCGGTCGAGGTGCGGGATCGCAACGGCGCCCTGCTGCGCGCCTATACGGTTGCCGATGGCCGCTGGCGTCTGCCCGTCACACTGTCGGATGTGGACCCCAGCTTTGTCACCCTGCTCACCACCTATGAGGATCGCCGGTTCTGGCAGCATCAGGGCATCGATCCGCGCGCGATGGTGCGGGCAGCGTGGCAGGGGCTAAGACATGGCCGAGTGGTGTCAGGCGCCTCAACCCTGACAATGCAGGTGGCCCGCCTGCTGGAGGGCGGCCCCACCGGGCGCTGGTCTGGCAAGATCCGGCAGATCCGGCTGGCACTGGCGCTGGAACAACGGCTCAGCAAGGCTGAGATCCTGACGCTCTACCTGAACCTCGCCCCCTATGGTGGCAATCTGGAAGGGATCCGCGCCGCAGCCCTGGCCTATTTTGGCAAGGAGCCGCTGCGCCTCACCCCGGCGGAGGCTGCGCTATTGGTCGCCCTGCCGCAATCGCCTGAACGCCGCCGGCCTGACCGCCATCCCAGCCGGGCTGAGGCCGCCCGCGACCGGGTGTTGGAGCGGGGCAAAGCCTTTGATCAGCTGAGTGACGAAGATCTTGCCGTGGCCCGATTTGATCCGGTGCCCACCATCCGCCATGCCTTCCCGTCGCTGGCGCCTCATACCGCCGATCTGGCGCGCTCCGCAGCGCCCGACAGGCAACGCCATGACCTGACCCTGGACGCGGGGCTGCAGGCAGAAATCGCCCGGCTTGCCGCACAGGCGATGCGGGGCAGGCAAGACAGCCTGTCCATCGCCGTGTTGGTGGCTGATCACCACAGCGGCGCGGTTCTGGCCTCAGTCGGGTCAGCGGGCTACGGGGACGGCCGTGGGCAGGGCTATGTGGATATGACCCGCGCGCTCCGCTCCCCCGGATCCACGCTGAAACCGCTGGTCTATGCGATGGCCTTTGATCAGGGTCTCGCACATCCCGAAACCCTGATTGATGACCGCGCCGTGGCCTTTGACGGCTATGCGCCGCAAAACTTTGACGGTGCCTTCCGGGGCGAGATCCCGATCCGTGAGGCGCTGCGCCAATCACTGAACATCCCGGTGGTTCTGCTCACTCATGAGCTGGGGCCGACCCGTTTGCTGGCCCGGCTGCAGACCTCAGGCGCCGCGCCAAAACTGCCCGGCAGCAAACCCGGTCTGGCGCTGGCGCTGGGGGGCGTTGGGATCAGCCTGTGGGATCTGGTGCAGCTTTACGCCGGTCTGGCCAATGGCGGTCAATCGGTACAGCTGCATCAACAGGCCCTCAGTGATCCAGCTGCGTCACAGTCCCTGACCAGCCGCGCCGCCGCCTGGCAGGTGGGCCATATCCTCGCCGATCTACCGCCACCCGCCGGCGCTGCGCCGTGGCGGATCGCCTATAAGACCGGCACGTCCTACGGCCACCGCGATGCTTGGGCCATCGGCTATGACGGCGCTCATGTGATTGGCGTTTGGATTGGCCGCCCCGATGGCACGCCAGTGCCGGGGGCCTTTGGCGGCGATCTGGCAGCACCGGTGCTGTTTCAAGCGTTTCAGCGGCTGAAACCCAAGGCGACCCCCTTGCCGCCGCCGCCCCCTGAAACACTGATCCTGACCACCGCAGAACTGCCGCAGGCGCTGCAACGGTTCCGCGGCCGCAAAGCGGTTTTTCAGGCGGAGGCGGACGCGCCCAAGATCGCCTTTCCCCCGGATGGGGCCCGGTTGGCGCCGGGGGATTTTGGGCTGGTCACCAAGCTGCGTGATGGCGCGCCGCCCTTCACCTTCCTTACAAATGGCACCCCGGTTCTGACCGGCGCACGGCTGCGGGAGGTGGCGCTGTCCACACCCGGGCCGGGCTTTGTCACACTCACAGTGATTGATGCCAAGGGCCGATCTGACCGGGTGCAGCTGCAACTTGAGTGACCGGCCGAAACGCCGTGACTGGACCCCATCAAACCAAGTTGCCAAACTACGCCCCACACCACCGGAGACCCATATGCGCCCCCGCCCGACCGTTGCCTGTCTGACCGCTGCTTTTCTGACCTGCCTGCCCTCAATGATGCTGGCGGATCCGGTGATGGTGCAACCGATCGACTGCACCTTGGGTGAGGATTGTTACATCCAGTATTACGTGGACCGCGACGCCAGCGACGGGGTGCAGGATTTTGGCTGCGGCGCCCTCAGCTACAATGGGCACAAGGGCACCGATTTCGCGCTGATCTCATTGGACCAGATGGCGCAGGGGGTTGATGTCCTCTCGGCCGCGCCGGGCGTTGTGCGGGGCACGCGTGACGGCATGGCGGATCAGCTCTACAGCAAGGAAACCGCCGAGGCGGTGGCTGGCCGGGAGTGCGGCAACGGCGTTGCAATTGACCACGGTGGCGGCTGGGTCACCCAGTATTGTCATATGAAAAAGGGATCACTGCAGGTGAAAACGGGGCAGCGCGTGGCGGCCAATGCTGTGCTGGGTCAGGTCGGATTGTCAGGCAAAACGCAATTCCCGCATCTGCATATTTCAGTGCGCCACCAAGATCAGGTCGTGGATCCCTTCGCCCCCTATACCACCACCTGCAACGCCGGTCCGGACGAAGCACTGTGGCGCGACGTTCCCGCCTATCTGCCCGGTGGGCTGATCGATTTGGGCTTTGCGCTGAAGGTGCCCGAGTATTCTGAGATCAAGGCAGGCCGCGCGCATACCCATCAACTGGATCAAAGCGCACCCGCGCTGGTGACCTGGGCTTATGCCTACGGCAGCCAACCCGGTGATATCTTGCACCTCAGCCTGTTTGGCCCTGCGGACGGCGAGGCGCCCGGCCCGCGTGTGTTGGAAAAGCGGATCCTGCTGGATAAGGCGCAATCGCTGTTTTTCCGCGCCATCGGTCGCAAACGCCCCGCAACCGGTTGGGCCCCGGGGCGCTATCAGGCCACTGCAAAACTGCTCCGCAACAGCGCGGTTCTGGGCGAAAGGCAGGTCTGGGTGGAGCTGCGTTAACGCTCAGTCAGTTTCAACTCAATCCGACGGTTCTGAGCACGCGCCTCAGCGGTATTGGCCGGGTTCACTGGCTGGAATTCCCCAAAGCCATTTGCGCTGACGCGGTTTGGTGGGATGCCCAAACGCTCCACCAGGAAACGCACCACCGACAGCGCCCGGGCTTGGCTCAGTTCCCAGTTGTCAGCAAAGACGCCACCAACCCCAAGCGGCTGATTGTCGGTATGGCCGTCAACACGGATGATCCAGTCAATTTCGGCCGGGATGTCACCGATCACGCCCCGCAGGATTGAGGCGACCTTGGCAATTTCCTGCGCGCCTTCCAGTGACAGATCAGCGCTGCCAGAGGCAAAGAGCACCTCGGAGGAGAAGACAAAACGGTCGCCGACGATCCGCACACCTTCCTGATTGCCCAGCAGGTCACGCAGACGGCCAAAGAAGTCAGAACGGTATTTCTCCAGATCCTGTTTTTCGGCTTCCAGCTGGCGTTTCTCTTCCTCAAGGCGCAGGCGCTCAGCCTCTTCCAGCTGACGGCGCTTGCGTTCCTCGGCGGCCGCGCGGGCCAGGGCCGCGTTCAGATCCGCACCCAGCGTTTCCAGCTGCACCTTGGCGGCGGCGTCGCGGGCTTTGTAATCGTCAATGATCGCCTGCAGGCTGGACAGTTGGGTGCGCAGGGCGGCCAGCTGCTGGTTCAGCAGGGCCTGTTGTTTCTGCGCCTCTGACGCCAGTTCTTCCTGTGCGGCCAGGGTGGTTTTGGCGGCGGCCAACAGGGTTTCCTGCCGTTCAGCCTCACTCAGCGCGTCGCGTGCTTGTTGCTGCGCTGCCAGTTTTTCAGCCAGTGCTTTAGCCAAAACGTCCTGCAATTCCGCTTCGGTCAGGGTCATGGCATCGCGGGCTTCCTGTGCCTGCGCTTCGGCGGCCTGTTGCGCCAATTTCGCCGCTTCAATCGATTTCTCAGCCGCCAGTTTGGCAGCCAGGGCTTCGGCCAAGGCCGCTTCGGCGTCTTTCACGCCGGCCTCCGCCTCCAGCTTGGCGGCTAGGGCTTCCGCCAGACGCTCCTCAAGGCTGGCGCGTTCAGCGGCCAACTGGGCCTCCAGCTCCTCCGCCCGCCCGGTGGAGGAGGCCAGCTGCGCCTCAGCCTCGGACAGGCGGGTGCGCAGGTTGGCGATTTCCAGCGTGCCCTCATCAATCTCAGCCAAGGCGGCAGCCAGTTGGTTTTCCAGATCCGACAGGCGTGATGCCGTGGCTTCAGCGCCGCCACGGGCGGCCTCCAGATCCTTGCGGGCGCGATCCAGTTCGGCGGCAACATTGTCCTGCGCCAGCAGCGCAGCGGCCAGTTTTTGGGTCAGATCCGCGCTTGCGGCCTCCGCTGCGGCAAGCAGTGTCAAGGTTTCTTCCGCCTCACGCCGCTGCTGTTCCAACGCCAACGTCAGTGAGGTCAGTTCCGCATCCGCGTTCTGCAGCCTATCGCGCAGCGCCTCGGCCGCAGCCGCTTCGGCGAGCCGGGCCTTTTCTTCTTCGCTCAGGGCCTGTTCCAGATCAGCCAGAGCTTTCTCTAGATCGGCTTTATTGGTGATCAGGTTGGCATTGTCGCCTTCCAAACGCTCCAGCTGCGATAGCAGGGCGGCGTTCTGATCGGCGGCGGCGGCGTTGTCAGACCGCAGATCGGCAATCAGGGCTTCCATCGCCTCACGTTTGGCGGCGGCCAGTCGCGCAGCCTCAGCCTGGGCGTCAATTTCACTGCGCGCTTGAGCCAGCGCCAGATTCAGCGCGTCACGCTCCCCTTCCAGCGTCTCAATGGTGGCCTGATTATCCGCGCGCTGCTGTTCCAAATCCGTGATGGTGGCCAGATTGCGTGCCTGACTTGCCAGCAGGGTTGCGACCTGCGCCTCAAATTCGGTGATCTGGCTCCGCGCCGCGGCAAGGGCTGCAACCTGCGCTTCCCGGTCCGCCGTGAGCGATGCGATCAAAGCCTGCTGCGCCGCTGCGGTGTCGCGTGCCTCTGCCAGCGTTGCGTCCAGCTCACCTACCTGCGCGGTCAGATCTGCGGTCTTCTTCTGCTCCAACCCCAAGGCATCGGCCAACGCGGCGATTTCCAGCGACAGGTTATCTAGCTGCGCCTCCTGACCGGTGATGGTTTCGCGCAGCACAAACTGCACCACCATGAAAATGGTCAAAACAAACATCAACACCAGCAACAGGCCGGTCATCGCATCCACGAAACCCGGCCAGATAGAATTCTGGAATCGTTGCCCGGTGCGGCGCGACAGGGCCATGTTTAGCCCTCCTTGCCCTTAATTCGGGGGCTGCGCAGGTTGGGTTGATCATGTTCGGCGATGCGGCCCTGCGCCACCAGACGGGTGAGTGAGGCGATGTCCATCCGCAATTCGGCCATGGTTTCCTGCCGGCCCGCGCTGATCTCTTCCAAAATCCGCAGCAGCTGCACATCAATCGACCGCAGGCGCATCCGGCTTTCGGCATCCATGCCTTCGCCAGCGGTCTGGCTGAGGGTTTCAACCATCTTCTCCTGCCCGTCCGCGACCCGTTCCAGGGCGGAGTTCACCGAACGATCATCGGCCATGCGATCGGTCAGTCGCTCAATCGAATGGACCAGCGCGCCAAGCTGCGCATCCACCTGGCTGCGCCCGGCCTCAGACTGTTCAAACATCTGCCGCATCCGGTCCATCTGTTCCAGCATGTGATCCAGAATCTGAACAGCCGCGCCATATTCGCCTGAGGTTTCCCCCTCACCCGATGAAAAGGTCACGCGAGTGATCGTGGACAGCCATTCCTCCAGCTCGCGGTAGAACCGGTTCTGGCCGTGACCGGCAAACAGTTCCAACAGACCCACAACCAGCGACCCCGCCAGCCCCAGGAGCGAGGAGCCAAAGGCAACGCCCATGCCCGAAAGCTGCTGATCCAGACCGCTCATCAGGCGGCCAAAGACCTCCACACCGCTTTCGCCCTCAGCCGGGGCCAGACCGCGAATGGTATCAACCAGCGCCGGAACCGTGGTGGCCAGGCCATAAAACGTGCCCAGAAGACCAAGGAAGATCAACAGGTTAACGATGTACCGCGTGATCTCTCGCGCCTCATCAATCCGGGTCGCCACCGAATCAAGGATTGAGCTGGTTGAACTTGCGTTGATTTCCATCCGGGCTGAGTGTTTGCCCAAAAGCGCCGCCAGAGGCGCCAGCAAACGCGGCGCACGGCGATGTTCCAGCTGCTCACGTTCTGAAACGAAGCCTTCGATCCAGCGGACCGAGTTGAACAGCTGTGCCACCTGCCAGAAACAGGACAGCACCCCGACGCCAAAGACAAACAGAATGAACCCGTTTAGATAGGGGTTGGCCTCAAACACGGGCAAGATGCGCGGCAGCGCCAGAAACACCACACCCGCCGACAACCCAAGGACCAGAACCATCGAAATGATCTGGCGCACGGGCGGTGAGAATTGCGGCTCGACCTCATGGTCTGTCTGTACCATCCGGACAGATCCCGACTTGTTATTCCTTGGCCAAACTCTATGCCGAAGCCATCAGCAAGCCAAGGACTTATGCGATCAAGCCACGCACACGTTCCGTCAGCCAGTCCAGCTCTGCGTCCTGAATGCCCAATTCGTGCAAATGCGCGGAGGTATTGAACAAATATTCCGGGTTCGGGCCACGGCCGCCGACCGCATGCGCAATGATATGGGCCTGTTCTTCCAGCTCCAGACCGCCGCAATACTGCACATGATCGGGGTCGATCACATAGGTCACCGCCTCCACCCGGCGGCCATCGGCCAGATCGACCTCCAGCACCTTTTCCAGATAGGCGGAGCTGACCAATTCACGTTCGCGCAGGTAATCAAGGACCTTGGCCTCTTCCCCCGCTTTCACCGCAAAGGCCAGACCGTCACAGGAGGCGCCGGCCAGCTCATCCAGCGCCAAGACCAGCCCCGGTTTTTCTTCGGTGCCACGATGGTGGATGGAGCGCATGCAGAAGCTGCGGTGATATTCCGGCAGTGATGCCAAGGACTGCGCCGCCGGAGCAAACCCGGGGTTCCACAGCAGTGATCCGTATCCAAACACCCACATCGTCATGTTACTGGCCCTTTTTCCTTTGCCCCTGTAAACACCACTCACCCCGGTTAGGAAAGGCCCCAGCCCCGTGAAACGTCTGCTGATCCTCATTGTTGCTGCCGCCACCCTATGGGGGGCCTATTGGTTCATCGGTGCCCGCAGTGTTCAGGCCGGATTTGAGGCATGGTTTGACGCCCGTCGGGCTGAGGGCTGGGTGGCCGAAACCTCAGATCTGAGAGTGCGCGGTTTCCCCAATCGGTTCGACACCACGCTCAGCGATATTGCGCTGGCGGATCCGGGCAGTGGCTGGGCCTGGGAGGCACCGTTTTTCCAGATCTTTGCGCTGTCCTATAAGCCCAATCACATCATCGCCACCTGGCCGAATGAGCAGCTGCTGGCAACGCCTTTTGCCAAATATGACATCAGCAGCGCACAGATGCAGGCCTCGGTCGTGACCGAAGGCACCGCGCTGGCGCTGGCCCGGACAAATCTGGCGGCTGACACGCTGCAGATCACCGGCCCTTCTGGCGATGGCACCAATATGACGGCGTTCCGCGCAGGCCTGGTCCATGAGGGTGATAACCTCTACCGCTTTGCGCTGACCGCGCAGGATCTGGCCCCGGCCCGTGCCTTCCGCGCGTTGGTCGATCAGACGGGCAAGCTGCCGCGCACGCTTTCGGCTTTTTCCGCGGACATCACCATGCAATTTGATGCCTCTTGGGATCGCCATGCCTTGGAAGATGCCCGGCCCCAGCCGCAGGCGCTGAACGTCAATCTGGCTGAGGCGAAATGGGGTGAATTGGAATTGGCGCTGGCCGGTGATCTGGTGATCGACGCCCAAGGCTGGGCCGAAGGCAAACTGACCGTCAAAGCCCGCAACTGGCGGGAGATCGTGCAGATGGCCGTTGCGGCGGGCGTGCTGCCAGACGGCTGGGCGGAAACGCTGACGGGGGGGCTGCAGATGGTGGCCGGCATGTCGGGCAATCCAAACACGCTGGACCTGCCCCTGACCTTTTCCGGTGAAACGCTTTACTTCGGGCCGATCCCGCTGGGCCCTGCCCCCAATTTCACCCTGCGCTAAGCGGTGTTACCGGCAATAGCTGCCGCCGCGATGGTGCGCGGTGTCAAAATGGAAGTGATCCTTGTGGAACCGGTCACTTTCCGGCCCCAGAACGGTGCCAAAGGGCCCACAGGCAGCCCGATGCGCCTTGCGCAGGATTTTGCCCTCACGCCGTTGGTTCCAGCCCTGCAGCACGGTGATCGTTGAGCCGTCTTCGAGGAAAATGGCGCTGATATCGATCGCTTTACCTTTGCCGTGCTCTGAGATTTTGGCGCCTTTGCGGTTGTTACGGGTCCGGCAGGAATAATGCGCTGCTACGCGCAGCCCTTTGACCCCGCCCCCGGTGCGCCCGACCGCAGGCTTCAGCCCCTTCTCAATCCAGCTTTTCAACGCTTTGGCCGTTGTGCAATCCATGATCGAGGGCTGGCTGAGCGTCACCCCTGCCACCTCGCGCAGACGGATCGCATCCTTCACACCACAGCCGGACAGTTTACCGGGCACCCGGCCAACCTCTTCGCCGCGCAGGCTGCGATCACGACAGACCGAACCGCGTTTCGGCAGGCGTTTGGCCGCTTTGGCTTGGGTGACTGGTGTCGAGGCCACGACGACTGCAGCAGGTCGCGCCACCGGGCGCAGGCTGCGGGACAGTCCGGCGGATTTGGGCTGCAGGATGGCAACCGATCCCGGGCGGGCAACCGGGCGCAGGCTTTCATCCACGGGTTTGGCGCTGGCGCTTGTCGTGGCCATGATCAGCCCCAGTATCGCCAGCATGCCCCTCATGACTGCGGCACACCACGCCCGAAATCGGGCGCTTCGGTATCTTGGCCCGCTTCTATAATGCCGCGCCGGATCTCACGGGTGCGGGTGAAGTAATCAAACAGCTGATCGCCATCGCCCGTCCGGATCGAGCGCTGTAAAGCAAACAGCTCTTCGGTGAACCGACCAAGGATTTCCAAGGTCGCGTCTTTGTTGGTCAGGAAGACATCACGCCACATGGTCGGGTCCGAGGCCGCAATTCGGGTGAAATCACGAAAACCTGCCGCAGAAAACTTGATGACTTCGCGCTCAGACACCCGGCGCAGATCATCCGCCACACCCACCATCGTGTAGGCGATCAGGTGCGGAATATGACTGACCACGGCGCAGACCTGATCGTGGTGCCCAACCTCCATCCGTTCGCAGTTGGCGCCCAGGGCTTGCCAATAGGCCTCCAGCTGCTGGGTTGCCGCCTCATCCGCGCCATTGGGCACGATCAGGCACCAGCGATTGTCAAACAACGTGTCAAAGCCGGATTCTGGCCCCGAATGCTCGGTCCCGGCCATCGGGTGGGCGGGCACGAAATGCACCCCTTGCGGCAGATGCGGTTCAATCGCTTCAATCACCGATTTCTTCACCGACCCCACGTCGCTGACGGTGCAGCCGGGTTTCAGATGCGGTGCAATCTCTTCAGCAATGCGGCCCATGGCGCCAACCGGCACACAGAGCACCACCAGGTCAGCGCCTTTCACCGCCTCAATCGCGCTGTCACAGACCTGATCACACAAGCCAATGCACCGCGCGGTGTCGCGTGTCTGTTCCGAACGCGCATAGCCCGACACCTCAGCCGCCACGCCAGCGCGTTTCATCGCCCAATACATGGACGAGGCAATCAACCCCAGGCCGATCAAGGCAACACGGTTGTAGATCACGCTCACGCCGCGCCCTCCTTGAATTGGCCGATGGCATGGGCCACGCGGCGGCAGGACGGTTCATCCCCGACAGTGATCCGCAGGCAGTTGGGCAGGCCGTAGCCCGCCACTTTGCGCACGATCAGACCCTGCGATTTCAAATAGGCGTCGGCGGCGTTTGCCTCTTTCTCATCCGCAAAGCGGGCCAGAATGAAGTTTGTGAACGACTCGTCCGCCTGCACGCCATGGCCAGCCAGCGCCTCGATCAGCCAGCTGCGCATGCGGGCATTTTCAAGCCGGCATTTTTCAGTATGTTCGCGATCGCGCAGCGCTGCCTCAGCGACCTGCAGCTGCAGATTGTTCAGGTTGAACGGCTGACGCACCCGGTTCAGAACATCGATCAGCTCTTTGGGGGCATAGCCCCAGCCGACCCGCAGCCCGCCCAGACCAAAGATCTTGGAAAAGGTGCGTGTCATGATCACGTTGTCACGGCTTTCCACCATGCCCGCGCCGCCATCATAGCCCTCAACAAATTCGGCATAGGCGCCATCCAGCACCAAGATGGCCTGTGGCGGCAGCCCTTCGGCCAAGCGCTTACAATCCTCCATCGGGATCATTGTGCCGGTCGGGTTGGCCGGGTTGGCAATGAAAACGATGCGGGTTTTGTCGGTGCAGGCGGCCAGGATCTTGTCCACATCCACCACACGGTCGGTTTCATCCACCTTGACCGGCTTGGCGCCACAGGCGTGGGCCAGGATCGGATACATGGAAAACCCGTGTTCGGTATAAATCACCTCATCCCCGGGTCCGGCAAAGGACTGCGCGATGAACTGCAACACCTCATCCGATCCAACGCCGCAGATGATGTTTTCAGGATCCAGCCCGTAGACCTCACCAATGGCTTTGCGCAGCCCGGCGTGATCGGTGCCCGGATACCGATGCAGGTCCAGCCCCGCCTTGCGCAGTGCGTCAGTCGCATTGGGGCTGGGCCCAAACGGGTTTTCGTTCGAGCTGAGCTTTACCACATCGGTGACGCCATCCACATGGGCCGCACCACCTTGGTAGAGGGCGATTTCCATGATGCCTGGCTGTGGCGTGATCTTGGTCATAACGGGACTCCTTCGTCGCCCCCTAATACCGCCCCCCCTGCAAGAGGAAAAGCGACAAGATCACGCGGCCTTCACAACACGTGAGGGCTGTCCCGTTTGTGCATCAATACGGTAGTGGCCGATGTGATCGCCCAGCCCCAGGCTGAGGTCATTTACCGCCTTCACGATGCGGTGCACGGTCTCTTCATCCATCATGTAGGAGAAATTCAACCGCACCCAGCCCGGTTTCTCACGGGTGTCCCCCGCTCGGATGCTATCACGCATCTGATGTGACATTTCTTCGCCAATCCCCAGCAAACGATGGCCATAAGGCCCAGCACAGGAGCAGCCGCCGCGAACCTGCACGCCGTGAATATCGCTGAGCATCATGGTGAACAGCAGCGGGCTGACCACCGCCATTTGATCGTCCCGCACAAGGAAGGAAAAGATCGGCAGCCGATGTTCAACCTGCGTGCCCAGAAGCTGAACACGGGGGTTGTCCTTCCAACCTTCCAACCCGATGGCCGCATAGCGGGCCTCACGGCGGGCGATTTCCTCGGTGCCGATCACGTCTTTTACGATGAAGGCCAGCGCCGCGCGGATGTCACCGATGATGTTTGGCGTGCCCGCCTCTTCGCGCGCCTCAAGGTTCTGCGAATAGTCATGCCCCCAGGAGGACACATAGGTCACAGTGCCCCCGCCCGGCCAGCTGGGCTTCTGTGTGGTGACGGCGTCCTTGTTGACGATCAACAGGCCCGACGCCCCCGGACCGCCGGGGAACTTGTGCGGGCTGACCACAATGGCGTCTTTCTGAGCATCGGTGCTCGACATCATATCGATCGGCAGGTAGGGCCCCCCACCGGCATAGTCCCAAACCGACAGCGCGCCGTGGGATTTCAGCAAGCGGGTGACCGCAGCCGTATCCGTCACGATGCCCGTCACGTTCGAGGCTGCGGAGAAGCTGCCGATCACCAGATCGCTGTCCTTTACCTCAACCAGTACCTGTTCCAGCATCGCCATACAGGGACCACCGGTTTCCGCTTCGGGGATCTCAATGATCCGCGCCTTGGTTTCGCGCCAGGGCAGAATGTTGGAGTGATGTTCATAAGGACCGATCAGCACCACCGGATCCTGCGCCTCAGCAACCCCAAAAAGGGCAATCAACCGGTTGATCCCGGCCGTTGCGCCGGAGCCCGCAAAGATCACCGCATCCTGAGGACCGGCACCGCAGATCTGGCCGATCTCAGCCCGCGCTGCATTGCGCAGTGCTGTCATATGCGCACCGGTGAAGGAGCTTTCGGTGTGGCTGTTGGCATAATAGGGCAGGACGTGTTCCTGCACATAGGTTTCGACCTGCCGCATCGCCCGGCCTGAGGCGACGTAATCGGCGTAGGTCAGGGACACATCACCATAAAGCCCAGGGATCATCGCACCTTCACCGATGACGCCCTTATACAGGCTGCCATCTTCTTTGGCGGTTTCGATCATCTGACGGAACAAGCTGAGTGTCATAACGGAGGCCCTATATTATTGTCCTGTCAGTGTGAGCGAATGATGCTGAGGAAACCTCCCCTATCTTTGCGCTGTTAGCGCTGATATGTTGTCATTTGATCGCACATGAGGAAAATTATGGATCAAATTGACAAACGCCTCCTCGCCGCATTGCAACAGGATGGCGCCCTGTCGCAGCGGGAACTGGCAGAACGTGTGGGCCTCTCGCAAAATGCCTGCTGGCGGCGGCTGAAGGCGCTTAACGAAAATGGGGTTTTGCAGGGATCCACGGCCCGCATTGACCGGCAGAAGCTGGGGCTGGACCTAGTGGTCTTTGTACTGCTGCGCACCCGGCACCATTCAGCGAAATGGCTGGATGAGTTCCGCCGCCACGTGCTGACCATCCCTGAGATCGTCGATTTCCACCGCATCAGCGGCGACTATGACTATCAGCTGAAGGTCGTGACCGAAGATATGGCCAGCTATGACGCCGTCTACCGCCGTCTGATCGAAGGCGTCGATCTCGACTCGGTCACCTCATACTTCGCGATGGAAGCCATCGCCGAAGGCCGCCCGCTGCCGCTCTGACCTCAAACAATGAAAAACCCGCCTCGAAAGGCGGGTTTCTGTGGCCTCAGATCATTCGGCCGCGTGTTCTTCAGGCAGAACCTCTTGTTTCGGCTTTGGATTTGCCTTTGGGGCCTTCACAGCGCCTTCGACCAACCCGGCGACGCCATCTTCCATTGAGACGCCCAGCTCTTCCCCCAAGGCCTTCAACGCTGGCATCTGGACGGCCATGCCCATGATCGAATCAAGCGCCTGATTGACCACCGGCTTGTCGCCTGCCGCGCCTTCACCCGGCCCAGTTGCGCCGCCGCCAAAAACGCCACCAACCTGATGGATCTTGATCGAATCGATTTTCTCCGCCGGTTTGACCATTTCGGCCACGATGCCCGGCAGGGCCTCCAGACGGGCCAGATCCACCTTCATCGAGACAATCTCGGCCGAGATGGAGTTTTCAGCATCCACAATGGCGCGGCGACCTTCGGCTTCGGCCAGCATGTCGGCTTTCTTGGCTTCTGCCTTGATGGTCAATGCATCCGCTTCGGCCTTGGCTTCTTCACGGCGCGCTTCGGCACGGTCCTGAGCGGCCTCTTTCTCAGCCTCTGCAGACAGGCGCACGCGGGTGGCTTCCCGTTCCGCTTCACGCTGCGCCTCAATCAGAGCGATCTGTTTTTCACGCTCAGCCTGAGCCACGTTACGGGTGGTTTCAACCTGTTCAGCCGCGCGGGTTGCTTCGGCGCGCGCTTGGTCAGCTGAGGCACGAGCCTGGCTCTCTTCCTCGGACTTCTTGGCAATGATGATCCGGCGCTCTTGTTCCGCGACCTCCAGCTCCTTCTCCTTCAGAATTTCCGCCGAACGGATTGCCTCTTCCCGTTTGATCCGGGCCGCTTCGCTTTCACGCTGCGCATCTTCGCGACGGGCCGCAACTTCGGCCTGCTGTGCAGCTTGCAGCGTGGCGACCTCCTGCTCTTGCTTGATCTGCGCGGCCTTTTCATCCTGTTCGATCAGCAGGCGCTGGCGCTCCGCCTCCATCGCGGCGCGACGGACGGCAACATTGGCCTCAGCATCGATCTCAGCACGCTCTTTTTTCGAGTTTGCAATGACTTCGGCCAGCTTGCGCATACCCACCGCGTTAAAGGCGTTGTTTTCATCCAGCGCTTCAAACGGCGTTTGGTCCAGGGCTGTCAGCGAAACCGCCTCAAGCTCCAACCCGTTTTTCAACAGGTCCTCGGACACGGCATTTTGCACCTCTTGCACAAACTCGGCGCGGTTTTCGTGCAGCTCATCCATGGTCATACGCGCTGCGACCGAGCGCAGACCATCGACCAGCTTACCTTCGATCATCTCACGCAGTTGTTCGACGTCAAACGTGCGATCACCCAGGGTCTGAGCCGCCCGGCTGATGCCTTCATCCGTCGCGTTGACCGAGACGTAGAATTCCACGCCAACATCCACACGCATCCGGTCTTTGGTGATCAGTGCACCATCATCGCTGCGTTGCACTTCCAGGCGCAGGGTCTTCATGTTGACCGGACGCACCTCATGCACCAGTGGGATCACAAAGATACCGCCGTCCATGATCACTTTTTTCCCGCCGGCCCCTGTTTTCACAAGGCTGACTTCGCGCGTGGCGCGGTTGTAGAGACGGTTCAACACCATGCCGATGAAAACCAGAGCGACCAGAGAGAAGCCCACGACAAAAATTAGGAATTGAAGTTCCATTTTTCCTCCAAATGTAAGTAGTTATGAATGGTCTGCGGGCGGGAGGGCCCGTCAGCTGAGCGGCAGAATGCGATAGCCGCCATCGCGCAGATTTCGCATCACCAGCACTTCGGTGCCCTGTGCGATTTCCGCGTCTTTCTCCAAAGGTTCAGCACGCAGGTAGTGAAAGTTCCCGTGCCCATCCAGCACGCGGACCTGCGCCGGGTTGCCCTGTTTGGCGGTGCCCTGTGACACAACCCCACGACGGCGCCCCAGACTGCGTTCTGAGAGTGCCGTGCTTTCGCTTTGTGGCACAAGCCGGGCAAATCCTGCCGCGAAAGTCCGGGCAAAAAGTGCCCCGGCTGGCAGGGCCAGAGCCCCGGCACCAAGGGCTGGCATCAACCCACCAAACCCGCGCAGGGCTGCAATCTGCAACGCAGCGCCACTCAGGCCAAACGCCAACAGGAAGGTTGCCAGCCAGACAATGAACGGGGCTTTGCCGATACCCAGCCACCCAAGGGGGCCAACCGAACCCGCCGCGACCGCTTCAACCTCAGTCGAAACATCGCCCAGATCCGCGATATCGTATTCCGCAAGATCGACACCATTTGCACCCAGCTCCGGCAGATCAAAATCTGCAAGATCCGGCGCTTCAGGCAAAGACAGGTCCGTGTCCGGCGCCTCTGACGTGATCAGCGAACCACCTAGCAACAGGAACACAAGTTCCAGAACAAACAGGCCAAGCAGCAAACTAAGGGAAACAGCAAACGGCGCCATTTCCGGTGTCAAAAACAAATCGAGCACGGATCCTCCTCTGAATACCTTTGTATACAATCAATATGGGAAGCAACTATGAGCTTTTCAATAGGCCCACATTCAACCAAATATCGAATTACCGCAATACTATGACAAACAAAGAAAAACCCGCCACAAAGGGCGGGTTTTCCGAAAACTTCCGAAGTGGATCGGCGAAGATTAGTTCTTCGCGTAGAATTCAACCACCAGGTTCGGTTCCATAACAACCGGGTACGGCACGTCGGACAGGCCGGGGGTGCGCACGAAGGTTGCGGTCATTTTCGAGTGATCGGCTTCGATGTAATCCGGAACGTCACGCTCAGGCAGAGCAACGGCTTCCAGCAGGGCAACCATTTGCTTGGAACGATCACGTACCTCGATCACGTCGCCTTCTTTAACGCGGTAGGACGGGATGTTCACGCGCTTGCCGTTCACCAGAACGTGGCCGTGGTTTACGAACTGACGTGCAGCAAACACGGTCGGTACGAATTTGGCGCGGTACACAACGGCGTCCAGACGACGCTCCAGCAGACCGATCAGGTTTTCACCGGTATCGCCTTTAACACGCTCGGCTTCGCCGTAGATGCGACGGAACTGTTTCTCGGTCAGGTCGCCGTAGTAGCCTTTCAGCTTCTGTTTGGCGCGCAGCTGGATACCGAAGTCGGACAGTTTGCCTTTGCGGCGCTGGCCGTGCTGGCCGGGGCCGTATTCACGACGGTTTACCGGCGACTTGGGGCGACCCCAGATGTTTTCGCCCATGCGGCGGTCAATTTTATACTTGGCAGACGTACGTTTAGTCACGGCTGATCTCCTTCTTGGAACGCTGCCCGGGGGCAGCTATGAAGGGCGTTGTCCTCTTGTCTTGCGACATGACAGGAATCCCCTTGCGGGGGCCACCAACACCAATGAAGTGGCGCTTATACTGCCGATCGACGGAGAGTCAACGCAGCCCAGCGCTGTTTTTCAAGAAAACTTGGGGGAAACGGCCCAATCAGGCCGCTTCATGCATAAAGATCGCGGCCTCAGACTTTGACAGGTTCCGCCGCGCGTAACCGCCATAGCTCTGCGGGTCGGCCTCAATCTCAGGATATTGCGCCAGAAGCCGCATACGGTCGGTGTCATCCAGAGTCGACGGCGCCGCGTTTGAGGGGTGGAAGCTTTCGGTTTCAACCCCATTGGCCCAGAGGATTTGATGATCTGACAAGAGCAGGTGAATATAGGTCACCTCTTTCAGCTGGCTATCGATGCGCACCCGTTTGCCATCGATCAGGTCGCTTGCAGCCACCAACACCTCGGGCGTGTTGAACAGGGCACGGGCCACCTGACCACGGACCAGCATCCGGTGACTGGGCGAGACCAGCAACTCCTGATCCGGGCGATGCACCCCCAGCGCGCCTGCACTGATCCGAATCGGACGCAGCTTGGGCATCGCGAAAAGCCGCGCACCGGTCATCCGGCGCGAGCCGATCCACAGCACCTCTTGGGCGCCATTATCTTTGGTCTGAACCAGATCCCCCTCACGCAGGTCCTGCACCAGCCGGGCGCCCTGTGGCGTCTCAATCCGGGTGCCGGGGGTAAAGCAGATCACCCCGCCACTGCTGTCGGTGATGTGGTTGTCCTGCATCGCATCCAACGTGTGATGCACCACCCACAGGTCGCGCCCCTTTGGCGGCATCGCGCCTAGGAACATCAACAGGGGCTGTGCCCCCGCCCCGACCTCAATCAGCGTCAGTGTGTAGGTCGCGGTGCCATCGGTCACCACGATATTGCTGTCCATCAAGGGGTCATCGACCTCGATCCCCGCGAGGTCGGTTCGGTTTTGCTGCGCTGCCCCGACAAGGCGGCGCACCATCCGCGCCGCGCTACGACGCAAATTGGCCTCGCCATCCGCCTGGTCCAAACGCAAAAGTCCACTCGGCCCATCCACTCGCACCGCATCGCCTGACCAAGACCAAGCGGTCCCGACGTCCAGCGCATGCAATGGAGCGGCCCCAATGCCGTCCACCTTCGTTTGTGTCCAGGAGATGACGAACGTGCCGCGAAAGCCCGTTCCCATGCTCGTTTCCTGCCTACGTTTTTTATAGTTATTTTATATTTTGTTTTTCCGAGGCATAGCAGAGCCGGGCCTTACTGCAAAGCCCCGTCAAGAATTCGACACATCATTTCGAGAGAACTAAGGCCGAAACGCAACAGCGCGCCCAGGGGCGCGCCGCAGACACTCTACTTTGAATGTAGAATCAGAAGTTTAGGTTCAACCGAAGGGAACCAACGACCTGCCCTTCATCCTGGCCTTCGAACTCTTCGCCCAGCCAGGTCACCCCGTAGAAGATGTTGGTGATCTCACCCTGCCAATGCACCCCGGCGCGTAGGCGGCTGCGGGTATCGGTCACAGTGTAACCGCCTGCCTCGGGCAGATAGGCGGAGTCACGCACCTTAGCGATATCCCCACCGACCACAAAGCTAAATCCCTCTTCAGGGTTCTGAATCACCCGGTAGCGTTGACCGCTGACCGGATCACGCACCTGCAGCTCGTCTGAGCCGACCCGGCCAAAACTAATGTCCGCGCCAGCCCGCAACATGGTTTCCACCCCGGCGCGCGCCTCAACAAAGGGGCGCATCTCAACCTGCTCCCCAATCGAAAACGTACGCCCCACCTCGATCACAGCAGTCGGGTGCACGGCGTTATCAATCTGCGAGGCAAGTGTGCTGTCGGACGCTTTATCAACGCCCAGCAGATCATGAAGCGCGCCTTGGAAGTCACCCAGCAAGGTCATCTCACCCGTTAGGACCATATCCAGACCAACGGCATATTCGATGTTGCTGCGCTCATAATGCGTATGCAAACCAAAAGAGAGGCTGCCCGCATAAGGGCGATCCCCAGCGGCAGGCGTTACCAGATTATCCGGCGCAATGATCTCGGCGTTGATGCGAAATTCTAGCAGCTCACCAAAGGTCTGGGGCAAGCCGACTTGGCCTTCCGGGCCCCAGACACGGCTGGAAGCCACCGACCCTGTGCGCCAGCGGTCTTGTCCGTCGCCAATAAAATCATTCTGGATGAGGCGGCCATAGCCGATCTGCGTCCGCCCTTCCGCAATGGATTGGGTGGCAAACACAGATAGCCCGAGGGCAATGAAACCAAGTACACGGATCATACGATCACCTTTCTTAACGCCCCCCAGCGCAAAAGTTGCGTAGCGCAACCGGGGCGCGTTAACCAGAAAAATCCGCCCCCCTGTCAGACATTCTACAATGGGCGTTGCCGATGTGCCGATTCTCTGACGGCCGGCTGTCACACCGTCACGTTACTCAGCAGCAGACTCGATTCGGAATTGGTGACCCCCTTCACCTCGCGGATTTCGCGCAGCACCCGGTCAAACTGCGGCAGGGTCTCGGCGCGAATCTCCACCACCAGATCCCAGGCGCCATTTGTCGAATAGATCATCGTCACCTCAGGGATCGCGCGCAGGGTTCGGATCACCCCGCGGGACATAGAGCCCTGCAATTCGACCATCGTGATGGCCCGCACCTGTTCATGATGGTCTGAATCCGTCTCAATGGTGAAGCGTTTGATCCGCCCCTCCTCCACCAGAGAATCAAGGCGGGTCTTCACCGTGGTGCGTGAGACACCGGTGATATGCGACAATTCGGTGATCGAGGCGCGGGCGTTGTCACGCAGTGCAGCGATCAATCGGCGATCGGTAGTGGATAGGTCGCTCATGAGGCTCCTCACGCTCACTTATTGGTCAAATTGAAACATAATCTTTCATTTGGAAAAATGGAATGCGCATTTTGCGCAATTTTTTGGCTGACGTGTTTCGATCAGATCAGCACCCTAAGGTCATCCCCTCATTCAGGAGCAGACATGACCCCGCTTTGCCAGATCATCGGCGCCCCGGTTCAGACCGGCGCTTCACAACCCGGTTGCCTGATGGGCCCCGCCGCATTCCGCACCGCCGGCCTGCCGGAAACGCTGACCGAACTGGGGTGGCAGGTTGAGGATCTTGGCGATGTGACCCTGCCGCCACTGGCCCCTGTTGCGCATGAAAACCCGGCACTGAAAAATCTGGCCGAGATGATCGAATGGACCCGCCTGCTGTCCGCTGCCGCTTATGAGGCGGCCAAGGCCTGCGATCGCCCGATCTTCATCGGCGGGGATCATTCGATGGCCGCAGGCACCGTCAGCGGGGTGGCAAAACATGCCGCCGAACAGGGCCGCCCGCTGTTTATCCTGTGGCTCGATGCCCACCCCGACCTGCACACGCTGGACAGCACCACCTCGGGCAATCTGCACGGCACGCCCGTCGCCTATTACACCGGCCAGCCCGGTTTCGATCAGTTCCCGCCCGTCGCCGCTGCGGTGGATCCGAAAAACATCTGCATGATGGGCATCCGTTCGGTGGATCCGGCAGAACGTCAGCGCATCGCCGATCTGGGCCTGACCGTGCACGATATGCGCGCCATTGATGAACGTGGCATCGTGGGCCCTCTGACCGAATTTCTGGCCAAGGTTCAGGCGGCAAACGGCATGTTGCATGTCAGCCTGGACGTCGATTTCCTCGACCCGTCGATTGCCCCGGCGGTGGGCACCACCGTGCCCGGTGGCGCCACCTTCCGTGAGGCGCATCTGATCATGGAAATGCTGCATGACAGTGACCTTGTGACCTCGCTCGATCTGGTGGAGCTGAACCCATTCCTGGATGAACGGGGCCGCACCGCCAAGCTTATGACTGACCTCACCGCCAGCCTGTTTGGCCGCCGCGTACTGGATCGCATGACCCGGAGCTACGCATGAACCCGCAGGCCCCCCGCGCGGTGGTCATGGTGCGGCCACATGCCTTCCGTTCGAACCCTGAAACGCAAGGAGACAACGGGTTTCAAACAGCTGGCACTGTTGATGCCCAGCAGGCATTGGCCGAGTTTGACACCGCTGTTGCCCAACTTCGTGCGGCAGGTGTGACGGTGCATGTTTTTGACGATCACGGTGACAGGGACACGCCCGACAGCGTGTTCCCGAACAACTGGTTTTCCACCCATGCCGGCGGCCATGTTGCGCTCTACCCGATGCATGCCGAAAACCGCCGCCGCGAACGGCGCAGCGATGTGATTGAACTGCTCAAGACCGACTACCGCGTGCAGGATGTGATTGACTATTCCGGGCTGGAACAGGACGGGCTGTCGCTGGAAGGCACCGGCGCGATGGTGCTGGATCACCTGCACCGAATTGCCTATGTGGCGCAGTCCAATCGGGCCGATCCTGTGCTGCTGGAACGGTTCTGCACCCACTTCAACTACGAGCCCATGGCCTTTGCCGCCGCAGATCCCGACGGGCTGCCGGTCTACCACACCAATGTCATGATGGGCATCGGCACTGACTACGCGCTGATCTGCCTCGACATGATCCAGGATCCCACCCGCCGCGCCGAAGTGGCCGCCCGTTTGGGCGAAACCCGCGAGGTGATCGACCTGACGGTAGATCAGGTGGCCTCTTTTGCGGGCAACGCGCTGGAGCTGACGGGGACTTCACGCCTCCTGGCGCTCTCGGCCCGGGCCTGGGACGCGCTGCGCTCTGACCAGAAAGCGGTCATTGAGCGCAGCGCCACCGCTTTGCCGTTGAACATCCCCACACTTGAAACTGCCGGTGGATCGGTCCGCTGCATGCTGGCCGGCATCCATCTAACCCCCCGTGAAAGGTTCGCCGCATGACGATTGCCCCTTCCGAGAAGGCCCTCGTGCCCTTCGTATCCGTTGAAAACATGATGAAACTGGTCAATGCCATGGGCGCAGAGGCTGTGCTGACCGAACTGGCCAGCTATATCGAGGCGGATTTCAAACGCTGGCCCGAGTTTGACAAAACCCCGCGTGTCGCCAGCCACTCCACCGATGGGGTGATCGAGTTGATGCCAACCGCGGATGCTGACAACTACGGTTTCAAATACGTCAACGGTCACCCGAAGAACATGAAAGAGGGGTTTCAGACCGTGACCGCCTTTGGGGTGCTGTCGTCTGTCGCCAATGGCTACCCGATCTTGTTGACCGAAATGACCGTTCTGACCGCGTTGCGCACGGCGGCCACCTCGGCGCTAGTGGGCAAATATTTGGCACCCAAAGGGTCCAAAACCATGGCGATGATCGGCAATGGGGCGCAGTGCGAATTCCAGGCGCTGGCGTTCAAGGCGATCTGCGGCATCGAGCACGTGCGCCTTTATGACATTGACCCCGCCGCAACCGAAAAGGCGGCGCGCAACCTGGCCAATTCCGGCCTGACCGTTGTGTCCTGCAAAAGCGGTGAAGAGGCGATGGAAGGGGCGGAAATCATCACCACCTGCACCGCCGACAAACAATATGCCACCATCCTGACCGACAACATGGTGGGCAGCGGCGTGCATATCAACGCCATCGGTGGCGACTGCCCAGGCAAGACGGAACTGCACAAGGACATCCTGCTGCGGTCCGAGATCTTTGTGGAATACCCGCCGCAGACCCGCGTCGAAGGGGAAATCCAGCAGCTGGCCGAAGATCATCCCGTGACCGAGCTGTGGCAGGTTATGCTGGGCGAGGCCCAGGGCCGCAAAGATCCGCGCCAGATCACCCTGTTTGACAGCGTTGGCTTTGCCATCGAGGATTTCAGCGCCCTGCGTTACGTCGCCGAAAAAATCAAAGGCACCGAATTCTTTGATATGCTGGACATGCTGGCGGACCCGGATGATCCGCGGGATCTGTTCGGGATGCTGCAGCGCGCCGGTTAAGCCGCGTTATCCTGTCCTAAACCAAGGGCTGCGGCGGCGCTTTGCACCGCCTCGGCCACCTGTGACAGCTGTTTTGTCAGGGGATTGCTGCGCCGCCAGATCATGCCGATCTGCCGCTTCGGCTGCGGCTCCGGGAACTGCGCCACCGCCACATTGGCGGATCGCGTTTCCACCGGCACCGCCATATCGGGAATCAACGTCACCCCGATCCCAGCCCCCACCATCTGCACCAAGGTCGACAGCGAACTGCCATCCAGCAGTTCCCGCGGGGCCGATGCGCTGATCGAACAGAACGACAGCGCCTGATCGCGAAAACAATGCCCCTCTTCCAACAGCAGCAGCCGCATCTCACGCAGGCGGTCTGGCCCCGGCACCGGCTGATCCGCGTCGGCCTCAGGCCGGACCAGCACAAACTGTTCCTCAAAAAGGGGCACCTCGGTGAAGGCAGGTTCTGAAATGGGCAAGGCGACGATGGCGATGTCCAAAGCCCCCTCCTTCAATTCTTGCAGTAACTTCGGTGTCACGGTTTCCCGCAAACGCAGGTCAATTTCCGGATGGTCCCGCGCCAGCGTTTCAACCACCCGCGGCAACAGATAGGGCGCCACCGTGGGAATCACCCCGATGCGCAACCGCCCCACCAGACGGTCCTGCGAGGCCCGCGCCAATTCCCCCAGCTCATCCACCGATCGCAGAATTTGCTGCACCCGACCGGCAAACTCCTCACCAAAGCGGGTCAGACGCACCTGACGCGCCCCCCGTTCAAACAGTTTGGCGCCCAAAGTCTCTTCCAACTCTTTGATCTGCACAGACAAAGCAGGCTGAGACACGGCGCAGGCATCGGCCGCCTGACCGAAGTGAGACAGGCGCGCCACGGCCTCAAAATAGCGGAGTTGGCGGAGGGTAATGTTAATCATAACATGAAACTATCGCAGCAATCGGAAAATGCAATTTTTTCTAATTGAGATTCTGCCCTAGCTTACTCCTCAAGACAGGTTGGGGCCTGTGACAGGGCCCCGCCATGCCAGATTCACAAAAAGCGATTCCAGCAAGGAGACTGATAATGGACGGAAATGACATCAAACCCACCGGCTGCCCGGTGATGCATGGCTCCGCCAGCCTCAACAGCCGTTCCAACCGTGATTGGTGGCCGAACCAGCTGAACCTCAAGATCCTGCATCAACACGGTGCTGACACCAGCCCAATGGATCAGGATTTCAACTATGCCGAAGCGTTCAAAGCGCTGGACCTGAAAGCGGTGAAAGAAGACCTCTATGCCCTGATGACAGACAGTCAGGATTGGTGGCCCGCGGATTACGGTCACTATGGCGGCCTGTTCATCCGGATGGCCTGGCACTCGGCCGGGACCTACCGCACCTTTGACGGCCGCGGCGGCGCCGGCACGGGCAACCAGCGTTTTGCACCGCTGAACAGCTGGCCGGACAACGGCAACCTGGACAAGGCGCGCCGTCTGCTGTGGCCGATCAAACAGAAATACAGCAACAGCCTCAGCTGGGCGGACCTCTATATTCTGGCGGGCAACTGCGCGCTGGAATCCATGGGCTTCAAAACCTTCGGCTTTGCCGGCGGTCGCGAAGACATCTGGGGCCCCGAAGAAGACATCTACTGGGGAGCAGAAACCGAATGGCTGGCGACCTCGGACAAGGAAAACAGCCGCTACTCGGGCGACCGCGAATTGGACAACCCGCTGGCCGCCGTGCAGATGGGCCTGATCTATGTGAACCCCGAAGGCCCGGACGGGCAGCCCGACATTCTGGCCTCAGGCCGTGACGTGCGCGAGACATTTGCCCGCATGGCGATGAACGACGAAGAAACCGTGGCCCTGGTTGCCGGTGGCCACACCTTCGGCAAGGCCCATGGCGCAGGCGATCCCGGCCTAGTGGGCCCCGATCCCGAAGCCGCCCCGCTGGAGGCCATGGGCTTTGGTTGGATCAACAGCCATGGCACCGGCAAAGGCGATGACACCACCACATCGGGCATCGAAGGCGCCTGGACCGCCAATCCCACCCAATGGGACAACGGCTATTTTGACCTGCTGTTCGGCTATGACTGGAACCTGACCAAGAGCCCCTCGGGCGCCTGGATCTGGGAACCTGTTGGTGTGGACGAAGATCACATGGCCCCGCAAGCGCATGATCCCTCAAAGAAGGTCAAAACCATGATGACCACCGCCGATATGGCGATGCGCATGGATCCGATCTATGGCCCGATCTCGCGCCGGTTCCACAAGAACCCGGAAGAGTTCGCCGATGCCTTTGCCCGCGCCTGGTTCAAACTGACCCACCGCGATATGGGCCCCCGCGCGCGCTATCTGGGCGCTGAGGTGCCAGCCGAGGAGCTGATCTGGCAGGATCCGATCCCGGCGTCGGAAACTGATGTGACTGACGCTGACATCGCGGCATTGAAGGAACAGGTGCTGGCCTCAAGTCTGAGCGTTTCAGAACTGGTGAAAACCGCATGGGCCTCTGCTTCGACCTATCGCGGGTCGGACATGCGCGGTGGGGCCAATGGCGCGCGTATCCGTCTGGCCCCGCAAAACAGCTGGACGGTCAACGAACCGGAAAGCCTGAACAAGGTCCTGAACGTGCTGGAAGGCATCCGTGCCGGGTTCGGCAAGCCGATTTCCATGGCGGATCTTATCGTGCTGGCCGGCAACGCCGCAGTGGAAGCAGCCGCCAAAGCCGGCGGTCAGGACCTGACGCTGACCTTCACACCGGGCCGGGGTGATGCAACCGCCGAGCAGACGGACGCAGAAAGCTTTGAGGTGCTGGAACCCTTTGCCGATGGTTTCCGCAACTACAGCCGGAACGCCAAGGCCAACACTGCCGAACAGCTGGTGGACAAGGCGCAGCTGCTAGGCCTCAGCGCACCTGAGATGACCGTTCTGATCGGTGGTCTGCGGGTGCTGGGCGCCAACTTTGGGGACAGCCAGCATGGTGTCTTCACCGATCAGCCCGGGGTGCTGTCGCAGGACTTCTTCCGCACGGTTCTGGATATGGGCCTGAGCTGGAGCAAGGCCGATGACGGCAGCTATGAGGGCCGCGATGCCTCGGGCGCTGTGAAACACACCGGCACCGCGGTGGATCTGCTGTTCGGGTCAAACTCGCAGCTGCGCGCACTGGCCGAAGCCTATGCACAGGATGACGCCGCCGGCCGCTTTGCCTGCGATTTTGCCAGCGCTTGGACCAAGGTAATGATGGCGGATCGTTTCGACGTCGCTTAAGCACAAGCCTTCATAAACATCAAAAGGGCGCGGCCAACCCAGCCGCGCCCTTTCTATGATCTGCGATGGTGCATTACTTCTTCTGGAAGAAGATCATGATCAGCGCCAGACAACTGGACCCCAGCATCAACAGCAGCGACACCGCGTTCAGCAGCGGAGTCGAGCCTTCCTTCAGGCGGTCAAACATCGCAATGGTCAGCGGCGCGTCCGAGCCGACCAGCATCAACGTGGTGTTGAAGTTTTCAAAGCTCATCAGGAAGGAAACCACAAAGGCCCCCACCATCGCCGGTGCCAAATAGGGCAATGTGATGGTGCGGATGGCCACCAGTCGCCCTGCCCCAAGGTTCAGCGCCGCCTCTTCCAGCGTGCGGTCAAACTTCTGCAGGCGGGCGCCGATGACCAGAGTGGCAATCGTGGTGATGAAGGAAAACTGCCCCAAGATCACCAGCAGAAGGCCCGGACGCAGTGCTTCGATATCAATGCGGTATCCATCCCAGAGGCCATTGGCCACACGGCTTGAAAACACCAGAATCGAGATGCCCAGCACGATGCCCGGGATCACCAGTGGCAGCAGCATCAGCACGTAAAGGATGCCCTGACCACGGAACTTGTACCGGTTGAACAGGAAGGCATTGGACAGGCCAACCGCCACCGCAAGCGCCGACACCAGTACCGCAACAAGGATCGAGGTGCCGATCGCCCGCAGGATCGAGCGTTCGTGGAACACACCGATCATCGGGCGTTCATCACCGAAGAACCAGTTCCAGGTGAACCCCTCCCACGGCAAGGACGGAAACTGGCTGTCGTTGAAGGCAAAGCCCGCAACCACCAGAAGCGGCAGCGCCAGGAAGACAAAGAAGACCACGATATAGGCCGCATAGGCGGTGGTCAGGAAACGGGATTGGGGAATAGATGGAATCATGAAGTCTCTCCCTTAGCCCATTGTTTTCTCAAGCGACTGGCCAGTCAGCTTCAACATGCCCCAGACAATCGCTGAGGACAGGATCAGCAGCATGAAGCCAAAGGCGGATCCCAGTTCCCAATTGAAGCGCACGATGAACTGCGAATAGATCAGCTCGGTAAACCAAAGGCTTTCTTTACCGCCCAGCATGGTGGGGGTCAGGTAGTTACCAAGGCTCAGCATGAAGACCACGATACAGCCCGACACGATGCCCGGCATGGCGTGGGGGATGATGATCTCGCGCAGGACACTCAGGCCGGAACCGCCAAGGTCATAGCCCGCTTCAATCACCTCATCCGGCAGGCTTTCCAGCGTGGTGACCAGCGGCACCACCATGAACAGCATCGAAGTGTAGACAAGACCCAGCATGATCGCGCCGTCATTGTACAACATCTCCACCGGACCGTCGGCGAGGCCAACAAACTGCAACATGTTCGAAAAGATGCCGGTTTCCCGCAGCAGGATCATCCAACCGAAGGTCCGCACCAGTTCCGACACCCAAAACGGCACCAGACACATCAGGAACAGCGCGGATTGCAAGCGGCCCTTTACCATTTTGGCGATGTAGTAGCTGACCGGAAAGGCGATCAGCAGGGTCATCAGCGTCGCCAGGATCGACATCACAGCGGTGCGCAGGAAGGTCCAGAGGTACAGCGGTTCCTGAAAGAAGGTCAGATAGTTCGCCAGACTGGTCTGGTATTTGCCCACCCCGATGCGTTCCTGCAGCGAGACGATGAACATATCAACATGCGGGATGAAGATCAGCAGCGACAGCCACAAAAGCAGTGGCATCAGCAGAAGACCCAGCCCAACTTTGGCTTCGGTCCGCATCAGTTGCCCCCTACCTTGAAACAGTTGCCCTGATCCGAGGCCCAACCGATGTGGACCGCGTCGCCCTTGGCGATCGAGGAGAACTCACCCGATTGCGGCAGGTTCACTTCGATCTCTTCCCGGCCATCCTCAGATCCCACAAGGATCCGGCTGGCAGCGCCATTGAACAAGAGCGAGGTCACGCGGCCGGAAATCTGGTTGTCGAAATGCGCCAGATCGGCAGCATCATGGGCGATCCGGATCGCTTCGGGACGGACAAAGACATCGGCCTGCTGACCGTCGTTCAGATCGCGGCCGTGGGTGGCGCCGCGCAGGGTCAGACCGTTTTCGGTGACAAGTTCAATCGCGTCGCCCTCATTACGGGTGACCTTACCCTGCCAGCGGTTAGTGTCACCTACAAACCCCGCCACAAAGGCGCTTTCGGGGCGGTAGTAGAGGTCCTGACCGCTGCCCATCTGTTCAAACTGGCCGTTGTTCATCACGGCAATGTTGTCGGACATCACCAGCGCCTCGGACTGGTCGTGAGTAATGTAGACAAAGGTGGTGTCAAAGGCGGCCTGCAGCGATTTCAGCTCAACCTTCATGCGTTCACGCAGCTTCAGATCCAGCGCACCCAGCGGTTCATCCAGCAGCAGCACATCGGGTTCCAGCACCATACAGCGGGCAATGGCCACACGCTGTTTCTGACCACCGGACAGCTCATCCACCTTGCGGTTGCCGATGCCCGGCAGGCCGATACGGTCCAGCGCCTCATCCACTTTGCGGGCGATCTGGGTCTTATCCATGCCCTGACGGCGCAGGCCATAGCCGATGTTGTCAGCGATATTCATCATCGGGAACAGGGCCAAATGCTGGAACACCATGTTCACCGGGCGCTTATTGGGCGCCACGTTCAGAACCGATTTACCCTTAATGCGAATGTCACCTTCGCTGGGCTCCAGAAAGCCTGCGATCATGCGCATGATGGTGGTTTTACCACAGCCCGACGGCCCGAGGATCGAAAAGAAAGACCCAGGCGGCACCTGGAAGGAAACGTTTTCAACGGCGGTGGTGTCGCCAAACCGTTTGGTCAGCGCAGAACATTCAAGATCGGGAGTCATCATCGGGTCCGTAAAATGTGCAGACGCCCGCCCCAACAGGGGGCAGGCGCCACGTTTGATATCAAAAAGGCTTAGTTGGCCGCTTTCACGCGATCCAGAACACCACCTTCGATGGCTTCCAGACCGGCAGGAACCGGCGGGTACCATTTGATGTTGTCGATAGCTTCCTGCGGGAAGGAGGCCTGGTAACGGGCTTTCAGCGCGTCATCGGCATAGGCGTCAGCGCCCTGTGATGCGGTGAAGTTGCCAGCGGCGGCAGTGATCATCGCGGCCACTTCCGGCTGCATCACGAAGTTGATCCAGGCATAGGCCGCGTCATCTGCTTTGCCTTTGGCGGGCAGAACAAAGGTATCGATCCAGCCCAGTGCACCAGCTTCAGGCGCAACAAAGGTGATGTCTGCCATATCGGCGTTCAGCTTCCAGCCGCCGGTGTCCCATGCCATCGAGGCAACAACTTCGCCCGAGCGCAGCAGGCCCATCAGCTCATCACCGCCACCCCAGTAGGTTTTGACGTTCGCTTTACATTCGATCAGCTTGTCTTCGACTTTGCCCATGATCTCGGCATAGGCGGCTTCGTCGCCATAGGCGGCAAACGGATCCAGACCCATCGAGTAGGCGAAACCGATCAGGGTCGGGCGCTTCAGACGGTAGGAAACCTTGCCGGCAACATCGGCGTTACACAGGTCGGTGTAGTCTTTGACCGAACCCGCTTTGGCGGTGTCGACAACCAGACCCGAGGTGCCCCAAACGTGGGGAACGCCATAGACTTCGCCGTCAACGGTGGTGTTGCCTTTGGTGGCTTCCAGCATCGAGGGGATGAACTGCGAGGCGTCGATCTTGCTCAGATCGATGGGCTTGTAGATGCCGAACTCGGCCTGCGGGCCGGCGATACGGTCCTGCGACGGCTGAGCCAGGTCAAAACCGCCGCCACGGGTGGCGCGCAGCTTGGCGATCATTTCTTCGTTGTTCGATTTGGTCACCTCAACGGTGTGGCCGGTTTCGGCCTCAAACTTCGCAACAACGTCTTCCGGTGCGTAACCGCCCCAGGTCAGCAGGCGCAGCGTGTCTGCCGAAGCAGCCGAAGTGCCCGCAACAACAGCAGCGACAGCCGCCGAAACAATAAACGAATGGGTTTTCATGTGTCTTATCCCTGTTAAAGACTCGCATATGATCATGCGACCATGCGCCGGTACTCTGGTGGGTTTTGACCCTCTGGTCAAACGCAAAGCCGCGCCAAAACGCGATTATGAGTCGGTCAATCGCAAAAGAACGAACAGGAAAGCGAAACAAAATCAATGCGGCGGACGGACCATCCCCGTAGGTCTACTGCATCAATCCGCAATCAATAGTTCCCCAGCCCAAATCCTGCGCCGCTGCGCAAATCCTAAGCTTTGGGTGTTTTTCAGGCATAGCCTCTGTGCTGGAACGCTGGTGGCGCCCAGAAAGGATCACACCGCCTGTTGGGCCGCAGCACCCGTGCGGCGCAGCCCGCGCAGTTCCGCAGGAACCTCGGTGTTGGGATTGTCGCGCATTTTGGCCACGAACAGCTTGATACAGCCACCGCAGTTCGGGGATTTGCCCAGGGCGTGATAGATCTTGCCAGGCGTGATGATCGCGGTTTCATCCGACGCGCGCATCCAATCGATGGCGGCGTGGATATCTTTGTCGCTGATGGCTTCGCAGCTGCAAATGATCATTCTGGGGTCCGTCTTTGAGTGCCTCCGAAATAGCCGAGTAAAACAATCAGGGTCAATACCCGAGTCTAAAGCTCGGAATTCTAAGCCGGTTTACGGCATCGCCTTGCCACGGACTACGAATCACTTGCCAGCCGCGCGCAGCCAGAAAGTGATGCTGGCAAAATCTCGACACCCTTAGGTCGCGTGTCGCACTATGATTTTAGGGGATTGTAAAATCCAAGTATTTTTGTCAGTTAATAGCCGAACCAAGTCAGCCCTCCCTCGGTCAGCCAGGTCCCTTCACTCAGTTTCCGTTTGGAAAGGACCCGAAATGACACTGCACCCAACCGCATTGACCGCCTGCACCCGACGCTTAGACAGCTATCCCTACGACGCGTTTGAAATGGGTCTGCTGCCGGTCATCCGTCACATGCTCACCACCTATCGCAGCCCGGAAACCCAGGCCTGGGTCCGTGCCCAGACCGTTGCCGTTGAACGTTGGGGCGAAACCGTGGGGTTGGCCCTGTGTCAGCGCATGCAGGGTGTCATCCGTATGCTGTGGGAATGCCGCAAGTCGGATCTGTCGTTTATGGACCCACTGGACCTAGATCAACGCGCCCTGCTCAGCGATGACGAAGAGGCGCTGATGGACATGCTGCACCATATGCGCCGTGATCAGACCCCCAAAGCGCGTAACGCGGTTGAGCGGCTGACCGGCGGTATGATGGACCCGCACCTGATCCGCGAAGGCCTGAAACTGGCCGCCCGCTTCCCCGCCGTGGGTGAGGCGACCCCATCACGCCACAGCGGCCCGCGCCTCAGCGTTGTGGGGGGCACTGCATGAGCAAACAAACAGCGTTTAACGCACAGCGCCGCATCCGCCCCGCCGTGTTGCAACTGCGCGGCCAGCTGGACGGTGCCGGACAGGCCGGTAGTTTCCGCCAAGTGACCGAGGCCCTTTCAGCAGCAGCGCAGGTGCTGTCGCATGACGCCAGCCATTTCTATGCCGAGACGGAGTTTGGCACCATTGAGGCCTGGCGTGCGGAGCGGCAAATGCAGATCCTCCTGCGCAGCCCACATCACACCCGTCTGAATCGGATGCGCCAGCAGGTTGATCAGGCCTGTGCCCCGCTGCCGACAACGCAACGGCCTATCTGGCAGGCGTAATCACGCGCCCAATCGCGTGATCCTCCCTTGGCCTGCCCCGTTGCGGTGCAGGCCTTGATGCCTCTATGTGGGGATATGACGAACCCAGATATCCTCATCCAGCCGCTTGGTGCTGAGCTTGCGCCGGCGGCTTTTGATTTAGCGACCTCGGTCTTTGTGGCGGGCAGCAACCTGCATCAGGCGCTTGGCATCACGCTGAAGGCCTACCGATCCTATTTGCAGGACGGGTTTCAACAGATGGTGCAGGAAGGCCTGTCCGTTGTCGCGCAAGACCAAAAGACGGGTGAGGTGCTAGGCTGTCTGATCGTCACCGATTTCCACGCGCATCTGAAACCGACGCCACCGCAGGACGCAGCCTTTGCCCCGCTTGCCGCTTTAACCGAAGCGCTGCTTGCCAAGTACCGCACCCAACGCAGCATCGATCCCGGGCAGGTGATCTTGGTGGATATGGGTGCAGTCAGCCCCGCAGCCCGGGGGTTGGGCTTGTATAAATCCATGCGTCAGGCAGCCCATCAGCGGGCCCAAACCCGCGGCTTCACCCAGGTCGTGGGAGAGCTGTCATCGGCAGCAACGCAGGCCTATGTGCTGGGCCACTTGGGTCATCAAAATATCGCTGAGGTGCCGTTTCAAAGCTTCGAACACAACGGAACGAACCCGTTTGCCACAATTACAGACCCGGCGTGTCTGGTTCTGGCCGAGGGGCGCCTGACCGATTAGGCCGCGTCAGACTCCCCGGTGGTCACGTTTTGCAGCAGCTTCTCACGCAGCTCCGCCAGTTCCACCGGTTTGATCAACGTGTCATCCATACCCGCCGCCCGGCATTCCTCATGTTTGCCTTCGATGGCATCCGCCGTCAGCGCCACAATCGGGGTGGGGGTCAGATCTTCCCGCTGTTCTTGCGCACGGATTGCGGCGGTCAGCTCAAACCCATCCATAATCGGCATGAAGCAATCCGACAGCACCAGATCGTAGCTGTTCTGGCGCCAGAGATCCAAACCCTCATGACCATTGGCCGCCATGTCATAGTCCACGCCCAGCAACTCCAGCTGTTTGGCCAGCACCGCCTGATTGATCATGTTGTCTTCAACGGCAAGGATCCGCATCCGCTGATCCAACGGAGCAACCCGGCTCGGGACGTTGGTTTTAGGCTCCGCCGCATCGTCATCGTCTCGCGTCATTTCCTCGATGCCGCTCACCAAATCAGACACAAGGATCGGACGCACCTGAACCATATAGGTGTCTTTGTTGACCCGGCCGTAACGCGCCGCCCGCGACACGCCAAAGACCACAAATCGCGCACCCGGCAATGCGGCCCGCAGAAAGGACATCGTGGCCTCATCTTCGTCCCTATCTGATTGTGTCAGCAGAAACACTGGGCGCTCCACCAACCGCCCGGCCTCCAATGCCTCTTCGCGTGTATAGACGTACTCGGCATCGACTCCCTTGCGATCAAAAAATTCTCGCAGGTACTTTTCGGCAGCATCAATGATTGCAGACAGACAAATTACATGACGCCCTTGCAGGTCTGCATGGGTTGGGGGGCCATCTGCAGTTACAACAGGCAAGGTCACTACAAACTCAGACCCTTCGCCTTCCTTACTTTTGACCTCGATTTTCCCGCCCATTAGGGTCACCAGATTAAGCGTAATCACCAACCCCAGCCCGGTACCTTCGACTTGACGTTTCGCAGGTGCCTCGCCTTGTGAGAAAGGTTCAAACATCTCCGCCTGAAAGGCGTCACTCATCCCGATGCCATTGTCGCGGAAGGTGAAACGTATGTTGCCGGCTTCATCCAGATCCGAAATCATCCATACGACACCGTCACGACCTGTCAGACGTTTGGCGGAATACTTCACGGCATTGCTGAGCAGGTTCAGCAGAACCTGCCGCAAGCGACCCGAGTCAGAAACGATCCAATTGGGCATATCGGGATGGATGAAGTGGCGGATCCGCACCTGATTTTCGTCAGACATCACCCGCAGGGTCTGCGCCGCCCCTTCGATCACCGGGATCAGCTCCATCCGGGAGTTGGCAACATCCATTTTGCCCGCTTCGATCTTAGAGGCATCCAAAATGTCATCAATGATCCGCAACAGGGACAGGGCAGAGTTTCGGATGGTCCCGACCAGCGGTCGTTGTTTGGCTTTCAGCCCTTCCGCTTCCAACACCTCCAGCATGCCGATCATGCCATTCATCGGCGTCCGGATTTCGTGGCTCATGTTGGCCAGAAACTCCCCCTTGGCCTTGGCCGCCTGCCGGGCATTGTCAATCGCGTGTAGTAGGCCGTTGGTCAGCTTGCGGTTGAGATAGCCGAAATAGAGCATCTGAGCGATCAACATCGCCACCGTGGTCATACGAATTCCGAACTCAATACCGGCCAGCTCCGCCGGTGGAGGTAATTCAGCAGGCGAGTGCAGGCCGAAAAAATCCATCGACAGCACAAAAATTACGACCCCCACACAGATCGACGACATCGCAAGTTGGGTGCGCCGCTCTGCAAGAGAGGAAAACAATAGAAACGGCATCGCCAACAGCCAGAAGCCGGAAATTTCAACTTCGATATGCAAACCAAAGTCGTAAGCGTCCCTCAGCAAATTGTAACACAGTACATTCAGCCAAATCAGGCGGCCAATATAGTGGTAGCGCGTGAATAGAACGCCAAGAACACAGAGCGATGGCAGGGTAGAGATGGTGACATTATAGACATTGGGCCACGCACCTTGGTACGAAAAATAAAGCACCCATGGCAGCAACAATAGGACGTTGCAGAAGGCAACGAACCTGCTGAAGTACAGGCTGCGGCGAAGATCGCTTTTTCTAACACTGTCTTCGTTAAGATAGTCTTGCATCAAACGCTCCGGCCCTTGTGGGGGATACTGACCTATACTCACACAAACTTGCCACAGGGCCGCAGCCCCCATCAGACGCAGCGCTTTCAATTTTCGGGACAGACTATGAGGCCGCGAATTTCTGAACTGACGTTACGCAAGCAAGAAACTGGCGCATTAGACCCTTGGCTCAGGCAGTTCAACCTATCCCAAGTTGGGTCCCCATACCCCCCTACGGTCAATATCCGTAAAGGCGGCAGCGCTTCGCAATCGCTTTCCCCCACCCTAAACAACTGAAAGTAAAGCTGTCTAGCTATTGGTACCGCAAGAAATGCGTGCCCGCCGAGGGGGACACTGTGCCCCAGGTGTGGGCGCTGAATGTCGGGTCTGGGATCTGGGCACGACATGTAAGCCGAGACGTGAAAAGGGCGGCGTCCCCCATCTGAGTGACGCCGCCCTGCTTAGCCGATTCGGTTTGCCTTACTTCTGCCGGTCAGACAGCAGCCCCTTGAACAGGGAGATGCACATCAGAATCAGCACGATCGCAAAGGGGAAGCCAGTCGCAATTGCCGCCGCTTGCAGCGCTGCCAGTCCGCCGCCCAGCAACAGGGCTATGGCAATGGCCCCTTCCAGGACGCACCAGAACACACGCTGTGCCGTGGGCGCGTCGGTTTTGCCACCCGCGGTGATCGAATCGATCACCAGTGAGCCCGAGTCAGACGAAGTAACAAAGAACACGATGACCAAGACAATTCCGATGAAGGACAGCAGACCAGAGAGCGGGAAGCTTTCGAACATGACAAACATCTTCAACTCCAACCCTGCGGCCGATACTGCCTCACCCGCGCCGGACATGACCTGATCCAATGCTGCGCCGCCAAAGACCGACATCCACAGCGCCCCAACGATGGTCGGGATGATCAGCACGCAGATCACAAACTCCCGAATGGTACGGCCGCGGGACACCCGCGCGATGAACATGCCCACAAAGGGTGACCAGGAAATCCACCAGGCCCAGTAGAAAGCCGTCCAGCCCTGCATGAAGTTGGTGTCTTGCCGTCCGATCACGCCGGACAGCGCTGGAAGGTTCACAACATAAGACCCGATGTTGCTGAAGAACCCGGTCAAAATGGCAAGGGTTGGTCCAACAATCAGAACCAGGATCAGCAAGGCCGCCGCCAGCACCATGTTGACCTCGGACAGGCGTTTCACCCCTTTTTCCAGACCGGCCACCACCGAAACCAGCGCAAAAGCGGTGATCAACACGATCAGCAGCACCTTGCTGCCATCTGAGATGCCGAAACCAAACAAGTGGTTCAAGCCGGCCAGCGCCTGTTCTGCGCCAAGCCCGAGCGATGTTGCCAGACCAAAGATCGTTGCAAAAACAGCCAGTACGTCGATGACATGGCCAATGGGCCCCCAGGTTGCCTCACCAAAGATGGGGTAGAACACCGATCGCATGGTCAGCGGCAGGCCCTTGTTGTAGCCGAAGTAGGCCAGTGCCAGCGCCACAACCGCATAGATCGCCCAGGGGTGCAGACCCCAGTGGAAAATCGTCGCTGCCATCGCCAGCGATTTGGCCGCTTCGGGGTCATTGGCCGCAGCACCCAGCGGCGCCCAGTCGGTGCGCACCCCGCCGTCACCCAGCGCGGTGCCGCCAAGGGACGCCCCATAGTGCGAAATCGGCTCGGCCACACCCCAGAACACCAGACCAATGCCCATGCCTGCGGCAAACAGCATCGCAAACCACCCGGCATAGGAATAATCAGGTTTGGCGTCATCGCCCCCCAACCGGATGCGGCCAAAGGGGGTCACTATCAGCAGCAGGCTGAACACCACAAAGATGTTGCCAGCCAACATAAAGACCCAATCAAACTGACTGGTCAGCGCAGGCCGCAGCCAGCCAAAGAACGACCCTGCTTGTTCCTGAAACACCAAAGTAAAAAACACAAAAGCAAGGATCGTCAGGCCTGAGACAGCAAACACTGGATTGTGGATGTCTAGGCCGAAAATCTGGACGTTGTCTTGACCGACTTCATAGTCGGTATCGGTATCGTCTGACATGTCTTCCTCCCATTTTATAATGTGGATCCACGGTATTTTGGGAGGTTTGGCTCAACCGCTCTGTTCCGACAATTTCGCATGGAAAAACGTCGGAAACGACAGGGCGCCCCTGTAAATATTGGCAGTTTGGCGCGGCAAGCCCATCGCCAAAGAACAACCCGGCCCCCATGATGAGGGCCGGAGGGCGCGGATTTCACCGCACTAGATGCGCAATCGTATGGTTTGGCTTTTGGTCAGGTAATCAGCTGCCAAGGATCCCCGGCAGGCGCAGACCATGCTGGCGCGCGCAGTCCTTGGCGCTTTCATATCCGGCGTCTGCATGACGCCAAACGCCCGAGGCCGGATCATTCCACAAAACCCGCTCCAGCCGCTTGGCCGCATCGTCAGTGCCATCCGCGCAGATCACCACACCGGAATGCTGTGAGAAGCCCATGCCAACGCCACCACCGTGGTGCAACGACACCCAGGTGGCGCCCGAGGCGGTGTTGACCAGCGCATTCAGCAACGGCCAGTCCGACACGGCGTCAGACCCATCCATCATCGCCTCAGTCTCACGATTGGGGGAGGCAACCGATCCCGAATCCAGATGATCCCGGCCAATCACCACCGGCGCTTTCAACTCACCGTTTTTGACCATCTCATTGAAGGCCAAGCCAAGGCGATGGCGATCGCCCAGACCCACCCAGCAGATCCGGGCCGGCAGCCCCTGAAAGGCGATACGTTCCCGCGCCATATCCAGCCAGTTGTGCAGGTGCTTGTTCTCCGGCAACAGCTCTTTGACCTTCTGATCGGTCTTGTAGATGTCTTCCGGATCCCCCGACAGGGCCGCCCAGCGGAACGGACCAATGCCGCGGCAAAAGAGCGGGCGAATATAGGCCGGCACAAAGCCCGGGAAGGCAAAGGCATCTTCCAGCCCCTCCTCCAGTGCCATTTGACGGATGTTGTTGCCATAATCGACGGTCGGCACGCCATCGTTATGGAAGGCAACCATCGCCGCCACCTGTACCTTCATCGATGCACGCGCGGCGCGTTCCACCTCTTTCGGGGCGGTTTCGATTTTGGCGCGCCACTCGGCGACACTCCACCCCTGCGGCAGATAACCGTTTACCGGATCATGCGCGCTGGTCTGGTCGGTCACAATATCGGGGCGGATGCCGCGCTTGTGAATCTCGGGGAAGATATCGGCGGCGTTGCCAATCAGGGCGACCGATTTGGCTTCCCCCGCTTTGGTCCAACGCTCAATCATCTCCAGCGCTTCATCAAGGCTGTGGGTTTTCTCATCCACATAGCGGGTGCGCAGGCGGAAATCGGCGGACTTCTCATCACATTCCACTGCCAGACAGCAGGCCCCGGCCATCACCGCCGCCAAGGGCTGCGCGCCGCCCATGCCACCCAGACCACCGGTCAGGATCCAGCGCCCTTTCAGGTCACCGCCATAATGTTGCCGCCCGGCCTCCATGAAAGTTTCATAGGTGCCCTGCACGATGCCCTGACTGCCGATATAGATCCATGAGCCGGCTGTCATCTGGCCGTACATCGCCAGACCCTTCTTATCGAGCTCATTGAAGTGATCCCAATTCGCCCAATGCGGCACGAGGTTTGAGTTTGCGATCAGCACGCGCGGCGCGTCTTTGTGGGTTTTCACAATGGCCACGGGTTTGCCGGATTGCACCACCAAGGTCTCATCCGCCTCAAGCTGTTTCAGGCTGTCCACGATCAGGTCGAAATCCTGCCAGGTGCGCGCGGCGCGGCCAATACCGCCGTAAACAACCAGCTCATGCGGGTTTTCAGCCACATCGGGATGCAAGTTGTTCATCAGCATCCGCAAGGGTGCCTCAGTCAGCCAGCTTTTGGTGGTCAATGTGGTGCCGGTGGGCGGGTAAACATCTCGGCTGTTTTTACGTGGGTCGGTCATCATGCGCTCCCTTCGGAAGTAATGGCGCCCGAGAGGGCAAGGGTTGTGAGGTGGTCCAACATCTTCTGCAGCTGGGGCCGCAGATCCGCCGCACGGGATGGATCCCAGGCCCAGGGCGCGGCCTCTTGCATGTAGGCGCGTTGGGCGATTTCCATCTGGATGGCGTGGATGTTTTGGGCCGGTTGCCCGTAATGGCGGGTGGTCCAACCGCCTTTGAAACGGCCGTTCAGCACCGCGGATCTGCCGGAGGCCCGGGCGATGTCATCCACCGCGGCCTCAACCGCGGGCGCGCAGGTGGCGCCCAGATTGGTGCCGGTGTTGAAAATGGGCAGTTCACCCTCAAACAGGAACGGGATGTTTGACCGGATGGAGTGGCAATCAAACAGGATCGCCACGCCATGTTTGGCGCGCACCCGGTCCAACTCGGCCGCCAAGGCATCGTGGTAAGGCGCATGGTAGGCCAGTCGCCGAGCTTCAACCTCATCGGTTGAGGGCTCTTGCCCTGCGTGCCAGATCGGCTGCCCGTCAAAATCGGTCAGCGGCACCAGCGTTGTGGTGTTCTGACCGGGATAAAGCGACACACCGGCCGGATCGCGGTTGGCGTCGATGACATAGCGATGCACATGTGAACGCACCACCGTCGCGCCGGGCAGCAGCCCCTCATAGAGCTGCGCGATATGCCAATCCGTATCCGCCAGCTGCGTGCCATTAGGGTTCAGGCGCGCCGCAATCGCCGCCGGCACCTCAGTGCCACCATGCGGCTGGCCCAGTACAATCGGGCCATCGCCCTGTATGACGTCAAATACCCGCATCAGGCCAGCTCCGGCAGTTCTGCCGTCAGCCCGTCCAGCAAGGCCCCGTCTGCAACCAGTGCTTTGGCCGCCTCAAGATCCGGCGCCATGTAGCGGTCCTCTTCCAGTCGGGTCACATCCTGCCGCAGCCGGGTCAGCACCTGTTGCAACACCGGACTGGTCTGCAGGGGCGCGCGGAATTCCACCCCACGTGCGGCGCAGAGCAGTTCGACCCCCAGGATGTAATTCAGGTTTTCAGCCATCTGCATCAGACGACGCGCACCATGGGCGGCCATGGAAACGTGATCTTCCTGGTTGGCCGAGGTCGGCGTGCTGTCGGTCACGCAGGGGTTTGCAAGGTGCTTATTTTCGCTCATCAAAGCGGCGGTCGTCACCTCGGCGATCATCAGGCCCGAATTGAGGCCCGGATCCGGCGTCAGGAAAGGCGGCAGATCAAAACTAAGGGTCGGGTCAACCATCAGCGCAATGCGCCGTTGGCTGATCGCGCCAATCTCAGAGGTAGCCAGCGCAATCATATCCGCAGCGAACCCAACCGGTTCCGCATGGAAGTTGCCGCCAGAAACGATCAATCCAGCCTCGGTCAGCACCAGCGGGTTGTCCGTGGCGGCATTGGCCTCAATCAACAGCGTCTGGGCGGCTTGGCGCAGCACATCCAGCGCCGCACCGGTGACTTGCGGCTGACAGCGGATGCAATAGGGATCCTGCACCCGGGTGTCATCATCCCGATGACTTTCGCGGATTTCCGATCCGTCCAGAATGGCCCGCATCGCCTCAGCCGCTTCGATCTGGCCACGATGACCGCGCAGGCTGTGGATTTCAGGCTGCAGCGGTGCTGTGGATCCCATGATCGCATCCGTCGACAGCGAGGACACCACCAGTGCATTGCGCGCCGCGCGCCAGATCTCAAACAGACCGGCAAGACCGTAGGCCGTGGAAAACTGGGTGCCGTTGATAAAGGCCAGCCCTTCCTTGGGACCCAGTTCAATCGGCTGCAACCCGGCCCGCGCCAGCGCCTCGGCACCGGGCAGCACCTCACCCTGATATTCAGCCTCCCCCGCACCGATCACCACGGCGGTCATATGTGACAGCGGGGCCAGATCCCCGGACGCGCCAACGGATCCTTTGGCCGGGACGACGGGTGTCACCCCCTTAGCTAGCATATCCTGCATCAGCTCAATCAGCGCCCAGCGCACGCCGGATGCGCCCCGCCCGAAGCTCAACAGTTTAAGCGACATCATCAGCCGTACCATCCGGCGCGGCATCGCCTCACCCACGCCGCAGCAATGGCTGAGGATCAGGTTGCGCTGCAGGGTGGCGGTGTCCTCCGGCGCGATCTTCATGCTGGCCAGTTTGCCAAACCCGGTGTTGACCCCATAGACCGGCGCGTCCCCGGCGGCGGCAGCGGCAATGCGGTCGGCGGCTGCCTCAATCGCCGGGCGACAGCTATCGTCCAGACGAATTGCCGCCTCGGTGCGATAAATCTCTTCAAGCTGCGTCAGGTTGACCTGACCGGGTGTAAGGGTGAGAGGGATCACGCTTGACCTCCAAAGATACGTTTGTAGAGCGGGTTGAACCCGATGCGATAAGACAGTTCGGCAGGGTGGCTGACATCCCAGATCGCCAGATCAGCGCGTTTGCCCACGGCGATCACGCCCCTGTCTGACATGCCAAGCGCACGCGCTGCATGACAGGTCACCCCCGCCAAAGCTTCGGCCGGGGTCAGCCGGAACAGTGTGCAGCCCATGTTCATCGTCAGCAAAAGCGAGGTCAGCGGTGAGGATCCGGGATTGCAATCCGTGGCCAGCGCCATGGGCACCTTATGGGTTCGCAGCAGATCCACCGGCGGTTTTTGTGTTTCCCGCAACGTGTAGAAGGCCCCCGGCAGGATCACCGCAGTGGTCCCCGCCTGCGCCATGGCCCGCACCCCGGCCTCATCCAGATATTCAATATGATCAGCAGAAAGCGCCCCGTAAGCGGCCGCAAGCGTGGCGCCCCCCAGATTGGACAGCTGTTCGGCATGCAGCTTGACCGGCAGCCCCAAGGATTTGGCAGTCTCAAACACCCGCGCGATCTGATCCGGCTGGAACGCGATGCCTTCGCAGAAGCCATCCACCGCATCGACCAGACCTTCCTGATGCGCGGCGATCAGCGTTGGGATAACAACCTCATCGATATAGCCGTCATCGTGCCCCTTATATTCTGGCGGCGAGGCATGGGCCCCCAGATAGGTGGTCTTGACCGTGACGGGCCGACGCTTGCCAATCTCCCGCGCAGCCCGCAGCATCGTCAGCTCAGCCTCACGTTCCAGCCCGTAGCCCGATTTGATCTCAAGCGTGGTCAGCCCTTCGCTGATCAGCGCATCCACCCGTGGCAAGGCGCTGGAGACCAGATCCTCAAAGGCGGCCTGCCGCGTGGCCTTCACCGTTGAATTGATGCCACCGCCAGCGCGGGCGATTTCCTCATAGCCTGCCCCGTTCAGGCGCATCTCAAATTCCTGCGCGCGGTCGCCGCCAAACACCACATGGGTGTGGCAATCAATCAATCCCGGTGTCACCAGCCGCCCCGCAAGATCCTCCGCCGCAGCGCCTGCATATTGCGCGGGCAGATCCTGTTCGGCCCCGACCCATTCGATCTGCCCGTCAGACAGAACCAGCGCGCCCGCATTGATCATCCCATACCCTGCGGCGCCCTCATTGATCGTCGCAATCTTGGCGTTTCGAAGGATCAGTTTTGGACTCATGTCAGCCATTCCAAAGTTGCGTGAAGCGATTTTTTAGGTATAGGTCTAAAAATTAAATGTCTATACAAAAAGAGATCAACATGAAGGTTTACGCCAATCAGGTACTTTGCGGGCAGCAGTGGCTTTCCAACTGCTGCGTCACCTTTGTTGATGGCATCATCTCCGGCGTCGAAGAAAACACCGCTGCCAGCGATGCGGACCACAGCGTCGATATTTTGCTGCCGGCGCTGGCCAATCTGCACAGCCACAGTTTCCAACGCGCAATGGCCGGCATGACCGAGGTTCGCGCCGCAGGGAAAGACAGTTTCTGGACCTGGCGCGATCTGATGTACCGGTTTCTGGATCATCTGACGCCCGACCATGTTGAGGCGATCGCGGCCCTTGTTTTCATGGAGATGCAGGAAGCGGGCTACGCTGCGGTGGGTGAATTTCACTATGTCCACCATCAACCCGGTGGACGTCCCTACGATCAGCTGTCTGAGCTGAGCGGTCGGATCTACGCCGCCGCCCATCTGACCGGCATCGGACTGACCCATCTACCGGTTCTTTACAGCTATGGCGGTGTTGATCAGCAGCCACTGACGGGCGGTCAGCTGCGGTTCGGCAATGATGTCACGCGCTATCTGGATCTGGTTGAGGCCTGCAAAACCAACCTGACCCACCTGCCGCCTGACGCACAGGTCGGCATCGCACCGCATTCGCTGCGCGCCACAAGTCCCGGCGACCTTACCCAAGTTCTAGAGGCCACGCCGAACGGACCGGTGCACATCCATATTGCGGAACAACAGAAAGAGGTCGCGGACGTCACCGCAAAGCTGGGCCAGCGCCCGGTCGCCTGGCTGCTGGACAACACCGAGGTTAATGAACGCTGGTGCTTGATCCACGCGACCCACATGACGGAGGCGGAAACCACCGCCATGGCAGAAAGCGGCGCGGTGGCTGGCCTCTGCCCCATCACCGAGGCCAATCTGGGCGATGGCCCGTTCAACGGGCCGGTGTTTTTAGAACATGGTGGTCGTTTTGGGGTCGGCTCAGACTCAAACGTGCGGATCGCACTGGGCGAAGAACTGCGCAGCCTGGAATACTCCCAACGCCTGCGCGACATGGCGCGCAATGTGATGATCACGGGCGAAGGTTCGGTCGGCACATCGCTCTACCTGAATGCAGCGCGGGGCGGTGCACAGGCGCTGGCGCGCAAGGCAGGCACAATCGCACCGGGGCAATTGGCCGATCTGGTCGCCATTGACAGCAACCACCCAACGCTATGCGCCTTGCAGGGCGATCAACTGCTGGACGGTCTGTGTTTCGCCGCACCTGAGGGTGTTGTTACCGACACCTGGTCCGCTGGACGCCACATGGTTCAGGCAGGCCATCACGTGGACCGCGATGCCATCCTGCGCCGCTACCGCGCAACAATTGCAGACCTGCTGCAACGCATCTGATGAGTGAAGAAATAAAGTGGTCGGAGTGAGAGGATTCGAACCTCCGGCCCCTGCCTCCCGAAGACAGTGCTCTACCAGGCTGAGCTACACTCCGACTTCGAATCGCGGTCTGTCTTGGAGCAGGTTTCGGGCGCCTGCCAACACGCGTTTCGTTGGGTGCAGGCTCTATCCAGCATTCCCTACATATTGTCAACCATCGCCAGTGACAATTTCGAGGCGCTGCCATGGCTTGGAACGACACACAGGATTTGCCAATAAAACAGGAGGTGACACACAGGTTGCATCCGGAAATGCGGTAAATCACCTGCATCAGGCCGCGCATTTTACCCGTGCTAAAAAAGGAGTCTGCCTTTACAGCACATCCTGATACCCTATCCTAAAGTGGTAAGTTTTCAGAGGATAAAGTGCACGCCGACCAACCAGATATCCCCTTTGCCAAAGAGGAGTTGCAGCAGCGGCTGCAGACGTTTCGGTTTACCATCTGGTTACAGCTTGCCCTACTTGTCCCGTGGTCGATTTTCCTCTTGTTGGATGGCGATACCGCACGGCTGAGCTTTATGGCCCTGTTATTGGCCATCTCCGGCCTTGTGATGCTCCTCCTGCGGCAGGGGTATCACTATGTGGCCCGGGTGTTCTGGATCATCACGATTGGGGTGATTTTCCTCATCACCTCTCATATCTTTGGGGCCAACACCAGTGCGGAGCTGAGTGGCTTTATGCTGCTTGGCCTGCCGTTGTTGGTGTTCTCCTGGCAGGATGAATTTCGCACTGCACTATGGCTTTCCGGCCTGTCCCTGGTGCTGTGTACACTGATCTTTGCTCATGATGTGCTGCCTTTGCGTGGAATGTTCTTCCCGATCCAAGATCACACCCCCAGCGATATCACTGCCAATATCCTGATGGTCCGCCTGTCTGTGGCCGTCCTGCTGATTGCCCAGATCTGGCACTTCAGCCGCCGCAGCTACATTGCCCAGCGCGGTGCCAGGCTGGCGCGCGAAAAGGCTCTGGGGGCGACCCGGGCCAAAGGTGATTTTCTGGCCAATATGAGCCACGAGATCCGCACCCCGATGAACGGAATCGTCGGGATGATTGAGATCTTGGAAACCATGCACCTCAGTGTCAGCCAAAGCCGCGCGGTGGGCACCATCCGCAGCTCGGCCTTTGCGCTGCTGGGGATCATCGATGATATTCTGGATGCTTCCAAGATTGAGGCGGGCAAACTGTCCATCGAACCAAGTGACTGTGAGCTGCAGCCGCTTGTGGAGCAAATCGCCCTCACGTTGCAGCCTTTGTCGGATGAGTTGAACGTGCGGCTGCACCTGCTGATCCATCCGAAACTGCCCGAGTGGGTCGAAACCGATGCCGGGCGGCTGCGTCAGGTGCTGCTGAACCTTTTGTCCAACGCCATCAAATATTCCGCCACCAAGCTGACCCAGCGCACCGGCAGCGTGCGTTTTCATGTGGAACCCGGCGCCAAGGAAACCGTGATCTTCACCATCTCCGACAATGGCATCGGGATGAGTGAGGCCGTGCAGCGCGAGCTGTTTCAGCCCTTTGCCTCTGGCGAGTCATTCTCACGCAAACAGGTTGGGGGCACGGGTCTGGGTCTGGCCATCACACATGAGCTGGTCACCCTGATGAACGGCAAGATCGTCATCCGCAGCACCGAAGGGCGCGGCACAAAGATCACGGTGATCCTGCCCCTACCCACCGCCCGCGGCCCCAAGGTGCGGCCCACGATTGCCGGCTGCAACACCTACCTTGTCGCGCCGCAGACCCAATATGAACGCCAGCTTTATCACACCCGCATCGCTGAGGCGGGGGGCCATCTGGAGTTTGTGGAAGATCCGACGCTGTTTCTAGAAATGCTGGAGGAACCGAAGCCACATCCGATCTTCCTCCTTTCTCCTGCAGCGCGTTCCAACCACCCGGACCTGCGCGAACGCATTGCCGCCAAAATCCCCGATGCCCGGTTCCTGATCCTATCCTCAGTCCGGCATGCCGACTTTGGCCAACTTGATCCGCGCGCTTTTCAGATCCAGACGCACCCCACCATGGCAACCGACCTCTATCGTGCGTTGGGGCAGCTATCTGGCACCATCCCCACCCTTGCCCCGGTTGAGGCCGCACCGCGCGCCACCGTCCGGGAAAGTGCCCAACGCAGCATCGATTTCGCCAACAAATGTGTCTTGGTGGTGGAAGATAACGCGATCAATCAAACTGTCCTGTCCTCGCAGCTGGAACAGCTGAACATCGACCATGCCGTCGTGTCCAACGGGCTTGAGGGCATCAGGTCCTGGCAGTCCGGCCTCTATGATGTGATTTTGACCGATTGCCATATGCCGGTGATGGATGGCTTTGAAATGGTGGGGCGTATTCGCGAGACCGAGGCGCAGCTAGATGCCCGGCCCACCCCGATTATCGCGATCACCGCCAATGCGCAGTCCAGCGAAGCCAAACGCTGTATTGAGGCCGGGATGAGTGCCTTTCTGGCCAAACCCTTTGAGCTGCAGCAGTTGCGCCGCACGCTGGCGCACGCACTCAATCTGGACTGATCCGGCGCGGCCGAAAAGCCCGTCCGCCGATGCACCACACAACCTTTACCAGATCAAACCGGCCCCTCACAGGCGCAGGTATAGCGATTTGACTCCTGCGGATGGGTCGGGAACAGTAATATAGTCAAACCCGAATACGGCAGAGGATCGCCGACGCACCCCCTATGAACCAGGCAGACATAAGATCAATTATCCGCGCCCGTGACGTTGCCCGTCGGGCGCAGCTGGCCCGCGTCGCCGTTGTGATTACAAGTGCGATCTGCCTGCTCTGGATGGTTGTCTTCCTGGCGCTCGGTGATACCAGTTCCGCCCTGGCAACATCCTTTGCCGCCTGGCCCACATGGGCAGCCTTTGGGCTTTATATGCTGGGGCTGCACAGATTGGCGCGGGCGTTTTGGCTGATCACCTTCCCGGCCACCTGCCTGCTGGCAACGCTTTACTACAGCACCAATATCAACCCCGAACTGGTCTTCCTCAGCATCATCGGCGTGCCCTTCCTGTTCTATTCCTGGGACGCGGAGAAGCGGCAGCTTTGGGGCATGGTTGCCTATCAGTTTGTGCTGACCGTTGTGGCATTGGGGTTTGACCGATTCGGCGATCCCAGTTGGTTTCCCACCGGGCTGTCGTCTTCGCTGATGGATCCAACCACAATCGACTGGGGCGTGCGGATGACCGTGGCCAGCGTGCTGCTGGTGGAACTGACATACTTTGCCTATCTCACCCAGCGTTCAGCCAGTGAGACCGAAAAAGCGCTGGAAGATGCCCATGCCGCCGCCAAGTCCCGTGGTGAGTTTCTGGCCAATATGAGCCATGAAATCCGCACCCCGATGAACGGGCTGATCGGCATGATCGAAGTGCTGGAAACCATGGATGATGACCGCAAACATGAGCGTTCCATCGGCATGATCCGCAATTCAGCCTTTTCGCTGCTGCGCATTCTGGATGACATTCTGGATGCCAGCCAGATCGACGCCGGCAAGCTGAAGGTGGAGCGCACCAAAGTGGAGTTGCGCCCCCTTGCCGAAGGGGCGGCACAGACCCTGCAGACCATGGCGGACAGTTTGGATGTTGAGATGCGCATGCTGGTCGATCCAACGCTGCCGGAATGGATCTGGGCAGACTCGGGCCGGTTGCGGCAGGTCTTGCTGAACCTTCTCAGCAACGCCGTGAAATATTCCGCCAAACGCCTCACCGGACGCCGTGGCCGGGTGTTCTTGCACGTCACCTATTGCCCCGATGGCGGGCTGTGCCTTGAGGTGCGCGACAACGGCACCGGGATGAGTGCCGAGGTCATGGCCGATCTGTTCCAGCCCTTTGCGGCCGGTGAAACCGCATCGCGCCGGGTTGTTGGCGGGACGGGTCTGGGTCTGGCGATCACCCGCTCACTGGTGGAGTTGATGGAGGGTCAGATTCAGGTCGAACCGCGTGAGACCGGCGGCACCCGAGTTTCGGTCAACCTGCCGATGGAGGCTGCCGAAGGACCACAGAACCAACCAAGCCTGAAAGGGCTGCAAGTGGTATGTTTCGACTTACTGGACGAAGAAGTGCGCACTGGCATGGACGAAATCCTGAAAGGCGGGGGCGCGGATCTGCATTTCGTCAGCGCGGTTTCAGACCTGAAGGATCTGCTGCCATTGGACGGTCCACCGCCGATCTTCATGTTGCCAACCCCGGATGAGGCAGAGGCAGACAGGCTGCAAAACGGCATCGAAGGTTATGTGCCTGACGCCCGGATCATCCGCTTCAGCGCCTCACGCGCTGCCCGCTATGGGTTGCAGAATGAACGGGTCTATCTGATCCAGATCTTCCCGATGATGGGCAGTGAGTTGTTCCGCGCTCTGGCCGGGCTTGGGGGCACGCTGCCCAAATCCGAAGCCAAGCCAAATCCAGCCCCGGATCTGGATGCAGAAAGCCTGCCCCGCGCAGCGATTGAACGGCAGACGCAAACCCATCACGAGCCGCCCAAAACAGCCCCATCCGCGGCAAACGCCCGGCTGTTGGTGGTAGAAGACAATGAGATCAACCGGCAGGTCCTCAGCAAACAGTTGGAGATTTTAGGCTACACCCATGATCTGACCGAACATGGTCAGGAGGGTTTGGAGGCCTGGCAGCGCGACCGCTACGATCTGATCCTGACCGATTGCCAGATGCCCTTGATGGATGGCTTTGAAATGACCCGCCACATTCGCGTGGCCGAAGCCGACACAGGCGCCCCCCGGATCCCGATAATTGCGATCACTGCCAATGCCTTAAAGGGCGAAGCCGAGCGCTGTCTGGCCATGGGAATGGATGACTACCTATCCAAGCCCGTGGAAATGGAGAACTTGCGCCGCAAGCTGGAATTGCACCTTTCTAAAGGCGACGGAGCGGCCTAAACTTCCCCTATTACGACCCCACCCATCCACGCTTTTCTGTCGGACTATCGCCCACAAAGGCCATTCAATGACGTCACCGCCCAATTCTCCGGTCCTCACGCGCGATCTGGTCCGCCGGATCAAAGCCGCCTATGTGGCCGTGGGATTGTCGATCTTTGCCGGTGTGCCTTGGCTGATCTATTTTCTATGGAACGGGATGTATGTCTCGGTCGTCTACACACTGCTATCCCTCGCGCCTTACTTCGTGATCGTGTTGCTGTTCTGGCGCGGAAATCACTATCTGGGCCGGGTGTTTTGGCTGTTAGTGGCCTCCTTCGTCAGCTTCTTAACCGCCCTTGCCGGTGGCGATTACACCAGTCCCGAAGTCTACTTCTTTGCGCTCTTGGCCTTCCCGTTCCTGGTGTTTTCCTGGGAACGCGAACGGCGCACGATGATTGTGGTCGGTGCCTATCTGATCGTGCTGGCGCTCCTGGCACTTGGGTCTGATTTTCTGGGGCTCTCTGAGCTTTTGCTGCCCAATCTGCCCAGCCAGCCACAGGCCAACACCGCGGCGCAAAACGCCCAGACCGATTTCTTTATCCGGATGACCGTGGCCATCATCCTGATGGCTGAGCTGGGGTATTTTGCCTATCTGACTCGCCAATCGAACACCGAAGCGGCCAATGCGCTGATCCAGGCCCAACAGGCCAGCCGCGCCAAGGGCGAGTTTCTGGCCAATATGAGCCATGAAATACGTACGCCAATGAACGGGTTGATCGGCATGCTGGAAGTGCTGGAAAGCATGGGGGTGGATGAACGTCAGGCCCCAACCGTTGGCACCATCCGCAATTCGGCCTTTTCGCTGCTGCGTATCATCGACGACATTCTAGATGCCTCCAAGATTGAGGCCGGAAAACTGGATGTTGAGCTGAACCGGACCGAGCTTTTGCCAGTGATCGAAGGGGTTGCGCAAACCTTGCGGCCGCTGGCCGATGATTCCGACGTCCGGCTGCGGCTGTTCATTGATCCACGCATTCCGCCTTGGGTGGTCTCCGACTCCGGTCGTTTGCGTCAGATCCTCCTGAACCTTGCCAGCAACGCCATCAAGTTTTCCTCTCGCCGGCTGACCAATCGCGATGGTGAGGTGTTTTTCCGGGTGACCAAGGTTGGCGACAACCGGGTTGAATTCCGCCTGTCCGACAACGGCATCGGCATGGACGACTCAATGAAAAAGCGCCTGTTCCAACCCTTTAGCCAGGCGGAGGGTGCTTCCAAGATGCATATCTCGGGCACCGGGCTGGGGCTGGTGATCACCAAAAACCTGGTGGAGCTTCTGGGCGGCCAGATCAGCGTCGACAGCCAGCCCGGTATTGGCACTGAAATCACTGTCACCCTGCCGCTGCGCAAGGCCGACGGCCCCAGCCGCCTACCCGACATCACCGACACCGAAATCGTCTGTTTCTCGCTCAGCGATATCAACATCGATGACGGGCTGCGCAAAATGCTGCAGCGGAGCGGCGCCAAGATCGATTTTGTAAACTCGGTGGAACAGTTGAGCCGGCTCAGGTTTGCGCAGACCCCTATCATTATCCTGCCCACCGACGACGTGGTGCTGGGCAATGAGGTCCAGCGTACCGTTGAACGGATGCTGCCCGGCACCAAGTTCCTGCGGTTCACCTCAGATCGCTCTGCCCGCTACGGGCTGACCCATCCCGACAGCTATCTGGTACAGATTTTCCCCTTGATGCTGTCGGATCTACTGCTGGCCATCGCCACCCTGACGGGCCGCCAAACCGTTGAGGAACCCTCCCCAACGCAGGCCCCCGTTGAACCGGCGCCAGAGGCCGCTGGCACAACCCGGATCCTTGTGGTTGAGGACAATGAAATCAACCAGGTTGTTCTGAGTAAGCAATTGGAAATCCTAGGCTTTCCACATGACATCGCCAGCAACGGCGCTGAAGGTCTGAAGCGTTGGCGTTCCGGTGATTTCCATCTGGTTTTGACCGATTGTCACATGCCGATCATGGATGGATTTGAACTGACGGCCGAGATTCGGGAAACCGAAAAATCGCTGCAAATGCCCCCCACCCCGATCATCGCCATCACCGCCAACGCGCTTGAGGGTGAGGCAGAGCGATGCCTGCAGGCGGGCATGGACGGCTATCTGGCGAAACCGATTGAGTTGAACGCGCTGCGCCAGAAACTCATCGAGGTGATGGCCAGCAGCTGACGCCCCGGAGGCGTCTTAATCACCGCGTCAAACCAAAACACCCGCCCCTTTGCAGGGACGGGTGTAATTCTTTCAGATCAGCGATGGATCAGAGGCTGGCGTCCAGCGCCGCAACCACTGCGTCGCCCATGCCCGAGGTGCTGACCGGGGTCACACCTTCCTCGCCCAGCAGATCCGCAGTGCGCACACCATCCGCCAGAACCTGCTCAACCGCGGCTTCCAGACGATCGGCTTCAGCGCCCTGATCGAACGAGTAGCGCAGCGCCATCGAGAAGCTGAGGATACAGGCGATCGGGTTGGCTTTGCCTTCACCGGCGATATCCGGCGCCGAACCGTGTACCGGTTCGTAAAGTGCTTTCGGACGGCCGTTGGCCATCGGCGCACCAAGGCTGGCCGAGGGCAGCATGCCCAGCGAACCGGTCAGCATCGCTGCAGCGTCAGACAGCAGGTCACCAAACAGGTTGTCGGTCACGATGACGTCGAACTGTTTGGGCCAGCGGCACAGCTGCATCGCACCTGCATCGGCATACATATGCGACAGCTCAACCTCGGGGTAGTCTTTCGCCACCTCGGTCACAACTTCACGCCACAGAATGCCCGATTCCATCACGTTGGCTTTTTCCATCGAGCAGAGTTTTTTGCCGCGACGCATCGCCAGTTCAAACGCGGACCGGGCGACACGATCGATCTCAGACTCGGTGTAGCGCTGAGTGTTGATACCAACACGCTCATTGCCCTCTTCGATGATGCCGCGCGGCTCACCAAAGTAGATGCCCGAGGTCAGTTCGCGCACGATCATGATGTCGAGGCCAGCCACCACATCTTTCTTCAGGGAGGAGAAATCAGCCAGCGCGTCAAAACACTGCGCAGGGCGCAGGTTCGAATAAAGGTCCATTTCCTTACGCAGGCGCAGCAGGCCCCGCTCAGGCTTCACCGAGAAGTCCAGCTCGTCGTACTTTGGGCCGCCTACGGCCCCCAGCAGAACCGCATCCACTGACTGGGCCTGCTCCATGGTTTCATCGGTCAGAGGGGTGCCATGCGCATCATAAGAGGCGCCGCCAACCAGGCCTTCGCTCACGTCAAATGACAGGTCACGCTTGGCGCCGAACCAGTCAATGATCTTGCGCACTTCTGCCATGACTTCGGGGCCAATGCCGTCACCGGGCAGGATAAGAAGCGAAGGGTTGGTCATATTGCTTTTCCTCGGTTTTATCTGTTGCCAAACGCCTACCCGTTAAGGCGAAAATGGTCAAGAAATGAAGGGCCTCAAGCCGCTTTCAAGTGCCTGCCAAACCGTGGAAATACGGGGGATATTGCGCAGCGCCTGTGGTGTGGCCAGCCAGACCGGCAAAGCGGGCACCTCAAGACCCAGATCCAGCCGCCGCACGTCCGGGGTTTGATCGATCAGCCAGCGCTGGCCAAAGCCGATTCCGCAGCCCGATTTGATCAGCTCCCAATAGGTGTTTGGAGCATCACAGCGGGTGGCAAACCAATCGCGGGTCGCAGGCCAGCCCAGATCCCGCATGCCGCGCAGGATCAGCTCACTTTGATCATAGCCCACCAGCGCATGATCCTGATCCAACAGATCCTGCGGCTGATGCGGCATTGGCCTGTCCTGCAGGTAACTTTCCGCCGCGCAGACCGCCAGTTGCATGTCCCCCAACTTGCGGGTGACCACTTCCAGCTGGGTGGGGCGATACATCCGGATCGCGATGTCTGCTTCCCGAAACAGCAGATTGTCACTGCTGTCGCTGGCGGTCAGGTCCAGCGTAATCTCGGGATGATGCCGGCGCAGCTGGCCCAAGATCGGCGGCAGGATCTGCTGCGCCACCACCTCACTTGCGGTGATCCGCACAGGGCCGCGGGCTTCGGTGTCCCGACCCGCCACGGTCAGGGCGATCTCACTCATCGCTTCCTGCATACGCCGCGCGGCGGGCAACATCGTGCGCCCGGCCTCTGACAGGGCCAGCCCACGCGGCTGCCGTAGGAACAGCGTCACGCCCAGATCCTGTTCGATTTGCTTCATCTGCCGGCCCAATGTCGGCTGACTGACCCGCAACTGCCGCGCCGCCGCCGAAAGCGATCCCGCCTCGGCCACAGCCAGGAAATTGCGCACAAGGGTCCAGTCGAGGTGGGTCAAACTATCCATTCATTTATGAATACATGAGATCCAAACTTAGGCAATTTTTTAGGATCTAAATCCGCGCGAAACTATAGGGGATGGTTTTGAAAGGACGCTAAAATGACCCAAACTGTTTTGATCCTTGGTGCCACCGGCCGGTTTGGCCGCCATTGTGCCAGCGCCTTTGCCGCAGCGGGCTGGCAGCTGCGCCGGTTTGATCGGGCACGTGATAATCTGGCTCAGGCCGCCCGTGGTGTAGATGTCATTGTTGCAGGTTGGAACCCGCCCTACCAGAACTGGGCTGCGGAGGTCCCCGCCTTGCACGAACAGGTGCGGCAGGCGGCCTTGGCCAAAGATGCAACGGTTATTCTGCCCGGCAATGTCTATGTTTACGGCCCCGATGCGGCCTTTGGCTGGACCGCTGAAACCCCGCATCTGGCACAAAACCCTTTGGGCCGGATCCGCGTCCAGATGGAAGCGGCCTATCGGGACGCAGGGGTGCGGACGATTCTCTTGCGGGCGGGCGATTTTCTGGACACCGAAGCCTCGGGAAATTGGTTCGACAAGGTGATGGCGCCCAAGCTGCCCAAGGGCATCCTGACCTATCCCGGCCGCCCCGATGCCCGACATGCCTGGGCCTATCTGCCCGATCTGGCCCGCGCCACTGTTGCCCTGGCTGACAAGCGCGCAGCCTTGCCGCGTTACTTGGACCTGCCGTTTCCGGGCTACACGCTGACAGGCCAGCAACTGGCAGATGCCTTGGCCCAAGCGCTTGCGCAGCCCGTGCACCTGCGTCGCATGTCATGGGGCCCGTTGCATCTGATGCGCCCGTTCATGCCGATGATGAAACATCTTTTTGAGATGCGCTATCTCTGGGATCTGCCGCACCAACTGGAGGGCGCTGCCTTTCAGAACTACCTGCCTGAGTTCATCCCCACCCCGGTGGAGCACGCCCTGCAACGGGCCACGCGCCACCTGCCGGGATCCGCTGCAGCACAGGTCACGGCGGCTTGATATCCACCCAGACCAATCGATGGCGACTGGCAGCGGGGTCAGCATCACTGATCCCCGCCGCGATCACCGTCACATCCCGCGACGGCAGCACATAGTCCACCCGCATGGGCCCGGTTTGGGCCCAGTTCACCGTCGGGCCCTTGGCTGCCAGCGGGTCCTGCAATTCGGGATGACGGAGCAGGGCCAACAGGGGTGGTTTCTGCCCCTCGCCCAATGTCGGGTCATTGTTGGCATCGCCCAGCAAGACGACAGGGCCATCGGGCACCGGACCAAGCTGCCCGGCTAGCAGCGCCAGCCACAACCGCAACTCATCCGCGTTGCGATACCCATTGCGATCCTCTGGCCCGTCAAACACCGGCGGGCTGGCATGAAACGCCAGCAGGTTCACGCGGCCTTTTGGGGTGGCAACCGGGACCAGCCAATGGGCCACCGCGCTTAACCGCTGCACCTCACGAAACGCATCTGGCAACACCTCAGGCCGGGTGGCCCCCTCAGCCCCGGGCAATTCCGCCCATAGCAGCGGAGAGAAATCCCTGACGCCCTCCTCCTCCACCGGGTAGCGCGACAGGAGGGCCATGCCGCCCTGCCCCGAAAACTGACCATAGCCCTGCGCATCACGGGCGTGCCCCAATCGCCCGTCACCATCCAGATCCAGCCCCGTAGGTCGGCCAGAATTGGGGCGCAGCGCAAACACAAAAGGGTAATCCACACCTTGGGCGCGCAACAGATCTGCAAAGGCCGACAGCGCCTGCCGCCCATGGTCAAAATCAAAGTCCTGTAACAACACGATATCTGGCCGCGTTTCCGCAATGACGGCAACCACCGCTTGCACCTGCGCCTCGCCACGCAGGATGTCGCGTAGCAACAGCCCAGGCCCTTTGCGCGATAACTCGGTGTTGAAGGTGGCAATGCGCAGCCCCTGCGCAGGCGGATCATCTGCTGAGGCGACCCCGACAAAGGCCCCAAAGATCACGACGGCAATCAGCCGCCGAAAAGCCTCTAGGCCGTATCGGCCAGCTTGGCCTCGGCATAGGTGCGGCGACGCTTTTCGTCGATCATTTCGGCGACGCGACCAATGGCGACGCCACGCAGAATCATATTTGCCGGCAAACAGGCCCATATCATCATCGACCAGATCAAAACATGCGGGTTCATCAGCACGTTGAGGTCAATCCATCCCGACAACCCCTTCAGCACTGCCGGGATCAAGAATGGCAGGATAAAGCCTAACATTACGTTAATGCGGGCATCACGTTGCAAACGCAGAAGCACATCGCCTTTGGTCGGATCAAACATCGGCAGGTTGACCCAAACGTTGAAGGCGCCGCCCCGCATCGGCCAGCCGGAAAACCGCACCACCGCCAGGAACACCAACAAGACACCACCGGCCAGGCTATAGGCCACCGCGGCCGCAACCCGCACATGGTCGATCAGCGCCTGTGGGGCATCGGCAGGCAGCGCCAGCAGCGCCAGACGAACTGGTGAATAAGGGAAATCGGCCCATTGGCCCAGCAGACGACCAAGCGCCTGCAACAACAGGCCCAACTGAGAAGGATAGACCTCTGCCCGCAGAATCAGCGCCAGCACCAGAACCACAAGAAACACCGCCGCAAACCGCATCCGGTTGAACGGCGCCGCATCTCGGAACTCAAGAACCGATGGAAACTCAGTGCTGTATTCAAGGAAGGTCATCAGCCCGGCAAGGAAGGCCAGCAGGACGACCAAAGCCGTGGCATCGCCCAGCCCAAGGGGCAGCAGCAAAAATGGGACGGCCACCAGAAGTGCCACCCAGAAAGCCCGGAATACCGCGCCTGCCACACGTTCGATCACAACCCGATCCCTTCATGTTGGCCAGATGCGATACGCTGCCACATCCGTTGTCCAACTTGATGCCGCCCGGTTTGGGCGGCCTGCCTCATTCTTGCCCCAATTCTGCCTTGTTTGCGACAGGCGCTCAACCCGGGCGGCCCGAAACACTTGAGATTTCACCGACTTGCCGGCCAGAGTGGTGCCAGATTGCATCAATCAAAGGGGGGAATTTCCGGTAAAATACCAGATTTTGTGGGTCACCTGCCCAGATACACAGCCCGATTCACAATATGGATCGCAGTCTGAATCACTTGGGCAGGCGACATAGGTCTTACCGGTCACGTGGCCTCAGCCTTGTCCGACACGTCGCAGGAAGAAGGCCACAAAAATCAGGCCGAATCCGTTGAACAGCATCTCAATCCCCAACAGAACCCCGATGAGATTAAGCAGCCAAGCAGGATCCTCAGCAGCGTTCAGCCAGATCATCCCGGCCAGCACTATCGACAGGATCCCGGAAATCAGCATGGGCCAGAAAAACTGCGACCCGCGCATTTGCAGGGAGTAGATCACCCGGGCGCTGCCGCCGATCACGAAGAGGATCAGCACCAACATCGACAGTGACATGGTGCCCTGCAGCGGGTTTGAGATGAAGGACCAGCCCAAAAACACCAGCACAATGCCCAGAATGATCGAAAGCGCTTTGTTTCCAAGCCCATCCACCATGAAGCCGCCAACAACCTGAAAACCGCCGCTGACCAGTAACAAGATGCCCGTCACCGCGGTCACCGCGATGGACGCCACCACCGGCGCGCCAAGAATAAATACACCAAACACCAGGGACAGAAGCCCCAACAAAAGCAGTTTCACCCAGTCACTCATGTCTCAACTCCTATAAAAATGCCTGAAATACTGACAGCAGCTAAGACCGAAACGGGCCCTGAGTAAATCAAACATCGCCTGAGCAGACATGTAGCCCGGCAATTCCCGGGTCAAAAAAACCCCCACCGGTGCCGGCAGGGGTTTCACAGACGTTATGTTTGACAGGATCAGACCCAGGGGCGTTCGGCGGTCAGCTTCTGCTCATAAGATTTGATCGAGTCGGCCTTTTCCATGGTCAGACCGATGTCATCCAGACCATTCAGCAGGCAGTGCTTTTTGAACGCATCTACTTCGAAGCTAATGGCAACGCCGTCCGAGGTGGTGATTTCCTGCGCTTCCAGATCGACGGTCATGCGCGCGTTTGCACCTTTCTCAGCGTCGGCCATCAGCACATCAACCTGTTCCTGCGGCAGAACGATCGGCAGGATGCCGTTCTTGAAGCAGTTGTTGAAGAAGATGTCGGCGAAAGAGGTCGAGACGATGCATTTGATGCCAAAGTCTGCAATTGCCCAAGGCGCGTGTTCACGCGAGGAGCCACAGCCGAAGTTGTCACCAGCGATCAGGATCTCAGCGTCGCGGTACTGCGGCTTGTTCAGTACAAAATCTTCGATCTCAGTGCCGTCGCGGTTGTAACGCATTTCGTCAAACAGGTTCACACCAAAACCGGTGCGCTGGATCGACTTCAGGAACACCTTGGGGATGATCATGTCAGTGTCGATGTTGACCAGCGGCATAGGCGCCGCAATGCCTTGGAGTTTTTCGAATTTTTCCATTAACTCAGTCTCCTGGGTTCATTCATGTTTCTTGCGGGTGCCACAGCGCTGTGTCCAGCGGCGCGGGACGTGGGATTTGCCCGTCCCGTTTCAGCACCCAATGATAGATGTCTTTGATGTGTTTGGCCTTGGCGGCCCATGTGTAATGCGTTTTGACCTTTGCCCGGGCTGCTGCCGCCATCGGCGCCAGCATGTCAGGATCTGACAGCACGCTGGCCAATGCAGCGCGGAAGCCCGCCACCACATCAGCACGCGATCCCATCGCCACCTTGATGCCAGTTGCCTCATCCACCAGTTCCGAAGGACCTGCGTAGTCACAGATCACCGGAACCACGCCCAGCGCCATCGCTTCCAGCACCACGCCACCGCCAAACTCCCGCACGGATGGGAAGGTCAGCATATCGGCGCGGCCAAGGATGGACTGCACATCTGCATGTGCGACCCAACCATGGAAGGTGATCGCCCCGTCGACGTCCAAATCTGCGGCTTGCGCTTTGAGGCCCGCCAACATCGGACCATCGCCGATGATGTCTAGGACAAGCGTGCCATCACGCAGAAAGGGCGCAGCCGCCTCGATCAGCATATCCGGCCCCTTGTAGGGCACCAGACGCCCGACGAAACAGCCACGCAGCGGGCGTGTTGCCCCCCGTGGTGGCAAATCGCCCTGCAGATCAAACCGGGTGGGATCAATGCCGTTTTCCGGCACCAAGGTCACCTTGCTTTGATGCTGTTCAGGCATGTCCCCCGCCGTGAAGCGAGAGCCCGCAATGATCGCCGAGGCCGCATCCAGCATCCGCCGCCGCGCACCGGAGAGCTTGTAAGCCCCCCGCACATAGGACAGCCATTCGCGTTCGGCCCGGCGTTCGCGCTCAAACCCTTTTGGCCAGGGCACACCGCCGTTCAGCGGCCCCATGACAAAAGGAACAGCCACCGCTTTGCACTTGGCCGCCAGCAGGCTGTTGGCGGTTGGGGTCAATGGGGTCACCCGATGCACAATGTCATAAGCCCCGGCCCGAATCTGCGATCCGAACTGGCGCCAGACTTTGCGCTCAAACACCGGGTAGGCCAGACGGGACGACAGCGCTGTGACCATCGTCCAACCCTTGCCTTCGCCCATCCGCAGCGCCTCGCCCAGACGGTAGATGCCACGCGCCACCGATTCCGTGTCGATGGCGGTGAAATCCTGCCCTTCCACCAGACCCGCACGCAGGAAGGCCTCGCGGTTGCGCACCTGTGTGACGATATGCACGTCACATTCGCTGCGCAGGGCATTGGCAAGCGACCAGCCGACCAAAGGTACACTCACCCATTCAGGATTGGCCGCTTCCGCGATAACAAGCACGCGGAGACGGTCAGACGTTCCAGAAGGGGTGAGCGCCGCACACATGGGTTACATCAGCTCACGTACATCGGTCAGCTTGCCGGTCAGCGCTGCCGCAGCAGCCATACCGGGGCTTACCAGGTGGGTACGGCCCTTATAGCCCTGACGCCCCTCGAAGTTGCGGTTCGAGGTGGACGCGCAGCGCTCATTCTCGGACAGCTGATCGGGGTTCATCGCCAGACACATCGAACATCCCGCCAGACGCCATTCAAAACCGGCCTCCTTGAAAATGTCTGCCAGACCTTCTTCTTCGGCCTGCGCACGCACCAGGCCTGAGCCCGGAACGATCATCGCGCGGATGCCTTCCTTGATCTTCTTGCCCTTGACCACTTCGGCCACGGCGCGCATGTCTTCGATACGGCCGTTGGTGCAGGACCCGATGAACACGGTGTCGATCTCAATGTCCGAGAGTTTCTGACCGGGGGTCAGGCCCATGTATTCGATTGAGCGACGGGCCGCTTCGATTTTGCCACCTTCGAAGTCTTCCGGCGCCGGGACAACACCAGTGATCGGCAGAACGTCCTCAGGGCTGGTGCCCCAAGTCACAACCGGCTCGATGTCTTCGCCACGCAGGGTGACAACCTTGTCGAAATGCGCACCTTCGTCGGTGAAGAGGGTCTTCCAATACTCCAACGCCTGTTCCCAAGCGGCACCTTTCGGCGCGTGGGCGCGGCCCTTGCAGTATTCAAAGGTGGTCTCATCAGGAGCGATCAGGCCTGCACGTGCGCCACCTTCGATGGCCATATTGCAGACGGTCATGCGACCTTCCATTGACAGGTCGCGGATGGCTTCACCGCAATACTCGATGACGTAGCCGGTGCCGCCGCCGGTGCCGGTTTCACCGATCACGGCCAGGGTGATGTCCTTGGCGGTCACACCCGGCTTCAGCTTGCCGGTGATTTCCACCTTCATGTTTTTGGACTTCTTCTGGATCAGCGTCTGGGTGGCCAGCACGTGTTCTACCTCAGAGGTGCCGATGCCGTGGGCCAGTGAGCCGAAGGCGCCATGGGTCGCGGTGTGGCTGTCGCCGCACACGACGGTCATGCCCGGCAGGGTCCAGCCGTTTTCAGGGCCAACGATGTGCACGATGCCCTGACGCACGTCAGACACCGGATAGTAATGCACACCAAATTCCTTGGCGTTCTTATCCAGCGCTTCGACCTGAATGCGGCTTTCTTCGGTCATCTGTGCAGGGTCTTCACGACCTGCAGTGGTGGGCACGTTGTGGTCCGGCACGGCGATGGTTTTTTCCGGCGCGTGCACCTTGCGGCCCGCCATGCGCAGCCCTTCAAAGGCCTGCGGGCTGGTCACTTCGTGGACCAGGTGGCGGTCAATGTACAGCAGGCAAGTGCCGTCTTCCGCTTCGTGGGCAACGTGGGCGTCCCAGATTTTATCATAGAGTGTCTTCGGGGCGGTCATGGTCCTCTCCCGTGGATTGTCTTTGGATGTAGGGGTGATGAAACGACAAAGGCCCGCCACAAGGGCAGGCACCCAGCCTTATAGGCAGGCGAGCACGGCGCGCTTGGCGCCAAAGAACCGCCAGGGCAGAAAGCTGCGGTCGTCGATATCGAAAATACGTTTCATTGCGCCCGTCCTACACCGAAGGGCAATTTTCCGCAAGGCACGGCGCGCAGGGCAGCGGGTCAAATTCGGGCGAAAAACACCGCTGACATGGCCAAACCGATCAGGATGATAAAGCCGCGCACCACCGCTTTGGGCAGGATCTTGGCCAGATGGGCGCCAGCGAATCCCCCCGCAATGGCCGCCACCGCCATGATCAGCGCCTCATTCCAATGCACGATCCCCGCCACCGCAAAGGTCGCCACTGAAATTGCTGAGATCACAAACGACAGGGCGTTTTTCAGCCCGTTCATCTGATTGAGGCTCTCCATCCCCCAGAGCGCAAACAGCGCCAGGAGGACAATCCCCAAACCCCCGTTGAAATAACCGCCATAGATCGACACCGCCAAAAGGCCAAAGGTGCCATAGGGCGTGGCCTTCAGCGCGGTGCCGCGCATCCAGTTCTGGATCTGCGCCTGAAAGGCAAAGGCCAGCGTCGCCGCCAGCAACAGGAAAGGCACCAGAACTGCAAAAACCTCATTGGAGGAAACCAGCAGCAACAGCCCCCCGATCAGCCCGCCAATCAAGGTCACCACGCAGGCGCGCATCAGGCTGGCCCGTGGCAATTCTCCAATCTCACGTTTGAAGCCCAGCGCCGCCGACAAGTATCCGGGGAAGACCGCAACCGCACTGGTCGCATTTGCCGCCACCGGCGGAATGCCAATCATCACCAAGGCAGGGAAGGTCAAAAAGGTGCCGCCACCTGCAAGCGCATTGATGATGCCAGCCCCAAAACCGGCTGCGAGGATCAGAAGAATATCGAGCATGGCCAGTTGGTTATAGACAGATCAACAGCGTTGCAATGGCGCTGGCACTACTCATTCGGATAGGGGCACAGCCTCCAACAGGTCCCCCGGCTGACACCCCAGCACATCACAGATCCGCGCCAGTGTCTCAAACCGCACGCCTTTGACTTTGCCTGATTTCAAAAGCGAAAGATTTTGTTCGGAAATCCCAATCCGCTCTGCCAGCTCCCGCGATTTCATCTTACGCAGGGCCAGCATCACATCGAGGCGCACCACAATCTCCATCAGACAAAGGCCTTGTTTTCTGCCGCAACCGCAGCTGCTTCCCGCAAGGCACGGCCGATTACGGTCAGCAATCCCGCCAGCAACAACAGACTCGCATCGTTGCTGGATAGCGCCAGGGAGACCGCCCTTTGGCCCACCGGGTTGGCCGAGGTTAAAAGCACCGTCAGAACCGGATGGGCAAGGACAGAGGCAATCGCCAACAACAGCGTCCCCTTGCCAATCCGCGAAATCCGCGTGGCCGCGGCGGCGCTCAGCAGATCGCCTGCGCGGTAAATGTCAAACAGCTGGTGGGCCTGCAGCAGCACATAGATCGCCACCGCCATCACCCCAGCCGCCACCACAACGCTACCCAGCCAAGCCCAGAGCGATAGATCCCCCAGAATAGGCACATCCCCCCGCGCCAAAACCAGCACCTCAGGTTTTTTATAACTGGCCCAGACGCCGATCAGCATTGTGGCCAACAAACCCGCAATGGCCAGTCTACAGCCCCAGAGAAGCAGCAAGGATAGATTTCGCGTTGTCATGGTTGACTCCATGCAAATTAGCAAACACTTATCGTTTTACATTAAATTTTACGCAAATCAATGGAGAATTCTATGAAGCCAATATTCCCTGTCCTCCTCTTTCTAACGGCTTGCGGGTCGATCAACCCGCTGACTGTCGCCAGGCTCAGCCAATTAGACCCGCTGACTAGTGATCCCGCCAACCTGGCCGCCCAGGTGACATTGCCACCTGATATTGCGATCCCGATCGGTGGGATGGAGATGTATTTTGGCGCCACCCGTGACGGGCAAGAGAAAAGCGCCACGGTGCAGCTGGATCAACATGGCGACATCTGGCGGCTCAGCCCTGAAGACGTGATGAGGCTGGAAACCCTGCAACGCGAAATCGCGATCTGGAAGGCCGAAGATTCGGACGGCACCGAAGGCACCCTCTCAATCAGCATTGCAGGTTGCAGCCTGACCGGCACGTCCGATCCACAAGGGGAGATTTCGGTCCGCCTCAGTTTCGACGGCGGCGCGCAGTTCCGTCCCTTCCTCACCGGGCTCACTGTTGCTGACATGATGCAACAAATCGGTGCGGGCGAGACATTGGACCGTTGCAACAGGCTTTGACAGTTCAAGCTGTTGCCCGAAGGCGCCTTCTGTGCACCAATAGGCACAGAGGGAGCCTATGAACGAAGAGAGCAGCACAACCTTAGACCAAACCGCTGAAGCCGCCGCTGACACCGCGCCCGCCGCAGCGCAGGAGATGGCACAGGATGTGGCGTTAGGGCTGGCATCGGACTTCGAACGGTTTCTCACCGGGCTGTTGCGACCCTGGAACGCATATCAGGTGGCGATTGCCCTGGGGCTGGTTCTGGCGACCTACCTGCTGACCCGTGTTCTGGGGCCACGACTGCATGACTGGATGCGCACCCTCACCGGCTGGCCCACCTGGCGGATGCGCATTCTGGTGATCCTGCACAAACGGCTGAACCTGATCCTGTTTGCCGCGCTCATCTGGCCAACGGTCTGGATCATGCGTGAGGTGACATGGCCCAGCCGCAGCTACATGCTGGCGATCATTGCGCAGCTGGCGCTGGCCTGGCTGGTCATTGCCTTCCTGACCCGGCTGATCGGCAACAAATTCCTGCGCTCCGTGGTGCGATATACCGGCTGGATCTGGGTCACCCTCTCGATTTTGAACCTCACCGACGAAGCGCAGGCCCTCCTGCAAAGCGCTGCCGTCGATTTTGGCGACCTACAGCTGTCGCTTTGGACAGTGGTGCAGGGCATCGCCGTGGTTGGTGTGCTGATCGCAGCGGCACGGTTTCTGGCCCGGGTCACCACAGACCGGATCCGCCGCAATGCTGAGATTTCCCCCTCAATGCAGGTGCTGCTGGTCAAGGTTCTGCAACTGGCGCTGTATTCTGCCGCGCTTTTTGTCGGGCTGAAGGCGGTTGGCGTCGATCTCACCGGGCTTGCCTTCCTCTCAGGTGCCATTGGTGTGGGCCTTGGTTTTGGTCTGCAGAAGGTGGTCTCAAACCTCGTCAGCGGCGTGATCATCCTGCTGGACAAGTCAATCAAACCCGGTGACGTGATCTCACTTGGGTCCACCTTCGGCTGGATCGAAGCGCTTGGCGCGCGTTATGTCAGCGTGGTTACCCGGGACGGCAAGGAATACCTCATCCCCAATGAGGATCTGATCACCGGTCAGGTGGTCAACTGGTCCCATTCCAACGACTATGTGCGGCTGGATATCCATTTTGGCACCGCCTATCACGATGACCCGCATCAGGTGCGCCGTATCGCCATTTCAGCGGCGCTCAGTGTCGATCGCGTGCTGGAAAAGAAGCCGCCCGTCTGCCACATCATCGGCTTTGGCGACAGTTCGGTGGATTACGTGCTGCGGTTCTGGATCGAAGACCCAACCGGCGGGCTGACCAACATCCGCGGCAATGTCTATCTGGCGCTTTGGGATGCCTTTCAGGAACATCGCATTTCCATCCCCTTCCCGCAGCGCGAAGTGACCATGCTGCCGTCAAGTTTGCCCATGGATACCGACTGACCGATTGGGGCTTTGCCCCAAACCCCAGAGTATTTGCAAAACAGTGAAACCGCCTTTCAACGTCCCCAAATACTCTCGCCGAAGGCAAAACCCGCCAAAAACCGGCGCAAAGGCGTGAAAATGGGCAAAACGGGGCGTTTTCACGCTTGAAGGTAAGATTGAGATTCCACATATCCGGTGCTAATCTGAATCTGTCCAGCGCCGGGACGCAGAACGGCGTTTGCAAGAAGGAGGACTATGTCCTGTCTCTCAACACCAAAGCGGAGTCCGCAATGAGCCAATCCGCCAAAGATGTCACCAGCGAAGAGTTGCTGGCACACATCCTTTCCACTCTCGAAGATGAAAAGGCCGAGGATATCGAGCAGATCGATCTGCGCGGTAAAACCTCGATCGGCGATTACATGGTGGTCTGTTCCGGCCGCTCGTCGCGTCAGGTTTCGGCCATCTCAGAAAAACTGGTGGACCGTCTGAAACAGGATCTGGGCCGTGCGTCCCGTGTGGAAGGCAAGGCAACCGGTGACTGGGTGCTGATCGACACCGGCGACATCATCGTGCATGTCTTCCGCCCTGAAGTGCGTGAATTCTATCAGATGGAAAAAATGTGGCGGGACGGCATTTCGCCCGACAAACCGCAGGGCTAAGCCCATGCGGGTTCACATCTGCGCCGTGGGCCGGTTGCGCACCGGCCCTGAAAAGGCGCTTATTGACGATTACACCCAACGTTTTGATCGCACTGGCCGGGCCCATGGCCTGGGCCCTCTCACCTTTCATGAGGTTGAGGATAAGAAGGGCGGCGGCATGGCGGCGGAGGCCGCGCTGCTGGAACGTGTGATCCCCAAGGGGGCCCTGCTTTGCGTGATGGATGAACGCGGCAAGGTTCTGTCTTCGCCGCAGTTTTCTGACAAGCTGGGCGAATGGCGCGACAACGGGCGTCAGGATCTGGCGATTGTGATCGGCGGCGCGGATGGCATTGATCCCAGCTTGCGGGCCAAAGCCGACTTTGCCATTTCCTTCGGCAAGATGGTCTGGCCGCATATGCTGGTGCGGGTGATGCTGTCCGAACAGCTTTACCGCGCAGCCTCCATTCAGGCGGGCAGCCCCTACCATCGGGTTTGATCAGCCCTGCCTGAAAGCTTGCCCCCTTCCGCTCAGCCGCTTAGATAGCAAGTAAGAGCGAAAGGGCAGGCTATGACTCATCCAAAACCCGTTGTTTTGTGCATCCTTGACGGCTGGGGCAAACGTGCGGAAAACGGGGCCAATGCGCCCGCATTGGCAAACACCCCCGGTTTTGATCGGATCATGGCCACCTGCCCCTCGGCAGAGCTGATCACTCACGGCCCCGATGTTGGGTTGCCGCGCGGTCAGATGGGCAACTCTGAGGTAGGGCACACCAATATCGGCGCGGGCCGGGTGGTGGCGATGGACCTTGGGCAGATTGACCTGTCGATTGAAGAGGGCACCTTCCAGACCGAAGCGGCCCTTGTCGATTTCATCGAGACGCTGAAAGCCTCAGGCGGTACCGCGCATTTGATGGGCCTGGTCTCGGACGGTGGGGTGCATGGTCACCTGACCCATATCATCGCCGCAGTGAAAGCCGTAACTGATGCCGGTGTGCCGGTCGCGCTGCACGCCGTCACCGACGGTCGCGACGTGGCGCCGAAATCCGCCCTGACTTATCTGGCCCAGCTGGAGGCAGCCCTGCCCGACAACGCCCGGATCGCCACGGTTACGGGCCGCTACTACGCGATGGATCGCGACAATCGCTGGGAACGGGTGTCCACCGCCTATGCCGCAATGGTGCAGGGCCAAGGCGCTGCCGCGGCCTCCGCCAAGGAAGCGGTTGAGACCTCCTACGGCAAAGACGCCAGCGATGAATTTGTGGCCGCAACGGTCATCGGCGATTACGCCGGCGCCAAAGACGGCGACGGTTTCTTCTGCCTTAACTTCCGCGCCGACCGCGCCCGTGAGATCCTGCGCGCGATTGGCGAACAAGGCTTTGCTGAATTTGACGTTGACCCGCGCCCGGATTGGGCGGCGCTCCTGGGGATGGTGGAATATTCCGAAGGCCACAACGCCTACCTCGCCACCGTGTTTCCGCCGCGCAACATCGTGAACACGCTGGGCGCCTGGGTTGCGAAACAGGGCAAACGGCAGTTCCGTCTGGCCGAGACCGAGAAATACCCCCATGTCACCTTCTTCCTGAACGGTGGCAAAGAGGATCCAGAGGTTGGCGAAGACCGCTACATGGCGCCCTCGCCCAAGGTCGCCACCTATGATCTGCAGCCCGAAATGAGCGCGCCGGAAGTGACCGAAAACTTCGTCCGCGCCATCGAAGAAGGCTATGACCTGATCGTCACCAACTACGCCAACCCCGATATGGTGGGGCACACCGGCGATCTGGACGCGGCGATCAAAGCCTGCGAAGCCGTGGATCAGGGTCTGGTCGCGGTGATAGCTGCGCTGGAAAAAGCAGGCGGCGCGATGATTGTGACCGCAGACCACGGCAATTGCGAAACCATGGTGGATCCGGAAACCGGTGGCCCGCACACCGCGCACACCGTGAACCCGGTGCCCGTGGCGCTGGTTGGCGGCCCCGCCGGGGCGACCCTGCGCAACGGGCGCTTGGCCGATCTGGCGCCGACGTTGCTGGCCCTGATGGGCCTGCCGCAACCCGAAGAGATGACCGGCCGGAGCCTGCTGCAGGAATGATCCGTGCGCTGATCCTCCCGCTCAGCCTGAGTGTTGGCCTGAACTTTGGCCTGATGAACGCGGTGGCGGCTGAAACCTCGCCCGCGGCCCTGGCCGAAGCCGCCGCCGCGCGGCTGGATCAGGCAGGGCAGACGCTGGCCGCCGCGGAAAAGGCACGGGATCGGGTCAAAGCGTTGACCGAAACCCTGCGCGCCTTTGAAGACGGGCTGGAAGCAATGCGCGAAGGGCTGCGCCGGGTGTCCCTGCGGGAGGCGCAGCTGACCCGCGAGCTTGAAGCCCGGGAAACCGAGATTTCGCAGCTTCTGGGGGTTTTGCAATCGATCGCCGCCACGCCGGACCCGGTGCTGGCAATGCACCCCGACGGACCAACAGACACCGCGCGCTCAGGCATGTTGCTGGCAGACGTCACCCCGGCGCTGACCGATCAGGCCCAGGCGCTGCGCAGTAAACTGCAGGAAGTGGCGATTCTGCGCAGTCTGCAACAAAGCGCGGTGGATACGTTGGCGCAGGGATTGGATGGCGTGCAACAGGCCCGCACCGACCTAAGCCAGGCGATTTCTGATCGCACCAACCTGCCCAAACGCTTTACCGAAGATCCGCTGAAAACGGCGCTTTTGGTGGCCTCGGCAGAAACATTAACGGGTTTTGCCTCAGGCCTTAGTGAGATTGCCGAGGGCGAAGCACCGGGATCCCTGCCCGACATCAGCCATCGCAAAGGCAAGCTGCCGCTGCCGGTTCAGGGCACGATCCTGCGCCGCGCGGGTGAGGCAGACGCCGCCGGGATCACCCGCCCCGGCCTCATCCTGGCAACCCGGCCACGTGCGCTGGTGACAACCCCAACCGCCGCCACGCTGCGCTACCTTGGCCCGCTGCTGGACTATGGCAATGTGGTCATTCTGGAACCGCAGGCCGGTCTGTTGCTGGTGCTGGCAGGGTTGGATGTGGTCTATGGCAGCGCCGGTCAGGTGCTGCCCTCGGGCAGCCCGATCGGCCTTATGGGCGGCGAAGAAGCAGAAATTGGCACGATTCTGTCACAGGCTGGTGAGGGGGCTGGAACTGAGGCCTCAGAAACGCTCTATATAGAGGTGAGAGAAAACAACGCCCCGGTGGATCCGGTCGCGTGGTTCGCAACGGGGAAGGATAAGTAACCTATGAAACGATTTCTGATGGCCGCATTGGGCGGCACTCTGGCCGGGGTGATTGCCACCACCCAGGTCGCGGGCCCGCTGCTGGCGCAGGAAAACCAAGCGCAAACCAATGTCTATGAACAGCTGGACCTGTTTGGCGACATCTTTGAACGGATCCGCGCGCAATATGTTGAAGAAGTTGATGAGAAAGAGCTGATCGAAGCCGCAATCAACGGCATGCTCACCTCGCTTGATCCCCATTCCAGCTACCTGTCGCCCGATGATGCCGCCGATATGCGTGTGCAGACCCGCGGTGAATTTGGCGGCCTTGGCATTGAGGTCACTCAGGAAGAGGGTTTCGTCAAAGTGGTCTCGCCCATCGATGGCACCCCGGCCAGCGAAGCAGGTGTTGAGGCCGGTGATTTCATCACCCATGTCGACGGTGACACGCTGCTGGGTCTGACCCTAGACGAAGCGGTGGAACTGATGCGCGGCCCGGTGGGCAGCGAAACCATCATCACCGTTGTGCGCGAGGGTGAGCCCGAGCCCTTCGACATCTCGATCATCCGTGACACCATCAAATTGACCGCCGTGCGCACCCGCACCGAAGGCAACACCGTTGTGCTGCGGGTCACCACCTTTAACGATCAGACCTACCCCAACCTCAAGGACGGGCTGGAAAAAGCGGCCGCCGATCTGGGCGGGCTCGACAATGTCGATGGCATTGTTCTGGACCTGCGCAACAACCCCGGCGGCCTGCTGACCCAGGCAATCCGCGTCTCCGATGCCTTCCTGGAAAGCGGTGAGATCGTGTCGACCCGTGGCCGCAACCCGGCCGAAGGCGAACGCTATAACGCCAAAGAAGGTGATCTGGCCGAGGGCAAACCAATTGTGGTGCTGATCAACGGCGGATCCGCTTCGGCGTCAGAAATTGTGGCTGGCGCCCTGCAGGATCACCGCCGCGCCATTGTTGTGGGCACCAAAAGCTTCGGCAAAGGCTCGGTTCAAACCGTGATGCCGCTGCGCTCCAACGGGGCCATGCGCCTGACCACTGCCCGCTATTACACCCCTTCGGGCCGTTCGATCCAGAACCTGGGCGTGTCGCCTGACATCGTGGTGGAACAACCGCGCCGCACCCCCGAAGCGGAAGCCGCGGAAGAAGAGGCACGCAACAGCCGCTCCGAGGCGGATCTGCGCGGTTCGCTCTCCAACGACTCGCTCAGCGAAGATGAAATCCAGCAGATCGAAGACGAACGCGCCAAGGCCGAAGAAGCCGCCAAGCTGCGCGAAGACGACTATCAGCTGGCCTATGCCGTGGATCTGCTGAAAGGCCTGACCGCGCTGGGGTCGCAGGACTAAGCTGCAAGCGAAAGCTACACTGCACCTAACCTGATCAGCCCCCGGGGATCCCGGGGGCTTTTCTATATCGAACTTCCATGCCAGACAGGGCCAAACCTGCCCTCAGAGGATCCGGACATGACACCCGAAGAGATCGCCAAACTGCCCTATCGCCCCTGCGTGGGGGTGATGCTGATCAATGCAGACAACCACGTCTTTGTTGGCCAGCGCCTCGACAATGATGCGCCTGCCTGGCAGATGCCGCAGGGTGGTGTCGACGAGGGCGAAGCGCCACGCGCCGCTGCCTTGCGCGAACTTTGGGAAGAAACCGGCGTCACCGAAGACAAGGCCCAGATCATCGCCGAAACCGATGGCTGGATCGCTTATGATCTGCCCCATGACATCGTGCCCCGGATCTGGAAAGGCCGCTATCGTGGGCAGGAACAAAAATGGTTCCTGATCCGCTTCAACGGTAAAGATGCCGATGTGAACATCGAAACCGATCACCCCGAGTTTTCCGAATGGCGCTGGCTGCCTGCGGATGACCTGGTGGCCAACATCGTGCCCTTCAAACGCGAGGTCTATGCCAAGGTGGTTGACGCCTTCGCAGCACATCTTTGATAACAAAAGGCGCCGCATCACTGCAGCGCCCCTTTCAATGTTCCCAAAATACTCCCGCCGGAGGCATCCTGCCGTCAGAGCAGCGCCGCCGCCGGCCGGATCGCACCGGTCGCCAGGCCATCCCAGTTGCGAATGACCGGGGTCATGAACTTCTGTGCTGCCGGGTGATTGGCATCCAGAATGCCCAGTTTCACCAGAATAGCGGCGATCGCCGCTTCTGCGCCACGGGTGGTGCCATCCATGATTTTCAGCGCCACGCCCAGCTTCTTTTCCGGAATGATGGCAATGAAAAACGCCTCAGCCCCGGTTTTCAGCGCCACACGGCCATCGCAGGCCCGCATCAGCTCGGTGCAGGCGCGGCCTTCGCCGGCGACCAGCTCCGGATAGGTCACCATAGCCTGCCGTAGACGCGCGGCGGCGTCCTGACGGGCATCGCCGCCTTCTTCAGCAGCGGCGAAAAACGCCATGGCGCGGGCGATGCCATGCAGGGTGGCGGCGTGGTTCGGTGCCGAACAACCATCAATGCCAAAGCCTGGGCTGGTTTCCTCTGTCACCTCCTCAAAGGCAGACAGGCAGGCCTGCTGCACGGGGTGATCGATCTGGCAATATTCCGCACCGCCGCCCAGATGCTGGCTCAGCGTCAGGAAGCCTGCGTGTTTGCCCGAACAGTTGTTATGCACCCGGCAGGCGCTTTCGCCGTTGTGGATCATCTCAATGCGCAGGTCATCGTCGCGGCTTTCCTGCGGACCACAGCGGAAGTCATCATCACCGCAGCCGATGTCTTTCAGCCAGGCATTGACCCGTTCAACATGGATCGGCGCGCCGTTGTGCGACGCACAGGCCAGCGCCAACTGTTCACCTGTTAGGCCACGCGCATCCGCCGCACCGCTTTCGACCAAGGGCAGCGCCTGAATCATCTTTGACGAAGACCGCGGCAGTACCACCGCATGGGGATCGCCCCAAGCTTCGACAATCTCGCCATCGGGGCCACAAATCACCGCATGACCGCAGTGCAGGCTTTCCAGAAAGTCACCGCGCCAGATCTCTACCAAGGGGACGGCTGCCACCATGGGTCTTCCTCCTCAAACTTCTGCGAAAATCCGCCAATCGCCCTTTCGTTGCTGGCAGATTTTGCGCTAATGTAGCAATGTCGAGACAGATGTGCCTTTTTCCGACACGAAACGCCAGTAGAAGCTTTGGCAAAAGGCAGTAAAGCAAATTTGAGGCAAGGACAGCTGGAGGCTGGAACACATGGTATCACGTATTGCACGCACCCTTATCGGGGCAGCGATGGTACTGTCTGCATCGGGCGCCGCCTGGGCACAAGAAAGCAGCACCAATGAGGTCGCCACCAAAACCAATTGGAGTGTCTTTGAAGACAAAGACCCCAAAGAGTGCTGGGCAGTGGCCGCCCCTAAGGAAACCGTCAACACCCGCGAGGGCCGGATCGTATCGGTAAAGCGCAGTGATATTCTGCTGATCGCTTTCTATCGCCCCGGCTCAGGCATTCAGGGCCAGATCGCCTTTACCGGCGGCTACGGCTTTGCCCAAGGTGTGGATGTGCTCCTCAATGTGGATGGGCAAGAATTCAAACTTTTCACCGAGGGCGAATGGGCCTGGACCCAAAGCGCAGCGGATGATGCCAAGATCATCACCGCGCTGAAACGTGGCCGTGAAGCCGTGGTCACTGGCCTTTCAGCGCGCAGCCGCACCACGACCAAAGACACCTTCTCACTTTCCGGGTTCACCGCCGCGATTGAAGAGGCGCAGACCCGCTGCAAGTAACACGGGAATATGGCGGATTTCGGCCCGCGACCGCGGGCCGAACCGCGACTTTTTCGTCATTTATTTGAACCTGACAATTATTTCCTTGCACTGTGGCCCCTCTCGTCTATGCGGGTTTGAACGCTTAAAGACGAAAGACCCGATGTTAGACTCCCAAGACAGCCGCACCGTTGAGACGCAAGAGAAACGCAAAGCCCAGCATTGGGTCCGAGTTCTGGCTCAATACCGCGAACCCAGCACTGGCCGCAGTCTGACTGAGGTGGCGATCACCCTGTTGCCCTTCATCGGCATCTGGGCGCTGGCTTGGTGGGTGATGTCCTACAGCTACACTCTCGCCTTTGTTCTGGGTGCGGCAAACGCGCTGTTCCTGCTGCGGCTCTTTGCGATCCAGCATGATTGCGGTCATGGCGCCCTTTTCAAGAACCGCCATCTGAGCGATTGGACCGGCCGCATTATCGGCGTGCTGACCCTGACGCCCTATGATGTTTGGCGCCGCACCCATGCGGCACACCACGGCACCGCTGGCAATCTGGACAAACGCGGGATGGGCGATATCCACACCATGACGGTTGAGGAATATCGGGCCCTGTCGAAACTGGGTAAGCTGCAGTACCGTCTGTATCGCAACCCGTTTGTGCTGTTCGGTTTCGGCCCCAGCTACCTGTTCTTCCTGCAGAACCGCCTGCCCATCGGCCTGATGAAACAGGGCCGCTACTGGGCCTCGGCCATGACCACCAACCTGTCGATCGTCGTGCTGTTTGGCGTGATCTGGTACTTCGGTGGTCTGGCACCACTGCTGCTGATCGCCCTGCCCTCAATCCTGATTGCCGCCACGGCCGGCATGTGGCTGTTCTATGTGCAGCACCAGTTTGAGTGCACCCAGTGGGCGCCTGATACCGATTGGCAAATGCACCACGCCGCACTGCATGGATCGTCCTACTATGTGCTGCCCAAGGTGCTGCAGTGGTTCAGCGCCAATATCGGCATCCACCATGTGCACCATGTCTACAGCCGCATCCCCTTCTACCGCCTGCCTGAGGTACTGAAGGACCATGCGGAACTGGCCAAGATCAACCGCATGAACATCCGCGAAAGCCTGCGCAACGCGCGGCTGCATCTGTGGGATGACAAGACCCAGCGGTTGCTCAGCTTTGCGCAGGCGCGTCAGCTTTACGGCTAAGACTACCTGCATAGCCGCCATGCAACGCCAGAGCCTATGCCATATAGGCTTTGGCAAACTCATCCGAATCCTGTATGGAACGCGCTCATCCCATCTAGGAAGCGCGATATGACGGCCACTGCACCGATTACTCAGGATGTGAGAACTTTCCCCCGCAAACTGCCGGAGGGGCCGAAGAACATCGTCGGCCTGACCCGTGCCGGGCTGCGGGAGGCGCTGATCGAAATCGGCACCCCTGAGAAACAAGCCAAGATGCGGGTCAACCAGATCTGGCAGTGGGTCTATCAGTGGGGCGTGCGTGACTTTGCCGAGATGACCAACCTCGCCAAGGCCTACCGCGCCAAGCTGACCGAGCACTTCGTCATCGAAATTCCAGAGGTTGTCAGCAAGCTGGTCTCGACCGATGGCACCCGCAAATATCTGGTGCGCATCGCCGGCGGCCATGAGGTGGAGGTGGTCTACATCCCCGAAGAGGGCCGCGGCACGCTGTGTGTATCGTCGCAGGTGGGCTGCACGCTGACCTGTTCTTTCTGCCACACCGGCACCCAGAAACTGGTGCGCAATCTGACCGCTGGTGAGATTGTCGGCCAAATCATGATGGCGCGGGACGATCTGGACGAATGGCCCGAACCCGGTGTCGGCACCGGTGATGCGGGCCCGCGCCTGTTGTCGAACATCGTGCTGATGGGCATGGGTGAGCCGCTTTATAACTTCGACAACGTGCGCGACGCGATGAAGATCGCGATGGATGGCGAGGGCATTTCGCTCAGCCGTCGCCGCATCACCCTGTCGACCTCTGGTGTGGTGCCGGAAATTGCTAAAACCGCGCAGGAAATCGGCTGTCTGCTGGCGATCAGCTTCCACGCGACGACGAATGAAACCCGCGACGTTCTGGTGCCGATCAACAAGAAGTGGAACATCCACGAGCTGCTGACCGCGCTGGCCGAATATCCCAAGGCCTCGAACTCGGAGCGGATCACCTTTGAGTATGTGATGCTGGATGGTGTGAACGACAGCGATGAGGACGCCCATCGCCTGATCCAATACCTGAAGGATTACAACATCCCGGCCAAGATCAACCTGATCCCGTTCAACGAATGGCCCGGTTCGCCCTACAAATGTTCGTCGAACAACCGCATCCGCGCCTTTGCCGACATCATCTACAAAGCCGGCTACGCCAGCCCGATCCGCAAAACCCGCGGCGATGACATCATGGCCGCCTGTGGCCAGCTGAAATCGGCCACCGAACGTGCCCGCAAGTCGCGCAAGCAGATCGAAGCCGAAGCAGGCATGAACAGCTGATTTGAGGAGCAGGCCGCAAAAGACCGACCGGAACCGGCGATCTTGATGGGCCTAGTTTCCTGATTCCCTGATCCTAAATCCAGCCGGGAATTGGTAAAACCGCACCCCCTTTTGGGGGTAGCGGCATCGAAGTTTCACATAATTACCTGAATAGGGCGCTTTTCCGCATACGTAGATCTACGGTCTACTCAAGCTGTGAACCATGTTGGAGATCAGTGTTATGTTTGCGAGTATCCATGAATCAAATACTCTAGAAACTGTCGCCGTGATGGAGCTTATCCGCGAAGAGCGCCGCAAGTCGGTCTCGGTCCGCGAGTGGAAGCACCGCCTGTTCGGCTACGGCTATGGTGTCAAACACACCGACCACGGTGATGTGATTGAGAACCTCAGCTCCCACGAAGAAATCTGCGAAATCCCGCAGGAGCTGCTGCATTAATCCACCGCCTTAGCGGCCCGGGATCACGTCCCGTTTGGTGCCAGCCCCTTCCCAGTTGTCGATGATATCCACCGCCTCTTGCGCGGTTTCGACAAAGCGGAACAGATCCAGATCCTCAGCCGAGATGGTGCCTGCCTCTGACAGGGCCTCCCAGTTGATGATCGACCGCCAGAAGTCTTCGCCGAACAGCAGGAACGGCACCCGTTCCATGCGGCCGGTCTGGATGAGCGTCAGCGCCTCAAAGGTTTCATCCAGCGTGCCAAAGCCACCGGGGAACACCGTGACAGCGCGGGCCCGCATCAGGAAATGCATCTTACGGATGGCAAAGTAGTGGAAGTTGAAGCACAGATCCGGTGAGACAAACTCATTCGGGGCCTGCTCATGAGGCAGCACGATGTTCAGGCCAATAGACACGCCGCCCGCATCCTGTGCGCCGCGGTTGCCCGCCTCCATCACGCCGGGGCCGCCACCGGTGCAGACGACATATTCGCGCCCTTCTTCCTGCATGCCGCGCAGGGTCATTAGCCGGGCAAATTCGCGCGCTTCGTCATAGTATTTCGACAGATCCGCCAAGGTCTGGGTGCGCGCCTGATCCTTGTGTTCCGGGCGCGGAATCCGGGCACCGCCAAACAGCACCACGGTGCTGTCGACGCCATATTCATCCATCAGCATCTGCGGTTTCAGCAGTTCCAGCTGCAGCCGCACCGGGCGCAGCTCATCCCGGCAGAGGAAATCATCGTCGTTGAACGCCAGCTTATAAGACGGTGCCCGCGTCTGCGCGGTATCGGGCACCTCATGCGAGGTTTCGATATCTGTATGGGCATCCCGGAAACGGCTGCGACGATCTTCTTTCATGCTCGGAAATCCTTATTCTCATGTTTATCTTTTCAGCCTAGCGCGCCCTCCGAGGGGAGGCCAGCGCATCTCATGCGATCGTGACAGGAACGGGCGGGGAATTCCGGCAAAACAGCGTCATTTCGCCAGTTGTCGCCAAAGACGCGAGAAATTATAGATAATCTATGTCCAACGCCACCATCGCCGACCGCATCTACGATACCCTGTCCGAACAGATCATCCGTGGCACCCTGCCACCGGGGGAGAAGCTGCGCCAGGACCACATCGCCCGTGCCTTTGACACCAGCCATGTGCCCGTGCGCGAAGCCTTCCTGAAACTGGAAGCCCATGGTCTGGCGGTCAGCCTGCCCCGCCGCGGCACAAGGGTCAGTGAGTTGGATCCGGCGGAACTGCGCGAGATCACCGAAATGCGCACCGCGCTTGAGGTGCTGGCGCTGCAACATGCCGGTCTGGCGATGACAACGGTCGAGCTGAATCTGGCAGAAGAGGCCCGCAAAGCCTGCGATGCGGCCGAGGATCTGCCCACCTGGGAGGCCCGCAACCGCGCCTTTCACCGCGCTATCCTGACGCCGTGCCGCATGCCACGCCTGCTGGCGGCGATTGACGACCTGCACATCGCCTCGGCCCGTCACCTGCTTGCGAACTGGAAAAGCGGCTGGAGCCAGCGCGAGGATAAGGATCACGCAGCGATTCTTTCGCTGCTGCGACGGCGCGATGTGAGCGCCGCTTGTGAGCTGCTGCGCCGCCACCTGCGCCGCGCAGACCGCATCACCCTGCGCTAAACCCCCATTTAATAGACAAAAACTATTTTCTCAAAGTTATATCTTGCCAAATTATCTATTTTATTAATGATGCAACGCAGCATACGGGATATTTTATCTATAAAAGGAGACCCCTGCTATGAAGTCCACTCTCGGACTCTCCGCCACCTCGCTCAGCCTGACGGATCAGGTGATCCGCGTTGCCACTGGCGTCGCCCTTTTGACCGTCAGCGCCAAGGTACAGGTGCCGTTCTGGCCGGTGCCGATGACCCTGCAGGTTGCCGCGCTGATGATGATCGCCGCCACCTACGGGATGCGTCTGGGCACCTCGACCATGGCGGCCTATCTGGCAGCCGGGGCTGCGGGCCTGCCGGTGTTCGCCGGCACACCTGAAAAGGGCATCGGTCTGGCCTATATGATGGGCACCTCGGGCGGCTATCTGGCTGGTTTCCTCGTCGCTACGGTGATCGTGGGCTATGCAGCCGACAAACTGCCGAAAATGGCGCTCTGGCCGGCAATGCTGGCAGGTCTGGCTGCGATCTACGCATTGGGTCTGGCCTGGCTGGCGCAATTTGCGCCTGACGGCAAACTGCTGGCGTGGGGCTTCACCCCGTTCATCGCTGGTGACCTGGTGAAGATCACTCTCGCAGCCGTTGTGGTGCTGGGCGCACCGGCGGCTCTGATTGCCAAAATCCGCGGGACCGCTTCGGATGCTTGATAATCCCCAGAAAGCATCCGCCGTTCGGGCCGAAATCCGCTCGGACTGGACCGTGGATGAGGTGGAGGCGCTGATGCGCCTCCCCTTGCTGGAACTGGTCGGACAGGCCAGCACCCTACACCGGCGCCACCACAGTGCCGATGACATTCAGAAGGCCAGCCTGCTGTCGATCAAAACCGGCGGCTGCCCCGAGGACTGCGCCTATTGCCCACAATCCGCTCACCACAAAGAGGTGGATCTGGACAAAGAAAAGCTGATGAACCCGAAACACGTCATTTCCCTGGCGAAACGGGCCCAGCAGGCAGGTGCCGAACGGTTCTGCATGGGCGCGGCATGGCGCAAGGTGCGGGACGGGCAGGAGTTCGACAACGTGCTGGAAATGGTGCGCGGCGTAAATGATCTGGGCATGGAGGCTTGTGTCACCCTGGGCATGCTGCAGCCCCATCAGGCCGAAGCCCTGGCCGAGGCTGGGCTGAAAGCCTACAACCACAACCTCGACACCAGCCCAGAATTTTACGGCGAAATCATCGGCACCCGCACCTATCAGGACCGGCTGGAAACCCTGTCTTACTGTCGCGACGCCGGGTTGGATCTATGCTGCGGCGGCATCATCGGCATGGGCGAAAGCTGGCGCGACCGGGCCAGCATGTTGCAGGTGCTGGCAAATTTTGACCCGCACCCCGAAAGCGTGCCGATCAACGCATTGATCGCCACCAAAGGCACGCCGTTGGAACACCGCGAAAAGGTGCAGGCCTTTGATCTGCTGCGCATGGTTGCCACCGCGCGGATCGTGATGCCGAAAACCCGCGTCCGCCTGTCGGCAGGTCGATCGGATTTTTCCACCGCGGAACAGGCCCTGTGCTTCCTGGCCGGGGCCAATTCGGTGTTCTACGGCGATGTGTTGTTGACCGCGCCCAACGCCGGAACCGGCGACGATCGCGACATGTTTGCCGCGCTTGGGTCGCTGACGGACGCATGAGGTCGCGCGGTCGCATTGCGAAAACCGCGCCTCTCGCCTATAGCGATTGCGAAACGCAGCATTGAACAAGAGGACATTCCATGTCGAACGCCCAATTGGAACAGGCCATCGAAGCCGCCTGGGACGCCCGTGACACCATCACCCCCGCCACCACTGGCGAAACCCGTGATGCCATCGAATCCACCCTGCATGCGCTGGACTCGGGCAAGCTGCGCGTGGCGGAGAAGCTGGAAAGCGGCGACTGGCACGTGAACCAGTGGGCCAAGAAGGCGGTTCTCCTGGGGTTCCGCATCAAGGACATGGAATTGCAGTCCGGTGGCCCGCAGGGTTCCAGCTGGTGGGACAAGGTCGACAGCAAATTCGCGGGCTGGGGAGAAGCCGAGTATAAAGCGGCTGGTTTCCGGTCCGTGCCGAACGCGATTGTGCGCAAGTCGGCCTATGTGGCCCCTGGCGTTGTGCTGATGCCGTCCTTCGTGAACCTGGGCGCCTATGTTGACGAAGGCACTATGGTAGACACCTGGGCCACCGTTGGCTCCTGCGCACAAATCGGCAAAAACGTACACCTGTCCGGTGGCGTTGGCATTGGCGGCGTGCTGGAGCCGATGCAGGCTGGCCCAACCATCATTGAAGACAACTGCTTCATCGGGGCACGTTCCGAGGTTGTTGAAGGCTGTATCGTCCGCGAAGGTTCGGTTCTGGGCATGGGCGTTTACATTGGCCAGTCGACCAAGATCGTTGACCGTGAAACCGGCGAAGTCATGTACGGCGAAGTGCCGCCCTATTCTGTTGTTGTTTCCGGCTCCATGCCGTCGAAGAACGGCATCAACCTCTACTGCGCGGTGATCGTGAAGCGCGTCGATGAAAAGACCCGTTCGAAAACCGGCATCAACGAGCTGCTGCGCGACTGATCTGCGGCAGATCCCTGAATACAGAAACGGCGCCTCACCGGGCGCCGTTTTTTGTTGCTGAAATCAGCTGGCCAGCAAGGCCTGCGTTTCATATTCGCGCAAAGAAAGACGCGCCGCCGGGCCGTAGCCGCGACCGGTCGACAGATCCAGCTGCGGGAACAGGTTGAGGATCTCATTTTGCACATCCGCATCAAAGCTGGTGCCCGCCTCAGGGCCCGGCAGGTAGCTTTCGGTCCACATCCCGTTGGACCGCAGCACCTCATGCCGATCAAAGAGCAGATGCACATAGGTCACGCGCTGCCCAACCTCTTGTCGGCGCACGGTGCGCTGATTGATCAGGTGTTTGGCGGGGATCAGAACCTCATTGGCGTCAAACATCAGCTGCGCCCGCAGATCACGCAACAGCACCCGGTGCTGGGGTGACACCACCAGTTTGCCGTGATTGCCCAGCGCACCGGCGGCAATCTCAATCGGGGCGTTGTCTTCTTTGGAAATCAGGTTGCAGGTGCCCGACCAGCGCACCGGCTGATAGCCGTGATCGCGGGTCAGAACCAGATCGCCGGGCAGCAAGCTTTCCACCGGCAGGCTGCCACGGGCAGTGTCAATCATGGTGCCGGACAGGAAACAGGGAACGGTCTTGACCGTCGCGTAGCCCGATGCCTCCATCCCCATGTCGTCGACAACCGAATAGGTGAAGGTCGTCTCACCCTCAGTGTCCGCCGCAACGATGTTGAGGGTGCCATCTTCGTTCAGACTGACCTGGGTGCCGGAGTTCAGCGTGATGACATTGCCCAAAACCAGTGGCTGGTTGTTGATATGGGTGATCGTCAGCGTGCCGTCATCCATGATCTCATCATTGGCCAACACATCCAAGGTTCCCTCAGAGCCGACCTGCATTTCGATCTCATCATCGTTTACGGTGATGTAGCTCTGAACGCTGTCTGCAGCGATCATCAGATTACTGTCGTATTTGGAATCGCCCGCATCCGCGATGCCGATCTTGATGGTGTTTGTTTCACCCGCGTTGACCGGCGCGCGCAGGGTCAGGGTGATGGTCATCCCATCCATTTCGGTGTTGTAGTCGCCATCGGCGTTGTCGATGTACCAGTCCGGGTTGCTCTCTGGGTTGATCTCATCGATGGAGATTTCGCTGTCACCGATGGTCAGCTCAGCCTGTTCACCATTGACCCAAATGCCAACCGCATCGTTGTAGCCGGAATTCACCCATTCCAGATATTCCTCAGAGGAGAAGGTGATCTGCATAGACAGAATGTCACCGGTCGGAATGAATTCAGCCTCAAAAATCGCGGCGTCGTAAGTTTGGGTCCCTGCAATCGCATTGAGGCCGGCATCCCCATCCACACCAGATGTGTCTGTCGTTGTGTCCGAGGCTTGGTTTGCCTCGCCGGAACTATTGGTGACATCAGTTGCATGACCAGTAGACAGGATCACGCCGCCGTCGCTGGGTGCAACACCCGGCATGGTCTCATCCGCGCCAGAATAGATACCCGAAGAAGCGTTGTCGCCAGAATACGTGGCGCTGACCACCTCGATCCCCGCGCCAAACATCGCCTCTGCCATCTGATCGGCTGATGCACTGGTATTGATGTCCAACTGACTCGCCGCAACCATCGTGAACCCCTGAAACTCGCAAACTGCGTCTTAAAAAACCTGCCCAAAGCTAGCAGCTTCCACTCTCAATCGCAGGTGCAGCATAGGGAGGGGGGCGGGCATGATTCCGTAGAGGCGCCACCCCAAAAGAATGGAAAACCACCGCGAGACACATCCCAAAGGAGGCGTGTTTCACGAGTGTTTCACTAGTCTTTTCGTGAGTTTAGCGAAATTTGCCCGGCTGACGCGACGGAATCATCGGGCGCATGCGTGCTATCTCACACCATATTGAGAGGAGAGATTGCATGATTCGTGCCAGCCTATTGACCGTCGCAATTGTTTTGGGGTTCACCGCGCAGCACGCGCAAGCCCACAGTGGCCAAGCCAAGGTCACCGTCAAAGGCGATCAGCGCTGCATCACCTCAAACGGAACGCCACCTCATGACATTGGTCGCTTTCCGACCCGGGGCAATCCCAACAGTTTCAAAACCCAGTCGATAAAGATCTGCGTTGATGCCACCCCGGCACAGACCGGACGCACCGTGACCCGCACCAATGCATCGGGCATCACGCTGACAGGGATCATGCTGCGCCCCGGCACGGCCGAGTTCTATGACGCCTCCAGCCGCCGTGGTTTTTCCCGCAATCGCGCCAGCGGATGGCAGGTTGAGGGCATGGGCGGTGCTGATATGCTGGGCATGGATCACGCCAACGCCCATGTCGATAAAAGCGGGCTTTATCATTACCACGCCCCGGCCGACGTCTGGACCGGTGATCTGCATGGCTCCCTCATCGGCTATGCGGCGGATGGTTTCGAAATCCACTATGTCGGGGGCGGCGCCCAAAGCTCCTACCAACTGAAATCTGGCACCCGGAACGGCGGACCCGGTGGCAGGCATGATGGCACCTATGTGCAGGATTGGATCTATAAGGCCGGCAGCGGCAATCTGGATGAATGCAACGGGGCCGTGGTTGAGGGGCGCTATGTGTATTTCGCCACCGACAGCTTCCCCTTCTTCCCCCGCTGTTTCAAAGGCACGGTCAGCCGTGATTTCCTTGGCCGCCCCTGAGCGGGCACCATCAGCCCCTAACCGCTTGATCCGCTCAGCGCATCGGCGTATTGCCGGGACATGAGCGATAAAAAGAAACAAAAGAAACCCTCGCGCCAGCAGGTCTATACGCTGCTGGTGCAGGTTGGTCGCAAAGACGGTGACGGTCTGCCCGAAGGCGCAACCGGCGGCGCGCTGATGATCTATGCCAGCGGCATTGATGAAGCCGAGGCCGTGCGCGAAACCGTTGCGATCCTGAAGCAGGCCGATCTGGCACCGCTGGATGTCACTGGCTACGGCACGCTGGATGAGCGGCTGGAACAGGGCCACGACATCAACGCCGAAGAGCGGGAGCTGATGGCCCGCGCGCTGGAAGAGAACTCGGTCATTGTGGCGCAGATGACGCCCTTCTTTGACGGCGAAGATCTGAATGATGTGGAGGGGCCGGTTCAGTAACCGGCTCTTGTGCGAGGTGCCTAGGCCGCGCGCAGCTCGGCCAGGGTGATGGCCTCAAAGTGATCCAGCAACGGATAGGCCGGGGCCACATGTTCCGGCAGACGTGCCCGTTCTGCATGCGCCAGAAGTGAGGCCTGCATCACCGCTGCATTGCGCCGCCCCCGCCCCAGAAACAACGTCTCCAGCGTGGTGCCCGCCGCGATGCAGGGCTCATTGCCCGGCAGCAGGAACTGGTGGTAGCGGATGGTATTGCCGGCCTCTTGCCGGATCGCAGAAACGCCATTGATCAAATGCGTTGCCGGGATGCGCACAAAGGCTTTGCCAAACAGATATTCCACCGCCGACCCGCCAGAGCGCAGACGTTGTTCCGCCCCGACCACCAGATTGCGCTGCAGCCCAAAATAAGGCGCACGCAGGCAAACAGGAGTGAAACTGCCAAAGGCTGGCACTTCACGTGAAACCACCTGCAACACCGGCACCAGCCCGTGATTGGGGGTCCGCAACAAATCACCGCGTCGGATCTTATGTGCCGGGCGGTAACCCTGATCCGTCAGGATTGGCACCTGCGCTGCAATACTGGGCATCGGGCCGATCGGCTCCACCTCGGTTGAGACGGCAAAAAACAGCACCGCCCGATCCATCTGACGCTGCATCGGGTCCAGGGTCATCACCCTCAGATCAGACAGCAGCAGCGGTTTGGGATCTTGCAACTCTTTCAGGAACACCTTGCCGCTGCGCACCTGTTCAATCGCCAGACGGCCCCAGCGTGCGGGGGCATCCCAGCTGTAGGTGACACGCAGCTCCTCGGCCTGGGTCACCGCATCATGTTCCAGCACGGTGTGAAACACCTCACGGCCCTGAGTGATGACCAGTGCTATGCCGCCTGTGGGCAGCTCCTGGATGGATAGCGAACTGACCCAAGGGTGATCGCGGCGATATCCCAGCAGCTTGCGCGGTCGCCCATCGCCGGGCAGGCGCATTTCAAACAGGATCGATCCGCGCGTCAGCAGACTGTTGGGCGTCACCTCCAGCGGCGCAGCGGGGCGCGCGGTGCCAATGCCGCCCGGGTCAAAAACCTGCCTGTGCTGATCTGACAGTGCGATCCAAGCCACGGTTAAGCCACCTCACCTTTGGGGGCGGATGTGACAGGTGCGCTGAGCAGACTGGCCTCATATTGGCGCAGGGTCTGACGTGCGGCAGGGCCGTAGCCCGCCCCGGTCTCAGGATCCAGTTCAGGAAACAACGTGCAGATCTCAGTCATCACGTCCTGTTCCAATGCATGCACAATCTGCGGGCCGGGCAGGAAGCTTTCGGTTTCCAGACCTTCGGACCAGAGGATCTGGTGGCGGTCAAATAGCAGATGCACATAGGTCACCTCCCCGCCTTCGACCTGACGCACGTTTTTGCCATCCACCAGCTCTTTGGCGGCAACCAGCACCTCGGCCTCAGCGAACAGCAGTTCACTCATCGGGTCACTCACCAGAACGCGGTGCAACGGCGACACCCAAAGGTCACCATGTTCGCCGAAAGTGCCGCGGCGAATGTGAATCGGGGCAAAGCTGCCCGCAGCCGCAACCGTCCGTGACCCGATCCAACGCAGTGGTTGGGCACCATCATCCTTGGTCAGCACCAGATTGCCCACCTGTAGATGTTCCACTGCAACCTCGCCCTCAGGCGTTTTCACTTTGGTGCCTTCCACAAAACAGGGCACCTGATTGACCGTCACAAAGGCCGAGTCGCTGATGCCAGCGCCATTTTCCGCGGTATAGGAAAAGATCACACTTTCCAGATCACCATCCGCCAAAACGGTCAGGGTGCCATCGGCATTGACCTGCAGCTGCTGACCGGTCGTCAGGGTGATGACCGACCCGGCAGAGACGGCCTGACCGTTGATATGGGTCAGCGTCAGCGTGCTGCCGCCATCACCATCATTGCCCAGCACGTCGATGGTTTTGGAAAAGCCCGGCGCAACATCCACCGCATCATCCTGCGCAATGAAGGCGGTCTGGGCACTGTCCCCGGCAATCAACAGGGTCGAGTCGTAGCTGGAATCGGTCACATCCGCGATTCCGATCCGCAACGTATTCACCTCACCCACATTGACGTTCATCTTCAGCGTCATGGTGGCGGTGAAGCCATCCATCTCGGTGTTGTATTCATCATTGAGGTTCGAGATGAAAAGCGACTCATTGTTGCCGCCGTTGATGTTCAGCGGATCGATATCGCCATCGCCCACCGCCAGATCCACCTGCTGGCCATTGACCCAGACGCCGATGAAATCCTGATACAGGCTGTTGACGTATTCGGGGTATTCTTCCGAGGCAAAGACAAACTGCAGCGTCAGCGTATCGCCGTCAGGAATAAACTCCACATCCATAAAGGAGGCATCATAGGTGCTGGTGCCCGCCGCCGCATTGAAGGCCGCATTGTTGTTCACCCCGCTGGTGTTGGTCGAGGTGCTGTTTGAGGTGTTGGTGTTGGTGGAGCCGCTGCTTTTGGTGAAGTTGCTGGTGCGCCCCGTCGACAGGATCACGCCAGTGTCGCCCGGTGTCACCCCTTCTGAAATCGAATCCCCGTTTGAATAAGTGCCCGAAGACCGCCGATCGCCATAGTAATCGGCATCCACCACCGTGACCCCAGCGCCGAACATCTCTTCGGCCATCTGAATCGCGCTGGCGTTATTGTTGATCGGCAGTTCATTTGCGATCGCCATATGCTCACCCCACCCACTCTCATGGGCAGCACGCAGCCAGAGCAGCCCAGACATCAGATCTGGGGCAATCAGTCAAATTTCTGCTCACCTGGGCCTTTTGGCCTCTATGGTTCTTGCGCCCTGCCTCGGGACATTTTTTGCCTTTATACACGGATCAACCCGCTGAAGTAAGGGCCTCTTTCCATCTAGCGGGCAAGTGTTGCATCCGCCCCCTGGCAATCAATTGATCCGCGATACCGGTCCAGGCAATTGCCCTTGCCGCCCAGACGCGCTAGCCCTTGGCCAAGCCTAAGGAGCCCTCTGATGTCGCAAACCCATCCCTCGCCCGTCTGTCCCGTCGATCTGTCGGCCAAACTGATCCAGTGCCCTTCTGTCACCCCCGTAGAAGGTGGTGCATTGGTCCTGCTTGAGGATCTGCTGAGCGACGCAGGCTTCACCTGCACCCGGGTGGATCGTGAGGGCATTCCTAACCTCTATGCCCGCTGGGGCGACAAGGGCCATACCAAGACCTTTGGCTTTAACGGCCACACAGATGTGGTGCCGGTCGGGGATGAGGCTGCCTGGACCAAACCGCCCTTCTGCGGTGAGATTGAAGATGGCATCCTGTGGGGCCGTGGGGCCACAGATATGAAAACCGGTGTCGCTACCTTTGCCGCTGCGGCCGTGGATTTCGTGCGCGACAAGGCGCCAGATGGCTCGGTCGTGCTGACCATCACCGGGGATGAGGAAGGTGACGGCGATTTCGGCACCGTTGCGCTGCTGGATTGGATGGAAGAGAACGGCGAACAGCTGTCCGTCTGCCTGGTGGGTGAGCCGACCTGCCCCAACCATATGGGCGAGATGATGAAAATCGGCCGCCGTGGGTCAATGTCGGCCTGGTTCACCTTCACCGGTAAACAGGGTCACGCCGCCTATCCGCATCGCGCCAACAACCCGCTGCCCGCCATGGCCCGGCTGATGGACCAGCTGGCCAGCCATGAGCTGGATCAGGGCACCGATCATTTTGATCCCTCCACCCTCGCCATCGTCACCATGGACACCGGCAACCCGGCCAACAATGTGATTCCGGCCAAATGCACCGGCGCTGTGAACATCCGCTTCAATGACACCCACACCGGGCAATCACTCAGCGACTGGCTGCAGACCGAAGCCAACAAAGTCACCGCCGAAACCGGGGTGGAGATCGACATGACGATCAAAATCTCCGGCGAAAGCTTCATCACCCCGCCCGGCCCTCTGTCTGATCTGGTCGCCAAGGCGGTGGAGGCGGAAACCGGCGTGTCACCTGACCTCAGCACCACCGGCGGCACCTCGGATGCACGGTTTGTCAAAGCCCATTGCCCGGTGGTGGAGTTTGGTCTGGTGGGCAAGACCATGCATCAGGTGGATGAGCGGATCGAGGTGGAGCAGATCCACCAGTTGAAGGCGATCTACAGCCGCATTCTGGCGGATTACTTTGCATGACCTGGCAGATTGCCCAAACCGATGACCTCGCCACCTGTTTCGCCCTGCGCCATGAGGTGTTTGTGCTGGAACAGGATGTGCCCATTGCCGAAGAGCAGGACGCGCTGGATGCCACAGCCACCCATGTGCTGGCCACAGAAGGGGGCACACCACTGGGCACTGCGCGCATCGTCTTCACCGAGGGGACCGCCAAAGTGGGCCGTGTCTGCGTGGTGCAAGCCGCGCGCGGCACCGGGCTTGGCGCGGCGCTCATCAAAGCCTGCATCGCAATTGCCGGTGACACACCGGGCATCCAGCAGGTCAAACTGGGCGCGCAGCTGCACGCATTGGGCTTTTATGAAAAGCTGGGGTTCACCGCCTTCGGCCCGGTCTATGATGATGCCGGCATCGATCACCGCGATATGAAGCTGGTCCTGCCATGATCTCACAACGCCGACCGCATCTGGTGGTCATGGTGAAGGAACCCCGCCCCGGGCGTGTCAAAACCCGCTTGGGCCACGATCTGGGCATGACCACTGCTGCATGGTGGTTTCGCCATCAGGTGCAGGCGCTGCTGCGCCGGATCGAAGATCCGCGCTGGGACACGGTATTGGCCGTCGCCCCGGATGTGGAAGGCATGATGAGCCGCGTCTGGCCAGCCCATCTGCCGCGCATCCCGCAGGGACGTGGTGATCTGGGGGACCGGATGGGCCGCGTGTTTCTGACCGCACCACCCGGCCCGGTCTGCATCATCGGTGCCGATATCCCCGGCATCACCCGCGCCCATATCGCCCGCGCCTATACCGCACTTGGCGATCATGACGCCTGTTTCGGCCCCGCGCCGGATGGCGGCTACTGGCTGGTGGGTCTGAAACAGACCACCCGCCCCCCACACAGCCTGTTTCAGAAGGTACGCTGGTCCAGCGAACACGCGTTGACCGACACAATGGCCAGCCTACCCGGCAAACGCATCGCGCTGGTGGATACACTCGATGATGTGGACACGCTGGCGGATTTGAAGGCGCTGAAAAATAGCGCCCACTAAAAACGCCTAAGCCTAGCGCCGTTCCGAGGGGAGGTGCGAACGCGCCGCCCCGTGGGGGCGGGTCGTGCCGGAGGCACGCCTGCGGCGTGACGCGGCCCAACAGTTCCTGTTGGGCGGAACATACTTCGCTGGCATTCCATCTCGCCAAACCCACTCCCCCCAAAAACGCATAATCGCGTGACGCTCCTGCCCTGCCGTGCTACCTGCGCCTTATGAGCAAGCTGCCAACAAAGCCTGAGATCCTTGAATGGATTTCGGATAACCCGACCCTCACCTCGAAACGTGACATCGCCAAAGCCTTTGGCATCAAAGGCGCTGCGCGGATCGACCTCAAGCGCATGCTGAAAGAGCTGGAGGCCGAGGGCCATCTGGAAAAGCGCAAGAAAACCTTCCGCGATCCAGACAAGCTGCCGCCGGTTTCGGTCATTCAGATCACCGAGGCAGACAGCGATGGCGATCTTTACGCCCGCCCGATGGAATGGCAGGGCGAGGGGGCTGAGCCGAAAATCCTGATGGTGTTGCGGGCCTCGGACCCGGCGTTGGGGGCGGGGGACCGCATCCTTGGCCGACTGAGTGAGGTCAAAGGTGAGGCGCACCAATATGAGGCCAAGCTGATCCGCCGCATCGGCACCAACCCGCATCGGGTGTTGGGTGTCTTCCGCAAATCCGCCGAAGGCGGCCGCATTCTGCCCATCGACAAGGGCGATCAAAAGGAATGGCTGGTCCCTGCCGGTGCCACAAATGGCGCCAAAGAAGGTGAGTTGGTCGAAGCAGAACAGGCCGGTCCCAAAGGCCGCATGGGCCTGCCGCGGGCCCGCATCGTCAGCCGGCTGGGCGATCCCAGCGCCCCCAAGGCCGTATCGCTGATCGCCATCCATCAGCACGGGATCCCCGATGACTTCCCCGATGCGGTGATTGCCGAAGCCGATGGCAAGAAACCCGCCGTCCTGACCGGACGCGAAGACATGCGGGACATGCCGCTGGTCACCATCGATCCCGCCGATGCGCGCGATCACGATGATGCCTGCTGGGCGCACGCCGATGACGATCCCAAGAACAAGGGCGGCTATGTCATCTGGGTCGCCATTGCCGATGTTGCCCATTACGTCACCCCCGGCTCAGCCTTGGATCGCGAAGCACGCAAGCGCGGCAACTCCAGCTATTTCCCCGACCGTGTTGTGCCGATGCTGCCCGATCGCCTCTCAGGCGATCTGTGTTCCCTGCACGAAGGTGTGCCGCGCGCCTGCCTGGCTGTGCGGATGCAGATCGACGCCAGTGGTGAAAAGATCGGCCACCGCTTTGTGCGGGGATTGATGCGCTCGGTCGCGTCACTGAACTATCAGGAGGTGCAGCGCGCCCGGGATGGGGACGTGAATGAAAAATGCGCGCCGCTGATGGATCAGGTCATTGATCCGCTTTACGAGGCGTATGATCTGCTGGTCAAAGCCCGCGCACGCCGCCAGCCGCTGGATCTGGATCTGCCCGAACGCAAGGTGGTTCTGTCCGATGCCGGTGAGGTGCTTAGCGTCAATTTCCGCGACCGTCTGAATGCCCACAAGCTGATTGAGGAATTCATGATCCTCGCCAATGTGGCAGCGGCTGAAACCCTGACGGCAAAGAAGTCACCGCTGCTGTTCCGGGTGCATGAAGAACCCAGCGTCGAGAAGCTGGACGCCCTGCGCGAAACGGCTGAAACCTCGGGCCTGACGCTGGCCAAGGGGCAGGTGCTGCAGACCGCGCACCTGAACCGCCTGCTGGCAGCAGCCAAAGACACCGACTTTGCCGAGCTGATCAATATGGCAACGCTGCGGTCGATGACGCAGGCCTATTACAGCCCGTCGAACTTCGGCCACTTCGGGTTGGCACTGCGCAGCTATGCGCATTTCACTTCCCCCATTCGCCGCTATTCGGATCTGATCGTGCACCGCGCGCTGGTCTCGTCACACGGCTGGGGGGACGATGGGCTGACAACGGCTGACAGCGAAGATCTGGAAAACACCGCCAATCACATCAGTGACACCGAACGCCGTTCCATGATGGCGGAACGCGACACCACCGATCGCTATCTGGCGGCCTTCCTGTCTGAGCGGGTGGGCAATGAGTTTGCGGGCCGGATAAGTGGCATCGCGAAATACGGCGCCTTTGTCCGGTTGGATGATACAGGTGCGGATGGTCTGATCCCGGTCCGTTCGCTGGGCAGTGAATTCTTCCACTTCGATCGCGAGAGCGGCACGCTGATGGGGGTCGATAGCGGCTTTACCCTGTCGCTGGGCCAGAAGGTCACCGTGAAACTGACCGAAACCGCGCCGATCTCAGGCTCCGTTGCGCTGGAACTGATCTCGGTCGAGGGCAAAGAGGTGCCACGGTCGGGCCGCGGCGGGGGCCATCGCAAAGGCCGCCCCGGCAAGCGTCAGATGAACCGCGCCAAGAAGAAGTCCGCCAAGGTCCAGCGCAAGGTCAAACGCACCCGGCGCTAGCCCTGCGGCAGGTGATAGGTCAGCGCGTGACGGATCAACACACCGTGGCGCGCTGGCGTGATCTGTTCCACGCGTTGAAACAACACGGCGCGGTTGCCCTCAATCTGGTCCTGCCCCGGAAAAGCCTCGGCAAAATCGCGGATGATGCTGGTCTGACAATGGGCATAAAGGGCAAAACCGCCTGTTTTGGGCACCCCCAGTCGCAGGGTTGAGCCAGCCTTTGTTTTGGGCGTCAGATAGGCGGGCTGACCCCATTTCAGACATTCCTCAACCAAGCCGATCTGCGGCAACTCTGCCGCGATGGTCAGGATCAGATGGCGCAATTCCATCAGCCCAGCACGCGGCTCTGGTTCAAACGCCTGAAAGGCCGCAGCCACCGCAGGATCGGCAAAGGGGTGATCTGTCACAACATCCATGCCCCGACCCTAAGGCGCTAGCGCGCGCCGGGCAATTGTTGGGTCAGCACCTCACGCAGGACCACGGCCACCTGATCCCGGCGGGGATCGCGCCCATGCAGCCCTAACGCCAGGGTTGGCAGCGGATAGGCCCGCATCAGCGCACGGTTGATCCGCACCCCCGGCCCCAAGCTGGAGGCCCCCAGAACCGTCACCCCCAGACCAGAGGCCACCGCGCTGCGGACATAGGCCACACTGCCTGCCGTCAACACATCCCGCGCCCGCCCCCGCGCTGGCCCCAAGGCCGCCTCAGCCGCAGTGCGATAAATGCAGGGCCCCTGCATTAGGCACAGGGACAGTGGATCCTCCGGGGTTTGCGCCGGTGCCTCTTCACCCTCAATCCAGACCATCGGATCCTGTCCCACCGGCAGGGATCCGTCTGCCTCAGGGTCATGCAGAGCCAGCGCCAGATCGATCTGGCCATCCTTCAACGCCTGCATCAACCCGCTGCTCAATCCAACGCGGAACGACAGCTCAGCCCCCGGCAAATGCCGTTCCATCGCCTGCAACAACTCGGGCATCCGATGTGGGGCAAGGTATTCCACAACCCCGATCCGCAGCGCCCCGGACACCACCGGCGCCCGCATATCCGCCATCAACCGCTCACTTGCCTGCAACATCTGCTGCGCTTTCGGCATCAGGCGACGCCCGGCCTCCGTCAGCTGCACATCGCGACTGTTGCGGGACAGAAGGCTCTGGCCCAGGGCCTCCTCCAACTTGCGGATCCGCACCGAAATCGCCGATTGCGACCGGCCCAGACGGGCGCCGGCCTCCGTAAAATTCTGCACATCAGCCACGGTGGTGAAACACCGCAGAAGGTCGAGATCAATATCCTGCATATGGATTTGATATTCGCATCATGTGCATTCAATCAATTCATTTCTTTTATGCTGAACCAGCCCGTAAAAAGAGGCAAACCAAAAGGAGAATGCCATGCGCGCCATCACTTACAGCAAATTTGGCCCCGCGGCCGAGGTCCTGACCCTAAGCGACCTGCCCACCCCAACCCCCGAAGCGGGCGAAGTGCTGGTGCGCCTGAAAGCCTCGGGCGTGAACCCCTCAGACGTCAACGCCCGCTCCGGCACCCGCCCCGGCGTGACGGAACCGCCCTACCCCCGCATCATCCCCCACAGCGATGGCGCTGGTGTGATCGAAGCGGTGGGGGCTGGTGTGGATCCCTCCCGCATCGGTGAACGGGTCTGGATCTGGAACGGCCAATGGCAGCGCGCCTATGGCACCGCCGCCGAATACATCGCCCTGCCGCAGGACCAGGCCGTAACCCTGCCCGACAACATCAGCTTTGCCGAAGGGGCGGTGCTGGGCATTCCGGCGATGACCGCCACCTACTGCGTGCTCGGCGGTGGGGATGTGGCTGGCAAAACCCTGTTGATCAGCGGTGGTGGCGGCACCGTGGGCCGTCTGGCGGTGCAAATCGCCAAAGCCTCCGGCGCGAGGGTGATCTCCACCGCAGGCAGCCCCGCCCAGCAAGAGGCGGCGCGTGAGGCAGGTGCCGATGCGGTGATTGGCTACAATGACCCCGATCTGGCCGCCACCATTCTGGCCGCCAACAACGGCCAGCCGGTGGATCAGGTTGTGGAGGTTGAATTTGGCCCCAACGCCGAGATGATCACCGAAGTGATCGCACCGCGTGGCCGCATCATTGCCTATGGATCTGCCAAAGATCGCGCGCCCACCCTGCCTTTCTACCCGTTGATGTTCAAAGGTGTGACCTTGGAAATGGCGCTGGTCTATATCCTGACCGATGCAGAACGCCGCCAATGCGAAGCACAGCTGAACAGCCTACTGGAAAAGGGCACCCTGGACATGCGCATCGCCCACGAGCTGCCGCTGGAGGACTGTGCCAAAGCCCATGACATTATCGCCAGCGGGGGTCGGGCTGGCTCGGTGATCCTGTCGATCTGAGGCACTGCACCTCAGCACATTCTTGCCTTTTGACAGGGCGGCGGGGTCAAAGACTTCCCGCCGCCCTTGCCGCAGGCTATCCTCGGCCCCAAGTTCTACCACAGAACACCGCACCCCAAGGCAAAACTCTGGGGGCCATAACACAGGGCAGAGGCAATGAAACACCTGGCACAAACCAGCCTGCGTGCTGGCGCATTTCTCCTTTCCATTGCGGCCACATCGGTGGCGGCGATGCCGGTGGACAATTCCCTGCGCCCGCAGGCCCGGCCGGGGTCAGGCGTGGGATCGACAGTGCCCAGCTCCGCGCAGGCCTTGCCCGTCATTCCCGCCGCCAGCCGCGCCACCGAAGCCGGGTTTCAGCGCTGGATCCGCAATTTTCAGCCCCGCGCCCGGGCGGCCGGGATTTCCGATGCCACCTTCAACCGCGCCTTTCGCGGCGTCACGTTCAATGACGAGGTGATCGAGCGCGACCGCAACCAGAGTGAGTTCACCAAACCCATCTGGGACTATCTGGACAGCGCCGCCTCGGACAAACGGATCAAAAACGGCAAGGCCGCACTGCGCCAGCATCGCCGTGTTCTGACCCAGATCGAACGCACCTATGGCGTCGACAAAGAGGTGGTGGCGGCCGTCTGGGGTTTGGAAAGCGCCTATGGCGAATACCGCGGTGACCACAATATGGTCGAGGCGTTGGCAACACTGGCCTATGACGGACGGCGCGGTCGCTTCTTTGAAAAACAACTGATTGCGGCGCTGAAGATCCTGCAATCAGGCGACACAACAGCCGCCAAGATGAAGGGCAGCTGGGCCGGGGCCATGGGCCACACCCAGTTCATTCCCACCTCTTATCAGGCCTTTGCCGTCGATTTCACCGGCGACGGGCGGCGCGATATCTGGTCAGACAACCCCGCTGATGCATTGGCCTCTACCGCGGCTTACCTGAAAAAACACGGCTGGGTCTCCGGCCAGCCCTGGGGTGTGGAGGTCAGGCTGCCACGTGGGTTCAACTACAGCCTCGCCAGCAAGAAGATCACCAAATCCCCGGCAGAATGGGCCCGTCTGGGGGTGAAAGACACCCAAGACCGCGCAGTGCGCAACTACGGGCAGGCCTCAATCCTGCTGCCGGCCGGTCACAAAGGCGCGGCCTTTATGATCTTCAAGAATTTCAAAGTGATCTCCCGCTACAATTTTGCCACCTCCTATGTGGTCGGGGTGGGGCACCTCTCGGACCGGCTGAAAGGGGCTGGCCCCATCGCGGCCGATTGGCCCCGCAACGATAGGGTGCTGAACCGGGCGGAACGCACGGAAATGCAGGCGCTGCTGACAAAGGCCGGGTTCTCCACCGGCGGTGTCGACGGCATGGTTGGGCCGATGACCCAACGCGCCATCCGCGCCTATCAGGCGGCACGCGGTGATGTGCCGGATGGCTTTGCCTCCCTGGCCCTGCTGAAGAAGCTGCGGCGCTGACGGCTGGATTTCCTCTTTCTTTTTGCGCCAGCCTCTGCCAGTTTGCGCCCGTTCTCAGGGCGGGGTGAAATTCCCCACCGGCGGTAACGGGGCCAGCCCCGAAGCCCGCGAGCGCCACGTCCCTTTCAGGACGTGGGTCAGCAGATCTGGTGCAACTCCAGAGCCGACGGTCATAGTCCGGATGAAAGAGAGCGGCAGCAAGGCCCCACCCACAGGTGAGGTGCCTTTCCTGTTCGTGACAACGCCTTGGGGGGATGTGTCGAGATAGGAAAGGACCATGACATGACATCCACCCGCTACGCCTTCATCAAGGCCAACTGGCATGCCGATATCGTTGATCAGGCAATGGCCGGTTTTTGCGAAGTGATCCCCGCCGCACAGGTCGATGTGTTCGACGTGCCCGGTGCCTTTGAAATGCCGCTGCTGGCCCGCGATCTGGCCGAGACCGGCCGCTTTGCTGCCGTGGCCGCCGCCGCGCTGGTGGTGGATGGTGGCATCTACCGCCATGATTTTGTCGCCCAGGCCGTGGTCGACGGGCTGATGCGCGCAGGCCTGGACAGCGGCGTGCCGGTTTTGTCGATCTCCCTGACGCCGCATCATTTCCAGGAAACAGATCACCACAAAGCGATCTACCGCGACCACTTCGTCGAAAAGGGACGCGAGGCGGCACGGGCTGCGCTGATGATTGGCCAGACCCGCGCCGGGTTGAACGCAGAAAAAGCCGCCTAAGCGCCTTTCAACGTTCCACAAATACTCAAAAAAATCCCCTGCCCGCCCGCTGTGACGGGCAAGGGGTCGCGATCACATTTCCATCGCCTCGGCCACTTCAACGCTGCCGCCATCGCTTAAGATCGGGCAGCCCTGTGCCATACCCACGGCCGCATCGAGATCGGCGGCGGTCACCAGCGTGTAGCCCGACACCGGGTTGGCGCCGCCATCGTCTGTAACACCGCTGGCACTGACGGTTCTGGATGGTCCAGCCGGGTTGCCCATATCAACAACCGCTGATCCCATGCCGTCCAGCCAGGCGGTCCAGGCCGCCATAACTTTGGCACCTTCCTCCGGGCTCTCCGGCGCGGATCCGCCGTGGTAGATAAACATGAATTTTGGCATATCTGGTGCTCCTTCAAGGGCAGAGTCGCGGGCGCCTTCCCTCACAGGCGCCCATCCCCATCCTTGCCCGATTCCCGGAAATCACCAAATCAACCGCGTGGTAGGCCTAGGGTCAGACCATCTCCCACAGGAGTTTTGCCGCCAGGCTGAGGGAGGTGATCACCAGCAGCGGTTTGATGACCTTCGCCCCCTGTTTCAACGCCATCTTAGCGCCCAGCCGGGCGCCCGCGATCTGCACTACACCCATCGCCAGCCCCAACAGCCACAAAGGCTGCGCCACCAGCGCAAAGGCCAATAGTCCGCCAACGTTTGAGGCAAAATTCAGCAGTTTGGTATGCGCCGTCGCTTTCAAAATGCCGTAGCCCGACAGCAGCACAAAGGACAGCATGTAGAAACTACCTGCACCCGGCCCCAGCAACCCATCATAGCCCGCCACCAGCGGTACCGCTGTCAGGGTAAAGACCAAAGGTGACAGGCGTCGGGTGCGATCACTGTCATCCAGACCGGGACGCAGGGCAAAGAACAGCGCAATACCGATCAGCAGAACCGGCAGGATCAGCCGGATCCATTCTGTCGGCAGCACGGTGACCAGCAACGCCCCCCCAAAGGAGGCCGCCGCCGCCAGCAATGCCGCGGGTGCCTGCGCCTTGGGATCAACATGACCGCTGCGGGCATAGGAAAACGCCGCCGTGCCCGCACCAAACATGCCTTGGATCTTGTTGGTGGCCAGCGCCTGCACCGGCGGCACGCCCGAGAGCATCAACACCGGTAGCGTGATCAACCCACCCCCACCCGCAATGGCGTCAACAAACCCCGCAGCAAATGCGGCCGCCAGCAGAATTGCCAGCACCTCGGCACTGAATTCAAAAAACATGGGGGTCTCGATCTATGTCAGGGTGGTCAGGTCAGGCCGCGAAATCGGCGCGGGCGTACCCTTGCAGAAACAAGAGCGCCGTCAAGTCACCATGGTTGATCCGAATATCACATTGCGCCGCGACCGAAGGTTTTGCGTGTAGCGCCACACCGCTGCCGGCCCGGCCCAACATGCCCAGATCATTTGCCCCGTCGCCCACGGCGATCACATCCGCCTCACTCAGGCCCAGCTTGGCGGTGATCCGTTCCAGTTGGTCCACTTTGGCCTGTTTGCCCAGAATCGGACGGCCCACATCGCCGTTCAACGCGCCGTCCACGACAATCAAGGTATTGGCGTGGTTTTCGTCAAAGCCCAGTTCCGCCGCGACCTTGGTGGTGAAGGCCGTGAACCCGCCCGACACCAGCGCCGCATAACCGCCGTTGGCCTTCATCGTCGCCAACAGCGCCTTTCCGCCGGGCATAAAGGTGATGCGTTCCGCCAGCACCTTTTCAATGATCGCTTCGGGCAGACCTTTCAGCAGACCGACACGTTCCAACAGGGCGCCTTCAAAATCCAGCTCACCATTCATCGCCCGTGCGGTGATCTCGGCCACACGTTCACCGATGCCCGCCTCAGCGGCCAATTCATCGATACATTCCTGCTGGATCATGGTGCTGTCCATATCCGCCAACAGCATCTTTTTGCGACGCCCTTCAAGCGGCTGCACAATCAGATCAACGCCCAGATCCTGCAGATCCTGCCAGACGTCCCACTGATTGCCGGGCCGTTCGGCCAAGGTGAATTCCGCCGCCTCATCCGCCGACAGCCAGACCGCATCGCCGCCACCCCAGGCATTGCGCAGGTTTTCGACCAGCGCAGGGTCCAGTTTGGTTTTGGCAGGGTTGGTCAGCAGGGTGGCAATGAACATGGGTCAGAATCCTGAAGGTAAGGCCGTGTTACAGGCCGCTTAGCTGATGTGAAGCATGATTTCCAGCGTCACCGCGCCGGTTCCGCGGGCAAGAAACCGAAGTTTCCGATCGTAGACATTTCCGTCGCAACGACTCAGCAAAATGCCGTTTTTGGATCATTTTCCCGGTTGCTCGCCGCGGTGCAGCGCTCTATCTCGGTCCGTGGGACACCTCTCCCCAACGAGAGGCATTTATCTGGAAGGATAGCATTTATGGCTACTCACGCTCCGGCCACGCGGCCGGCCAATCCGCGTTTTTCTTCGGGCCCCTGTGCCAAAATCCCCACATTTTCGCTGGATAAACTGTCGGACGCCGCTCTGGGTCGTTCGCACCGCGCAGCTGTTGGCAAATCCAAGCTGAAAGATGCCATCGAAGGCACCCGCGAGATTCTGGGCATCCCCGCAGACTACAAAATCGGCATCGTTCCCGCCTCGGACACCGGCGCGGTTGAAATGGCCCTGTGGAACCTCTTGGGTGCCCGTGGCGTGGAAATGCTGGCCTGGGAAAGCTTTGGCGCGGGTTGGGTGACTGATGTGGTCAAACAGCTGAAAATCGACGCTGAGGTGAAAACCGCCGACTACGGTCAGATCGTGGATCTGGCGACCGTCGACACCAAGAACAACGACGTTGTCTTTACCTGGAACGGCACCACCTCGGGCGTGCGGGTACCGAATGCGGATTGGATTGCAGATGACCGCGACGGTCTGACCATCTGCGATGCCACCTCGGCTGCGTTTGCGATGGAACTGCCCTGGGACAAACTGGATGTGACCACCTTCTCCTGGCAGAAGGTGCTGGGCGGCGAAGCGGCGCATGGCATTCTGGTGCTAAGCCCCCGTGCTGTGGAACGTCTGGAAAGCTACACCCCGGCATGGCCGCTGCCGAAAATCTTCCGCCTGACCAAAGGTGGCAAGCTGATTGATGGCATCTTCTCAGGCGCAACCATCAACACGCCGTCGATGCTGGCGGTTGAGGATTATCTGGTTGCACTGGACTGGGCCCGTGACGTGGGTGGCCTGCAGGGCCTGAAAGACCGCGCCGATGCCAACGCGCAAGCGGTGTTTGATTTCTGCGACGCCCGTCCGTGGATTGCCAACCTGGCCGAAGATGAAGCGACCCGTTCCAACACCTCGGTCTGCCTGAAGTTCGATGACGCGCGCATTCAAGACGGCGCCGCTTTCGCCAAGGCTGTGGCCAAACGTCTGGAAGCGGAAAACATTGCGCTGGACATTGGCGCCTACCGCGACGCGCCGGCTGGTCTGCGCATCTGGTGTGGTGGCACGGTGGAAACCGCCGACATCGCCGCGATGCTGCCCTGGCTGGAATGGGCCTTCGAGGCCGAGATCGCCGCACAAGGCTAAATCTATCTGAGCCCGGCCACAGGCCGGGCCCCTCCCCTATTTCTGACCCGCATCCAACGGGGTCACCCGACATAAAGGACGCTCAAAATGGCTCCCAAAGTACTCGTCTCCGACAAACTCAGCGAAACCGCAGTTCAGATCTTCCGTGACCGCGGCATTGACGTGGATTTCCTGCCCGACGTGGGTAAGGACAAAGAAAAACTGGCCGAAATCATCGGTCAGTATGACGGTCTGGCGATCCGCTCGGCCACCAAAGTCACCCCAACCATCCTGAACGCAGCCACCAAGCTCAAGGTCGTGGGCCGCGCCGGTATCGGCACCGACAACGTGGACAAAGAAGCGGCGTCGAAAAAGGGTGTGATCGTCATGAACACTCCCTTCGGCAACATGATCACCACCGCTGAACACGCCATCGCGATGATGTTCGCCGTCGCCCGTCAACTGCCCGAGGCCTCGGCCTCGACCCATGCGGGCAAATGGGAAAAGTCGAAGTTCATGGGTGTTGAGCTGACCGGCAAGACCCTTGGCGTCATCGGCGCAGGCAACATCGGTGGCATCGTCTGTGACCGCGCCCGTGGCCTGAAGATGAAGGTTGCCGCCTATGACCCCTTCCTCAGCGAAGAGAAAGCCCGCGACATGCAGGTCGAAAAGGTTGAGCTGGACGAGCTGCTGGCGCGCGCCGATTTCATCACCCTGCACGTGCCCTTCACAGAGCAGACCAAAAACATCCTGAGCCGTGAGAACCTGGAAAAGACCAAAAAAGGCGTGCGCATCATCAACTGCGCCCGTGGTGGCCTGGTCGACGAAGAGGCGCTGGCCGATCTGCTGAAATCCGGCCATGTTGCCGGCGCGGCCTTTGACGTGTTCGCAGTGGAGCCTGCCAAAGAGAACGTGCTGTTCAACCTGCCCAACGTGGTCTGCACCCCGCATTTGGGCGCCTCGACCACCGAAGCGCAGGAAAACGTGGCACTGCAGGTGGCCGACCAGATGTCGAACTACCTGCTGGACGGCGCCGTTGAAAACGCGCTGAACATGCCGTCGATGACCGCTGAGGAAGCCAAGGTCATGGGCCCCTGGGTGGAACTGGCGGGTCACCTTGGTGGCTTCATTGGCCAGCTGACCGATGAGCCGATCAAGGCGATCAACATCCTTTATGACGGTGTTGTCTCCGACATGAACCTGCCGGCGCTGAACTGCGCTGTGGTGGCGGGCATCATGAAAAAGGCCAACCCGGATGTGAACATGGTATCCGCCCCTGTTGTGGCCAAAGAAAAGGGCATCCAAATCTCGACCACCAATCAGGACAAGTCGGGCGCCTTTGACGGCTATATCAAGGTGACCATCGTCACCGACGAACGCGAACGCTCCATCGGAGGCACCGTCTTCTCGGATGGCAAGCCGCGCTTCATCCAGATCAAAGGCATCAACATCGACGCCGAAGTGGGTGAACACATGCTCTACACCACCAACGAAGACGTGCCGGGCATCATCGGGACTCTCGGCGGTGTGCTGGGCGAAAACAACGTCAACATCGCGAACTTCACCCTGGGCCGTGCGGCGGCTGGCGGCGAAGCGATTGCACTGCTTTATGTTGACGGTGTGGTGGATCAGAAGGTGCTGGGCCAGTTGGCTGCAACCGGTCTGTTCAAGCAGATCAAACCGCTGACCTTCGACGTCGCCTAAACATCTCAGACAAGTAAAGTTCCAAAGGGCATCGCGTGGCGGTGCCCTTTTTCTGTTCATTGCACAGGCAAACCCGCGCCCGGCCGTGGCGCGAAGGCCGCGCTATCGGTCTTTTCCGCAGAATTCGCCTGTTGTGCCGTGCTCAAGCCTTTCTTATCGCCAGACGCCTCAGTAGGTTCGCCGCGAAATCCCTGCTGCCGGAATACTGACGATGCCCTCTGATCCTATCTACGCCATTGGCGATATCCACGGCCATTTGGACCAGCTGGATCACGCGCTGGCGCTGATCGACAAAGATGGCGGCCCGGATGCGCAGGTGGTGTTTCTGGGCGATCTGGTGGACCGTGGCCCGGACAGCTGCGGCGTGATTGAGAGGTTGCAGCACGGTATCGCTGCAGGCCGCAACTGGACGGTTCTGAAGGGCAACCACGATGCGATGTTCCAGGCCTTCCTGGAAGAGGCGGAGCTGTTTCACCCGCGCACCCGGCTGGGGCTGTCCTATCTGGATTCCACCATGGGCGGTTCGGCCACGCTGGCCTCCTACGGCAGTGACATGCGGTTGACCGATCCCGAGGATCTGCGCCGCGACGCTTTGGAACATATCCCATACCGGCATCTGGAGTTTATCCGCCAGCTGCCGCTCTACCATCAGATGGACGACCTGCTGTTCGTGCACGCCGGCATCCGCCCCGAGGTGGCGCTGGCCGATCAAGATCCCGAAGACCTCTACTGGATCCGGGCCGAGTTTCTGGAGCACCCCGATCCCCACCCCTGGCTGGTGGTGCACGGCCACACCGCCGTGCAGCGGGCAGAACACCATGGCAACCGGGTCAATCTGGATTCAGGCGCAGGTTTTGGTCGGCCGATTACTGCTGCGGTGATCGAAGGGCGCAGCGTCTGGGAACTGGGCCCCTTTGGCCGCCAGCCCCTGCTGCCACTGGACTGATCTACGCTGCGGTAACACCTCATCCGTATTTCTACCCATGCGTTCTGACGGAACGTCTTAATGTCAATTGACGCCTGATCGGTTAGCCTGCCCGCAACATCATTCTGGGAGGCTTCCATGTCCGATATCGTAATTCTGGATGGCGTGCGTACCGCCATAGGCACCTTTGGCGGCGCTTTGGCTGGCACCGCCCCCACCGCGCTTGGCGCCACTGTCACCCGCGAAGCCATGGCCCGCGCCGGTGTGGAACCGGGCCAGATCGGCCATGTTGTGTTTGGTCACGTGATCAACACCGAACCCCGCGACATGTATCTGAGCCGCGTTGCCGCAATGGACGCAGGCATCCCCGACACCACCCCGGCGATGAACGTAAACCGCCTGTGCGGCTCCGGGGCGCAGGCCGTTGTGTCCGCCACCCAATCGCTGATGCTGGGCGATGCTGATTTCGCAATCGCGGGCGGCGCCGAAAACATGAGCCGCTCGCCCTATATCCTGCCTGACCAGCGCTGGGGCGCCAAAATGGGCGACGTGCGCACGCTGGACATGATGCTGGGCGCGCTGAACTGCCCGTTCGGCACCGGCCACATGGGCATCACCGCGGAAAACGTGGCTGATGAAAACGACGTCACCCGAGAAGATATGGACGCCTTCGCCCTGACCAGCCAGCAGCGCGCAGCCGCTGCGATTGAGGCCGGTCATTTCGCCAGCCAGATCGTCCCGGTTGAGGTGAAAAAACGCCGCGAAATGGTGGCCTTTGACACTGACGAACACGTCAAAGGCGGCACCACCGCCGAAGTGCTTGCCGGTCTGCGCCCCGCCTTCAAGAAAGACGGCCGCGTGACCGCCGGCAACGCATCTGGCATCAACGACGGTGCCGCAGCGCTGGTTCTGGCCCGCGCCGAAGCGGCTGAGAAGGCAGGCCTGAAACCAAAGGCCCGCATTCTGGGCTACGCCCATGCAGGTGTGCGCCCCGAGGTCATGGGCATCGGCCCAGTCCCGGCGGTTGAGAACCTCATGGCCAAGACCGGCCTCAAAATCTCGGACTTTGATGTGATCGAAAGCAACGAAGCCTTTGCCGCTCAGGCGCTAGCCGTGAACAAAGGTCTGGGTTTGGACGCCGCCAAGGTGAACCCGAACGGCGGCGCCATCGCCCTGGGTCACCCGGTCGGCGCAACCGGCGCGATCATCACCGTGAAAGCGCTATATGAGCTGGAGCGCATTGGCGGTTCCAAAGCGCTGATCACCATGTGCATCGGCGGCGGTCAGGGCATCGCCGTCGCGATCGAGCGCCTGTAAGCGCCACTGGCATCACAGATTTAGAAAGGGGCTGCTTCGGCGGCCCCTTTTTACCGGCTGAGGAGGGCGCGCTTCGTCGATGCGCGGCGGCCTGACTGCCTTGTTGCGCGCGGGAAATCAACAATTGAAATCACAGCTCGGGCCGCGCCTGACCTTAGGGAGGCGCAATTCCGCACTTTCTGCTTAGCACTGGTCCCCCAGCGCCCACGTTTGTCGAATTTGCCATTGTCTTCACAAATGCGCCTTCCCGGGGGGGGAAAGTCAGGCGCGGCCCGGGCTGACGCCCGCGCCCAACCCCTTACACCCCGCGCGATCCGCCCATGTGGGTTTCACCGCGCGCTTTGGCCAGTTCGATCTGCTTCTGACGTTCGCGGAAACGGGCTTTGTCGGCCTCGGTCTTCTCATCGATGCACAGATGGCAGGTCACACCATCCTCAAACTCAGGCCGTTTCTGATCTTCGGGCAGGATCGGGCGGCGGCAGGCGTGGCACAGCACGTGTGGCCCTTCGGCCAGCCCATGTCCCACCGACACGCGGCCATCAAAGACGAAACACTCACCTTCCCAGGAACTGTCTTCCTGCGGCACCTCCTCAAGGTATTTCAGGATACCGCCTTTGAGGTGATAGACATCCTCAACCCCCTGCGACATCAGGAAATTAGTGGATTTCTCACAACGGATGCCACCGGTGCAGAACATCGCGATGCGCTTGTTGTGAAACCGTTCTTTGTTTTCGTCCCACCAAGCGGGGAAATCGCGGAAGGTATCGGTCTTGGGATCCACTGCGCCTTCAAATGTGCCGATGGCCACTTCATAATCGTTGCGGGTGTCGATCACCGCCACATCCGGGCTGCGGATCAGGTCATTCCAATCCTCCGGCGCCACGTAGTGCCCCACCTTGGCCAGCGGATCCACATCCGGTTGGCCCATGGTCACGATCTCTTTCTTCAGCTTGACCTTCATCCGTGGGAAGGGCGCATCCTGTGCGGTGCTTTCTTTCCATTCCAGATCGGCACAGCCCGGCAGGCCACGCACATGGGCCAGAACCGCATCGATGCCGGCACGTGATCCTGCAATGGTGCCATTGATCCCCTCATGGGCCAGCAGCAAGGAACCGGTGACGCCATTGGCCTCAGCCAGCTCAAGCAACGCCGGTTTCAACGCAGCGGGATCAGAGAATCGGGTGAAGTGATAGAGAGCGCAAACGATATACATGGCGCCCAGATACGCCTTTGACCTCAGTGAAACAAGGGGGGCTATACGGCTGGGTCTAGCTGTCGCGCCCCGCCGCAAGCGCCAGCCCATCAACCACCGCTGTAAACACCTCAGAGGTTTCAGGCCGCGCCTCTGGCAAGAGGGCCTCCATCCGGTGTTGGATCACCCCCAGAAGGGAGGAACCGCCAACATAAACGATCCGGTCGATGCTTTCACGCGTCACATCGGCCTTGGCGATGGTTTCAGCGGCACAGGCGGCGATCTGATCCGCGTAGCCTTCCAGCTCGGCCTGCATCAGATCGCGCATCAGGGCAACGCGCAGCCCCTTTTCCACCGGATCCAGCTGGATCATGCCCTCACCGTCGCCATTGGCGCGGATTTTGCCGGCCTCCACCGCATAGGCCACATCATGGCCCAGATGCATTTCCAGCACCTCGCCCAAGCGGCCAAACAGCTGCGGATCACGTGCCAACCGTTCCCAGCGTCGCACATCCCGCAACAGGGCGGGACCGTAAACAAACGTGATCTTTTCCCAACTGGCCAGATCCTGATAGAGCGCCCGCGGCGCGCGGTGGCTGCCCGGCCCCATTTCATTGCCGATCTCAGCCCCATAGCCAAACAGCGGCATCACATGCGCAAGGCTCAGCGCCTTGTCAAAATCGGTGCCGCCCAGCCGGATCCCCTGTGAGGCCAGCACCCGGAACCCATCGCCATCACGGTCACACAGCGTGAAATCCGATGTACCGCCGCCAATATCCACAATCAGGCTGCGCCCCTGCCCCCCGGCGGCCAGCGCGGCGGCTTCAGGTTCCGGCAGGAAGTTGATGGTTTTGAAGCCAGCCAGGCGATAGGCCTCTTCCAGATCTTCTGCCGCCTGCGCATTGCGCGCCTCATCGGCCGAGTGGAAGCGCACCGGGCGGCCAGACAGCACGCCTGTCACCTCTTGAGAGGTGGCCGCTTCGGCGCGTTTGCGGATCTCAGCCAGAAACCGCGCGATCACTTCGATCAGCGTCAGTTTCTCATTCATGAACTGCCGCTTTTCCCGCGCCAGCGAGGTGCCCAGAACAGATTTCAGCGCCCGCATGAAACGGCCTTCCTCGCCCTCCATCATGGCGCGGGCGGCGGGGCGGCCATACAGCGTGCGGCGGTTGGCAAAATCCAGGAAGACGGCGGTTGGCAAGGTCTGTTCGCCCGCCTCCAGCGGGATCACAAAGGGTTTGCCGTTCACAGCCACCGCAGCGGCCGTGTTGGAGGTGCCAAAATCAATACCAAGAACCGTCATCTGATCTATCCCAATACGCGAAAGACGCCGGTTCTAGGCAATTCTCAGACCTCAGGCAAGGGTCATGACGCCAGAGGCAGAACCGGCACCCGGCGGGCAATTTCGGACTGCATCCGGTTGTCCGAATAGAGAGTCTTCAGCACGCTTGGGCGCATGATGTCAGGATGTCGATCGATCAGCGTATCAATGTCCTGACCGGGCTGCGGTTCAATCTCAGCAATCACGCTGAGAAAGGCAAAGGTCACCGTTGCGTTGAACTTTTCCGGCACACCGGCGGCAAGGGTCAGCCGCTGCAACCCGCGCGACATGCGTGCCAGGGCGTCATAGAAATCGCCCTGTTGCAGCGCCGCGATCGCGACGCCGACGTGATCGCGGTGGCTAAAGGCCGCCGGGTCCAGGGTGCCCGCATCAAGCTGCGCCAGTTTTTCAGCATAAATGTTCATTTCGGGGCCTCCTTTGCTTCAGTGGTTTGGTGGCTGTCGTCCGCTGTCAGATCCAGCTCATAGACCTGTTTCAGCATCTCAATCTTCGCCAGCGTCTCGGGGCCAAAAGGTGTTTTGCCTTCAAAGGCATGCAGCGCCATGCTTTCAATCAGTTCAGCCATGCTCATGTCCAGATGTTCGGCCAGCCCTTTCAGGACCTTCAACAGCCGTTTCTCCAGCCGGACGCCGGTTTGTACACGTTCGATTCGTTTCATGTGCAGCTTGGTAACTTGGTACCAAGGTAGAGTCAATCTGACCCGTTGACCGCCACGCCCGTGCCGCCTACCCATTGACCAACCAAGGAGATGGACCATGACCCAAGCCCTGATTGTGATTGATGTTCAAAATGATTTCTGCCCCGGCGGCGCCCTTGCAGTACCAGAGGGCGATCAAATCGTGCCCGGCATCAATGCGCTGATTGATGCCCATGACACGGTGATCCTGACGCAGGACTGGCATCCGGCAGGGCATAGCTCCTTCGCTTCATCTCACGCGGGCAAGGCCCCGATGGAGCTGGTGGATATGCCTTATGGTCCGCAGGTGCTGTGGCCCGATCATTGTGTGCAGAGCAGCGACGGCGCGGCGTTTCACAAAGATCTGAACACCACCCGCGCCGATCTGATCATCCGCAAAGGCTACAACCCGGCGATCGACAGCTATTCAGCCTTCTTTGAAAACGATCAGACCACCCCAACCGGGCTGGAAGGCTACCTGCGCACCCGCGGCATCACTGATCTGGTGATGGTTGGTCTGGCGACCGATTTCTGCGTGAACTTCTCAGCCGTAGATGCGGCCAAGCTGGGGTTTGCCGTCACTGTGCGTCAGGACCTGTGCCGGGCCATCGATTTCGACGGTTCCCTGGCCGCCGCGCAGGCAGGCATGACCACCGCAGGTGTAACCCTCGCGTAACGGTATCCGGCGACAATTGGTTGGGCGTCAGTGAACGACGCCCACACCGCTGAAGCCGCAGCCTTCCATCATCTTCAGGTAAGAAGCGGTGAATCCGTTCAGGAAGAAACTGTGGAACACCCGGCCCTCAACAACCACGTCCATCTGGTTGTTGCGGCGCATCGCCAGCAGAACCGGCAGGCTGTAGGGGTAGTAGAACGACACAACCGCATTGGGCAGGCCGTCGTTGTCGTAATAGGATTCGACGATGCCGTCATAGGTGTCTTCGTCATCAAACCACAGGTACATCCGTTGCTGACCCTGCATGAAGGTCTGATAGCCACGGGGGGCGTATTCCTCAATCGTGACACCGGGATAGGCATGCGGCGGACCAACATCCTGCGATGAAATCCCGACGCGGGCGTAGGGTTCACCATCGCCGCCGGTCCAGGCCTGGCAGTTGTAATAGACACCGTCTTCATAGCTGTCCTGACGCTCGACCGAGACCTTCCAGGAGCCATATTCCCAATAGCCTGCGCGGCTCTGCGGTTTGGGGGCGGGCGCGGGTGCAACAGTCTGTCCCCAGATCGAAAGGAAGCCCGGCGCGCCGCTGCCACCTGTTGCGCCTGAGGCGGCCACTGGCGCCGCCCAGAGGGCACTGAACAGCGCCACAACTGTGGCCAAAACGGTGGTGATCCCTGTCTTTGCGGTCACGGTCTTCCCTCCTGTTTGCAGGCATTCGTTGCAATTTGATACGCCGAATACCTGCAAAGATTTAGAGATCTGGCCGCTTTTTGTCCCTGATTATCTGGATTTGCGCGCAATCATCCCCTGAACTGACGAATTTGCCACAGCAGGACCCCGCGCAGCGGCTCACAATCATGGCGGAGGCAAGAAAATCGCCCCAACCACTGGTAAATAGCCGGTGTGCCGCCTAAAACTTCGGTGCCCAAGCCACGGTTACGTGTTTTCGCTAAGGTGTCGCCCCGCGTTTGGAAGCAAACCAAGGACTGAGATATGGTCGATATTGCAACCCGTGTCTGGAACCACAAATGGAAGATCGACCCGATTGTACGGTCGTTGATCGATACGGATTTCTACAAACTGCTGATGTGTCAGTCGGTGTTTCGCAACAAGCGCGACACACAGGTGAAATTCAGCCTGATCAACCGCTCCACCGATATCAAACTGGCTGAGTTGATTGACGAAGGTGAGCTGCGCGAACAGCTGGAGTACATCCGTTCCCTCTCGCTGACCCGCGGCGAAAGCACCTGGCTGCGCGGCAACACCTTTTACGGCAAACGCCAGATGTTTCGCTCGGACTTTATGGAGTGGTTTGAGCAGCTGCGCCTGCCCGACTACCACTTGGAAAAACGCGACGGCCAGTATGAGCTGACCTTTGAAGGCAGCTGGCCCGAGGTCATGATGTGGGAAATCCCCGCCCTCGCTGTGCTGATGGAACTGCGCTCACGCGCCGTGCTGCGCGATATGGGACGGTTTGAACTTCAGGTGCTCTACGCCCGCGGCATGACCAAGCTGTGGGAAAAAATCGAACGCCTGCGCCAGGTAGACGGTTTGCGGATCGCAGATTTCGGCACCCGCCGCCGCCATAGTTTCCTGTGGCAGGACTGGTGCGTGCAGGCCATGACCGAAGGTCTGGGGGAGAAGTTTGTCGGCACCTCCAACTGCCTGATCGCCAAGAACCGCGATCTGGAAGCGATCGGCACCAACGCGCATGAGCTGCCGATGGTCTATGCCGCGCTGGCCGAAGATGACGCCGAACTGGCGCAATCGCCCTATCAGGTTCTGGCCGACTGGCATGAAGAACATGAGGGCAATCTGCGCATCATCCTGCCAGACACATTCGGCACCAAAGGGTTCCTCAAACGGGCACCGGACTGGCTGGCAGGCTGGACCGGCATCCGCATCGACAGCGGCGAACCTGCGGCGGGCGCCGAAGCTGCCATCGACTGGTGGCATTCGCGCGGTGAGGATCCAACGCAGAAGATGGTGATCTTCTCGGACGGGCTGGATGTGGACAAGATCGAGGATCTGCACCAGCAGTTTGCTGGCCGGGTTCGCCCCTCCTTCGGGTGGGGCACACTGCTGACCAATGACTTCCGCGGCCTGACCCCGGGCGATGCGCTGTCGCCCTTCTCACTGGTTTGCAAGGCGGTGGCCGCAGACGGGAAAGCAACGGTGAAACTGTCGGACAACCCCAACAAGGCAATGGGCCCCACATCCGAGATTGAGCGCTATAAGCGGGTCTTTGATGTTGGACAACAACAGGCAATGGATGTCGTGGTTTAACCCACCTCATGACAGACTGGTTTGAATACATCGCCGCCTTCCTGGGCTTCTTTGCCGCCCATAACATCCCCACGCGCCCTGCAACCAAGGCACAGCTGCAGGGCGTGTTAGGCAAGCGCGGTTTCAGCATCGGTTATTCGGTCCTCAGCCTGGCCGCGCTGTACTGGCTGGTGATGGCGGCAGGTCGGGCGCCGGTGGTGGTGCTCTGGGACTGGGCGCCGTGGCAGAACCATGTGCCGTTCACCGCAATGGCGCTGTTCTGCCTGATCCTGTGCCTTGGCGTGGCGCGGCCCAATCCGTTTTCCTTCGGTGGCCGCAACAACGCCAGCTTTGATCCCAAACGTCCCGGCCTGATCCGCTATACCCGCCACCCCATCCTGCTGGCCCTTGCCCTCTGGGCCTTTGCCCATCTGGTGCCAAATGGTCAGCTGGCCCATGCCATTCTGTTCACCGTCTTTGGCCTGTTTGCCCTTATGGGCATGCGCCTGATTGATCGGCGCAAGATGCGTGAGATGCCCGAATGGGAAAGCATGCAAAACGCCACACGACAGGCGCCCTATCTGCTTCCCCCCCTCAGCTGGGGCGGGCTGGTGCTTCGTCTGGCAATCGCGGTCAACCTCTACATCGGGTTGCTGCACGCCCATGGGCCAATCCTGGGCGTTTATCCAGCGGGCTAATCCTCACCGCTTAGTCCAGCAGCGTTTCCCGTTCGATCAGCTGGGCGCTGCGATACTTCTCAACCACACCTTGCCACCAGAACTGCAGATGCCGCCAGGCTGGCGCCCGTTCAAACGACAGGCGCAACTGGCCCGGTTGCCCAACCATCTGGGCCGCGCTGGCTGCCTCATGACGCAGGCGCAACTGCCAACTGCGCGCACCGCTTTCGCTGTTGCGCTGCATAACTTCGCTCAGATCCAGACCAGAAATTGGCACCGATTGATACTGACCCGCCACCTTAAGCGACGCCTCTGTCACCCCACCCCGGTAAAGCGTCACATAACGCTCAGGGAAGGCGCCGGTCAGAACCGCCGCGCCCTCCTGCGGCAGCAAGGCACCTGCAAGATCACCTGGCCCCAACCAGCGCCGCGCCTCCATTGAGGTGAGCGGCATGAACACCCCTGCGGTCGCTGCGGTGAGGGTCAGGTTTGCCTGTTCCGCCAGAACATTGGCCTGCCGTTCCTGCAGTGACGCGATCTTTTCCTGTGCCGCCTGCGCCTTGGCCGGATCCGCGCCCCGCACCGCCTCATAAAGCAGGGTCGCCCCGCGCAGCTCCTCGGACAGCATGGCCAGTTCATCCGCCAGCACATCATTGTCCTGTTGCAAGATCACCTGCCCTGTCGTGACCGGGCCATAGCCCGCACGCGTGTCTACAAAACCAGGGCTGCGAACGGTGATCTGATAGCTACCCGTGATGTCTAGGGAGACCGGCACAACAGTGGAAAACGGCCATTTGAGCAGAAACAGACCAGCCACAACCGCCGACAGGATCCCAAGGCGCCAGCCCCACACCCGCGTGGGTTTTGGGCGATCTGTGGCCGGGTTTTGCGGCCGATCCCGCATCAACGGTAGTGCAAACATGGCCAACGCCCCCCAAGCGGTCAGAACCGCACCAAACCCCAAGTATTTCGGCATCATTGCGCTGGCGATTATCCACAGGATGTTCACCCGGTAAAGCACGGTGGCCAGCGCATAGCCCGCCAGACCTTTGCGGCGCCAGCCCCGCAGGCTTTGGCCCTGTGCGCCAAAGCTCACCACCCAGTCGCGCGCACCGCTGAGCGTGGCCATGGCCCGGGTGTAGAAATTGCGTCGCCCCAAGGCATCGGTCAGCGCGTAATAGCCATCCAGCTTGATTAGCGGATTGGCGTTGAACAGGATCGAATTGAGCGTCGAAAACACAAAGATATTGCCCAGAAGCACGTGGAAAAAATTGCCCTCGGTCACATGCCAGAGCGCAAAGGCGATAAGGCCGATGAACACATCCGTGACGATGCCCGCCAGGCTGATGGCCACACGGTGGCGCCGCCGCGCGGTCATATCCGCATCTGAACAATCCACGAAAGGCATCGGGTAAAGCCCAATCACCATCACCCCGAACTGCCGCAGCCGCACACCATAGCGCGTGGCAGTCAGCACGTGGCCGGCTTCGTGGATCAGTTTCAGAAACGGGGCGACAAGGCCGAAACTCAGCAACGCCTGCAACGAAAAGACGTTTTGAAACGCGTCCAGAATGGCCCAGTTGTTGCGCACGCCCAGCGAAAAACACAGCGCCGCCAGAAGCGCCAATGCCACAAAACTCTGCCAGCCGACCACCAGACGCGCCAGACCTTGCAGGTGGCGCTGCCAAGGGCCCAGGTCAAACAGTGGCAGGTTCATGAACAGGGGATTGAAAGGTTTGCGCTTTAGCAGATCGGTGGCCTGCACCGCCTTCATCATATGCAGGAAGCCGTAGACCTCTTTCGCGACCTCTTCATCGACCGAAGCTTTGGCGTCAGCGGCGCGGCGCGGATCACTGACCGCAATCTGACTGTTGCGCACAGCATGGGCCACCTTGGCCGGCAGCGTGAAAATACGCCCGGTTGAGAGGTCCTGCGCCAGATAGATCGCCCGCCCCCCTTCGGCTGCCAGCCGCAGCTTGATCTGTCTCAGAGTTGGAAGTCGAACCAGGTCCACAGCTTCATCCTGATGTATTCCCGCGCATAACGGCTGAGCACCAGCGCCCGCATCTGTTCACCGGCTTCAATCCGGGCAAACCCAGTCAGCCCCGCAAACAGCCGCGCCTGATCCCGCCCCACAAGTTCTGCCTTAAGCGTCAATTCTTCTTCGCCTGTGGTAGGATCCACGGTCAGGCTGGGGGCGCTGGTCACATCCAGCTGCCATTCCAGCCCGGATATGCCGCGAAACCAGATCTCACCGCTTTGACCGACCTGCAACAATGGCGCGTCAACGCGGGCGATCTTCAGCCGCGCCGCATAGCGGTTTTCGGGCTGAACCACAGCGATGTTTTCACCAGTGGGCTGGTAGGCCCCCAAGACCTCATGCCCCAGCGCCTGCACCACGCGGGCGTCAAACGGGGCGCGCAACTGCAACTGCGCCAGCCGCTCCTCAAGCTGATCCAGTCGTTTGCGGTTCTGCGCGATCTTCTGTTCTGACAGGACATAGGCCCCGTAGTCATTGGCCGAGAGGGCAGATTGTGCCGAAACCTCTTCAATTGCGATCTGCGCCACCAGATCGGCGCGCTGATCCAGCAGGTTGGGTGCCCGAAGATCGGCAATGGGATCGCCAGCGACCACCTGATCGCCCACCCGCACATGTATCTGTTCCAGAAAGGCCTCAAACGGCAATGCCATCGCCTGGGCTGAGGCTGGCAGGCTGGTCGCGGTTGCGGTCACTTTCAACGGGGCGGGCAAGGCAAGCCAGACCAGCAGTGCCGCCGTAGCGGCCAGCGCCGCACCACGCAATGCCAAGGCGCGCATGGGACGCGGGGTGCGTCCCGGCAGGGCTGCCGCCAACACCGCCTTTAGCGCGGCAAGCTGCGCCTCCGCCTGTGGCGTGGCGCCAAACAGAACGAAAGCATAGCCAGGGGGGCCAGCGGCGGGCAGGTCCAGCACCAGATCGCCGCCCCCAAACATGTCGCCCAACAGGGCGGGATCCAGGTTTTCAGCACTGAAATCATTTGCAGGAATACGGCGCTGCTGCGGTTCATCACCGATCTGGTGCAGGATCACATGGCGCAACTCATCCGCATAGGGTTCACCGGCCTGATCGCTTAAGGTCAGCGCCCGCACCTTGCCACGGCGCAGTTCGGCCAGCGCCGCAAACTGGCACAAGCCGGTTTCAATCATCGCATTGGCGATGACCTGCAACACCGCTTTGACCCTGCGTTTGCTGCCCTGCCCCAGCGCGGTCAGGGCCACCACCGCAGCGGTATCGGGCGCAACCTGACCATCGGCCATCGTGACCGAGGCCGCTGCGCCCTGTGGCCCGGGATGCGCTGCGCCAGAGGCCGCCAGAACCGCAGCCCCGCGCGCCTGAATGTCCTGCACCAGCGCCGACAGCGCATTCAGCGGGGGCACCGTGTCAAAGACCCAGGCCTGCCAACGCGGCGGCGTGGTGGCGACCGGCAGGACAATCGCCAGCCGCTCTGCCAGTTTTCGCATATTGGGTTTATCGGCGCGCATGGCGCGCAGATCCTGGACAGACATCCCCGCAGGCAAGGCACCCTTCAGCACCACCGCATCGGCGTCTGGCGCTGCCTCAAACTGCAGAACCGCGCTTACATCTTCCAGCATCGCAACCGCTCAATCAGGTTTCGATTTCACCAAACTGGTTTTCATAGGCCTTGATCGACTGGGTCAGGATCACCGCCAGACGTTTGGCCGCAAAGGGGCTCATCACGATACGATTGGCCAGTTTCACATCCACCTCTGCGGTTTCCTCACGGCTGCCGCGCCAGTGCTGGTGGGTGCCAAACAGCAAGAAGAACTCTTCGCGGTTAGCAGTTGCGGTGCCGACATTGGCGTAGGCGCTGACCATTTCGCTGTCATCCCAGTTGATGGTCGTGCCGTTCAGCGCGGTCGGGGCGCCGGTTACTTTTTCCGTCATGTTATCCGTCTCACATCTACGTTGTTGTTCAGCCAAGTCACGCGGCCAGTTTACTCAGCCGCGAGGGCCAGTTTTTCCATCTGTGTAACCGCATCACGGTCAGTGACAACCCTGCTGAGGAGATAATCCACCACCTCACCGATCAGCGCTTCGAACTCCACCGCGCCCATGCGCGACAGGGACCCAAGATCGTTGATCGTGCTTTCAATCAGCGCCCCGCGTACCAGATCCAGATCTGCCCCGGCGGCAATTGCATTGGCCAGCGCATCGGTGACCGCAGCGCTTTCCAGATAGGCCAGCACATGGGCCACGATCTGGCCCCGTTGCAGCGGCCACGCCTCAGCCTGATAGCCCTCAGACACTTCGATCTCAGTCTCTTCGGCCACAACTTCATCCTCGACCTCTTCGGGTGAGGTGAACTTCAGCGGCACACCGATGGAATCCTCTTCCTGCGCGGCAGAGACCACATCGGTGGCGCCCAGACCGGCATAGTTTGAGGTGTAAAGCGCCCGGTGCGGGGTGTCGCCGGCAAAGCCATCAATGCCCCAAGTGGCGCGGAACAGGCCTGCGTAACCATCGGACTGCAGCAGATCCTCAGCCGTGTCGCCGTAGAACAGATCCGGGCCCAGACCGCCCACCATGATGTCAAAGCCGCTGCCGCCGCTCATCTCATCATAACCGCCATCTAGGAAGGCAAAGTTGGTGTCGATGGTGATCACCTCATCCAGCAGACCTTCGGTGTTGAACGACCAGCTGCGGACATAGATCACGGTTTCCCCGATCAGGAAATCCTGCCCGGCTTCACCATAGATAATGTCATCGCCGAAGCCGCCCATGATGAAGTCATCGCCATCAGAGCCATAAAGCGTGTCGTCGAAACCCAGATCTTCGCGGATGCCGACCATGCGGCTCATCCGGTCCCAGGCGGACTGCCCCGGCAGCACGTTTTGGTGACTGTCGAACTGCAGGGTGACCAGATCCCCAACCAACAGGTCATCATCCAGACCGCCGGTGATGCTGTCATTGCCGAACTGACCGATGATGATGTTGTCGCCCGCGCCGCCAAGCGCGGTCAGCTCATCATCACCGCCACGGTCCTGATTGGTCAGCACCAGCGTTTCCACATCCGTTTCATTGCGGAAGGTCACGGTGCCATCGTCGCCCAGAACCACGTCCTCACCCGCTTGGGCCAGAACGGTGTCATTGCCCTGTGCGGCCATCACGATGTCATTGTCTGCACCGGCATCGATCCAATCATCGCCACCGGTCTGCATCACCTCAACCGTTGCCTGACCCAGCCCGGTCATATGGGCCGAAGTCCAATTGCCATCATCGCCAAGGATCAGATCGTCACCCGCGCCCGAGGAAATCCGGTCAGCACCCGCACCGCCAAGGATCACATCCACCCCATCCAGCGAGGTGATGGTGTCATTGTCCCCGGTGCCCACTGTCTGCGTCACAGCCGTGCGTGTTGCCGCACCGGCAAGGCCGGCGTCTTGGGTGATGATCCCCATATCGCCGATCACGGTGTTGTCGCCATGACCCGCCTGAATGCTGTCCGCCCCCAAGGCCCCGATGATCACATCAAGACCTGCACCTGTGGTGATCGTGTCCGCACCATCCAGACCATGGGTCACGAACACCTGGCTAATGCCGCTGGTGTTGACCAGGATCTCACCATTGTCGCCAAGGATCCGGTTGTCACCATCCCCTGCTTCGGCCAGATCGCTGGCCGCGCCAAGGATCAGGCTGTCATGGCCTGCCCCGGTGGTCACGGTGTCATTGCCGCCGTCGTCCACCACGGTTGAGACCAGCTGCAGATGTGCAGCGGTCTGTTCGATCCAGCCATTGTCACCGATCAGGGCATTGTCGCCATCGCCAAGATTGGCCACATCCGCCGCACCGCCAAGAACAACAAAGTCCGAACCGCTGCCCGCCGTAACACTGTCCGCGCCCACCTGATCTGGGGTCTCGCTGGTCAGATAGGTCCGGTCACTGGTCACGGTGATCTCACCATTGTCACCAAGGATCAGGTTATCCCCGTCACCCGCCGCCAGAGTGTCATCGCCGACGCCCAGAACGATGGTGTCCTGACCTGCACCCGATGTCAGACTGTCATTGCCGCCCAGTTCGGGACTGGAGGTAGCGACCCGCGTCTGCGTGGGCGTCACGGCAATCACGCCACTGTCGCCCAGACCGATATTGTTGCCCTCACCCAGATCGGCAACATCTGCACCGTTGCCCAGCGCCATCATGTCATTGCCACCCAGCGCGGTGACGGTGTCATTGCCGCCCAGCGATGGGCTCTGCGTGGTCAGTGTTGTGCTGGTCCCCGCGACACGGATCACACCGTTGTCGCCCATCACCAGATTGTCACCTGCGCCAAGATGCGCCCAATCTGCGCCTTCGCCAAGGTTCACCCAGTCAGTACCACTGCCCGAGGTCACGCTATCCGCACCACCTGTGGCATCGTCCGTACTGGTCAGTGTGGTCTCCGCCGCAGTCACATCGATCACACCATTGTCGCCGAGGATCAGGTTGTCACCATTGCCTGCCGCCAGAGTGTCATCGCCGGAACCAAGGACCATCACGTCCAGACCGGCGCCGGAGGTCAAGCTGTCATTGCCACCCTCGGCCGCAGTGTTGCTTTCCACCCGCGTCTGTACCAGCGTCACGGCAATCACGCCGCTGTCACCCAGACCGATGTTGTTGCCCTCACCCAGGTCGGCCACATCCGCGCCATTGCCCAGTGCCATCATGTCATTGCCGCCCAACGCGGTGATGGTGTCATTGCCACCCAGCGCAGGGCTCTGCGTGGTCAGGGTCGTATTGGTGCCTGCGACGCGGATCACACCGTTGTCGCCCATCACCAGGTTGTCACCCGCGCCCAGATGCGCCCAGTCCGCACCTTCGCCAAGATTGACCCAGTCACTGCCAGTGCCGGAGGTCACGCTGTCCGCGCCGCCGGTGGCATCATCGGTGCTGGTCAGTGTGGTTTCTGCCGCGGTCACATCAATTACGCCGTTATCGCCCAGGATCAGGTTGTCACCATCACCAGCCGCCAGAGTGTCAGCACCGGAGCCCAGAACCATCACGTCCTGACCCGCGCCGGAGGTCAGGCTGTCATTGCCACCCTCGGCCGCTGTGTTGCTTTCCACCCGCGTCTGGGTTGGTGTCACAGCAATCAAGCCATTGTCGCCCAAACCGATGTTGTTGCCCTCACCCAGGTCGGCGACATCCGCGCCATTGCCCAGCGCCATCATGTCATTGCCGCCCAATGCGGTGATGGTGTCATTGCCGCCAAGGCTTGGGCTCTTTGTGGTCAGGGTGGTGCTGGTGCCTGCGACGCGGATCACACCGTTGTCGCCCATCACCAGATTATCACCCGCGCCCAGATGCGCCCAATCGGCACCTTCGCCAAGGTTCACCCAGTCATTGCCGCTGCCCGAGGTCACGCTGTCCGCACCACCTGTGGCATCGTCGGTGCTGGTCAACGTTGTCTCCGCTGCCGTCACATCGATCACACCGTTGTCGCCAAGGATCAGATTGTCACCATCACCCGCCGCCAAAGTGTCATCGCCGGAGCCCAGCAGCACCCAATCGTTGCCGTCACTGGTGGTCACATCATCATTGCCCCCAGCGGTGATCCCGTCAGAGCTGAGGCGCAGATCGCCGGTGCTGCGGGTCAGGCTCAACGTGCCAACGTCGCCCAGCACCGCGGCGGTGCCCAGACCAAAGCGCGCTTCATCATCACCCAGACCCAGTGCTGCAATGTGATCTCCTGCGCCAATGGTCAGGCTGTCATTGCCACCGGCCTGGCTGGCATCCAGCTGCAGGAACCGCTCTGCCGCGTTGTTGCGAAGGGTGCCGGAATCGGCCAGCACGTCAAAATCGCCATTGCCTGCGATCAACGTATCTGCGCCCTCACCCAGCATCAGCTGCATGTCGCCATTGCCAACCGTGACGTGATCATCCCCGCTGCCCGGGGTGACATCCGCAACCAGGGAAACCGACAGATCAGCGCTGCGACTGTCATGGGTTAGCGTGCCGCTGTCACTCATCACTGCGGAGGTGCCGTTGCCTGCACTGATCGTGTCATTGCCATCACCGGCAACAATCAGCGCCGCACCATTGGCGGCGGTGATCCGATCCCCATTGCCAGCGGTCACACTGGTGGTGCTGGTCATCACCACTTCACGGCCGGTGTAGCTGTTATTATCCTCAATACGGATCGAACCGTCATCGCCCATGACGTAGGTGGTGCCATCGGCCAGGGTCGCAACGTCTGCGCCGCCGCCAAGGATCGCCGCCACATCACCGCCCGTGGTGGTCAGCTGGTCCACCCCGTCACCGCTGTGAGCCGCGCTGATCATATCGGCCACCATGGCCCGGATCAGGTTCTTGGCCCTTGCGTCGGCGGCCTCCTCATCGCTGGTGGGGTTGCTGCCCAGCGGCACATAGCTGCGCAGGGCGTTCACCCCGACAGAGGTCATGTTGATGGTGCCGCTGTCGCTCAGCACAGCCAGACCGGCGGCCTGCGCCGAGATCGTGTCATTGCTGCCACCCGCGATCACCACATCCATCAGATCCTCCAGCGCGGGGCTGGTGTATTCAGACGGTGTGTCCACACCCAGAACGATGGTGTCATTGCCATCATGCGCCGACCCGGTGCCGGTCATCGACGGTCCCGTCAGATCGATCTGTCCCAGATCACCCAGCACGAAATCCGCACCCAGGCCTGCATAGATCTCATCGGCCCCTTCGCCGCCAAGGATCATATCATTGCCGCGCCCGGCCCGGATCACATCGTCGCCACCACTGGCGCTGGCGATGCCGCGGATCAGCGTCGGCACCTCAAGGATGCGCGTTCCGGCAATTTCACCAAAGTCACCCAGGAAGATGTTGTTGCCTTCGTAATCCTCCAGCACCTCGGGCAGGCCCGCATCAGACAGGCCACCAATCAGGATATCGTTGCCCTGTTCTCCCTTCAGCACATCGGTGCCGCCATTGCTGCTGGTGTCAAAGGATGTGGTGGCGTGTTTCGCCACCATGCTGGCCGAGAAAGTCACCGTGCCGAAATCGCCCAGCAGGATATCGTTGCCAATCCCGCCCGAGATGCTGTCGCGGTCACCACCGCCGATCAGCACATCGGCACCATCGCCACCGCGCACGGTGTCATTGCCATCAGCAATGTCTTCGCTGGCCACATCAAGGCCAGAGGTGCGCTGCACGCTCAGATCAATATCGCTTAGCGCCAGCGCAGTGCCGGAACTGTCGGACATGTCGAACAGGCCGCCATTGATCAGGTCGTTTTCCAGACCCCCAGCCAGCACATCCGCGCCCGCGCCGCCTTCCAGAATGTCCTGACCCAGCTGACCAAACAGCTGGTCAGCCCCGGATCCACCAATCAGGATGTCGCCTTTGTCTTTCAGCGCCATCGCTTTGATCGCCTCGGACGCGGTCAGCCCGTCTTCGCCGGCGGCTTTGCCCCAGCCCCAGACCTCGGTCCGGGCGCCGTCGACCTTGATCAGATCCGCACCGGCACCGCCTTCGATGTAAACATCCGAGCCACCGATGGTGATCACATCCTCCCCAGCGCCAGAGAAGACATGCACGTTGCCCGTGCCCGTCAGAACGCCGGTGATCTGGTCATCCCCCGCGCCGGTCAGAATCACGTGGTTGCCATTGCCCACGGTGACGGTTTCAACGTCTTTCGCCGCCTTCAGCTGGGTGTCTGCGGTGTAGACCGACAACAGGTTATGCAGGTTCAGCTTGCCGCCGTTGTAGACGTAATTGGCTGCAGCGCTGGGGTTGGGATTGCCGCTGGCATCAATGCCCAGCAGCGCCAGCAGCTTCGCCTCAGTGACGCCACCGCTGGAAAATTCGCTGAGGAACAGATCCCGCATTCCGAAATCATCATCGCCAAAGTAGATCACATTGCCGCTTGGGATATTGACGGTGTCTGCCCCCCCTTCACCGAAAATCACATAGGTCCCGGTTGCCCCGGCGGGTGCGGTGATCCGGTCAATGCCGTCCCCGGCAAAGACCACATGCACACCAGAGGGCGGCAGGGTGATCTGATCCGCACCGGTGCCCGTGTAGGTCACGGTTGGGATGCCGTTGTTGACGCCACTCAGATCGACGGTGTTGTTGCCATTACCAGCCGGTACGATGATGGCGCCAGCGGTCTGATCAAAGCTGCCCTGGATCGTCTGTCCACCGCTTTTCAGCGTCACCTGGAAGGGGGAGTTGGGCCCATCCACAACGATCCGGTCATCGCCGTCGCCTTCGATAGTCGACATGCTGCCACCGGCACGCGCGCCCACGTTCAGGATTGCGGTGTTGCCGGTATCGCCCAGATCGGTGGCCAGCTGTGCCGGCGGCTTAAGCCCGCCAAAATCAATCGAATCGCCAAAGTTAAAGACCGTGGTCGACCATTTCAGGTCCGGTAGTGGCCAGGGCAGGCTGATCCCGGCCCAGACGCTCAGCTTGAACTTGTAGCTGGCGCTGCCGCGGAACAGATAGCCGAGCGTATCACCGGGTGAATCCGCTGCAGCCTCAACCAGCGCAATCAGTTCGGGGATGCGCAATTTGCCGTCATCATTGGGATCGTTGAAGCTCAGCTGGACCCCAACGTGGAAGTTGGAACTCAACCCGGCAAGCCCTGCATTCAGACGCACCGAGGCGCCCAGATAGGCATCCACCAAGGAGCCCGGCGCGGCGTCGATAAAGACCCCATCCAACAAACGCTCAGGGTCATAGGAGTTCACGAAGTTCACAATGCCCGACATGTCATAGCCGACTTCGAACTTGGCGATGAAACGCGCCTCAAAGGTCGCCTTGAAGGCGCTTTTGACGATCTTCTTGACCCAGCCGGGCATGCCAAATTCGCTCAGCAGCTTGTCAGCCACATCGATCACGCCGGTGTCGACGTTGAACAGGGTGAATTTGGCGCGGACCAGATCCACCTCATCAAAGTTGCCCAACAGAATGTTGAGCGCCGAGAAGGGATCGGTCAGCAGCGGCAGCTCAGCCGAGAGGCCTTTGTTGGGATCGCCGAAGACACCAAAGCCACCACCTTGGGTCGCAGAGTCAGCGTTCGAACGCGAAATGTTGGACTGATCCATGCTGGACATCGTGGATTCACCACTTTCGATGTCATCCGCATTGCCGGTGAAATCGTAGTCACCGAAAATGACCATGCCGCCTGTGCGGTTCAGCGTCACCAGCATCTGAGTGACCTGATGACCAACGGTAATCACTGTGTCGGCCATTGCGATGATCGGGAACACATTGCCCAGAATATCCACCAGGAAACTGACCGGCGGCGTCGCCAGGAACTTGAAGAAATCGGCCAGCGGCTCAATGAAGCCCATGACCGGATCAAGGATCGGTTTCAGCAGCGCATCATAAAGAACATTGGCGTCCAGACGGACCTGATTGAACATCAGCTTGTCGATGTTCAAACCTTCAGCCACGCTGTAGCCGCCCACAAAGATCAGCTCGGTCATCACGCTTGGGATGACCTGCGCCCCACCAAATTCGATCGGCTCCCCGGTTTCCGGGTTCAGCACGTTGGCTTCCAGACCAATCTGAATGTCAAAGCCGGCAACGAAGTCAAAACTGATCAGGTTGCTGGTATCCAGCTGCGCCAGATAGACCACCTTTTCCCAGTCCATCCGGTTGCCCAGACCATCGCGCACATCCACGCCACTGAAATCACGATAGGCGCTATCGGCAGTGACACCGCCGGTGCCGTCAGGCTGATCATCGGGGTTCAGGATCTGCAGGCCAGTATCGCCATAGAGATCCGCACCCAGGCTGGCGGTCAGCTGCGCCGTGCCGCTTTGGCCGCTGGCGCTGGACCGTTCGGTCACTGTGCCATTGGTGACGGTCACCGCCTCAGCATTCACACCCAGAATGCCAAACAGGCTCATCGAGCCCTCAAAGCTACCTGCATCGACGGTGAAGTCGATGCTGACCTCATTCTCATCGGTGTCATTGAGCAGGAAGAAGCCCTTGCCATCATAGCCGAAGCCGATGTTGACGATGTAGTCCAGCGTCATCCGCACCTTGGAACCATCTTCGACCGCAAGATCAAAGCCCGGCACGCCAAGATCAAAATCAATCGCCACCTCTTCGTCAAAGATGATCGCGTTGAAGTTCAGCGCCACGTAGAGGTAGCTGTCCTCAGTCGCGCCGTCGGTGTTCAGATAGGCTTGCAGATACTGCGTGCCCGAGGTGCCCAGCAGATCGTTCAGCGCGTCGTTCACCACGCCGGTCAGGAAATCGACCGTGGTAGGATAGCTGCCATCCGGCAGTGGGGTTTCCGCCCAGGCCAAGGCCTTTTGCACCACATTCAGGCGGAAATCGTCAAAGAAGGTCACGCCCGCGCCGATCGCATCGCCGACCACCGGCAGATTGATCCCGCTGAGGTAATCATCAAAGATCTGCTGCATCTGGTTCAGCAGCATATCAAGGCCACCCAACACCAGTTTGGGATCGTTCAGGATCGCCAGAACGTTCAGGTTCTCCAGGAACTCTGACAGATCGGGCATCTCAAACTTGATTTCACCCAGACCGTCGCCAACAGCCAGCGCCACACCGTTGTAAATGTCCATCAACGCCCCTTCGAGCGAGGTGGACCAATTGGCCGAGGTCAGGTTGGCCAATACAAAATCATCCGGCGTGACCAGCAGATCTGCCTGCCAGCTCAACCCATCTGTGTTGGGATCAAACAGGCCCAGCGTATCACTCATCGGCAGGCGGACATCGATCGCCATAGCCGCGTCCAGATCAAACAGATCGGCATAGCCCACGGCAGGATCGTTTGAGATTTCAAACACATGGCTCAGATCATATTGATCCGCGTGTTCATCCCCGTCGATGTCATTGATGCCCAACCGAAGGAACGCTGGCGATCCTGCATCGTCCCCTGCCGTGATCAGCGCACGGCCGTTCTCAACCATCACCTCAATCGGGCCCAAGCCCAGCTTCAGCTCCAGCCCGTCGTTTACGCCCGCGGTGAAGCTGACAATGATCCCGGTGTTGACCGTGTCCAGATAGACCCGCGGCGCACCAACAGTGACACCGTCATAGATCACCTCAGAGGTCATATCGCCTGCACTGAAACCGCTTTCGCCGGCAAAGCCCAAGGCCCGCGCCACGTTCGAACCGCCAAGGCTTTCGAGCTTGAAGGCGATGTCTTGGGATTGATCGTCACCGCTGACGGTGAAGGTGATCGCCTCATAGCCCAGCGCCTGCGGATAATCAGTTGCGCGCAGTTTCAGCGTGCCGCCATCGTCTACCAGATCAAACAGGTTAGACAGCTGCACCGCTGGGATCGGCAGGGCGGAGGCGCTTAGCACATTGCGCGCCAGATAGGTGTTCTGCAGCGCCACATTGGCCGCCGCGATGAACCCCGCACGGGTCCGGTCGACCTCGGCTGGGATGGTCACCTCCACCGGGGTTCCGTTTACCGAAACGGTGAAAATCAATTCATCCGCAAAGGCGGCGAAGCCGGGATCCAACGCCACGGTCAGGGCGCCGCCGTCATCAGTTCCTGTCACTTCGCCGGCACCGAAGAGTGCGGTCACATCAGTGTCGTCGATGATGGTGTTGTTGCTGTCAGACAGGGTGATCTGACCGCTGGCTTCATCATAGGTAAAGCTGACAGTTGCGCCAAACTCGGCCTTCACCGCGGCGTCAATCGCCGCAACCGCATCGCCCAATGTGGTCAATCCCTCCAGATTGACCTCCACCCGTTTTTGTTCACCGGTGTCATTGTCGATCCAGGTCAGACGCAGATCATTGCCGCCACCCGGCGCCAGATTGAAACTGCTGACTGTGGACAGCGCGTTGATGTCCTGCGTGGATTGCGCAATCACCGTCGGGGTGACCAAAGTCGGGCTGAGATCAATCCCGAAGGAGAATTTCATTGCCAGATCGGGGTCAAAGATCAGCGCCCCATCGCCGGAAACGTCAACCAAGCCGCTGACCACATCCGCCAGATCCGGCCCGACGATATCGGCCAGCTGATCACCCAGCAGCGCCGCAAGGTCCAGGTTGAAGGGCAGTTCTTTCTGGTAGTCCTCAAGGAATTTGAACTCCAGATCGAACAGGATCGTCTGGGCATCACCATCCCAGGTCAGCGTCACCGTATCCTGACCAAAGACCCCTTCCAGATAAGCTTCAACCTTATCCAGACCGGACTGCGGGTCATTGCGCAGATCCTGCAGCGCCTGCAGGAAGTCGGCTGCAAACTGGATCTGATCCAGGATCGACAGGTTCAGCAGCGGAATATTGGCGTCGAGGAAAGGCATTTTCTCGGACAGGGTATCGCCCACCACAACCAACACATTGGCAATTGCCACCAGCGTGTCGAGGATATCGCCATCTTCCAGCGCGCTCAGACCATCAATCGCGGCCAGCGCATTGGGATCGTTGCTGAGCAGCTGAACGTCATAGCTGCCCTGAATGTCCTTCAGATCAAGGATGGTGGCGCTGATGCCATCAACCAGATCTTCGTTGATGCCGCTGATACCTGCGACGTTGATCTTCAAATCGCCCAGACGGAACAGGAACTGCGCCAGCTCATCGCCGCCGGTGTAGCCAAAGGCATCGGTGACATGCTGGATCTCACCCGCATTTGCGATCGGATCCCCACCTGCCGCAAGGGCCTGACCAGCCCCATCAACCACAATGCCGCCTTTCAGATCAAAGCGGCCCAACAGCGATCCGATCCCGGGGGCCTGGGTGTGCACCACCTCACCGTCAACCAGATCCACTTTATCGGCCACAGCCTCATAAAGGTTGCGGAAACTCAGCTGTTCGTTAAACGCGCCCTCGCCGTCACGGCCGATCAGCGTCGCCTGCAGCTGGGTGTCCAGCGCCAGAATGTTCTGGCTGGCATCCTCAGACCCGATGTTGACCGAAACGATCCCCAGATCCGCCGTGCCGATGATATCCGTCGCCGAACCGGTCACACCAACATCCAGCGCCAGATCGTTGAGGAAGGTGTTGTCTAGAACCGCATCCAGCAGCTCATCACCAAACCCGCGCCTGGCTTCCAGCGCGTTGGCCTCACCGCTGTCGGTGATCAGATCGGTCGCCAGCCCGGCCAGATCAATCCCGATCCCCGAGGAGAACTGTGCCCGCATCTCAGCCGCCAGCGCCGCCTCAAGCGACATGTTGTTCAACACCCCAATCGACAGATCGCCGGTGTTCAGCGTGACACCATCATCACCGGTGATCGACAGGGTTTTGACCAGATCCGGGAAGCTGAAGATCAATTCACCCTCACTGGTCAGTTCCAGCGTGGCCCCCGGCATGGTTTTGTCCAGCTCGGTGTTCACCCAATCAATCAGCGTATCAACGCTGAGCGCCTTCATCAGCTTGGACGGATCCACGTTGAACTCAAACCCGCGGGTTTCTTCGGCGCCGTCGGCATCCGTGCCACGGTCAAAGGCCAGACCATCCCCGGCAGTGTTGGTGCTGACGTTGACGTGATAACCCTTGCCATCCAGCGCATTTTGGAAATCTGCGATGAACCCGCTGAGCGACCCAAACCCCGGGCCAGAGCTGGACTGGACATCCACTTCCTGCTCTTCGCCGTCCACCGTAATGGTGAACCGAACGGATGAAACACCCTCCAAAGCAGTCATATCGAAGGTGCCAAACTCAAATCCGGACACGCCGGTTGTGAAACGCGCTATGGTGCCGCTGAACTTGGTGGCCCCGCCATCGGTGCTAAAGGCATCCTCGGCCTCAGACAGTTGCCCGTCGTCAAACCCAAACTGCGCAAGGGACACGGTGTCATCCCAGCTGCCATCACTCTGACGGCGCCCGGCCAGCACAGCAAAGCTGTTGTAATTACCGTTGCCGTTTGCGGTGCTGCTCAGCTTCAATCCACCAAGGAAGGACAGCGCGGCGGTGATCCCATAGGTGCCCAGCGCCCCGTTCAGCGCGTCCAGCAGGCTGTTCATCCGCGCCTGTTCATCACTGGTGTCCACCCCACCGGTCCACAGATCGATGGTCACGATTTGTGAGGTCGGATTGCCATCCGGGGTCACGATGCCCAGTTGCAGCTGATCATAGGCCAGCAACTCGGCCCATTGCGCATCATTCAGCGCCAGACCGTCGTGGCTGTCTGCGGCCCCCATCAGGCTGTTGGGCAGTTTCTCCGTCAGCGTCTGACCGGCATTATCTGGATCTGGATCAGGAACTTCCTGCGTCATGCCGAAGGCATCAGGGTTGATGGTGAACTGTTGCGCCAGGGTGGAGAAGACCGAAGCCACCTCATCAATCACCTGGCTCATCCGGATATCGGTCAACGGAATCGCCAGATCAAAGGCCGCATCGCGCAGGGCACTGGCAATGGTGTTGCCCACATCCTCAAGGAAGCCGGTCATCTCACTCACGCCCATCGCGGCCAGGCCTTCGATGGCGCTTTCAATCGCCGCCGCCAGTTCTGGCGACACATCCGCAACGCCGCCGTTCAGGGTCAGATCAAAATCCGCCGCTGCGGTATCGCTGATCCCCTGCACCAGCCCACTGGCACTGTTGGTGTCCAACACCGAAGAAAAGCCCACGACGCCCGAGAAGTTCTGATCAACCGACCCAAAGGCAAGTGTGCCGTCAAAGGCGACTTCGGCCAGACGGTGCGGATCTACCCCACCAAAGGCCACAGCGGTATCGCTGCCAACCTCCTGAATACGCGCCTCAACGCTCAGGCTGTGGCCATGACCAAACCATTCATTGCTGGGCACCGGGCCGGCGGTAAAATCGGTTTGGAAGCCAAGGTTAAACCCGGATGTGGTTTCGGCATAAACACCAAAGGTCGCCAATTCCAGCGCGGTCACATTCAGCGACAAAAGGCCAAGCGAGGCCTCAGTCCCAACCGCCGCATCAATTGCCCCGCCGACCTGCACCAGCGGCGCGAAGTCAAAGTTGTGAATGTTGAGGCCAACCTGATCCAGCGTCAGCGCATTGCCCTCAGCCGGATCGTCATAAACCGCAATGCTTTGTAGCTCAAAGGAGATCAACGCCCCGCTGTCCGAACCGGACAGGATATCAATCGGCAGGGTCAGGCCGGGAATGGCCTGCTGCAGCATGGAGGTCATATCGGTGAAGACCTCAGGCAGGTTGATCGCCACATCCACCGCGGTGGTGATGTCGTTGTTCAGCCCGTCCTTCTGCTGGGTGAAGGTGATCAGCTTTTTGTCGGCAGGTCCAACATCGGTCAGCGTGAGGGCGAAGTTTTCGTTGTTGGCCAGTCCAAACGCCGCGGCCAGATTGTCATCAAACGCCGCCCGCGCCGTTGCGGTATTCGAAACGCCAAGCCCCGCAATGAAGGTATCGATGTCATCTGACACAGTGCCATCGGCAAAATTCGCATAGGTGTAAAGCCCACCCAGATCCGCCGCGCTGACCTTATTGGCGCCGATCACGCTGTTGATATTGGCAGCCATCGTGTCAAACGTGGCGGTATCGATGACCTCTTGCAGGGTGCCCTTCAGATCGGTGATCGCTTTGGTGATCCGGTCTGCCACCTCAACCACCGGGTTCAGATCCACCACCTCAGTGTCATTGGCCCCCGCCAGAATGCCTTGGCTGGTCTCCAACAGCGGGCTGATCGCGGCAAAGGCATCCTCGGCCTGATCCGTGAAGGTTTCCAGCACATTGCTGACAGCCGTGAACTGATCCTCAAAGGACTGCGCAATACCCGCCAGCACGGAGGTCAGCGCTGAGGAAGCATTGAGATCCCATTCCAGATTTGCATCCAGCATAACCCGCGGCTCAAGCAGCCCGGTTTTCAGATCCACCGACAGGGGTGCCACCTTGACCGCGTTGGTCCGTGTGATCTTGCTGTTATGACCCATCTGAAATCTCCATGCTTCCGTGCCTAAAAACAGGCGTCACCCACTCACTCGGGACCGGTTAAAAACGTGCGTTCAAAGACAGCGACAGGCGCTGTTCTTCATCAATGTCTTGGCTGTTGATCGGCGCCGCCCAGGACAGGGACAAATCGCCATAGCGGCTTTGCCAATGCCCGGAGACACCAACGCTGCTGCGCCAGTGGCGGCTGTCATCGACACCTGAAATGCCGGGCAGATCCCATGTACTGCCGAAATCGTAAAACACGCCCAGCGCCACATCGTCTCGCCAGCCGGGGGTCAGAACCTCGGCGCTGCCGGTCAGATATTTGGTGCCGCCCAGCGCATCGCCGGTGCTGGTGTCGCGCGGTCCGGCACTGCCCGAGGCAAAGCCGCGTGGTGCTTTGCCGCCAAGGAAGGCGCGGTCGAGGATATGCACATAGCCGTCATCACCCGTACCACGCACCGCCCCGCCGCTAGCGCTGAGCCGCCAGACCGTTCGACCGGCCAGCGCCTGAGTGGTTTCGAAACTGGCATAGAGGTGCCGGCTGTCCCGCCGCCCCTGCTGCGCCACCGACAGCTTGCCGCCCAAATCCGCAGACGTGCCCGGCTGCAGCAGTTCGCGCCCACGCGCGCTGTCCCAATGCAGCCCCAGAGTCAGACCCGCCACTTCGCTTTCACCGCTATCCGCCGCGATGATCGGGGAAATGCCGCTGTCGAGGTCATCCAGCTCATCGCGCTGCCAGAACAGGCTACCCTGCCAGGACAGGGTCTGCCCCAAGGCCGCGCCAAACTGCAGCTCAAGCCCGATATGGCTTTCGCTATAGGGGCGGATATCCCAATCCGACAGCGCGCCGTTCACCTCAATGGCGGCCCAGCTGTCCGCGCCCAACGCGCTCTGCCCCAGATCCCAGGTCTTGGTGATGCTGGCCCGGCTGCCCTGACCTTCGTCACCCAGACGATGTTCCAGGTCCACATCCACGCCACTGCCGGCGATATCTTCGCCGGAAAGGCTGATATCAGCGGTGGAGCCGTAAAGCGTGGAATGGCTGACCCCAACGGTCAGCTGCCCGTTGCCCGCCTGCTGCGCCATGGCCTGCGGCGCCATCAATGTGGTGGCTGCCAACAGCAGGCCCAAAGGCACGGTTTGGTTTGTCATTTGCAACTTCATCACTCCTGCACCCGTGCCGCAGCCAGATCGATCTGGCATTTGCTGCCGGGCAACACGCTGTCGGCTGACAGCAAAAAGAAAACGCTGATGGTGTTTGAGGCCAGGTCAGCAACCGGCGAAATGTAATCAAGGCTGAGGCTGTGCTGTGCCACGGGGGTGCCGATCGCCGCGTCAAAGCGATCCTGCGCGGCAAAGCTGCTGATCAGGGCCGAGGGCACAAAGGCCTCAACCCGCAGCGGCTGGTTCACATAAAGGGTCGCCACAGGCTCCTGCCCTGCGGCCTCACCGGGATCGATCAGGTTTTCGCCAACCACACCCGCGACCGGGCTGCGCAGCTGCATCGAGTCGAGGATCGTTTTGGTCCGCTCAACCTCCAACGCGGCCAGCGCCAGTGCCTGCTCAACCTGTGTGATCTCCGCCTCAGCCAGGGCCAGATCCAGCACCGCCGCATCGTGCTGCGATACCGAAACCGCACGCTGCGCGCTGGCCTTGGCCAACCGCGCCTCTTTGATGGCCAGCCCATCGCGGCGCACCTTGGCAGCGTTCAACTCGGTCAGATCCGCCGCCCGTGCCTTGGCCACGTTCAACTCGGCCTCAAGGATGGTGGTATCCAGCTCAACCAGCAGATCGCCGACCTTCACCTGATCACCGGGGCGTACATGCACCTTGGCAACCGTGCCCTGCGAGGGCGCGGCCAGTTCGACAACGCGCAGCGGTTTGACGGTGCAGTTGATCTGCCGCAATGCAGGCGCCGCTGCACCTGCGCGCGCGGCAAACTCTTCTTTCGACAGCACAGGCTGATTGGCGATCACCTGATCCGGACCAAAAGCAATCATTGCGGTCAGCGATAGGGCCAACAGCCCCCGGGGCGCCCGCATCCTCACAGCTCAGCCTTGCTGAGATCTGCCCCCGCCAAATACTGCAGACGCGCCCAAGCCCGGATATATTCCACCTGATAGTAGGCCACCCGTTCCCGCGTCACCGCATAGCGCAACTCCCGCGCGGCCACGGCGATCTCAGCTGACTGGCCATTGTCAAACCGCAGCTTTTCCGTCCGGAACGCCCGCGCGGCTGCGCTGGAGGCACGGGTCGATTGCGACAGTGCCTTTCGCAGCTCACCCATGCGCTGATGGGTGGCGCGAATGTTGGTTTCCAACTCACGCTGACGGGCATGGTAATCCAGCGTCGCCGCCCGCGCCTGCACAGTGGCTGGCAGCATCGCATAGCCTTCACCTGCTGCGTTAAACAACGGGATGGTCAGGCTGATGCCCATGGTGGTGTCCTCGGTCAGTGAGCCACCGCCAAACCGGCTGTCTGCGCGATCTTCCTGCTTCATGGAGGCATAGGCCATCAACACAGGCGAGAAATCATCGGCAATCGCGGTGCGCCGCTCCAGCTCCGCGCCAACAGCTGTCAGCGCCGCCGCCATCATCAGCGGGTTTTCTTTCAGACCCAGCGCCACGGCGTCATCCGCGCTCATCTTCCGCTCCGCCCCAACAAGGCCCCGAGGCATGGTGATGCGCGGCACCTCATCAATCCGCTGGCCCGTAAGACGCGCCAGCGTGCCCAGCGCTTCGGCATATTCGGCGGCGGCCATGGCCTCTTCAGCGGCCAACGTCGAACGCTCTGAACTGAGGGAGGCTGATTTCACCAGATCGCCCAGACCGGTTTCATCCAGCACATCCTGACTGTCGATCTGACGCGACATCAGCGCCATACGACGGCGCAGCAGTTGCGAGCGGGTGCGGGCCTGCGAGGCCACCAGATACGTATCCAGCACCTCATAAGACACATCGCGCACCGTGCGGATATATTCCACCTCCGACAGTGAGCGCGCATTGCCCGCGTGCTGAATGCCAAAGATCCGCGCCAAATCAAAGATCGGCTGCTCCAGACGCAGCTGCATCGACTGCACCGGATATTCCGCCTCACCCAGCTGGAACACTTCGTTGTCACTGTCGATCACGCTTTGCTGGATATTGCTGTGATCCAGCACAAAACGGACCTGCGGCAGGTAGCCAAAGATGGCGTTCATCCGCTGCGCATCGGCCAGGTTGATGTTCTGTGCTGCCGCCCCGATCCGCGGGTTTCTGTCCAGTGCCGCCGCAACAAGGGTCGCCAGATCCGCGCCTTCTTCCTGACCGAGGTCAGCAAACTGCCCCTCAAGGTCCCCGTTCTTCTGGCCCCGCGCCAGTGTCTTGGCCAGACGTTTGTCCAGTTTTTCACCGGCCTTTTGATCCAGACCCGCATCGCGCAAGGCCGCCAGCCGCTCTGGCGTGGCCTTGCTGGTTGAGTTTGCACAGCCCGATAGCGTCAGCGCAGCCACAACGGCGCCCAGCAAAAACTGTTGCTTCATGAATTCTGCCCCCTGGCCTGCCTCTGGCCTTGATTTCCCTTAGGTAAACCGCGCGAGTAGGCGCTGTGTCGACCACTTGAATTTGTATTTACCTGTACTTTCGTGCAGGTTTTTCTTTGTTCTAGGGGAGGGAACTAGCGCAATCAACCTAAATAGGTTGCCTTGCAGCAATTACTTTTAGGCTTCTGTGACCTGATGAACACAACCACACGGCTCAGCGGCTTTTGCAATCCTATGCACTGGGCTACGCCAGCAATCTAGCGCAAACCGCGTGCCAAATTCAGGCCGTAGAAACCACAGAATCAAAGGTTTTTGGAAGTGCCCCGGCGCGACGCGCAATGAAGGAGCCCCCAAAAGAAATGGCCCGCCAGTGGCGGGCCATTCAGGGAGGCTTCGGTTCTTAGTCGTACAGCACCGCAGCAACCTTCGGATCGTCGATGTTGCTGGCATCATAGTAGTAGAAGCCGGTGTCGATCAGCGCCGGCACAGTTTCACCTTTCTGCGCCATCACCGCTGCCTTCACGGTTTCATAGCCGATGCCCACCGGGTTCTGGGTGATCGCGCCCGCCATAAGACCGCTGCGGATCGCATCCTTCTGTGCCTTACCGCTGTCATAGCCGATGACGACCAGATCTTTGGTGCCCAGTTCCTGCACACCGTTCACCACGCCGATGGCCGAGCCTTCGTTGGTGCCGAAGATACCGTCCAGATCCGGGTTGGCGGTCAGGATGGCTTTGGTCACTTCGGTGGATTTCAGGTGGTCGCCCTGACCATACTGAACAGTCACAACCTCAATATCGGGGTACTTCGCCTCGATCTGGTTCACAAAACCATCGCGACGGTCGATGCCGGTGCGGCTGGTCTGGTCGTGGGCCACAACGGCAACCTTGCCTTTGCCGCCAATCAGCTCGGCCATCTTGTCAGCCGCCATGCCGGCCGCCAGCGCGTTGTCGGTGGTGGCAGTGGCCAGCGGGATGTCACTGTCAACGCCGCTGTCGAAAGCGATCACAGGGATACCCGCCTCATTGGCCTGACGCAGCAGCGGAATAGCGGCCTGACTGTCCAGCGCGGCAAAACCAATTGCGGCTGGTTTGTTGGCCAGCGCGGCGGCCAGCATATCGATCTGACGGTCCACCATGGTTTCATTGTCCGGGCCTTCGAAGGTGATGCGCACACCATACTCTTCGGCGGCCTGCTCAGCACCGGATTTCACCGCCTGCCAGAACTGATGCTGGAACCCCTTGGAGACCAGCGGGATATACAGCTCATCTGCGGCCGATGCCATTGAGGCAGGGGCGGTCAGGGCTGCGGCGCTCAGGGCACCCAGGATAAAACGACGTGTAAGCATGTGTAACTCCTCCGATTAATGTCACGTTGTCGTTGGTTGGTTGGGGTGGGTCAGGGATCCCACCCCACGGGCCTCAGCCCGATTTCTTGCGCCGCACCATGTCGGCATAAACCGCCAGAATGATGATCGCGCCGGTCACTACGGTCTGCCATTCCTGCGCCACCGACAGGACGCGCAGGCCATTGGTCAGAACCGCCATGATCAGGGCGCCGATGATGGTGCCAAGGATGGTGCCGCGGCCGCCCGACAGTGAGGTGCCACCGATCACAACCGCTGCGATCGCTTCCAGCTCATAGCCCAGACCCAATGCGGGTTGCGCCGAGTTCAGACGCGAGGCGATCAGGATACCGCCGATGCCGCAAATGCCACCGGCCAGCGCGTAGATGCGCATTTTCCACGCATCAGTGTTCACACCGGACAGGCGCACGGCCTCTTCATTGGAGCCAAGGGCAAAAGTGTAGCGGCCCAGCACGGTACGGCTGAGGATATAGGCGGCTGCGATGGCCACCAGGAACAGGATCAGCACACCGTTCGGGATCGGCAGCGCCGGAATGACTTCCCCGATCAGCGACCCGCGCGAGATTTGGTCAAACCCCGGCGTGTCGTTGAAATAGATCGGCCGGGTGCCGGAAATAACCAGCGACAGGCCTTTCAGGATCAGCATCATGCCAAGGGTGGCAATAAACGGCGGGATCTTCATCTTGGCCACAAAGGTGCCCGAGGCCAGGCCGCAAAGCGCGCCTGCACCAATCGCCGCCGCAACACCCAGCAGCAGCGGCATGCCCATGTAGGTCAGCACGACACCGGCGATCACCGCACAGAAGGTCATCAGCGTGCCCACCGACAGATCGATGCCACCGGTGATGATCACCAGTGTCGCCGCAACAGCCAACACCCCGTTGACCGAGGTCGCCTGCAGGATCGCGATCATGTTTGAGGTCTGCATGAAGTTCGGCGAAGCAATCGAGAAACCGATCAGCAAGGCGATCAAACTGGCGAAGGCCAATAGCTTCTGATAGGCGCCACTGTCGCCCAGATTGGCCAGTGCGGATTTTTCTTTCACGTCAGATACGGTGCTCATTAGACTGTCTCCGCTACACGCATGGCGGCATCCCGTTGGGTAGCCAGCTGCATGATGTCTTCTTGGGTTGTTTCTTTGCCGCCAGGCAGGATGCCGGTCAGACGGCCCTCACACATCACCGCAATGCGGTGACTGAGGCGCATGATTTCGGGCAACTCAGATGAGATGACGATGATCGTCTTGCCCTCTGATGCCAGCTCTTCCAGCAGTTTGTAGATTTCCGATTTCGCCCCGATGTCGATGCCACGGGTCGGCTCATCAAAGATCAGGATGTCACAGTCGCGTAGCAGCCATTTGGCGATCACCACCTTCTGCTGATTGCCACCTGAGAGCAGCCGCACTTCCTGACTGTCCGACGGGGTGCGGATGCCAAGCTGATGGATGAAGAACTTGGCGGTGTCCGCCATCTTATCCTCGTTCAGCACCCCCTGACGTGAGGCAAACAGATCCAGCGAGGACAGCGCGATGTTGTCCCGCACATTCATGCCTGTCGCCAGGCCGAAGTGTTTGCGATCCTCTGACAGGTAGCCGATCCCGGCCTTCACCGCGTCGCTGGGCGATTGAATATCAACCTTCGCGCCATGCACCTCAATGACACCGGCATCACGACGGTCCGCCCCGAAGATGGCGCGCGCCACCTCCGTCCGGCCTGCGCCCATGAGACCGGCAAAACCCAGGATCTCGCCGCGCTGCACAGCGAAGCTGACATCTTTGATCTCTTTACCGCGGCTTAGCCCCTGAACCTTCAGCGACACCTCAGCGTCGCCCAGATCAGGCACCTCCAGCGGCTTTTCATTGACTTCGCGGCCCACCATCATCGCGATGATCTGACTGATCGGCGTCTCCGCCGCACCAACTGTGCCCACATATTCGCCATCCCGCATCACGGTGACCCGATCCGCGATCTGTTTCAGCTCATCCATCTTGTGGCTGATGTAAACAATGCCCACACCTTCGGATTTCAGGCGGCGAATGATGGCAAACAGCTCAGCAATCTCAGCATCGTTCAGCGCCGCCGTCGGCTCATCCATGATCAGCACCTTGGAGCGGAACGACAGCGCCTTGGCGATCTCGACCATCTGCTGCTTGGCGATTGTCAGCGACCCAACCAGCACCTTGGGATCAAGGTTCAGGTTCATCGAGGCAAAGATCTCGGCCGTTTTGGCATTCAGCGCCGCCTCATCCAGCCGGCCAAAGCTTTTTCGCGGCTCGCGGCCGATGAAAATGTTCTGCGCGGCAGTCAGATCGTTCATCAGGCTCAACTCCTGATGAATGATGCCGATGCCCAGATCCTGAGCTTCCCCCGGTGTTGTCGGATTGACGCTTTGCCCTGCGATGATCAGATCACCACCGTCGCGTTGATAAATCCCCGAAAGGATCTTCATCAGCGTGGACTTGCCCGCACCATTTTCCCCCATCAGAGCATGTACCTCGCCAGGGGCGATATCGAACTGCACGCTTTTGAGCGCGTGCACGCCGGGGAAATACTTTTCAATCCCCGTCATCTCGACCAGCTTAGACATGTCTCCTCCCTTCTTTCTTTATTCTTCCGTTTCGGTTCGGCGGCGTTACATCACCGCGCCAATTTGCCAGGGCACGAATTCCACGCCCCCGAATCCCAGCTCCTCACTTTTGGTTTTCTCCCCCGAGGCCACGCGGATCAGCAGCTCGAAAAGCTCCTCACCCTTCGCCTCAACGCTGATCCCGTCGGTCACGATGTCCCCGCAGTTCAGGTCCATGTCCTCAGACAGGCGGGCGTACATTTCAGAATTGGTGGACAGCTTGATGCAGGGTGTCGGCTGATAGCCCGAGACCGAGCCGCGCCCGGTGGTAAAGACAATCAGGTTCGCCCCCGAGGCCACCTGACCGGTCACCGAACAGGGGTCAAAGCCGGGGCTATCCATGAAGACAAAGCCCTTGCGGTCAATCTTCTCCGCAAACTTGTAGACCCCGCTCAACGGCGCCATGCCGCCCTTGGCCACAGCCCCCAGCGATTTCTCAAGGATGGTGGTCAACCCGCCGCGCTTGTTGCCGGGGCTTGGGTTGTTGTCCATCTCGCCGCCGTTGCGGGCACAGTAATCTTCCCACCAGACCACGCGTTCGATCAGTTTTTCACCGATCTCGGCATTTTCGGCGCGGCGGGTCAGAAGGTGTTCGGCGCCGTAGATTTCAGATGTTTCCGACAGGATCGTGGTGCCACCGCGGCGCACCAGCAGATCCGAGGCATAGCCCAGCGCCGGGTTCGCCGTGATGCCGGAATAGCCATCCGAGCCACCACATTGCATCCCGACTGTGATTTCGCTGACCGGGGCCGGGGTGCGTTCGGCTTTGTTGGCCTCGACAAGGATACCCTGCAGCTGCTCCAGCCCACGTTCGATCGTGCGGCGGGTGCCACCTTCGTTCTGGATCGTCATATAGCGCAGGATCCCGTCTGGGCGGATGGGCTGACCGCCCACCAGATCCTGCAGCTGCATCACTTCGCAGCCCAGCCCGACCAGCAGAATGCCGCCAAAATTGGGATGCTGCGCGTAGCCCGACAGGGTGCGGAACAGGGTTTCATAACCCTCATTCACGCCCGACATGCCACAGCCGGTGCCATGCACGATCGGCACAATCCCGTCGATGTTTGGAAATTGCTCCAGCAGCCCCGCAAGCTCCGCAGCCTCTGTGATGAACCGCGCGACTGACCCCGAACAATTCACCGTGGTGACAATGCCCACATAGTTGCGGGTGCCCACCCGACCGTCGGCACGGTGATACCCCATGAACGTCCGGCCATCGGTGATCGGCTCCAACGGCACGGCGGCGCTGGCGTGGGCGTAATCCTGTTTGTGATCCCCCATGCCCAGATTGTCGCTGTGGACATGGGCGCCGGGCATAATGTCACTTTTGGCCTGACCGATAATCTGGCCGTAGCGCACCACATTTTCACCCGATGCGATCGGCTGCGAGGCGATTTTGTGTCCCCGTGGAACAGGGCTTTGGGTGGTGCAATCATAGCCCACCAATTCTGCATTCGCCGGCAGGTCTTGCAGGGCGATGACCACGTTGTCCTGCGGATTCAGCCGCAGAACCTTGCGATCCGAATCCCCACCAACACCCTGTAATTTATTATCTTTTTCCAAGTTCAGCATTATTTTCTCTCTTACCGACCCTTTTTGGCTAAACCGTCAACACACCACTTGTCAACTAACATGTTAGCATGATAGTAATATCAGTATGGATAATACGAACGACATTGATGCAGCCTTGCTTGCTGATATTTCCACCCTCGAAGGCTCCTTGGCCCAGCGGGTGTATCAAGCAATGAAAGAGGCCATTCTGGCGCTGGACTTCCCGCCCGGCGCCAATGTGAGAAAGGCACCGATCTGCGAGAAACTTGGTGTTTCCCGCGCCCCGGTGACCGAAGCCATAGCCCGTCTGGCCAATGACGGGCTGGTTGATGTGGTGCCCCAGTCCGGCACCCATGTGTCCTATTTTTCGATGGACGAGATTCGCGAAGGTGTATTCCTGCGCGAAGCGCTGGAAGTGGCCACAATTGCCAAGGTGGCCCGCGACATCACCGAGGATCAGCTGAAAAAACTCAGCCGCAACATGCGTCTGCAGGAACTGCTGGTCGAAGATGATGACATCACCGGCTTCTATCAGGCGGATGAGGAATTTCACCAGATGCTGATGGAGTTCACCGGCTTCCAACGGCTGCCGGATGTGGCGCAGACCGTGTCATTGCAGGTGACCCGTGCCCGTCTACTGCTGCTGCCAACGCCCGGCCGTGTGGCCGAAACGCTGGAAGAGCACCGCGGGCTGTTCAACGCCATTCGCGACCGTGACGAACAGGCGGCGCAGCGTGAAATGCAGCGCCATATCGGCCAGTTGCTGCCGCGTATCGCGGCCCTTCAAGCCGACAAACCAGAGCTGTTTCAGAAGCATTAAGACCATCGAGACCTGACATGAGCACATCCAAACTGCGACTTTTGAACCAGCGCACTTCGCGCCCTGTCCCATTGACGCAGTTGGGATTTGGCGGCGCCCCATTGGGCAACCTCTACCGCAAGGTCGAAGAGCAGGACGCGCAAGCAGCCCTACAAGCGGCCTATGACTGCGGCGCCCGTTTCTTTGACACCGCGCCGCAATACGGGCTGGGCCGATCCGAGATGCGATTTGCCACCGCCCTGCAGCGGTTTGGCCGTGAAAACATCCAGCTTTCGACCAAAGTGGGTCGGTTGCTGCTGGATTGCGCACCGCATGAGGTCACCCCCGAAGCCTTTGTCGACGTGCCGCAGAAACGGATCGTCTTTGATTACAGCTATGACGGGGTGATGCGTTCCTATGAGGAAAGCAAAGCGCGCCTTGGCGTGGATGCGGTGGATATCCTGCTGGTGCATGATGTCTGCGCCTTCAGTCAGGGCAGTCAGGAGGCCTCGGACGCGAAGGTGCGCGAGCTGTTTGATGGCGGCGGCTACCGCGCCCTGAGCGAACTGCGCGATGCAGGCGAGGTGGCGGCCATTGGCGCTGGTGTCAACGAATGGCAGGTCTGCGAACGCCTGCTGGGCCTTGGGGATTTTGACGGCTTTCTGCTGGCCGGGCGCTACACCCTGCTGGAGCAAGAAGCGCTCGACAGCTTCCTGCCGCTTTGTGAAAAACGCGACGTTGGGATCATTCTGGGTGGGCCCTACAACTCGGGCATATTGGCCACCGGCGCGGTGCCGGGGGCCAAGTATAACTATGCTGATGCCCCGCCAGACATCATGGAAAGTGTCCGCCGGATTGAGGCGGTCTGCGCCGCACATGACACCCCGCTGATCGCGGCTGCGCTGCAATTTGTGCTGGGCCATCCCTGTATCAAAACCGTGGTGCCCGGTGCCGTCTCCGCCGCCGAGGTGCAGGCCAACGCGGCGCTGATGGAACGTCAGATCCCCGCCGCCCTATGGCAGGATCTGCGGGCCGAAGGGCTGATCCGCCCCGATGCCCCCCTACCGTCGGAGTTGACCGATGCTGCGTAACATCGACCCGATCCTCTCCCCCGACCTGCTGAAAATCCTGCGCGCGATGGGCCATGGCGATGAGATCGTGATCGCCGATGCCAACTTCCCCGCCAGCAGCCTTGGCCCCGCCTGTATCCGCGCGGATGGATCCAGCGCCAGTGAGATGCTGCGCGCTGTGCTGCAGGTCATGCCGCTGGACCGCTACGTATCGGATCCCGCCCTGACCATGCAGGTCGTTGACGCCCCGGATGAGGTGCCCGCCGCGGTGGCGGATTTCAACACCATCATCAATGAGGTTGCCGACAACCCTGTGCCGACCCAAAGCCTTGAGCGTTTTGCCTTCTACGATCGCGCCGCAACGGCCTATGCGGTTGTGCAGACGGGCGAGACCCGGCTTTACGGCAATATCATCCTGAAAAAGGGTGTGATCGGATGAGGCTGGACGCACATCAGCATTTCTGGGCGCTGGCCCGCGGCGACTATGGCTGGCTGACACCCGAACTGGCGCCGATCTACAGGGATTTCCTGCCCGATGACCTGTCGCCGATCCTCAGCAAATGGAACATCGACGGCACTGTACTCGTTCAGGCCGCGCCGACGGTTGCCGAAACCCGCTTCATGCTGGACCTTGCCCGTCAAACCCCCTTTATCAAAGGGGTTGTCGGCTGGATCGACTTCGATGCAGCAGACGCCGTCGATCAGCTCAATCAACTTGCGCAGGATCAGTATCTGCTGGGCATTCGCCCGATGATCCAGGACATCCCGGATGTGGATTGGATGCTGAACCCTCAGTTCACCCCGGTGTTTGAGGCGATCATCCACCACGATCTGGTCTTTGACGCCCTCACCCTGCCGCAGCACCTGACCGCACTGCACCAGCTGGCGCAACGCCACCCGGAGATGCGGATTGTCATCGATCACGGCGCCAAGCCGCTGATTACGCAAGGGGAGATCAAAGAGTGGGCGGCAGACATGACCGCGCTTGCCGCCCTGAAAAACATCCACTGCAAACTCTCCGGTCTGGTGACCGAAGCCGGCACGCCTTGGGCCCTCAATGATCTGGAACCCTACGTGCAACACCTGTTGCAGGCCTTCGGCCCGCGCCGGTTGATCTGGGGCAGTGACTGGCCAGTCTGCACCCTTGCTGCCAGCTATGACACCTGGATGGACACCAGTGAGGCCTTGCTGGCCGACCTGTCCGCCGAAGATCGCGCCGCCATCTTTGGCCTCAATGCCATGACGACCTACAACATCAGGACCTGACCCCATGCAAGCACTGAACCTTGATCCCAACGGCCTCTGGCTGGGTCGAATTGAGCGCCCCGGTGTTGGCCCCTGCGTTGTGACCCTGCGCGAGGGTGTGGTGACGGATATCACCAGCAAATCCGCCCCAACCGTGCGCGACATTCTGGAAATGGACGATGCCATCAGCTACCTGCGCAACGCCCCGGGCAAAGCGGTGGCGCCGCATGATGGGCAATTTGCATGGCTGGCGCCCTGCGACCTGCAGGCGGTGAAGGCCTGCGGCGTCACCTTCGCAGGCTCCATGGTGGAACGGGTGATCGAAGAACAGGCCGCAGGCGATCCCGCCAAGGCAGGCGCCATCCGTGGCCGCATCGGCGCCCGGATCGGTGACAGCCTGTCCAACATCACCCCCGGCTCGGCCGAGGCAGAGGCCGTGAAACAGGCCCTGATCGAAGAAGGCCTGTGGTCGCAATATCTTGAGGTTGGCATCGGCCCCGACGCCGAGGTGTTTTCCAAGGCGCAGGTCCTCTCCTCTGTCGGAGCAGGGGCCGAGGTTGGGCTGCACCCAATCTCCACCTGGAACAACCCCGAGCCTGAAGTGGTGCTGGCCGTCACCTCAAAGGGCATGATCAAAGGCGCCACCTTGGGCAATGACGTGAACCTGCGCGATGTTGAGGGGCGTTCAGCCCTGTTGCTCAGCAAGGCCAAAGACAACAATGCCTCCTGCGCGATCGGCCCGATGATCCGCCTGTTTGATGACAGTTTCACGCTGAACGATGTGCGCAGTGCCGAACTGACGCTGACGGTCACCGGCGAAGATGGTTTTGTGCTGAACGGTCATTCCTCAATGGCGCAGATCAGCCGCGATCCTGCCGATCTGGTGCGCCAGACCATTGGCCGCCACCACCAGTATCCCGATGGGTTGATGCTGTTCCTCGGTACGCTTTTCGCGCCGACCCAGGACCGTGACACCAAGGGTGGCGGCTTCACCCACAAGCTAGGGGATGTGGTGACCATCGCAAATCCAAAACTCGGCAGCCTGACCAATACGGTCCGCCTGTCCACCGAATGCCCTGAATGGACCTTTGGGGCCTCTCACCTGATGCGCAATCTGGCCGCCCGCGGCCTTCTGTGAGGAAACAGACTATGTTGACCGGAAAACACCTGATCGCTGGAGAATGGGTCAGCGGCGAGACCACGTTTTCGTCCGAAACCGCCCATGGCCCCAGCCATGCGTTCGCCGCCGGCACCCCGCAGCATGTGGATGCCGCGGTTGAGGCCGCTGAAGACGCCTTCATCAGCTTCGGCTGGTCCAGCCGTCTCGATCGCGCAACCCTCTTGCGCCGCATCGCGGATGAGATTGACGCCCGTGGCGACCAGATCACTGAGGTGGGCACACAGGAAACCGGCCTGCCCGCCGCCCGGCTGGAGGGCGAGCGGGGCCGCACCACCGGTCAGCTGCGCCTTTTCGCCGATCATATCGAACAGGGCGATTACCTTGACCGCCGTCATGATGACGCCCTGCCCGATCGCGCGCCGCTGCCCCGCCCGGAGTTGCGCATGATCCAGCGCCCGCTGGGCCCGGTTGCGGTCTTTGGCGCCTCAAACTTCCCGCTGGCCTTTTCCACCGCGGGCGGTGACACCGCCGCCGCGCTGGCCGCAGGCTGCCCCGTGGTTGTCAAAGGCCACTCCGCCCATCCCGGCACGGGTGAGATTGTAGCCCAAGCCATTGATGCGGCGATCAAGGCGCTGGATCTGCATCCCGGCATCTTCTCTCTGGTTCAGGGGGGCAAGCGTGATGTTGGCACCCGGCTGGTGCAGCACCCGCTGATCCGCGCTGTGGGCTTCACCGGCTCCCTTGGCGGTGGCCGCGCGCTGTTTGACCTCTGCGCCCAACGGGATGAGCCGATCCCTTTCTTTGGCGAATTGGGCTCGGTCAATCCGATGTTCCTGCTGCCTGACGCTATGGCCAACCGGGCCGAAGCGCTTGGTGCAGGCTGGGCGGCATCGCTTTCGATGGGGGTGGGGCAGTTCTGCACCAACCCCGGCATCGCGGTGGTTCTGGACAATGTGGATGCCACCACCTTCCAGCAGGCGGCCCTGACCGCACTTGGCGAAACTGACACGCAAACCATGCTGACTGCAGGGATTGCCGATGCCTACCGCGCGGGCACCGCACGCATTGAAAACAGCGACACGGTTGAGAAGCTGATGGGCCAGCCCTGCGCCGGGCGCGATGCGGCGCCCTACCTCTATGCGGTGTCTGCCGAGGATTGGCTGAACACCCCCCACCTGCAGGAAGAGGTGTTTGGCCCCCTTGGCATCATCGTACGCGCCAAGGACATCGCCCAGATGCGGGACATCGCCCGCCAGATTGAGGGCCAGTTGACCTGCACCCTGCATTATGACGCGGATGACAAAGCCAGCGCAGCGCAGCTGCTGCCGCTATTGGAACGCAAGGCGGGACGCATCCTTGCCAACGGCTTCCCCACCGGCGTGGAGGTCTGCGACTCTATGGTGCATGGCGGTCCCTACCCCGCATCGACCAATTTTGGCGCAACCTCGGTCGGCACCCTGTCGATCCGCCGGTTCCTGCGGCCTGTGTGTTACCAGAATATTGCAGCAGATCTGCTGCCAGAGGAGGTGTGATATGGGATCACGTTTGAAAGGCAAAACCGCGCTGATCACGGCGGCAGGCCAGGGCATTGGCCGCGCGACGGTGGAGTTGTTTGTGGCCGAAGGTGCGCAGGTGATTGCCAGCGACATTAATGAGGGATCGCTGGCCGAACTGGCCGCAATCGACGGCGTCACCGCGCTGAAGCTGGACGTGACCGACGCCGACGCGGTTGCCAAAGCCGCGGCCGATCTGCCGCCGCTGGATGTGCTGTTCAACTGCGCCGGATATGTTGCAGGCGGCACCATTTTGGACTGTGACGAGAAAGACTGGGATTTCAGCTTCGACCTGAACGTCAAGGCCATGTACCGGCTGATCCAGTTGACCCTGCCCGCGATGCTGGACAATGGCGGCGGCTCGATTATCAACATGTCTTCGGTTGCCTCCTCGCTCAAGGGGGTGCCAAACCGCTTTGCCTATTGCGCCTCCAAGGGGGCTGTCATCGGGCTGACCAAATCGGTCGCCGCGGATTACGTGACCCGCGGCATCCGCTGCAACGCGATCTGCCCCGGCACCGTTGACAGCCCGTCAATGCATGACCGGCTGCGGGCCACAGGCAACTACGAACAGGCGCTGAAGGATTTCATCGCCCGCCAACCCATGGGCCGCATCGGCACCGCCGAGGAAATCGCCGCGCTGGCGCTTTACCTTGCCTGCGATGACAGTGCCTTCACCACAGGACAAACCCACGCCATCGACGGCGGCTGGTCTGTATAAGATTTAGGGAGAACAAGAGATGAAACTGCTGCGATATGGCGCCCCGGGCGCAGAAAAACCCGGCCTGCTGGATCAGGACGGCGCCCTACGCGATCTGTCCGGTGTGATCAGCGATGTGGCTGGCGAAGCGTTGAGCGATGAGAACCTCGCCAAACTGCGGGATCTGGACCCCGCCACCCTGCCGCTGGTTGACGGCGATCCACGCCTTGGCCCCTGCGTGGGTCAGGTGGGCAAGTTTATTTGCATCGGCCTCAACTACGCCGACCACGCCGCAGAAAGCGGCATGGCACTGCCTGAGGAACCGGTGATTTTCTTCAAAGCCACCTCGGCGATCTGCGGCCCCAATGATGACGTTGAAATCCCCCGCACCTCGGTCAAATCCGACTGGGAGGTGGAGCTGGGTGTAGTAATCGGCAAACACACCAAATACGTCAGCAAAGAGGACGCGCTGGACCATGTCGCGGGCTACTGCGTGGTCAATGACCTGTCTGAACGGGACTTCCAGCTGCATCGCTCCGGCCAGTGGGTGAAAGGCAAAAGCTGTGACACCTTCGGCCCTATCGGCCCCTGGCTGGTGACCCGGGATGAGGTGGCCGATCCGCAGGATCTAGCGATGTATCTGGAGGTCAACGGCCACCGCTATCAGGATGGCTCGACCCAGACGATGCACTTTGACGTGGCGACCGTGATTTCGCATCTCAGCCAGTTCATGTCTCTGCAGCCAGGCGATGTGATCTCCACCGGTACGCCCCCGGGCGTGGGCATGGGCCAGAAACCCGAAACATACCTGAAACCCGGTGACAAAATGGAACTGGGCATCGCAGGCCTCGGCGTGCAGAAACAGAAGGTCGTCGCGGGCTGACACCCAGCCACACGCGCAATCCAAGGGCGTCAGAGCAATCTGGCGCCCTTTTGCTATTTGTCACCCATCCCCGTCGAGGTGGAAATATTTGATTTTGCCGCTACCATTCGCTCGGGCGACTGAGGCATCGCCATTTTTCAGATGCCATTTGCAGCGCTCAAGACGATCCAATTCCCAAGACCCAAAATACTCAAATAGACACCATTCAAGGAATACCGAAATGCCCTATTCCCAAGTAAAGTCTCTATGTATTTGTTCTGCCTTGGTTTTTGCAGCCTCTACAGCTCAGGCCAGTGATCCGCTGCAGGTGGCAGGCTCCTCCACAGTGTACCCCTACGCCGCAATGTCCGCGGACGCCTTTGTTGAAAACCACGATTTTGCCTACCCCGAAGTCGAAGCCGGCGGTTCCTCCACCGGGCTCAGGATGTTCTGTGAAGGCACCGGCGCCGACACATTGGACATCGCGCTTGCCTCGCGCCGGATCAAGGCCAGCGAAGTTTCAGGCTGCGCCAGCAATGGCGTGAACGACATCATTGAGGTGCGCATCGGCTATGACGGTCTGGTCTTTGCAAACAGCGCCGACAACGCAGCCTTCTCCTTTGTGCCAGCAGATTGGTACAACGCCCTTGCCGCGCAGGTTGTCATCAACGGCCAACTTACCGCCAATACAGCCAGCCGCTGGTCTGAGGTCAACGCCACCCTCCCCGATGTTGAGATTGTCACCTACATCCCCTCATCCGTACACGGCACCCGCGAAGTTTTTGACTTGAAGATGCTGCTGGAGGGCTGCAAAGCCACTGGCGCATATGAAGCCTTCATGACGCAAAACGGCGGCGACCGGAAAGCGGCGAGCGCCTCCTGCATGTCCCTGCGTGACGGCGGTTTTGCCCAGGAACAAGAAGGCGGCGCCTCGGAAATCCTCGACCGCATTCGTGGCTCACAAAGTGCCATCGGGGTGGTCAGCCTGGGGTTCTATGAAACCAATGCCAGCGCGCTGCAGGCCAGCCTGATCAACGGTGTCAAAGCAACCGCCGACAACATCGCCAGCGGCACCTATCCCGTGTCGCGGCCGCTGTTCATGTATGTCAAACAGGCCAACATCGAAGTGACGCCCGGCATCAAAGAATATGTGCTGACGGTGCTGTCTGATGAAATGTCCGGCCCGGATGGTTTCCTGACCCTGTTCGGCCTTGTCTCTGACCCCGAACTGCAAAAGACCCGCGAAAAGGTCATCAACGAAGAGCGCCTCGGCGCCGAAGGCTAAAACAACCGGGATCAGGCAACGCGCCAGAACGGATGGCCATCAAGACCCGCCTGATCCCATTCCAAAACCCCCTGAAAATCCTGAACCCTAAGGGGCAATCCGGCCATCGCAGTCGCAAATCCGCGCTGGCGACCCTGGCAGGATTCGAACCTGCAACCTGCCCCTTAGGAGGGGGCTGCTCTATCCAGTTGAGCCACAGGGCCACGCCCGGACGTCTTAGCTGGTGACGGTGGCTTGAACAAGCCCGTGGGTTCGCGCTAACAATGAAGAAACCTTGTTTATTCAGGATGGTGCGATTGAGCCGGAACGATAACCGCCCCCTCACCCTGCGTGATGTCTCGGAAGCATCAGGCGTTTCGGAAATGACCGTCAGCCGGGTGTTGCGCAACCGCAGCGACGTCAGCCAAGCCACCCGTGAAAAGGTGCTGCAGGCCGCCAAACAGCTGGGCTATGTCCCTAATAAGATCGCCGGTGCCCTTGCCAGTCAGCGTGTGAATCTGGTGGGTGTGATCATCCCTTCCATGTCCAATATGGTGTTCCCTGAGGTGATGACCGGGATCAGCCGGGTGCTGGAAGATACCGATCTGCAACCCGTTGTGGGCATCACCGACTACATGCCTGAGAAAGAAGAGAAAGTCCTCTATGAGATGCTGTCATGGCGTCCTTCAGGGGTCATCATCGCCGGACTTGAGCATTCCGAAGCCTCGCGCGCCATGCTGCGGGCTGCGGGCATTCCTGTGGTTGAGATCATGGATGTGGACGGGGATCCGATCGACGCCATGGTCGGCATTTCCCACCGCCGCGCCGGGCAGCACATTGGTGAGGCCATTCTGGAAGCAGGCTACAAGCGCATTGGTTTCATGGGCACCAAGATGCCGCTGGACCACCGCGCCCGCAAACGGTTCGAAGGCATGACACAGGCGCTGGCCAAAGGCGGCGTTGAGGTTGCCGATCAGGAGTTCTACTCGGGCGGATCGGCCCTGGGCAAAGGCCGCGAAATGACCGCCGCCATGCTGGAACGCACCCCGGATCTGGATTTCCTCTACTACTCCAACGACATGATCGGCGCGGGTGGTCTGCTCTACCTGATGGAACAGGGTGTGGATGTCCCGGGCCAGATCGGTCTGGCCGGGTTCAACGGTGTTGAGCTGCTGCAGGGCTTGCCGAAACAGCTGGCGACAATGGATGCCTGCCGGGCCGAGATCGGGGCAAAAGCGGCCGAGATCATCGTGGAACGCACCGCCAACCCTGACGCCGAAATCGAAGATCATGTGGAGCTGACGCCAACGCTGAGCTTTGGTGACACGCTGCGCGGCAAGTGACACAGCTTAAGGGGCCTGCAGGCCCCTTTTTTACATCTGCCAACAGGGTCGATAGATGCACATTGAATTTGAATATGTCGCCATTTTTGTAATCGCCATGGCGGTTTTCCTGATCTCCACCTTTTGGGAACCACGCAAATATCGCCGCCGCCGCAAAAGCCTGCACCAGGATGCCAGCGGTGTCTGGATCTGGACGGAACTGGACGGCAGCGAAATGCGCTCAGACATCCACCCGGGCGAACCGGGAGGCGCCTGGGTCAACGACAGCAGCAGCGATGGCGGATTTGATGGTGGTGACAGCGGCGGCGGTGGTGGCGGCGACTAAGCCCGCTCAGACCATGCGGATCACATCCTTGTCCACCGCCAGCATATAGCCTTTGCGGGCGATGTTTTTCACCAGCAGTTCACTGACCATCTGATTGCCCAACGTGTCGCGCAGGCGCTTGATCCGGGTGGCGCCAGCGGCTTCTTCGCAGTCCGAGGAATCCTTGCCAGACACCATCGCTTCAATCTCAGCGCCTGACAGCAGATCTTCGTCCATCCGCGCCTCGGCCAGAACCGAAAGCGTTTCCATCGCCGCGGCGGTCAGCTTGAAGCCCATGTTGTTCAGGTAGACCGTGTTTTCATCCCGGCTGATCAACAGCGAGGACACTTGAATCCCCGCATGTTCGATCTGCGCCATGCGACGGTTCATCATCACCAGCATCACCAGAAAGACCAAAGCGGCGATCAGCATCGCAGTGGCAAAGACCAGCAGAACAAAGATCACCATCCGGTAGCTGGTCAGCGTATCGGCAAAGGCCGTGCCCGACTGCGCCAGGATCTCCAGCAGCTTGATGTCAGCGGCATTGGTCAGACCGTCATTTTCGACAAAGATCCGTTCGACCCGCATGTTGAACGCGTTCGCATCCGGCAGGGTCAAAAACAGAAAAACTGCCGCCAGAAGCAGCAGACAGACAATGGCAGAAATGCCGAAGGATACGATCCGGTTGCCGGATCGACGGGCGTCAGAAGCGGAGGAAGTAGGTTCCGGCACTCTCTTTCCTTTCTTGCAAACCGTCATCTCCAAACACCGACAGAACATTCAGCAGCGTCCAGCCGTCACGCGCCAAACGTGGTGTCAGCTCGGCCTTGGCTTCTTTCTTGGCGCAGGCACCGGTCAGTTCGGCGACGCCGTAATGCAGCTTCAGGGGATTGTCCTGCTTGGCCTTGTAATCGGCGTAGCAGGCGGCGCTGGCGCCCTGCGGTGCGGCGACCGCCAGAAGCGTCAGAGTGAGGGTTATGGCAAGGGTGTGTTTCATACCGCCAACATGCGCTGAAAGGGGGTGTTATTCAATAACCAAAGGGGTTTCCGCCCGGCGATATTCGATAACAGGGGGGTGTTATTGCCTGTCTCAAGGGGGGTGGCCCAAGTTGAATTCACAGCCCGAAACGGTGCAGCCAACGGCGCGACACATGAGCCGCCACAGCGCATCAGGGCACCTGAAATCAACGCGTAAACACTGTTAGGAACCCCATCATGTCCCGTAAGTTCATTGCCTCCGTCCTGGCCGCCGCCCTGACCATCACCTCAATCAGCGCCGCCCCCGCCCGCGCTGCCAGCGACGAAGATATCGCCAAGTTTCTTTTCGGCGCCACCGCGCTGGTGATCCTGGGCAAGGCGCTGTCTGACAACAACGACCGCCGCGACCGTGACGTCGTTCACACGCCACGCCCGAAACCGCGCAAGGTTCTGCCGCGCCGCTGCGTGACCCGCGCCACCACCGCACTGGGAAGCAACACCAAGGTGCTGCGCGCCAAATGCCTCAACCGCCATTACCAGCGCGCCGACCGCCTGCCCAACGCCTGCCGTCTGCCGATCTGGACCCAGAATGGCCGCAAGAAAGGCTACCTGGCCCGCTGCCTGCGTGATCGCGGCTACACCATCGCCCGCAACTGATCGGGCGTAACAGAGGGGACCGCGCAAGTGCCTTCCCTGCGGTCCCCTCACAGAGGTCCCTTGAACTGGGGCAAGAATCCGGGTTCACAGAACAGATGAGCAAAACAAAACTGATCCCGGACTTTTCCTTTGAGCAGCAGGCGCACGCGCAGGGTTACCTGCGCGTCGCTGGCGTTGATGAGGTTGGCCGTGGCCCGCTGGCGGGCCCGGTCACCGCCGCCGCCGTGGTGCTGGACCCGACCCGCATTCCCGATGGTCTGAACGATTCAAAACAGCTGAGCGCCAAACGCCGCGCCGCCCTGCTGGAGGAGGTGCTGCAACATGCCGATGTCTGCGTCGCCCATGCCAGCGTTGCCGAAATTGATGAACACAACATCTTGCGCGCCAGCCACATCGCCATGCTGCGCGCCGTGCAGGGGCTGAAACACCCCGCCGATTTCGCCCTGATTGACGGCAACATGGTGCCGCGTGGCCTCAACATTCCTGCCGAAACCGTGGTCAAAGGCGACGCCCGTTCAGTGTCAATCGCCGCCGCCTCCATCGCGGCAAAAATCGCACGTGATGAGATCATGCAACAGTTGGGGGCCGAATTTCCGGGTTACGGATGGGAAACAAACGCCGGGTATCCAACCGCGACACATAAGGCTGCGTTGACACAATTGGGGGTCACACCACACCATAGGCGATCCTTCAAACCGGTGCACAATATCTTGTATCAAGAGTGAAATGTAACGCGCTGATACAAAAAAGAAATTGACCCCGACTCGCAGATGACTCATCTTTAGGGCCAACCAAGAGCGCAAAAATGCGCCGGGTATTGAGGCAGAAAATGACGAGCACACACAAAAAGAAGGGCGCAGATGCGCTCCCTCTAAACACGATTCTTGAAGGTGACTGTATCGAAATGATGAACAGTCTGCCTGAGGCGTCTGTTGATCTGATCTTCGCAGATCCCCCCTACAACCTGCAGCTCAAAGGTGACCTGCACCGGCCCGACAACTCCAAGGTCGATGCGGTGGACGATCACTGGGATCAATTCTCCTCCTTTGCTGCTTATGACAAGTTTACGAAGGATTGGCTGGCGGCCGCCCGCCGCATCCTGAAGCCAAATGGCGCGATCTGGGTCATTGGTTCCTATCACAACGTCTTCCGCATGGGCGCTGAGTTGCAGAACCAGGGCTTCTGGATCCTCAACGATGTGGTCTGGCGCAAATCGAACCCGATGCCGAACTTCCGCGGCAAACGCCTGACCAACGCACATGAAACGCTGATCTGGGCCTCCAAAGCCGAAGGCGCCAAATACACCTTCAACTACGAAGCGCTGAAAGCCCTGAACGAAGGCATCCAGATGCGCTCGGACTGGGTGCTGCCGATCTGTAACGGCGGCGAACGTCTGAAGGATGAGAACGGCGAAAAAGCCCATCCCACCCAAAAACCCGAAAGCCTGCTGCATCGCGTGATCCTCGGCACCACCAACCCTGGTGATGTAATCCTTGATCCGTTCTTTGGCACCGGCACCACCGGTGCGGTCGCCAAGATGCTGGGCCGGGATTACATCGGCATCGAACGCGAAGAGGCCTACCGCAAAGTGGCCCGCAAACGTCTGGCCGCCGTGCGCCGCTTCGACAAAGAGGCCCTGCAGGTCTCCACCAGCAAACGCGCCCAGCCGCGTGTGCCCTTCGGCCAGCTGGTCGAACGTGGCTTCCTGCGCCCGGGCGATGAGCTCTACTCGCTGAACAAACGCCACAAGGCCAAGGTGCGTGCCGATGGCACCATCGTCGGCGGTGAGGTCAAAGGCTCGATCCATCAGGTCGGCGCCGCGCTGGAAGGCGCGCCCAGCTGCAACGGCTGGACCTACTGGTGCATCAAGCGCGACGGCAAAGAGGTGCCCATCGACATCCTGCGCCAACAAATCCGCTCGGAAATGAACAACTAAGGCCCAACAGGCCGATTGGGTTGCCGGCTATCGGCAACCCGGTGATCACATTTTGACCCTCGCGGTATCCCAGAATACTAAAGTTACCGCCGGTGCCTGTAGCCTGACAGCCGGCACCAAACTGCCCCGCCTCGATGGCGGGGCCTTTTTCGTTCAGACGGTACACCCGCCCCCTTTCATCGTTCCGAAAATACTCCCGCCGGAGGCCGCCGCGCGCCAGGCTCAGCGGCGCGGCATTGGGTTGGTGCCCAGCTTATAGGCGGTCCAATCCTCGATCTCGGGGTAGAATTGCCGGCGCCAGGCGCGCACGCGGGGGTTCATGCGCCGCCGCCACAGGGGTGGGATCATCGCCATCAGGGTCATCACCGGATAGCCATAGGGGAACTGTGGCGCCTCCTCAGCGTCATAGTTCTGCAGCAGCGGGAAACGCCGGTCGGGTTTATAGTGGTGATCGCTGTGGCGCTGCAGGTTGATCAGCAGCCAGTTGGTCGCCTTATGAGCCGCATTCCAGCTGTGCCGCGGTTTGACGTGTTCATATTTGCCGTCGCCCAGATGTTTGCGGGTCAGCCCGTAATGCTCCACGTAATTGGTCAGTTCCAACTGCCAGACCGCGCTGAACGCCTGCACCAGGAACAGCACCAATCCTTCGATGCCGCCAATCGCCAGCGCCAGGGACAGAGCCAACGCCTGCAACACCGCATAGCGCCAGAACGGGTTGCGCCGCGACCAGACCGAGAGGTCCCGCCGTGCCAGCAGTGCCTTTTCCGCCCCCCAGGCGGAGGCCAGGCATTCCGGCAAGACCCGGACAAAGAACCGGTGGAACCCCTCATTGTAACGTGCCGTGACCGCATCCGCCGGGGTACCGACATGGCGGTGGTGCACCAGCAGATGCTCAGAGCGGAAATGCGAATAAAGGACTGTCGACAACAGCAGGTCGCCCAGCCAACGTTCCCATTTGTTTTTCTGGTGCATCAGCTCATGGCTGTAGTTGATCCCCACGGTGCCGGAGATGACCCCGACGCCAAAGAACAGCACCAGCTTTTCCAGCAGATCCAGGTGATCAGCGCGGGTGGCATAGGCGATCATGCCATAGATCACCACCGCCTGAATGGGGAACCAGATCCAGGTGATCATCCGGTACCAGAACAGTGCGTCATCCGGCGTATCCAGATCGGCATTGTCCAGATTGAGACCGGTGAACACATCCAGCAGCGTGAACAGCCACCACGCCCAGAGGGGCAGTAGCAACGTGAACCAGCCGCCAAATCCAGCGCTGATAAGCGCAACCGGGATCAGGGTCAGCGACAGCCAGAACGGCAGCGCCCCGATAAGGCTCAGGCGTTTTTGTGATGAAGCAGTCTCAGGGCCAGTGTGATCCACCATTGGCTTGATCCATTCGATATGCGCGTTCAGGGCGTATTGTCGAACGCGTCACGCGCAAGGTCAAATGCCTTTCGCATCACAGTTGGCAAATCTGACGGGCGAAATGTCTCAGGCTCGATAAATTGTCCCACCTCGGGATTGGCGCCCTGTGGCAGATCCGCGATGCGCACCTGCAGGATCAGGTGAAAATGGGTGAAGGTATGGCGCGCCTCAGCCCCCAAAAGCCGCCAGTCAGCTGCGATTGGCGGGGCTTCAGCCGCGCCTTCCTCGGACCAGGGTCCGCCGGGCCAGCCCAGCATCCCGCCCAGCAACCCCTTATCGGGGCGCCGTTCCAGCAGGTAAGCGCCATCTGCGCGCCGGCCGACATAGGCGATGCCCAGCCGGGTGGGTTTGGGTTTCTTCGGGGTTTTGTTTGGCAGCTCCAACGCCGTGCCTTCAACCCGCGCCACACAGGGACTGCGCAGCGGGCAGATACCGCAGGCGGGGTTGCGCGGGGTGCAAATCGTTGCCCCCAGATCCATCACCGCCTGCGCATAGTCACCGGGCCGCTGCCCAGGGGTCAGCCCCGCGGCCAATTCGGTCAGATGCGGCTTGGATCCGGGCAGAGGGTCATGCACATTGTGCAGCCGCGCCATCACCCGTTCAACATTGCCATCCACCACCACCTCAGGCAGGTCATAGGCGATCGAGGCAATGGCCGCCGCCGTATAGGGGCCAACCCCGGGCAGTTTCAGCAGCCCCGCCAAAGTGTCCGGAAAGACGCCGTCATGATCTGCCACCACCACACGGGCACATTTCAGCAGGTTGCGGGCACGGGCGTAGTAGCCAAGGCCAGCCCATTCCCCCATCACATCGCCATCCTCAGCCGCGGCCAGATCAGACACAGTAGGCCAGCGGGTGGTGAAGCGATGGAAATAATCCTTAACCGCCGCAACGGTGGTCTGCTGCAGCATTACCTCAGACAGCCAGACGCGATAGGGATCCGGCCGCACGCCCGAGAGCTTATCCGCCGGTGGCACACGCCAGGGCATAGCGCGAGCATGTACATCATACCAAGCCAGCAAATCCGATGCGATCTCGGCAGGGCCGACCTGTTTCAAATTCCCGTCACGCAATGTTTATTTCCCGATCTTCTCTATTCGCTGGCGTCTGCCTACAGCGCCTTTAGAATAGGGCCAAGAGTGAGGAAGGAAACCATGCCCAAACGGCGCCCAACCACCAAAGGCTTTGCCCGTACCGGATCGCTGTTGCAACAGCAGATTCGCAAGGCGGGGGAATCGCGTGGTTTTGCCGTGACCCGGCTGCTGACCCACTGGCCTGAAATCGTTGGTGAAGACATGGCCGCAATGGCCCGTCCGGTGGATGTGAAATATGGCCGCCAGGGCTTTGGCGCCACCCTCACCGTGCTGACCACCGGGGCGATGGCACCGATGGTCGAAATGCAGAAAGAACAGCTGCGCCAGAAGGTGAACGGCGTTTATGGCTACAATGCCATCGCCCGGATCCGGGTGACCCAGACCGCCCCGATCGGCTTTGCCGAAGGGCAGGCGGATTTCACCTACGGCCAAAAGGCAAAACCCAAACCGCAACCCACCCCTGAGATCCGCGCCGAGGCCAGCAGCCTTGCCGCCGGGGTGGGCGATGACTCCCTCCGGCAGGCGCTGGAACGGTTGTCCCAAAACGTATTAACCAAGATGAACACGCAAGAGAGGTAAGCAGATGAACCGCAGATATGCATTGGGCCTGATGGGGGCCGCCGCCGTTTCCGCAGGCGCGCTGTCGCTGTTCCCCGGGCAGGACAAGCTGCCCAGCCTGGTCAGCATGGCCAATGCACAGGGGGCTGACACCTCTGGCATTCTGGAAATGACCATGGGGTCGGACGACGCGCCGGTCACCCTGATGGAATATGCCTCCTTCACCTGCCCGCATTGCGCCAGCTTCCACAACAACGTGCTGGGCAAGGTAAAGGCCGAATATGTCGACACCGGCAAAGTGAAATTCATCTACCGTGATGTCTACTTTGACCGTCCCGGCCTCTGGGCTGCGATGATGGCGCGCTGTGAACCCAGCAAGTTCTTCGGCATTGCCGACATGCTCTATGCGGATCAGAAAAACTGGATTGGCGGCGGCAACCTGACCGAGATCGACCAGAACCTGCGCAAAATCGGCCTGGTTGCCGGTCTCGACAAGGCGGAACTGGATGCCTGCATGTCGGACGCTGAAAACGCACAGGCGCTCTACACCTGGTTCCAGGGCAACATCGAAGCTGATGATGTTTCCGGCACCCCGACCCTGTTTATTGATGGTGAGAAGCATTCCAACATGAGTTATACGGATCTCAAAGCGATCCTTGACGAAAAACTGGGAATGTAATGACTGCACCACTTGCTGGGCTCAAAGTAGTAGAGCTCGCCCGCATTCTGGCCGGCCCTTGGGCCGGTCAAACCTTGTCCGACCTCGGCGCCGAGGTCATCAAAGTCGAAAGCCCCGCAGGTGATGACACCCGCCAATGGGGTCCGCCCTTCATTGAGCGCGAAGACGACACCACCGCCGCCTATTTCCACAGCTGCAACCGGGGCAAAGCCTCGATCACCGTGGATTTCCGCACCCCTGAGGGGCAGGAACAGGTGCGCGAACTCGTCCGCGACGCCGATATTCTGATCGAAAACTTCAAAGTTGGCGGCCTGGCAAAATACGGGTTGGACTACGACAGTCTGAAAGCGGTGAACCCCGGTCTGATCTACTGTTCGATCACCGGTTTCGGCCAGACCGGGCCTTATGCCCACCGCGCCGGCTATGACTATATCATCCAAGGCATGTCTGGCCTGATGTCCATCACCGGTGATCCCGATGGCCAGCCGCAGCGCGTTGGCGTGGCTGTCACCGATATCTTCACAGGTGTTTACGCCGTCAGCGGCATCCTGGCCGCGCTCCACCAGCGCCACCAGACCGGCAAAGGCCAACATGTGGATATGGCCCTGATGGATGTTGCGGTCTCCGTCACCGCCAATCAGGCAATGAACTATCTAACCACCGGCACCCCGCCGGGCCGCACCGGCAACTACCACCCCAATCTGACGCCCTATCAGGTGTTTGACTGCGCCGATGGCCATATCATCATCGCCACCGGCAATGACGCCCAGTATCAGCGCCTCTGTGGTCTGCTGGGTCTTGATTGGATGGCCGACGCGCCAGAATTCCTGAAAAACGCCGACCGCGTCGCCAACCGGGATCGGATGATCGATCTGTTGATGGGGGAAACCCGCAAACGTTCCAAGGCCGAGCTGCTGGCCGGCTGTGAAGAGCGCGGCATTCCCGCCGGGCCGATCAACGATATGGCCGAGGTGTTTGAGGATCCGCAGGTAAAGGCCCGCGGCATGCAGGTGACACTGGACGGGGTCCCCGGCGTGCGCGCACCCTTCACCTTCTCAGACGCGAAACTGAAGCTGGATGCCCCATCGCCGAAGCTGGGTGAGAACAACCGCTAATCGCTGGCAGAAGCCCCACACCGGGGCTTCGCCGATGCGCGTTTAGCCGTAATCCCGCGCGCCAAAGATCGCAGATCCCACCCGCACATGGGTGGCACCAAAGCTGACGGCCTTCTCAAAATCGCTGCTCATCCCCATCGACAGGCCGGTCAGGCCGTTGCGTGCGGCGATCTTGGCGAGCAAGGCAAAATGCAGCGCAGGCTCCTCCTCCACCGGCGGGATACACATCAGCCCCTGCACCGGCAGATCCAGCGCGCGACATTCCGCGATGAACGCATCTGCGTCCGCCGGCATAATGCCCGCCTTCTGCTCTTCCTCACCGGTGTTGACCTGAATGAACAGATCCGGGCAGTGGCCCAGCTCCTGCGCCAAACGGGCAAGCGTATGGGCCAGCTTTGGCCGATCGACAGAATGGATCGCCTCAAACAGCTGCATCGCCTGGCGCGCCTTATTGGTCTGCAACGGGCCGATCAGATGGACCTTCACACCGTCAAACTGATCGCGGAAATCCGGCCATTTACCGGCGGCCTCCTGCACTTTGTTTTCCCCAAATAGCCGATGCCCCTCGTGCAGCACCGCCTCAACCCGTTCGTTCGGCTGCACCTTGCTGACCGCGATCAGCTGCGTGCTGCCCTCTTCACGACCGGCGTCGGCCTCTGCTTTGCGCAGACGGGCGGTGATTTCAGCAAGCGACATGATGGGCCTCCAAGGATTGGTTTTGCTGCGGACAAAACACCATGACAGGACAAAAGAAAACCCCGCACCGAAACGGCCGGGGGTTGCGCAAAAGAAAAGGGACAGGCGAAACGCCTGCCCCTCTTTTAGGTAGTCCTAAGCGTTCTGAATTAGAACGAGAAGGTCATGCCCAGGTCAGCAACGGTCTCGCCGCCAACTTCAGCAACACCACCGGCGATGGCTGCGCCACCACCCAGCGAGTAGGAAGCGCCGATGCCGTATGCGTCAGCTGCGCCACGCTCGGCGTAAGCTGCGGTTACGGTCAGGTCGCCCTGGGTGTAGGAAGCGTCCAGGCCGAAACCGTCAACGTTGCCAGCTTCTGCGTAGGTGGCGGTTACGCCAAATGCGCCGGCCGAGTAACCTACGGTTACGTTCCAATCTTCGGTGCCGTCGTTGTCACGGAACGCTGCCGAAGCGGAGATGTCACCGAACGAGCCAGCAGCCGAAACGGCCCACTGGTTGGTCGACGAGTCAACCGACGCTGCAACGGCGATGTCGCCGAAGGAGTAGTCGATGCGAACGTCGTCCGAACCGTTTTCACGCAGTGCGTCAACAACATCGTCAACACCCAGACCGTCGAAACCGATGTCGGAGATGCCGCCAACGTCGTTTGCTTCACCGATGTTACCAACGGTCAGCTTCAGGCCGCCCATTTCGATGTAAACTTCAGGGTCGTTCGAAACGGCCTGAGTGGTTGCGGAGTCAACGTGAGCCGAGTCGATGTCCATCGACGCGCCGAACTTCAGACCACCGTCGGTTTCACCCGAGCCTTTGATGTCGAAGTCGATTTCGTTTTTAACAATGGTTTCCGAACCATTGTACATGATGCCAAAGTTGGCCGAACCGCCGAAGCTGATTTCAGCTGCTGCAACACCGGCGGTGGCTACCAGCGCGGTCGAAGCGAAGAGAATCTTTTTCATGGTTTTTCCCTCGAATTTCCAATCAAGCGCCCCAAAACGGGTGATCCGCTTGGGTATGGCGTCTGTCTCGCTCTTTTCGGGGTCGGTTTGCAAGCCACCTGAACCGATTGATTGGATTGTGCATCCCGGATGGTGCAGCTTTGCCACACCTATCCCCGGCGGGTGGCGATGGCCTGCCGATCACGCGACTGCACACGCGGTATATACACTAAAGCCTTGCTCCTTAAGAATCCCTTCGCTAGGACGGTTGTGAAACCGAATTCAGGGCCGAAGAATGACCTTTATCAACCGTTTCAAACTTGTATTTGCAGGCGTCGCCCTTTTGGCAGTCAGCGCCTGCGGCCTTGTTCAGCCAGAGGCGCTAACGCCTGAAGCGCAGGCGCAGACCGAAGAAGAACGTCGCGAAACAATCTGGGATCTTTTCCGCGATCAGGATCCGGACGTTAAGGTTTCGGTAAACCGCTTTATCTGGAATGCCTCCTTGGAGGTGCTGAACTTCATGCCCGTCGAATCGGTGGATCCGTTCACCGGTGTGATCGTCATGGGCTACGGCACACCGCCCGGTGGCAACCGTGCCTACCGCGCCACCGTTTATGTCAAAGACCCAGCGCTGGAGGCACGGTCATTGATCGTAGCGCTGCAAGGTAAGAACGGGCGTGCGGTTTCCGCCAGCACCCAGCGTGCGATTGAAGATGCAATCCTGTCCCGCGCCCGTCAGCTGCGCATTCAGGACGGGCGCCTGTAAACCGGCAAGCCCATCGGAATTCAAAGGCGCCTCAGGACGCCTTTTTCTTTTGCGGTAGATAGTTTCCGAACCCGCTCAGTCCCGAATCGGTCGCGGCTCCAGACCTGCCAGATGATCGACCCATTGCAATTGTCGCGGCAAACACTGGCTGCGCAGGTCGTAATTCTGCACGATATGTTGGCGCGCCGCCTGACCAAAGCTGCGCCGCATCTCGGCATCCTCCAGCAGGGCGCAGCATTTTTCCACCAACCCGTCGCCATCAAAGAAATCCACCAGCATACCGTTTTCGCCATCCCGAATCGCTTCTTTCAGGGGGCCGGTGTCGCTGGCGACAATCGCCGCCTCCGCACTCATCGCTTCAAACAGCGACCAGCTGAGCACAAAGGGATAGGTCAGGTAGAGGTGCACCCGGCTGACCTGCAGGAGCTTGATGAACTGATCGTAGGGGATCTTGCCCAGGAAATGCACCCGCTGCCAGTTGGGTGTTGGGATCTGGCCGCGCACCTCATCAATGAAGATCTGCTTCCAGGTCTGCCCTTTCGGCGGACGCGCACCATAGCTGACGTCATCACCACCGACGATCAGCACTTTGGCGTTGGGACGTTCCCGCAAAAGCCTTGGAAGCGCCCGCATAAAGATATGGTAGCCGCGGTAGGGTTCCAGGTTGCGATTCACAAAGGTGATCACCTCATCGCGTCGCGTCACCTCTGATCCATCGGGCAAGGCGAATCGCACCTCAGGGTTGGCGGTGACCAAATCGGTGTCGATCCCATCGTGAATCACCTCAATCTTTTGGCGCCATTCCGGTGGGAAAGTGCCCGCCTGAAACTGCGTCGGGCTGATACCGGCATCGGCCACCTGCAAATGCACCAGATTGTTGAGGTTCTTCATGCGGATACGCAGCGCATCCAGCGTGGTACTGTCACTTTGGAATTCGGGATCAAAGCCAAGATGTTCCTCATTGGCCAGATGATACAGCTCACAATAAAGGCCAATCCGCGCCTTCGGCCAGACATCGCGCAGAAACATCGTTTCGCCCCAGCCATGATGGCCAACAATGATATCGGGGGCAAACCCGCTGTTGCGCAGATGCATGGCGGCGTGAAAACAGGCCTCGGCCCGGATCACCTTGGTGTCGAAGTCCATGACCCATGGATGGATCCCCTGCCCCTGCTGCCGCTTGATCTGATAGGGCAGCACCCGCACACCATTCCATGTGGTCGGCTCCTTCACCCTAAGCGTCAGCGCCACACATTGATGGCCCGCCGCCGCCAGGGCCGGGGCCAGATGTTTGTACTGGCCAGGAAAATTCTGGTGGATAAAGAGGATCTTCATGGAATTGCCTGTATCACTGCTGCTTCTCTTATAGCGCGTGTTTGGCAAGCGCATAGCCGGTCATTTTTGCGCAGAGGCACTGGACCAATGCGCGCCAGCCGCCTATCACCCCTGCGACAAGAGATTAAACATGCCAGGAAAGGTCCGTCCGACATGACCCGCTACTCCGCAGCCGAAATCGAAGGCAAGTGGCAAGAGGCCTGGGACAAGGCCGAAATCTTCAAGGCCGTCCGCAGCGACGACAAGCCGAAATACTACGTGCTGGAAATGTTCCCCTACCCGTCGGGGCGCATCCACATCGGCCACGTGCGCAACTACACCATGGGTGACGTGATCGCGCGTTATAAAATCGCCACCGGTCATAACGTGCTGCACCCGATGGGTTTTGACGCCTTTGGCATGCCGGCAGAAAACGCCGCGATGGCTTCGGGCGGGCATCCCAAGACCTGGACCTATGACAACATCGACACGATGGTGAACCAGATGAAGCCGCTGGGCTTTGGTCTGGACTGGTCGCGCATGTTCGCCACCTGTGATCCGGAATATTACGGCCAGCAGCAGTCGATGTTCATCGACTTCATTGAAAAGGGTCTGGTCTACCGCAAAAACGCAGTGGTGAACTGGGATCCGGTCGACATGACCGTTCTGGCCAACGAACAGGTGATTGATGGCAAGGGCTGGCGCTCGGGTGCCGAGGTGGAACGCCGCGAACTGACCCAGTGGTTCTTCAAGATCTCCGACTACTCAGAAGAGTTGCTCGACTCGCTGGGCGATCTGGAGGATTGGCCCGCCAAGGTCCGCCTGATGCAGGAAAACTGGATCGGCAAATCGCGCGGTCTGCAGTTTGGCTTTGAACGCACCGATGGTGGTGACCCGATTGAGGTTTACACCACCCGCCCCGACACGCTGATGGGCGCGTCCTTTGTCGGCATCTCGCCCGATCACCCGCTGGCCAAACAGCTGGAGGCTGAGCGCGAAGACGTGGCGGCCTTCTGCGCTGAGGCGCGCAAAGGCGGCACCACCGCTGAGGCCATCGAAAAGGCCGACAAGCTAGGCTTTGACACCGGCCTTAAATGCAAACACCCCTTCGATGAGACTTGGGAACTGCCGGTCTACATCGCCAACTTCATTCTGATGGATTACGGCACCGGCGCGATCTTCGCCTGCCCGGGCCATGATGAACGCGACTACGAATTTGCCACCAAGTACGACCTGCCGATCATCCCGGTCTTTACCCCGGTTGAAGGTGAGGCCGAAGCCGGCAAAGCCTATGTGCCCACCAAGGCCGAAAAGGTGCGCTACATCAAAGGCTTCGCTGGTGAAGAGCTGCAGACCGGCGAAGAGGCGGTCAACGCCGCGGTTGACTATTGCGAAGGCAAAGGCATCGGCAATGGCGTGACCAAATTCCGCCTGCGTGACTGGGGCCTCAGCCGCCAGCGCTACTGGGGCTGCCCAATTCCCGTTGTCCATTGTGATGACTGCGGCGTGGTGCCCGAGAAGAAAGAAAACCTGCCGGTCGAACTGCCCGAAGACGTCAGCTTCGACATCCCCGGCAACCCGCTGGACCGCCACCCGACCTGGCGTGACTGCACCTGCCCGAAGTGTGGCAAGCCGGCGCAGCGCGAAACCGATACGATGGACACATTCGTGGACAGCTCATGGTATTTCGCCCGCTTCACCGCGCCGCGTGCCGACACCCCGACCGATCTGGCGGACGCGAACTACTGGATGAACGTCGACCAATATATCGGCGGCATTGAACATGCGATTCTGCACCTCCTCTACTCGCGCTTCTTTGCCCGTGCGATGAACATCTGCGGCCATCTGCCGGAGAAGTCGAAAGAGCCGTTCAACGCGCTGTTCACCCAAGGCATGGTGACCCACGCGATCTACAAAACCGAAGGTGCGGATGGCCGTCCGGTCTATCACTACCCCGAAGAGGTGGAACTGCGGGACGGCAAAGGCTTCCTGAAAGACGGCACTGAGGTGACCATCGTGCCCTCGGCCAAGATGTCGAAGTCGAAAAACAACGTTGTCGACCCGGTGGAGATCATCAAACAATACGGTGCTGATACCGCCCGTTGGTTTGTGCTGTCCGACAGCCCGCCCGAACGTGATGTGGAATGGACCGCCTCGGGCGCTGAGGCCGCGCATAAGCACCTAAGCCGTGTTTACCGGATCTGCAGCGAAATCGCCGCCTCCGATGCAGCGGACAACGCCAAAGAGGATGAGGCCCTGCTGCGCGCCATGCACAAGGCCATCCATGAGGTGACCGGCGGCGTAGACAGCTTTGGTTTCAACGCCTCCATCGCCAAGCTTTATGGTTTCACCAACACCCTGTCGAAATCCAAGGCAGGTGCAGCAGCGAAACGTCAGGCGGCCAAGGTGCTGGCACAGCTGATGTCACCGATGACCCCGCACCTGTCCGAAGAATGCTGGCAGATTCTGGCGGGCGAAGGGCTGATCGCCTCCGCTGAATGGCCGGTGGCGGACGAAAAAATGCTGGTGGATGACACCGTCACCATGCCGATCCAGATCAACGGCAAACGCCGGGCGGAAATCAGCGTGGCCAAAGACATGCCCAAGGAAGAGGTTGAAAACCTCGTGCTGGCACACGAAGCTGTGGTCAAAGCCCTCGATGGGGGCCAACCGAAGAAGCTGATTGTGGTGCCGGGGCGTATCGTGAATGTGGTTGTCTAAACGCAGAAAGTTCCTTGCTTTGATCTCAGCCGTAGCCCTGACGGGCTGCGGTTTTACCCCGGTCTATGCCCCCGGCGGCGCTGGGGCGCAGTTGCAGGGGGCGGTCTTTGCCGCTGACCCGACAACCCGCGATGAACAATTGCTGGTTCAGCAACTCGAAAGCCGCCTAGGCCGCGCCACAACGGCGCGCTACCTGCTGGATTATCAGCTTGAGGTCAGCCAACAGCGGATGGCCGTTCTGGAAAGCAACACCACCGCTCGGTTCAATCTGATCGGTGAGGTTAAGTATCAGCTGAAGGATGCTGATACCGAGGTCACGCTGTTCAGCGGATCGGCACGGCAGTTCACCGGCTATTCCACCACCGGCACCACCGCCGCCACCATTTCCTCGGAACGTGACGCCCGGGCGCGCCTGAGCGTGATTCTGGCGGATCAAATTGTGGCGCAGCTGCTGCTGAACACGGCCGATCTGGGCCTCTGACGCCATGAAACTTGCCCCGCGCGACGCCAATAAATACTTCCGCCAGCCCGAAAGCCACCGCGCCGGGCTGTTGATTTATTCGGCAGATGCCATGCGGGCCGCGCTGAAACGGCAAGAGGTGATCGCCGCCCTCATCGGACCAAACGGTGAGGAGGAAATGCGCCTGACCCGCATTCCCGCCGCAAGCCTGCGCAAAGATCCCGCGCAGCTGCTTGATGCGATCAAGGCGGTCAGCTTCTTTCCCGGCCCGCGCGTGGTCTTTGTCGAAGACGCCAATGACACCGCGGCGACCGCCATAACCAACGCCATGGTCGACTGGGCCGAAGGTGATGCGCAGGTGATTGTCACCGGCGGCGCGCTGAAACCCACCTCCAAACTGCGCAAACTGTTTGAGGCGCATCCAAACGCCTATGCCGTTGGGCTATACGACGATCCGCCCAGCCGCGAAGATATTGAGGTTGAGCTGAAGCGATCCGGCATCCAGGACGTCGACACATCCGCGATGACCGACCTGATGGATCTGGGCAAAGATCTGTCGCCCGGCGATTTCCGCCAAACGATGGAGAAGCTGGCGCTTTATAAGATGGGCGATCCCACACCGGTGCAATCCGAAGACGTGGCCGCCTGCGCGCCAGCCACGATTGAGGCCGCGCTGGACGATATTTTGAATGTCGTGGCGGAGGGCAGATCGGATCAGATTGGCCCCATCCTGGAAAAGCTGAAAGCGCAGGGCGTCAACGCGGTGTCCCTTTGTATCGGCACCACCCGTCATTTCCGCACCCTGTTCAACATCGTTGCCAATGACGGGGGGCGCATCTTCATCCCCGGATCCTTCAAACAGAAGGAGCGGACCCAGAAACAGGCCCGCGCCTGGGGTCCGATGAAGCTGGAGGCGGCACTAACCATGCTGATGGACACCGATCTGCAGCTGCGGTCTGCCGGGCAAAACGCCCCTGCAATGGCGCTGGTGGAACGCGCGTTGATTCGTCTGGCGATGCTGGCCCGACGCTGAGGTCAGTCACGCGACGTAGGGTCACGCTGGCTTTGGCGCGGCAATCACGGTCTCTTTCCACGCAGAATTTACGAGCGAGTTTCGGGAGGACAAGCGATGTATCAGGTGATCGGTGGCGTCAAAAGCCGTGGGTTTCGGGTGATTTGGGCGCTGGAGGAAATGGGCCTCGATTTTGAGGTGCTGGATGCCAAACCCCATTCCCCTGAGGTCAAAACCGCCAACCCATTAGGCAAGATCCCGGCGCTGAAAGTGGGGAAGGACCACCTGACCGATTCCAGTGCGATCCTGACCTTTCTGGCCGACAAGCACGATGCGCTGACCTACCCCGCTGGCACGATTGAACGGGCCAAACAGGATGCCCTGTTGCACCAGATCCTAGATGAATTGGATGCGGTGTTGTGGATGGCGGCGCGCCACAGCTTCATCCTGCCCGAGGAGATGCGAGTGCCCGCAGTCAAGGACAGCCTGAAACAGGAATACCTGCGCAACGCCGCACGGCTGGTTGACCGGCTGGAAGGACCGTTTGTGATGGGTGACAAAATGACAATTTCTGACATTGTGTTAACCCACTGCCTGAACTGGGCACATGTCGCGCGGTTCCCGGCGCCGGATCAGCGGCTGGTTGACTACGCCAAAACGATGCGGTCCCGCGATGCCTTCCAGCGGGCGCTACAGCGCTAGGTGAACTTGCGGAAAAACCGGGTGCGATCAAACATACCTTCCAGCTCTTCCATGCGCTGGCGGGTCAGATCCCAGGTGTGCTCCTGAACCTCGGCAATCATGGCCTCCAGGATCAGCATCAATGCGGTGTTACTGTCCCAGGCCGAGGGCACGGCAATGCGGCCACAGAAGGTGCAATCGGCAAACTCATGCACCGGGCTGCGCCACTGGTCGGTGAACAATACGATTCGCGCGCCTTTTTCCTTGGCCATTTTTGCCAATCGCAGCGTCGAGTTCTCATAGCGGCGCACGTCAAAGATCACCACTACATCACCCGGTTTGATGTCCAACAGGTAATGCACCCAGGCGTTTGACATCGATTGAATATGGGTCACCCCGGGGCGCGCCACCTGCATATGCATGAAGAAATAGTCGGCCAGCGCCCGGGTGATCCGGCCGCCAACCACCAGAACTGAATGATTTGTTTCAGCCAGCAATGCGCAGGCGCGGTCAAACTGTTCGGGATCGATCTGCGTCAGCGTCTGCCGAATGTTGCCCATCACCGCATCGGTGAACCGGTTCAGGATATGGGCGTCCGGGGCGCTTTCGACCCAGGTGTCATGTTTGGTGATCGGGTCCGAGATCTGCGCTTCCAATTCGCGGCGCAGGGCGTTCTGGAAGTCGGGAAAGCCCGAAAACCCCAGTTTTTGCACCATTCTGACCACGGTTGGCGTGGAAACCTCTGCCGCTTTGGCCACCTGCGTGATCGAAGCCAGCCCCGAGACCGGATAGTTCTGCAACAGCGAATCCGCCAATTGACGTTCCGCCCGTGTCAGGCTGTCAAAGGCGTTTTGCAGACGCTCGGCAATGGTTTCGGGTTGATCAGTCACAGGTTTCCCCCCTGGATCACGCACAATTTTGATTACGATATAAACAACCGACACTCGTTTGAAGAAAATTTTTCAGAATTTTCATTGACAGGTCAACTCAATCTGAAGAATTTATTTCAGAAACAGCCCGCGCTCTGACGTGGGCGTCGCGCGTGGGGGACACTTCTGGATATGGCGGATCGCAATCCGATCTTTGACAATGAGGCCGTGAAGGTCACGCTGCCCGCGGAGGCCGCGGCTATTTTGGTTGTGTGTGAACATGCCTCCAATGCCATGCCGGCAGAATTTGACGGGCTGGGCCTGGATGAGGCCGTGCGCCAAAGCCATGTCGCCTGGGATCCCGGTGCCTTGCCGATCGCAGAACAACTGGCAGAAGATCTGGGCGCGTCGCTGATCGCCGGTGCCGCCTCACGTCTGTTGTTTGACTGCAACCGCCCACCCGAAGCGCCGGATGCCATGCCCGCCCGCAGTGAGGTGTTCGACATCCCCGGCAACCAGAACCTGACCGAAGCAGAGCGCGCCGAACGTGTCAGCCGGTTCCATGATCCCTTCAACGCCGCGATGGAGGTGCTGCTAGACCAGCAGGACCCGCAGCTGATGGTGACCATGCACAGTTTCACCGCCACCTATAACGGCAAGCCGCGTGAGGTTGAGATCGGCGTGCTGCACGACAGTGACAGCCGCTTTGCCGATGCGATGCTAGCCTGCGCTGCCAAACACACCGATATGGTGGTGCGCCGCAATGATCCCTATGGGCCGGAAAACGGCGTGACCCATACGCTGAAAACACATGCGCTGACGCGGGATATGCAAAACGTGATGATTGAGATCCGCAATGATCTAATCCGCACCCCCGAGGAACAGGCCGCCATGGCCAAGATGATGACCGCATGGATCAGTGAGGCCATCGCGGCCTGCGGTCTGCCAAGTCGTGGTCTGCCAACTGAAGGAGGCGCGTCATGCCAGGGCTAATTCGCGGCTACGTCCGCTGGGTGGATGCCATCAACTATCGGCTGGGCCGGATCGTGATGTATGGCATCTTTGTCATGGTGGGGATCCTGATGTGGTCCTCAATCTCCAAGACCTTCTTCCTGCCATCGCTCTGGACGCTGGAAATGGCGCAGTTTGCGATGGTCTCTTACTACATCCTTGGTGGACCCTATTCGATCCAGATGGGATCGAACGTACGGATGGACCTGTTCTATCACACCTGGTCTGACCGCAAGAAAGCCCAGTTTGACGCCATCACTGTGGTGGTTCTGGCCTTCTACCTTGGGGTTCTGCTCTACGGTGCGGTTGATTCCTTTGCCTATTCGCTGGGCCATTTCAAAGGCACACCTTTTGCCTTCATGTGGGAATTGGTTGTGGCCTTCGTCACTGGCGGCCCAACAGCTGCGGGTGAGGTTCTGGGATATCTGGAACGCAGCCCCACAGCCTGGCGCCCGATCCTCTGGCCGATCAAATTCATCATGATGCTGGGCATCCTGCTGATGCTGCTGCAGGCCCTATCTGAATTCTTCAAAGACATCGCCCGCATCCGCGGACAGGAGATCTGATCGCATGTCCTACGAAATGATCGCAATCTTCATGTTCGCCACCATGATGGTGATGCTGTTTACCGGCCAGCGTGTCTTTGGCGCGATTGGCGGCGTGGCAGCGCTGGCAGCGATGCTGCTGTGGGGCGACGGTGGCTCAGCCATTCCGTTTTCGGCCGCGATGAAGCTGATGAAATGGTATCCGCTGCTGACCCTGCCGATGTTTATCTTCATGGGCTACGTGCTGTCGGAATCCAAAATTGCCGATGACCTATATAAGATGTTCCACGTCTGGATGGGCCCGGTTTCCGGCGGTCTGGCCATTGGCACCATCGGTCTGATGGTGCTGGTATCGGCGATGAACGGCCTCAGCGTGGCGGGCATGGCCATTGGCGCCACCATCGCGCTGCCGGAACTGCTGCGGCGGGGCTATGACAAACGTATGGTCACCGGGGTGATTCAGGCCGGATCCAGCCTTGGTATCCTTGTGCCGCCCTCCGTGGTGCTGGTGCTTTACGCGATGATCGCGCGCCAGCCGGTGGGGCAGCTGTGGCTGGCCGGCGTGGTGCCGGGCCTGCTGATGGCGACCATGTTCATCATCTACATCTATGTGCGCTGCAAACTGAACCCGGCGCTTGGCCCGACGCTGAGCGAAGAAGAACGCAACGTGCCGCGTGCTGAAAAGATCCGCCTGTTGGGCGCCGGTCTGCTGCCCTTGGTGATCTTTGCCGCGATGATGGTGCCCTTTGTGAACGGCTGGACCTCACTGGTGGAAAGTTCGGCAATTGGCGCGATGACCGCCTTCCTGGCGGCGGTGGTCAAAGGCCGCATGACCCGTGAGGTGTTTGAAACCTCGGTGCGTCAGACGCTGGCAATTTCCTGCATGTTCATGTGGATCATTCTGGCCGCCCTTGGCTTTGGCGCGGTGTTTGATGGCCTGGGCGCGGTGAACGCGATCAAGGACCTGTTCACCGAACAGCTGGGCCTGGACCCATGGGTGATCCTAATCCTGATGCAGCTGAGCTTCATCATCATGGGCACCTTCCTGGATGACACGGCGATGCTGGTGATCGTGGCGCCGCTTTATGTGCCGCTGGTCAAGGTGCTGGGCTTTGATCTGATCTGGTACGGCGTCCTCTACACTGTGACCACGCAAATCGCCTATATGACGCCGCCCTTCGGCTACAACCTGTTCCTGATGCGCGCGATGGCGCCGCCAGAAATCTCACTGAAAGACATCTACGGCTCGATCCTGCCTTTTGTGCTGATCATGGTCTGCGCACTTACGCTCATCATGGTCTTCCCACAGATCGCTTTGTGGCTGCCGGAATACGTTTACGGAAAATGACAGAACTCCAGTTAATGGAGCGTTCAACAAACTGGGGAAAACCCACAACAAACTGAACCACTAGGAGAGTATGACATGACTACCAGACGTAAGTTCCTTGCCGGTGCCGCAGCGGCCCCGGCGGCGCTGGCCACCCCGGCGCTGGCTTCCGGCACCATCAAATGGCGGATGCAAACCTATGCGGGCCCGGCCCTGGCCGAGCACGTGGTGAAACCCGCGATCGACATGTTCAACCAGATCGCAGGCGACCGCATGCAGATCGAACTGTTCTATGCCGACCAGCTGGTCCCCACCGGCGAATTGTTCCAGGCCATGCAGCGCGGCACCATCGACGCTGTTCAGTCCGACGATGACTCGATGGCGTCGCCCACCGAAGTGACAGTTTTTGGCGGCTACTTCCCCTTCGCCTCGCGCTACTCGCTCGACGTGCCGGTGCTGTTCAACAAATACGGCCTGAACGAGATCTGGGACGAAGAGTATTCCAAAGTTGGCGTAAAGCACATTTCCGCCGGCGCATGGGATCCTTGCCACTTCGCCACCAAAGATCCGATCCGCTCGCTCGCCGACCTTAAAGGCAAGCGCGTCTTCACCTTCCCGACCGCTGGCCGCTTCCTGAGCCAGTTCGGCGTGGTTCCTGTGACCCTGCCGTGGGAAGACATCGAAGTTGCGGTTCAAACCGGTGAACTGGACGGCATCGCATGGTCGGGCATCACCGAAGACTACACCGTAGGCTGGGCCGATGTGACCAACTACTTCCTGACCAACAACATCTCGGGCGCCTGGGCAGGTTCGTTCTTTGCCAACCAGGGCAGCTGGGAAGGCCTGCCGGAAGACCTGCAGACCCTGTTCCGCGTTTGCTGTGACCAGTCGCACTACTATCGCCAGTGGTGGTACTGGGGTGGCGAAGCCGACCTGCGCGTCAACGGCCCGAAAATGGAGCTCACCTCGATCCCTGACGCCGAATGGGCACAGGTTGAAGAAGCGGCCTTCAAATTCTGGGACGAAGTTGCGGCCGAAAGCCCGACCAAAGCCCGCGTTGTTGAAATCATCAAGAAGTACAACGCTGACATGCAGAAAGCTGGCCGTCCCTACCGTTACGGCTAAGCTGACCAAAAGCGCCCCGATTCTGATCGGGGCGTGTCCAAGACATCAGATGTGGCCCCGGGTTTTGCCGGGGCTCATCGCCCAAGAGACACACCACCAGATCGCAAGACCGACCAAGGGATGAGGAATGCCCGGCATGATGACTTTTGAAGAGCTGAAAACAGCCGTGGCAGACGGCAGCATCGACACGGTACTGGCCTGTATTGTCGATATGCAGGGCCGCCTGATGGGCAAACGCTTTGTCGGCCACCATTTTGTCGACAGCGCCTATGAGGAAACCCATTGCTGTAACTACCTGCTGGCAACCGACCTCGAAATGGGCACGCCGGATGGCTATGCCTCGACCTCGTGGCAGGAAGGCTATGGCGATTACATCATGAAGCCCGACCTTGGCACCATCCGTCCGGTGCCCTGGCTGGAAGGCACCGCGCTGGTGCTTTGTGATGTGCTGGATCACCACCATCACAAAGACGTCGAACATTCGCCCCGCGCCATCCTGAAAAAACAGGTGGCCCGCGCCGAGGCGATGGGCCTGAGCCCAGTGACCGCGACCGAGCTGGAGTTTTTCCTGTTTGAAAAGTCACTGAAAGAAATCGCCGCCTCGGGCTACCGCGATATGACCCCGATCTCGGGCTATAACGAAGACTACCACATCTTCCAGACCACCAAAGAAGAGCACGTGATGCGCCCGCTGCGCAATCACCTCTATGCGGCGGGCATCCCGGTGGAAAACACCAAGGGAGAAGCCGAAGCTGGTCAGGAAGAGCTGAACATCAAATACGCCGAGGCGATGCTGACCGCCGATCACCACACGATCGCCAAACACGCCACCAAGGAAATCGCCTGGCAGCAGGGCCATGCCGCCAGCTTCATCCCGAAATGGCGCCCGGACCGCGTGGGCTCGTCCAGCCATGTACACCAGTCGATGTGGAAAGACGGGCAGAACGTCTTTTTCGATGCGGACAAGAAACACGGCATGTCGGACCTGATGCGGTCCTATGTGGCGGGCCAGATCAAATACGCCAGCGACCTGACCTATTTCCTGGCGCCTTACGTGAACAGCTACAAACGTTTCCAGAAAGGCAGCTTTGCCCCGACCAAGGCCGTTTGGTCCGTCGACAACCGCACCGCCGCCTTCCGCCTGTGTGGCGAAGGCACCAAGGCCGTGCGGATCGAATGCCGCATAGGTGGCTCGGACTTGAACCCCTATCTGGCGATGGCCGCGCTGATTGCCGCCGGTCTGGCCGGTGTGGAAGAAGGGCTGGAACTGGCCGCACCACTGCAGGGCGACGTCTATGAGATGGAAGGCGTCACCGACGTGCCGCACACCCTGCGGGAGGCGACCGAAACCCTGCGCAATTCGACCATGCTGCGTGCTGCGATGGGCGACTGGGTGGTGAACCACTACACCCGCGCCGCTGAGGTGGAGCAGGAAGAGTTTGACAACGCCGTCACCGACTGGGAGTTGGCGCGTGGATTTGAGCGGGCGTAACACCCCCGCCCATACCGCCCGGGGCCTCTGACGGACGCCTTCGGCGGGAGAGTATTTTTGAAACGATGAAACTGAGGGGTTTTCGCCCCTCTCTTACTGGAGTCTGTGGCATGGGACAGAAACTGACATGCATTTCGCCGATCGACGGATCGGTGCTGGCGGAACGTGAAGTGCTGAGCACGGAGGCCGCCAAAGAGGTGGTTGCCCGCGCCAAGGCCGCGCAGGTCGCCTGGGCAGCCCGTCCGCTGCAAGAGCGGATCGATCTGGTCATGGCTGGTGTCGCCAAAGTGGGCGAGATGAACGATGAGATCGTGCCCGAGATCGCCAAACAGATGGGCCGCCCGGTCCGCTATGGCGGTGAGTTCGGCGGCTTTAATGAGCGCGCCAGCTACATGGGCCAGATCGCCGCGGACAGCCTGGCGGATATCGAAGTGGGCGAAGACGCCACCTTCAAGCGTTACATCAAACGGGTGCCGCATGGTGTGGTGCTGGTCGTGGCGCCGTGGAACTACCCCTATATGACCGCCATCAACACCGTTGCCCCGGCACTGATCGCGGGCAACACGGTGGTACTGAAACACGCAACGCAAACCCTGCTGGTGGGTGAGCGCATGGTCGCGGCCTTCACCGAAGCGGGCGTGCCGGAAGATGTGTTCCAGAACGTGTTCCTCAGCCATGACACCACGTCCGAGCTGATCGCCGCCAAAAGCTTTGGCTTTGTGAACTTCACCGGTTCTGTTGGCGGTGGTCGTGCGATTGAGCGCGCCGCAGCTGGCACCTTCACCGGTGTGGGTCTGGAACTGGGCGGCAAGGATCCGGGCTATGTCATGGAAGACGCCGATCTGGATGCGGCGGTTGATACGCTGATTGATGGCGCGATGTTCAACTCGGGCCAGTGCTGCTGCGGGATCGAACGGATCTATGTGGTTGAGAGCCTGTTTGACGATTTCGTTGCCAAGGCAGTGAAAATCGTTGAGGGCTACAAGCTGGGCAACCCGCTGGAGGAAGAGACCACCATCGGCCCGATGGCCAATGTGCGTTTCGCCGATGAGGTCCGTGCCCAGATTGCCGAGGCCGTTGAAGCAGGCGCCAAGCCGCTGATCGATCCGGCGCTGTTCCCCGAAGATGGCGGGGCCTATCTGGCGCCGCAGATCTTGGTGGATGTTAACCATGACATGCGGGTGATGCGCGACGAAAGCTTCGGTCCTGTTGTGGGCATCATGAAGGTGAAAGACGACGCCGAAGCCATCGCGCTGATGAACGACAGCGACTTTGGCCTCACCGCCTCGCTGTGGACCCAAGACGTTGAACGCGCGCAGGCCATGGGCGATCAGGTTGAGACCGGCACCGTGTTCATGAACCGCGCCGATTATCTGGATCCGGGGCTGTGCTGGACCGGCTGCAAAGACACCGGTCGCGGTGGTGGCCTGTCGGTTATCGGCTACCACAACCTGACCCGTCCCAAATCCTACCACCTGAAAAAGGTGACCGGCTAAGCCCGGCTGTTTGAGAGGAACACGAACATGACACTTACCGCTAACTGGTCCTACCCCAACGCCATCCGCTTTGGTGCGGGCCGTATCAACGAACTGCCGGACGCCTGTGCGGCCGCTGGCATCAAGAAACCCCTGTTGGTCACCGACAAGGGTCTTGCGCCGCTGCCGATCACCGCGCAGGCGCTGGACATCATGGAAGCCGCTGGTCTGGGCCGCGGCATCTTCTCCGAGGTGGATCCGAACCCGACCGAGGTGAACCTTGACGCCGGTCTGGAAGTTTACCGGGCTGGTGGCCACGACGGTGTGATCGCCTTTGGCGGTGGCTCAGGTCTGGATCTGGGCAAGATGGTGGCCTTTATGGCCGGTCAGACCCGCCCGGTCTGGGATTTTGAGGATGTGGGTGACTGGTGGACCCGCGCCGACAGCGATGCCATCGCGCCGATCATCGCCGTGCCGACAACCGCCGGCACCGGGTCCGAGGTGGGCCGTGCTTCGATTCTGACCAACTCGGAAACCCATGAAAAGAAGATCATCTTCCACCCAAAGGTTCTGCCAACCGTGGTGATTGCCGATCCTGAGCTGACCGTGGGCATGCCGCCGATGATCACCGCCGGCACCGGCATGGATGCCTTCGCCCATTGTCTGGAAGCTTTCTGCAGCCCGCATTTCCACCCGATGTCGCAGGGCATCGCACTGGAAGGGATGCGCATCGTCAAAGACTATCTGCCACGCGCCTTTAAAGATGGCACCGACATCGAAGCCCGCGGTCAGATGATGGCCGCCGCGGCCATGGGCGCCACCGCATTCCAGAAAGGTCTGGGCGCGATCCATGCGCTCAGCCATCCGATCGGCGCGATTTACAACACCCACCACGGCACCACCAACGCCGTCGTGATGCAGCCGGTGCTGCAGTACAACCGCGATGCCATCGAAGAGCGCATCGAACGTGCTGCGGCCTATCTGGGTATCGAGGGCGGCTTTGACGGGTTCTACGCCTTTGTGGGTGAGTTGAACGACAGCCTGGGCATTCCGGCCAACCTGACCGAATTGGGTGTGACCGATCCCGACAAAGAAGCGATCATCAAAGGCGCACTGGCGGATCCTTCAACCGGCGGCAACCCGATTGAGATGACCGAAGAGAACACCCGCGCCCTATTGGACGCTTGTTTCTAATACCTTTGTTCTAAAACCTAGGGCGGGGCCTCGACCCCGCCCTTTGCACATCGATCAGATCGCAAAAGGCGATTATGGCGACTCAAAAGGATGCATCCGCATCCGTTGCTTGCCCAATTTTGCTAAAAAACGAATCACATTTGGCTTAATCTTGTTTGCGGTTCGTGAACAATCGCAGCCCTTGGCAGAGGCTGTTTCCACAAAAACTCTCCCCTTAGTTGCAGAATCTGTGCTGCATCCGGCCACCTGACCAATACCAAGGTGCTATCGCCCTAGGTTTTCTCAGACCCGTTCACTGGCGTGCCACTAGGCCCAGATCATGAAATCTTGACGACAGATGTCAAAAAACCTGACCTCGACTGTTTCAAACAGGCTAAACAAACCCACATACATTTCGGCTGAATTGTCTATGTAGACCGGACTCTATCGGCGTGATTGGCGGATTGTCTTCCGGCCATGAACAATTACGCCCACCGTCCGTCAAAATCTCCACTTTTTGATCGCTTCCCCAGCTCTTTGGCAAACCGCATGCCTATCCACCTTGGAAGGCCAGAGCACTGCCTGATGCATCCCGAGTTAACCAATTTTTCCCTGTAAAAGCGGGCCACTAGTACTTTGGGCCTAGTGTCACCTGTGAGTTGCAAATGTGGCACTTGCGTTGACGAAAAAGGGTCAAATTGCCATAAATGTGGCGAAAGATCGGTGCGACTGTGGGGAAAAACCACAGAAAGTTCCGCTTAAAGCTTAATGGTCTTTGAGCGAAGCACGGTGTGGGGGCATCGGCCCGGTCTTCGGAAAGCTTGCTCCGGGCGGTGATCTGCCAGCTGCCCGGCGTCACATGAACAGTTTTGGTTTTGTCTTTTCGGGCGCTCAGGCGTTCGGAAGGTGCTGATGGGCTGTGCCTGATGTCTTCAGGCAGGCCGTTTTGGCACACGCTCACTGACCCCGGGGAGGGTTTGGAATGAACATGCACGTCTCAGCCACGTCCACCACATTGGATGCAGCGTTGGATGCCGCCAAAGATGCAAGCGATTTGTCCGCACGCGTCAGCAAATGGCGCCCAACCGCGACGGCCTACCGCCTGATGGGCAAACGTCTGCTGGATGTTGTGCTGGTCGTGCTGATGGCGCCGCCCGCCCTTTTCACCGTCGCTGTGCTGGCTCTGATCATCATGCTGGACGGCAAATCTGCCTTTTACCGTCAACGCCGGGTTGGTCTGAACGGCAAAGAGTTTTCTATGCTGAAACTGCGCAGCATGATTCCTAATGCCGATGCCGCGCTGGAGGCCTATCTGGCCTCATCCCCCACCGCACGTGCCGAATGGGACCGTGACCAGAAGCTGACCAATGATCCCCGCATCACCCGCTTTGGCCATTTCATCCGCCGCACCTCACTGGATGAGCTGCCGCAGCTGCTGAATGTTCTGAAGGGGGAGATGTCACTGGTGGGTCCGCGCCCGATGATGACCAACCAGAAAGAGCTGTACCCCGGCGATGAGTATTACCGCATGCGCCCCGGGATCACCGGTTACTGGCAAACCTCGGAGCGTAATGAATGCAGCTTCCGCGAACGTGCCAGCTATGATGCGAGCTACTATCGCGATCTGTCGCTGGGCACCGACTTCAAGGTGCTGCTGGCCACGGTCAACGTGGTGATGGCGGCCACCGGGCGCTAAACGCCACCGCCAACCGATCTGAGTTAAAAAAGGCCGCGCTAACCCCGCGGCCTTTGGTCTGTCGCGCGACGCTCACCATCCTCTTATTTGCCACTGTCGCCTGTCACCGCCATTATTCTGCCCTAAGCTTCCGTTAACCCTGACCGTCAGTATCAGAAGGGCCTGCGCCCTTCACAGAACCAAAGGACAGATCCGGCACATGGTGCCCAACGTAATTGCATATCTGATGCTGGGGCTTTGGCCCCTGGTGGCGATCGGGTTGTTCCGATGGCTGCCGCCCGGCCGTGCGTTGCTGGCAAACCTGTTTCTATCCTATTTGTTCCTGCCCCCGCCCCCGACGCAGTTTGACCTGCCGCTGCTGCCGCCCCTGGACAAGGAAAACCTACCGGCGTTGTCGCTGCTGCTGGCCTGCCTGATCCACTGCCGTGATCAGCTGAGCCTGCCGCGCACCGGTTGGGTGACCGCAACGCTGGCAGTGTTTATCCTGTCCCCCGTGTTGACCGTCTTTGCCAACACCGACGGGATTTCCTTTGGGGCCTTTGGCCTGCCGGGGCTGGGGGTGAAAGACGCGCTATCCCTCGTCATCAACCGCTTCAGCCTTGTGCTGCCGATGTTGCTGTCCTACGCGCTGTTGCGCAGCGCCACTGATCTGCGGGATGTGTTGCTGGCCTTTGCGCTGTTTGGGCTGATCTATTCACTGCCGATGCTGATTGAGGTGCGCCTGTCGCCGCAGCTGAACCTCTGGATCTATGGTTATTTCCAGCACAACTTCGACCAGATGATGCGCTTTGGCGGCTTCCGCCCCATTGTGTTCCTGTACCACGGCCTGTGGGTCGCCTTCTTTGCGATGAGCGCCGTGATCGCCGCCGCAACGCTGACCCGCACCGAAGACGGACCGGAACGGGCGAAGGCCTTCATGGTGATGATGTACTTGATGGTGATTCTGGTGCTGTGCAAATCGGTGGGTCCGCTTCTTTACGCGATGCTGCTTTTGCCGCTGATCCTGTTGCTGCCGCTGGGCACGCAGCTGCGGGTGGCGCTGGCCTTTGCGAGTGTGGCCATTGCCTATCCGATCATCAAAGGCGCCGGTTGGCTGCCCGAAGAGGCGCTGCTTCAACTGGCCAGCCGGATCAGCGAAGAGCGTGCCAGTTCGCTGCAGTTCCGCCTGAACAATGAATCCAGCCTGTTGGAACGCGCGATGGAACGTCCGATCCTTGGCTGGGGCAGCTGGGGGCGCAACCAGATCCTGGATCCGTTCACCGGGCAGGAGTTGCTGGTGTCAGACGGCCGCTGGGTGATCACGCTGGGCTTCTTCGGCTGGGTGGGCTTTGCTGCGGAAATGCTGCTGCTGGCCGCGCCAATTGTGATGCTGTGGGCGCTGCAAAGGGGGCAAAACGCAGTGCAGATGTCGGGGGCCGTGGGCGGTATGGCACTGCTGCTGGCGATCAACCTGATTGACCTTTTGCCAAATGCCACGCTGACGCCGTTGACATGGCTGCTGACCGGCGCCCTGCTGCGCCATGCGGAGGAATTGCGCCAGAACACCACACAGGCGTTCAACACGCCAAGTGCCGCCCCCAAACGGCGTAAATCCGGCCTGACCTCGGTGATGTAACGCCTGAGGTGGCGCGGGTGGAGAGACTGGCCAAGCCGCGCGAAACTCGACTACAAAGAACGGGGTCACCACCGACCCGCCTGCAACAGGACACTGAGCAACAGGAACTGACATGTTCTCACCCGCCCGAACAGCGCTATCCCTGACCCTCATCCTGGTGCTGATGCTGCCATTGCCATCAAACGCGCAACAGGCGCGGGCGGAGGCGACGCTGAAGGCGTATTTCTTTGGCAATTCCCTGATGCATCACCTGGAGGGTCTGCCGCAGACCTCCACCCCTTATTGGCTGAACAAGATCGCCGAGGCGCGCGGCGGCAGATTGCAGGCCGATGGCACCTGGGGGTTTCTGCGGAACTTTGCCGGGCAGCTGCCACCGGAGCCCAACTGGCAGATCGGTGGGGTGCGCGGGGTCTGGTCCGAGCGGCTGGGCAGCTTTGCCGATGCGGGTGTGAACACGGTGGTGCTGAACCCAGCGAATTTCATTCAGTATCAGCCGCCCTCAGCCCTTTACGACAGCAACAACCCAAACCGCGACAGCCCGGTCACCGCAACGCTCAAGGTGTTTGACTGGGTGCGCGAAGGGGTCCCCGCCACGGCAGAGCAGCCGCGGTTTTTCATCTACGAAGGCTGGGCGGATATGGTGGGCTACAGCCGACCCTTCCCGCCCTCAAAATCCGAACTGAACCAATACCTTGCGGACAATCAAACCGGTTATCACGACTGGTATGAGGACTATGTCGCAGCGTTGCAGCGGGCCCGGCCAAACCTGCAGGTCACCCTGTTGCCCGTCGCCTCCACCCTGCCTGAGATCCTGGCGCTGCCCGCCCTTGAAGGGCTGACCGCCACCGATCTGTTCAGCGATGATGCGCCGCATGGCACGGCGACGGTCTATTTTCTGGCGGCATTGATCAGCTACAGCGCCCTGTTTCAGGATGACCTGCCGGCGCAGATGCTGCTGCCTGACAGTATTCATCCGCTGGTGCGCCAGAACTATGGCCAGATTGCTGAAGCGCTTTGGGACAGCCGCGCCAAATCGCTGCGCCCGCCATCCACCCAACGCCGCGATCAGGCGCGGGACAGCGCCCCACCTGCGGTGCCTGCGCTGGCGATGGGCCTCAACGGAATCTCAGACTGGTCCACACAGATGCCATTTATCGACGTGATGAAATCCGCCCGCCCCTGGGTGGGACATTTGCCGGATCAGTGGGGCGGGATGAGTTTTGACACCCTGCGCGCGGAGGGCCACCTGAGCGATGAGGGCTGGCCGCTGCGGATCCCCAAAGGGGTGGAGCAACTGGAGACCTTTATTCTGGCGGATCTGCCCAGCGATGCCCGCGACACGGCTGGACGCTACCGGCTAACCTACAAGGGCAAGGGCAATATCACCCTGCTGGGACGGGCCAAGGATATCCGCGCCCGTACCGGTGAGATTTGGTTCAACTTCACCCCCGGCGAAGGTCTGGTGGCGGTGACGCTACGAGGCACCGATCCCAAGGATCCGATCCGCGACATTCAGGTGATCCACGAACGCCACCTGCCCTTCTGGGAAATGGGCGCGGTGTTTAACCCAGACTGGCTGCGCCAGATTGAGGATATGCGGGTGCTGCGGTTCATGGATTGGATGGCCACCAATCATTCGCCGATCTCAGGGTGGGGTCAACGCCCGTTGCCGGCAGATTACACCTATGCCTGGCGCGGTGTCCCGGTTGAGGTGATGCTGCAGCTGGCCAATCAGGTGGGGGCTGATCCGTGGTTCAACATGCCGCATATGGCCGATGACGGTTACGTGCGCCGCTTTGCCGAAATGGTGCAGCGGGATCTGGACCCCGGACTGAAGGCCTATGTGGAATATTCCAATGAGGTCTGGAACCATATCTTCACCCAAGCGAAATACGCCACCGAACAGGCCGCCGCACGCTGGCGCGGCGCCAGTGGCAACACGGATGGTTGGATGCAATGGGCCGGCGTCCGCGCGGCTGAGGTGGCAGATATCTGGGCTGAGGTCTTCGGCGCAGAGGCTGAGACCCGGCTGACCCGGGTGATCGCCGTCCACACCGGCTGGCCCGGGTTGGAGGAGGCGGCGCTGGAGGCCCCGCTCTACATGCGCGAAGCGCGCGGCAACATCCGCCCCGGCGATCGTTTTGATGCCTATGCGGTGACCGGCTATTTCGGCTATGAGCTGGGCGCCGATCCGCAGGCGGCCAAGGTACTGGACTGGCTGAAGATCAGCGAAAGCGAGGCCCTGAAACGCAGCTACAAGTGGCTGCAATCCGGTGAGGTGAAGCGGCTGACGCAGGAGGTTTTCCCCTATCATGCCGGGGTCGCCAAATCCTACGGTATGGACCTGATCATGTATGAGGGCGGCACGCATATCGTGGGCCATGAGGGCTGGGTCAATGATGAGGTGCTGACCGCGTTTTTCATCAAGCTGAATTACAGTCAGGAGATGGCGGCGCTTTATGCGGATGTGCTGCAGGGGTGGCAGGATGCCGGCGGCACGCTGTTCAATGCCTTTGTTGATGTGGCTGCGGCCAGCAAATGGGGCAGCTGGGGCGGGTTGCGGCATCTGTCTGACAACAATCCCCGCTGGGCGGTGATCCAGCGCGCCAATACCAGCCTGCCGACCGATTGGGAAAGCCGCGATCCGCAGGCCTTTCGCCGGGGGATCGCCCGTGCTGGTGGTGACGCAGATAATCTGCTGGAGGGCACCGCCATGGGCGATGTGCTGGTGGGGGCAGATGGCGATGACTGGCTGATCAGCCGCGGCGGTGCCGATGCCTTGCATGGCGGGGCGGGTGTCGATACGGCGGTACTACCCGGCGCGGCGTCGGACTATCAATTCAGCTGGGCCAGCAGCCCGGTTGGGGATTTCCTGATCGCAGATGGCCCCGAGGGCGAAGTGACGATGCGCGGCATCGAACAGCTGGAGTTTTCAGCCGCACCAGGTCAGCTGTACCGCGTGTCGCCACGACAGTAGGGGAAACAAAGCCGCGCACTCGCACCGCTTGAAGGTTTAGAAATCCAGCAGCGGTTCGTCTGGCATCGGCTCCATCGGCGGTGGGGTCAACCCGACCTCACGAACCAGTGCCTCTGCCCCGCGGGCGGCATCAAAACTCTGCAGGATCCGCTTGCGCCCGGCCTGTCCCAACGCGGTGGCCCGGACCGGATCGGTGGCCAGATATTCCAGCGCGGCGGCCAGCGCCACCGGGTTGCCCTTTTCGACCAGAACACCGTCCCGGCCGTTGGTGATCAACTCATCCACACTGCCGCCTTCGATGCCAACCACCGGGCATTCACAGCTCATCGCTTCCATGGCGGAGGCGCCGAGGGCCTCGGAATGGTTTGCCATCACAAACACATGGGCATCACACAGCCGGTCGCGCAGCGTGTCCTCAGACACCGATCCCATCAGCCGCACGGTGCCGATAAGGCCCAACTCGGTGATCTGTTCTTCCAGCACGGTGCGATAGCCGGTGCCGCCTTCATCATCCTCACCAATAATTTCCAGATGCACGTCAATGCCGCGCCCCTGCAACAGCGTCACCGCCTGAAACAGATCCTCATGCGCGTTGGAGGCATGCAGCCGCGCCCGGGACACCAGACGCAGGGTTTTGCCGGGTTCCGGCGGCCGGTAGGGCGCATCGCGACGCAGGTGGTCCGTATCCACCCCCTGCGGCTGGACCAGCACACGTTCTGGCAGCGATTCACCCAGGGCCGGGGTGATTTCATCCAGCAGCCGCTGCGAGCCGATGACGGCAAATTTCGCTGACTGCCATTTGAACTTCTGACCGATGCCGCCTTCGGACAAGGGGCCGTGTAGGCTGATCGAATAATCCAATTCATAGAGGTGGTTGGCCAGGGCGGCGATCATCGCCACCGGCCCGCAGGAGGCCACATGCACATGGGTCACCCCCTGCGCCTGACAGGATTGGGCCAGCTGTTTGGCAGCCGGCGCCGCATGTGACACGGCGCGCATCCGTTCGACATTGCCGCTGCCCTGTTTCAACTGCCGCCATGGCAATTTGGGCAGGGACATCAGCGAGGACATGGTGCCCTGCGCCAGATACTCGGTGCGTTGCCGCGCCCCTTTGGCCCAGGCATGCGCTGCCGTATCGGTTGGCCGGTCGGAAAACAGCACCGCCTCAATACCCATCGCTTCCAGCTTGAGGATCTCACGCCAGTACAAACTATGTGCCTGCCCCGGAAACTCGGGCAGTAAATAGCCAAGCTTTGGAATTTCAGTCACGCATCTGGTCCTTTGGCCATTTTTCCTCCGGCAGGTCATTGTTTTTAGACCGGCTGCCCGGCTAGAACAAAATCAATATATAAGTACGTTGGAATGATTTGCTAGTTTACCAACAATGACAAGCCGTTGCAGGATAAACCAAAGGGATAAAACCCTACCTTTTAGGACGCAAAACCGCTGATGATCTCTGTTATCATCCCTGCCCATAACGAAGCCGAGACGCTGCCGGCCTGTCTGGCAGCGATCGCCGCCACCGCGGTTCCTACCGGTGGGGCTGAGGTGATTGTGGTCGCCAACGGCTGCACGGATGACACGGCCGCCGTGGCGCGCGCGATGGCAGAAGACCACGCTGCAATGCCTTATCCCCTGCGGGTCATTGAGCGGAGCGAAGGTGGAAAGATCGGTGCCCTCAATGCAGGTGATTCCGCAGCCAGCGGCGATATGCGGGCCTATCTGGATGCCGATGTGATCATCGCCCCGCAGATGCTGACGGAGCTTTCCAGCGCCTTATCAGATGCGGCGCCGCGCTATGCCAGCGGCACGGTGGTGATCCCGGAAAGCCCCAGCGCCCTGACCCGGGCCTTCGCGCGGTTTTACCGCACGGTGCCATTCCTGCGCGACGGCGTGCCGGGCTGCGGGCTTTATGCGGTGAACCGGGCCGGGCGAACGCGTTGGCAGGCCTTTCCCGATGTGATCGCCGATGACACCTTTGTGCGGCTGAACTTCACCGCCGCCGAGCGGGTCAAGGTCGCCGCGCCCTATGACTGGCCACTGGTCACCGGGTTTGGCAATCTGATCCGGGTCCGCCGCCGTCAGGATGCGGGCGTGGCTGAGATTGCAGCGCAGTTTCCTGAGCTGCTGCAAAATGATGACAAACTGCCCTACCGGGCAAGAGATGTTCTGCGCAACGCGCTTCACCAACCGTTTAGCTTTGCCGTTTATGTTGCCGTGCGCTTGGCCGGGAAACTGGGCCGCAACCCCACCCGCTGGAGCCGTGGCAGATGATTGATCGCATGCGAACCCTTGCCTTCGGGTCTGGTTTGATGACCCGCGCGTTCCGCAGTTCTGCAATCAATGCAGGGGGGTACGCCGGATTCCAGTTCCTACGGCTGCTGTCCAATCTGGTGCTGACCCGCATCCTCTTCCCGGAGGCCTTTGGCATCATGGCGCTGATTTCGGTCGTCATGGTGGGCCTGTCGATGTTTTCCGATGTCGGCACCAGCCCGGCCATCATGCGCAGCCCCCGTGGTGATGAGGAAGAGTTCCTAAACACCGCTTGGACGATCCAGATCATCCGCGGCATCTGCCTGTGGCTGGCCGCCTGTGCCCTGGCCTATCCGGTGGCGCTGATCTACGGCAAGCCGATGCTGATGCAGCTCCTGCCGGTCGCCGCTCTGAGCCTGCTGATCGCCGGGTTCAACCCGACAAAACTGGAAAGCGCAAACCGGCATATGCAGGCCGGACGCGTCACACTGATTGAGTTGGCCGTGCAGGTGACCGGCCTGATCATTGCGATCACCGCCGCCTGGGCGCTGCAATCGGTCTGGGCGCTGGTGATAAGCGGTCTGGCGGCCGCGCTGACCCATCTGATCCTGCTGAACCGGTTCTTGCCCGGCCCGCGAAACCACCTGCGCTGGGAAAAAGCGGCGGCACATGAGCTGATTCATTTTGGCAAATGGGTCTTTCTTTCGACGATCTGCGGTTTCTTCGTCGCTCAAGGGGATAAATTGCTGATCGGCAAATACCTGAGCCTTGAGGCCTTTGGCGTTTACAACATCGGCTATTTCCTCGCCTCGTTCCCGTTGTTGATGGGGGGGATGGTCATCCAGAAGGTGCTAGTGCCGATCTACCGCGATAGCCCGCCCGCTGCGTCACGGGAGAACTTCCTGACGCTGCGCCGGATGCGGATGGCGGCCACCGGACTATTGGTCAGCCTGCTGCTGATCGTTGCGGCGCTGGGGCCCTGGATGGTCAATCTGCTTTATGATCCGCGTTACGCCGCCGCCGGTGCGGTGGTGACGCTCCTGGCCTGCATGCAGATCCCGATGGTGGTGACGCTGACCTATGACCGGGCGGCGCTTGCCAGCGGGGACAGTCGCGATTTCTTCTACCTGTCGCTGGTGCGGGCGGTGGTGCTGTTGCTGATGCTGGCGCTTGGGCTGTCCTACTGGGGGCTGATCGGTGCCATTTTGGGCATCGGTCTGGCGGCCCTTTTGACCTATCCGGCGGTAGTCTGGCTGGCCCGCCGTCAGGGTGCCTGGGACCCGCTGCATGACATAGCCTATACCGGATTGGGGCTGGGTATATCGGCAATGCTATTAGTGCTGCATTGGGAAACAATTCAGACCATCAGCGGCTAAATCCTCGTAGAATCCGCAGGGAATCCACGTCTTTCGGTTAGGAAATCCGCAATTGAGCGGGGGAATCCCACCTCTGCGCCTCAAAGAGTCCACATTTTCCCCGTATGTTATTTAGAAGCCATCTGTTTAAATGAGTTTGTTTTGATGTCGGAAACAATGCCTTCTCAGCCCTCCCTCACTCAGGAAGAGGAAGACAGGGCCGCAGAGATTGCCATCGTTGGCATGGCTGCGCGCCTGCCCGGTGCGCTGTCGATTGAGGCCTATTGGGACAATCTGAAAAACGGCATTGAATCCATCCGCCCCCTGACCCGTGATGAGCTGATTGCCAGCGGTGAGGCGGCCCATCTGATCGACCGCCCCGATTACGTAGCCGCCGCAGCCCCGCTGGACGGCTACAAAGCCTTCGATGCCGAGTTTTTCGGATTTTCCCCGAAAGAGGCGGCGATTCTAGATCCGCAGCATCGCCAGTTTTTGGAAACCTCATGGGAGGCTTTGGAAAACGCCGGCCATATGCCTGAGGGTTTCGATGGCCCGATTGGCGTCTTTGGCGGCTGTGGCATGGGCAGCTATTTCTATTTCAACATCTGCTCAAACCGCGATTTGGTTGATGACACCGGCATGTTCCTTCTGCGCCATACCGGAAATGACAAGGATTTCATGACCACGCGGCTCAGCCATGTGCTGGACCTCAAAGGGCCTTCGATCAATGTGCAGACCGCCTGTTCCACATCCCTGGTGGCCACCCATTACGCCTGCCAGTCGCTGCTGAACGGCGAATGCGACATGGCGCTGGCTGGCGGGGTCACCATCGAGTTGCCGCAGGACCGGGGCTATCTGTTCAAAGAGGGGGAAATTCTATCACCCGACGGTCACTGCCACGCCTTTGACCACCGGGCACAGGGCACTGTTTTCGGCTCAGGCGCCGGGGTGGTGGTGCTGCGCCGGCTGGAGGATGCACTGGCCGATGGCGATCATATCTGGGGTGTAATCAAAGGCACCGCGGTCAACAATGATGGGTCCGCGAAAGCCGGTTACCTAGCACCGTCGGTCGATGGTCAGGCGGCAGCGATTGCCGATGCCCACGCCCTGTCCGAGGTCACGGCCGGCAGCATCGACTACGTCGAATGCCACGGCACCGGCACCTATCTGGGCGATCCGATCGAAGTGGCCGCGCTGACGCAGGCCTTTCAGGAAACAACCGATGCACAGGGTTTCTGCCGCATCGGGTCGGTGAAAACGAACATCGGTCATCTCGACACCGCTGCCGGTGTGGCAAGCCTGATCAAGACCAGCCTTGCGCTGCATCACAAACAGATGCCGCCGACATTGGGCTATGAGGCACCGAACCCGGCAATTGATTTTGAAACCTCCCCTTTCCGCGTCAATGACAGCCTGCGGGACTGGCAGCGCCGCGATGGCCCGCGCCGGGCCGGTGTAAACTCGCTGGGGGTGGGCGGCACCAACGCCCATGCGGTTCTGGAAGAGGCACCGGAACGCGCGGCCTCAGAACCGGGTGACTTCCCGTTTCAGATCCTCACGCTGTCTGGCCGCACCAAAGGCGCGCTGGAGGGCAACACTGCCCGGCTGACAGAGCATCTGCGCCAGCGCGCCGATCAACCGTTGGCAGATATCGCCTGGACGCTGAAGAACGGCCGCCGCGCCTTTGAACAGCGCCGGGTTGTTGTGGCGGAAACTCATGCTGAGGCGGCGGATCTGCTGGAGCAAGGCAACCCGCGCCGGGTCTTCACCCATACCGCCCTTGAGGCGCCAGAGGTGGTCTTCATGTTCCCCGGCGGCGGCGCGCAATATGCTGGCATGGCGCGCGACCTCTATGAGGTGGAACCGGTCTTCGCCGATTGGATGGACCGGGGTCTGGCGCATCTTGAGGGCAAGATTGATTATGACCTGCGCGCGCTCTGGCTGCCGGAACCGGGTGCTGAGGCCGCAGCGGATGAGGCGCTGAAACAGCCCTCCGTGCAACTGCCGCTGATCATGATCACCGAATATGCGTTGGCGCAGCTCTGGATCAGCTGGGGGGTAAAACCGGCGGCTCTGGTGGGCCATTCGATGGGGGAAAACACCGCCGCCTGTCTGGCGGGCGTCCTGTCCTTCACCGATTGTATCGATCTGGTGCACCTGCGCGGGCAGCTGTTTGACACGGTGCCTGCGGGTGGCATGCTGTCTGTTGCCCTGCCCGCCGATCAGCTGCGCCCGCTATTGGGCCGCGATCTGGATCTGGCCAGCGTCAATGCGCCGGGCCTGTCGGTGGCCACCGGGCCGGACGCCGCGCTGGAGCGCCTGCAAGCAGAGCTGGCGGAGCGCGACATCGATTGCCAGCACATTGCCATCGATATCGCCGCACACAGCCGCATGTTGGACCCGATCCTTGATCGCTTCCGCAGCTTCCTGCAGACAATCCCGCTGCAGCCGCCGCAGATCCCCTTTGCCTCCAACCGAACCGGGGCGATGATCACCGCGGAGGAGGCGCAGGATCCCGAATACTGGGTCGCCCATCTGCGCAATACGGTTCTCTTTGCCGATTGCATCAGCACCCTGGCCGCGCCCAGCGCCCGCGTCTTTCTTGAGGTCGGGCCAGGCAAGGCGCTCAGCTCGCTAGCGACGCAGCATCCTGATGTCAGCGCCAATCAGGTGATCTCCACCCTGCGCCATCCCGAAGATGACATCGCCGATGACACCTATTTCGCGGCCATGCTGGGCCGGATCTGGGCCGTGGGTGTGGATTTTGACTGGGATCAGTTCTGGGGCGAAGGGCGGCGCAATCGCGTTGTTTTGCCGACCTATGCGTTCCAGCATCAGGACTATTTCATTGAACCCGCCAGCGATCACGCCGGCACGCAGCCCGATGCCGCGCAGCGCTGGTTGATGCGGCGGGAGGATATGGCGGATTGGGCCTATGCCCCGCGCTGGAGCCCGCGCTATGCCGATTGCAGTCTGGATGTGACCGGTGATCTGAGCGAACTACCGCCACAGAACTGGCTAATCTTTGAGGATGCCCATGGCCATGGCGCCGCGCTGACGGCCAAGCTGCGACAGGCCGGGCAACAGGTCACAACCGTGCGCCCCGGCGATGGGTTTGCCAAAGTGTCTGACGGCTACCTGCTGGCGCCGGAACATGGCCGGGTGGGCTATGACCGCCTGATGCAGGATCTGTCCGCGCAAGACAAGATGCCAGACCGGATTGTGCACCTGTGGCTGTTGACCGAGGATGAGCGCTGTCGGCCCGGATCCTCCTTCTTCCATCGCAATATGGAATATGGCTTCTACGCGCTGTTGTACCTGAGCCAGGCGATGAGCGAACAGGGATTGAGCGATCTGCACATGACAGTGGTGACCTCAGACGCGATGCAACAGCGCGATGAACGCCTGCGCTATCCTGAAAAGGCCACGGTTCTGGGGCCCGTGCAGGTGATCCCGCGCGAATTCCCAGGCGTGACCTGCGCCGTGCTGGATCTGCAGGCGGCGCAGGGCAAGACAGCGCTGAAGTCTCGCGGCAAGGCACGGGGCGAATCGCCCCTGCTGATCCCGCTGCTGGAAGAGGTGTTGGCGACACCGGCCAACACCATCGCCACCCTGCGCCGTGGCAAACGGTACGCGCTGGATTACGCGCCTGTGCCTTTCACACCCGACGAACCGCCCCAACCCAGTGCCGACATGCTGCGGGACGGTGGCACCTATATGATCACCGGCGGCTTTGGCGGCATCGGGCTGACCCTGGCCGGCACGCTGATTGAGTGCTGCCACGCCAATGTGGTCCTGCTGTCGCGCCTTGCCCTGCCCGACCGTGATCGCTGGGCCGATCACCTGCACAGTCATCCGGCCACCGATGCCACCAGCCGCCGCATTCGCGCGGTGCAACAGCTGGAAGAGAAAGGCGGCAAGGTTCTGGTGCTGGCCGCTGATGTCTCCAACGTCGAAGACATGCGGATCGCTCAGCGCAAGGCCCGGGATGCCTTTGGTGACATTCACGGCGTCATTCACGCGGCGGGCGTCATCAAAGACGCACCGATCCTTGGCAAATCGCTGAGCGACATCGAAGCGGTGTTCACCCCAAAAATCCACGGCACCGAGGTGCTGGATCAACTGTTCCCGGATGGCAGTCTGGACTGGCTAGCGGTATTTGCCTCCAGCTCCACCGTGACCGCGCCTGCAGGACAGGTGGATTATGTTGCGGCCAATGCCTTCCTGAACGCCTGGGCGCAGTCCCGCAGCATGGGCAAGACCCGGGTTCTGTCCCTCAACTGGGGGGTCTGGGCTGAGGTCGGGATGGCCGCCGAAGCGATGGAGGCCCGCCGCCAGCCAACCGCCACGCTGCCGGGGCGCCCCGCAGGCCAGGCATTGCTGGGTGACATGCGGGATGACGCCAATGGAAACCGCCAGTTCCAGCGCAGTCTGTCGGTCAAGGATTGGGTGATGGATGAACACCGCACCAAAGCGGGGGACATTCTGCTGCCCGGCACCGGCTATCTGGAGCTGATCGACGAAGCCTTGAAAGCCCAAGGCGAAACCGGCCCCTATGAGGTGCGGGATTTGTTGTTCCTGGCTCCGCTTGCCGTGCAGGAAGATGGCACCACTGACATGCGGCTCAGCCTGCCGCGCAGTGATCTGGGCTATGACGTCATGGTCGAAAGCGCCACCGGGGGAACCACTGGATCAGCGGCAACGGGCTACGGCCCCAATGCCGAGGCCGCAATTTCGCTGCGCGCCCTCACCCGGCCGGCGCCGCTGGATCTGGACCACCTGCGCCGCCGCTGTGGGCAGGCACGCCGGGGCGACGGGCCGCTGGTGGCCCCACAGGAAAAACACCTGTCCTTTGGCCCCCGCTGGAAGGTGCTGCACAGCACGGCGTTTGGCGCTGGTGAGGGCATCGCTGATCTGGCCCTGCCTGCGGATTATGCTGCGGATCTGCAGAGCTACCGCCTGCACCCCGGCCTGCTGGACATCGCAACCGGCTGGGCGATGGAATTGATCGCCGGATACCAGGGGCACCACCTCTGGGCGCCGGTCAGCTATCACCGCGTGCGGGTCTATGCCCCGCTGGAAGCGCAGATTACCTCCTGGGTGCGCAGCGCTGAAGAGAACAGCACCCAACATGCGACCGCCAGTTTCGACATCGCCCTGACCGCCGCCGACGGCACCGTCCTGATGGAGATTGAAGGCTTCTCAGTGCGCAAATTGACCGGCGGCCTGAGCCTAAGCACCGCCAAACCCGCCGCCGCGGTGGAGGACCGTCCACTGTCCGCGGCCGAGGAACGGCTGCAGCACAATATCAGCCAGGGCATTCGCCCGGCCGAAGGCGCCGCGGCCTTCCTGCGGGCGCTAAGCGTGCCACAGACACAGCTGGTGATTTCCTCACTGGATCTGCCCGCGCTGGTGGCGCAAGCGGGTCAGATGCAGGACGGGCCATCAAGCGCGCAAAGTTTCCAGCGGCCGGAGTTGGATCAGGACTATGCTGCGCCAGAATCAGAGGTGGAAAAACGCCTCGCCGGGTTCTTCCAGGATCTGCTGGGGGTTGATCAGGTGGGGATCAATGACAGTTTCTTTGATCTTGGCGGTCACTCCCTGATTGCTGTGCGCCTGTTTGCCCAGATCAAAAAGGCCTATGGCAGCGATTTCCCGATCTCACTGCTGTTTGAAGCCCCGACCATCCGCAAAATCGCGGCCCAGATCCCGGATCAGGGCAGCCCGTCAGAACAGAAGGCCGACACCGAGGCGCCGTTGGTGCCTGAGCGGCGATTTACCCATGTGGTGCCGATGCATCAGGGCGAAGGCGGCGCGGGCACGCCGTTCTTCTTGGTCGCGGGCATGTTTGGCAATGTATTGAACCTGCGCCATCTGGCAGCTTTGCTGGGCACCGACAGGCCATTTTACGGTCTTCAGGCGCGCGGTCTGTTTGGTGAGGCGAGCCCGCATCATTCAATCCCTGAGGCCGCGCGGGACTACATCGCTGAAATGCGCAAGGTGCAGCCCAATGGCCCTTATATGTTGGGCGGGTTTTCCGGCGGCGGCATCACCGCCTATGAAATCGCGAAGCAGCTGAAAACCGCAGGTGAAGAGGTTGACCTGCTGGTGATGCTGGACACCCCCCTGCCGCAGCGCCGGCCGCTTAGCCGTCGCGACCGGCTGGCGATCCAATGGCTGGAGCTGAAAACCAAAGGCCCGCGCTATGTGGTGAACTGGGCCAAGAACCGGCTGCAGTGGGAATGGGAAAAACGGCGCAAACCTGAGGCGGCACAACACGTGCCGGCAGAGGCAGAGGCGCAGTTCCATGACGCCGCGATTGAGGCCGCCTTCCTGGAGGCGGTTGCCAGCTACGATCTGGAACCATGGGACGGGCCGCTGCAGCTCTACCGCCCGCCGTTGCAGGGCCGCTGGCAGGTGTCGCCTGACCGTCTGGTGAACAGCGAACGGGCCTATGTGCTTCATGACAACGATTGGGGGCAATGGGCCCGCCAGCTTGAGGTGTTCGAAGTGCCCGGCGATCACGATTCGATGGTTCTGGAACCCAATGTCCGGGTGCTGGTGGCGCGGCTGCGCGATGCACTCAGCCGGATTGAGGACAGCAAACGTACGCCCAACTGCGGCACCGCCACCCAATTAGCCAAGAAGGCCGCCGAATAAATGAACGCCGCCGCCTCTTTCCCATCGGCCCGGGTGCTGACCATCGTGCTGAACTATCGCACCGCCGAAATGACTTTGCGTGCCGTTGCCGCAGCGCGCAAGGCGATGCAGGGCATCGATGGCGCGATCATCGTGGTCGACAATGATTCGCAGGACGGATCCTTTGAACAGATGAGCGCCCATGTCACGGCGGAGGGCTGGGCGGATGTCACGGTTCTGGCGGCAGGGCGCAACGGCGGCTTTGGGGCGGGCAACAACTTCGGCATTTTGGCCGGGCTGTCCGATCCGGAGACCGCGCCTGATTTCATCTATGTGCTGAACTCCGACGCCTTCCCGGAACCGGACGCCATCCAGAGCTTGCTGGACCATATGTTGGCCCATCCGCAGACCGGATTTGCTGGCAGCCTGATCTATGGCGAAGACGGCGTGGAACATACGACAACCTTCCGCTTTCCTTCCTTGGCGGGGGAGTTGGAAGGCGCGATTCGGTTTGGACCGGTGTCTCGGCTGTTTAGAAACCATCAGGTGCCAATGCCGCCGCCCAAGCACAGTCAGCCGGTGGATTGGGTGGCCGGGGCCAGCCTGATGATGCGGGTGCCAATGCTGCGGGATATCGGCCTCTTTGATGAGGCGTACTTCCTGTATTTTGAGGAAACGGACCTGTGCCTGCGTGGGCAGCGAGCAGGGTATAGCATTGATTTTGTACGCGAAAGCCGGGTGATGCACATCGGATCTGTCTCAACCGGGATGGGCGACTGGGCACGGACACCGCGTTATTGGTTCCAATCACGTTGGTATTATCACGTGAAAAACCACGGCAGGCTACATGCCCTCTGCGCCAGCGTCCTGCATCTTATCGGTGGGGGCTTTCACCGGCTGCGGTGCGTTCTGCGGGGCCGCCGTTCGGTGGATTCGCCCATGTTCCTACGCGATCTCATCCGCCATGATGCTGCCGCGCTGTTTCGCCCCTTAAGCGCGCCGCAGATCCCCCAATTGCCAGACGTTCCGCAGGGGGCCACGCCCCCCGTGCCAGAACCCGCCCGGAGGTATAGATGAACTCGTTTTCCACCGTTCTGATCGGCAATGAATCCCTTTTGGTGCAATGCGGCGACCTGCTGCACCGGCGTGGGCACCTGATCCGGGCCGTTGTCACCCGCAATCCTGAGGTCGCCGCCTGGGCCAAGCAGCAGGGGCTGCAGGTTCTGGCCCCCGGCGCCGATCTGGCCGCCGAACTGCAACCGGGGTTTGACTGGCTGCTGTCCATCGCCAACCTCGACATGATCCCGGGTGCGGTGCTGGCGATGGCTGCCAAAGGCGCGGTCAATTTCCACGACGGGCCACTACCGGCCTACGCAGGGCTCAACGCGCCGGTGTGGGCGCTGGCCAACGGCGAAACCCGCCATGGCATCACCTGGCATCTGATGACCGAGGCGGTCGACGAAGGTGACATTCTGCTGCAGCGGATGTTCGACATCGGCCCAGAAGACACGGCGCTGAGCCTCAACACCCGCTGCTATGAGGCCGCGATTGACAGTTTCCCTGCCCTGATCGATGCGCTGGAGGCGGATCTGCCCGATCGCCAGCCACAGGATCTGAACCAGCGCAGCTATTACGGGCTGACCCACCGCCCCGTCGCAGCGGCCCGGCTGGATTTCACCCGCCCCGCCGCCAGCCAGCAGGCACTGGTGCGGGCACTGGATCATGGCGCTTATTGGAACCCCATTAGCTGCGCCAAGATTGTGGTAAACGGTCAGATCTTGCTGGTTGGTCAGGCCAAGGTAGAGACCGGCGGCGGCACACCGGGCGCGGTGCTGGCCGTTGATCCTGATGGGGTGACCGTGGCCTGTGCTGAGGGCGCATTGCAGCTGATGGGGCTGCGCAGCCTTAATGGTGCAGCGGTTGATCCCAGCGCGCTAACGCAGGTCGGCGAGGTGCTGGACAGCCCCAATGCCGGGTTCACCACGCAGGTCGATGCCGCATTGCACCCCGCCATTCGGGCCGAGACCAAGCTGCGCCCACTGTTTGAAACCCTGCTGCCCGCCGACCTGCCCTGCGCCGCAACCGGTGAACAGGGGCTGCGCGAACTGGCGCTGCCCTGCACAGCGGAGGAGGCAACGGTTGCCCTTGCCGTGATGGCCGCCCATCTGGCCGAGGGCGATCATGTTGATTTGGCCTTTGCCCAGCCCAGCAAAGGCATCGCTGGCGCCTATCTGTTGAACTGGTCCCCCCTACGGGTGACGACCTCAGGTACTGTCACAGAAGCCCGCGCTGAGGTCACCCAAGCCCTCAAGACGGCGCGCCAATTGGGCCCTGTCGCCGCGGATCTGCCTGCCCGCCTGCCCGGTACACACCACCCGGCTGTGCCGCAGCTGGCGATCAGCGATCAGGCGCCCCATCCTGACGCGGCAATCACGCTCTGCCTGACGCCTGCCCCGGTGCTGAAGGCCGATGCGGCACGTGTAAGCGACGCGCTGTTGCAGGTCATTGCCGCCCGGATCGCACATGTTTTGGCACAGGAAGGGCGGATCGAAGACCTGAACCTGATGAGTGAGGCCGAACATCAGCTGCTGACCCGGGACTGGAACAACACCGCCGTTGATTTTGATTCCAACCTTTGCGTGCATCACATGTTTGAACGGCAGGTTGCCGAAACGCCCCATGCGACGGCGCTGGTCGTGGAAGGCGAAAGCTTCAGCTATGTTGAGCTGAACGCCCGCGCCAATCAGGTGGCCTATGTGCTGCGCGATATGGGGGTGAAACCCGGCACGCTGGTGGGCCTTAACACGCAGCGCACGCCGCACCTGCTGATTGGCGCGTTGGGGATCCTGAAAGCTGGCGGTGCCTATGTGCCGCTGGATCCCGCCTTCCCCGCCGATCGCATCGCGCTTTATGTCGAAGACAGTGCCTGTCAGGTGATCGCCACCCAGCAGGGCATGTTGAGCGACCTGCCAAATCATCAGGCCGAGGTGCTGGCACTGGACAGCGATCCGCGCATCCTGTCGGCCCCGACGGATAATCTGGACGTTGCGGTCGCGGGCCATGACATGGCTTATATGATCTATACCTCCGGCTCCACCGGGCGGCCCAAGGGGGTGATGGTCGAACATCGCAACGTGTCGAACTTCTTCACCGGTATGGATGATCGCATCGACCATGCGGCGGGATCGGTTTGGCTGGCGGTGACCTCGCTCAGCTTCGACATTTCCGTGTTGGAGCTGTTCTACACCCTCGCCCGTGGCTTCAAACTGGTGCTGTCCTCAGACGAAAATCGCGCTCTGGTCTCTTCCGGACGGATCAACCAGACCGGCAAGGGTATGGAGTTTTCGCTGTTCTACTGGGGCAATGACGATGGTGTGGGCCGCGACAAGTATGAGCTGCTGTTTGAAGGCGCTAAATTTGCCGATGCCAACGGGTTTTGCGCTGTCTGGACGCCGGAACGCCACTTCCACGCCTTCGGTGGCCCTTACCCGAACCCATCGGTCACCGGCGCGGCGGTGGCGGCGCTGACCAAAAACCTGGCCGTGCGCGCGGGCAGCTGCGTCGCACCACTGCACCATCCTGCCCGCGTGGCCGAGGAATGGGCGGTGATCGACAACCTGACCAACGGGCGCACCGGGCTGGGCATTGCCTCGGGCTGGCAGCCGCATGACTTTGTGCTGCGCCCCGAAAACACCCCGCCGAACAACAAACCGGCGATGCTGGAAACCATCGAACAGCTTCGCGCCCTGTGGCGCGGCGAAGAGGTGGAATTTCCAATGGCAGACGGATCGATGCACGGGGTGGTGACACAACCGCGCCCGGTGTCGAAAAAGCTGCAGGTCTGGGTGACCACCGCCGGCAATCCGGACACCTGGGTCGAGGCAGGCCGGATTGGCGCCAACGTTCTAACCCACCTCTTGGGCCAATCGATTGAGGAGGTCGGGGACAAGATCAAGCTCTACCACGAAGCGCTGCGCGAGGCCGGCCATGATCCGGCGGAGTTCACCGTGACCCTGATGCTGCACACCTTTGTGGCTGAGGACCGTGAGAAAGCGCGCGAGATTGCCCGCGACCCGATGAAGGATTACCTGCGCTCCGCCGCTGGGCTCATCAAACAATTCGCCTGGGCCTTCCCAGCCTTCAAACGCCCCGAAGGTGTAAACAACGCGTTCGAACTGGACCTAGGCACGCTGGAAGGTGAGGAGCTGGAAGCGATCCTTGATTTCGCCTTCCTGCGGTATTTTGAGGATTCCGGCCTTTTCGGCACGGTTGAGGATTGTCTGGACCGGGTTGAGGATCTGAAGCGCATCGGCGTGGATGAAATTGCCTGCCTGATCGACTACGGCATCGATAAACAGACCGTACTGAACGGGCTGACCCATCTGGCCGAGGTGCTGAAAGGCGCCAATATGGGATCAGATGTGGCCGCGGATGACTTCTCCATCGCGGCGCAGATCGTTCGGCATGAGGTCACCCATCTGCAATGCACCCCATCAATGGCGCGGATGATTGCCATGAACGATGAGGCGCGGGTGGCGCTGTCGCGGGTGAAACACCTGATGATCGGGGGCGAGGCCCTGCCCGGCGATCTGGTGACGGACTATGCCCAGATCACCAAGGCCAGCATCGAAAACATGTATGGCCCCACCGAAACCACCATCTGGTCCACCACTGAAACCGCACGGACGGATGAGGCGACGGTCAACATCGGCAGCCCTATTGCCAACACGCAGGTCTACGTTCTGGATGAGGCGATGCAGCCGGTGCCGCTGGGTGTTCCGGGCGAGTTGTATATCGGTGGCGCTGGCGTCACCCGTGGCTACTGGCAGCGCGATGACCTGACTGCAGAACGGTTCCTCAGCGATCCCTTCCTGGAGCAAAACCGCATCTACCGCACCGGCGATCTGGTGCGTTGGCGTGGTGACGGGCGCCTCGATTTCCTGGGCCGCGCGGACCATCAGGTGAAACTGCGCGGTTACCGGATTGAACTGGGTGAGATCGAGGCTGCAATGACGGCCCATCCCGGCATCAAACAGGCCGTGGTGATCGCCCGCGAAGACAGTCCCGGCAGCGCGCGTTTGGTCGGCTATGTCACAACGGACAGCCCCCTGAATGAGGCGGCGCTGCGCCGCACTGTGGCAGCGGCCCTGCCGGACTACATGGTGCCAACGGCCTTTGTGGCGCTGCAAAACTTCCCGCTGACCCCCAACAAAAAGATCGACCGCAAAGCACTGCCCGCACCGCAGACCTCCGGCGCCGGGGCCGTGGCTGCCCCCAACCGGCTGGACGATACCGTACAGCAAGAGGTGGCCGCGATCTGGTCTGCCATCTTGGGCATTTCTAACATCGGGGCGCGCGACAACTTCTTTGATCTTGGTGGTCATTCCCTGCTGGCGGTTCAGGCGCATCGGGAAATTCGGGAAAAACTGGGGGCGAAAACCCTTGGGATCACAGACATATTCCAATTCCCTGTTTTGTCTGCTCTATGTGATAAAGTGAGAGAATCGATGGACATCGCCCCTGCGGGTGCCGCACCATCGAGCGAACAGGAAACAACAACCAGCGCTCGCGCAACCGCGATGTCCCGTCGCAAGGAAATGCGGGCCCGACGGATGGTCAGAAACAGGCACTGATGCAAAGCCATGAAAGAAGATAGGGTCCGCCTCGCACTTCAGGAACTGTTCGGACCTCAGGTCGGCATTGGCGTCACAGACCCTCGGTCTGACAACTATCTGTTGATGGACTCCGAAAAAGAGGCGGTGGCCCGCGCCGTGCCCAAGCGCCTGCGCGAATTTTCGGCTGGCCGTGCCGCCGGACGCGAAGCGCTAAGTGAGATCGGATTTCGCCGCAGCGCCATCCCCCGATCCCGTGATCGCACCCCGGTTTGGCCCGCCGGCATCGTTGGCTCAATCAGCCATTGTGACAGCCTGTGCCTGGCGGCGGTGTGCCATATCAAAACCTGGCGTTCGATCGGCTTGGACATCGAAGGCGACGCCCCGCTGCAGAAAGAAGCCTGGCCGATCATCCTGACCCAGCAAGAGGAACAGGATCTGAAAAAGGTCCCGCGCTGGCGCCGGGCCCGTCGGATCAAGGCGCTGTTTTCGATCAAGGAAGCTGTCTACAAGGCGCAGTACCCGCTGACCGGCGAAATCTGCGATTTCCACACGTTGAATGTGACAATTGACGGCAATCGTTTTGAGGCAACGTTCCTGCAGGATGTTGGGTCTTTCCAGACCGGGTTTGTGGCCACAGGTGGCTTTGCTGAGGTGGATCGCTATGTCGTCTCCTGCTGCATGATGGAAGATCGCTAAGATGCCGGGCGGCGCTATATTGCCTTGGCTCAAACGTCGCTGGCGGCTGGCCTCTGGTGTGGCGTTGGCCGGTCTCGCCGCGCTTACGGGCGCAACCGTTCTGCGTGCGCCCGCCAGCCTGAGCCCGCAGGAAATCGACAGCCTGTATAGCGTTCCGTTGCCCACCCCGGATGAGCCGATGCAAGTGTTTCATCTGGGTCATTCGCTGGTGGGTCGCGATATGCCGGTGATGTTGCAGCAGCTGGTCACGGCCCATTTTGGCGAAGATGGCAAAGCTGCCCAGCATCATTCGCAACTGGGTTGGGGCACACCGCTGCGCGCCCATTGGGATCCGTCCGAGCCGATCAATGGTTTTGACACGGAAAACGATCACCCCAATTACCGCGATGCCAAATCGGCACTGGCCACGGGCGATTACGACGCCATTGTCCTGACCGAGATGGTCGAGATCCGCGATGCCATCGCTTATTTTGAAACTGCGGGCTATCTGGCCCGGTGGGCCAAAGCCGCGCGTGCAGGCAATCCCGAGGCCCGTGTTTACCTCTATGAGACCTGGCATGAGGTCACAGATCCTGAGGGCTGGGTGACCCGGTTGGACCGCGATCTGACGCGCTATTGGCAGGATCAGATCCTGTGGCCAGCCGTTGCGCAGGACCCTGATCGCCAGCCGATCTACCTGATCCCGGCAGGTCAGGTCATGGCCGCCTTTACCCGCCGGGTTGAGGCGGCGGGTGGCGTCACCGGTGTCACTGATCGCCAAAGCCTGTTCCAACGCAGCGAATCGGGTGAGCTGGACCCGATCCACATCAACGATTTGGGGGCCTATCTGGTGGCGCTGACCCATTTTGCTGTGCTCTACCAGCACTCGCCGGTTGGGCTGCCGCATCAGCTGACCCGCGCCGATGGCAGCGAAATGCAAACAATCGCGGCAGAAACCGCGGCATTGATGCAGGAAACCGTCTGGTCCGTGGTGTCAGGCCAGCCCTACAGCGGTTTTCCGGCCAAATAAGGCACAAATGTGGCGCTGATTTACGATCTGGAATTAGATTGTTTCCGCCATATTTGCCTTAAAATCTTGGTAGAAATACGGCGGGGCTGCTAAATTGTGACACAGTCATGGCGGGCGTGTTTGGCCCGCAGGTTTCGCGACGGTACCGCACAACAGGACGTAACATGAGCCCTTTGATCTCTCTCTCCAGCCTCTACCGGGTGATCCGCCGCCGCGCGTTCTTCATCTGTGTTGTGGCACTTTGTGGCTCGATCCTGTCTGTGCTCTACGCGCTGAACCGCCCCGCCACCTATGAGGCCAGCGCGGTCATCCAGATTGAGGCGCCGCAAGTGGCTGCTGTGCTGCCCGGCTCAACCGCGATTGCCACCAGCAACAACCGCAACCGGCTGAAACTGATCGAACAGAAGCTGATGTCGCGCGACAGTGTCGCAGCCGTGGTGGACAAATTTGACCTCTTCGGCCGTGAGGGTGGCCTGACCGAGGGCGAAAAAGTCGCCGCTTTGCGCGAATCCGTTGAGATTGTCGAACTGATCGATCCCACCCAGGCCTGGCGGCCGGATGTGCAGCCCTCGGGGTTGGTGATCACGGTGCGGCTGGACAATGCGGTGCAGACCGCTGAGGTGGCCAATGAGCTGCTGGCGCAGGTGCTGGTTGAGGGCAAGAAACGCAGCGAAAGCCAGACAACCCAAACCCTAGCCTTCTTTGAAACCGAAGAGGCCCGGATCAGCGCCGCCATTGAAGCGCTGGAAATTGAGTTTGCCCGCTACAAGGAACAAAACGCCCCGTCGCTGCCCAGCGCCATCGCCGATCAGCGTGAACAGCTGGCACGGCTGCGCACCAATCAGTTGGAGCTGGAAAACCAGCTGATCCAGATTGAAACCAGCTCAGAACGGCTGCGCGCCGACGAACGCGCGCGCCAGGCCGATATTCTGCGCCAGCAAGTGGCGCTGGTGAACGAACGGTTGGCCGTGGTTGAGATGGCGCTTGCCAAAGCGCCGGAGGTCGAGCGGGTGTTTTCCCTGATGTCGCGGCAGCTGGAACAGTTGCAGGCGGAATATCAGACCGTCACCACCCGCCGGACCGAAGCGGCCATGGCGCGCCAATTGGAAAGCCAGGATCAGTTCGAACGGTTTGAAGTGCTGGAAACAGCCCTTGTGCCGGATTACGCGGTTTCCTCAGGCAAACGTAAGATCGCCATGGCAGGTGGCGTGGCCTCACTGCTGGCTGCGCTTGGCATGGCCTTCCTGCTGGAGCTGATGAGCCCGGTTCTGCGCACCAGCCGCCATGTGGAAAATGAACTGGATATCCGGCCAGTGGTCATCATCCCGCAGCTGAAAAAGCCACGCCGCAGCAGCTGGTTCTGGCGGGCAACGCCGGCGACCTTGGCCACGGGTGCGGCGGCGGCGCCGCTGACCTTCAAGGCGCGGATCCTGGATTACCTGTCTACGATTTAAGATGTAGAGTGCGGGCGGGTCGGCTCAGTAGCCGTATTCGTCACCTGTAGCGTCTTCGGCTTTGTTCAGCACCACCCCCAGAAGCGGCACATCCTCACCCAGACGGCGCATCACTTCGCGCACTTCGGCGCCACTGGTGCGGGTGCCGTCAATTACGATCAGAACCCCATCGAAATTGGATTTGAAGGCGATCACATCGTCATTGGCCAGCGCTGGCGGCAGATCAAACAGCACCACATCAGGGTGCAGCTCCACCTCCATCCGGGTCAGACGATCGCGGGTGGCGGGCTGCTGCATCAACTCGCTGGCGAAGGGTTCCACACGGTCATTCATCGCGATGGCCAGATTGTCACCCAGCGACATATCGTTCTGATCGAACTTGAAAAACTGATCGCGGGTCTCAATCTCCCCGCGCAGGTAAGCGCCCATGCTTCCAACATCCCGCAGGCCCAGCGTTTTGGCGACACTGGGGTTGCGCATGTCCATATCCATCAGAACCGTGCGGCAGTTTTCATACCGTGACAGCGCAACCGCCAGATTGACCGAGACAAAGGTTTTGCCACAGTCCCGCGTGGGGGAGGTGATCGCCACCCGGCGCCATCCATTGTCACTCAGCGCTTGCACCAAACGGGCGCGCAGCACGTCAAAGGCGGCATGGACCGGGTTTTTACGGCTGGCGGTGATGATCAGATTGCGCGACATTTGCTGGCGCTGCACCGGCATCGGGCCAAGGTCATTCCAACCGTCATCCCCCGGCGGCTGTTCGGACGGCTGCTCTGCCTCCGGCTCAGGGGTCACTTCGGTGTCTGGGTTAAGGATCAGCGGCTCAGGTGCGGCGACGGGCGCAACCTCTTCCGCCAGATCCGTTGCGTCCACCTCCACATCATCCAGATCCAGAAACGGAAAGGCAGAGCGCAGGGCACGGTCTTCGCGGGCAATCTCCTCAGCGGAGCGTCCACTGCCAGACAACAGGCCACGGCGTTGAGCTGGCGCAGTTTCAGTCACTTCCACCGGCACCTCAACAGAGACCTCAACCGGTGGATCAACCGGGGCCTCTTCTGGCGCCTTCGCTGGGCGCTGCCGCATGCCACGGCGAAATCGTTTCGACTGCTCAACCATACTTTGCCTTCCCCTGTCCCTTGGGGTTTCAGCCCCCTCAGGTCAGAGTGTTGTTGGCACGATTTTCAACATCACATGCCCGAACCTCGGGCGAATCGCGCACGTCCTCCCTGACAGGTAACGCCAGAACCTAGGCAAAATTGTGCCGCGATCATGGTTAAGGCCCGACGCCGATCAGGGTTTACAGACCAAATAGATTGGCATCGCGAATGCCACGTTCAATGAACCGCTGTTGATCCGCCTCGGGGCGCCAGCCCAGAACCGCCTTGGGATGCGCATTGTCAAAAGGTGAAAAATGCGCCCTGCTCTGCCAGTCTTTGAGCGAGGGGCGCACCACACCGTGACGGCGCAACACCTTGGTTTTTAGCGCATATTTCACCGCATCCGCCGCCCAGAACACATGCAGATGGCCGGGCCTCACCTTGATCCGCGCACCCAAGGCCTGATGGATCGCATCAAAATACCCGCGCGCAGACAGCATCGGTTCACCAATCAGATTAAAGCTCTGCCCGACAGCGGCGTCGTTAACCATCATCTGGATCAGCCCGTCTGACACATCATCGGCCAGCACAAAGGGCAGGATGTTGCGGCCATTGCCCCAGATCCGGACCGCCCCGGCGCCATGCCAACGGCCAATGCCCCAGTGCTGCAGCGGCCCACCTTCGCCGATCACAATGCCCGGACGGGCAATGACCAGTGGCAGCCCCTGATTGCGATGCATCTCCAACAGCCGGGCCTCACATTCGGCCTTGGAACGAGCGTAGAGGTTCCGCTCGGACATGTCGCCAAAATCGGTGTGTTCAGTGATCACCTGTTCGGGGTCGGACATGTCATAGGACGCAATGGTGCCGGTGTAGATCAGCCGTTTGACGCCCGCGGCCTGGGCCGCCTCTGCCACGCGCAGCGCGGTGCCCACGTCATTTTCCAGCGCCGCCTCCCAGGTGGTGTCCATCGACTTGGCCAGATTAAAGACAGCGTCCATGCCCTGCATCGCTTCGGTCAGACCTGCCAGATCGCGCAGGCTGACCGCCACGGTTTCCACGTGATCGGCGATATCGTCAAAGGGTCCATGGCTGCCCCGGCTGAGCACCCGCACATCATAGCCCTGCGCCACCAGCCGCCGGGTCAGGTTGCGGCCAATAAACCCGGTGCCGCCAATCACCATGACGGTGGGATTCGGCGTGCCTTTGGCCGGTTTTGCCTCAACCGAGGCGGGCAGTTTGGCGAGGGTATCGTCAATCGCCTGCATCACCTGTAATGCCGCATCGGGGCCGAACCGGGTGTCGGGCGCAGCGCCCCAAACCGTATCCACCATGCCCCGAAAACTGAGGCCGTAAGGCGATTTCTGGTTCAGCGACACCAGCTGACGCACCGCGTTCACCACGCCCTCACGCAGGTGTTGCCCGGCCAGGGACATCTGCTTCAGGAACGGGTTCAACACCAGATCCGCCGCGTTGTCAGACGACACGACCAGCGTATCCGCCGCATAATCCATCCGTGCCACACCGGAAGACCCGCGCAGCGTCATTGAGCGATCATCGTGGGTTTCCACCAGCGACAGGTTGAGGGTCACCGCAACATCGCCCGCCTCCGCCAGAATGCGCCACCCCTGATGGCGCACCGCGCCGCCCGGCAGGGTGATCGGTTGATTGACCTCCAGCTGCTTGATCGTCAGCGGCCCCAGCAGGTCCACAGCCAGCGAAAACGGATGCGGCCCCAGTTCCAGCAGCAGGTTCTTGGCATCACGCAACAGCCACAACCCATAGGGCCCGGATCTGAGCGGCGCCAGCGGCAGGTTCCACTGCACCTCAAGCGCGGAAAGCCGCCCAATGCGCCCGTCCTGCACCATCCGCTTCAGACGGTCATAGGCCGGCACTGCAAGGAAGTTGTGGCCCGCCGCAAACTGCACCCCGGCCGCCTTGGCTGCAGCCGCAATCTCTGCCACCTCGGCGGCGCTTTCGGCCACCGGTTTTTCCACCAGCACATCCAGCCCCGCCGCAATACATTGCAGCGCAATGGGTCGATGCAGATTGGGCGGTGTCAGAATATGCACCGCATCCACGGTGCCCGCGGCCAGCATATCCTCCACCGATCCATAGGCCGTCGCCCCATTGCCCGCTGCCAGATCCTGCGCCGCCGACAACGACAGATCACAGATCGCTGTCACCGTGGCGTGGGGCGAGGCCTTCAGCGCATCCGCGTGCCATGTGGCAATATAGCCAGCGCCGATAATGCCGATGCGTTTGGGGGACTGGGCCAAATCGGGCCTCCTTACTTATACTCAATGATGCGCATGGCGCGACCACGCGATTTGCGCAGATAGTAGCGCAACATGCCAAGAAGGTTGGGAAATTTTGACAGGCTGAGGAAAATCGCCTGATGCAGTGCTGCCCTTGGCGGCAAACTTTCGCGTCGCAGCCCCTGAACGGTGCGGACATATGACAGCACGTAAAGCGCCAGCGCCCCCCAGAGGAGCGGCATCCATGCAAGCAGACCGATCACGGCCAGCATTGGCAACAGGGCGCCAAAGATCATCACCCGCTGACGTTCCGGGCGGAAGTAATCCGGGTGCAGGTCCCCGACCTGCGCAAACCCGTGGCCCGAGCGGACCGCGCGTTGCCACCATTGCCCAAACCGCGTCATCGCCGCATCGTGCTGCGTCATCGCCACCGGGATCCGCAGCAGCCGTTTGCCCGACTTGCGCAGCCGAGTGCAAAACTCATCGTCCTCGGCGGCAATCACCGTTGGATCAAAGCCGCCCACCGCGATGAAATCCGCGCTGCGTACCATCATGTCGCCGCCGCAGGCGGGGATCTCACCCGCGGGGCGGTGCCATTCAAATTCGACCAAAGCGTTGTAGATGCTGGCCTCCGGGTGGATTTCGGACCGCCAGCCGGTCACCACCGCCAGATCCTCCCGCCCGTCAAATCCCGCGAGAGCGGCGGAAATCCAGCCTTGCGCCACACCACAATCGCCATCAACAAACTGAACGAACCGCGGCGGGGTGCCCCCCAATGCGGCAAAGCCAGCGTTGCGGGCACGGGCGGCGGTGAAGGGCACCGTGGTGTCCAGTTCGACCACCTCAACCCCCATGTCACGCGCCGCCGCAACCGAACCGTCGGTCGATCCGGAATCGACATAGATCACCCGGTCCACCTGATCCTTCAGCGACGTCAGGCAGCGGATCAGCCGCGCCCCTTCATTGCGGCCAATGGCAACAGCGGCGACGGAGGCATCTGCGATTGGGCCGCTCATCCGTCGGCCCCTTCCACGTCCGGTCGTTTGGCGGGGGGTGGATGACCTGCCAGATAAGACCGGATCAGCTGACCCAGCCGCGCGGCCTCCTGCTGGATGTCGAACTCGGCCCGCACCTTGGCGCGCCCGGCAGCCCCCATCGCGGCCGCTTGTGCCGGATCGCTCAGCAGGGTCAGGATTGCCTGCTCCAGCGCCTTGACATCGCCTGGGGGGATCAGCTGACCGCTGACGCCCTGTTCCACCAACTCGGGAATGCCGGCGATCTGTGTGGTGATCACAGGCAGGCCAGCCGCCATCGCCTCCATCAGCACCACAGGCACACCTTCTGCGAAACTGGGCAGAACCAATGCATCAACTTGCTGCAGATGTTCTGCCACCTCGCTCTGTGATCTGTAGCCGAGGAAATCAACCGCCTCCGCCAGGCCCAGCGCCTCGGCTTCGGTCTGCAACCAGGTGCGTTCCGGCCCGTCCCCGATCAGGGTCAGCCGCAGGTCAGGCCTGATCTGGCGCGCCGCTTTCACCGCCTGCAACAAGAGGGGCACGCCCTTGACCGCCGCCAGCCGCCCCACGAACAGCAGATGATTGCCCGGCCGTGCGGGCGTTGCATCCACGTAGCGTTCAGGCTCCACCCCGCAATGGACGATATGCATCCGTTCCCAATGGGCGCGATCGGCAAAGCTCATCCCCTGCGAACGACAGAAATCGCTGATACAGGCGGTGAAGCTGGCCCGGGCAATCTTTTCATCCAGACGCCAACGTATGGGTTCGAAAAAGATATCCGGCCCATGCAGCGTGAAACTATAGGGAATGCCGCTCAGCTCCTGGCAGAGCATGGCAACGGTGCAGCTGGCTTTGGCGATGTGATTGTGCAGATGCTGTACGCCCTGGCGACGCAGATGATCGGCCAGCACCACGGCTTCGGCAAAGTAAAACAGCTGGTACAGCATCGGTTTCACCCCGCCCGGTGAGGTCCGCCACGCCTGGCGCAGGGCACGCAGATAGCGCGCGGGCGTCGTCAGGGCGCGCAGGTGCGCGCGCAGGCTGGTCAAAGGGCGCGTGGCGGCTTCCAGCACGTGATAGGTTCGGGCCGCTTCGGCCTTTTGCTCCTCCCCAACCAGATGTTCGGCGCCGGTGCGGCGGATTGAGCAGGTGGCGACCTCAAATCCCTGTTCCCGCAGGGCCGCCACTTCGCGCTGGATAAACGTATCCGTGGCGCGGGGGTATTCCCCGGTCAGATAGGCGATTTTGATCGGTTCAGCCACGCGGTGCCTCCTGCGGAGGAGTGGCTTGCAACGCCTCTTCCATCAGGTCGTCAAACCCGGCCTTTGGCTGCCAGCCCATGCGGCGCAGGGCAGCATTGTCATAGCGCAGCGGCAACATTCGGTAGCGTAGGGTCGGGGTTTTCAGCAGCCCGGGCCGCAGGCGCGATCCGGTAAGACGCGCCACAATCTCCAGCCAACGCCAGGGCAATGGCAGGGTGAGACGTGGCCAACCCGTTTTGCGGTGCGCGGCCAGATACTGCGCGCGGCTGGGCAGATCACTGTCCACCACATTGACCACCGCGCTTTCGCCACGCCCGGCAGCCTCAGCCGCCAGTCGCAGTGCTTGCGCGGCGTGCCGCAGATGCGCCAAAGGCACGTCCCCGGCCGCTTCAAGGCGCAGCAAGGCTGGCCCCAGACCAATACCCAAATGCGCATTCCACAACCGGCCCGGGCCCCAGATGGCGCCAATCCGCAACACCTGCAACGGCAGCCCTGCGTCTGAGGCGGCGGTGCTGAACAGCAACTCCTGCCCCAGCTTGGCGCGGCAATAGGTGTCCCGCAGATGTGCGGCGTCTTCCAGCGGAGTGGTTTCATCAACCACATCGCCGGGCCGCAGACCCATCGCGCCATAGACCGCCATCGAACTGGCCAGCACAAAACCCGGCGGTGTTTCGGTCCGCAGCGCGGCGATCAACAGGCTGCGACTGGCCTCAACCGTGTCGCGCTGCTGGGTGGCGGCATCGCCAGCAAGAGAGGCCGCAAGATGCAGCACCACATCGGACTGCGGCACCGCCTTCATCTCCACCAGATCACCTTCGATGATCTCAATACGTTGATCGATTTCCCACTCAATCGGGCAGGCGGCGGCATTGCGCACGACCAGCGTCAGATGATGGCCCGCGATCAGGCACTGGCGCACCAGCTCCCGGCCCAGATAGCCCGTGGCGCCGGTGATCAGCAGGCGCAGCGACACAGGTGCGTCAGCACCTCTGCCTTCATGTTTTTTCACACTGCTGCCCACGTTCGGCGCCTCATCTCGCACGTCAGAATTCCTCTCGCCCCCGCAGATCTTAATGCGCCCAATCCATTGGGTCCATCGGCGTGCATGTGGTCGTCATCGCCTGCGCACCGGTCGCTTCGCCCGCGTTTTGAATGGCCAATGTGACCTCATTAAGGTGAAGCGCAAAATCATTGGACAGCCGGCACGGGCGATTTTCGGCCAGTGCTGCCAGCATCTCAGCCGGTCCCAGCGCGAAATTCATCGCCGCCGCGCCGCGACGCCCGACCTTGGGGTGGGTCGGTCCAGCCAACCGGATCCGTTTGCCGAACGGGCTATCAATCAAACGGCGGCGCAGCCGGAACCGTTTGTAAAGCCGCACGGGCGCCGCGTTATCCCAGGCCTTGCGCAAGGCCAGCACGCCGGTGTCACCGATCACCCGGATCTGGTGATCATGTGGCGCCACGATCGAACAGGTCAGCCGCACCACCGGGCCGTTTTCAAAAAACAGCGTCGCGACAGAAATATCTGGCGCGCCACCTCGCACACCGCGTTTGTCAGGCAAAACCTCAGCTGAGGCCGCAACGACCGTGCGCACCGATCCAAACATGGCGATCAACCAGCTGAGGTAATAGCCCGCATGTTCCAGCGTGCAGCCGACCCGAAACTCATCCTCATAGGGCCAGGGCGCGCCGCTTTCGCTGCGCCAGTCCTCCAACGGGGCCTGCGGGATAAACCCATCATCCAGTTCCGCGTAGATCAGCCGAGGCACGCCCGCCACCTGATCGCGCACCGCCTTGGCCAGGGTTTGCGCCGCCTCACCCAGCACACTGCAGGGGGCTGAGGCCAGCATCACGCCACGCTCCTCCGCCATCCGGTGCAGATCCTGCGCGTCCGTCATGTCCATCGCCAGGGGTTTTTCACAATAGCAATGATGCCCGGCCTCAATCACCGCCTGATTGATTTCAAAATGTGCCGACGGATTGGTCAGGTTCAAGACAATGCCGCCTTCGGGCAGGGCATCCAGCGCGGCGTCCAAAGTTTTGAACCCAGGGATATTCCAGTGGCTACAAAAGGTCGAGGCGCGGGCCGTTATCACATCGTAAGCACCAATAACCGTCACATTGGGAAAGGTTTCAAACGACCGCATATACAGATCCGCCACAAACCCGCAGCCAATCACCACCACTTTACCTTGCACCTGTTGTGTCATTAAGTCCGACGCCCGTTGTGAGACAAATGCACAGTCATTCTGTAAATCTGACAGCATTTTGTTGTAAAGTGAGCCTAGACCCGGGACCATTGTCTGTGCAAACAGGTTTCAATCCCGCAACGATAGAATGCATGTGAAAAGCGACCAACGTAGCCCATGAAGCACGCCGCACCCGAGGCCAAGACATGAAGTTCTGGATCAGAGCCTATTCCATTTCGGTGAACACACCGGACTGGTCGCATCTGAGGGCGAAGCTGACACAGTATTTCGCGGCCGGTCAGGGGTTTGCGCTGGCAACGTTGAACATGGATCATCTGGTCAAGCTGGAAACCGATCAGGCCTTTCAGCATGCCTATGCGGAACAGGATATCGTGGTCGCGGATGGCAATCCGATTGTCTGGATGTCGCAACTGGCGGGCAGCCCGGTGGAACTGCAGCCGGGATCGGATCTGGTGTATCCCATCGCCCGGATCTGCGCCGAAATGGGCATTCCAATTGCACTGATCGGCAGCCGTGGCGAAAGCCTGAACAAAGCCGCGACTGCCCTGCGTGAGGCGCTGCCAGATCTGAAAATCGTCTACCAGAACTCCCCCACGATGGGGTTCAACCCGACAGGCCCCGAAGCCGCGGCCGTTTTAAATGCGGCCCAGACCGCCGGGGCCCGCATGTGTTTTCTGGCGTTGGGGGCGCCGAAACAAGAGGTCTTTGCCGCCTTTGGCCGTCAGGTCGCGCCCAAGCTGTCCTTTGCCTCGGTTGGGGCGGGTCTGGATTTCCTGTCGGGCGATCAAACGAGGGCGCCGCTCTGGGTGCGCAAGATCGCGATGGAATGGCTGTGGCGCATGGTGACCAACCCTGGCCGCATGGTGGCGCGCTATTCGAAAAGCTTCATCGTGCTGCCCGGCCACCTGTTTCGCTCCGTTGTGCGCACGCAGGACTGAGGACCAGACTTGCCAATTTGGCGGACCGGCGAAGGTCACAAAACTCGACGCCACTCTAACCCACTGACCACATGCGAAAATTCGAAACTTTGTAACAGAAATTTGGCGCATCTTCGGGTCTCGCGTCACAAAACTTTAATCGATTTGTCAAATCCCCGACTCTGAGCATCTCTAGCAGACTGCCCTGAAGAAGCGGGGGCATGACATGCTGACAATCGAAAATCTCACCAAGGTCTTTGGCGCCAACACGGCGGTCGACAACGTATCGATCACAGTCGACAAGCCAATGATGATCGGGGTGATTGGCGCCTCGGGTGCCGGTAAATCCACCATGCTGCGGATGCTGAACCGACTGGAAGATGCCAGCAGCGGCCGCATCCTGTTTGACGGCAAAGACATCACCGGCCTGACCGGTGCAGACAAACGCAGCTGGCAGGCCGACTGCGCGATGATCTTTCAGCAGTTCAATCTGGTGCCGCGGATGGATGTTGTGTCCAACGTGCTGCACGGCACGCTGAACAAACGCTCCACCGCAGCGACCCTGTTCAACCTGTACCCCACCGCTGACATTCACCGGGCCTTGGACATTCTGGAACGTCTGGGCATCGCCGGTCACGCCGCCAAACGCGCCGAGGCGCTTTCGGGTGGCCAGCAGCAGCGTGTGGCGATCGCCCGCGCCGTGATGCAGGATCCCAAGATCGTGCTGGCCGATGAACCAATCGCCTCACTTGATCCAATGAACGCCCAGATCGTGATGGACGACCTGCGCCGCCTGCATGACGAAGATGGCCGTCTGGTCATTGCCAACCTGCACACCCTCGACACCGCGCGCCGCTATTGCGACCGGGTGATCGGCATGCGCCACGGCCGCGTTGTGTTTGACGGAACACCGGCGCAGCTGACCACCGGCGTGGCCCGCGACATCTACGGCGCCGACGCCAGCTTCTCAGAGGCGGCGACCAGCACCTCAATTGAGGCGCTGAACACCCCGGAAGCCATCCCCGCTTAATCGTTAAGACCAAGTTTTCATCTCCCGCGGCACAGGCCACGGGGCATCAACATCGGAGAGAGTAAGATGAAAAAACTGATCGCGGCCGTTCTGGCCACCACCGCCCTGACCACCCCGGTTCTTGCCGAGGACAAAGGCATCACCGAATTCCGCATCGGGCTCCTGGGCGGCGAAAACGCACAGGACCGTTTGAACAACAACGAATGCCTGCGCGCCAAAACCGAAGAAGTGCTGGGCGTGCCCACCAAACTCTTCGCCCCGGCCGACTACAACGGCGTGATCCAGGGCCTCTTGGGCGGCACCATCGACATGGCCTGGCTGGGCGCCTCGGGCTACGCCAAAACCTACCTTTCGGACCCCGAAGCGGTTGAGCCGATCCTGGTTAAAGTGAACGTTGACGGCGGCTACGGCTACTATTCGATCGGTTTTGCCCGCAAAGACAGCGGCATCGACAGCCTGGAAGCCATGAAGGGCAAGACCTTTGGCTTTGGCGATCCGAACTCGACCTCGGGCTTCCTGATCCCTTCGATCGAAATCCCTGAAGCCACCGGTTCGACCATGACCTCGGGCGATTACTTCGGCGAAGTGAAATTCTCGGGCGGCCATGAGCAGACCATCGTTGGCGTTTACAACGGTGACTTTGACGGCGGCGTGACCTGGGCCGACGGTCTGGGCAACTGGGAAGATGGCTACAACTCGGGTGCCCTGCGCCGTGCGGTTGACGCTGGTCTGGTTGACATGAACGAGCTGGTCAAAATCTGGCAGTCCAAGCCGATCCCTGAAGGCCCGATCGTTCTGCGTAAAGACCTGCCCGAAGACGTAAAGGTCAAGTTCACCGCGCTGATGGCCTCGCTGCCGTCGATCGACCCTGACTGTGCCTACGGCGTTCTGTCCGGCGAAGCCAAAGGCGTAATGCCGATCGGCCACGACGCCTACGAAGTCATCATCGAAGCACGCAAGCTGAAGTCCAACTAAGCTTTGCTCTTTCATAAAACAGGCCCCGCATTCCGTGCCGGGGCCTGTTTTTACATGAGGTACCCATGGCCGATCTCACTGCCCATTCCCCGATTGAGGACATCCGTTCCAACTATCTGGAGATGACCCGCCGCAAACGGGTCTATAGCGCCGTCATGCTGGCGGTTTTTGTTGCTCTGATGGTCGCCGGTTTCAAAACCGCAGATGACCGCAACGCTGGCAGCTTTTTTGACGGGCTGCATCGCCTGTTCGACTTCCCCGCCGAGGTTCTGGGCGAAGCCAGCCAGAAACTGGCCGAGATGCCGGCCCATTTCGTGACCTTCCTGCCGTCGCTGATTGAGACGATCAACATCGCGGGCGCTTCAACCCTGCTGGGCGCGATGATCGCCATTGTGCTGTCGCTGCTCTCGACACGGGGTCTGGCCCGTTGGCCGCGTCTGATCCCGCTGTTCCGCCGTCTGATGGACATCACCCGCGCGATCCCGGAAATCGTGGTGGCCCTGGTGCTGATCTTTGTGCTGGGCGGCGGCCCGGTGCCGGCGATGATCGCCATTTCGCTGCACACGGCCGGGGCGCTCGGCAAACTGTTTTCCGAGGTAAACGAAAACGCTTCACTCAAACCGGTCGAAGGGCTGCATTCGGTTGGGGCCAACTGGACCCAGCGCATGGTTCTGGGCGTCATGCCGCAGGTCACGCCGAACTACCTCAGCTACGCGCTGCTGCGGTTTGAGATCAACATTCGCGCCTCGGCCATTCTGGGCTTCGTCGGCGCTGGCGGCATTGGCTATGACCTGAAAAACGCCATGTCCTGGGGCAAGGGCCAATATGATGAAGCTGCCGCGATCTTCCTCTTGCTGTTTGGCACCATCGTGCTGGTCGATCAGCTGTCCTCTGCCCTGCGTCACCGCCTGACCCACGGCGCACAAACCGCCCCCAAACAGAAGGAGGCCGTGCAATGACGATGGCATCTAATCCCACCACCCTGAAGCCGCAGATCGATACGCTGTTTCTGCGCAAACGTCTGTTGGCCTTTGGCCTTCCCGCGCTGATCCTGGCCTATTTTGCCTATATCTTTTTGGCCTTCGATATGGCCGGCCTGTCGGAACGCGCCAATCTGGACAACGGCAAAACCCTGATCCGGGACAGCTACAGCTACAAAACCCATGTCACCCGTGACAACCGCAACGCCGCCGTCAGCATCGCCATCGAGGGGGAGCGCAAAGGCGCCTACCCGGACGGCGAAGCCCCTGCTTGGGTGGCGCTGGGTGAGGAAACGGTGATCGATCTGGGCGACGGGCACATCGTGACCTTTGGCCCCAAACAGGTCACCTATGACATCCCCGGCTATGGCCTCGTGGTCACGGAACCGGGCCGTCGTGGTGTGCAGGCGCAGCTGCCCGAAGGCGACGTGCCCGAATGGATCAATGCCTCCAAGAACAGGCTGGCGATCTACACCGATGCGGGCCGCCTGACGGTAACCCGCAACCGGTCTGAGGTGTTCAAATACAACTACGGTTGGGAACTGTTCTTCTTCACCCTGGATAGCCCCTACCACGGCATGGGCCTGGGGGAACTGCTGAGCCGCGCCACCAGCGGTGAGGCGGGTGCTATTGCCAATGACTTCTGGACCAACAAGATGTGGCGTCACGCCGATGTGGCCTGGGCGATCTTTGAAACGATCCTGATGGCCTTCCTTGGCACCTTCGGGGCGGCGATGGTTTCACTGCCGCTGGCCTTCCTTGCGGCCAAGAACTTTGCCCCGTTGCTGGCGATCCGTTTTGCGATGCGGCGGATGTTTGACTTCTTCCGTGGGGTGGACGCGCTGATCTGGACGATTGTCCTGTCCCGCGCCTTTGGCCCCGGCCCGCTGACCGGCGCGCTGGCCATCCTGATCACGGATACCGGCAGCTTCGGCAAGATGTTCTCGGAAGCGCTGGAAAACGTTGACGGCAAACAGATCGAAGGCATCCAGTCCACCGGCGCCAAGCCGCTGCAGCGCTACCGTTTCGGCGTGCTGCCGCAGATCACCCCGGTGCTGATGAGCCAGGTGCTCTACTTCCTGGAATCCAACACCCGTTCAGCCACCATCATCGGCGCCATCACCGGGGGTGGGATTGGCCTGCTGCTGACACAGGCGATCATTACCCAGAAGGATTGGGAAGAGGTGTCCTATTACATCGTGCTGATCATCCTGATGGTGATGCTGATGGACTGGCTGTCGGGCATTCTGCGCCGCAAGCTGATCAAAGGATAAGGGGAGCCTCCCGCCCCCTTGTTGTGAGGCTCGCCGGATACCTCCCCCCGGCGGGCCTCCTTTAGTTTTAAGAAAGGAAAAACCATGCCCCGGCTGACTGCGGACGCCCCGTTCCTGCATCCCGATGTTGAACTGAAAAACGCCAGCTTTGGCCGCTACTGCGAGGTTGGCAAAGGCAGCCGCGTGCAGAACGCGGATTTTGGCGATTATTCCTACTGTGATCGTTACGCGGATGTGGCCAATGCCGATGTCGGAAAGTTTGCCAATATCGCCAGCTATGTGCGGATCGGGGCCACCGACCATCCAATGCACACTGCCAGCATGCACCATTTCCTCTATCGATCTGATGACTATTGGGATGACGCTGGCGTGGATGAGGCGTTCTTTGCCGCCCGCGCGGCACGGCGGGTGCGGATCGGGCATGATGTCTGGATCGGCCACAACGCCCAAATCAAACCCGAAATCACCATTGGCCATGGCGCCATTGTCGCCTCAGGCGCGGTGGTGACCAAGGATGTTGCGCCCTACACCATCGTCGCAGGCGTCACCGCCACGCCATTGCGCCGCCGGTTTCCCGAAGCGCTGGCTGAGCGCATGATCGCCCTGGCCTGGTGGGACTGGGATCATACCCGCCTGAAGGACGCCCTGCCCGATTTCCGCGCGATGCCGGCTGAGGCGTTTCTGGAAAAATACGAAGCGTAAGGCCACCCGGATACGCGACACAAAAAATGCGGCCCCTGGGGGAGGGGCCGCAAGACAGGGTCTCAAATTGGGGATAATGGAAAAGAGTTACCTATTGAAAAAGGGCGCCTGATACGTCCCTTGAGGTAACCCTAGCAGCGATCTTTGACAGTTGCGTGACCGCTGAATGACAGTTCATCCCTGTGGCCAGATTTAACCGATCACTCCGCCGCCAGGGGCACATTGCCAGCCTGCAGTTTCACAAAGCGCTGTGCCGCCTCCCCCGCGAGGAAGGACAAGCGGCCATCGCTGATGGTTGCCTCCACGGCGCGGCTTTCCTTATGCACCACCACCAGATCGGCCCGTTTGCCGGGGGCAATCACACCGCGATCGGCCAGCCGCAGGATATCCGCAGGCCGTTCTGAAATCAGCGCCCAGGCGGCTGGCAGGGTCAGCACGCCCTGATCCACAAGCGCAAAGGCGGCTTGAGAGAGCGCCGGGTAGAAGTAGTCAGAAACCAGCGCATCACACAGCCCTTCGCGGATCAGCTGCGTGGCTGAAATATTGCCCGCCTGCGACCCGCCACGCACAACATTCGGCGCCCCCAGCAAAACCGGATCCCCCATCGCCGAAGCGGCGGCGGCCGGCGGACGTTTGGTGGGGAATTCACAGATCCGCGCGCCAATCATCGCGTAGTGTTCGCGCTGCTCCGCGCTTTCATCATCGTGCGATCCGTAGATCACGCCCAGGGTATCAAATGCCTCAGCCAGCCGGCACAGGTGGCGCGGCACCTCAGTTGAGCGGGCGTTGGCCTCCTCCACGATGCGCAGATGTTCCCGTGCAGTGCGGCCATTGCGGGCCGCCCATTGCGCAATCATCGCCGGATTGGTTTCGGCGCCGATCAGCGCTTCGTCCAGGTGGTTGTTGAACACCACATAGTCGACACCGTAACGCCGGATCGCCGCCAGCAGCTGATCACCGCTGTCGATCATATGTGTTTCATACCGGATTTGCAGGCGCAGGTCGGTCAGCGATTCGGCACGGTAACGCACCAGCGTGTCCAGCACCTCCTCGGTAAAACCCGGGCTGCGCATGCCACCCTCCCAGGACCAGCTTTGTGCCAGCCAAGCGGTGGTCACCCCGTTTGCCGCCGCATCGCGGTCGGTCATCCGGAGCCCGGTGGCAATCGGAAACGGCGCCGAAGGGCGCGGGGCGATGTGGCGTTCAAACGCGTCGCCATGCAGGTCAATGATCCCCGGCAGGATGTAATAGCCCGACAGGTCCACTGCCGGATGCGGGCCCTTAGTAAACCGCCCGTTTTCGATGGCAACGGAACGGTCTTGCAGTTCACCGTCCCGCAGAACGGTCGCGCCGGTCAGACGCAAAGGGGGGAGCTGATTGAGCATCTGCCTGCCTCATGCTGGGTTTGCCCCTTCCCTACGCCGCTTCTGTGTCGGCGAGGTGACAGGCCCGCAGTTGGCGGTAAAAATACGCGTTTTCTAGTGTTGCCCTAATCTTCCAGCACCAGCGTCATCCGATCTCCGACCCACCACGTGTAGCCAAACTCCACCGGCAGGCCCTCAAGGTCGACATTGACGCTGATGGTACGCAGGATCGGCGCCCCTTCTGAGATGTTCAGCTGCGTGGCCTGTGTGGCCGTCGCCAGAACGGCGGTCATCCGAGTGACCGATCGCGTGTAGTCCCGCACCCCGGCGGCAGCCAGCGCCTTGGTTACCGAGGCATGCTGTTCCAGCCCCTCAATCAAATGCGGAAACCTGGCACCGGGAAAGACTGAGCGCGACACCGCAATTGGCACTGTGTCGGCCAAGGAGACGCCTTCGTACACATGTACAGGATCGCCTTTGGTCAGATCCAGCGCCTCAGCCTCCTCGCTGTCACAGGGGCGTGTCTGCAGGGACAGCAACCGCTTGTCCGCCGACCGCCCCGCCGCCGCGATGTTTTGGTGAAACCGCACCCGGCGCCCGATGGGGTATTCCGTGGGCTCTGCCATCACAAAAACCCCAGCACCGCGGCGCGATTGGGTCAGACCCTGTTCCTGCATATCCTGCAATGCGCGGCGCACGGTGTGGCGGTTCACGCTGAAGCGTGAGGCCAGTTGCGCCTCGGTCGGCAGCTTGTCCCCGGGGCTATAGTGGCCCACCGCAATTTCATTGCTGAGCGTGGCTGCGATGGATTTCCAGATCGGTGTTTTGGCCATGGTGTCACCAAGATTTCACAAAAATGCATCTTGTCGGAACAAGTGAGTCGCTCCTATGATTTGTCTAGTTGTATAGAACATTAGACAAATCTGCAAGGTGTCTAGATGAGCCAAAACATCCCGCAACTTTCACCGCAGGAGGCCCAGCGCAAAGCGTGGATGGGTCTGCTTGCCAAAGCCCCGGAGGCGCAGCTGATCGCGCTTTGGGGGGAACGCCCCGATCCCGAACATGAGGTGCTGCGCGCGCCCGAATTGGGCAGCACCATGGTCCGGGGCCGTATCGGCGCCACCGGCAATGCCTTTAATCTGGGTGAGATGACGCTGACCCGATGCTCAGTTCAGTTGACGGGCGGCGCCGTCGGCCACGCCTATGTGCAGGGCCGCAGCAAGGAAAAAGCCCGGATCGCGGCGCTGGTCGATGCCCTGATGCAGACCGACGCTGAAGATGAGATCCGCGCCGAGATCCTGTCACCGCTGGCCGCCACTCAACAGGCATACAAAGCCGCCCGCGCTGCAAAGGCAGCCGCAACCAAAGTTGACTTCTTCACCATGGCACGAGGCGAAGACTGATGGAGAACACCCTGCACACACACAGCCTAGGCGGTGGGTTTTCCCAAGCGCCGCAGCAATCCGCCCGCGCTTTCCGCGCGATCATGAACGCAATGGCCCGCCCCGGCAGCATTGAAACCCTGGCCGAGGCCCAGCCGCCCGCCCCGATGTCACAAGCCGCCGGCGCACTGGCGCTGGTGTTGCTGGATCACAATACGCCGGTGTATCTGGCGGGCGATTGGGACTGCCACGCGGTACGTGAATGGATCACCTTCCACACCAGCGCGCCCTTTGCGGCGGCTGAAGATGCCGATTTTGCCTTTGGTGACTGGGCCGCGCTGCAGCCGCTCAGCGCCTATCGCATTGGCACGCCGGAATATCCTGACCGCAGCGCCACGCTGGTGGTTGAGATGACCGAACTGACCAACACCGGCGCCACACTGACCGGCCCCGGCATCAAGGACAGTGCGCAGCTGAACCTGCCGGATATTCCAGCTCTGCAGGCCAATGCCGCCCAGTTCCCGTTGGGGTTTGATCTGTTTTTCAGCGCAGGTGACCAGCTGGCCGCCCTGCCCCGTTCCACCAAAGTGAGGACTGCCTGATGTATGTCGCTGTAAAAGGGGGCGAAAAGGCCATTGATGCCGCCCACGCCTGGCTGGCCGAGGAACGCCGTGGTGATACCTCTGTTGCTGAACTTTCCATCGGCCAGATCCGCGAACAGCTAGCGCTGGCCGTGAACCGGGTGATGGCCGAAGGCTCGCTCTATGATCCTGATTTGGCAGCCCTTGCCATCAAACAGGCGCGTGGCGATCTGATCGAGGCGATCTTCCTCATCCGGGCCTATCGCACCACCCTGCCGCGCTTTGGCGCGACCCTGCCTGTGGAAACGGCCGAGATGGCCTGCGATCGCCGGATCAGCGCCACCTTTAAGGATGCCCCGGGCGGTCAGGTGCTGGGCCCGACCTTTGACTACACCCACCGTCTGCTGGATTTCAAATTGGCCGCCGAAGGGGAGGCCCCCGTCGCCCCCACCCGTGAGGCCGGTCAGGAGGCAACGCCGCATATCACCACCTTCCTGAAACAAGAGGGCGTGATCCAGACCGAGGTCGATCAGGGCGACACCCCGCGCGATCTGACCCGCGAACCGCTGGAACTGCCGGCCGACCGGGCGCTGCGTCTGCAATCGCTGACCCGCGGGGATGAGGGTTTTGTCCTTGGCATGGCCTATTCGACCCAGCGCGGCTATGCGCGCAACCACGCCTTTGTCGGCGAGCTGCGCATCGGCACCTGCGCCGTTGAGATGGAGATCCCCGAACTGGGCTTTGCCATCGAAGTTGGCGAGTTGGAGCTGACGGAATGTGAAACCGTGAACCAGTTCACCGGATCCAAAACCGAGCCGCCGCAGTTCACCCGCGGTTACGGTCTGGTATTCGGCCAGTCTGAGCGCAAGTCGATCTCAATGGCGCTGGTGGACCGCGCATTGCGTTGGGAAGAACTGGGCGAAGACAATATGGGCGCTCCGGCGCAGGACGCGGAATTTGTCCTCTACCATGCGGATAACATTCAGGCGACGGGCTTCCTTGAGCATATCAAGCTGCCGCATTACGTCGATTTCCAATCGGAGCTGGAGCTGGTGCGCAAACTGCGGGCTGAGGCCGAGGAAAACCTGGCCAGCGCTGCGGCAAACACCGTGCCGGAGGCGGCGGAATGAGCCTAGTCGCCCCCACCCCCGGATCCGCCAGAGGATGCGCTGGAGGCCTCACCGCCCAGCGACCCGGCGCCCGCAGGCGCACTGTCGCTGCGCACTTCGGCGTCAAAGGCGGCAGTCTGTCCCAGATGGGTCCGATCCATGCCGCTGCCTGTTCGGGTGTCGCCCGGTTTGCCCGGCTTAGCAGGGCGGTTCGCCCAGCGGATCGCAATCCACACCAGACCGCCAAACAGCAGCACCGTGATCGATTGAGCAAGAATATCAGCCATCGGCCATCGCTCCTTCAGGTTGGGACGTTGCGCCCATCCTCAATCGCCGGAACCATCCCCGTCAACCGATACATCATCGATCCCATGAGTGTAGGTTGTGCGACTTCGGGTTTTCTTGGCCTTCGGGGCGCCAGCATTGGCGGCAATCAAAACAACAGCGGCGACGGCAATGATAATCAGCCCCGCCACTCCGTAAGCAAACAGATCTTCAAATGTCATCTCGGCCTCCGCGCTGAGACACCTTTGGCAGAAAGGGTTGGATATGTCCGACTATAACTTCGCCTATCTTGATGAACAAACCAAGCGAATGATCCGCCGCGCCATTCTGAAAGGGCTGGCGGTGCCGGGCTATCAGGTGCCATTTGCCAGCCGCGAAATGCCGATGCCCTATGGTTGGGGCACCGGTGGCGTGCAGGTTTCTGCGGCCGTTCTGTGCCCCGAAGACACGATGAAAGTGATCGATCAGGGGGCCGATGACACGACCAATGCGGTTTCCATCCGCAAGTTCTTTGAAAACACCGCTGAGGTTGCCACCACCGAGGCCACCGAAGAGGCGGATGTCATCCAGACCCGCCACCGCATCCCCGAGCAGGATCTGCGCGAGGATCAGATCCTAGTCTATCAGGTGCCGATCCCGGAACCGCTGCGCTTCCTTGAACCGAGTGAAGTGGAAACCCGTAAGATGCATGCGCTTGAAGAATACGGGCTGATGCATGTGAAGCTTTACGAAGACATTGCGCGCAACGGTGCCATTGCGACGGCCTATGCCTATCCGGTGAAGGTTGAAGGGCGCTATGTGATGGATCCCTCACCGATCCCCAAGTTCGACAATCCCAAGCTGGAAATGGCCGCCGTGCAGCTGTTTGGTGCCGGTCGCGAACAGCGGATCTATGCGCTGCCACCTTACACGCAGGTGGTCAGCCTGGATTTTGAAGATCACCCCTTTGACCCCTCCAAGGCCGATCATCCCTGCGCGCTCTGCGGCAGTGAGGACAGCTATCTGGATGAGGTCATCATGGATGACAGCGGGCGGCGGATGTTCGTCTGCTCGGACACCGATTACTGCCAGTCGCGCCGTATGGCCGGGCATGTGGGCACCGAGGGTGTGCCGTTTGAGGAGGCTTCGCTATGACTCCGCTTCTGCAAGTGCGTGACATCGCAAAATTCTACGGCGGCCGGATTGGTTGCACCGATGTATCCTTCGACCTCTACCCCGGCGAAGTGCTGGGCATCGTCGGCGAATCCGGGTCGGGCAAATCCACCCTGCTGAACTGTCTGGCCGGTCATCTGCCCCCGGATCAGGGTGAGGTCCTGTTTGACACCCGCGCCGACGGACCGCGCGATACGGTCACTATGTCCGAGCCAGAGCGCCGGATGCTGGGCCGCACCGACTGGGCCTTTGTGCATCAGCATGCCCGCGACGGGCTGCGCATGGGGGTCAGCGCCGGTGGCAACGTCGGCGAACGGCTGATGGCGGTTGGCGCACGTCACTATGGTGACATTCGCGAACAGGCGCTGGACTGGCTGGACCGGGTGGAAATTTCCGGCGACCGTATCGATGACCGCCCCAGCGCTTTTTCCGGCGGCATGCAGCAACGCCTGCAAATCGCCCGCAATCTGGTCACGGGTCCACGGCTGGTCTTCATGGATGAACCCACGGGGGGCCTGGATGTTTCGGTGCAGGCGCGTCTGCTGGACCTCTTGCGCGGACTGGTGCGTGACATGGGGCTGAGCGCCATCATCGTGACCCACGATCTGGCCGTTGTGCGGCTGCTGGCGGATCGCCTGATGGTGATGAAATCCGGCCATGTGGTGGAACAGGGTCTGACCGATCAGGTGCTGGATGATCCGCAGCATGGCTACACCCAGCTGCTGGTCAGTTCGGTCCTGCAGGTCTGAGAACGGAGGCGGGGGCGCTGCCCCCGCACCCCCGGAGTATTTTGGAACGATGAAAGGTGAGACGATGATTGAAATTCGTGACCTTGAGAAAAGCTTTATCCTGCACAATCAGGGCGCTGCGGTGATCCCGGTGATGGCAGGGGCGCAACTGGATGTGGCGGCTGGCGAATGTGTTGGACTGACCGGTGTTTCGGGCGCTGGCAAATCCACCCTGATGCGGATGATCTATGGCAACTATCTGGCCAATGGCGGATCGATCAAAGTGGGTGAGGTGGATGTGGCCCGGGCGGAGCCGCGCGAAATCCTGACGCTGCGCCGTGAGGTTTTGGGCTATGTCAGCCAATTCCTGCGGGTGGTGCCGCGGGTGCCCACACTGACCGTTGTGGCAGAACCCCTGTTGGCGCTGGGCACCCCGGTGGCCGAGGCTGAGGCCCGGGCGAAGGAACTGCTGTCTCAGCTCAACATCCCGGAACGGCTGTGGTCACTGTCCCCCACCACCTTTTCCGGCGGGGAACAACAGCGGGTGAACATCGCACGCGGCTTTGCCCATCGCTATCCGGCGCTGCTGCTGGATGAGCCGACCGCCAGTCTGGATGCCAAGAACCGCGAAGTGGTGCTATCGCTGATCGAAGACGCCAAAGCCGGCGGCGCGGCCATCATCGGGATCTTCCACGACGAAGCAGCGCGCGATCGTGTCTGTGATCGGGTGGTGGATGTCACCGGCTTCACCCCGGTGAGGGCGGCATGAGCCGCACAGTGTCACCGGGGCGGTTCATCGCCGTTGTCGGGCCCTCGGGCGCCGGCAAAGACAGCGTGATGGAGGCCTATTGCGCCGCCCATCCCGATGTGGTGCGGGCGCGCCGGGTCATCACCCGGTCCGCAGAAGCCATTGGCGAAGAGGCCGATGGCGTCAGCCCTGCCGAGTTTGATGCGCTGGCAGCCGCCGGGGGTTTTGCCCTGCATTGGCAGGCCCATGGGTTGAGCTATGGCATCCCTGCCAGCGTCGATGCGGCGCTGGCTGAGGGGCGTGATGTGATGGCCAATCTGTCACGTTCGGTGCTGCCCCTGCTGCAGGACCGGTTTGCCCGTTCCGCCATTGTGTTGATCACCGCCCCGGCTGAGATTCTGGCGGTGCGGCTGGCGGCGCGGGGCCGGGAAACGCCCGAGGAACAGGCGCGCCGTTTGAAACGGGCGCAATTCCAGCTGGCCGAGGGTCTGGACCCCATCGTGATCCAGAACGACGGCACCCTGGCTGAGGCCGTCGCTGGCATCGAAGCGGCGCTTCAGCCGGAAAGGGCGTAACGGTGGATCAGATGGAACATGCCCGCCTGATCCTCGCCCACCAGACAGAGGTCACGGATGACAAAGGGCTGCGGCAGAACCGGGTCCAGCAGCGGCTGCAGCCGCTGCCTTACCGTTTCCACATCGGCCTTGGGCAGCTTGCCGGTGAGGGTCAGGTGAAACCGGAACTCTTCCATCACGTAGGGATAGCCCCATTGCGCCAGCAGTTCCTCCTGCCGGTCGCTGAGACGGGACTTGCGGCGTTTGGCCAGCTCCGCGTCGTTCAAGGGCGCGCGGAAGGGATCCAGCGCCGCCACGGTAGCGCCAGCCAGATCGCTGAGCGCTGTGGCATCGCCCTCGACCGTCAGCGCCAGAAACCGGCCCAGCGGGGTCAGCTGCAGCCTGTCCAGCGTGACCGGCTCCTGCGTGGCGCAGAAGGCCAGCACCGCGGCCGCCAGGTCCTCAAAACTGGCCCCATCTGCCAGTCGAAACGGCGGCTTCACGGTGCCATGCAACCCGTATTTGCGCGGCACATCGGTCAGCGCGGCCACATCCAGGCCCGACACATCGGGATGGGGAGCAGCGCGGCCCTTGGCCAGATCCCAACCCAGCCAGTTTGCGCCAAAATCCGCCAATGGACCGGGTTCAGGGGCGTAGTAGACGGCAAATCTCTTGAATTGGGTCACGCGTTGGCCTCGACTTTCTCAACAGCTCTCACAATAGCGGCCGGTGATGCCGCGCAAAGGTAACGGAACCATGACAAAAGAGCAGATCTTCGCAAATGCCAACATCGTTTTGGAAGATGAGGTCATCCGCGGCGCCCTGCATGTGGCAGACGGTGTGATCACCGCAATTGAACCCGGCACATCGGTGCCTGACGGCGCCGAAGACTTTGGCGGTGACCTCTTGTGCCCCGGCCTTGTTGAGCTGCACACTGACAATCTGGAACGCCATATTCAGCCGCGCCCCGGCGTCGACTGGCCCCATGCCGCCGCGCTGGTGGCGCATGACGCCGAACTGGCCAGCGTGGGCATCACAACGGTGTTTGACGCGATGCGGGTGGGCTCCATCCCAAGCTCCAAAAGCCGCTACAGCAAATATGCCCGCGATCTGGCCCGCGAACTGCTGGCGATGCGGGCCGCCGGGGCGTTGAAGATCAGCCACTACCTGCACCTGCGGGCAGAGGTCTGTTCCGAAACACTGGAAGAGGAAATGGCCGAGTTTGGTCCCGAAGATCGCGTCGGCATCGTCAGCCTGATGGATCACACACCGGGGCAGCGACAGTTCCGCGACCTGAGCAAGCTCAAGGCCTATGTGATGGGCAAGAACAACTTCAACGAAGAGGAATTTGCCGATCATGTCGCCAATCTGCAGGGGCTGCGGGAACGCAATGGCGACCGTCATGAAGCCGTCGCCGTGGCCGAGGCCGCGCGTTACGGCGCGGTTCTGGCCAGCCATGACGATACCACCGCAGATCACGTTGCCACGTCCTCGGATCTGGGCATCCATCTGGCGGAATTCCCCACCACGGTTGAGGCCGCGCAGGCCTGCCGTGATCAGGGCATTGCCGTGATGATGGGGGCGCCCAACCTGATCCGTGGCGGATCACATTCGGGCAATGTGGCGGCAGGTGAACTGGCAGAAATGAACCTGCTGGATATCGTGTCATCCGACTATGTGCCGGCGGCGCTGCTGTCGGCGGGTTTGCTGCTGGGCGATATGTGGGGCGATACCGCGCGCGGCATTGCCACTATCACCAAAACCCCGGCGCGGGCGGCGGGGCTGGAGGATCGCGGTGCGCTGGCTGTTGGGCAGCGAGCCGATCTGATCCGTGTGGCCCGAATTGCCGATGCACCGGTGGTGCGGGGCACCTGGGTACAGGGCAACCGCGTCGCCTAAGGCGCCACTCACGATCAAGCCCCTGCATCGCCGAATGCAGGGGCCCCTTGCCCCCTCAGGGCAAAGCGCCTAGCGTCGCGCCAATTGTTGCCACCTCCCGCGTGGCGTCCTGCTCAATTGGTGCCAATGTCCCTGCCCCCACTGGAATTGATCGCCTATGCCACCGGCCTGGGCCTGGAGCTGCCCGAAACAGGCTGGCGCGCCCTGCAGGGGGGTCAGACCAATCAGCTGTGGCAGGTCGATACCCCCAAAGGGGCCAAGGTCATCAAGCTGTTCCGCCCAAACAGCGATACACCTCTGTTTCCAAATGACCCCAGATGTGAGGCCAAAATGCTGACCGCACTGGCCCCTTCCGGCCTGGCCCCTGTGCTGAGCCATCAGGGCAACTGCGCCCTTGGCACGGTCTTGATGTATGAGCACCAACCGGGCGAATTATGGTCCCAAGATCCGGCGCGCGCAGCAAATCTGCTGAAACGGCTGCACATCCAACCGACACCCGATGGCTTGCGCCATATGCCGGGTGGATCGGATATGGTTGAGGGGCAAGTGGCCACCATGTGGGACAGCCTGACGCCCGCCCTGCAACAGGAGCTGACCCGGCTGAAACCGCAAACGCCCGTCGCCGCCAGCCGCAAAACCGCGCTGCTGCATGGTGACCCGGTGCCGGGCAACCTGCTGATCGGGGCCACGGCGGCGCAGGATATGCTGATTGATTGGCAATGCCCGGCTGTGGGCGATGTGGCGGAGGATCTGGCGCTGTTCCTCTCACCGGCCATGCAACAGATCTATCGCGGCCAGCCCCTCAGCCCGGCGGAGCATGCGCGCTTTCTGAACGCTTATGGCGAAGGGGAAATCACCGATCGGTTGGTGGCGATGGCACCGTGGCACCATTGGCGCATGGTGGCCTATTGTGGTTGGAAGGCGGCGCAGGGCAGCGCCACCTATGCGGCCGCCCTGCCCTTGGAGATGGAGGCGCTGATCAGAAGCCGTGCGCCAGCAGGTAGCTGATCACCCCACCCAGCACGACGCCCGAGGAAAGCCAGGCCACCCGGCCCATCCAGCGGCGCGGCTGCACCTCATCGGGAACCTCGGACTGACGGATCAGAGCGGCCTCAACCAGCCCAGGCAGACGGGGCCCAAAGCGGCCCAGAACCTTGGCGGTTTTGGCCAGATCACCCAAGACAGCCCGCGGGCCGATGCTGACCTTGATGTAATCTTCGACCACCGGCTTGGCGACTTCCCAGATGTTGACCTCAGGATGAAGCGACCGGGCAACCCCTTCGACCACCACCATGGTGCGCTGCAACAGGATCAGCTCGGTCCGGGTTTCCATGCCAAAACGCTCAGTCACCTCAAACAGGTAGTTCAGCAACCGCCCCATCGAAATGTGGCTGGCATCCATGCCAAAGATCGGCTCCCCCACAGCACGCAGGGCGCGGGCAAATTCATCGACATCCTGCGTGGCGGGCACATAGCCGGCCTCAAAATGCACCTCGGCCACGCGTTTGTAATCGCGGCGAATGAAGCCAAACAGGATCTCGGCATAGACCCGGCGGGTGTATTCATCGATGTGACCCATGATGCCAAAGTCATAGGCAATGATATTGCCGTTGGCATGAACCTTCAGGTTGCCCTGATGCATGTCAGCGTGGAAAAACCCATCGCGCAGCGCGTGGCTGAGAAACAGCTGCAGCACCCGTTCGCCCAGGGCCCGCCGGTCATGTCCCGCCGCATCCAGCGCATCGTTATCACCCAATGGCAGGCCATCGGCCCAATCCATCGTCATCACCCGACGCCCTGACAGCCCCCAACGCACCTGCGGCAGCTGGAACCCTTCGTCGCTGACTGTATTGGCGGCAAACTCCGAGGCCGAAGCGCTTTCCAGTCGCAGATCCAGCTCACCTTTCACCACGCCTTCGAAATGTTCGATCACATCGCGTGGCCGCAAACGGCGCGAGGCAGGAGAGAGAAATTCGATCACATCAGCAGCAAAGTAGAAGGCATCAATATCGCGCTGGAACGCCCTTTCAATGCCGGGGCGCAGCACTTTGACGGCAACCTCTTCGCCGGTGTCAGCACGACGGGCCCGGTGCACCTGCGCGATGGACGCCGCGGCCACCGGATCGCTGAATTCGGAAAACACCTCATCGACGGGACGACCCAGCTCGTCCGCGATGCTCTTTTGCGCTTCGGCAATGGAAAACGGCGGAAGCTTGTCCTGCAACACCCGCAGTTGCTGCGCCATTTCATCGCCCACCACATCGGGGCGGGTCGAAAGGATCTGGCCAAATTTGATATAGGCCGGCCCCAGCGCGGTGATCGCGCGGGTGACCGGTGGCATGTCGGGGTCACCCTTGTAGCCCAGCCAACGGAACGGCCAGGCCAGCACACGGGCGGCCACACGAATGGCGCGCGGTGCCTGCATCGCGTCCAGCGCCTGCCCCATGGCACCGGTGCGTTCAAACGTGGCGCCTGTACGGATCAGACGCCAGATGTTGTGAGGTCCACGCATCGCTTAGATCTTCCACCCCGAATGCAGGCAGGCAATGCCCATGGTCAGATTGCGGTATTTTGCATTCTCAAAGCCGGCCTGTTTCACCATGTTCAGGAAGGTCTCCTGATCCGGGAATTTGCGGATCGATTCGACCAGATACTGGTAGCTGTCACGGTCATTGGCGATCACCTGCCCCATCTTCGGGATGACGTTGAAGGAATAAAGGTCATAGGCCTTCTGCATCATGTCATTGGGGATCTGGCTGAACTCCAGCACCATCAGACGGCCACCGGGTTTCAGCACACGGTAGGCCTCATTCAACGCCTCCTGCGGGCGGGTCACGTTCCGGATGCCAAAGCTGATGGTGTAGGTGTCAAAAGTGTTGTCGGGAAACGGCAGCGCCATGGCATCGCCCGTGACCCAATCCAGACTGTCGGACATCTGCGACGCCTCAGCCCGTTTGCGCCCCTCAACCAGCATCGGTTCGGTCAGATCGCAAACCGTTGCGTGGCCGTGGCCCGCACGTTTCAGATAGCGGAAGGAAATGTCACCGGTGCCGCCCGCCACATCCAGAAGTTTGGTCCCCGGACGCGGCGCGATCCAATCCATCATCGCATCTTTCCAGATGCGGTGGATGCCCATGCTCATGGCATCGTTCATCACGTCATATTTCGACGCAACCGAGCCAAAGACCCCCTGAACCCGCCCCGCCTTTTCAGACTCGGGCACGGTTTCAAAGCCGAAGTGGGTGGTGTTTTCATTACCGGACATTACGGACATCCCAGAATTTTAGCACTTGTATACCGTGGTCATTGGCCATCGTATATGCGGCATCCTCACCAAGGCATTTTGAGCAGTAGGAACCATAGTTATGTCGATTATTGAAGACCTAAAGGGGGTCTGGGACACGGCAACCGGAAATCCCGGGTTGTTTTTTGGGATAATGGCGGTTTTCCTGCCTTTGATCATTCTGAAATGGTGGATTGTGGCGCGCGCAGCACGCAAGACTCAACAAAACACCTACGCTGGTTGGACCGAAGACGCCACATCCCAGAAAGCGCCCCATGAAACCGGTGTGGGGACAGTTGATGTCTTGAAAATGAAGCCGGCCATCGGCCTTGGAGCCATTCTCTTTTCTTTGCTGTTTTTTGGCGGCGGCGCGCTGTTTTACGCACTGGTCGTTCTGCCCGAGGCGACGGCCACCCGCAAAGACTGGATTACCTTTGCGGTTATGCTGGGCTTAACGCTGATGGGCCTCGCGGTTTGGGTGATAAGCTTTAACAGGCTGACCGTCAGCGCTGAGAAGATCACCAAGACTGGGCTTCTCAGAAAAAGAAAATCCTATTTGTTTAGCAGTCTGCAAAGCGTTTCGCCTTTGGCTAAAACCTTCGCTGGTGGCGCCAAATTGGACTTCGGGGAACAGGGGGTGTTGAAAGTGCGCGCCAACTATAAAGGCTATAAGCAGCTGCTGGATCATCTTGCCAAAGACGATCCCAAACTCAGATTGCTGGTCAAGCTCTACACCAATACCCTTAAAGGAAGTCGTTAATGCCCGAATTGCCCGAAGTTGAGACCGTGATGCGCGGGTTGATGCCATCGATGGAGGGGGCGGTGATTGCCAAGGCGCAGATCAATCGCCCCGATCTGCGCTGGCCCTTCCCCGACCGGATGTCTGAACGTCTGACCGGGCAGCGGGTGGAACGGCTACGGCGGCGGTCCAAGTATATTCTGGCCGATCTGGCCTCGGGCGAAACCCTGTTGATCCATCTGGGCATGTCGGGGCGGATGCTGGTTTCAGGCGATCCGTTGGGTCAGTTTGTACATGACCATCCGCAGGCTGAAAAACATGACCATGTGGTTCTGGACATGGACAACGGTGCGCGGATCACCTTCAACGATCCGCGCCGGTTTGGCGCGATGGATCTGTTGGACACGGCCACGGCAGAGGACAGCAAACTGCTGGCGGTTCTGGGGCCTGAACCTTTCGGCAACAGCTTCTCTGAAGACTACCTGATCGCAGCCTTCAAAGACAAAAACACCCCGGTGAAATCGGCGCTGCTGGATCAGGGAATCATTGCCGGGTTGGGCAACATCTACGTGTGTGAAACGCTCTACCGTGCCGGGATCAGCCCAAAGAGGCGGGCAAAACAGATTGCAGGACGCAAGGTCGCAACTTTGGTTCCGATCATCCGCGACGTGCTGTCAGACGCCATCGAAGCGGGGGGCTCCAGCCTCAAGGACTTCCGCAGCGCAGCCGGGGAACTTGGTTATTTTCAACACCGTTTTGACGTCTACGACCGCGAAGGTGACCCCTGCAAACGCGAGGGCTGCGACGGTGTGGTGTCGCGCATCGTACAATCGGGCCGGTCGAGTTTTTACTGCCCCCGTTGTCAAAGATAGCTTGATCCAGCCGCCGGGATTGTCCAGTAATCGGGACTGACTGGAATAATGAAAGCTGAATACATGGCCTATGAGACGATCATCGTCGAAGTAGAAGACCACATCGCGCTGGTGAAACTGAATCGCCCCGATGCAATGAATGCGCTGAACGCGCAGTTGCTGAGCGAGCTTGCCGACGCGATGAAATCGGCCCAAGCCAACGACAAGGTGCGCTGCATCGTGCTGACCGGCAATGAGAAGGCTTTCGCAGCCGGTGCCGACATCAAAATGATGAGCGAAAAGACCTACACCGATGTCTTCACCGAGGATCTGTTTGGTCCCGAATGTGCTGAGGTGACCAAGGTTCGCAAACCGGTGATTGCGGCTGTGTCCGGCTACGCGCTGGGCGGCGGCTGTGAACTGGCGATGATGTGTGACTTCATCATCTGTTCGGACACTGCCAAATTCGGCCAGCCCGAAGTGAACCTAGGCGTGATGGCCGGCATCGGTGGCACCCAGCGGCTGACCCGTGCCATTGGCAAGGCCAAGGCGATGGACATGAACCTGACCGGGCGCTTCATGGATGCCGAAGAGGCTGAGCGTTCTGGGCTGGTGAGCCGCATCGTTCCCGCCAAGAAGCTGATGGACGAAGCGATGGGCGCCGCCGCCAAGATCGCTGAGAAGTCGATGATCTCGGTGATGGCGATCAAGGAATCGGTGAACCAATCGTTCGAAGTGCCGCTGGCCGATGGCCTGCTGTTCGAACGTCGCCTGTTCCATTCGATGTTTGCCACCGAAGATCAATCCGAAGGCATGGCCGCCTTCATCGACAAGCGCACCCCGCAGTTCCGCGACAAGTAAGCGCGCAAACGTCGAGAATCATAGAAATAAGGGAAACGGGCTGCCTTGCAGCCCGTTTTTCTATTGCATCTCTGGGATTCTTGCGTAAAAGAGCCGCCAGACATGCGCGTGAAGCCCGCTCTGGCTAGAATGATTCCCGACAGGAAGCTGTCAGGTGGGGGCACGTGCTGATTGACATATAACCCCGAACCTTAGGGAACATTCGAAATGGCAAATTCGCCTCAGGCAAAAAAACGCGCCCGTCAGAACGAAACCCGTTTTGCTGTAAACAAAGCACGTCGTTCGCGCATCCGCACCTACCTGCGTAAAGTTGAGGAAGCCATTGCTTCCGGTGACAAAGAAGCCGCAACCGCCGCTCTGCGCGCGTGCCAGCCTGAGCTGATGCGCGGCGTCACCAAAGGTGTCTTCCACAAGAACACCGCAGCACGCAAAATGTCCCGCCTCGCCGCACGCGTGAAGGCACTGGGCTAATCGCACCTGCGAACCCCTTGAAATATTGAAAAAAGGCGCCCCGATTCGGTGGCGCCTTTTTTCGTTTCCCTGCACGTAATTTCAGCCGTGTGTTGCAGAAAAATTCGGCGCGAGAGATTCTTTTTGGGAATCTCTGAGTCAAGCCCAGAAGTTCAGTTGCGACTCGACCGGCCAACTTGCTAGCTTCCCTCCACAGCGATTCAACATCGCCCTGGGGGGACAGGCGCCCACGTGATTCCATTCGGTTCCGAATGGCGTTTCATGGGACTGATGAACTCTGCGCATAGCGTTCTTGCAGTGAACGATAGATGCCGCGGAAGTCTAGGCTATTGCCTCGCCCGTCCTACATAAGAACGCGTCACAGCGTGCACCGCAGGCACAACCGTTGGGGGACGGATGTTGCCAGAAGGCCGCGGTGCGTGGCGCGAAGTTCGGTCCAGATTTGGACGATTCAACCGTTGCAACTATGCTGCAGCGGCAAGGATTGTTTTTTTCTGTGGCCAGGTTGGTACGAGTTTTGCGGCGCAGGTGCAGGCGCTGAGTGAAGGAAGAAACGACAGGCTGGAATGGGGAACATGACGCAAGAACAGTGGGGCCAACTTCAAAACAACCTTTTGAAGACAGTGGGAAAGAATAACTTCGCAACCTGGATCGAACCGCTCGAGTTCCTCGAGATCACCGATGGTGTTGCAACCTTTCAGGTCCCGACGACCTTCTTGGGGAATTACGTGTCGCAGAACTTCGGCGACCTGATTCTGCATAAGCTCAGCGAAGCTGGCGAAGATGTGCGACGGATCCATTTCCGTGTTGGCACCTCCGCCCCGCGTCCCCGTGTTGCCGCCAACCATTCGGCAAGCCCCGCCAGCGCCGCGCAGCCCGTGGCCCAGCCGCGACTGGCCGAACCCGATGATGCCGCCCCCACCTCTGCACAGACCCATTCCGTAGTTGAAGCCACCGACAGTGCCGCCACCAGCCAGGCCCTGCGCGAGGAGCTCCTGCCAGGCGCGCCGCTGGATTCGCGCTTTACCTTTGACACCTTTGTTGTCGGTAAACCGAACGAACTGGCCCATGCCGCCGCCCGCCGTGTTGCCGAGGGTGGCCCCGTCACCTTCAACCCGCTGTTCCTTTATGGCGGTGTTGGCCTTGGTAAAACCCACCTGATGCACGCTATCGCCTGGGAACTGCAGACCAAACGCCCGGACCTGAACGTGGTCTACCTGTCGGCGGAACAGTTCATGTACCGCTTCGTGCAGGCACTGCGCGACCGCAAGATGATGGACTTCAAACAGCTGTTCCGCTCGGTCGACGTGCTGATGGTGGACGATGTGCAGTTCATTGCTGGCAAAGACAGCACCCAGGAAGAGTTCTTCCACACCTTCAACGCGCTGGTGGATCAGAACAAACAGATCATCATCTCGGCTGATCGTGCCCCGGGTGAAATCAAAGACCTGGAAGAGCGCATCAAGTCGCGCCTGCAATGTGGTCTGGTCGTAGACCTGCACCCCACCGACTATGAACTGCGTCTTGGCATTCTGCAGTCCAAAGTCGAACAGCATTCCGCCCAATATCCCGGTCTGGAACTGGCGCCCGGCGTTCTTGAATTCTTGGCCCATCGCATCAGCACCAACGTCCGTGTGCTGGAAGGCGCGCTGACCCGCCTCTTCGCCTTTGCCTCACTGGTTGGTCGCCCGATCACCATGGAGTTGACGCAGGATTGTCTGGCCGACGTGCTGCGCGCTTCTGAGCGCAAGATCACCGTTGAAGAGATCCAGCGCAAAGTTTCCGAACATTACAACATCCGCCTCAGCGACATGATTGGCCCGAAACGTGTGCGCACCTACGCCCGTCCGCGCCAGATCGCCATGTATCTGTGCAAACAGCTGACCAGCCGCAGTTTGCCGGAAATCGGCCGTCGCTTCGGGGGCCGGGACCATACCACTGTCATGCACGGGGTGAAACGCATCGAGGAACTGCGCCAGCAGGACGGTCAGATCGCCGAAGATCTGGAACTGCTGCGCCGCGCGCTGGAAGCGTAAGTCACATCATTAGACGCCAAAAAGCGTCACCAGAACCGCACATTTGGGCGTCGCTGCATCCGCTGGCGGCGCCCATTGTCTTGACGGCCCTTGACGCCCCCGTCAAAGCATCAGAGAAACCAAGAAAAGGCTTGAGGCCCTTCGGGAATGCGTTACCTTGCACTCCCCCAAGACGGGCCGAACAGGGATAGGAGCGAGGGAATGAAATTCAGCATCGAACGCGGGACGCTTCTGAAGGCCGTCTCTCAGGCGCAGTCGGTTGTGGAACGGCGCAACACCATTCCGATCCTGGCAAACGTCTTGATCGAAGCCGAAGGCGACACGGTACAGTTCCGCGCCACTGACCTGGACATCGAAGTGGTCGACAAGGCCACAGCGCAGGTTGAAAAGGCAGGCTCGACCACGGTTTCGGCTGTTACCCTGCACGAGATTGTTCGCAAACTGCCCGATGGCGCGCTGGTCACCCTGACCGAAGATGGCGTTGCCGGTCGTCTGACCGTTGAAGCGGGCCGTTCCAACTTCAATCTGGCCACCCTGCCCAAGGAAGATTTCCCGGTCATGGCCAGTGCCGAATATGCCAGCAACTTCACCGCGCCCGCGCCGGTGCTGCGCCGCCTGTTCGACAAATCGAAATTCGCCATCTCGACCGAAGAAACCCGGTATTACCTGAACGGTGTTTACCTGCATGTCTCGGACAGCGAGAACGGCAAGGTGCTGCGCGCTGTGGCCACCGACGGTCACCGTCTGGCCCGCATTGACGCCGATCTGCCGATGGAAGCGGGCGACATGCCCGGTGTGATTGTGCCGCGCAAAACCGTGGGTGAGCTGCGCAAGCTGCTGGATGATGATGAAATGCTGATTGCCGTGTCGGTCAGCGAAACCAAAATCCGTTTTGCCACGCCAAACATCACCCTGACCTCCAAGGTCATCGATGGCACCTTCCCCGATTACAGCCGCGTGATCCCCGTGGGCAACACCCGCAAGATGGAAGTGGACGCTTCGGAATTTGCCTCGGCCGTGGACCGGGTGGCCACCGTTTCTTCGGAACGCTCGCGTGCTGTGAAAATGTCACTGGAAGAAGATCGTCTGATCCTGTCGGTCAACGCACCTGACAGCGGCGCCGCCGAAGAAGAACTGGCAGTGGCCTATAGTGACGAACGCCTGGAGATTGGCTTCAACGCCAAGTACCTGCTGGAAATCGCCAGCCAGGTAGACCGCGAAAACGCTGTTTTCATGTTCAACTCCTCCGGTGACCCGACCCTGATGCGCGAAGGCAGTGACACCTCCGCCGTCTATGTCGTCATGCCGATGCGCGTTTGACCTGACGGTCCCGCTGGCGGGGTTTGATGCAAACTCCGCTGGCGTTTTCTGCCCCAGAAAACGCCCCCATGGCTGATCTTGCACTCCGATCCCTGACGCTATCGCACTTTCGCTCGCACAAACGGGCGGAGATTACCTGTGATGGCCGCCCCGTGGCGATTTACGGCGCCAACGGATCTGGCAAGACCAACATCCTCGAAGCGGTTTCGCTGTTTTCCCCCGGTCGCGGCCTGCGCCGCGCCTCGGCCGAGGATATGACCCGCCGCCCCGAAGCACTGGGGTGGAAGCTGACAGGCCTGTTACGGCGCGGCGACCAGCACTCAGAGATTGAGATCTGGTCAGAAGGCGGCGCAGCACGTCAGCTGAAGATCGACGGCAAATCCCATCCGCAATTGGAACTGGCCAAACAGGCCCGGATCCTCTGGCTGATCCCCTCAATGGATCGCCTCTGGATCGAAGGGGCGGAGGGCCGCAGGCGGTTCCTGGACCGGATGGCGCTGTCTTTCTTTCCCAGCCATGGTGAGGCCACGCTGGCCTATGAAAAGGCTATGCGCGAACGCAACCGGTTGCTGAAAGATCAGCAGCGCGATGCCTTCTGGTACAAGGCGCTTGAGGCGCAGATGGCCGAACATGGCGCGGCCATTCACGCCAATCGTCTGAAAACGCTTTCCTTTATCGCAGAGGCGCAGGCACAGGCAAAAACCGCCTTCCCAACGGCCGATCTAGAACTCACCCAAAGTGAAGGCGAAATGCCTGAAACGGAGGCGGACCTGATCGCCGCCTTTGAAGAAAGCCGGTTCCGTGACATCGCCGCCGGGCGTTCCCTTGTTGGACCACATCGCACCGATCTTTATGGTGTCTTTGCTGCCAAGGGGGTTCCGGCGCGCGACTGTTCCACCGGTGAACAAAAGGCATTGCTGGTCTCCCTGATCCTGGCCAATGCGCGGGCGCTGGCGGCACAGATCGGCATGCCGCCGATCCTACTGCTGGATGAGGTCGCAGCGCATCTGGATGCCACCCGACTGGCCGCACTTTACGATGAAATCTGTGGCTTTGGTGCGCAGGCCTGGATGACCGGCACCGGGCCCGAACTGTTTACAAGCCTCGGCGCCCGCGCGCAGTACCTTGAGGTGCGCGATGACGCCGGCCTGTCAGAGCTGATGCAAGCGGAGGGACCAAAGTGAACGCAGATTCTCAAAAACGTCTGTTGGTTCTGGGGGCAACCGGGGCTGTTGGCACATTGTTGCGTCAGGTCTGGGCAATGGATCCGCCCGAACACACGCAGGTCATCTGGCAGGCCCGCACCGCGCAGCCTGGCATGATCCCGTTTCGCCCAGGTGCGGCGACGGATGTCTTTGGCAAGGTGGATACGGTGCTGTCGCTTTGGGGCGGGCCGACGGATCTGCCCGCCAATCGCACCCTTGCGGTCGAAGCGCAGCGTATCGGTGCGGAAACCGGCACCGATCGGGTTCTACATGCCTCCTCCATCGCGGCCTATCTGCCGCAAACCGACGCGTTGCGCGAAGAAGATCCGCTGGGCAATTCAAACGCCTATGGGATGGCCAAAACCGAAATGGAACAGGCGGTGCAAGTGGCCCCCGGCCCGCGGCGCTGTTGCCTGCGGCTTGGATCTGTCGCCGGCGCCGAAAGCCTGGCCCGCGCGTTGGTCGAGGACAATTTGATCCGGCTGGATCAGTTTGCCTCAGGCCACGGCCCGTTGCGCAGCTATATCGCGCCTGCTGATCTGGCCAAGGTGGTTCTAGGTCTGGCGCATCTGCCCCTCAACGACTTGCCACAGGCGTTGAACGTTGGCGCCACAGAGCCCATCCGGATGGAGGCGCTGCTGGCAGCCGCCAACCGCGCCTTTCACTGGTCACCCGCCCCGGAAACCGCCCGCGAAACCGCGGTGCTGGACACCAGCCTGCTCCAGTCCCTGGTTCCGCTTGCCCCCAGCAGCGCTGATCCCGCAGCAATTGTCGCCGACCTGCACCGGCTTGGGGTGATGTAATGTCGCCGCGCCTGCCGATCTGGAAACGCCTGTTTGACATCTTCTTTGCCCTCTTTCTGGCACTCCTCCTGTCGCCGGTGCTGATCGGCGTTGCGCTGTGGATCCTGCTGCGCGACGGGCGGCCGGTGTTTTACGTCTCAGAACGCATGCGTACGGAAAAATCGCCGTTCTGGCTGTGGAAGTTCCGCACCATGAAGCCCGATGCCGAAGACAGTGGCGTGACGGGCCAAGACAAAGACACACGCATCACCGCCACAGGTCAGTTCCTGCGCCGCAGCCGGTTGGATGAGGTGCCGCAACTGCTGAACATACTGCGCGGGGACATGTCCTTTGTCGGCCCCCGCCCACCGCTGCGCCGCTATGTCGAACTTTATCCGGAGCTTTACGCCAAGGTTCTGCAAAACCGCCCCGGCGTGACCGGTCTGGCCACAGCTGTTTTTCATCAGCATGAGGAACGCATCCTGGCCACCTCAACCAGCGCTGAAGAGACCGAGGCCCTCTATTGCCGACGCTGCGTGCCGCGCAAGGCCCGGTTGGACCTGATCTATCAGGCGCATCTCTCGCTCTGGTTAGATATCTACGTCCTAAAACGTACGCTTAAGAAATAAAAAACGGCGTCAGATTTGCCACACACACGCAACGCGCGACACCAGATCTTGCGTCGTGCAAGTAAAATCCAATACTGTGGTAAAGCCATTTGTTAGCGGCTTGGTTACTTTCCAAGATTAGAGCTACAGAAAGCGACCGCCAATTGGTATTATTAGGAGGGCAAAATGACGCTCTATTCGTTTGTCTCTCATTTAAGAGACCAGAATAAGCGCTTGTTTTTTATGGCGATTGACCTGTTGGTCGCGCCGCTCTCTCTGCTGCTTACCCTTTTCCTGCTTCAGTCTTTGAGCCAGATGCTGCAGCAACCCGTTGCGTTGCTGACACTGTTGGTTTTTGCCTCGCTCTTTTGCGCCAGCACCGCCAATGTTCTTGGTCTGCACCGGCTCAGCCTGAATGCTTATGAATCTTCGGGCATTCTGCGCAGCTGTCTGGTGGCCGCGCTTGTCGCTGTGGCCTGTTCAAGCCTGAGTTTTGTCACAAACACCGGCCTGCCGACCGCCCTTTTTGCTGTTTTTGCCATGGTATTGCTCATCGGGATCGCGATGAGCCGTCTGCTGCTGCGCCAGCTCGTCCTTGCCATCTATCGCACCGGGCCCGGCCGTACCCGGTTGATCATCTACGGTGCGGGGCAGACCGGTTTGCAGCTGGCTGCAGCGCTGCGCGCGGGCGATGATGTGGAGCTGGTGGCCTTTGTCGACGACAATCCCAAACTGCAGAGCCTGACCCTGATGGGGGCTGCGGTTTACGCCTCCAGCCGGATTGAAGATCTGGTCAACCGCAAGGAGGTCAACCGCGTGGTGCTGGCCATGCCCTCAGCCACCCCATCGACCCACGCCAAAATCGCCATGCGCCTGCGCCGTTACGGCTGTGAGGTTCACACGCTGCCATCTTTCGCGGATCTTCTGACCGACGTGGATCTGTCCAAACGCTACAGCCCCGTTCCGATTGATGAACTGTTGGGTCGCACCGGGCTGGATGAGGATCTGCCCGCCGTGTCGCACGCCTATCAAGGCCACCGCCTGCTAGTCACCGGTGCGGGCGGGTCAATCGGATCTGAGCTGTGCCGCCAGCTGGTGGCCTGTCGCCCGTCCCATCTGGTGCTGCTGGATCACTCAGAGCTTGCGCTTTATTCGATTGAGAAAGAGCTGCAGTCGATCGCCCCGGATCTGCCGATCACCGCCATTTTGGGCTCCGTCTGTGATCGCAAGATGATGGAAAGCCTGCTGCAGCAGAACCAGATTGAAGTGGTCCTGCACGCCGCCGCGTACAAACACGTGCCGATGGTGGAAAAGAACGAAATTGCCGGTCTGCAGAACAACGTGATGGGCACCAAAACCCTTGCAGACGCGGCGCGTCTGGCGGGCGTCGAACGTTTCATTCTTGTCAGTTCGGACAAGGCTGTACGGCCGACAAACATCATGGGCGCCTCCAAACGGTTGGCGGAGATGGCGGTACAGGATCTGGCCACCCGCAGCGACGGCACCATGTTCTCCATGGTGCGCTTCGGCAATGTGATGGGCTCCTCAGGCTCGGTTATCCCGCTGTTTGAGGAACAGATCGCGCGCGGCGGCCCGGTGACGCTAACCCACAATGATGTTGCGCGCTATTTCATGACCATTTCCGAGGCCGCGCGCCTGGTGCTGCTGGCCGGCACCTTCTCTCGTGGGGGGGATGTCTTCGTGCTGGATATGGGGGATCTGGTCCCGATCCGCCGACTGGCCCGTCAAATGATCGAAGGCGCCGGTTTTGAAGTCCGCGATGAGGGCAATCCGGACGGCGATGTTGAGATCAAAGTCACCGGCCTGCGCCCAGGTGAAAAACTGATTGAAGAGCTGTTGATCAGCCCCGATATGCTGACCACGCCGCACCCGAAAATTCTGCGCGCCCAGGAAGGGTTGTTGTCAGAGATTGAGATTGCCACCGCGCTGAAGGATCTGCGTCTGGCGATTGAGGAAAATGATGCTACTGCCGCCCGTGACGTGATCAAACGCTGGGTGGAAACGCAGGAAGAAGCCGACCGCGAAGGCACTACCAACGCGCCGTAAGACGCCACGCAAGGCACCCCACCAAGCGCCGCCCTGATCCACCCTACCTGAGACTACCAAAATGCCCCGCAGGGCGTGACATCCCCTGTCAGGTTTCGTATATGTTTTGGACCAAAAACGTAGGAAGGCCGGCATGTCCGACACCGAGCAAAATTCGCAGGAATACGGCGCAGATTCCATCAAGGTTCTCAAGGGCTTGGAAGCAGTGCGCAAACGCCCCGGCATGTACATCGGGGACACCGATGACGGTTCGGGCCTGCACCACATGGTTTATGAGGTCGTGGACAACGGCATCGATGAAGCGCTGGCCAAACACGCGGACTTCGTCCATGTGAAAATCCACGCCGACAGTTCGGTTTCCGTGCGCGACAACGGCCGTGGGATTCCGGTGGATATCCACGAAGAAGAAGGCGTTTCAGCGGCCGAGGTCATCATGACCCAGCTGCACGCTGGTGGTAAGTTTGACAGCAACTCATACAAGGTGTCCGGCGGTCTGCACGGCGTGGGCGTTTCGGTTGTGAACGCGCTGTCGGTCTGGCTAGAGCTGCGCATCTGGCGCAACGGCAAAGAACATTGGGCCAAGTTTGAGCACGGCGAATGCACCGAACATCTGCGTGTTGTTGGCGATGCGGATGGCCAGAAGGGCACCGAGGTGCGCTTCCTTGCCTCCACCGATACCTTCTCAAACCTCGAATATTCGTTTGAGACGCTGGAAAAGCGTCTGCGCGAACTGGCCTTCCTGAACTCCGGCGTTCGGATCATCCTGGAAGATGAGCGCCCCGCCGAAGCGCTGCGCACCGAACTCTACTACGACGGCGGCGTGAAAGAGTTCGTCAAATACCTCGACCGTTCCAAAACCTCCCTGATGGAGGATCCGATCTATGTGCGCGGTGAGAAGGACGATATCGGCGTTGAACTGGCGATGTGGTGGAATGACAGCTACCACGAAACCGTTCTGCCCTTTACCAACAACATCCCGCAGCGCGACGGCGGCACCCATCTGGCGGGCTTCCGCGGTGCGCTTACTCGGACCTTGTCGAAATACGCGCAGGACAACGGCATCGGCAAAAAGGAAAAGGTCAGCTTCACCGGCGATGACGCCCGTGAGGGCCTGACATGTGTATTGTCGGTGAAAGTACCGGATCCCAAATTCTCGTCCCAGACCAAGGACAAGCTGGTTTCGTCTGAGGTGCGCCCGGCCGTGGAATCCCTAGCTGGCGAAAAACTGGCCGAGTGGTTTGAGGAAAACCCCAACACCGCCAAGATGATCGTTTCCAAGATCATTGAGGCCGCGCTGGCCCGCGAAGCCGCCCGTAAGGCGCGCGAGCTAACCCGCCGCAAAACCGCGATGGATGTGAACTTCCTGGCCGGTAAGCTGAAAGACTGTTCGGAAAAAGATCCGTCCAAAACCGAAGTCTTCCTCGTCGAGGGTGACTCGGCCGGCGGTTCGGCGCAGACCGGACGGGACCGTCAGACCCAAGCCATTCTGCCCCTGAAAGGTAAGATCCTGAACGTGGAACGCGCACGGTTTGACCGGATGCTCTCCAGCCAGGAAATCGGCAACCTCGTAATGGCGCTTGGCACCGGCATTGGCCGGGATGAGTTCAATCTGGACAAGCTGCGCTACCACAAGATCGTCATCATGACCGATGCGGACGTCGACGGCGCCCACATCCGGACCCTGCTTTTGACCTTCTTCTACCGTCAGATGCCGGAACTGATTGAGGCGGGTCACCTGTTCATCGCGCAGCCGCCCCTTTACAAGGTCAGCCGCGGCAAGTCTGAGGTCTATCTGAAAGATCAGGCCGCGATGGATGAATACCTGATCGATCAGGGCATTCAGGACACCGTGCTGAAGCTGGGCACTGGTATGGAAATCGCCGGTGCCGATTTGAAGCGTGTGGTCGAAGAGGCGCGCAGCCTAAAACGTCTGCTGGATGCCTTCCCCACCCACTACCCGCGCCACATTCTGGAACAGGCCGCCATTGCCGGCGCCTTTGTCCCCGGTGCGGTGGATGCGGACCTGCAAGGCGTGGCCGATAAGGTTGCCAAACGTCTGGACGATATCGCGCTGGAATATGAACGTGGCTGGCAGGGCCGGATCACCCAGGATCACGGCATCCGTCTGGCCCGTATTCTGCGCGGCGTTGAAGAGGTGCGCACGCTGGATGGTCCGATGCTGCGCTCGGGCGAAGCCCGCAAAACCGGCAGCTTCACCCAAAGCCTGCAGGAGATTTACACCCTGCCTGCGACCCTGATGCGCAAGGATCGGTCGGTGCTGATCCACGGCCCGCTGGACCTGCTGAACGCGATCCTGAAAGAGGGTGAAAAAGGCCTGTCGCTGCAGCGCTACAAAGGTCTGGGGGAGATGAACCCGGATCAGCTGTGGGAAACCACGCTGGACCCCGAAGCCCGCACCCTGCTGCAGGTACAGGTCGAGGATATGACCGAGGCGGACGATATCTTTACCAAGCTGATGGGCGATGTGGTGGAACCCCGCCGCGAATTCATCCAGCAAAACGCGCTGAGCGTGGAAAACCTGGATTTCTAAACGCCCCCAGGTTCGCAGTTACAAACGCCCTGCTGGTTCTGACCGCAGGGCGTTTTTGCATCCTCAGTCAAAATAGCCACCATAGCTGTAGCTCTGGCTGCGCCCCTCTACCCCATTCAGGATCCCGATGATCGCTGCATCTTCCGGCAGGGTTTCCCGCAGGCTGGTGTAGGCGCTGCGCAGCTCAACCTGGGTTGCCTGACCAAAGCGGACGCAGAGCACCGCCACATCCACCAGCGGCGCGATATACTGCGTGTCCACCACCGGCGCCAATGGTGCGGAATCCACAATCACCACGTCAAAGGCGCTGCGTGCATTGTGCAAAAGTGCCTTAAAGGCCGTGGATTGCAACGGCGCATCTGTCGGCACATCCGCGCGCCGGCTGCCAAGGATGATCGCCAAGGCGCTGCGGGGATCACGCAGATAGAACTGTTCCACGGGTGCATCATTGTCATCCCGGCCAGCCCCCGCCTGTTCCTGGCACAGCGCACCATTGGATTGCAGGTATTCCAGCAGGCCCACGTTTGGCTCCGCACCGATGAAGGCCTGAATGTTTGGGCTGCGCAGGTCCGCATCGATCAGCAACGTGCGTTGCCCGGCCAGCGCATAGGTGCGTGCCAATGCCAGCGCAGTGGTGGACTTACCCTCCGCCGGATTGGCTGAGGTCACCAGAATTACCGCACCTGTGGCCTTGCCCCGCGTGCCTAAGCTGCGGTCGACGCTGGCCCTCAGCGCACGGAATCCCTCAGCAAATTGCGTCATCGGCTCCGCCCCCACCTTATCCGCCAAAGTGCGCCAGCCCGGCTGCATCGCGGTTTTCGGCACAGCAGCTGCGGTTTTCAAAGGAAGCACATTGCCCAGCTGACTGGCTGATGTGACCCCGCCATAATAAAATTCCTTCAGCAGCGCCAAACCGATGCCCATGCCCAGCGCAAACACCAGCGCCACCCCCAAAACCAACCCTGCATTGGGAAATGAGGGCTCACTGGGGGGCAGCGCCTCGGACACAAGTCGACTGCCCGCAACCTGCATCACCGCCAAGGCCTCCACATCGCGCAGACGTGTGTTCAACTGATCAAATTGGCGCTGCGAGGTCAGCGCATTCTGGTTCAGCGCATAGATATCGGTCAGCGTTTGCGGGCTCAGATCCACGCCCGTGAGGGCACGCTGCACCTCACCCAGCGTGCGATCCTGCGCCCGTTGCGCCTGCTGATAGTCCCGACGTAACCCGGTCACTGCCGCACGCCCCTGCGACCGCAGCTCCGCCTCAAGCGCCCGGACCTCAGCGGTCAGATCAAAACTGTCCTGCGGGGTCAACTCCGCACCAGTCAGACGGGTGGCAAGCGCCGCACGCTGCTGCGCCAGCGCGGCAAGCGACTGATCGCCCACTTGGGCCGCAAGATCCTGCCAATCCCCCTGTTCAAACCCTTGATATGCAAGCTGCAACTGATCTTCGACCAGCGACAACTGCGCCTGCCCCTCGGTCAGTTGGATGCTGAGCTGACGCAGCTCCGCGCTGCCTACCTCGGCACTTAACCGGTCAATGTTTTGCAATACATACCCGCGCAGGGCCGCATTGCTCTCCGCCAACCGCTCCGCCGCTTTGCCCAATTCTGCGCGCAGCACCTCACCCGAGGCCGCAACCGATCGCCTGCGGCTGGTCAGCTGATCCCCGATGTAGATGCGAGCATGGGTGTTGGCGAGGTGCGCCGCCAGATCGGGATCCTCACTGGTGACCTGAACACTCACCAGATAGGTCTGCCCCCTGCGCTGCACCGTCAACGCCTCTGAGAAATTGGCGATTGTCTCATTCACCAGCGCGGTGGCAGATGGGGTCGGCAGCGTCACGCCCAGCGCCAGACGCATCTGATCCAACAGGCCAACCCGGGGGCCAAACGCCGCGGAGTTAGACAGGTCAGCCGTCTTGATGGTCTGCAACGCCAACCGCGTTGATCTAAGGATCTCAACCTCAGTCTCAATCCGCGCGTCCTCTGCGCCCAGGGTACCGCTGTGGCCTGCAGAAGGATCCAGCAGATTGGTTTCCTGCGGATCGATCTGCACCAGCGCCCTGGCCGTGAACAGCGCCGTGGTGCGCAGCAGATAGGCGCCGGCAAGGGTGAGTATGACCAGGCAGGTCAGCGCAACCAGCCACCGCTGACGCCGCAGAATAAGAAGGATATCGCGCAGGTCCAGAAACGCCGAATGAGATCTGTGCATGTTACCCCGCCCCTAGCGCCCCAAATGAAATGCTCAACCTCACAGGCCCCTCCCGGTCAATTCACGTGCCATGTCTTCGGGCGTGCCTTCTGTGCCTGCCGCCCCGCGCTCAGGCGCCAGACCAAGGCAGGCCAAAACGATGAGCACATAGACATTTGCAGCAATCTCAAAACTGAAATCCGCAAGCGAATGCACCGCGGCCAGTATGATCACCGCGCAGCCAATCACCGCGGGTCCATAGCCGTGCCGTCGCTGGCGCAGGGCGCGCAGCAGTTTGGCAAACACCGCCGCCACCAAGACCAGGGTCAAACTGCCCAGCGGGATCCCATAGTCCACCCAAAGGCTGAGGTAGGTGTTGTGGGGCAGCTGCCACGTCCGATCCATACGCAGGTCGGGCTTGTGAAACAGCTCAAACGCCACATGGAACCCATCCACGCCATAGCCCACCCACGGGCGCGCCATGATCATCGCCCAGGTCTGCCGATAAAGCGCCAGCCGCACCTCCCAATCGGCAGGCACAAATACCAGCCGTTCCAATATGGCCTGCCCAAAGGCGCTGAGGATAAAGATGACCAAAACAAACGCACCAAGGCACAGGGCCAGTCCGGTTCTACGGCCCGGCGCCCCTGCCTTGATGGCAAGGAAACTGATCACACTACCGGTCGCGATCAAGGCAGACAGCCCCCCCATCCGTGATCCCGTTGCAGCAAGTGCGCTCAGGATCAGCAGGAGACCTAACACCTGTAGCACCACAGCCCCACCGCTGGCGCGCGACAGGAAAGCCCGCTCCGCCCTCAGCATCACCGCCGCCAGACGTGCGGTTCCGATCACCGCCCCCATCGCCATAAAGCTGGCAAAGGAATTGCGGTTCACAAAGGTTCCCGTTGCCACACCTTGATAGGCCGGTTTGTACCCCAGCAGCAGCGTGTCCCCCAGCGCATACAGCGACAGCAGCGCCCAGGCCGCATGGGCCACAAACCCAACATATAGCAACGTCAGCATCCGCTCGGCCCGGCGCGGGTTGGCGCAGACCTCTGTCATCAGCACAAACAACATCGTGTAGGACGCCAGCCGCAGCAGGGCCAACTGCCCCGCCCCAACTGCCAGACTGATTTGATTGGGGTGCGCATCATTGGGTAGGCCTGACAGAGGGGGCGCCGAAATGGGCAGTAACGACCAGGCCGCAGCAATCAGTATCGCGCCACGCAGGTAAGCAATGCCCCTATGATGGCGCAGCTTTATGGGGCGGTGTGGCACGCAGAAAGCCCGGATGAGAAAATAGACCATGCCAGTCATCGACAGCACCAATGTCGCGCCGATCCAAGCAAGCGCGGAGGTCGCGCCTTGTGGCACTGCGATCAGAATGACGAATGCTGGTAGCCCCCATGAAAGCAGATCCGCCAGCACATCCATCTGTTTGGAGCCAAGATGCCCTCCCGCCGGCGCTGAGAGTGGCGCGCATCTCAACCCGCCCACCTTCTGGACTAACAGCGGGGTTTCGTGACCAGATCCGATCATCCGCTGCCCCCAATCGGCGCACCTCTTAATGATCCGCGCAACAGCGTCAGAAACGCACGCTTCCGCGCAATCGGTGCTTGCTCAACCGCCGCCAACAGCCACGCCTGCCTTGCTGGTTCGCTCTGATAGATCTGCACCAGCACCTTCAGGTAAGCATCGGTCTGCAACACCGTCAGCACATCCGCCCGCAGCGCCAGATCTATTTCCGAGGCAGGTGCCATGCCCCCAGATAGGGGCATATCTAACCCGCTGTTCAGAAACACAAATCGTAACCGCCGCGCCGCCAGCCAACCTTCATAAGGAGCCGTCTTCTGCGCCAACAAAAACGCGGCTTCAGCTTGTTCGGCGCTTGCCATCCGCGCCAACGCCTGTGCGCGGATCAAATGCGCAATGGCGGCCGTGGGCGATGATCGCAGAACCTGATCGGCCCGTTTCAAACATGCCGCGGCGACACGATGGATCGCCTGAGGGTCCGCAATGTTAGCAGAAGGACCGGCCAGCAGATCGTCACAGCCCGTCAATTGCGCCTGTTGCACCCGCCATGACCGCGCAGCACCAAACTCCGGAACGCTGCCCAGCGCCTGCAGATAGATCGATGCCGGGCCCCGCCCGACCTGCCTTTGGCCAGCAAGCTCCGCAGGTAAGAGCCACAGTGCGATCACAAAGATCCCGCCAAACCCCGCACTCAGGGCCAGTGGCATTACACCCGGTATCTGCATCACTCAAATTCCTTAACCAAAACCGTCTTTGAGAACCGCCAAATGCGCTAAGCCTGCGCGGCAATTGACTTAAAGTTTCTGCATCCAACACGCAGGCCCCGCATGACCACCGCATTTCTGCCCGCATTCCCGGCGAGCGTGCCTGCCCATCAAGCCGTGCCTCGGAAGCAGCGACCTCCCCCGGCCCAATAAGCCCCCGCCGCGCGGCGCTTTAAGTTCCTGGCCATGCGCCGTCTTTACAGGGTGTAGGTCAGCTCAACCCGGTATGCGTTCACGATGACAAAAGACGGCAGTTTCAGTCCCAGCAGGCATTCAGTGCATTTGCGCTTTGCGGCTGTGCTCTTGCTGTGTCTTTCCGCCCCCATCCTTTCAACGGTAACGCCAGCCAGCGCAGCCCCCTCAGTCCTGCGCGTCCACAACGATCCCGGTGGCAGCCTTCCCGCCCGCTTGCAGGACCTGCAGCGCCTGCGACTGTCCGGCCAACGGGTGGAAATCCGACGTGGTTACTGCAACTCGGCCTGCACGCTTTACCTTGGCCTGCCTGACACCTGCATCTCCGACGCTGCGCGCTTTGGCTTTCACGGGCCGCAGCTGGCCACCCGAGGCCTCAAAATGCTGCCCACAGACTTCGAGCGCTGGTCACAGACCATGGCCGATCACTATCCGCCCGCGCTTCGGCGCTGGTTCCTCAGCACCGCCCGCCACTCCACCGCCCTGATCACGCTCAGCGGGGAGCAACTGATCACCATGGGGGTCACCCGTTGCACCTAAACCTGCGCTTTTCAGCAGACCCACCCCGTTAACCATTCCTCAGGTCGGGCTGCCGGCGATTTGCGTCAGATCCACCTCCTGCCCACTGGCCAGCTGCGTTGCAACCGCCTGCAGATCCTGCGCCGCTTGCGAATCGGAGGTTGCAACACTGCCCGCCACCTCAGCCACAACATCTGCCATTTGCTGTTGCACCCCGCTGTGAGTTTGCGCCGTGCTGACCGCAATGGTCGCCAGTGTAGCCAGGTACCCGTTGACCGTCGCCTGCGGAACGTCAGCCATCGTGGAAATCTGCTGAATCGCCCCTGTCAGCACCAGCTGGCATCCCGGCGGATCGGCGTTGCAGGCCGTAAGAAGCTGGTCAAAATCCACCGGAGCTTCCTGCGCCTGCGCCAGGGTGGCCGCCAGTACAGCCAGGAAAACCAACAAGTGCCTCTTAACCATAGCTCCCCCCAAATAGCTCAAAATTCGTCTAAAACTTGAGGCAACAAAACCGCCTCATCTCCTGCCTCACTGTGCAGATAGAAAAGCTAACAATTGGTAAACGGATCGCATAACCCGCAGCGCTTTCTGACATGGCAGCGGTTTCGCGTCTTGACACGCCACCGCCCACCCCGCATGTCGCCTAGGACGGCAGATAGAAAGACGGTCCCATGACAGAGCTCCCCCTCCCCCCGATTCAGGATGACGCCTGGCCGCAGTCGGCCGAGGAGATGAAAGGCGGCTTTGCCACCCAACTTAACGTCTACCGCACCATGGCCCATAACCCCGCGCTGCTGACCGCCTGGGCGCCGCTGCGCCAACATGTGGTGATTGACAATGCCCTGGGGCAGGAACTGTCCGAAGTGGCCATCCTGCGCACCGGCCACCGGTTGGGCTCACCTTACGAATGGGGGCAGCACGTGCACCGCGCCCGTGCCTGCGGGATGAGCGATTCTCGCATCAACAAAGTGCGCGGCCCGCTGGAAGGCATGCGCAAGGACGACGCCACCGTCGCCCGCGCCGTGGATGAGCTGTTCTACGAAAAACGCCTGTCGCCCCACACCCAGCAGGCGCTGGTGGATCTAGTGGGCAAGGAAGGCATGTTTGATGTCATCGCCACCGTCGGCTTCTACTCGACGCTGGGCTATATCCTAAACTCCTGCGAAACCCCGCTGGATGATGACATCGCCGCCGCGCTGGAAGAAAAACCTTTCGATCCCTAATCGCTTTCAACGTTTTAAAAATACTCTGGGTGAATTGGCCACCAGGCCAAGAGGGCAAAGCCCTAAATCCTCGCCCAAATGAAAAACGGCGCCTCGGGAGGCGCCGTTTCTATTTCTTCACCACGTAGCGCGCTTAGAGCGTTGCCATAAAGGCCGCGATCCCAGCCTCAGCCACGTCACGGTCCTGCGCCGGGGTGCCCGAGGACACGCCGATGCCGCCAACAACCGCGCCATCAACCGCCACCGGCAGGCCACCGCCGACCACCATCAGACGGCCGCCAATGGCCGAGGCGATGCCATAGGCCGGTTTACCCGGCTGGCTGACTTCACCATAGTCATGGGTCGCCTTTTTGGCACCGGCAGCCGTGAAGGCCTTATCAACCGCGATGGTCGAGGAGGTCACTTTCCCCCCGTCCATCCGTTCAAAGGCCACCAGATTGCCGCCCTCATCGGTGATCGCGATGCACATTGGCACGCCGATCTCCTCGGCTTTGGCGCGGGCGCCGGCGATCATCACGCGGGCGTCCGCAATATCCAGACGTTGGATCGTAAGCATGGTTCTCCTCCCTTAACCGCAGATCAGATCGCTTTGGCTTCACGGCGGCGGGCGTGCAGCACCGGCTCAGTGTAGCCCGAAGGCTGCTCAACACCCTTGAAGATCAGATCGCAGGCTGCGGCAAAGGCCACACCCTCATAGCCCGGCGCCATCGGCGTGTAACCGGCATCGCCAGCGTTCTGACGATCCACCTCAACGGCCATACGTTTCAGGCTGTCCATCACCTGATCTTCGGTCACCAGACCATGTACCAGCCAGTTGGCCAGATACTGCGAGGAAATCCGCAGGGTGGCGCGGTCTTCCATCAGGCCCACATCATTGATGTCCGGCACTTTGGAGCAGCCCACACCCTGATCGATCCAGCGCACAACATAACCCAGGATCCCCTGACAGTTGTTGTCCAGATCGCGGCGCACCTCGTCCTCGGTCAGGTTACGGCCTGCCAGCAGCGGCGGGGTCAGCAGATCGGTCAGGCTGGCAGCTTCGCGCGATTTCAGGCTGTCCTGTTCGGCAAAGACGTCAACCTGATGATAGTGGGTCGCATGCAGCGTCGCCGCGGTGGGTGAGGGCACCCAAGCCGTGTTTGCGCCAGATTTCGGGTGGCCGATCTTGGCCTCCAGCATCTCAGCCATCATGTCTGGCTTGGCCCACATGCCTTTGCCGATCTGACCTTTGCCCTGCATGCCGGTCGCCAGACCTGCGTCCACGTTGCCGTTTTCATAGGTGCTGAGCCACAGCGCGGTTTTCATCTCATCCTTCGGGATGAAGGCACCGGCCTGCATTGAGGTGTGGATCTCATCGCCGGTGCGATCCAGGAAACCGGTGTTGATGAAGACCAGACGGTCCTTCACCGCGCGGATACATTCGCGCAGGTTGGCCGAGGTGCGGCGTTCTTCGTCCATCACACCCAGTTTGACGGTGTTGTCTGCCAGACTCAGGATCTGTTCCACACGGGCATACATCGTGTTGGCAAAGGCCACCTCTTCCGGTCCGTGCATCTTGGGTTTCACCACATAGACCGACCCGGCGCGCGAGTTGCGGGCACCCGCGTCTTTCTGCAGATCGTGCATGGCGCAGGCCACGGTGACCAGCGCGTCCAGCATGCCCTCGGGGGTTTCGGCGCCGTCCAGCTTCACCGCATCGGTGGTCATCAGGTGACCCACGTTGCGCACCAGCAGAACAGCACGGCCGGGCAGCACCACTTCGCCACCCTCAGGGCCGGTCAGCACCTTGTCAGCGTTTAGGCGGCGGGTCATTTCCTGACCACCTTTGGTGAAGGTTTCCGCCAGATCGCCTTTCATCAGGCCCAGCCAGTTTTTGTAAACGGTAACCTTATCTTCGGCGTCTACGGCAGCCACGGAATCTTCGCAGTCCTGAATGGCGGTCAGGGCGCTTTCCAGCACCACATCGCGCAGACCGGCCGCATGGGTCGCGCCCACCGGGTGGCTGGGATCGATCAGCAGCTCAATATGCATCCCGTTGTGCACCAGCACGTAGGAGGCTTTATCCCCCTCTTCGGTGTAACCCACAAAGGCCCCTGCTTCGGCAAATCCTGTGGTTTCGCCCGCAACCTCAGCCACCAGCGCCGCGCCGTCACGGCGGTAGGCGGTCACATCGGCGTGGCTGCCCGACGCCAGCGGTACAGCCTTGTCGAGGAAATCGGCAGACCAAGCCACCGCCTGCGCCCCACGTTTGGGGTCATAACCTTTGCCTTCCGGTGCGCCGGGCAGCGCATCGGTGCCGTAAAGCGCATCATAGAGCGATCCCCAGCGGGCATTGGCCGCATTCAGGGCAAAGCGTGCGTTCATCACCGGCACCACCAGCTGCGGGCCTGCGATGGTGGCAATTTCAGGATCCACGTTGCCAGTGTCGATTTCGAAATCGTCACCTTCTTCGACCAGATAGCCAATACCCCGCAGGAAGGTTTCATAGGCCACCGAATCCCATGGCTGGCCTTTGCGAGCTTTCAGCCAGGTGTCGATCTGACCCTGCATTTCGTCACGCACCGCCAGCAGGCGGCGGTTTTCCGGGGCCAGCTCTGCCAGCATGTCAGCATAGCCCTGCCAGACCGCATCGGCCTTGAGGCCCAGCCCGGGCAACACTTGGGTTTCCATCAGATCTGCCAGATCCTGGGCTACGTCCAGCCCAGCGCGGGTTACATATGCGCTCATCTCGTCACTCCTAGAATTCTTTGCGCACCATTGTATACCTGCCGCGGTGCAGCGTCTTGTGTGGCGGCAAAAAATTCCACATTGTGGAAATTCGCATTTCACTTTGAGCCAAGCTTTGGGAATCAAACAAAAATGGCAGAGCGTCAAACCAACGGAGTGCAATCTGTTCAACGTGCCCTGGCCCTTTTGGAACGGGTGGCCGAGGCACAATGCGGTGCGCGACTCACCGATCTGGCGCGGGATGCGGGGCTGGCGGCCTCGACCGTGCACCGGTTGTTGACCACCCTTGAACAGAGCGGGTTCGTGCATGCCGATGCCGCCTCCGGCCGCTGGCATGTGGGCCAACGCGCCTTTGCCGTTGGTGCCGCCTATACCAAACAGCGCAGCTTTGTGGCGCCCGCCCTGCCCTTCCTGCGGCGGCTGCGCGATGCCACCCGGGAAACCGCAAACCTTGGCGTGATCGAAGATGGTGAGGTGGTCACCCTCAGCCAGGTCGAAAGCCGCGAGATCATGCGCGCCATCTCGCCCCCCGGCGGGCGGGTACCGGTGATGTGTTCCGGCATGGGCAAGGCAATCCTGGCCACCTGGGAAGATGCCGCCATTGACCGGGCCATTGAACGTCACGGGCTACGGGCGCTGACCAAGCGGTCCCTCACCAGCCCCGAAGCGGTCCACGCCGAGATCGCCAATATCCGTCAGCGCGGCTATGCGCTGGATGATGAGGAGTTTGTCATCGGCCTGCGCTGTGTCGCTGCGGTGGTCTGGGGACCGGCAGGTGAACCGGCCTGCGCCATCTCAGTTTCGGGTTTGGCGGCGCGCATGACACCGGACAAGGTGATCCAGACCGGCGCAACCGTGCAGCGTTTGGCGGCGGAATTGACCGAGGTTCTGGGCGGCAAGCCCCCCGAACCCAGCTAACCTGAGGGGTGGAATCACGTCGGTCGCCTGACGTCTGTTTCACGACAGCGCAGCCGCTTTGGCGCGCCCGAAGGGGGGATATCCTATCCCAAAGGGGGGCCTCCACCCGCCTTTTACGACGCCAAATGGACCTTTGCCACGGCCCCGAGCGGTTCATGCAAGCGCAGTGCCAGCCTATACTGATGGGGAAGTTTAGTCAGTTTTCATGGTATTCGAGAAAGGCAGGTAAAGCAGCATATGCGTATACTCCTCGCCGATGATCATCTGCTCTTGATTGAGATGATCGCAACCTATCTGGGCCAAGACGATTCCGTGACCGTCGACAAAGCGGCCACCCTGCCCGCAGCCTTGCAGCTGCTGGCCACCGGCAAATTCTATGACCTTGTGGTGCTGGATTACCAGATGCCTGGTATGAACGGCCTGTCCGGTATGAAGCAGGTGATGGCCGCCGAGAACGTCAAACATGTGGCGGTGATGTCCGGTCAGATCCCCGCAACCGAGGCCCGCGAAGCCTTCCGCCTGGGCGCAGTGGGTGTGATCGCCAAATCGGTGTCCGCCAACTACTTTGTCCAGACGCTGAAGTATCTGGCCATGGGCGGCAAACACATGCCGGAAGAATTCGTTGGCGTTGATGAGCCCCAGAACCCGTTTTTTGAACAGCTGTCGCGGCGCGAAACGGAAATCCTGCGGGAAATCGCCACCGGCAAAACCAACAAGAACATCGCCTATGAGCTGGGAATTCGTGAGACGACGGTGAAACAGTTCGTCACGCTGATCAACAAAAAGCTCAACGTTCAGAACCGCACCCAGGCCGCGCTGCTGGCGCGGGATTACGGGCTAGTCTGACCCACATTTATATTCAAGCGTCCCTACCCTCCCCGGCCTGAGCGTCCCCTCTCAGCGCCGGGATTTTTTTGTTGTAAGCCATACCCTGCAACGCCAGTCTCGGCGCAACATTCAGACAGGTATTGAGGGCAAAGAAATGAAAACCATCGGCATTCTTGGCGGCATGTCGGCCGCGTCTACCCTGACATATTACCGCGAACTCTGCCGGCTAACCCAAGCACGTTTGGGTGGGCTGAATTCCCCCGAATTGCTCATCCGGTCCTTCGACTTCGCCCCAATTGAAGCATTGCAGGCCGCCGGGAACTGGGACGTAGCGGGTGAGATCCTGAACAAGGAAGCCCACGCCTTGCACGCTGGAGGGGCTGAAGTGTTGCTGCTGGCGACCAACACGATGCACAAACTCGCAGATGAGATGATGAGCGGCGTCGACCTGCCGTTGATCCACATTGCCGACGCGACCGCCGCTGCGATCACCAAAGCTGGCTGGACACGTCCGGGATTGATGGCCACCGCCTTCACGATGAAACAGCGATTCTACTTGGACCGTTTGGAGGTAGCAGGGCTCAGCCCTATCGTTCCGGAAACAGATGATCGCGCAGAAACCCACCGCATCATTTACGAGGAGCTTTGCAAGGACATCACAACGTCAGCCAGTCGCGAGCAATATGAAGAAATCGCCAAACGTCTGAGGGACGCGGGCGCGGACTGCCTGATACTGGGCTGCACCGAGGTTGGCCTGCTTCTGTCCGAGACCAACAGCCCCCTACCTGTATTCGATACGACGCTGATCCATTGCCAGGCCGCGCTCGACGCTGCATTGGCCCCTTAACAGCCACAACAAGAAATCCCGGTCTGTTGGACCGGGATTTGGGACTTGATCAGGGGAGAGATAAGGAACTGATAAATTAGGAGCGCGAGTGAGGGGGGGGGGACATCGAAAACAACGGTTGACTGCCTTAACGTGTTTTCTAACTCTCGCGCTCCTTTTTACTCGTTACTGTACTCGATACAGGTCACTTAGAACTTTGGAACTCATCACCAGTACCTTGGTATTGGTTTTAACCCATTGTGCCCGCACCCGAATATCCGGGTATTGGTATGGGCATACATACTTTGGTAAGGGTGCCCTTTTTCAAAAGTCGCCCTTAGTCCTATTTTCAAAACATTTCCAAAGCCTTAACAAATCGGACGTCGCATCGGAAAAACCGCATCACCCCGGCAAAACGGCCTAGTCCGGACAGTTATCCACAGATTCGACTGACTTTGGGCGGTTCTTTGCAGTCCCAGCGCCCGCCCAACTTGGCAAATCCGACGCAAAAACCTAGAACCGCAGGGACAAAACCAAAGCATCGCACCAATCGGCGCGGCTGATTCTCGCCCGCAGGACACCTTGAATGACGAACCACCTCTATCAAAACGATCTGCCCGACGGGCTGGACCTTGGCCCGATGGTGGCCATCGACTGCGAAACCATGGGCCTGAACCCACATCGCGATCGCCTGTGTGTGGTGCAACTGTCTGGCGGGGATGGCCATGCCCATATCGTGCAGATCGCCAAAGATCAGACCGCAGCACCGAACCTGTGCAAACTGCTGGAAGACCCCGATGTGCTGAAGCTGTTTCACTACGGCCGGTTTGACATTGCGGCGATGTACAACGCCTTTGGCGCCCTCACGGCGCCGGTCTATTGCACCAAGATCGCCAGCAAGCTGGTGCGCACCTACACTGACCGTCACGGGCTGAAGAACCTGCTGCAGGAACTGATCCAGCAGGACATCTCCAAGCAGCAGCAAAGCAGCGACTGGGGTGCGCCGGAACTGACCAAGGCGCAACTGGACTACGCGGCCTCGGATGTTCTGTATCTGCACAAGCTCAAGGCGGAACTGGACCGGATGCTGCAGCGCGAAGGCCGCAGCGAGGTAGCGCAGGCCTGTTTCGATTTCCTGCCAACCCGGGCCAAGCTGGATCTGGCGGGCTGGCCTGATGTCGATATCTTCTCTCATTAACGCACCCAACAAGGCGGTTTAGGAACAAATCATGGCAGCGCGCGACGGGTTCTATTCGATCTTTGTGGCCTGGATGAAAATCCTGCTGCCGCTGGCCGCGCTGGTCCTGCTGTCCACGCTGTTCCTGCTGTCGCGCAGCCGAGACACCGCCACCGGGCTGCCCTTTACAATGACCGATCTGCAGGAACGCGCCCGGGATGAGCTGATCTCAGAACCGCGGTTTGCAGGTGCCAGCACCTCGGGCGATTTGATTGCCTTTGAGGCGGAAACAGCCCAACCCGATGCGGATGCCGCCCATTTGGCCCATGCCACCACGCTGAACGCCCAGATCGACCTGACCAGCGGCACGGTGGTGACCTTTTCATCGGGCAACGGTCTGTTGAACACCCGCGATCAACTGGCGGAGTTGAGCGGCGATGTGGTGATCACCAGCTCCACCGGCTACACGATCCGCACCGATCATCTGACCACCCAAATGGCCGGCGTGGGCGCCGAAACCAAGGGCCCGGTCAGCGGTGAGGGCCCGGCCGGGCGCATCGACGCCGGCAAAATGCTGCTCAGCGAAAATCCAGAAACCGGAGACGTCCATTTGCTTTTCACAAATGGCGTAAAGCTGGTATATCAACCGCAGGATTAGGATTGGTACATATGACCCGTGTGATTTCCCTTGCCTTTGCGGCCCTTATTGCAGTCGCCACCCCTGTTTTGGCGCAGGACCTTGCCTTCGGCACATCCCGTCCCGATCCAAATGAACCGGTGGCGGTTGAGGCGGACGCTTTGGCTGTAAACCAAGAGGATGGCACAGCCACCTTTACCGGCAATGTGGTGATCACCCAGGGCGATATGGTGCTGTCTGCGGAATCTGTTCTGGTGGTCTATAAAGAAGACAGTCAAAAGATCGCCTCGCTCGACGCGACGGGCGGGGTGACGATGGTCAGCGGTGAAGACGCCGCCGAAGCGCAAAACGCCCAGTATGACATTGATGCAGGCACCGTCCTGTTGACCGGTCAGGTGTTGCTGAGCCAGGGCGACAATGTGATGTCGGGCGACCGGATCACCATCGACCTGAACGCCGGCACCGCGCAGGCGGGCGGTCGCGTGCGCACCACGTTGCAGACCGGGAACTGAACCACATGTCGACGCCGGATCTCACGTTGACCGAGGGCAGCCAGGGCCTAGAGGTCGAAAACCTGCGCAAAAGCTACAAGACCCGCGTGGTGATCCGCGACTTTTCCATGTCGCTGAACCGGGGTGAAGTTGTGGCGCTGCTGGGTCCAAACGGCTGCGGTAAGTCGACCACCTTCTATTCCATCGCCGGCCTCGTTTACCCCGAAGGCGGTCACGTGAAAATTGACGGCCGCGATGTAACCGGCCTGCCGATGTATCGCCGCGCCAAGCTGGGCATCGGATACCTGCCACAGGAAATGTCGATCTTCCGCGGCCTCAGCGTCGAAGACAACATCGCCTCGATCCTCGATATCTCAGAAAAAAGCCGCCACAAGCGCCGCGAGCGACTGGAAGAGCTGCTATCCGAATTTTCCATCGAACACCTGCGCCGCGCCCCTGCGCTGGCCCTGTCAGGCGGTGAACGACGCCGGGTGGAGATTGCACGCTGTCTGGCCGCAAACCCCAAGTACCTGCTGCTGGACGAACCCTTTGCCGGGGTGGATCCGATCAGCGTTGGGGACATCCGTCATCTGGTCGCCGATCTGAAGAAACGCGGCATTGGCGTGCTGATCACCGACCACAACGTCCGCGAAACCCTGGAGATCGTGGACCGCGCCTATATCCTACATGACGGCAAGGTGCTGATGTCCGGCACCCCCGAAGAGGTGGTGGAGAATGAAAACGTCCGTCGCGTCTATTTGGGCGACAACTTCAAAATCACCTGATTTTCATCGGCTTAACCCCGCTTAGCCGGATCTGCCAACTGGGCTGTGTCAAAAAACTTTCACAGGTTGATTGACAGAGAGGCACCGACTCAGTCCAAATGGGGGCATGACATTTCTGGCTTTTGCACCGACGGATGAGGTGGTCTTGATGACAAGGCCACCCTACGGGCAAGCCGGTGTCATGCAACAATCCCACATTCGAATTTAACACGCTCCACCTCCGGTATTGCGGGGGGTGGGTGCTGTTTATTCGAAGTGTCACGTAAAGGAGACCTGATGCGCTATCAAATCACTGGAAAACAGATTGATATCGGCGAAGCGCTGCAAACCCATGTTCAGGACGGCCTGGGGGCTGCCGTTCAGAAATATGCAGAGCGGCCAACTGACGCCAATGTTATTTTCTCAAAATCAGCCAGCGAGTTTGTTTGTGAAGCCACCGTGCATCTATCTACCGGCCTGACCGCACAGGCCAAAGCCCACGATCATGAAATCTATGCCGCTTTCGAAAAATGCTGCGAAAAAATGGAAAAGCAGCTGCGGCGCTACAAGCGGCGTCTGAAGGACCATCACAGCTCGCGCTCCGAGCCGGTTGAACAATTTGGCGCTTCGTCCTATATCCTCGCCTCTGACAACGACGAGATGGATTCGGAACCCGATGGGTTGCAGCCGATGATCGTCGCCGAAATGGAAACCAAGATTCCGTCGCTCTCGGTCGGTGAAGCCGTGATGCAAATGGAATTGGCCGGGGCTCCGGTTCTTGTTTTCCGGAACGAGGGGAAAGACGGGCTGAACGTCGTATATCGCCGCGATGACGGCAATATAGGCTGGATCGACCCGCAGTAATCAACGGCCGGGCCCAAGGTCCCGACCAGCGGAGCACTGAAGACTGACATGGAACTTTCGAGCATCCTCAAACAGGAGGCCGTCAAGGTTATTGGCGCGACCTCCAGCAAGAAACGTTTGCTGCACGATCTCGGTGACCTTGCCGCGTCTGCCTATGGGGTAAACCCGCAGGCAGCGGTTGAGGCTCTGCTGGAACGCGAAACTTTGGGCCCTACGGGCGTGGGCCACGGTGTGGCCCTGCCCCATGCCCGGCTGGCCGATATCGACCGTGTGGTGGGCGCATTTATCCTGTTGGAAAAGCCGATCGACTTCGAAGCGGTGGACCGTCAGCCGGTGGATGTGGTCTTTGCGCTGTTTGCGCCGGAAGACGCAGGCGTTGAGCACCTGAAAGCGCTGGCGCTGGTGTCACGTTCGCTGCGCGAAGCCTCGCTTTGTACCAAGCTGCGCGCCAATGCAGATCCTGCAACACTCTACACCATTCTGACCGAAGGCCAGGGCCAGCAGGCGGCCTAACAGCCTAAAATCGCTGGATCACAACTGCGGGCCGCCCCCAAAGGGCGGCTTTTGCTTTAGGCCCATCTGCCAAAGCCGAAGCTGACGTAGTCTTTCTGGTAGACCGCTGCCACCCGCGCCTCAATGTCTGCATCATAAATCGCCTGCAATGGCACCGGCGCCATCTCAGGGGGGCGTGCATAGGCAGGCGGTGCGTCATAGCAGGCCCGACGCGCCAGCAGTGCCAGCATATCAGGCAGTTCATCTTCGCGCAGGATCATGTCGGGCTGCGCCAGATCTGCAAACCCTTGCAAGGTCTGGCTTTGGCTGCACCAGGTGGCATCCACCCGGATACCGGATTGCCCTGACAAATTCGCCTTGAGGAAATCCAAGAAACCCAGGAAGGCCGCGCGGTGATCCGCCGCGCTATAATCCGGCCCCACCTCATCCGGCAGTTCTAGTCCGAAGCGCCGGTTCAGCGTTTTACGGATCTTGGGATAGGTGCCGCCACCGGTCGCCAGAATCTTGGAACAAAATGCATCATGCACCCGTTCCACCGGGTGGCGCAGGACCGAAAAGCTGCGGAAGCCCGGGTGATCCTTCTTCCAGATCCGCAGCGTTTTCTGCGAAAACTGGCTGACCAGATCCTCAACGTCAGCACCATCCAGCGCCGCCAACCAGCGCGCCACAGCCGCATCGGACCCATTGCGCAGCGGCATGAACAACAAAGGCGCTTTGGCCCCGGCCACATAAGAGGGCACCACAGCACCGCGCCGGGGTTCAAAATTGGGGGTGCGCGTCAGGTTGAACTGATCCAGATGGGCCAGCGCCTCTTCCATCGCGGCGAAGTTTTCCACCTTCTCAGACAGCGGCGCCGGGTTCTGTTTCTTCAGCTTGCCGTCCAGCTCTTCCAACTGGTCAGACTGGCCCAGCCACTGCGCCAGGCCGTTCATCACATCCAGATCCTGCAGATCCTCATAGGCGACGTAGAACGCCGTCTGGCCACTGGTCTGCAGCGCGTTCAGCAGCTGCACCTGAAACGCCTGCAGGCTGGCCAGATGGGCCTCAAACTCAGCCCGATCAAACAACGCCTTGCTGTCGCGGCGCTTCTTCACGTTGGTCAGCTTCCACTGGCCGGTGGCCTGCGCAATTTTCCAGCTGACATAGCTGTCCACCGGATTGCGGGTCAGCACAATCTTGGCGCAACGCGGATCCGCCAGCAGCGTTTCCAGCACGCGCGGATCATGGTCGTGGAAATAGCGAAAGCCCCCCATTCCGTCACTATGGTGCTTGATGGTTTCCAACAGCCGCGTTGGATCCTCTTCGCGCATCGGCTGGGTGACGCCCAAGATCTCAGTCGAGTTGGGGTAGCCAATAAAGTGGGGGTTAAACGCCTCGCCATGGCAGACCAGACCGGGGAAAGCGTTCAGGTTTGCCTCAAGGAAATTCGATCCGGTCCGCATCTCTGCAAAGACCACAAAATAGTCAAACCTGTCCTGCATCTAAGCCTATCTTACCAAATATGGTTTTCGTTTTGGGCGGGTGTCTTTGGCCATGCCCCGCTCCACTGCAAAATCCCCCATAAGATAGGGGTGCATGCCCTGGTTTTTCAGGTTTTGCAGGAACTGGCCAAAGCCGGTCAAGTCTACCATTTTCGGCGCTTCCGCCAGACGGCGGCCAGAGCGGCTGCCGATTTCATCGATAATGGTCTGCAACGGCTCCATCGGGGCCTCAATAAATTCGGCCATGGTCCAGATCCGGATCCTTGCGGAGGCATAGGGTGAGCGCAGGATCTTCAGATGCTCCGCCTCCACCTTCTGCAGCTCAGCCGCTTCGCGCCGCAGATCGGCGAAATTTCGGTTGGACAGGAACAGCGGCACCGCCCAGGCGCCCGAAATGACCGAAACCTGCGCGTTGGGGTCCTTGGCAAAGATCCAGCCAATGTCCTGCACATCCCGAGGGCCAAAGCGGAAACACTGCCGTTCCCCGCGGGAATTCCAGATCAGGCTGGTGAGGAAGGCCTGCGGATTATAGTCACGAATCGCCGCGCTGTCGCTCAGCGCGCCATTCATCACCGTCTGGCCATCGGCGTATTCTGCCCGCTCCTCAGCAAACAGATGGCCATGCATGCGCACGCCGGTGGACTTGGTCAGCCAGCCGTCAAAATCCTCAAACAGGTCGCCAAAACCCTGGAACACCGAATACCGCGCCGAGGTCACGCCGTTTTCCCAGCCGTCATGCGGGAAGCGGCTTTGCATATAAAGGCCGGGGCGGCCGCGTGTCCGGCGATCCACCGCTTTGGCAAAGATCCGGTCGATCTTGCCGGGGTTGGGTTCCGCCCCTTTCATCATTCCCGCTGGATCGCCGAGGAACGCCTCATAGAGCCGGTTGGCATGGGGCCAGATCTTGCGCGCCACAAAACAGTCCGAACGGCGCAACAGCTGCAGGTGGTCGTCGTAGAAAATATGCGGTTTGCCCTGGAAGTCGAACTTCGACAACGTCAGGGATCGGCTTTCGATACTGGTGGAATAAAGCCGCGCCAGAGACTGAAAATAGCTTTCATCCGGAATCCAGACCCGTTTGAAGAAACTGTCATACAGTTCACGGTCGGGATCCTGCAGGATGGCTGACAAGGTCTGCCGGGTCAGGCACCACCACTGGCTGCCCATATGGGGCACGATGCCGTTTGGCAGATGCCGTTTACGCCCGACAAGGCGCTGCAGGCCCACCCAGCGGTCAAAGAGGTAACGGTTCTTTTTCCAGCTAAACGGAAAGGACAGCGTAAACCGTTCTTCGTCCAGGCCACCCACCGTCCAGGGCACATCCGCGGTGGTAGCGCTTTCGATAAAGTCGGTGCGCGGGCGTTCTGCCAGATAGTCGATCAGCTGCTGCACCGGGCGCAGCGGCAGGCAGGAGCCTGAGGCCAGATAGACGTGACGCACATCCGCGAAATGATCGAGCATCATCTCTGCCGCGCTTTGCGAGGCAGCGACGATACCCCAGGTGCCCCATTCACAGCGATGGCGTGGGCTGAACCGGACATCCGGCAGGTCCGACACGGCCTCAACAAAGGCGTTGTAGGTGCGGTGATCAACGTTGCGGTCGACGTGAATCACCACCGGGCAGCCCGCCGCAGACCAGTGCCGCGCCACCTGTTCGGCCCGGCCCAGTGCGGTGTGCACCAGCATGATGATTCCGACACTTCCCATAGGCGTCGCCCCGTTCAGGCCCAGTTGCCCTTGGACATCAATCCAAGGATCTCCAACTGGCGCCAGTTGATGTATTTTTCGGACCATTTGCACCACAGGTCCGGGTTTTCGTCCAGCGTGGCGGCATAGGCCTTGTATTCCACACTGGCGGCATAATGCTGTTTGCGCGCCAGCTCTTCCTGCGCTTTGACATTGAAGGTGTCCAGAAACTTGGTGTGCAGCAACACACCGCTGGCCTTCTCACCACCCCATTCATCGTAGACCGAGTTCAACCCGCGTGGCAGCAGCATATGAGTTGAGCTGGCGTAGACGTATTTCCTATCCCACTTCACCAGTGGGATCTTGTTAAGGGCCGGGGCCTTTTCCGGCGCCTCAGGGAAAAAGACGCGCTGGCGCGGTCCCCCCTGGATCCAGAGGTTGCCAAATTTCCAGTTCCGCTCAATCGCGTAATTGCCGCTGTCGAACCAATTGGCAATTTCCAACGGATCCTGACCCGCGCGATAGGGCTGCTGATCAATCCGCCCCTTGGGGTACATATCCAGCAGCATCGAGCTGAAGGATTTGATCGATGAAGCATCCAGCCAGTCGGTCAACGCCCTGAGCGGCCGGGTGTCACAGAACGGGTAAACCAGGAATTCATCGGGATCGACCACCAGCGTCCAATGGCCGTGACCATAGCGGCGTTGCAGATGGTTCAGCCAATCGACGCCAAAACGCGACCGCTTGTAGCTGGCGCGGGTATGCCACAGCGACACATCCGGCTGATCCTGCAGGTAAGAGACCGAACCATCATCGCTATCATTGTCCACGATCAGGAAGTGGTTCACCCCCATGTCACGGTAATACTGCAGGAAATACGGCAGGCGCACCGCCTCATTCCGTTGGGTGCAAAACAGCAGGATGTCACCTGGTTTGATCGCTGAGGTGCGATTGGCGATCGGGCGCAGCTCCCGCCGTTTGCGGAAGGCGCGGATCAAAAACCGTTTGCGCCGTAGCCGTAGCCGATATGCTGTCCAGACGCCCAAACCCACTCCTCACATGTCCGTCACGGTGATGCCGGGACCGGCGGGGGTCTACCCTGTCACAGCCGTCTTAACACCACGTTGAAATGCTCCTGCCAGGACGGGGGCACGAATCGTGCCAGTTCAGAGCGGTTGAGGTGCGGATCAGCCTGCGGGGGGTGCGCCAGTTCGGTCATCTTGATTGTCCAAGAATACTGATCATTCACCGGCAGGTAAACGGCATTGTTTCCAAGAACTTCCCTAAACACCGGCAAATCACTGCAGATCACAGGACAGCCCCGCGCCCGCGCCTCAATCGCGGGCAGGCCATAGCCCTCAGCCAATGAGGGAAACAGCAAGGCTGCCGCCCTTTCCATCACATGTGCGATTTCACCATCGCTGAGCCCCGATAGTTCAAACACGGGAAACCCACGGTCCCGCACTTGATCCAAGCGATCCGTCACCGCCGCGCTGATCCAACCGCGCTGGCCGCAGATGACCAGCTGCAACGGCACCCCCTCGGCGATCAGCTGATCCCAGATGTCCAGCAGCATGACATGGTTCTTGCGCGGCTCGATGGTGCCCAGGATAATCACATGAGGGATGGCCGGATCAAACCCGTCTGGCATCTCAAACGGTTCGGGCACCACATCCTGCATCTCCACCCCCAGCGGCGCCACCAGACAGGGCGGCACAGCCCCCACCTTGGCCATATGAGTGACAACCTCTGCTTCCGTCGCGATAGAATTGCAGAGGATCAGATCGCTGTGTTTACGCACCCGTTCAACCTTGTTGGCAAAGCGCTCCGCGGTCTCGGGTCGTTGGGTTTCGGGGTGGGTCAGCGGGATCAGATCGTGCAACATCACCACCACCCGCGCGCCCTGCGCCTTGACGGCCTGCAGCACGCGATCGGTCAGGTTGGAATGCCCGACGTTGACGTAACTCACCCCCTGAGGCAGGTGGCGGGCCAGCATTGCAGGCAATCGGCGCGGCACACCACGGGCAATTGCATCACGCCGCAGGCTGCTTTCGGCCCGGCGCCGCACGCTGTCGCCCCGTCCGATCAGGGCCAGTGCCCCCAGCCGCCCCCAGGGCAACTGCCCCTCCAACCGGTCCTGAAAGTGCTGCAAGCCCGCCCGATCCAGTAGGAGGTATCCCAAGCGGGTGCGGACAAGACCAAACACCGGCCGATCCTGATCCAGCAACGCCCGCAGATAAGCCCGCTCCACCCGGTCGACACCGGTGGGCAACCGCCCTGCCCGGCGCAGGCTGCGCGTCACATCCAGCAGATAGGCGCTGGCAGTGGGGCTGTCGGCAAGGGGCTGCGGCGTCATCAGCGGTTGGGTCCATCCTGGGTCAGCGGGCAAAGAAAAGGCCCGGACAAATGCCGGGCCATGATCCGCAGAACCTGCTTAAATGACAAGCGCTTACTGCGCCGCCTTATCAAGGGTCAGCACCTCTTGCAGGTAGTCACGCAGTTCATCACGCAACTCGGGCCGCGACAGACCAAAGGAAACCGTTGCCTGCAGGAACCCCGCCTTGGAGCCACAATCAAACCGCTGACCGTTGAACCGGTAGCCATAAACGCCGCGCTCGGTGCCGATCTCTTTGGCGATGGCATCGGTTAGCTGGATCTCACCACCAGCGCCGGCCTCCATCGAGTTGAGTGATGTCAGCACATTCGGATGCAGGATGTAACGACCGATCACCGCCAAGTTGGACGGCTCAGTGCCCGGTGCAGGCTTTTCCACCATGCCCTTCGCTTTCACCACAGCGCCGCGATCATCGGCAACGTCCAGCACACCGTAAGCATGGGCTTTCTCTGGTGGCACTTCCATCGTGGCCACCATAGAGCCACCGGTCTCCTCATAGGCTTCGACCATCTGCTTCAGGCAGGGCTTTTCCGCTGCAATCACATCATCGGGCAGGATCACCGCAAAAGGCTCATCATGGATCATCCGGCGGGCACACCAGACAGCATGGCCGAGGCCCAGCGCCTTGTGCTGGCGCAGATATGCGATCTGCCCGCTGTCCATGTTGGTGGCTTTCAGGACGTCCAGCAGATCGGTTTTGCCTTTGCTGGCCAGATCATGTTCCAGCTGATGGGCATGATCAAAATAGTCTTCCAACGCGGATTTCCCGCGTGAGGTCACAAAGATGAACTCTTTGATCCCTGCCTCGCGCGCCTCATCAATCGCATATTGGATCAGCGGGCGATCCACCAAGGTCATGATTTCCTTCGGAACGGATTTGGTTGCGGGCAGGAATCGCGTGCCCAAACCGGCGACCGGGAAAATTGCTTTGGTTATTTTTTGTTTCATGCCGACCTCATAACTGCAAAATCAAAATAGACTTATTCAAACCCGAAATAAAGCTAAGGTCCGAAAACGGTTCGAACTGGCACACCGCGGCTTAAACATTGCAACCGGAAGAAGCCGATTTTCACCTAAAGTTCAATTAACTTCGCGCTGCTTACCCACGCGCTGTGCCTCTTCCGCAACGCGGTTTTGAAACCGGATCAGTCGTACAAGTCTCTGATTTCTAACACTTCTGCCAAATAGGCCACCCCGCTGCAGCCAAATGCCCGGCAGATGGTAGCCCAATCGTTGAAACCGTGAGGTTGGCGAAAACAGATAAAGCGAAACCGTGGTGCCCCGCGCCGCGGCCGCCTCGGCCTCTGCCCAGAGCTTACGGCGCCGCCAGATCCAGCCGCTTAGCACCAAATGGTCCCCATTGGCCTTACTCTTAAACGCACGGAACGCACCGCTTGCCCCCGGCACCTTGGCCTGCTGATCAACCGCGCGCGCGGCACCTGCGGCGATCCCGGCCTCCAGCGTTTCCAGAACATCAGCGAGGTCACTGCGGCGGATCAGCTTCTGACGCACCTGCCTCTGCAGCCGATCCCATTGTTCCTGCCGCAGTTCGGTCAGGGCCCGCTCATGATCACCGTCGGGATCATGTTTGCGCAGGAACACCATGCTGCTGGCGCCGACATCAAACAGATCGGTCACCGCCCGGTTTTGCTTACGGCGTGGGCTGGGCGCATAGGCATGATGCACCTCCGCCAGAGGCACCAAAGCAACCTGCCCGCCAGCGGCCGCAAGCCGCAGATTAAGGTCGGTTTCATCCAGATAGAAATGAAACGCCTCATCAAACCCACCCAGACGCTGCAGCCAATCCCGCCGCACCGCCATATTGGTGCCCTCGGTCTTCACCGCATGCCCCGGTGGTGGCGTGACGATTTGCGGCGCCTCACCCTCAACAGAAATCGGATGTGCCTTGCCCTGGGGATCGATCATCCGGGCCCGCCACTGGTAGCTGATCCCGTTGCGCCCGCGCACATAGCCGCCGGTGGCCGCCACCTCAGACCCGGCAAAAGGCCCCACCAGATGGCAGAGCCATGTCGGTTCAGGCACCGCATCATCATCGATAAAGGCCACAACCTCCCCGGCGGAGGCTGCGATGCCCAGATTGCGGGCGGCGGAGATATTAGGTTGGTCGAACCCAACCAATGTCACCACATCCGCCAGACCTGCCGCAGCAACTGCGGCCTCGCCCTCGGGGTCTGTGACAACCACAATCTCATAGGCGTCATAATAGAGCCGGCTAAGCCCGGAGAGGCAGCACGTCAGATCCTCCGCCCGACCACGACTCACCACCACAACAGAAACAGACGGGCGACCGCCCGTCTGTGCCGCCGTCTGCGAAACTGCCATGGTGGGCGGAGTCATCACGCCTCTTTCAGCACGACGCTGGGCGAATAGGCGATGAAGAACGGGTTGGCGTAGCCGTCTTTGCCATAGGCCAAGGGGCTGTGATCATCAAAGCGCACAACTTTGCCCCCTGCCCCATGCAGCACAGCGTGGCCCGCAGCGGTGTCCCATTCCATCGTCCGGCCGACGCGGGGGTAAATATCGGCTTCACCCGTCGCCACCAGACAGAACTTCAACGAAGACCCGGCGCTTTTGCTGTCAGCCACTTTATATTTGTTGATGTAATCATCAGTCGCCTGATCCCGGTGCGATTTCGACGCCACAACCAGCAGCGCCTCATTGTCCGCAGCGGAGACCTTGATCGGTTTGGTCTCACCGATCTGATCCTTTTCCAATGCGCCTGTTTCTTCCACCGCAGCACCATCTGCCAGCGTGTAGAACATCCGATTGCGCGCCGGGGCGTAGACCACGCCCCGGGTCGGCACACCGTTTTCCACATAGGCGATATTGACGGTGAAATCGCCACGACGGTGGACAAATTCCTTGGTGCCGTCCAGCGGGTCAACAATCAGAAATGTATCCGCTTTTTCGCTATGTGACTCGGCCTGCTCCTCGGTCACCAGCAACACATCGGGGAATGCCGTACGCAGCCCGGCCGAGATCAGCGCATCCGCCGCTTCATCCGCTTCGGTCACCGGGCTTTCGTCCGACTTCACCTTCACTTCGAAACTGTCGGAGTTATAGATGTCCATAATCTTGTCACCGGCCTCAAGCGCGAGACGGCGCATCACTTCACTCAGCTTTTGGTAATCCAAACCTGTGTTCCTTTCAGAGGAGCCACCCAAATAGGGTCACAGGCCGACCCCCGGGCGATTATTGCCATAAATACGCCACCCTCTTATGATCTTAGGCTAAGCAAACGGCAAGGATTGACCGTTGTAATAACCGCAGCAAGCGGGAGCAGGCGCAGATGTTTTACAAGAGTCGCAAAGAAACGGGGCTGGAAGCGGCGGTCATGATGGCCGAGCTGACCTACCACTCGATTGCGCGAAAGATCCGTAACACCCATGGCAATGCGGTGCTGTCGATCCTTGTGAACCTGCTGCAGCTGATGATCATGGTGATCGCCTTTTATGCGATGTTCACCCTGCTGGGCCTGCGCAGCGTCGCCGTGCGTGGTGACTTCATGCTCTACCTGATGTCGGGGATCTTCCTCTACATGACCCACGCCAAAACCCTTGGCGCGGTGGTCGGCTCCGAAGGTCCAACCTCAGCGATGATGCTGCATGCCCCGATGAACACTATCATCGCCATCATGTCCTCTGCGCTCAGCGCGCTCTATCTGCAGGTGCTGGCCCTGTCGCTGATCCTGTTCATCTACTACATGGGCTTTAATAAGTTCGTGATCGAAGATGCCGCCGGTGCCTTTGGCATGTTGCTGCTGGCCTGGTTTGGCGGTCTGGCCATTGGCACGGTGCTCTTGGCCCTGAAACCCTGGTTTCCCGCCGCGGTGCAGATCATCACACTGATCTACCAGCGCGCCAATATGATCGCATCGGGCAAGATGTTTCTGGCAAACTCCCTGCCCGGTTTCATGCTGGCGATGTTTGACTGGAACCCGCTGTTTCACGCCATCGATCAGGCCCGGGGCTTTGTCTTCATCAACTATGTGCCGCGCTATTCTTCGATCAAATATGCGCTGATCTGCTACGGTGTGATCTTGATGCTGGGCCTCATTGGCGAATTTTACACCCGCCGCCATTCCTCGCTCAGCTGGGGCGCACGGCGCTAAGCACTTGTCACCTGACGGCCTGAGGGCCCTTCGGGGCCCGAGGTATCCTGCCTGCGCGCCAGCGCAGACCGCTCAGCACCGCTGTCCCACCACCCGACAGGTCAGGTTGATACGCCCCCCCTGTGGCAACAAGGTCGAGGAGCCGAACCGGATCTTATCGACCCCATGGTGCAGCAACCGGGCCTCGCCCCCCATCACCAGCACATCGCCTGAGCGCAGCCAGATCGATTCGGTGCTGCCGCCGCGGTCCAGATTGCCGATGCGAAACAGCGCCTCATCCCCCAGTGACACCGACAGCACCGGCCAGCTGAAATCGCCTTCGTCGCGATCTTGATGCATCCCCATCCGGGTGCCTTCGCCGTAGAAATTGATCAGGCAGCAATCGGGATCGCGCTGATCGCTGCCAAGGGCGCGCCACAGATCCAGCACCTGTTGCGGGATCGCGGGCCATGCCGCGCCCCCGGGATGGCGGGGTTCATAGCGATAGCCCTTGCGGTCACTGACCCAACCCAGCCGCCCGGCTGAGGTCATGCGCACCGACATCGGCTTGCCCCGCGCCGTCACAGGGGCGAAAAACGGCGCCTGTTTGGCGCAATCCCGCAAGGCGGCCACTAATTCAGCCTGCGCCTCAGCATTCAGATAGCCGGGGTAGATCTGCACCCCGCGCAAGTTGATCGCGGGGCCTGCCGTTGGGGGGGATCCGCGGCTCATCTGCGGCCCTTTTCGCCGTCAGACGGCCAAAGCTGAAAGAATCCCATCGGAATCGCTGATTCCCTCCTTTTGCAGTGCTTGCAGGGTGCCTCCGCCCTCCCTATATACGCCGGGAAGCGTAGGGATCCACTCCGGACCCTGCACAAACCAGATCGGGGCAGGATGCCGCAATGGGTCCATCGCCTCGTGCAATCGCCTTGAAGTAAAAAGGGATCAAAACATGTCGAAAGTCATCGGTATTGACCTGGGGACCACCAACAGCTGCGTTGCGCTGATGGATGGCTCGCAAGCCAAAGTAATCGAAAACGCGGAAGGGGCACGCACCACCCCGTCAATCGTCGCCTTCACCGACGATGAGCGCCTGGTGGGCCAGCCGGCAAAACGTCAGGCCGTCACCAACCCCGCCAACACCATTTTCGGTGTAAAACGTCTGATCGGCCGTCGCGCAGATGACGCACATCTGGCCAAAGACAAGAAAAACCTGCCCTTCGAAGTCGTCAACGGCGGAAACGGTGATGCATGGGTCGAAGCCAAGGGTGAGCAGTACTCCCCGTCGCAGATCTCGGCCTTCATCCTGGGCAAAATGAAAGAAACCGCAGAGTCCTACCTGGGTGAGGAAGTTTCCCAGGCGGTGATCACGGTTCCTGCCTACTTCAACGACGCTCAGCGTCAGGCCACCAAAGACGCCGGCAAGATCGCTGGCCTCGAAGTGCTGCGCATCATCAACGAACCGACCGCCGCCGCACTGGCCTACGGTCTGGACAAAGAAGAAACCCAAACCATCGCCGTTTATGACCTTGGCGGCGGTACCTTCGACGTGACCATCCTGGAAATCGACGAAGGCCTGTTTGAGGTGAAGTCGACCAACGGTGACACTTTCCTGGGTGGTGAAGACTTCGACATGCGCATCGTCAGCTACCTGGCCGATGAGTTCAAAAAAGAGCATGGCGTTGACCTGACCAAAGACAAGATGGCCCTGCAGCGTCTGAAAGAAGCTGCTGAAAAAGCCAAAATCGAACTGTCTTCGGCGCAGCAGACCGAAATCAACCAGCCGTTCATCTCGATGGACGCTGCCACCGGTCAGCCGCTGCACCTGGTTGTCAAACTGACCCGCGCCAAGCTGGAAAGCCTGGTGGGTGACCTGATCAAAAACTCGATCAAGCCGTGCCAGGCCGCGCTGAAAGACGCCGGTCTGACCACCAGCGACATCGACGAAGTTGTTCTGGTTGGCGGTATGACCCGTATGCCGAAGGTCATCGAAGAAGTGACCAAATTCTTCGGCAAAGAGCCCCACAAGGGTGTGAACCCGGACGAAGTTGTGGCCATGGGCGCCGCCATTCAGGCCGGTGTTCTGCAGGGCGACGTGAAAGACGTTGTTCTCCTGGACGTGACCCCGCTGTCCCTGGGCATCGAAACCCTGGGCGGTGTCTTCACCCGTCTGATCGACCGCAACACCACCATCCCGACCAAGAAGTCTCAGGTCTTCTCGACCGCCGAAGACAACCAGTCGGCCGTGACCATCCGGGTCTTCCAGGGTGAGCGTGAAATGGCGGCGGACAACAAGATCCTCGGCCAGTTCAACCTCGAAGATATCCCGCCGGCACCGCGTGGCATGCCGCAGATCGAAGTGACCTTCGACATTGACGCAAACGGCATCGTTTCCGTAGGCGCCAAAGACAAGGCCACCGGCAAAGAGCAGCAGATCACCATCCAGGCCTCGGGCGGCCTCAGCGAGGATGACATCGAACAGATGGTCAAAGACGCGGAAGAGAACGCCGAAGCCGATAAGGAACGCCGTGAGCTGGTCGAAGCGCGCAACCAGGCTGAAAGCCTGATCCTGTCGACCGAAAAGTCGATGGAAGAGCACGCTGACAAGGTGGATCCGACCACCATCGAAGCGATCGAACTGGCCATCGCCGCCCTGAAGGACGACCTGGCCAAAGACGACGTCAAGGCTGAGAAGATCCAGTCCGGCATCCAGAACGTGACCGAATCGGCCATGAAACTGGGTGAAGCCATCTACAAGGCCGCCCAGGAAGAGGGCGACGCCGAAGAAGGTCCGGTGGATGTGGACGAAGCCGCAGGTCCGGCCGGTGACGACGATATCGTTGACGCCGACTTCGAGGATCTGGACGACGACAAGCGCGCGTAATCCGCGTTTTCCTAGGAACAATTCGGGGGCCGGCCTTTCCGGGCCGGCCTTCGACGTTCCGCAAGAAGGGGTAACCCAATGGCAAAACGGGATTATTATGACGTTCTTGGCGCCAACAAAGGCGCCTCAGCCGATGAACTGAAGAAAGCCTATCGCAAGAAGGCCAAAGAACTGCACCCGGACCGCAACAAGGACAACCCGGATGCGGAAGCGCAGTTCAAAGAAGTCAACGAAGCCTACGACTGTCTGAAAGACGCTGAGAAAAAAGCAGCCTATGACCGCTTTGGTCATGCCGCCTTCGAAGGTGGCATGGGCGGTGGCGGCGGCGGTGGGTTCCACCGCGGCGGTGGCCAGGGCGATTTCGCCTCGGCCTTCTCGGATGTGTTTGACGATCTCTTTGGCGATATGATGGGGGGCGGCCGCGGTGGCGGTGGACGTTCCCGTGCGGCCCGTGGCGCAGACCTGCGCTACAACCTGCGCATCTCGCTGGAAGAGGCGTTTAACGGTCAGCAGAAAACCATCAAGGTGCCGACCTCGGTTGCCTGTGGCTCCTGTGACGGCTCCGGCGCCGAAGGCGGCGCAGAACCGCAGGTCTGCCCAACCTGTTCCGGCATCGGTAAGGTGCGGGCGCAGCAGGGTTTCTTCACCGTTGAACGCACCTGCCCGACCTGTTCCGGTCTGGGTCAGATCATCCAGAACCCCTGTAAGGTTTGTGGCGGCCAGGGTCGCGTTGAAAAGGATCGTTCCCTCAGCGTGAACATCCCTGCAGGTGTGGAAACCGGCACCCGCATCCGTCTGGCTGGCGAAGGCGAAGCTGGCATGCGCGGCGGTCCCGCAGGCGATCTCTATATCTTCATTGAGGTCGGCAAACACGACATCTTTGAACGTGAGGACAGCGATCTGTTCTGCCGTGTGCCGGTCTCGATGACCGTGGCGGCCATGGGCGGCGACATCGAAGTGCCCACCATTGACGGTGGCCGCTCGCGCGTGAAGATCCCTGCAGGCAGCCAATCCGGCCGCCAGATGCGCCTGCGCGGCAAAGGCATGCCCGCCCTGCGCGGCAACCACACCGGTGACATGTTCATCGAACTGGCGGTGGAAACACCGGTCAACCTGACCGCCCGCCAGAAAGAGCTGCTGAAAGAGTTTGAGGAACTGTCCGAGGACAACAATCCCGAAAGCTCCAGTTTCTTCTCTTCGGTGAAAAACTTCTGGGACAGCATGAAAGGCTGATCCGGCAAAAGGGCGCTCCGGCGCCCTTTTTTATTGGCGCGCGCCGGGCTTTGACGGGCCACTAACGCAAACCGTCGTAAAACCCGCCCCATACGTCAGGCTCTGGCTCAGCCGCCCGATATTCCGCCTGCGCCGCTGCATTCAAAGCCACATACCACTGCCTGAAGTGACGCAAATAATCCTCTCCCGCTCCCATGCGCCACCCCATGCTCTTGCGTTCATAAGTAGGAAACAGCGCCCAGGGCGGCTGCAACGGGTTTGGCAGGCTCTGCAACCACGCCTGATGCCGCCGCAAACTCTCCTCCAGTTCAGTTCGCAGATCCTCCGGTAAGGCGCCGTCTTGGATCTGCCATGACCTCCCTCTTTTCACCACGCGGGCCCTCGCTCCATTTCACGCAACACGGAACTTAACACAGCTTTTCAACGGTCCCAAAATACTCCGGGTGAATGGGGGCAAATCGCAGATTTGACCACAGAGGGCAGCGCCCTTAACACTTTGCTAACCAATCTGCGCAACGCTGAAGCCATGAGCCATTTCCGCGAATCCCCGTTGCCTCTGTTTGATGACGCGGCACCTGTCCCTACGTCTCGCCCACCTAAGACCACCCCAAAACTGCCCAGCTATATCCGCGACCATCGCAAGCGGCTGCGCGAAAGATTTCTCGCCGGGGGCGCGGATGCTCTGCCGGATTACGAACTCTTGGAACTGGTGCTGTTCCGCGCCATTCCGCGGCAGGATGTGAAACCATTGGCCCGGCTGCTGCTCGACACTTTTGGCGACTTCAACCGCACCCTCTCCGCCCCGATCCCGCGCCTGGCGGAGGTTTCGGGAGTGGGCGATGCCGTGATCTGTGAGCTGAAACTGGTGGAGGCCGCGGCGCATCGCCTGTCGCGCGCCCGGGTGATGCAGCGCCCCGTGGTCAGCAGCTGGGACGCCTTACTGGATTATTGCCACACCGCGATGGCGCATCAGGACATTGAGCAGTTTCGCGTGCTGTATCTGGACCGCAAAAACACTCTGATCGCGGATGAGGCGCAGGCGCGCGGCACGGTGGATCACGTCCCTGTCTACCCGCGCGAGGTGGTGAAACGGGCGCTGGAACTCAATGCCTCGGCCCTCATTCTGGTGCATAATCACCCCTCAGGCGATCCCACCCCGTCAGAGGCGGACATCAACATGACACAGCAGATCTACCGCGCGGCTGAGGCGCTGAGTGTCACGCTGCACGATCATCTGATCATCGGAAAATCACGGGAAATCTCATTCCGGGCAGAGGGTCTGCTGTAGCTGATCAGCGCAGCCAGACCTCAACCCGGCGGTTCACCTGACGACCCCAGGCGCTGTCATCACAGGCCATCGGCATCGCCTCGCCAAACCCTTCGGCGCTGAGGGTCACACGCTCAAAACTGGCGGTTTCCGCCGCTTTGCGCACCGCCGCCAGCACGGCTTCGGCCCGTTTTTGCGCGATCCGTTGATTGGCCGCAGCCCCGCCGTCGCCATCACTGAACCCGGCAAAGACCATGTCGCGGGTGTCATAGAGGCCCGATTCCAAGGCCTGCGCCAGCAGCTCCACGTTAGAACGTGACTGCGCATCCAACCGGGCCGATCCTGCCTCAAACCGGAAGGACAGCGACAGGCGGCGCTTGTCCGACAGCACCGTCACCATGTCCTGCAGCACCTCCAGCCCGATCTCCTCACCGGCCTGCGCGATGGCATTGGCAAAGCGGTTGCCCTGCGCGTTGATGGCGATTTCTTCCGGCGTCTGATCTGTCAGGCCAGCGCGGCGAATGACCAGCTGCGCCGTGTCCGAGCGGGTGAAGGCGATAAAATCCCGCCCCAGCTTGGGCAGACGGCGCGCAGGCAGGTACAGGAACATCGGTGCGGATAGCGGATAATCCTCGGTCTTCAGGCTCAACCGGTCCGCCTTCAGGCTAAAGCCACAGGCGCCGCTCAGCGCCACCTGTTTGGTCTGGCCATGGCCACTGACACTGGTCAGACCTAGACCAAAGGGATCGCGCAGCACCGCCTCAGACAGGGCCAGATCGCTGTCATGGCGCAGGGCACCCTCTGCCACGGCAACACCGGCTGGGGACAGCAGGCGATCCTCCACCACCTGCCACAGACCCGACCCCTGCTGCCGCAAATGCAGGGTGATCGGCGCATCAGGGCCGCCCAGCTGGTTCCAATTGGTGATCTCACCGGCAATCACCCGCGCCAGATCCGGGGTTGAGATTTTCAGCAGCGGATTGTCCGGCGCCACCACGGGCACCAGCGCATCCAACGCCAGCACCCGGCCCCGGCGCGGGTCGCTCAGATCGCCCAGACCGGCCTCTTCGGCGCGGGTCTGTTCCGCGGGCCGCACTTCGCGCAGGGCCATGACGATGTCGGCCTCATTGGCCATCATATCAAAGAAGCCTTCGTCGGTATTGCTGAGTTTCAGCGCCAGAATGCCCACAACCCGTCCTGTTGTCCGCTCACTCAGGGTCATCTGCAGCTGGCCCTCCTCAGGATGCGCCCGGCGCACCCGGTAGCCGCTGCGTTCAGCAAAAGCCTGCACCAGCGCGGGCATCAGCACCCGGCCCATCGTGTCGGATCCGGCTAGGGTCAGCTCGGCCACGTAATCTTCCAGGTTCGGACAGGCTGGCCCCTCACACAACACGCCTGAGCCATCAACGGTCAGCTCCCCATAGATGGTCTGCACCCGGTAAAACTCACCATCAAACCCCAGGAGGTCGCCTGAGATTTCAACCGTGCCATCGGTGGAGGTCAGGGTCACGTCTTGCGCCCACACTCCAGCGGTCATGCTGACAAGAAAAAGTGCGGCGAGTGTCGCCGCACGCAAAATGATCATTGCTGTGCCCTGCCCGATCTGATCTGCGCCGCTTACTTGGCGGCGATTTTCAGGTCTTGTAGCAGGTTTTTCAACAACAGAAAGTCACCAACCGTTTCACAGCCCGGAACCGCCAGCGACAGTTCGCGCACATCCAGGCGGCCGCTCGGGGACCATTGGATCGCTTCGGCCTGAATATCACGGTTGCAGTTGGCCTCGGTTACCTCAGCCTCAATCGACAGCTGGATGTCGCCGCCCTGCGCTGTTGCGGCCGCGACGGTGTAGACCTCCGCGCGGTAGCTTTCGGGCAGCGACCGGTCGCCCAGCAGGACAAGGCTGGCGGCGGCCTGCGTGGCGTCAAGCGCCCCACTCCAGACGTGGCCGGCATCGCCGTAGTCGGCACCAAATTCGCGGGCGTGCAATTCGATCCCCAGATCGCCCCGCCACTGCGCGGCAGCACGCTGGTAGAGCGGCATATCGGGCACCATGATATGGCCCACGGCGCCGTCACCGTTGCTGAAATCTGCGATGAACACCGCAGATTCGGCCAATGCAGGGGCTGTCACAACCAATTGCCCCTCCGCATCGCTGATATGGGTGAACATCAACCCGTTGTGATGAAGGGTCACGCGCTGTTCCGGCAGACAGGGCGCATCGATGGAAATCAGGACCATCGCGCCCGGCTGCGGGCTCAGCTGCATCACCGGATCACAGGCGCGCGACGGCACTTCAAGCACCGGCACCTCAAATCCCGGGCCATCCAGCTGCGGCGCGGCGGCCAGGCGTTCAACAGGCGCTTCGCCCAGATCGCCCTCAACCAGGGTTGAGGCAGGCAAATCCGGTGCGCTTTCGGGGCTGCCGACGGTCAGGGTGATCCCGGACAGTTCAAACCGGTCATCCTGTGCAGCCACAGGTGCGTCAGCGGCCAGACGGGGCGCCTGTGCCGTGCGTTTGCCCGGAACCTCAGCCCCGTTCTGCATCACAAATCCAATGGCAAAAACCATCGAAAGGGATGCGCATCCCATCAGAAATCGGTTTGTCAGAGCCATGGTCACGGCCTCCGGTCATAGATGTACCCAAGCCTGATTTGACCGTTGAAAAGGGGCAGAAAAAGGGCGCAGGCGCGGAGTCTTTGAGGACCCCGCGCCTGCGCCAAATTTCTAAATGTCAGGTGCCGTTAGGCCAGACGACCGTGGCAGTGCTTGAACTTCTTGCCCGAACCACAGGGGCACTGATCGTTGCGGCTTGGGTTGCCCCAGGTCGACGGATCGTTTTCATCAAAGCCTTCGATCGGGTCGCCTGCCGGTTCTGCAGCGGGTGCGCTGGCAGCAGCGGCGGCGGCCGCCTGTTGCTGCATCTGCGCCTGCTGAGCCATCATCTGTTCCATAATGGCGCGCTGCTCATCCTCGGTCATCGGGCGCACCTGGCCCAGCTTCTGCGAAACATCTTCACGCAGGCCATCCAGCAGCGATTCAAACAGCTGGAAGCTCTCAGTCTTATATTCGTTCAGCGGGTCGCGCTGCGCGTAGCCGCGGAAGCCCACAACCGACCGCAGGTGTTCCAGCTTCAGCAGATGTTCACGCCACTTGGCGTCGATGGTCTGCAGCAAGATCTGCTTTTCGATGTTGCGCATGTTTTCCGGGCCAAAGGCTTCGGCTTTTTCAGCCATCGCCTTATCCGCGGCCTCTTCCATGCGTTCGGCAATCACGTCACCGTCAACGCCTTCTTCATCACCCCAGGTGATCACAGGCACATCAAGGTTCAGCTTCTCAATCGCCGCAGCATAGAGCCCTTCGGTATCCCACTGGTCGGCGTAGGATTTCGGCGGAATGTGCAGGTCCACCAGATCGTCGATCACCTGATCGCGCATGTCCTTGGCGATTTCCGACAGATCCTCCGCTTCCATGATTTCACGACGCTGGCTGAAGATCACCTTCCGCTGCTCGTTCATCACGTCATCGAACTTCAGCAGCTGTTTACGAATGTCGAAGTTGCGCCCTTCGACCTTGGCCTGTGCCCGCTCCAGCGATTTGTTGACCCAGGGGTGCACAATCGCTTCGCCTTCTTTCATGCCCAGTTTGGACAGAACAGCATCCAGACGTTCCGAGCCGAAGATGCGCATCAGATCGTCTTCCAGCGACAGGAAGAAGACCGAGCGGCCGGGATCGCCCTGACGACCCGAACGGCCGCGCAGCTGGTTGTCGATGCGGCGGCTTTCGTGGCGTTCGGTGGCCAGAACAAACAGACCGCCGGCGTCTTTGACCGCCTGCTCATCAGCCTTATGCGATTCTTCGATCTGGTCGCGAATGGCGCTGTGATCGCCTTCGGGGTTAGCGGCGATGGCTTCCATGATCTTGAACTCGACGTTACCGCCCAGCTTAATATCGGTGCCGCGGCCCGCCATGTTGGTGGCGATGGTCACCGCACCCAGCTTACCGGCATCCGCAACGATCTGCGCTTCCTGTTCGTGCTGACGCGCGTTCAGAACGTTGTGCGGCACATCCGCAGCGGTCAGCAGCTGGCTGAGGAATTCGGACTTCTCAATCGAGGTGGTGCCGACCAGAACCGGCTGACCGGCCTCATGGGCCTCTTTGATCGATTTGACCACAGCGTCGAATTTTTCGCGCGCGGTGCGGTAAACCTGATCGTCTTCGTCTTTCCGGGCCACCGGGCGGTTGGTGGGCACTTCGACCACGCCCAGACCGTAAATCTCGGCAAATTCTTCGGCTTCAGTTGCCGCGGTACCGGTCATGCCGCCCAGCTTGTCATAGAGGCGGAAGTAGTTCTGGAAGGTCACCTGCGCCAGCGTCACGTTTTCGGGCTGAATCTGGCAGCCTTCTTTGGCTTCAATCGCCTGATGCAGACCTTCGGACAGACGGCGCCCGGCCATCATACGGCCGGTGAATTCATCGATCAGCACAACATTGCCGTCGCGCACGATGTAGTCTTTGTCTTTGGTGAACAGCTTATGCGCCCGCAGACCCTGGTTCACATGGTGCACGATGGTGGTGCTTTCGGGGTCATAAAGGCTCTGCTCTTCGGGCAGGATTTCCGCCTTCTGCAGCAGCTGTTCCAAGTATTCGTTGCCCTCATCGGTGAAGGACACGTTCTTGGTTTTTTCGTCCAGCGTATAATGATCGTCCTGCAGCTGCGGGATGATCTGGTCGATGGAAACGTAAAGTTCGGTCCGGTCCTCGGCAGGGCCCGAGATGATCAGCGGCGTCCGCGCCTCATCAATCAGGATCGAGTCAACTTCATCGACAACCGCGAAATAGTGGTCACGCTGCGCCATGTCGGTCAGTTCCGACTTCATGTTGTCGCGCAGGTAGTCAAAGCCCAGTTCGTTGTTGGTGGCGTAGGTCACGTCACAGGCGTAGGCCTGTTTCTTCTCATCGTCGGGCTGCTGCGGGTAGACCACACCGGTGGTCATGCCCAGAGCACCGTAAACCTTGCTCATCCATTCGGCGTCACGTTTGGCCAGATAATCGTTCACGGTCACAATATGAACGCCACGACCGGTCAATGCGTTCAGATAGGCCGGGAAGGTCGCGACGAGGGTTTTACCCTCACCGGTTTTCATTTCCGAAATGTTGCCCTGATGCAGGAAGATGCCGCCCATCAGCTGAGTGTCAAACGCCCGCAAGCCCAGCGACCGCTTGGCCGCTTCGCGACAGTTGGCAAAGGCTTCGGGCAGCAGCTTGTCCAGATCTTCACCGGCTTCGACACGCTGTTTGAACTCGGCCGTCTTTTCGATCAGCCCCTCGTCAGACAGATTTTCAAACTCGGGTTCCAGCGCATTGATCTGCTCCACCAATGGGCGGGTTGCCTTGATCTTGCGGTCATTCGGCGTGCCGAAGATCTTCTTGGTAAGCGTTCCGAAACCCAACATTTTCTTTCCGATCCGGTCGTTGACTATAACGTGTGTGGCATTTGCTTGCCGGTTCTTCTTGCAACGCATAAAACAATTGCGAAACCCAGCAATTTAATGGCCTCAAAGCGATGTAAGGGGCGGCTGGTGCAGTGTCAACGTTGCGCACCAATTGCGCGCCTCCAAAGGACCATTCCCATGGCAAATCTCGTGTCAAAACGCCTCACTTTCCTGTCAGCCGCCGCGCTTTCGCTCACTTTGATGATGCCGGCTCAGGCGGAAGAGGCCCCGGGCATCGATACCGTGGTTGCCACGGTGAATGGTGTGGAGATCACCCTAGGCCACATGCTGGCCACCCGGGACGCCCTGCCCGCGCAATATCAGCAGCTGCCTGCTGAAACCCTGTTTCCCGGCATTCTGGACCAGCTGATCCAGCAGACCGTGCTGGCCGAAGCCGCTGGTGACGAACCCAAAGCCGTGGCGATTGCCGTTGAAAACCAACAGCGCGCGCTGATGGCCAACATCACCCTCGAAGGTGTGGTCGACAGCGCAACCACCGAAGAGGCCCTGCGCGCCGCTTATGACGCGGCCTACAGCAACGTTGAGCCGACCAAAGAATACAACGCCGCCCACATTCTGGTGGAAACCGAAGAAAAAGCGAATGAACTGGTGGCTGAGGCCCGTGGTGGCGCAGATTTCGCGGAACTGGCCAAGGCAAACTCCACCGGCCCGTCCGGCCCCAACGGCGGCTCATTGGGTTGGTTTGGCGCCGGCATGATGGTGCCCCCCTTCGAAGAAGCCACTTTCGCACTGGAGGTTGGGGCCATTTCCGATCCGGTTCAAACTCAGTTCGGCTGGCATGTCATCAAGCTGAACGAAACCCGTGATGTTGCCGCCCCCACCTTTGAAGAGGTTGCTGGCGAACTGGCCGGTCAGGTGCAGCAGGAAGCGGTAGAAGCCAAAATCGCCGAACTGACCGCCGCTGCGGCTGTTGAGCGTGGCGTGGCCGATGGTTTGGACCCTGCGATCCTGAACACCCTGTCGTTTGAGGCGGAATAACCCATGGCTGGACAGATCCCGGTTTCGCCGCTGGCCCCTGCCAGCTTCCCTGAGCTGCCGGTTGTGGCGGGGGCAACTTTTGCCGCCACCGCAGCGGGTATCAAATATCAGGGCCGCACCGATGTAATGTTGGCGCTTTTGCAGCCCGGCACCACGATGGCGGGCGTTTTCACCCGCTCCGCCACGCGGTCGGCCAATGTGCTGGACTGTCAGGCCAAAATCGGTGCTGACAGTGACGCCGGTGCGGCGATCATCGTCAATTCAGGCAACTCCAACGCCTTCACGGGCAAGGCGGGCGAAGGTTCCGTCGCGGCGATCTGCGCGGCAGTGGCGGCCGAAACCGGCCTGCCTGAGGAACGCGTGTTCACCTCCTCCACCGGGGTGATTGGCGAACGCCTGCCGCATGACCGTATCACCGGCAAGATCGCCGAACTGGCCGCCACCCAAGAGGCTGGCGCGCTGGAGGCTGCCGCGCAGGCGATCATGACCACCGACACCTTTGCCAAAGGATCGACCACCACGGTTAAGATTGACGGCACCCCGGTGACCATCGCCGGCATTGCCAAAGGATCCGGCATGGTGGCCCCTGATATGGCCACGATGCTGGTCTATATCTTCACAGATGCGCAGGCGTCGCGTCCGGCGCTGCAGGCGCTGCTGAGCGGTCACACCGATCAGACCTTCAACAACATCACCGTGGACAGCGACACCTCCACCTCAGACACGCTGCTGCTGGCGGCCACCGGGGCCTCTGGCGTCAATGTTGATGGCAATGCCGCCTTTGCGGAGGCGCTGCATCAGGTGATGCTGGATCTGGCCCATCAGGTGGTGCGTGACGGCGAAGGCGCCACCAAGTTTGTTGAGGTTCAGGTGACCGGCGCAGCCACGGATGCGGATGCCCGCACCCATGCAATGGCAATCGCCAACTCACCGCTGATCAAAACCGCCGTCGCGGGCGAAGATCCCAACTGGGGCCGTGTTGTCATGGCGATCGGCAAATCCGGTGCCGCGGCAGACCGCGATCTACTGACCATCCGGTTCGGCGACATTCTGGTGGCGGAAAAGGGCTGGGTGGCTGAAAGCTACACCGAAGAGGCCGGGGCCGCCTATATGAAGGCGCAGGATCTGGTCATTGCGGTGGATCTGGGTCTGGGGGACGGCGCATCTACTGCATGGACCTGTGACCTGACCCACGGCTATATCACCATCAACGCTGACTACCGCTCGTAAGGGCGTCAAAACACCAAGGAACCGCCCCTCATGTCTGATCAAGCCGCTGCCCAAACACCTGCGCCAACACCTGCGCCGGTGAACACCGTACTGGTCTCAGCCGTGGCGCTGATCGACAAAGAGGGGCGGATCCTGCTGGCTCAACGGCCCGAAGGCAAATCCATGGCCGGCCTCTGGGAATTTCCCGGCGGCAAGGTTGAGCCGGGCGAAACCCCGGAACACGCGCTAATCCGCGAATTGCAGGAAGAGCTGGGCATCGACACCTGGGAAAGCTGCCTGGCGCCGCTGACCTTTGCCAGCCACTCCTATGAGAAGTTCCACCTGCTGATGCCGCTTTTTGCCTGCCGCAAGTGGGAAGGTATCCCCCAACCACGCGAGGGGCAGGTCCTGAAGTGGGTCCGGCCCACCGATCTGCGCGATTACCCGATGCCGCCGGCAGATATCCCGCTGATCCCGATCTTGCGCGACTGGCTGTAAGTTCCGCGCAAGTCCCTGCGATGGCTGGACAATTTACGTTCACGTCAACCTGACGCCGTTTTCAGCCTGTACCCCATCGGTATAGGCCGCGGGTCAAAGTTATCATTTCCCCTATTTTTTAGGCACATTTAGTGTATTTTTGTGCGGTCTTTGGTGGGGATTTGAGACATGATTAAAACAATCGTAATCGGAAAATACGTTTCCGTGCAGGGCTGCTTCGTCAAGCATTTGCCCGGCGGAAAGATGATGGTGCGCGTCGGCAACCGCCTGTTCGCAGGCACACCTGTCAGGTCACACGCTGCTTAACGCCACACGCGCTGCACCAACGTCCATGAAACGAAAAAAGGGAAAGCCGTTTGGCTTTCCCTTTTCTTTTTGTCGTCCATCCGGGCCGTGAGGCAAGCTGTTAGTCCAGCTTGCGCTCAATCTCTTCACGCTCAAAGATCTCGATGACATCATCCGGGCGGATATCATCGTAGTTCTCAAACGCCATGCCGCATTCCTGACCGGACAGCACTTCTTTGACTTCGTCCTTGAAGCGCTTCAGCGTCTTCAGCGTGCCCTCGTGGATCACCACGTTGTCGCGCAGCAGACGGACGCCTGCGGAACGACGTGCCACACCTTCGGTGACCAGACAGCCGGCAACCTTGCCTACACCGGTAACCTTGAAGACCTCTTTGATCTGCGCGTAACCAATGAAGTTTTCGCGGATCTCGGCCGACAGCAGGCCCGAGGCCGCTGCTTTCACGTCATCCACCAGGTCATAGATCACCGAGTAGTAGCGGATCTCCACACCCTTCTGGTTGGCGGTGTTACGGGCCGAAGCGTTGGCACGGACGTTAAAGCCCATGATCGGCGCGCCCGAGGCTTCTGCCAGACCAACATCGGTTTCGGTGATCGCACCCACACCGTAGTGCAGAACACGCACGCGCACCTCTTCGTTGCCGATCTTTTCCATCGCCTGAACGATGGCTTCGGCCGAACCCTGCACGTCCGCTTTGACGAGGATCGGCAGTTCCTGCACGTTCTCATCTTCTTTGGCTTTCTGCATCAGCTGTTCCAGCGTTGCAGCAGCGCCAGCGGCGGCACGTTTCTCTTTGGCGGCGTTATGGCGGTATTCCGCAATCTCACGCGCCTGAGCTTCGGTTTCAACAACGTTCAGAACGTCACCGGCTTCGGGGGTCCCGTTCAGGCCCAGCACCTCAACCGGCACCGAGGGGCCAGCTTCTTTGACGCGGGCGCCTTTGTCGTCGACCAGCGCACGGACCTTACCGTACTGCTCACCCACAACGAAGATATCGCCCTGCTTCAGCGTACCCTTCTGCACCAGAACCGTGGCAACCGGACCGCGGCCAACATCCAGCTGTGCCTCGATCACGGCACCTTCGGCGGCGCGGTCGGGGTTGGCTTTCAGTTCCAGGATCTCAGCCTGCAGCGCGATGGCGTCCAGCAGTTCATCAAGGCCCTGACCGGTGATGGCCGACACCTCAACGTCCTGCACGTCACCGGACATTTCTTCCACGATCACTTCGTGTTGCAGCAGCTCAGCCCGCACTTTCTGCGGATCAGCGGCCGGACGGTCGATCTTGTTGATCGCCACGATCATCGGCACTTCGGCCGCTTTGGCGTGGTTGATCGCTTCGATGGTCTGCGGCATGACCGAATCATCGGCCGCCACAACCAGAACCACGATGTCCGTCACCTGAGCACCGCGTGAGCGCATCGAGGTGAAGGCCGCGTGGCCCGGCGTATCGAGGAACGACAGAACCGCGCCATTGTCGGTGGTCACCTGATACGCACCGATGTGCTGGGTGATGCCGCCGGCTTCGCCGGACACAACCTTGGCATTACGGATCGCATCCAGAAGCGAGGTTTTACCGTGGTCAACGTGACCCATGATGGTCACAACCGGCGGACGCGGCTTCAGATCATCATCACTCTCTTCAACCTGCTGCAGCACGTCTTCAACGTCAGCATCCGAAACACGCTGGATGTTGTGGCCGAACTCTTCGACGATCAGTTCTGCAGTGTCGGCGTCAATCGTCTGGTTTTGTGTAACCATCATGCCCATTTTCATGAGCGATTTCACAACGTCAGCCACACGTTCGGCCATACGGTTCGCCAGTTCCGAAACCACAATGGCCTCAGGCACCTGCACGTCACGCACAACCTTTTCACGCTCAACCGGTGCGCCCATTGCCTTCTGGCGGGCACGTTCCTGCTTACGCTTCATAGCAGCCATCGACTTCTGACGGCCGCCTTCGCCACCGGTCAGAGCCTGGTTGACGGTCAGCTTACCGGAACGACGGTTGTCACCACGGCCTTTGCCGCGACCACGATCATCACGCTCTTTCTTGCGCTCGGGCGTAGCGGGCGACGGTGCAGCCTTGAGATTGCGCGCTGGTGCGGCAGCCTCTTTCTTGGGCTGAGCCGCTTCAACGGCAGCGCGCTTGGCGGCCTCCTCGGCCTCTTTCTTCTTGCGCGCTTCCTCTTCGGCCTTGGCCTTCAGAGCAGCTTCGCGCTCACGCTCTTCGCGTTCTTTGGCTTCCGCTTCTTCGCGGCGGCGGCGGCGCTCTTCTTCGCGGGCCTTTTCTTCGGCTTCGCGTTTTGCAGCTTCCTCTACCTCACGGGCTTTGGCCGCCTGCAGCGCGCGCATACGGCGCTCCATTTCCGCGTCGGAGATACCCGCCGGACGTTTCGAGGGATCGCCCCCAGCCTGGCCGGGGCGGCCACCACCGGGTTTGGCGGCGCCGGGCTTGGGAACCACAACGCGCTTGCGCTTGGTTTCCACCACGACGTTTTTGGTACGGCCATGGCTGAAGCTCTGCTTCACATTACCGGCGCGCGGGCCGCCACGAACTCCCAAAGTCTTTTTACCGTCGTTCTCGCTCATCTGGCTCTCTTCATCCTTTCCGGCGGTCATCGTCGCCGCCCTGGGTGCGTATACCCTTAAGTCTTGCGGCTTCCTCTACTACACGCTGGGTCAAACCACCAGCGCCTAGGGCCACATGAATTACAGTTTGTCGCCCAAAAGCCTGTCCCAGCTCATCTGCGGTGAGCCAGCCAATGAACGAACCACCTTCCGGTGTGCGCAGTTTCGACTTGCCGCGGCCCGATCCGTCTGAGGCCTGGATCAGCACTTCGGCGTAATCCTTGACCAACCAGTCCTTGACCTTTTCAAAGCCGGTGACCGCCTCGCCAGTTTTACGGGCAAGGCTGATCAGATCGATAACGCGCCGTACGAGGCCCGCTTCCACCAGCTCAGGCAGGGTGTCAGGCACCTTCACCTGCTGTTTTGCACCGCGGGCAAAGACACCTTTCTTCGTCGCCTGAGTGAGCGCGGCCCGGTCAGAACTGACCCAGATCCCGCGCCCCGGCAGCTTTTCGGCCAGATCCGGAACGATATCCCCGTCCGGACCCACGACGAAGCGGATCAACCCATATTTAGGCTGTACCTCGCCGGTTACAACACACTTGCGCTCAGGACCTTCACTGCGATCCCTATTTTTTCCGCCGCGCCCCATGCGACAAGCCTCCGAGGCCTGAAAATCAGGCCTCGGCCTCCTCTGCGCCGTCTTCGCCTTCGGCCTCTTCGGCCTCAGCTTCCAGCTCAGCCGGGTCAACCCAGCCCAGAGTGATACGGGCGGTCATGATCAGGTCCTGTGCCGCTTCCAGCGTCACGCCGAAGGGCTCCAGCGTGCCTTCGTCTTTGACGCGTTCACCATTGACGGTGGTCCAGCCACCGGCCAGTTCCCAGTCCGCGCAGGTGGCGAAGTCCTCAAGGGTCTTCACGTCATCCTCAGCCAGCGCCTGGATCATCTGCGGGGTCAGACCTTCGAAGCCGAACAGGCTGTCTTCGACACCCAGTTCCTTGGCGCGTTCGATGGCGGCATTGGCCTGCGCTTCCAGGAAGTCACGGGCACGGGCCTGCAGTTCATTGGCGGTGTCTTCGTCCACACCGTCGATGACCAGCAGCTCGTCGATTTCAACGTAAGCCACCTCTTCGAGGTTGGTGAAGCCTTCGGCAACCAGCAGCTGCGCAAAGAACTCATCCACGTCCAGCGTGTCCACGAACAGCTTGGTGCGCTCTTCGAACTCTTTCTGACGGCGTGCCGATTCGTCCGATTCTGTCATGATGTCGATGTCCAGACCGGTCAGCTGCGAGGCCAGACGCACGTTCTGACCACGGCGGCCAATGGCCAGGCTCAGCTGATCGTCAGGCACAACAACTTCGATGCGCTCAGCGTCTTCATCCAGAACAACCTTGGAAACCTCTGCCGGCTGCAGCGCGTTCACCAGGAAGGTGGGAACGTCTTCGTTCCACGGGATGATGTCAATCTTTTCACCCTGCAGCTCGTTCACAACGGCCTGCACACGGCTGCCGCGCATACCCACACAGGCACCAACCGGATCAATCGAGTTGTCGAAAGACACAACCGCGATCTTCGCACGCGAACCGGGGTCACGGGCCACGGCTTTGATCTCAATGATGCCGTCATAGATTTCCGGCACTTCCATCTTGAACAGTTCAGCCATGAATTCCGGTGCGGTCCGGCTGAGGAAGATCTGATGGCCACGCGGCTCACGGCGTACATCCTTGATGTAGCAGCGCACGCGATCGTTCGGACGGTAGCTTTCGCGGCCGATCTTTTCGTTACGACGCAGCGAACCTTCGCCACGGCCGTTCAGATCGACAACCACATTGCCAAACTCTTCGCGTTTGACGGTGGCGTTGATGATGGTGCCAACCTTGTCTTTGTATTCTTCGAACTGACGGTCACGCTCAGCTTCGCGGACCTTCTGCAGGATCACCTGTTTGGCCGACTGTGCCGCGATCCGGCCCAGTTCTACCGGCGGCACTTCTTCAACGAAGGTGTCGCCAACAACCGGATCAGCCATATACTGTTTGGCCTGCTCAACGGTCATTTCTGCCTGGTAGTTCTCCAGCTCTTCATCTTCGACGACGGTGCGCACACGAGTGAAGGTGGCGCGGCCGGTTTTGCGGTCGATCGAGACGCGGATGTCCATTTCGGCGCCGTAACGCGACTTGGCCGCGCGAGCCAGCGATTCTTCCATCGCTTCAACCACCAGACCGGGGTCGATCATCTTTTCGCGGGCCACGGCCTCAGCGGTTTGCAAAAGCTCCAGCTGGTTTGCAGAGGTAATTGCCATCTTTATTCGTCCTCCTGAGAACCGGATTCGTCGGTTTCGATCTCGTCAAATTCTTCTTCGTTGATCAGGCCAGCGTCTTTGCGCTGTTTCAGCATTTCCTTGATCAGCTCGTCGGTCAGAACCAGTTTGGCATCAGACAGCCAGTCAAAGTTCAGACCTACGGTCACTTCTTCGTCGCCACGCTCAAGGTTGATCAGAACCTCATCGCCCTCAACGCCGGCCAGAACACCTTTGAAACGGCGCTGCCCATCGATCAGTTCGGTGGTCTCGATCTTGACCTCATAGCCCTCATAGGTCTCAAAATCCTTGAGACGGGTCAGCGGGCGGTCAATGCCGGGGCTCGACACTTCCAGAACATATTGATCCAGAATCGGATCCTCCACGTCCAGAATGGCCGACACGGCGGTGGAAATCTTGGCACATTCGTCCACTTCGATGCCACCTTCAGGGCGCTCTGCCATGATCTGCAGGGTGGTGGTCTTGCCGCTCATCAGACGGATGCGCACCAGTTCAAATCCCATGTCTTCCACAACAGGGGAGATGATTTCTGCAAGGCGCCGATCCATCGCGGCTTTGGCTATCAGGTCGTTGGTCATATCATCCAAACACAAAAAAACGGGCCCGCGGCCCGTCGATCTTTCCCGGTGGAACGTTGATCTCAACGCGCCGCTGTTGAGGGCGATATACGCCCCTTTCCCGGGTAAATCAAGTCCTGCCCAAATGCAGATTGTCGTGCTTGCCCTGTACTGACCTACGACCCTAAATGCCGTCGTGGATTTGTTAAACGATTTGAAGGACAAGCCAATGCCCGAACACACAAGAGATGAGCTGGTCATGTCCTATCTGCGGGTACGTCAGGCGCTGGGATGGCTGGGGGTTGGCCTGCCGCTTGTGCTGATCCTGGGCGGATTGCTGGCGGGAACGGGGATTCTGCCGTCGGTCAGCGATTATTATCATTCCGTGATGCGCGACATTTTTGTGGGCTGCCTGTTTGCCATCGGCGTGTTCCTGATTTCCTACAAGGGTCACCCCCTGAAAGAAGGCGAGCGGTTTTCGGACGATATTGTCGCCACGATTGCCGGCGTCGCCGCCTTTGGCGTGGCGCTGTTTCCGAATGAGGCCGGCGGGCGCATCAGCCCAGAAACCCTGTCACAGGAGTTGATCGGCTTCAGCGCGGCCGCAATGGGGCACTATCTGTCTGCGGTGATCTTTCTGGGGTCGCTGGCCTATTTCTGTCTGGTGAAATTCGTCCGCACAGCCAAACCATTTCGCCGCCGCATCTATCGCGCCTGTGGCGGCTTCATCGTACTGGGCGGCGTGGTAGCGACCATCGCCTCGCTCATCAAACTTAATGGCCCAGCGCAATTGGCTGCCTGGGTGGTTGAGCTGCGGCTAATTTTCTGGATCGAAGCCATGGGCATTCTGGCCTTCGGAATATCGTGGCTGGTCAAGGGGCAAGCCCAGTTTGACATGGTCAAATCGGTCCTGATCCGCCGTAAACTGTAACCAAGCTGCCAGTACCGATCGTTAAGATTCACCGGTTGTTAAGCAATTCCCCGGACAACTGACGGGGGCCGCTGCAAGGCGCGCCCGTCTGATCCGGAGGATACTGTGCCCAATGACCTGACACTGGAACTGCTGCAGGCCCATCATCGCTGTCGCCAAACCCTGGGCTATCTGGGTCTGGCGCTGCCGATGCTGCTGGTCTTCGGGGGGATAATGTCAGATGTGGGGGTGCTGCCGTCGGTCAGTGACTACTATCACTCCGCCCTGCGCGACCTTTTGGTGGGGGCGCTTTTTGCGACGGGCATCGTTCTGTGCACACAGGTGCGCCCGCTACGTCTGGCCTCCTCAGCGGGCAGTGCGCTGGTGCCGGTGGCCGGGGTGGCCGCGCTGGGTGTCGCCCTGTTTCCCAACGAAAGCGGCGCCGGCACCCACAGCCTGACCCGCACGCTGATCGGGGTGAAGCCCGCAGCGATGGGGCATTACCTGTCGGCCATCCTGTTTCTGGCCGGTTTGGCCTACCTGTGCCTGATCCGTTTCCCCATTGGGGCACCGGCCTGGGCCAGCCTGCTGTTTCGCGGCTGCGGCTGGCTGATCCTTTGCGGCGGTGTTCTGGCAACGCTGGCCTCCGTCACCAAACTGGTTGGCCCTGAGGCGGCGCAGCAGTTTGTGCTGCGCCATAATCTGGTGTTCTGGATTGAAGCGATGGGGATCTGGGCCTTTGGCCTCAGCTGGCTGATCAAAGATCACTGCGATATGGTGACCTTGCAGGCCAGCCGCGCAGATCAGTCGTCACGCCATTTCAGATCCCGATGGGAACCATCGCAATAGGGTTTGTTGCCGGACTGACCACAGCGGCACAGCACGTATTTATCAGCGCTCATCCCCTCACCCTGCGGCGGTGCGGGGGCGGTGACATCATGCACCCAATAGGGGCCGTTTTTCTCAATCGCCACCTGCGCGACCTCAGCGATCAAATGTTCACGCGCCTCAGCGCTGCCCAGCGCAAGGGCCCCCGATGGGCAGGCGGCAACAACCGCGCGCACCTCATCCACCGTGCCCTTATCAGGCTGCACCCAGGGTTTCTGCGCCGGATTGAAAATGTGACTGGCCAGACGCCCGCATTCCGCCGCATGGGAACACAGCATCGGGTTATAGGTCACCGTGGTCTCGGCCCCCTCATAAGCAATCAACCGATCCCGGCCTGCGGGTTTGCCGATCCCATCGTCAAATCCGGCCGCCACATGCGAGCCATCACAAAAGGGTTTTGATTTCGACTGGCCACAGCGGCACAGCGCCATGACCTCTTTGACCTCAACCTCCGCGCCATCCGGGCCGATCATGCGCGTTACCCCTTTGACCACCAAGGGGCCGTTCGGGCGGGTTTCTACGCTGGGTTTGTCGCTCATGCTGGCTCCTCTCGCTGGCGTCTCGACACCAGAGAGCCTAGCGCAGATGCGCAAGGAAACCAGTATTAAGGGGATCGGAAGGCCGGCTTAGTCCAGCCCGCCCTCTTCGGCGATCTGATCCATCGCGCGGACCAATTCAGCGCTGATGCCCGGCTCGCTGAGCGCATGTCCGGCGTTGCGGATCATCCGCAGATCCGCATTTGGCCAGCCGCGCGCCAGTTTCCACGCAGCCTCGGGCGGGCAGATCATGTCATAGCGCCCCTGCACAATCACCCCGGGGATATGGGCGATCTTGGGCAGATCCCGCAAAATCTGGCCGTCTTCCTCAAGGAAGGCGCCATGGCGGAAGTAGTGGTTTTCCAGCCGGGCAAAGGCACGGGCATATTCCCCCGGGCTGTCGCCGCCATAGCCGTTGGAATAGACCGAGGCCAAGGCATTTTCCCATTCCGCCCAGGCCTTGGCGTATTTGGTCTGCACCTGCAGATCGGGACCAAACAGCCGCTTGTGATAGGCGGCGATGTAATCATCCTGTTCCTCCGGCGGGATCAGATCGGCAAACCGTGCCCAGGTTTCAGGCCAGAACTTGCCGGCGCCGCCGCCATAGAACCAATCCAGCTCACTCTGCGTCGCCAGGAAGACACCGCGCAGGATCAGCCCTTTGACCGCCTCCGGGTGGCTCTGGGCGTAGATCAGCGCCAGGGTTGCCCCCCAGCTGCCGCCGAACACGAACCATTCGTCAATCTCAAGCGTTTCGCGGATCAACTCAATATCCGCCACCAGATGCCAGGTGGTGTTATTTTCAACCGAGGCATGCGGGCGCGACCGGCCACAGCCGCGCTGATCAAACAGGATGATTCGGTAGTAGCGCGGATCAAAATAGCGCCGCATCGCCGGGCTGCAGCCACCACCGGGCCCCCCATGCAGGACCACCACCGGCACCCCTTGCGGATTGCCGGATTGTTCCAGATAAACCTTGTGACCATCGCCCACGTCCAGCATACGCTGATCGAAAGGATCAATCGGCGGATGCAGGTAATGTACTGCGCTTTTTTGGCCCGAGAATCTGTCCATAACCGTCCTATATAGTGGCGCAGACCTAAAAGAGCATATGGAGAGCAGAATGCAAACCGCTCAGACCACCGTTGACCCGTCAGAAGTCGCCAAATTCGAAGCCATGGCGGCAGAATGGTGGGATCCCAAAGGCAAGTTCAAGCCGCTGCACCTGATGAATCCCTGCCGGTTGGACTACATCACCCGCCAGATCGCGGGCGAGTTTAACCGCGACCTCAGCACCGATCGCCCCTTTGAAGGGCTGCGCCTGTTGGACATTGGCTGTGGTGGTGGATTGCTGAGCGAACCGATGGCCCGGCTGGGTGCCACCGTGGTGGGCGCAGATGCGGCTGCGGGCAATATTCCGGTGGCCCTGGTCCACGCCGAACAATCGGGGCTGGAGATTGATTATCGCAACGTGACCGCCGAGGCGCTGGCGGAAGCTGGCGAACAGTTTGACGTGGTGCTGAACATGGAAGTGGTGGAACACGTCGCCGATCCGCAGGCCTATCTGACCGCCTGCCAACAGCTGCTGAAACCCGGTGGGCTGATGGTCTGCTCCACCATCAACCGCAATCCCAAAAGCTTTGCCATGGCGATTGTCGGCGCTGAATACATCATGCGCTGGCTGCCCAAGGGCACCCATGAATGGCACAAGTTCATCACCCCGGATGAACTGGTTAACCTGATCCAAAACGCCGGTCTGGAGGCTGTGGATCGCAAGGGGTTTGTATTCAACCCGGTCAGCTGGCAGTGGAAAATTTCAGACCGCGATCTGTCGGTGAACTATGTCACCGCCAGCGTGAAGCCATAAACACAGCATTGAGTATTTTTGAAACATTGAAAGGCAAGTGAAATGGGTTTTATCCCTGAAGGCCACACCCTGTTTGTGATCGACATTGAATACACCGTTGAGATGGAGGCCGTAGCGCCACATCTGGACGCACATATGGCGTTTGTCGCCAAGGGTTATGAGGATGGTCTGTTTCTGGCCTCAGGCGCCAAGGTGCCGCGCACCGGCGGGGTCATCATTGCCCAAGGCGCCTCACGCAGTGCGGTTGAGGCCCTGATGGCTGGTGATCCTTTCAGCAAAGCGGGGATTGTGCAGGTCACCATCACCGAGTTTGTTGGGCGCAATCTGGCGGATGTGCTAAAGTAGTCGCGGCCACAACATGCCTATACGAGAGTTCAGTGTAACTGCACTCCTGCGATGTTGAGCTAAAGCCTGATCTCTTCAAGACTTTTCCTGAGTTTTGCGAATTGAGATTGGACGTTTGCCATGCCTACTGACACCGCCCCAAGCCTCCCGGTTTTATTGGTTAGCGCCTGCGACGTGCAGCACCGCGCGTTGGCCGATCATCTGGAAGCGATCAATCTGGAGGTGGCTGGCACCTCAGATTTTGACGCCGCCATCACCACCGTGGTGCAAACCGCCGCGCAATGGGCAGCACTGATCGTTTTTCTGGATGACCTTCTGGACCGGGACACGGTGCTGGAGACGTTGCGCAATATGCGCCACCTGATCCCAAACCTGCCGGTGATCGTGATCTGCCCCCAGCAGTCACATGATATTTTTGGCCTTGAGGCGCTGGATCTTTGCGATGTGAAGCTGCGCACGCCACTACGGCGCGACAGTTTGCAAAGTGCCATGCTGCAGGCACAGCTGAACAATCGGATGCATCAAACCCGGGCCATGCAGCCCAGCCTGTAGTGTCAGTCGTCTTCCAGCTTTAGCCGCAATTCGCGCAGAATCGGCAGCACCGCCCGCACCTTATCTTCGCCCAGCTCACTGACCAGTTCACTGATCATCGGGGAAATCGCCGCAAGTGCCGCATCTCGCGCCTGCCGTCCGGCCGGGCTGATCGCCACCATCTTGCGCCGGGCATCATCCCAGTCGGGGCGAATGTGAACATAGCCGGCCCATTCCAGCTTGCTGAGCGTGTTGGTCATCGCACCGCGCGTCACATGGAAGCTCTTGGCCAGCTGCGCCGGGGTGCGTTCATCCCCGGCCCGCGCCAATTGGTTCAGCACCGAAAAATGCGAAATCTCCATGCCCTTGGGCAGCACTTTGGACAGTCGGTTGCGCACCAGCTGATCCGCCGTCAGCAATTCGCTGAACAGCGCAATGGCCAAAGGGTATGGGTCGCTACTCACGGGGATTCGAACTCTCGTGTGTGGGTGAGGGACGGAACCTTCTGCCGTGCCTCTTCGACGGCACTGGTATCAAGATCCACGAAGGTGACGCAAGGCTCATCGCCAGCCTCAGCCAGAACTTCGCCCCAGGGGCTGATCGCAATAGAATGTCCGTGGGTTTTCCGCACCTTGCCGTTGTGGCTGTCATGGCGGCCACATTGCGCAGGCGCTAGAACATAGGCGGTGTTTTCAATCGCCCGGGCGCGCAACAGCGGTTCCCAATGGGCCTGTCCGGTGACCGGGCTGAAGGCTGCCGGGGCGGTCAGGATGGTGGCCCCGTGATCGGTGAGGGTGCGATGCAGATAGGGGAAGCGCACATCATAGCAGATGGTCATGCCCAGCCTGCCAAAAGGCACCTCAGCGGTCACCGCACGTCTGCCCGGACGATAGCCATCAGATTCGCGGTAGGTCTCGGTTGGGCTGACCTGCACATCGAACATGTGGATTTTGTCATACCAGGCTTTGATGCTGCCATCCGGCGCGATCAGGAAAGACCGGTTGGCAAACCGGCCATCCGCATCCTGCGTTTTCAGCGCGAGGGAGCCGATCAACAGCCAGATACCATGCTCAGCCGCGGTGTCTCGCAGGCCCATAAGGGTCTGATCCTCATCCTGATGCTGCAGCATCGCTTGCTGATGGCGGCGGGAAGAGGACAGGCAATTCGTCACCTCCGGCGTCAGCACAAACTGCGCGCCGCCCAGCGCCGCCTCGCGGATGAAGCCTTGGGTGACCGGCAGGTTTGCTGCCGGATCATCCGAGGCGTTGAGCTGCACAAGCGCGGTCTTGGTGATCATGCCTCAGGCCGCCAGCATCGGGTCAAGCTTGCCCGCGTTTTCCAACGCATAAAGGTCATCGCAACCACCCACATGCACATCATCGATAAAGATCTGCGGCACGGTGCGGCCGCCATTGGCGCGCTCAATCATTTTCGGCTTCAACGCCGGGTCGGTCAGGACGTTGTATTCAGTGAACTCGACACCCTTTTCCTTGAGCAGGCGTTTGGCGGCGTGGCAAAACCCACAAAGCGGGGAGGAGTAAATTTCTACGTTCGGCATCTGGCGTTTCCTACAATCGGGCCTGATCTGTCGTGTTCTCAGGCATGTTCTCAGGCGTTTCCCGATATGTAGGGAGATTTTTGCGCCCGCGCCAGTAACAGAACGGATAGGTGAGATGCACCCGCTGCAAGACAGGCCTCAGACACCGCGGCCAAAGTGGCGCCGCTGGTCATCACATCATCCACCAGACAGACCGGCCGGCCAATCAGCCGATGCCGCCTGCGGGGATGAATGCGAAAGGCGCCCTGCATCTCAGCAAATCGCGCCTCACGCCCCTGCCCCTTGGTCGATTGCGTGGCGCGCATCCGCTGCACCAGATCGGGGCAATAGGCATGGCCGGTAAAGTGGGCCAAGGCCTCCGCCAGCAGCGCCGCCTGATTGAAACGTCGTTTGAGCATCCGCGTCCAATGCAGCGGCACCGGGGTGATCAGCGTTTCGGGCAGCAGCACCGGTACCGCAACCTGCGCCATCCATCGGGCCGCAATTGGCGCGATGTCCTGACGATCACCATGTTTTAGGGCCATAACCAGCTGCCGCCCCTGCCCTTCGTACAGCAACGCGGCACGTCCCCGCTGCCAGGGCCGTTCCAGCCGCAGGCAATCATCGCACTGTTCTGCCTGATCCGATTCGCCCGGCAACGGCACGCCGCATTGATCGCAGACCAGCCCGCCGATGAATTGCACCTCACGCCAGCAAGTCGGGCACAGTCCGGCCTCACTTTCCACCATTCCACCGCAGCCGAGACACCGGGGCGGGTAAATCACCCGCAGCGCTGTTTGAATTGTGGGCCAAGCCATTCTATCTACGCCCCATGAGTGATTTCCAGATGCCTTCCCCCTCGGCCAGCGAGGCGCCGCGCCTGACAGACCGCGCCGCACTGACCCGCAACCGCGCCCGTGCCCTAAAGGCCGATGTCCCTGCGCTGTTCCTGCAGGAGGCCGCGATCGAAGAGGTCCAGCATCGCCTGCAAATGGTTAACAGAACGTTTACGAATTGCGCCGTGGTCACTGGGTTTCCTGCGCTCTGGCAGGCAGCCTTCCCCGAGGCACGGGTTGTCAGCGACGATGAGGTCCTGGATCTGGAGGTCGGCGCCTATGATCTGTTGATCCATGCCATGGCGCTACATTGGGCCAATGATCCGGTGGGTCAGTTGATCCAATGCCGCCGCGCGTTGCGCCCTGATGGGTTCTTCCTCGGCGTTGGCTTTGGTGGCCAAACCCTGGCCGAATTGCGCGCCGCCCTGGCTGAGGCTGAGGTTGCTGTCGCCGGCGGCTTGTCGCCCCGCGTGGTGCCGATGGCGGAGATTCGCGATCTTGGCGCGCTGTTGCAACGGGCCGGTCTGGCCCTGCCTGTGGCGGACAATCTGGCGCTGGATGTCAGCTACCAAACCGCCTTTCACCTGATGCGCGATCTCAGGGCGATGGGCGAGGCCAATGCGCTGCAGGCCCGACTGCGCCATCCGACCAGACCAGCCGTGTTGCGCCGTGCCGCCGAGATTTATCAGGAACACCATGCCGACGGGGATGGCCGCATTCACGCCACCTATGAGTTGGTGTTCCTCACTGGTTGGGCCCCGGATGACAGCCAACCGCAACCTTTGCGCCCCGGATCTGCGACACAGCGTCTTGCCGAGGCATTAGGAACGCAGGAAACCAAGCTGCCGGATTGACCTGTGGCGCGAAGCGTTTATGTCCCTAACGAACGCCGCACTGGCGCCAAGGTAGACGACGAAGGACGCAATGATGCTGGACGCTCAGACCACAGCCACCAAACCGGAACATGCCGATCAGGATCACCCCAAGGTTCCGGCACCGAAGATCGGCGTATTGCTGGCCAATCTGGGCACCCCGGATAACACCGACTACTGGTCGATGCGCCGCTATCTGAATGAGTTCCTTTCAGACAAACGCGTGATTGATCTGCCGTCCTGGAAGTGGCAGCCGCTGTTGCAGCTGATCATTCTGACCAAACGGCCGTTTTCTTCGGGCGAGGCCTATCGGTCGATCTGGAACGAAGAGGCAGACGAAAGCCCGCTGCTAACCATCACCAAGGACCAGACCGCCGCGATGGCGAAACGGATGCAGGACCGCTATGGCGACAGTGTCATGGTCGATTTCTGCATGCGCTACGGCAACCCGTCGACCGACTCCAAGGTGCGTGAAATGGTGGCCGCGGGCTGCACCAAGATCCTGTTCTTCCCGCTCTACCCGCAATATGCGGGTGCAACGATGGCCACGGCGAACGATCAGTTCTTCCGCGCGCTGATGAAGGAAACCTATCAGCCAGCCGCCCGCACCGTGCCGGAATATTTTGACAACACCGCCTATATTGAAGCGCTGGCGACCTCCATCGAGGAGGCCTATGCCGCAGCGGAGAGCAAACCGGAAATGCTGGTGGTGTCCTATCACGGCATGCCGAAACGCTATCTGATGCAGGGCGATCCCTATCACTGCAAATGTCAGAAACAGACCCGCCTGCTGAAAGAGCGGCTGGGCTGGGATGACACGCAGATTAAAACCACCTTTCAGTCGGTTTTCGGCCGCGAAGAATGGCTGCGCCCCTACACCGTGGAAGAGGTGGCGCGCCTGGCCAAAGAAGAGGGCAAGAAACACATCGCCGTGGTGGCGCCAGCCTTCTCAGCCGATTGCATCGAAACGCTGGAAGAGATCAACGAAGAGATCAAAGAAAGCTTCGAAGAGGCCGGTGGGGAACATTTCACCTACATCCCCTGCCTCAATGATCGTGATGACCATATGGATGCTCTGGCGCAAATCGTCGAAGACAACCTGAAGGGCTGGATCGACCCAAAGGGTTAAACTGCGATCCCGTCACAAGGCAGTAGACATGAAAAAGGCGGTGGATAATTCCACCGCCTTTAAAATTCTTAGTGTCTGAACTGACGAATTAGTCAGCAACAGCTGCGGCAACAACGGCCAGCAGGATCAGCGGAACGATGATGCCAGCCGACGACGACGAAGTCGCGGTTTCAACGATAACTTCCGGCTCCATTACAGGGGCTTCCATGTTGCCAGCAAAGGCGGTCGAAGCGGCGGCGGTCAGAGCAGCGGCGAGAACGAGTTTTTTCATAGTATCCTCCAGAGATATTAGCTTGGTCATAATGATTGCCTGAAACCAAGCGCAAGACGTCCTTGTAGATTTGTCTAAACATCAATTGCATAATAAATGCAAACCCCGTTTCCGGGGTTCGCGGTGGTGGCAGTCATTTTGTGGTCAAATTAGCAACACCTGTGTGCCCACTTTGGTCATGGCGAACAGCTCTTCAATGTGTTCGTTGAACAGACCAATGCATCCGTTTGACGAACGGCGGCCAATTTTGCGCGTATCATGTGTGCCGTGGATCCGATAATAGGTCCAGCTGAGATACAGCGCATGGGTGCCAAGCGGATTATCCGGTCCCGGCGGCACAAAGTCCGGCCAATCCGGATTACGCTTTTTCATCGACGGTGTTGGGCGCCAGCTGGGCCCTTCGACCTTGCGCACGACAGAGGTACGGCCGCGCCGGGTCAGATCCTCGGTCAAAGGAACAGACGAGGGGTAGAGTTTGTAGGTCTCACCATCCTCAGACCAGTAATGCAGCGCGCGCGAATCGATATCGACTAGCACAGCACCTTTGCGCAGGTTGCTGAAGTAGGGACGCCAGTCCAGCGACCGGAAACTGGAAATATTGCGCCGCACGGTCTGCGACACCTCAGCCTCAATTTCAGTGGTGTCCGCTTCGGCAACGCTTTGGGCAATCGCTGGCGCACCAATAAAAGCGGCGCTTCCAGCCATAAACCCGCGCCGATTCAGCAAAAACGGCGATGACTTTGACGGTAGCTTCGTCATGTAGAACCCTCCTGAGCCGCAGATCGGCTTTTGCCGCGGATATTATGGCGGGAATGCCGCAGTCGCAAATCAAAGACCTGTCATCATGCAACTTCACGCTTATGTGGGTTTGAATAACAACGCTTAGCGCTGTAGGTCTCTGGCAATCGAAATTACCCGAGGCCTTCCTATGTTGCGTTCATTCAGCTTGCTTACCCTGGCCGCAGTCAGCCTTGCCGCCTGTGTTGAGACAACGCAACAGCTGGGGTCTGACGGCAAACCGCTGCCGCAGCTTTATCGCATCCGCGCTGGTGAAACCTCGGCGATTCAATTCCGCATGCTGGATTCGGTCAACGCGCTGCGCCAAGCCGCTGGCGCCACACCGGTCCAAATGAACGCCCAGCTGAATGCGGCGGCCGCAACACATGCCCGCGACATGGCGATCCAAAACCGCCCCTGGCACTTTGGCTCTGACGGCTCCTCTCCCTTGGATCGGGTGGCCCGGGTGGGCTACACCGGTGCGCTGGTGGGCGAAAACATCTCGGAAACCTATGAAACCGAGATTGAAACCCTCGCCGCCTGGATGGAACAGCCGGACACCCGCCGTGTTATCGTGGCCCCCGAAGCCAGCGATCTGGGTTTCGCCTGGCATCAGGAAGTCAACGGCAAGATCTGGTGGACCCTGGTTATGGGCGATTCGAGCGCGACACAGGTGCTGTCGGCACCGATCCCAGACGCTGACACCAGCCCGCCACAGGGCTGAGGCACAGACATCACAGCAAAAAGGCGCCGCAATCCGCAGGCGCCTTTTTCATGTCTGACGGTATCGATCCGCCGCACAGATCACGGGTTGATGGTGATCGGCGTGCCGTTTTTGACCATCGCGTAGATCAGTTCAACTTCGCGGTCCGTCACAGCGATACAGCCTGCAGTCCAGTCCTGAACCCCATTGCGGTATTTCTCAGGACGACCATGGATAAAGATATCGCCCCCCGGGCTGACACCAGCGGCGCGGGCCTCAGCCATATCGCGGGTGTCGGGGTAGTTGATGCCAACCGACAGGTGGAACTTGCTGTTTGGGTTGCGACGGTTGATGAAATAATTGCCTTCGGGCGTTTTCCCATCCCCTTCCCGCAACTTGTCGCCTTCGGGCGAAAACCCCAAACCGATATCGAAAGATTTCAGCACCTTGTCGTGGTGCATCAGATACATCATCCGATCGCTTTTCTGCACGATGATGCGGGTCACTTCCGGGCCGTGATAGCTGCGGAATTTCGACCCCGAGGAACAGGCCGCCAGCGCCATAAGCGCCACGGTCAGAACCGCCACCTTGATGTTTCGCATGTCTGCTTGCCTCAGAATTTCATTCTTGTGTTTTGCCCAAGTGTATAACGCATTTCACGTCAGTGCCGTAGCACAATTCGTGCCGGTTCAGGCTTTTCTGGTAAACTTTGCGACAAGTTCCACATGCGAAGACCAGCGGAACTGATCGACCACCTGCACCCAGTGCAACTGATAGTTTCCGGCCAGTAAAATCTTAGCATCTCGCGCGAATGTCACCGGGTTACAGGACACAAAGGCAATCACCGGCACCGCCGAGGCTGCCAACTCACGCACCTGCGCTTCGGCCCCGGCGCGGGGCGGATCGATCACCACCGCATCGGTCTTTTGCAGCTCATCCGGCATCAACGGGCGGCGGAACAGATCACGCGCCTCATGGCTGACCTTTTTCAGCCCCTGCGCCCGGCGCCAGCCCAGATCCAGGGCGGCCATCATGGCCTTTTCGCCTTCGACCGCATGCACCTCAGCCGTTTCCGCCAAAGGCAGGGCAAAGGTGCCGCAGCCCGCAAACAGATCGATGACCTGTTTTGCCGGGCCAACAATTTCCTTCACCGCCGCCAAGAGATCCAATTCACCCTGCGGGGTCGCCTGCAAAAACGCCCCGGACGGCGGCGACACATGCGCCTTGCCAAAGGCCTGCAACGGCGGCTCACGCTGGCCAACCACCTCATCATCCCAGGCGAGGCGGGCCAGCTTGAAGGCCTCGACCTCAGCCGACAGATCGATGCGCAGCTGTTCATCCAACGGCTTGCCGCCAGTCACTGCCAGATCCAGACCTGTTTCAGACATTGTGGCCAGAACGCTCAGCTCACCCTTACGGCTGCCGCCGATCATCGCCAGCTTTTCCGCAACAGCCATGGCCTGCATCAGTTCGGGATGCAGCAGCTGACAGTCAGGCACCTGCACGATCACATCGGACCCCTTGGCGTGGAACCCGGCCATCGCGCCCTTCTTGGTGCGCCGGACCGACAGGCTGGCGCGGCGGCGGGTTTGCGGCGGTGAGGTCAGGATCGGGCGAAACGTGGTCTCAAGCCCCTGTGCCGCCAAGGCCTGTTGCACCACCCCAACCTTCCAGTCGGCGACAAATGCATCCGAGGCATGCTGCAACTGACAGCCACCGCAGCTTTTGTAATGACGGCAGTCGGCAGAAACCCGGTCCTCAGATGGGGTGACAATACGCACATCGCGCAGCCGCTGCCCATCCAACGTGCCGGTGACCTCTTCGCCCGGCAGGGTCATCGGTGCAAACACCGGCCCGGCATCGGTTTGCGCAATGCCATCACCCTGATGGCCCAAACGTGTGATCTGATATGTCTGCATGGGGCGCTCATAGCCAAAGCGCCCCGGTTGCACTAGCCCCTATTGCGGATAGGGCGCGTTCGCCTCAAGCGTTCATTCAGCCGCCTCGGGCTGGCCGACCGTGTCATCCGCCCCCAGGAAACCACCGGACTGGCGGTCCCAATAGCGGGCATAAAGCCCCTTATGCGCCAGTAGCTCCGCATGGGTGCCCTCTTCGACAATGCGACCCTGATCCAGCACGATAATGCGATCCATCTGCGAAATCGTCGACAGGCGGTGTGCAATGGCCAGAACGGTTTTTCCCTCCATCACCCGCTCCAGCGCGGTTTGGATGGCCGCCTCAACTTCGCTGTCCAGGGCTGAGGTTGCCTCATCCAGCACCAGAATAGGCGCGTCTTTGATGATCGCCCGGGCCAGCGCAATCCGCTGCCGCTGCCCACCGGAGAGTTTCACACCGCGCTCGCCAAGGAAGGCGTCATAGCCTTCACGGCCTTCGCCATCACGCAGGCCCAGAATAAACGCATGCGCTTCGGCCTGTTCGGCGGCACCGATCAGGGCAGCCTCATCCGCTTCTGGGCGGCCATAAAGGATATTGTCACGCGCCGAGCGATTGAACATCGCGGTTTCCTGCGTGACCATGCCGATCTGCCGGCGCAGGCTTTCCTGCGTCACCCCGCGCAGATCCTGCCCGTCGATGGAAACAGCGCCATTTTCGCTGTCATAGAGCCGTAGCAGAAGCGACACCAAGGTTGATTTACCCGCCCCCGACGCGCCGACGATGCCCAGTTTTTCGCCCGGTTTGATCGTCAGGCTGACATCGCTGACCCCACCGATTTCGCGCCCGTAGGCAAAGCTCACCTTGTCAAAGGCAATCTCCCCTTTGGTAACATCCAGAGGGGTGGCATCTGCTGCATCTTCCAGCCGATCCCGCTTGGTTAGGGTCTTCATCCCATCCTCAACCTCACCGACGCTGGCATAAAGCCCCATCAGGGCAAAGCTGAACCAACCGGTCATCTGTGACAGCCGCAGCGCCACGGCACCGGCCGCCACGATGTCACCGGCGCTGGCCTGCCCACGCGACCAGAAAAGCAGCGCCAAGCCAACCAGAAGCACCGGAATTGTGCCCCCCACCAGCATCAGAACCGTTCGGAACGTCGCGGATAGGAACCCGAACTGCAGCGACAGATCGCGGTAGTGCTGCATCGTGTCTAACGCAGCCTGATCTTCGTGATCGGCATGGGCAAACAGCTTCACGGTTTTGATATTGGTCACAGTGTCCACGACCTGACCGCTGACCGTCGCACGCGCCCCGGCACGGCGCTTGGCATAGGCACGCACCTTTGGAAGATAGATCCGAAGCACCATCGCGTAGAGGCCAAACCACAGGACAAAGGCCAGCGACATGCGCCAATCGATGGCGAAAAGCACCGCGAAAGAGGCCGCGGCCGCTGCAAAGACAAAAGCCACCACCTGAATGACCTCAGACACCACCTGCGTCAGCGCATTCGCCGTCTGCATCTGTTTCTGCGCAATCCGCCCGGCGAAGTCATTGTCAAAAAAGTCAACCGATTGCCCCAGCGTCCAGCGGTGCAGCCGCGACAGAATCAGCGGGCTGATGTTCGGGGTGACGACATAGCCCGTCGCCAAGGCCGAAAGGCCCAGAATGACCGGGCGAAACACCAGGAAAAACACCAGAATGAAGAGCAACAGCCAGCTGGCATCGGTAAAAAACGCCTCAGGCGTGCTGGCTGTCGCCATATCGATCACCCACCCCAGCAGGTAAGCGGTCGTCGCATCCAGCCCGCCAGCCAGAACCGCCAGCACAATCGCCAGGCTCAGCGCAGGCCCGGCACCTTTCAGCGACCAACGCACAAAGGCAAACAGGGTGTCCGGCGGCGGCCCTTCTGCGCGGGCAAACGGGTCAAACATATTGAGACGGGACAACAGACGAGACATCGGAAACCTTCGGCTTGGTAAGATCCAAAAATATGTGCGCCTTAGCTGCCTGTACCCACCAGATAATGGGGGCTATGGGGGCTGGCGGGTGTTGCGTGCTCTGCGCAAGTCGATCCGCCGGGCTCAACTTTGGATAGGGTATCTATGGCACGCATTCAGATAGCACGCACCCCAAAAGGGCAAGCGCTAAACCGCGCCGCACAGGCGCTTTGCGCAGGTGCACTCTATGGGGCTTGGCCCAGCAACTGATCCCGAGTGGCAGAAAAATCAGACGCGATCCAAAGGCTCTGCAACCGGCGCAACTCGTCCCCTAAGGCCCGGCCTTGAAACCGGTCCATCAGATCCGCTGACTTTACTGGGAACACCGCCCCGGCACCGCGATCGACGGCGGCGAACGCCCCTGGCATCAGGGGCATTTCCAGCATCGCAGCCCGCAAAACCAGAATGTCACGCGCCAACGCAACGCCATGATGATAGCCTAGCGCGCCGGGGCCCTCGCTGGTGCCGATGTGATCGCGATAGAGCGCCAATTGTTTGCGTTGCGCATTGGACAGGCGCAATTCGCGCCCGTCACCCTGCCCGCCAAGGGCAGCCAGACGCCGGATGCCATCGGGATCCAGGCCGGCCTGTGCCTCCAGATGGACCAGTGGCGCCAGCGCGCGGTCATCCACCCCGTCCAACACCATGGCCAAAACCCCGGACTGGCGCATCGCGGCAACCGATTGTTCCGGCGCCGGCGCAGAGAGCAACTTGATCAGTTCCACCCCCACCCGTTCGCGCGAAAGCGTCTCTATTCCAGCCAAATTCGCGGCAATTGCGGCCAGGGCTTCGGGATCCAAACCCTCGGACGGATCGCCATACCAGGCATGGAACCGGAAATAGCGCAGGATCCTCAGATAATCCTCACGGATCCGCATTTCCGGGTCGTTGATGAACCGCAGATGCCGCGCCCTTAGGTCGGTCAGCCCCTGCCCCAGCGGATCCACCACCAGCCCGTCTGCATCGCAATAAAGCGCATTCATGGTGAAATCGCGCCGCTCAGCGTCTTCGATCATCGTGTCAGCAAAGGCCACAACGGCGCGGCGACCATCAGTTTCCACATCTTTGCGATAGGTGGTGATTTCATGCGGGATTCGACCCGAAACCACCGTAATTGTGCCATGATCGATGCCTGTGGGGATGGCGTTCAGCCCGGCCGCTTCGGCCAGATCCATCACCGTTTCCGGGCGCGCATCTGTTGCGATGTCCAGATCACTGACCGGGGCGCCGATCAACGCGTTGCGCACGCAGCCGCCAACAAAATGCGCCTGATAGCCCTCATCGCTCAGCATGGCGCAGACCGCCTGCGTGGCCGTATCAGTCAACCAATCGCCGGTGACCTTCATACCATCCGCTCCGCCAGGCCGCGCAGCATCCGGGCCGTTGCGCCCCAGATGTAATAGGGCCCCCACGGCACCGTGTGGTAATACCGCCGCTGCCCGCGCCAGCGCCGGGACTGCACCAGATAATTGGCTGGATCTGCCAGATGGGCCAGCGGCACCTCAAAGACCTCATCCACCTCACCCGGTTCTGCCACGGGGGCAAAATCGTCACTAATCCGGCCCAAAACCGGCGTCACGGTGAAGCTGGTAACCGTTTCATGCCGCGGAAGCGTGCCAAAAACCTCCACCTGATCGCGGCGCAACCCCACCTCTTCCCAGGCTTCGCGCAGGGCCGTGTCCACCACATCCACATCACCCTCATCCACCTTCCCACCGGGAAAGGCGATCTGACCAGGATGATGTTTCAGCCGGGAGGAGCGTTTGGTCAGCACCACATGGGGGCCAGCACTACGATCAATGAACCCCACCAGCACCGCTGCCGGGCGCAGCTTGCGCCCTGCGGGCAGCGTAACATCGGGGTTCAGATCAAAGTCAGAGGAATCGGCGCTGGGTCGGCCCAGCGCCTGTTTCACACCCAAAAGGGGATCATGCGTTGCCATTGGCCTTTGCTGCCTCCAATCCGACCGTCTTGGGATCCAGATCGTAATGGGCTCCGCAGAATTGGCAATCCGCTGTGACGCGGCCCGCATCGGTGGTCATCTTATCGATGTCCTTGGCCGAGTAAATCGACAGCGACTGGCGCACCCGGTCCTCAGAACAGGTGCAGCCAAAGGTCACCGGCTGCAGATCGTAGACGCGCGGCTGTTCCTCATGGAACAGGCGGGTCAGCAGCGTCGCCGGGGTCACCTGCGGGCCGATCAGCTCCAGCTCCTCGACCGAGTCGAGCAGGATGTTCACACGGTTCCAGTTTTCACCGTCTTCGCCATCCACCAGATCGCGGGCATGCACCAAGCCATCATCGCCGGTCGCCTCTTCGCCTTTGGCGAAGGGTGAGGCTTTCGGCATGTGCTGCAGCATCACGCCACCGGCGCGCCAATGTTCGCCCACACCGGGCTCCACCGACTGACCAAAGGATAGCTGGAACCGGGTCGGCAGCTGCTCGGACTGGGCGAAATAGGCTTCGGCACATTCCGCCAGTGACGCGCCCGCCAGCGGGGTCAGACCCTGATAGGGTGTCATGTTCTGGCCCTGATCGATCATGATCGCAAAATAACCTTTGCCCAGCTGTTCAAACGGGGCGGCATCCGTCAGCCGATCCGGATCGAAGCTGGCATAGGCGCGAATGCGGGCCGGCTCACCCTCTTTTGTGGGACCATAGTAATCGGTGGCAATCATCCGCACGGGACCGTCCGACTGCACCTGCAGCGACAGTTTCCAGCGCAGTTTGACCGTCTGACCGATCAGCGCCGTCAGCAGCGCCATTTCAGCCACCAGCGCCTCAACAATGGTGGGGTAGTCATGCTGTTTCAGCACATTGCTCAGCACGCCGTCCAAACGGGCGACGCGACCGCGAATATCGGCGTGGTCCAACTGGAACGGCAGAACGGTGTCGTCCCAGGCGAGTTTCGATCCAAGTGACATGGGGTTTCCTTATACGCCGACGCTTGGCATAGAGGGCGCGGCAGTCTGTGGCTCAAGAATTTGGTGGCATGGCATACAGGCTGAATATAGGCAGGACAAGCGCCAGTCCAAGGGGCGGCCATTCCAGACCCGGTTCGACCCGTAGAAACAGAAAGACTCGCCGCGATGATCCGACGCTTTGGCACGGCGCCAAGACCCGACAAACATTACACAATGCGCCCCGGCGCCTATGTGATCCTGCCCCGTGGTCGGCAGGTGTTGCTGACCCATCAACGGGACCCTGAGCCCGAGTTTCAGCTGCCCGGTGGCGGCATCGATGCGGGGGAATCACCGCAGGTTGCCCTGCATCGTGAGGTGTTTGAAGAAACCGGTTGGTCTATTGCCTATCCCCGTCGTCTGGGTGCGTTTCGCCGCTACACCTTCATGCCGGAATATGACCTCTGGGCGGAGAAGATCTGCACCATCTATCTGGCCCATCCCGTGCGCCGTCACAGCGATCCGCTGGAACCCGGCCACAGCGCCCATTGGCTGCCGATTGAGGAGGCCGTAGCCCTGCTGGGCAATCCCGGCGATCGACATTTCCTGGCCAAGCTGCTCTAACCGAGGCCTCCTCCCAGAGCACACCACACCATACGCCCGCGTCTTCATGAATGCTTAACGATTCGCTGAGAAGCTTCGCCCAACCAGAGGATGGCCGGCGCTTGGCCAGCAGATGGAGGGCATCATGATCAATTGGGACCGGGTACAGGAACTCTACACCGAATTGGGTGCGGCTGAGTTTTCTGAGGTGATGGAACAGCTCCTGGATGAGCTGCATCCGATCGTGGAAAAGCTACAGGCGCCAGATCCGTTGACGGTTGAGGCGGATCTGCACCGGCTGAAATCGGCGGCAATGAACCTGGGCTTTGCTGATCTGGCCGATAAATGCCGTGAGGTGGAGCGGGACGTTCAAGGCCTCAACACCCTGCATCTAAAAGACACGGAAGAAGCCGCCGCGCCACTCCATGCGCTGCTGCAGTGTTTTGATCGCTCCATCTCGGTCTTTGACGGCGAATGGTCGGTCCACGTCGCCGCCTGACCGGGGCCAGTTAGATCACAAACTCTGCGATGCTCTCATCTTCGGTGATGTCAGAGTAGACAAAATCGCTGTCCTCCAGTCGGGCAAACAGCGCCTCGAAATTCGCTGCTTCGGTGGTTTCGATCCCGATCAGGACCGAACCAAAATTGCGGGCGTTTTTCTTCATATACTCAAAGCGCGCGATATTGTCTTCGGGGCCCAGAATGTTCAGGAAATCCTTCAACGCTCCGGGCCGCTGCGGCAGGCGCAGGATGAGGTATTTCTTGATCCCCATATAGCGCTGTGCCCGTTCCTTGACCTCAGGCAGGCGTTCAAAATCGAAGTTGCCACCAGAGGTGACGCAGACAACGGTCTTGCCTTTCACCTCATCCTTAAGATCCTTCAGCGCATCCACAGACAGGGCACCGGCAGGTTCCAGCACGATGCCTTCAAGGTTCAGCATCTCAATGATGGTGGTGCAGATCCGATCTTCGGGCGCATCCAGCATCTTGACCACAGGCGTGTCTTTCAGCACCGCAAAAGGATGCTGGCCGATTTGCGCCACCGCCGCACCGTCCACAAAACTGTCGACATGGTTCAGCCTCACCGGATGGCCTTCGGTCAGGGCCGCGCGCAGGCTTTGCCCGCCTGACGGTTCAACAAACCGCAGATCCGTGCCCGGTGCGACCTCCGCCATGTAGCGGGTCACCCCCGCCGACAGGCCACCACCGCCCACAGGCAGAACCACCATATCCGGCACCCGACCCAGCTGCGCGGTCATTTCCGCCGCAACGCTGGCCTGGCCTTCAATCACATCAAGATCGTCAAAGGGGGACAGGAAATAGCCGCCCGCCTCTTTGCAATAGTCCTGAGCGGCCTCAAGACAGGCGTCAAAATAGTCCCCAACAAGGCGAATTTCGACGTTTTCACCGCCGAACATGCGGGTTTTGTCGATCTTCTGCTGCGGCGTGGTGACCGGCATGAAGATCACGCCTTTCACGCCGAAATGCTTGCTGACATAGGCCACGCCCTGCGCATGGTTGCCGGCGGAGGCACAGACAAACACCTCAAGCGCAGGATCGCGCGCCAAGGCCTTGCCCATGGCGTTCAACGCGCCACGGATCTTGTAGCTGCGCACCGGGCTCAGGTCTTCGCGTTTCAACCAAATCTCTGCCCCGTAAATCGACGACAGGTGATCATTGCGCTGGAGTGGCGTCGCCGGGAACAGGGCCCGCATCTGCTGCTCGGCCACGCGGGCCTTTTTCAGAAAATCGCTCATGCGCCTGTCTTGAAACACCCCTGCCCCAAAGGCAAGCGCTTTGGGGCAAGTGTGCCGAAGTATACGGGATCAGGGCAGCGGGCGGTCTTCGACGTAGTGGCCATAAAGGGTGGTGATCAAGCTGATGCCGATCAATCCGGTAAACGCACTAAGAAAAACACTGCTCAGTGCAGCAAGCTGCCAAGACACAGATACAAGCGGGTTTATGGCCGTTTCAGCCAGGAACTCTACGCCTGTCAGACAAATGGCGCAGACAATCAACGCCTTCAAACTGCCCGACATCGCCGCCAAGCTCTCCCCCAGTTTGAATTTCCGGTCGATCGCAGCTGCGGGCAGTATGGGACTTAGGGCTAGAAACGCCGTGAGGAAACCAAGGTTCATCACCAGATTAAGGCCCTGAGCAACCCAAACATCCCCCTGCTTCAAAAAGCCAGCAGAGATCATCGAAACCATCATTCCAACCAGAATGAGCGGCAAAATCAGCATCAGGAAAATGGCGAGAGCGCCAATCATGTATTTGAGTGCCTGCACCCAAGACAGCCGAAACATCAAACTGCGCGGCATTTCCCCCAACAAAATGAAGCGATGCCAGTGAACGACGCCGATTGACATCGCCATCCATATGCCAAGGAAGCATAGTAAAACCAGCAAGCCGGTCGCGGGTCCCAAACTGGAAAATTCGGCGGTTTCACCTGTAAACAGAAAAAACGGCCCCAGCCCCATCAGTGTTGTGAGGCCCATTACAATCAACAAAGTCACCGCAAATGGCAGCGCAAAGATCTGCAGCGCAGCCTGCCAATTGCTGGCCGTCATCCGCACCGCGTGCATAAAGAGTCTTAATCCAAGCATCTTAACCTCAAAGTCGTTTGCGCGAACAAAACCACAACCTTTGCGCCACAACAACCCATCTGCAACGCGGCAGACCCCACGCCACCTTGCCCTTGGGTCCAAAACCCGCTATCGCGCTTGCGATTAAACAGATTCTAACGTGTCAGAGGTCGTCATGTCCGCGCCCAAGAAAGTTGTCCTGGCCTACTCCGGTGGCCTCGATACCTCGATCATCCTGAAATGGCTGCAAACCGAATACGGTTGCGAAGTTGTCACCTTCACCGCTGACCTCGGTCAGGGTGAAGAGCTGGAGCCGGCCCGCAAGAAAGCGGAAATGCTGGGCATCAAGCCGGAAAACATCTTCATCGAAGACGTCCGCGAAGAGTTTGTGCGTGACTTCGTCTTCCCGATGTTCCGCGCCAACGCCCTGTATGAGGGTGAATACCTGCTGGGCACCTCGATCGCACGTCCGCTGATCTCCAAGCGTTTGGTGGAAATTGCCGCTGAAACCGGTGCCGACGCCGTGTCCCACGGGGCCACCGGCAAGGGCAACGACCAGGTGCGCTTCGAACTGGCGGCCTATGCGCTGAACCCCGACATCACCGTGATCGCGCCCTGGCGTGAATGGGATCTGTCGAGCCGGACCAAGCTGCTGGAATTTGCCGAACAGCACCAGATTCCGATCGCCAAGGACAAACGGGGTGAGGCGCCGTTCAGCGTTGACGCCAACCTGCTGCACACCTCTTCTGAGGGCAAAGTGCTGGAAGATCCGGCCGAAGCAGCCCCCGATTACGTCTACCAGCGCACCGTTGCGCCGGAAGATGCGCCTGACACGCCTGAAATCATCACCATCGGTTTTGAAAAAGGCGACGCCGTCAGCATCAATGGTGAGGCGATGAGCCCCGCCACCATCCTAACCGCGCTGAACGACTATGGCCGCAAGCACGGCATTGGTCGCTTGGACTTCGTTGAAAACCGTTTTGTCGGCATGAAGTCGCGCGGCGTCTATGAGACCCCCGGCGGCACCATCCTGCTGCAGGCGCACCGTGGCATCGAACAGATCACCCTGGATTCCGGCGCAGGGCACCTGAAAGACTCGATCATGCCGCGCTACGCAGAGCTGATCTACAACGGCTTCTGGTACTCGCCCGAGCGTGAGATGCTGCAGGCGCTGATCGACAAATCGCAAGAACATGTCACCGGCACCGTGACCCTGAAGCTTTACAAAGGCTCGGTCTTCACCGTGGCGCGCGACAGCGATCATTCGCTCTACTCCGAGGCCCACGTGACCTTCGAAGAGGACGCAGGCGCCTACAACCAGGAAGACGCCGCCGGCTTCATCCAGCTGAACGCCCTGCGCCTGAAACTGCTGGCCGCACGGGACCGTCGCCTGAAAGACTGACCCTTGGTCATGTAACAGGCTGACCATGCGTCAGTGTTGTTGGAATTGAGACGCCCCCCTAGCACAGGGGGGCGTTTTTATTTGGGGGGAACCGATGACCTTGGAAGAGATTGCTGCATTGGTGCAGAAGGGTGTGACCCACAGTGGGTTTGCCGACAGCCTGAAGTTTGACTGCGGTGATCTGGGTCAGGTGGTGATCGCGGATGGTCATGTCGGTCTGGAAGATCGGGACACCGATTGCACCCTGAAACTGTCGCTGGGCAATCTGGCCAAGCTGGTCACCGGAAACCTGAACCCGATGACCGCCGTGATGATGGGCAAGCTGAAGGTATCCGGCAATCCTGCCATCGCGCTGAAGCTCAAAGAGCTGCTGTAATCCCTTGCCAGCGGCAGTCACGGGCCACTAGGCTGGTGTTATGCTTGCACTCCGAGAGATCACCCGCGACACGGTCAACCCGCTGATCCGCCTCAAGGTTAAGGACTGGCAGCAAAACCTCGTCGCCCCCAATGCCATCACCCTGGCGCAGGCTGCTTATGAACCGGGCAGCTATGTCTGGGGTCTGTGGGTTGAGGATCAACCGGTGGGGCTGATGGCGATGGTGCATCCCCATCAGGCCGCAGAACTGGATCCGCAGGATGACCCGGATGCGGCCTTTCTCTGGCGATTGATGATTGCAGCAGAGGAACAGGGCAAAGGCTATGGGCTGGCCGCGATTGAGGCCGCGCGGGCACAGGCGCATGCTTGGGGCTTGCCGCGACTGGCGGCCACTGTGGTGGACAGCGAAAACTCCAACATGGCGTTTTACGAACACCTTGGGTTCCATCAAACCGGCAAGGTGATCAACGGCGAGCTGCACATCCTGTGCAACGTCGCCTGAACGCGCAATAGGCTCTAACCCAGCCGAATTTCCGCCAATCGCTGATAATGGGGCAAGGCTTGCTCCAGCAATTCTGCCGCTGCACCGTGCAGTTCGGGTATGTCCGCATCCGGCGCCGCAAAGGTGGTTGAACGATGTACCGCCCCGTACCAATGCGCGGCCCAAACCCCATCATTCGGATGCCCACCGGCAGGCCAGCTAAGCATTCCGGGATCCCAGGGCAGATCGATGGCCGCGCAGAGCCGTTGCAACATGCCCTCAGGATCGCGGCGGATATCGTCACTGTCGATCACCACGGGGGGTTCACCGAAATTGCACACCTCCTCAAACAGCTCCGTCTGCTGGGTGAAGCCAATGTCGCTGAGCGTGGGATTGTCATATTTAGCCCCAAAGCTGGCAATGACCCGCGCCGGGTGGCGGATCAGGAAGACATTGGTCACCTGTCGCATCCAGTCCCGCGGCACGCCGGGGATCATATGCTGGCACATGTGTTTCTGATAAAAATGCGGCTTTTCTGCAGGAATAGGGTCTAACAGGGACCCAGCCACCACCGCAGGATCCTGCGGCTGGGAGGCCATTACCTGATCCCCCATCGGATGCTCAATCCCGGTCATTTTCAGATAAGCTGCATAGAAAGGCTCATCCACCACGGCACAGTCGCGGCGGGCACCGAAACTGTACATCATCGCGGTGGACAGATTGCGCGGGCCAGACCACATCGCGATCCGCATCAGGCGCATTCCCGTTCGATCAGCTCTTTATACAGCGCGCGGATCTTCTGGGTCATTGGCCCCATCTGGCCATCACCGATCTGGCGGCCGTCAATGTCCCCCACAGGGGTCTGCGCGCCAAAGGTGCCGGTCAGAAACGCCTCATCCGCGCCATAGGTATCCACCAGCGAATAATTTCTCTCATGCACCGGGATGTCATTGGCGCGACAGAGGTCGATCACCTTCTGCCGGGTGATGCCGTTCATGCAGTAATCCCCGGTGGAGGTCCAAACCTCACCTTTACGAACGATGAAAAAGTTGCAGGCGTTGGTGGTGTTCACGAAGCCATGCACATCCAGCATCAGCGCCTCATCCGCGCCAGCTTTTTCGGCGGCGATACAGGCCAGAATGCAGTTCAGCTTGGAATGAGAGTTGAGTTTCGGATCCTGCGTCATCGGCAGCCCGCGCTGATGCGGTACTGTCGCCAGCCGAATGGGCCGCGGGATCGAGGGTTTGGAATGCTCCATGATGATCGCCACCGTCGCCCCGGTCTGCGACAGGCTGGGATGCTGGAACGGACGCACCTTCAACCCGCGGGTGATCATCAGCCGGGCATGGGCGTCATGGGTCATGCCGTTGGCCCTTTGCGTCTCTAACAAGGCCGAAATCACCTGTTCGCGGGTCATGCCGATGTCCAGATCCACCGCCAGAGACGCCTCAAACAACCGGTCCATATGATCGTCCAGAAAGGCCCATGTGTTGTTATAGAGGCGCAGCCCCTCCCAGATGCCATCACCCAGCATGAACCCGCTGTCATAAACCGAAACCACCGCCGCGGTCTTGGGGAGAATCTTACCGTTCAGGTAAATCAGGATCTCTTCGTTGCGGGCGTCTTCTTCGGCCTGGTGAGTGCTGACGTAGTCTTCTTGCATGGTGCCTCCTACTTGCTGGGGCAGGCTAATCTGCGGGCCGGGTGGGGGAAAGTGGATTTTGGATCCCACTGCCAATTCACACCGCCTCAAGCTTCTGTGAGCCTATCTTTCGCCCAGGCCCAACATCTGCAAGCTTAGCCGCACCGACCAGGAGGACCGCCGATGTTGCGCATTAACGATTTCAAACCCGCTTTTCTGGCTCTGGCCATTGGTGTTGGGCTGATCGCCCAATGCGGCAAACTGCAAGCCGCCCAGACGGAGGAGTTGATTGTCGCGGGCGGGTGTTTCTGGTGCGTCGAAAGCGATTTCGAAAGCGTCCCGGGCGTGATTGAGGTGGTTTCTGGTTATACCGGCGGCACCACCAAGAACCCGACCTACAAGCAAATCGGCAAAGGCGGCACCGGCCATTATGAGGCGGTTGAGATCACCTTTAACCCCGCCCAAGTCAGCCGCGAGGCGCTGCTGCAGATGTTCTTCCGCTCGGTTGATCCCACGGATGCTGGTGGTCAGTTCTGCGATCGCGGCGAAAGCTACCGCACCGCTGTTTTCGTCTCTAGACCGTCGGAAAAGACCCTGGCAGAGAAGGTCAAAGCCGAAGCGCAAAGCGCGCTGGGGCAGAAAATCGTGACGCCCATTCTGGACGCCAACCGGTTTTATGAGGCCGAGGCCTACCATCAAGATTATTACAAAGGCTCCAAGATTGTGCTGACCCGGTTTGGCCCGATCAAACAATCCAAAGCCTATAAACGTTACCGCGATGCCTGTGGCCGTGACCAGCGGGTCAAAGCCCTATGGGGTGATGCGGCACCTTTTGCGAACAAATAACGGAGCGGGGCCAACGGCCCCCTCACGCCGCGCCGGGCTGCCAATCCAGCACGTCTTTCAGATCCGGGATCACATCTGCGGTGCCCTGACGGGTAACCATCAGCGCGGAGGCTTTGATCGCCAGTTCAATCGCCTCAGTATTGCTGGCGCCGCGATCCAGACCCGCCAGGAAATAGCCGGTAAACGTGTCGCCTGCCCCGGTGGTGTCCACCGGATCCACCTTGATCGCCGGGAAATCCTGCGCCGCCCAGCCATTGGACTGATCGTAAAGCGTGCAGCCTTTTTCGCCTTTGGTCACCACAACCGTGGCCACGCCCATCTCGGCTGAGGGGCTGAGGCCGGTGGCGGCCTGCAGCTGGGACATCTCAATTTCATTGAGCACCAGAACGTCGATAAAGGGCAGAACCGCACGAACGGCATCCGCCTCAAACGGGGCGGCGGCATAGGCGACGCGCAGCCCCAGTTTAGACCCTGTTTCGGCTGAAAACGCCTGTGCATTGGTTTCATTCTGCATCACCAGCATATCGCCCTGCGCTGCCTCTGACAGGGCCAGGCCGATCTGATCTTCGCCGATCGCCTCATTGGCACCGGGATGCACGATGATGGCGTTTTCGCCCTGTGGATCCAGCATGATGATGGCATGGCCCGTGGGCGCGTCCAGCTTTGCAATCGGGCGGGTGTCGACGCCATATTCGGTCAGACGATCGATCGCCCATTGGCCATCACCGCCCACAGCCCCGATATGCGCCACCCGTCCCCCCGCACGGGCCGCCGCCACGGACATATTGGCCCCTTTGCCGCCCAATCCGGTGCTGAGCCCGCCGCTCAGGATCGTTTCCCCCGGCGCCGGGATGTGATCCAGCCGGTAAAAATGATCCGCGTTGATTGAGCCAAGGTTCCAGAGTGCCATGTCACGCCCCTTTGAAGTGAAGTGCCAGATTGACGGGAGAATTGCGGGGATTGCAAGCGGCCATTTGGGCCCTGCGCGAAGGCCAGCCCCCGGCCGCGGGTGGGGGTGAAGCCCCCGCCCATGGGGGCGGTCGGGGGCTGGCCGACCTGATGGCCGGCACCTGCTTCTCAAAACGATGAGGCGACAAAAATCCACAAGCTGATCCACAAAAACATACAATTTGCGGCAACTAAGTTCGAAACCATATGGTGCAGTCAGTGCTTCTCGCACCCTCATTTTACTGAAGAGGAGAAATGCGAGTTTCAGGGCGTAATGCTCTGGAGGGTAGTCGAGGCGAACTCGGCGCAATCTAGAGGAGCAAGGTGATGGACACGAGAGTCTTCGTCTGCGAGTACACAAGAACTCGCCTTGGCCAGCGAGAGCGCGTTAAGGCGCACTCTCGCCGTTGGCCGCAGCCAAAGCAGCTTACGCTGCCATTTAGTTAGGGGTCTAGTCTAACTAAGTAAGTCCGCTCCTTGGGGCGGACTTACACATTTTTCGTGTACTATTTTTTCGTACTTGGCAATTGCCAAGCTGATATAACTGATTGATTCAATTGACCTTGTTTCCAAAGCCCAAGGCGAATTATACAGTTTCTATAATAAGTTAGGCCGCAATAGCCTTCCTGTTTACGTGGAACGTTGCGAAACATTTTGTGAACGTACAGGCCCGTCGGGGTCACGCCCGACCCTCCCCAAGGGAGGGCGTTTTGACCGCCCAGATAATACAGCCCACCCATTGTTAAACCCGCAAATCGACCACACGACTGTTGTGTAGGCCCTCCCAGGGTCGGGCGTGGCCCTGACCCACCGCAAAATAATACGCCCGGCGGATCACTCCACCGGGCGTTTCCAATTCCAGTAAATCGGGCTTAACCCACCTTACAGGCCGCCAGAACCGCCATGTTCAGGATGTCATTGGCGGTGGAGTTGGTCGAGCAGATTTGGATCGAGTTATCGATGCCCGCCAGGATCGGACCAATCACCGTTGCCCCGCCCATTTCCTGCATCAGCTTGACCGAGATCGAGGCCGAGTGCCGCGCCGGCACCACCAGGATATTGGCCGGACCAGACAGACGCTGGAACGGATAAGCCTCTTGTGCCTGAGGGTTCAGCGCCACATCAACGGTCATTTCGCCTTCAAACTCAAAATCAACGCCGCGACGTTCCAGCACTTTGGGGGCCTGGTGCATCTTGGTGGCGCGTTCCGACACCGGATAGCCGAAGGTCGAGAAGCTGACGAAGGCCACCCGCGGCTCCAACCCCATGTGACGGGCCACATCTGCGGAGCGTTCCGCGATGGTGGCCAGATCCTCTTCATCGGGCCATTCGTGCACCAGCGTATCCGCCACCAGCACAATCCGGCCTTTGTTCAGCAGCGCCGTCACACCAACCGCGCCATTGGCAGCATCGGCGTCAAAGACGTGGTTCACCAGTTCCAACACATGCGCCGATTTCCGGGTTGCGCCGGTGATCAGACCGTCACCGTGGCCATGCGCCAACATCAGCGAGGAGAAGACATGCCGGTCACGACTAGCCAGACGGTGAACATCGTGGCGGTCAAAGCCTTTGCGCTGCAAACGCTGGTAGAGGAAGTCTTTGTATTGATCCAGATGGCGGGTGTTGGCGGCGTTCACCACCTCCAGCTCACGCACGGCATCGGCCATGCCTGCCGCTTCCAGCTTCTCTTTCACGTCGGCCTCACGACCCACCACCAGCGCCTTGCCCAGACCGGACCGTTGGTACTGCACCGCGGCACGCAACACGCGGGGATCATCACCTTCGGCAAAGATCATACGCGCCTGCGCCTTGCGTGCACGGGCATGAATGCCGCGCATCACGTTGGCGGTCGGATCCATCCGCGATTTCAGCGACAGCTCATAGCCATCCATATCAATGATCGGACGACGTGCCGCGCCGGTGTCCATCCCCGCCTTGGCAACGCGTGGCGGGATCATGTGAATCAAACGCGGGTCAAACGGCGTGGGAATGATGTAATCCCGGCCAAAGCTCAGGGTTTTGCCATAGGCCATCGCCACCTCATCCGGCACATCCTGACGGGCCAGTTCGGCCAGGGCTTCGGCGCAGGCGATCTTCATCTCGTCATTAATGGCGCGGGCATGAATATCCAGCGCGCCGCGGAACAGATAAGGGAAGCCCAAAACGTTGTTCACCTGGTTCGGGTAGTCCGACCGGCCGGTGGCCACGATGGCGTCGGGGCGAACCGCATGGGCCTCTTCCGGAGTGATTTCCGGATCCGGGTTCGCCATTGCAAAGATCACCGGATTATCGGCCATGGCCTGCACCATTTCTGGCGTCACAGCCCCCTTGACGGACACCCCCAGGAAGACATCCGCGCCCTCCATCGCCTCTTCCAACGTGCGCAGCTTGGTTGCGACGGCATGGGCCGATTTCCACTGGTTCATACCCTCGGTACGGCCCTGATAAATCACACCTTTAGTGTCACAGACGATGCAGTTCTCATGCCGCGCGCCCATGGCTTTCAGAAGTTCGATACAAGCGATCCCTGCCGCGCCAGCCCCGTTGAGGACGATCTTCACATCTTCGATCTTCTTGCCGCTGAGGTGCAGCGCGTTGATGAGACCGGCAGCACAGATCACGGCGGTGCCGTGCTGGTCATCATGGAAAACCGGGATATCCATCTCTTCTTTGAGCTTCTGCTCAATGATGAAACATTCCGGCGCTTTGATGTCTTCCAGATTGATCCCGCCAAAACTGGGGCCCATCAGCTTCACCGCTTTGATGAACTCATCCGGGTCTTCGGTGTCCAGTTCCAGATCGATCGAGTTCACATCGGCAAACCGTTTGAACAGGACCGATTTCCCTTCCATCACCGGCTTGGAGCCAAGCGCGCCCAGATTGCCTAGCCCCAGAACCGCAGTCCCGTTGGAGATCACCGCAACAAGGTTGCCCTTGTTGGTGTAGTCATAGGCCAGTTCCGGGTTTTCGGCGATCGCCTCACAGGGGACGGCCACACCGGGCGAATAGGCCAGCGACAGGTCGCGCTGGGTGGTCATCGGAACGGTGGCCTGAACCTCCCACTTTCCGGGTGTCGGTTCCAAATGAAAGGCCAAAGCCTCACTTGACGTAATTTTCTGCTTTGTCATGGCGGTTTTTCATTCCGAAAATTTCTAAGTTCACGCCTGCATACCTGTTGCGGCCCTCGGCCTCAACCGCTTGCAGCGGGTCTCATCCGCCCAAACCCTACTGTTATCGCTAGCAAACCTGCAATCTGACGGGAATTTGAAACTCCTTCAAATGGGACCGAACGATCACACCCGTGCAATCTGCCCTTCCCCCTGTTTCGCGGTCCCAGTATTGTCGCGCGAAAGAAACCCAAGGGGGACATGGGGTGGCCGGGGCCAAAGCAGCAGTGACGCCAATGATGGCGCAATATCTGGAGATCAAAGAAGCCTATGAAAACGCGCTTCTGTTCTACCGGATGGGCGATTTCTACGAGATGTTTTTTGACGATGCGGTCGCCGCGGCCGAAGCGCTGGACATCGCACTGACCAAACGCGGCAAACACGATGGTGCCGACATTCCCATGTGTGGCGTCCCCGTACATGCCGCCGAAGGCTATCTGCTGACCCTGATCCGCAAAGGTTTCCGTGTGGCTGTCTGTGAACAGATGGAAAGCCCGGCCGAGGCCAAGAAGCGCGGCTACAAGGCTGTGGTGAAACGCGACGTTGTGCGCCTTGTCACCCCCGGCACCCTGACCGAGGATTCCCTGCTGGAGGCCCGCCGCCACAACTTCCTCGCCGCCTATGCGATGGTCCGGGATGAGGCCGCATTGGCCTGGGTCGATATCTCCACCGGCGAATTTCACGTGATGCCCCTGCCCCCGGTGCGCCTAGGGCCGGAACTGGCACGCCTGATGCCATCTGAACTGGTAATTTCTGAGGCGTCAGAGGCAGATTTAGCCGAAATAGTCTCTGAATCGGGCACGTCACTGACCCCACTGTCTCGCGCCGCATTTGACAGCACATCGGCGGAAAAGCGGCTGTGTTCCCTGTTCTCCGTCGGCTCACTGGAGGCTTTTGGTCAGTTCACCCGTGCTGAGGTTTCAGCGATGGGCGCCGTGGTCGAATATCTGGAGATCACCCAGAAAGGCAAACTGCCGCTGTTGCAAAAGCCGGTGCGCGAAGCCCAGGCGCGGGTGATGCAGATCGATGCCGCCACCCGCCGCAATCTGGAACTGACCCAATCGATGAACGGCGGTCGCGCCGGCTCCTTGCTGGCGGCGATTGACCGCACCGTCACCGCTGCCGGGGCTCGCCTGCTGGAACGCCGTCTGTCCAGCCCGTCGCGGGTGTTGAACGTCATCCATGATCGCTTGGCTGCAGTCGATTTTGCGCTGGAACAGTCCCGATTGGCCGAGGATCTGAGCGATGATCTGCGCAAGGTGCCCGACCTTGATCGTGCCCTGTCCCGGCTGGGGCTGGAGCGTGGCGGCCCCCGCGATCTGGCCGCCATCCGCAACGGTCTGGGACAGGCTGCGCAGATCAGCGACCGCATTGCGGACGCCCCCCTGCCCGATCTGCTGCGCAATGCAGCTGAGGCGCTGGTGGGCCATGATGAGCTGACGGACCTCTTGGAAAACGCGCTGATCGCGGAACCTCCGCTGCTGGCCCGTGACGGCGGCTTCATCGCCCCCGGCTTTGACGAAGAGCTGGATGAAATGCGCCAGCTGCGCGATGAAGGCCGATCCGTGATTGCTGCGATGCAGTCCGAATATCAGGAACTGACTGGCATCAACTCCCTGAAAGTTAAGCACAATAACGTGCTTGGTTATTTCGTTGAGGTGACGGCCACACACGCTGACAAGATGCTGTCTGAACCGCTGTCGGACACGTTCAAACACCGCCAGACCACCGCCAACCAGGTGCGTTTTACCACGGTCCCCCTGTCGGAGATGGAGACCAAGATCCTCAACGCCGGTGGTCGCGCGCTGGAGATCGAAAAGCGCCTGTTTGACAGCCTGGCCCGCGCCATTCTGGACCGTGCGGATCATGTGAATGTCGCCTCGCGGGCTTTGGCCGAACTTGACCTTGCCACCGCCCTTGCCGATCTGGCCCGGGCCGAGGATTGGGCCAAACCCCAGGTGGACGACTCCCGTACCCTGCAGATCGCTGGCGGACGGCATCCCGTGGTCGAACTGGCGCTGCGCAAACAGGGGGGGGCGCCCTTCATTGCCAATGACTGCGACCTTGCAGATGGCACATCAGGCGCCGACATCTGGCTGCTGACCGGCCCCAACATGGCGGGTAAGTCGACCTTCCTCAGGCAGAACGCGCTGATCGCCCTTCTTGCGCAGACCGGAAGCTATGTCCCTGCAAAGGCTGCAAAAATCGGCATCGTCAGCCAGCTGTTCAGCCGCGTCGGCGCCTCGGATGACCTGGCTCGGGGCCGCTCAACCTTCATGGTGGAAATGGTGGAAACCGCCGCCATCCTGAACCAGGCCGACGACCGCGCGCTGGTCATTCTGGATGAAATCGGCCGCGGCACCGCGACCTATGACGGCCTCTCCATCGCCTGGGCGACGCTGGAACATCTGCATGATGTGAACCAGTCCCGCGCACTGTTTGCCACCCATTACCATGAGATGACCAATCTGGCGGAGAAGCTGAAAGGCGTCGACAATGCCACCGTTGCGGTGAAGGAGTTCGAGGGCGAGGTCATCTTCCTCCATGAGGTGCGCAAAGGCGCGGCGGACCGCAGCTACGGCGTACAGGTGGCCAAACTGGCCGGCCTGCCGGATGCGGTGGTTGCCCGCGCCCGTGTGGTGCTGGACGCGCTGGAAAAAGGCGAGCGTGAAGGCGGCAAAAAACAGGCGGTAATCGATGACTTGCCGCTGTTCTCCACCGCGCCGCCCCCGCCGCCGCCCGTTGCGGCCAAAGGCCCTTCCAAGCTGGAAGAGAGACTGGATCAGATCCTGCCCGATGACCTGTCGCCCCGCGAAGCGCTGGCGCTGCTCTATGAGCTGAAGGACCTCAGGGGCGGCTAATCACCAGCTGCCCGAACTGCCACCCCCGGATGAACTGCCTCCCCCGAACGAAGAAGACGAGGAGGAGGACGAAGAGCTGCGCTCCTTGCGCGGAATGATTTCAGTCGCTGACCAGGTATCACCGCAATGCTGACATTCATAATCAACCCGCCGCCGCCCGGTGCTAGAGGTCGTGGCATGTTCTAAAACGGTGCTTTCGCTTTCCAGCGTGCGATATTTGCACGACCGGCAAGCCCCATAACCTGAGAACCAACCGCGATACGCCTCAATTGTGCGATGACCGCATTTGCCGCATTCCCAGACGTCGTAGTCAACGCTCTTCAGCTGTTCTTCTTTCACCTGCCCGTCATTCAGCATGGCGTCATCCAGATCCTCCGGCACCAGCTGCATGCGTTGACCATCCACCGGACAGATCCTTGGCCGGCGGCGTCGCCAACGCATGAAGAAGAACGCACCAATACCCGCGACCGGCGTTGTCGCCGCGTAGAACCATTTGGCGTTCCGCTCAAAGAAACCCGGCGGCTCATAGCCCGGTGGATAGATCACCTCTCCTGAGGAGACCTCTTCTTCCACACCGCTCAGCTCCACAATCAGCGCATCGACACCCTCCATGATGCCAGTGGCGTAATTGTCCTGACTGAACTCGGGCACGATGATGCGATCGATGATCCGCTTGGTGCTCACATCCCTGCTGTCACCATAGCCCGCGCCCACCTCGATCCGCAGCACGCGGTCCTGAACCGCCACCAGCAGCATAGCGCCGTCGTTACGGGTCGCATCGCCGACACCCCAGTTGTTGAACAGCCCGGTGGCGAAAACTTCGATGTTTCCCTCATAGCCATAGTCCGACATCGAACCAATCGTCACAACGGTCAGTTCAATCCCGTGATCATCGCGCAAACGGGTCAAATTCCGCCTTAGAATACTTTCGTGTCCAAGGTCTAAAAGTTCAGCAAAATCATTAACATAGATGTCATTATAGGCGGGATACTGCTGCGCTCTCGTCGCGCTGAGGGACAACAGGAGGCATAACAGGGCATAAGCTAAAAATCTCATCGCTCTAAGAGGCCCGATTTTCAGACGGCCTGTCAAGAAATCTGCCCGCCACCAGACCAACGAAAAAGGCGCGGCCTCGCGGCCCCGCCTTTCACTGTTTCAAAAATACTCAAATTCCCCGATCCGCCACTTGCGACAAGGGAATGAGTTTTATGCGGTCATCGAGCTGACGCCGACCTGCGCCGGACGCAGCAGACGATCGTGCAGCATGAAACCCACGGCTGAGACCTGGATGATCTCCCCCGCCTTGGTGCCGGGCACCGGCGCCTCGAACATGGCTTCGTGTTCGTTTGGATCAAACTTGTCACCCACCGCGGGGGCGATCACTTCGATGCCGTGTTTCTTGAAGGTGTTCTTCAGCTCGCGCAGAGTCAGCTCCAGACCTTCCAGCATCGCGCCCATGGCTTCGCGCTGTTCGTCGCTGACCGCATCCATCGCCCGCTGCAGGTTGTCGTAAACCGGCAGCATGTCGCGCGCCAGTTTGGAGCCACCGTATTGCTCAGCCTCACGGCGCTGCTTGTCGGCACGTTTGCGCGAGTTTTCAGCATCGGCCAGGGCACGCATGAACTTGTCGCGGAAATCGTCGCGTTCGGTGCGCAGCGCCTCCAGCTCATCCACTTCTTCTTCCAACTCCAGCGCCTCTTCTTCGGCCAGCTCTTCAGCTTCCAGTTCGGCTTCGCTGGTCTCGATATCATCGAGGAATTCGTCTTCTCTAGGCATGTGCCACCTTTTCCAACTTTAGCTGCGGTCGGAAATCATCCGCCCGACCAACTGCGCCGTGTAATCCACAATCGGGACGATCCGGCCATAGTTCAGTCGCGTGGGGCCAATCACCCCCACCGCACCAACAATCTTACGGTCAGCGTTCATATATGGAGAGACCACCAAAGAGGAACCCGAAAGTGAGAAAAGTTTGTTCTCAGAGCCAATAAAAATGCGAACGCCGTCGCCTGCCTCGGTCAAATCGAGGAAATCCGCGATATCCCGCTTGCGTTCCAGATCGTCAAACAACTCGCGGATGCGGTTCAGGTCCTCTTCGGCACCTTCATTTTGCAACAGATTCGACCGCCCCCGCACGATGAGTCGCTCATGCTGATCACCGTCTTCGGCCCAGACCGCCAGCCCGCTGTCGATCAGCGCATGGGCCAGGGTGTCAATCTCCTGCCGGCGGGCATCGATCTGCTGTTTCATCGACTGGCGCAAATCGCTCAGCGTCTTGCCCTCAACCAAGGCATTCACAAAATTTGCCGCTTCCCGCATGGCCGAGGGTGTCAGACCCGGTGGCGGGGTGAAGACCCTGTTTTCCACGTGCCCGTCTGAGAACACCAGCACAACAAGGGCCCGATCCGCCGCAAGAGAGACGAATTCGACGTGTTTGATCGCCGCCTCATGTTTGGGCGCCAGCACCAGTGAGGCCCCCTGTGTCACCCCGGACAGCGCGGTGGAGACCCGATCGAGCACATCCTGCACGTCGCCTGCGTTGCTGGTCACCGTCTGATCCAATGCGTGCCGGTCCGTGTGGTCCAGATCGCGCACCTCCAACAGCCCGTCTACGAACATCCGCAGACCCTGCTGCGTAGGCACCCGGCCGGCGCTGACATGTGGGCTGTCCAGAAGGCCTAGATACTCCAGATCCCCCATCACATTGCGGACAGTGGCGGCGCTGACCTTCTCACTCATCTCGCGGGTCAGGCTGCGGGATCCCACCGGCTCCCCGGTGGTCAGATAACCCTCAACAACGCGGCGAAACACTTCGCGCGAGCGGTCATTCATCTCTTCTAGAATTTTGCTGCGATCTGTCATGCTCATCCTCGGCACCCCATTAAAGAGGATCGTCCAGAAAGGTCAATCACGCTTACGCCAAACCCGCCCGCAGCCCTTGCCAGCCGCCCCTTCTGCCCTGTATCCCCGCAGGCAAATCGAACAGAGGAATTTTGAGATGCGTCCTTCCGGAAGAGAACTCAACGAAATGCGCCCGGTTTCCATTGAAACCAATGTGACCAAACACGCCGAAGGCTCCTGCATGATCCGCATGGGTGACACCCACGTGCTGTGCACCGCCACCCTTGAGGATCGTGTGCCACCCTTCATCAAAGGGTCTGGCCTGGGCTGGGTGACCGCAGAATACGGTATGCTGCCGCGTTCGACCACCTCGCGCATGCGCCGTGAGGCCGCGATGGGCAAACAGGGGGGGCGCACCGTTGAAATCCAGCGCCTGATCGGCCGTTCCCTGCGCGCCGGCGTCGATCGCTCCGCCCTGGGCGAACGTCAGATCACCGTGGACTGTGACGTTATTCAGGCCGATGGCGGCACCCGCTGCGCCTCGATCACCGGTGGCTGGGTTGCGCTGAAACTGGCGGTTCAGAAACTGATGAAGACCGGTCAGGTCACATCGGACCCGCTGATTTCGCCGGTTGCGGCCGTGTCCTGCGGCATCTACGCCGGTCAGCCGGTGCTGGATCTGGACTACCCCGAAGACTCCGAGGCTGGCGTTGATGGCAACTTCATCATGCTGGGCAACGGTCAGATGATCGAAACCCAGATGTCCGCCGAAGGCGCCACCTATTCCCGTGACCAGATGAACCAGCTGTTGGATCTGGCTGAAAAAGGTGTGGCCGAGCTGGTCGCCGCCCAGATGGCTGCGGTCAATGCGTAAGTTTGCGGGTGATAAGATCCTTGTCGCCACCCACAACGCGGGCAAGCTGCAAGAGATCACTGAAATACTGGCCCCCCACGGCGTGTCCGTGGTGGGTGCCGCCGAAATGGACCTGCCGGAACCGGAAGAGACCGAAGATACATTCGTCGGCAACGCCCGGATCAAAGCGCATGCAGCCGCGCAGGCGACCGGCCTCCCTGCCCTCAGCGATGACAGCGGGATCACCATCGATGCGCTGGACGGCGCGCCAGGTGTCTACACTGCGGATTGGGCTGAAACAGGCTCTGGTCGGGACTTCATGATCGCGATGACCCGCGCCAATGATGAGATCAATGCCAATGGCCCTGATGCACCGCGTTCGGCTCAATTCCGCTGCACATTGGTGCTGGCCTGGCCCGACGGTCATGATGAGGTCTTCGAAGGGGTGATGCCCGGCAATCTGGTCTGGCCGATCCGCGGCGAACACGGCTTTGGCTATGACCCGATGTTCATGCCAGACGGCTATGACATCACCTGCGCCGAGATGGAAAAGGAAGAAAAGAACCGCATCAGCCACCGTGGCCGTGCTGTTCAGGCCTTCCTGAAAGGCTGTTTTGGCTGATTTCGTCACAGAGGATTGGCGACAAGGGGGTTTCGGCCTTTACCTGCATTGGCCGTTCTGCGCGGCCAAATGCCCCTACTGCGATTTCAATTCGCATGTTTCCCGTGAAATAGACCAGAAACGCTGGCTTAGGGCCTATCTGTCCGAACTGGACCGCTACGCCGTGGAGCTGCCGGATCGTGTTTTGACCTCGGTCTTCTTTGGCGGCGGCACCCCATCGCTGATGGATCCCGAAGTGGTGCATGGCGTGCTGGACCGCATCCGCCAGCTGTGGCCACAGGCGAATGACCTGGAGGTCACGCTGGAAGCCAACCCCGGATCGGTTGAGGCCGGCCGGTTTCATGACTACGCGCAGGCCGGTGTCTCGCGCGTTTCGATGGGGATACAGGCCCTGAATGACCGCGATCTGAAACGGCTGGGCCGCATTCACAGCGTGGAAGAAGCCCGCGCCGCCTTCGACATTGCCCGCAATCAGTTTGAACGGGTCAGCTTCGATCTGATCTACGCCCGTCAGGACCAAACGCTGGAGGACTGGCGCGCGGAACTGAAAGAGGCGCTGAGCATGGCGATTGATCACCTGTCGCTCTATCAGCTGACCATTGAACAGGGCACGGCCTTTGGTGACCGTTATGATCGCGGGCTATTGCGCGGCCTGCCCGAAGATGACACCGCCGCTGATATGTATGCCGCCACGCAAGAGATCTGCGGCGCTGCCGGGATGGAGGCTTACGAGGTCTCAAACCACGCCAAGCCCGGCGCCGAAAGCCGCCACAACCTGATCTACTGGCGCTACGGTGATTTCATTGGCATTGGCCCCGGTGCCCATGGCCGCATCACAGTGGATGGGCAGCGCATGGCCACCGATGCGGAACGCACACCTGGCAAATGGCTGCATGCGGTCGAAGGTCTGACCCCGCTGGAAACACGCCACCCGATAGACCCACTAGATCAAGCGGGTGAATACCTGATGATGGGGCTTCGGGTCAGCGATGGCCTAGACAAAAGCCGTTACGAAAACATGGCCGGTCAGCCCTTGAACGCGGACAAACTGAGCTATCTGACAGAGATCGGAATGATCCGCGAAACGAGGCATTCTGTCCAAGTGACAGATGAGGGCCGGATGGTCCTCAATGCGATCATCAAAGAACTGCTGGTGGACTAAGATGCGCTTTATCTGGGCCGCATTTGGGCTGATCGCCCTGGCACTTGGGGCAATCGGCGTTTTCCTACCGCTGCTGCCCACAGTGCCCTTCATGCTTTTGGCCGCATTTTGTTTCGCCCGCTCCAGTGAGCGGCTACACAATTGGCTCCTCAGCCACCCGACCTTTGGCCCCTCCATCCAGGAATGGCAGGAACGCGGCGCCATCAATCCCCGCGCCAAGCGCTACGCAACAATTTCTGTTGTGGTGGTGTTTGCCATCTCGCTGATCGCGCAACTGCCCTGGCATGTTCTGGCGATCCAAGCGGTGACGCTAAGCTGCGTCATGCTGTTCATCTGGACCCGCCCGGACCACTGAAGCATTCAATGGTCCGATGCGTTTTGTTTCACGTGAAACAGATCAGCTGACCACAGACAGCTTGCGGCACAGCTCATCCAAACCGTCGAAATCCTCATAGGAAATGACCAGCTTGCCGCTTTCGCCACCGGCGTCATGATCGATGGAAACCTTCATGCGCAGCGCTGCGGACAGATCCGCCTCCAACGCGCGGGTGTCGGCGTCTTTCTCAACCAATTTACGCGCAGGTTTCGGCCGCGGCTGATCCATTTCGGACAACTCCGTGACGGTTTTCTTGGCCAGTCTTTCGGTTTCACGCACCGACAGGCCGGAGCTGATCACTTTCTTCGCCAGAGACACCGCGTCGTCAGATGTAATCAACGCCCGGGCATGGCCCGCGCTCAGCTTGCCGTCGCGCAGAAACTCCTGCACCTCCTCCGGCAACTGCAGCAGGCGCACCAGGTTCGCTATATACGACCGGCTCTTGCCCAGCACCTCGGACAGTTTTTCCTGCGTGTGGCCAAACTTGTCCATCAGCGCCTTGTAACCCGCGGCCTCTTCCACCGGGTTCAGGTCAGCACGCTGGATGTTTTCGATGATCGCAACTTCCAGCACTTCGGTGTCATCGAAGTCACGCACAACAACGGGGATCGTGTGCTGCATCGCGATCTGCGCAGCGCGCCAGCGGCGTTCCCCCGCTACGATCTCATAGGCGCCCGCATCACCGGGACGGGCCCGCACGACCAGCGGCTGGATGATGCCCTTTTCCTTGATCGAGGCAGCCAGTTCATCCAGCTGTTCCTTGGTAAAGGTCCGGCGCGGCTGATCCGGGTTTGGATGGACCTTTTCAATCGGCACCATCATATCGGGACGGCGCGTCGCCTCCCCCTGCCCTTCGACAACGGCGGCTGGCGGCGTGACATCTGCCATCAATGCGGACAAGCCGCGGCCCAACCCCCGGGATTTAGGACGATCGCTCATGGTGCCTCCTCTTATATTTTTGCTTATTGAGCGGCAATTTTAACGTTTTTACCCAGCAGCTCCTTAGCCAGCTGCAAGTAAGATTGCGCGCCTTTGGACTGCGGGTCATATTCCAGAACCGGAACCGCGTAAGACGGCGCCTCAGAAACGCGGACATTCCGCGGAATCACGGTTTCAAACACCAGTTCCCCCAGATTATCGCGCGCATCGGCCTCCACCTGCTGTGACAGGTTGTTGCGGGCATCATACATGGTCAGCACGATCCCCTCGATCCGCAGATCCGGATTGGCGGTGCTGCGCACCTCACGAATGGTCAGCATCAGCTGCGACAGACCTTCCAGTGCGAAGAATTCTGACTGCAGCGGCACCAGAACCGAATGGGAGGCAACCATCGCATTGACCGTCAGAAGGTTCAGCGACGGCGGGCAATCGATTAGGATGTAGTCATATTCAAACGTGTCCATCGCGTGCTGACGCAGGGCATCATGCAGCAGGAACACCCGCTTCTCATTCGAAATCAGCTCAATATCGGCCGAGCTCAGATCCACTGTGGCCGGAATGATGCTCAGACCTTCAGTGCCAGTGGCTTGGATAACGGTGCTGAGCTCCACATCGTCCAACAGCAACTCATAGGTCGTGTATTCACGTGCGTCATTTTCCACGCCAAGCCCGGTGGAGGCGTTGCCCTGCGGGTCCAGATCCACCACCAGAACCTTCATCCCCTGCGCGGCCAAAGCGGCGCCGAGGTTGATCGTGGTCGTGGTTTTCCCCACGCCGCCCTTCTGGTTGGCAACGGAGATGATCTTGGGCCCCGGCAAACGCGTGGGATCAGACATGTGCAACTTCCCTGATTCTGAAAATGATGGCCTCAGCTTCTGTCTTACTTGTAAAACGCTCATGCTCGAATCGCCACGATTGCTGCGCGTCCGTCAGTTCTTTTTCCCAGGTGGCACCTTTTGGAAACAGCGCCATGCCGTCCTTGCGCATATGTTGTTCAGCAAAGCCAAGCAACGCCGTCAAATCCGCCAAGGCCCGCGCCGACAAGACGTCAGCCTGCAAAGGATCCAAGACCTCAATCCGGGAATCCAGCACCTTAGCCGGCAGAGATAGTTCGCGGATCACCGAGCGCAGGAAGGTTGCCTTGCGGGTATCGCTTTCGACCAGCGTCACCCGCATGTCCGGTCGCAACTCTTTCGCCAGTACCGCGACCACAAGTCCGGGAAATCCGCCGCCGCTGCCAAGATCCACCCAATGTTGAGCATTCTCCGGCGCATATTTGAAAATCTGCGCGGAATCGACGAAGTGCCGATCCCACAAATTGCTCAATGTGGAGCGGGCCACCAGGTTGATCCTCGGGTTCCACTTTTCCAACAGCGCAACATATGCCTCCAGCTGATCCAATGTTTCACGTGAAACATCCAGTCCAATGTCCCTCACGCGCGTCTCTCCCGCTTGGCTTGCCGCAGTTTGGCAAGCAACAGCGTCAATGCTGCTGGCGTCATGCCGTCTACCCGCGCCGCCTGGGATAGGTTTGCCGGGCGTGCTGCGTTCAGCTTCAGCTTCAGCTCATTCGACAGCCCATCAATCACATCGTACGAGAAGTCATCGGGAATGACCTGCTGCTCATCCCGTTTCACTGCCTCAACATCACGCTGCTGCCGCTGAATGTAGTTGGCGTAAAGCGCATCTTTTTCCAGCTGGGATTGGGTGTTTGGATCGATCTCCGCCAAGGTGGCGTCCAACTCAATCAGCTTGGCAAAGTCGACATCTGGGAAGGCCAAAACCCGAAACAGGCTGCGGCGCGCGCCATCCTGGTTGATCTTGAACCCATGTTCTGCCAACTGCCGCGGCGTGAACGAAGCCTCTTCCAACCGTTTCCGCCCCGCCTCCAGGCGGGCCATCTTATCCTCAAACGCTGTTTGCCGCGCAGGCGAGGCAAAGCCGTGTTCAATCGCCTTCGGCGTCAACCGCTGATCCGCGTTATCTGCCCGCAAGGACAGCCGGAATTCGGCGCGGGAGGTGAACATCCGATAGGGTTCTGTCACACCGCGCGTTGTCAGATCGTCAATCATCACGCCGATGTAGCTGTCAGACCTGCTGAAACTAACGGGATCTTTGCCCAACGCGCGCGCTGCGGCGTTCAATCCGGCGACAAGACCCTGCGCCGCAGCCTCTTCATAACCCGTGGTGCCGTTGATTTGGCCTGCCAGGAACAGGCCAGGCACGGTTTTCACGCTCAGATGTGCATCCAACGCACGCGGATCCACGTAGTCATATTCAATCGCATAGCCTGGCTGTAGGATCACAGCTTCCTCCAACCCGTAGATGGAGCGGACGTAGTCCAACTGAACCTCTTCAGGCAATGAGGTGGAAATCCCGTTTGGATAGACCGTGTGGTCGTCCGCGCCCTCTGGTTCCAGGAACACCTGATGCGAGGTTTTATCGGCAAAGCGCACGATCTTATCCTCGATCGAGGGGCAATAGCGCGGCCCTACCCCATCGATATGTCCGCCATACATTGCAGAGCGATCCAGATTATCGCGGATGATCTGGTGCGTTCGTTCGTTGGTATGGGTGATCCCACAGGAAATCTGCGGCGCAGTCACTTTATCGGACATGAAAGAAAACAGCGCCGGATCATCATCACCCGGCTGGCTGTCCAGCAGATCCCATTTAATCGTGCGACCATCCAGACGCGGCGGCGTTCCGGTTTTCAAACGCCCTAGAGGCAGATCAAAGCTGTCGATCCGCTCCGCCAGTTTGACCGAGGGTTTATCGCCCATTCGGCCGCCGGGCTTTTGAACATCGCCGATGTGGATCACGCCACGTAGAAAGGTGCCGGTGGTCAAGACAACCTGCTTGGCCTGCAGCTCACGCCCGTCTGCCAGAACAACGCCAGACACGGTGTCCCCCTGCATGATGAAATCGGTGGCTTCCCCTTCGACGATCTCCAACCCCTGTTGCGCTTCCATCTCAGCCAACATGGTTTCACGGTAGATCTTGCGGTCAGATTGCGCGCGCGGACCTTGCACAGCGGGGCCTTTGCGACGGTTGAGTAGGCGAAACTGAATACCAGCGGCATCAGCAACACGGCCCATCACGCCATCCAACGCGTCTACTTCACGCACCAGATGCCCTTTACCCAGGCCACCAATGGCCGGGTTGCAGGACATCACGCCGATGCCGTCCCGTTTCAGCGTGACCAAAGCGGTTCGCGCGCCCATCCGGGCGGCTGCGCTGGCCGCGTCACAACCAGCATGGCCGGCGCCGATCACAATTACATCGAAGTCGAATTGTTTCACGTGAAACACTCCTCACTTCCCAAGACAGAAGCTGGCGAAGATCTCATCCAGCAGGTTTTCAACGTCAATACGCCCAACCAGAGCGTCCAACGCCCGAATGCCAGTGCGCATTTCTTCCGCGGCGAGTTCGGTCATATCCTCCCCCATCGCGGCAAACATTTTGGCGGCGGTCAGCGCCTCAACCGCGCGTTCCATCGCGATACGATGACGTTCGCGGGTGGCGATACCGATGTTTGCGGTACGCTGAGACAGTTTTTTAGACAGCAAATCTATCAGATTCGCCACACCGTCACCACTGACCCCGGAAACCGCACCAGATTTGTCATCTAAGAGATCGGCCTTGGCTTTCAAGACGATATCATCTGCCTCGGGCGTAAAGTCGGGGCGTTGATCGCCCTCCACCAGAAAGACCCGCAGATCCGCCAGACCTGCCCTTTCACGGGCGCGCTGAATGCCGATCTCTTCAATCTTGTCCTGGGTTTCACGCAGACCAGCGGTATCAAGCAGCGTCACAGGCAGCCCTGCGATATCCATTCGGACCTCAATCACATCCCGGGTTGTACCAGCAAATTCCGAGGTAATCGCCGCATCGCGACCCGCTAACGCATTGAGAAGTGTAGATTTTCCGACATTTGGCGCGCCAACGATCGCCACCTCAAACCCCGTACGCACACGCTCCGCCGCGGAGACACCTGCGATCTCTGCACTCAAGGAAGTCATGACCCGATCAAGCAGTTCCGTCACCTCAGGGGAGACATCAACTGGCACATCTTCGTCAGCGAAATCGATAGTTGCTTCGATCAAGGCGGCGGCGCGGATCAGATCCTTGCGCCATCCCTCGGCCTTACTGCCCAGATCACCAGACAACACCCGCAGCGCCTGACGCCGTTGCGCTTCGGTTTCGGCCTCAATCAGATCAGCAAGCCCTTCGACCTGGGCCAGATCCAAGCGACCGTTTTCCAAGGCACGGCGGGTAAATTCACCCGGTTCCGCCTGGCGCAGTCCATCGATTGTGCCCAGCTCTCGCAACACGGCACCGACCACCGCGACGGAGCCGTGCAACTGTAATTCAACCACCTGCTCGCCGGTAAAGCTGGCGCGGTCTTCAAACGTCAGAATCAGAGCCTCGTCCAGCCGAACTCCGCCAGAATCGCGCAACAGACGCAGCCCTGCACGGCGCGGATCAGGCAACCGACCGGCCAGACGCTCGCCAGCTGCAAACGCCTGCGGACCAGAGATCCGGATCACCGCCACCCCGGCCTTGCCGTGGGCGGTGGCAAGGGCGAAGATCGTGTCCATCATGGGCCCCCGACAGCGTTAGCCGTTCATTGAATCGAAGAACTCACCGTTCGTCTTGGTCTGTTTCAGCTTGGAGATCAGGAACTCGATTGCATCCGTGGTGCCCATCGGGTTCAGGATGCGGCGCAGAACAAAGGTTTTCTGCAGGTTCTTCGCATCGACCAACAGATCCTCTTTCCGGGTGCCGGATTTGAGGATGTCCATCGCCGGGAAGACGCGTTTGTCGGCCACCTTGCGATCCAGCACAATTTCCGAGTTACCGGTGCCTTTGAATTCTTCAAAGATCACCTCATCCATGCGCGACCCGGTGTCGATCAGTGCCGTCGCGATGATGGTCAGCGATCCACCCTCTTCAACGTTACGGGCGGCACCGAAGAAACGTTTCGGGCGCTGCAGCGCGTTGGCGTCCACACCACCGGTCAGAACCTTACCCGAGGACGGCACAACGGTGTTGAAGGCGCGGCCCAGACGGGTGATCGAGTCCAGGAGGATCACAACGTCACGTTTGTGTTCGACCAGACGTTTGGCCTTTTCCATCACCATCTCAGACACGGCAACGTGGCGGGTCGCCGGTTCGTCAAAGGTTGAGGAAATCACCTCCCCTTTCACCGAACGCTGCATGTCGGTCACCTCTTCCGGGCGTTCATCGATCAGAAGGACGATCAGATAACACTCGGGGTGATTTTTCTCGATGCTGTGCGCGATGTTTTGCAGCAGAACCGTCTTACCGGTGCGCGGTGGGGCCACGATCAGAGAACGCTGGCCTTTCCCGATCGGCGCAACCAGGTCAATGATCCGGGCGGACCGGTCTTTGATGGTGGGATCTTCGATTTCCATCTGCAGCCGCTCATCCGGGTAGAGCGGCGTCAGGTTATCAAAGGCAATCTTGTGGCGGGCTTTGGCCGGCTCTTCGAAGTTGATGGTCTCAACCTCGGTCAGCGCAAAATAACGTTCGTTTTCTTCCGGCGCTTTGATCACGCCAGAAACGGTGTCACCGGTCCGCAGCGAGAATTTGCGGATCATTTCGGGTGAGACATAGATGTCATCGGGACCTGGCAGGTAGTTCGCTTCGGGTGAGCGCAGGAAACCAAAGCCATCTTGCAGAACCTCCAAAACGCCGTCACCGCCGATGATCCAGCCTTCATCCGCCATTTCACGGAGAATTTGGAACATCATCTCGCCTTTACGCATGGTCGAGGCGTTTTCGATCTCCAGCTCTTCAGCCTGGGAGACGAGGTCCTTGGGGCTTTTGGCTTTAAGATCCGAAAGGTTCAGACGCTGTTCAGTCATAGAAAAATCCTGCGTCAACGCCATCTGGCGCTGCACTTACTGAGATAATGTGGAAGTCACTGCCTCGGACGAGGCGTTGAACCCTTCTTAGGGGCGTCGAGATTTTGAGTCAATTCTCAGAAACGCTGTCGGCGGCCATGAGCGCGATCTGAGAATGCGCCTGAGAGCCCTCTTAAAGAAATTTAAGAAAAAGATTTTTTTTGATTTTGATAATAGGCAGGTGATTTTCTGTGGATTAGCGACTTATCCCAAGGGCTTTTCACGTGATTTTCTCATTGTTGAAAACTGTCTGGAAAACCGAATCCTGCAGGGGGCTCAGAGTCCCGATTCTGAACTTATTTCTCAATAACTTAGCGGTCCGGTTTGGCTGTTTATAGCTCTGTTGGAAAACTTTGGATTCCGGCGGGAGATCCCCGGATTCCCACAGTTTCGCGGTTATCATTGCCCCAAGGGGAGAAGGAATGGGGATTCGCCTTGAAGTTGGGTGAGTTTCTCACAGCTTGAAAAAGTTCACGGAACCATCCAAACCTCTCCACAGGGGAATTCGTATGGTTTCCCACCGGGTTATCCACACGTTCGGATGAGCGAAAAAAATGGAAAAAAAACTGATACTCGCGTCGGGATCCGAAATTCGGCGCCAGCTGATGGAAAATGCCGGGATTCCGGTGCGAATCATCAAGCCGCGAATCGATGAAGAGATGGTGAAGGCCTCTCTGCTGGCCGAAAATGCGCCGCCACGGGACATCGCGGATACGCTGGCCGAGATGAAGGCCTTGAAAATAAGCGAAAAAAATCCTGATTCGCTGGTCATTGGCTGTGATCAGGTTTTGGACCTGGGTGGGCAGCTACTGTCCAAACCTGCGAGTGTTGAAGAGGCCCGTAGCCAGTTGCAGCAGATGCGCGGGGAGCGTCATATGCTGTTATCAGCAGCAGTTATATGTGAGGGCGGCAAGCCGATCTGGCGTCACATTGGTCAGGTGCGGCTTCGGATGCGGGCGTTTTCGGATGATTTCCTGGATGGCTATCTGGATCGCAACTGGCCGGAGATTTCGCATTGTGTCGGCGGTTACCAGCTGGAAGGTGAAGGTGTGCGCCTGTTCTCACGTGTAGACGGCGACTATTTCACTGTTCTAGGTTTGCCTTTGATGGAAATGCTCAACTACCTGACCCTTCGAGGAGATTTGCAACAATGAGCGGGCCCAAAGTTCCGTTGGCTGGGGTGATCGGTTCCCCCATAGCGCATTCGAAATCCCCCCTGTTGCATGGCACCTGGCTGCGCAAGATGGGGCTGCCGGGTCACTACGTTCCGATGGATGTTGCGCCGGAGGATTTTGAACAGGTCCTGCGGACCCTGCCCAAGGCGGGATTTGTCGGGGTCAACGTCACCGTCCCACATAAAGAGGCCGCCATTCGGCTGGCAGATGTGGTGACGGATCGCGCCACGCTTATCGGTGCTGCGAACACGCTGATTTTTCTGGAAGATGGCCGGATCCACGCCGACAATACGGATGGCTATGGTTTCATTGAAAACCTGCGTCAGAACGCACCGGATTGGGATGCCAAGGCAGGGCCTGCTGCGGTTCTGGGGGCCGGCGGTGCGGCGCGGGCGGTCCTGGCTTCCCTGCTGGATGCCGGTGTGCCTGAGATTTTCCTCAGCAACAGGACACGTGCACGGGCTGAGGCGCTGCAATCTGATTTTGGTACTAAAATCAAGGTGGTAGATTGGGTTCAGGCCGGCAATATGCTGGAAGATTCTGCCACCGTTGTGAACACGACCAGCCTGGGCATGGTGGGGCAACAGGAACTGCGGGTACCGCTGGATGGGATGCAGAAGGGCGCCCTGGTCACTGACCTTGTATACAACCCCCTGCAGACCCGCCTGCTGCGCGAGGCCGAGGAAATGGGCTGCGTGACTGTCGACGGATTGGGCATGCTCATACATCAGGCCGTGCCGGGATTTGAGCGTTGGTTTGGCCAGCGTCCGGTGGTGGATGCCGATATCCGCGCGGTGCTTCTGAGATGACGTTCAAGCTGGGGCTGACCGGGTCCATTGGGATGGGGAAATCCACCACGGCGAAGCTTTTCGCCGCTGAGGGCTGCGCGATCTGGGATGCGGATGCTGCCGTGCATCGGATCTATAGCGCTGGCGGCGCCGCAGTGGCCCCTATGGCAGATGCCTTCCCCGAGGCGATTATTGACGGTGCTGTGTCACGTGAGGTGTTGAAGCAGCTGATTTCAGCCGACGCCAGCGTGCTGAAACGGATTGAGGCGATTGTCCATCCCTTGGTCGGTGCAGATCGTGCGGAATTTATCGCTGCGGCTGAGGCTGACATTTTGGTCTTTGACATCCCGCTGCTGTTTGAAACCGGCGGTGATCAGGCGATGGATGCCACCGCCACGGTTTACGTTGATGCCGACACTCAGAAAAAGCGGGTGATGGCACGCGGCACGATGACCGATGCACAGTTTGAGGCGATCCGCGCCAAACAGATGCCTATTGCCGAAAAACGCGCGCGCGCTGATTATGAGATTGAGACGGATACGCTGGACCATGCCCGCGAACAGGTGCATGAGGTGCTGCGCGATATCCGGGCCCGTATGGGGGCTGAAAAGGGGGCTTAAGCGATGCGTCAGATCGTTCTCGATACCGAAACCACGGGATTTGAGGCTGAAGGCAGCGATAGGATCGTTGAAATCGGGTGTCTTGAGCTGCTCAACCACATGCCGACCGGTGAAACCTATCACGTCTATTGCAACCCCGAACGCATGATGCCGAATGAAGCCTTTGGCGTGCATGGGATCGGCCCGGATCTGCTGGAACCGCCGCAGGATCCCCAACCCGGTCAGGTGACGCTGCGCGACAAACCGCTGTTTAAGGAAGTGGCGCAGGGGTTTCTGGATTTTGTGCAGGATTCCCAGATGGTGATCCATAACGCCAAGTTCGACATGCGCTTTCTGAACGCAGAACTGCGGCGCAATGGTTTCCGCACCCTGCCGATGGATCAGTCGCTGGATACCCTGGCAATGGCGCGCAAGAAGTTCCCCGGTTCCCCAGCGACGCTGGATGCGCTCTGCCGTCGTTATGGCATTGACAACTCCAACCGGGTGCTGCACGGCGCGTTGCTCGACTCGGAAATTCTGGCTGACGTCTATCTGGAAATGATCGGTGGCCGGCAGCCGGATTTCGCCCTGTCGAGTGTTGCAACATCCGGCGGCGGTGATGGGGCCTCAGGCGATGATTGGCGCCCGTTCCCGCGGCCAGCCCCCCTGCCCCCGCGCATCACTGAGGCTGAGAAAGAGGCGCATGGCGAATTTGTCGCCAAGATGGGCGATGATGCGCTTTGGACCAAGTTCAGCCAATAAGCGCCAATTAAAAAGGCCCGGCAGGTGATCTGCCAGGCCTTTGAATTTTAACCATAAACCGATGCTTAGTTCGCAGGGGCTTCGGCCTGTGCGCGGCGCGCCAGCTCATTCCGGTAGAGCTGCATGAAGTCGATGTTTTCCAGGTTCAGCGGCGGGAAGCCACCGTCGCGGGTCACGTCGGACACGATGCGGCGCAGGAAGGGGAACAGCAGGCGCGGGCATTCGATCAGCAGGAACGGATGCAGCTGGTCCTCGGGGACGTTTTCAATGTGGAACAGACCTACGTAGTCCAGTTCCAGAATGAACAGCTTGTCACCGCCGGATTTGTTATCCGAGGTCACCTGCAGCTTGATCGCCACTTCGTACTGATGCTCGGCCGAGCGTTTCTTGGCATCCAGGTTCACCTGAACATTGACGTCCGGCTGAACCTCACCCTGGGCGCCCTTTTGGGCCAGGATGTTTTCAAAGGACATGTCGCGGATGAACTGGTTCAAAATGTTCATCTTGATCGCGGGGGCCTGCGGCTGTGCAGCACCGTTGTCAGCCATTTTCTTCTCCCAAAATAGACTTTCCGACCTTCCTTAACAGGAAGGCCTATGCGCCTCAATGCTTGGTCCAGCCCGAGGGCTGATGGGTGGCGCGTTTGTTGGGATCTACCTCGGAAAACTCACCATCAATGACGTCTTCGGCGCCAGATGGGGCATCATGATGCGGTGCAGCGCGCCCCATACCTTGGCTGCTTCCGCCCATCGAAAAGGTCTGAACCTTCACCCGGGATTTGGCATAGCGGAAGACCGCCGACCGGATCGCCGGCACCAAGAGGGCAAAGCCCAATGCATCGGTGAAAAAGCCAGGGGTCAGCAGCAGCACGCCGGAAATCAGCACCATGGCACCATGGGCCAGTGGTTCGGTGGGATCGTTCAGCTCAGAAAAGGATCTCTGCAGGTTTCCAATCGCCAGACGTCCCTGTTGGCGCACCATGTAGGTGCCCAAAATCGCCGTCAGGACCACGATCAGCAGCGTCAGAGGTGTACCGATTGCACCGCCAACCTGAATGAACAGAGCGATTTCAATGATCGGAACACCGATAAACGCAAAGAGAAGCCACATATTTTGACCCTTTCTGGTAAGTTGCCGCAGTGGACTTGGCCGCCTGCCTCACCTACATAAGGTTCCTAACAGGGTGTTTAAACGCCCATGCGTCGAAAGGGATAGAATGGACTCCACGATGTTGCAAACTCTGGTACTGGTTGGGATCGCAATCTTTCTGGTTTTGCGGTTGAGAAATGTGTTGGGCACGCGCGAGGGGTTTGAGAAACCGGTCACCCGCGAGGCGCCGAACAATGCGCGCCGTCAGAACCAATTTGAGGTGATCGAAGGCGGCCCTGACCGCGACATCACGGACCATGTTGCCGAAGACAGCGATGCCGCCAAAGCGCTGGCCGCTATGAAGCGCATTGAACCCGGTTTTGGTGTGGCGGATTTCATCGGCGGCGCCCGGTCGGCTTATGAATGGATTCTGATGGGATTTGAGCGGGGCGATCTGGCTGAGCTGAAGCCCTTCCTTGGCTCCGACGTCTACGAAAGCTTTGCCGAAGTGATCGAAAGCCGCAACGCCCAGGGCCTGTCTGTCGAGGCAGAGTTCATTGGCGTGCGCGAAGTGCAGCTGCTGGACGCCGAAATCTCGGCCAACAACCTGGCAGAAATCACCGTCCGCTTCGTGGGTGAGATGACCTCGGTCGTGCGCGACAATGCAGGTGATATCATCGAGGGCAAAAAGGATGAGATCAAACGTCAGAAAGACGTTTGGACCTTTGCCCGCCAGATGGGCAGCGATAACCCCAACTGGCAGCTGGTGGCCACAGGCGAATGATCGCAAGACTGGCGGCGGCGTCCCTGGCGGGGTTGCTTACCGCAACCTCAGCCCAGGCTGACCTGTCTTACAAGGTCCTGAGATTTCAGGACCTTGAAGGCTGGGAAAAGGACGACCACGCCAGTGCTTTGCAGGTGTTTCTGAACACCTGCATGGATATGGATCAGGTGGATTATGCCGCGCTCTGCGCTGTGGCGGAAACCATCGAAAACCCCCGCGCCTTTTTTGAGTTGTTTTTCCGACCCGTTCTGATCGAAGAGGCGGGCAAAGAGGCGTTGTTCACCGGTTATTTTGAGCCTGAGCTGGACGGATCCCTGACCCCCACAGCGCGGTACCGGTTTCCGGTTTACGCCAAACCCCGCGAAGCCAAGGGGCAATGGCTGACCCGTGAACAGATCGAAACCGGCGAAACCATGAAGGGCCGCGGGTTGGAAATTGCCTGGGTTGATGACCCGGTGGAGCTGTTTTTCCTGCAAATCCAAGGGTCTGGTCGTATCCGCCTGCCGTCTGGCGCGCATCTGCGGGTGGGCTATGGCGGCAACAACGGTCACAAGTACCGCTCCATCGGTCAGGAGTTGATCCGCCGCGGGATCTACAAATCCCATCAGGTGTCTGCCCAGGTGATCCAGAACTGGGTGCGCCGCAATCCGATCGATGGCACGGCGCTGCTGCGTCACAATCCGTCTTACGTGTTCTTCCGCAAAGTGACCCGTGTCAGCCCGGAAAAAGGGCCGCTGGGGGCGATGAACCGTTCAATCACCGCGCTGCGCTCGGTCGCGGTTGATCCGAAATACACCCCTCTGGGCGCGCCGGTCTGGGTGGAAAAGGATGGCGAAGGCCCAATGCGCCGTCTGATGATCGCGCAGGACACTGGATCCGCGATCAAAGGTGCGCAACGGGCCGATATCTTCTTTGGCACCGGGGATACCGCGGGCAAGGCGGCGGGCCGTCTGCGTGATCCCGGCCGGATGTATGTGCTGATGCCCATTCAGCGCGCCTATGCCTCAGTTCTGGAGGAGGAGCAATGAGCCGCCGCCGCCTGAACGATGATGAGGTTGCGCTGTGGAAGAAGGTGGCGGAAACCGCCGAACGGCTGCACCCGGAACGCCCCCGCGCGGAACTGCCAAAGCCCAAACCCAAACCGGTGAAGAAGCCCAAGGCACATCACAGCCCGGCTGACCTGGAGATGTTTCAGGTTGGCTCCAAGGCAGGTAGCACAGGCGCGGGGCACAGTTTGGCCCCTTCGATCAGCGAAGGGTTGCGCCGCGATCCGGTGCAGATGGACGCCAAGCAATACGGTAAGATGAAGCGTGGCAAACTGGTGCCTGAGGGGCGGATCGACCTGCATGGCATGACCATGGACAAGGCGCATCCGGCGCTGATCGGTTTTGTGCAGCGGGCCCATGCCCAGGGCAAACGTCTGGTGTTGGTGATCACCGGCAAAGGCAAACACCGCGATGAGGGTGGGCCGATCCCGGTGCGGTATGGCGTGTTGAAACACAATGTGCCGCAATGGCTAAAAATGGCGCCGCTGAACCATATCGTGATGCAGGTGCAAGAGGCCCATATCAGCCATGGCGGTAGTGGCGCCTATTATGTCTACCTGCGCCGCAGCCGCTGATCACTGCGTCAGCAACAGCGGGGACAGGATCACCTGCGTTGCCCGTTGGGCGGTGATGACTGTGCCCGGCAGCAGACCGGAGCGCGCAGCGCGATCTTCGTCAAAGGCGGATTGCAATTCACTGCCAGCCCCCAGGATCTTGATCAATGCAGGTGAGGTGCCAACGGTGAAATGCTGAGGTCCCAGCCCTTCGGCAAATTCACTGACATCGATCAGGGTCAGCGGAAACTCTGACAGTTCCTCCGCACTCTCCAGGCCGCCCAGACGGGGGCGATAGCCATTGATCATGGCGCTTAGCTGCAACGCGCGGTCTTTGTTTGAGACAAAGATAACAAAGGGTTGCGGCAGTTCAGCAAAGCGGCGGGCCTGCGCCTGAAACAAATCGACATCCAGATCCGGCGAAATCAGAACGACGCCACCAAGGGTGCGGTCGGCCCAGCCGGGGCTTTTGATTTCGATCTGGCGCAGGGTTTCCATCACCAGCATGGTGCCTAGCGAATGGCCAATCAGAATGATCCTGCGGGGATTGGCATCGGCGGCGGCGCGCAGTGTTTCCTCCAGCCCGTCACGGGAATAAAGCACGCTGTCGCGGTCATAGGTGTAGCCCAGCGAATTGGCGGCTGAGGGCCAGCTGAAATGCAGCATGGCGCCGGTGATGTCAAAATCATGCGCCATCTGCGCTGCGCGAAACACCCCATCGGCAAAACTGTTGTTGTAGCCATGCACGTAGATCACCAGATCCTGCTGATCGCGCGGCACATCTTTCATCTGGTTCTGGATGGCCCGGCTGAAGGCGCGGCGGCTGTCGTAATCCTGCCGGCCGGTGATGGTGAAATACTTCGCAGGATCGACATTTGCGTGCCGGTGCAGCCGCAGCTGCCCCGTGTCACGATCCGGCGGAATGGCGACATCAACATCAAGGAAGCTGAGGGTTTCTGCCCGTTCGCCAGTGAACCAGTCGGTGCCCATGCTGTCCCGCAGGGAGGCAACCAAAATGGTTTGTTTATCGCCGCCCGCAACGGGCCCCTCTGAAACAGGCACTGCCAAACGATCAGCGCAGGCGGTCAGGAAAACAAAAAATGAGATCAAAAAAATACGCAAAGCAATGCTCCGGGTGCCATCAAGACACCCTAGAGCTAATGCGTTTCAGCTGCCCTGACTAGAGGACGTAGCGGCTGACGTCGGCGGATTTTGTCAATTCGCCCAGATTTTCCTGAACGAAGGCTTCGTCCACGGTGACAGATTGGCCGGACCGGTCTGGCGCGGTGAAGCTCAGCTCTTCAAAAACACGCTCCATCACGGTGTAAAGACGCCGCGCGCCGATATTTTCAACGCTTTGGTTCACATCAGCGGCGATCTTGGCCAGTGCTGCGATCCCCTCTTCGGTGAAGGTGACCTCCACCTCTTCGGTGCCCATCAGCGCAGTGTACTGGCGGGTCAGCGCGTTGTCGGTTTCGGTCAGGATGCGCACGAAATCCTCTTCAGTCAGTGCACGCAGCTCCACCCGGATTGGCAGACGGCCCTGCAGTTCCGGCAACAGATCCGAAGGCTTGGCAATGTGGAAGGCGCCCGAGGCGATGAACAGGATGTGGTCGGTTTTCACCGGCCCGTGTTTGGTGCTGACGGTGGTGCCTTCGATCAGGGGCAGCAGGTCACGCTGCACGCCCTCACGGCTGACGTCGCCACCGCGGGCCTCCTGCCGGGCGCAGACCTTGTCGATTTCATCCAGGAACACGATGCCGTTCTGTTCCACCGCATCGAGGGCGGTTTTGGTGACGGTCTCATCATCCAGCAGCTTATCCGCTTCTTCACCGATCAGGATTTCATAGCTTTCGGCAACGGTCATCTTGCGACGTGTGGTGCGGCCGCCCAGGGCTTTGCCGAAGATATCGCCAAGGTTCATCATGCCCATCTGGTTGCCCGGCTGGCCCGGAATGCCGAACATCGACATCGGGTTTGAGGTGTCCGCCAGATCCAGTTCGATCATGGTGTTGTCCAATTCACCCGCGATCAGCTTGCGGCGGAACATGTCACGGGTGCCTTCGCGGGCATCTTCGCCGGCGATGGCGGTGATCACACGGTCCTCAGCCGCCTGACGCGCCTTGGCTTTCACGTCTTCGCGCATCAACTCACGGGTCATGGCGATCGAGGCATCCACCAGATCGCGCACGATCTGTTCCACGTCGCGGCCAACGTAGCCCACTTCGGTGAACTTGGTCGCCTCAACTTTGATAAAGGGGGCCCGGGCCAGTTTGGCCAAACGGCGGGAGATTTCGGTTTTACCAACGCCGGTGGGGCCGATCATCAGGATGTTTTTCGGATAGACCTCATCGCGCAGATCATCCGACAGCTGCTTGCGCCGCCAACGGTTGCGCAGCGCCACGGCCACGGCCCGCTTGGCGTCATTTTGGCCAATGATAAAGCGGTCCAGCTCGGATACGATTTCACGCGGTGTCAGATCGGTCATGTGTCTCATGCTTTCTTGTTGTCACCGGGGAACCTAAGCACGGTGGCCGAAAACGCAAGGTGATCGGCAAGCGGGTGCTTATGCCGGGGGCGGGGCTGTCACAAAGGGTCACGCCCCATAACGGGCCGTCACAGCGCGGTGAGCATGGCTATCTTCGCCGCATCGCGCCTGTTCTCATGAGGGCGAGCTTACATGAGAGGAGAGCGAAAATGATGAACCGCCGCCAGTTTTTTGCCGCCACCGCCGCCACTGCCGCCGTCAGTACCTTTGCCCGCCCTGCATCCGCTGCGATGATCGGTGAAAAGGGTACCTTTGAGGGCCGGTCAAACCATGTGACCAGCGGATCCGTGCAAATCGTTGAGATTGAAGATAAATATGTGGTCGAACTGGGCGATGACTTCTCGCTTGATGGTGGGCCGGACCCGCGCGTGGGCTTTGGCACAGATGGCACCTATGACCCTGACAGCCACCTGGGCGCGCTGCTGCGTCTGAAGGGCAAACAGTATTATGCGGTGCCCAAGACCAAAGGGATCTCGCAATACAATGAGGTTTACATCTGGTGTGAGGTTGCCAGCGTCCCGCTGGGCGTGGCGAAACTGAAATAATCGCAGAATTCACCTGTAACAAAGGGGCAGCTCGTCGCTGCCCCTTTTTTCTGTTCCATAAGGCCGATTAATGGGATGGGGGCAGCCGGTGCAGCGGCAGGATCGCCCCCAACGGGGCCAGCAACGCGGCGCGGATCCGCGCCCAGAAGGCCCCCAGAACCACCAGGAAGATGCCTAGCAACAAGATGGTCATCGCCGCGCCTTCACCATCAAACACAGTGCCTGCCAGCGTCACGGTGTAGCCAATCGCGGCAATCAGGAACGACCGGCGGTCGATGATAATGGCCACCAGCGCAAAGCCCACCAGCCAGACCATCAGGATCGTATAGGCCGAGGCGCTTTCGCTGTTCAGCAGTGACAGGGCAATGGTGTTCACCAATGCAGGGGCTGCCACCACATGCAGCCAGAACCCCTGCGCCGAACGGCGGGTCACACGGTGGGGGTCCGACATGTCGAAAATCATCGCAACAGCGAAGACCGCCACGCCAACCGCCAGGGTGATAAAGGCGAAAGGCCCATCGGCGGACAGCAGGAACAGATCGCTGATGTCTTCCGGTGTTCCTGCGCGGTTTGCGCCCATCATCAGCGCCAGGGCAAAGACGCCGACGGCGATCAATGCCATCGCAAACGGCACCCGGAAGCGCAGCCAGTAGAGCGCCACAGCGGCGGTGGTCAGCGCCAATGGCAGCGGCAGCGAGGATAGATCCTCCTGCGCGACCATAAAGGGCTGGGCGAAATAGGCGGTGATGCCGGACCCGGCGTTGGCGGCCCAAAACACGGAAAGGGCAATGGCGGGCGCCACCATCCGGCGGCGGCGAATGAAATATTCCGACAGCGCCCATAGGATCACCGCCCCAACGGCGGCGGTTGAGGCGACTTTCAGCTGAACATTGGTGATCTCACCCAATGCCGACAATGAATTTACAGCGATCCAGCCGCCGGCAAGGATCATCAATCCGATGACGATGAAGATCTCATTAAAACCTTTGAACAGCTCAAACGGCTCATCCCCCGGCGCCAGGTTTTCCCGCGCCCCCCTGCGGCTGTCCGCCAGGGCCGCCAGTGACGCGGCCTGTGCCTCACTCAGCAGGCCAGACCCTACGGCGGCGCGAATATCGTCGCGGTCAATCATGGTGAATATCCTGTTGGCAATGAAAATAAAAAAGGCCGGCAAGCGCCGGCCTGTCACAGGGCTTAGCCCTTGATGGTTTCGACCGTCAGCCGGCCGTTTGTATAAACGCAGATGTCAGCGGCAATCGCCATGGCGTCGCGGGCCACTTGTTCAGCGCTTCGGTCGCTGTCCATCATGCCGCGCGCGGCAGCCAGGGCAAAGTTGCCACCGGACCCGATCGCGGTCACGTCATGTTCCGGCTCCAGCACATCGCCGGCACCGGTGATCACGAACATGTCGCGCCCGTCGGTGACGATCAGCATGGCTTCAAGGTTTTTCAGGTACTTATCGGTGCGCCAGTCTTTGGCCAGCTCGACGCTGGCGCGGGCCAGTTGGCCAGGCGTGGCCTCCAGTTTGGCCTCCAGCCGTTCCAGCAGGGTGAAGGCATCTGCGGTGGAGCCCGCAAAGCCGCAGATCACGTCATGACCGCCGGGGCTGAGGCGGCGCACCTTGCGGGCGGATCCTTTGATCACGGTCTGGCCCAGCGAGACCTGCCCATCACCGGCAATCACCACTTCGCCCCCTTTGCGCACCCCGATGATCGTGGTGCCGTGCCAGCCGGGGAAGGTTCCCGATGTGTTGTCGTCTGCCATGTCTGCCTCCTATCGTCTGCGCCTATATGGAAGCTGCGCTGCATCAACACAAGAGGTGCGCGTCAGCCTTGCCCTGCGCGGGCACAACCCGTAGCTTCGCCACATGATGGTTGAAAAACACGTTGATTTCTATTTGGAACCGGGGCTCAGATCCTCTGCGGAGGCGGGCAAACATAACTTCATCAACAAGGTGATCACGGTTCTGGAAAAGGGTGGGTTTTCGACCGCCATCCAGGGCAATACACTGTCAGACCGCAGCCAGAGTGAGACACGTAACAGCTATGCGATGTTTCATATGGATCAGCCGCTGAACGCGCGCGGCCTGACCATGCGCCGGGTCTATCACTACCCGTTCTGGCAGATTGAACCGACCACTGAACGCTGGGACTGGCGGGTGGCCAAAGCCCGCTTCAAGCCTGAGAAGATCGACGGCGGTGAAGCGCAGAAATTCTACAATTTCTGGCGCAAACGCCTTTTTGGCGAGGCGGTGCAGGACATTGGCCGGGATGGGTTTGTTTACGTGCCGCTGCAGGGCCGTCTGGCAGAGCGCCGGTCCTTTCAAACCTGTTCCCCCATTGAAATGCTGGTGGCCACGCTGCAACGTGATCCCGGTCGCCGGGTGGTTGCGACGCTGCATCCCAATGAGATTGTGACAGGCGCTGAGCGTGCCAAGCTGCAGACTTTGGCCAAACGTTTTCCCCGGCTCAGCCTGCGTGAGGCCCCGATGGAGGAGATGCTGGCGCGCTGTGACTATGTGGTGACGCAGAACTCCTCAGTCGCGTTTAACGGCTATTTCTTCGGCAAGCCTTGCGTGTTGTTCGCGCGGGTTGATTTCCACCACATCGCCGGTGATGTGTTCCGCAACGGGCGCGATGCCGCTTTTGATGCGGTGCAGGCTGAGGCACCGGATTACGCGCGCTACATCTGGTGGTTCTGGCAGGAAATGTCGATCAACGCGGGCCGCGAGGAGGCGGAGAATAAGATCCGTCAGGCGATCCGCCGCGGTGGCTGGCCGATCTGAGGCCGATCGGCGGGGCGCTGCCCCATCGCGCTGTCGCGCTCCCCCCGGAGTATTTTAGGATCATTGAAAGGCAAAACCCCCAGCCATCGGGCCGGGGGTCTGTGGTGTTTTCGATGTCCCGAAAGTGCGGGCTTAGATCGACTCGTTGATCCAGCTCTGCAGCGCGGCCTTGGGTGCGGCGCCGGCACGGTTTGAGATCACCTGACCATCTTTGAAGATGAACAGCGCCGGGATACCACGCACGCCCATGGCGGCGGCGGCTTGCGGGTTGCTGTCAACGTCAACTTTGACGATTTTCACTTTGCCTTCCATCTCAGCCGACAGCTCTTCCAGGGCCGGGCCGATCTGTTTACAGGGGCCGCACCATTCCGCCCAGAAGTCCACAACAACGGGGACATCGGACTGTTTGACTTCGGCATCAAAGGTGGCATCGGTGGCAGCGACGGTGGCCATGGGTTCTCTCCTAAAGACTGAGTTCGAAGGCGAACCTAGGTATCCGCCTGAGCGGCGTCAAGATGACATAGCGGTCAGAGGGGCGCCTCAAGGGATTGTGTGACCAATGTTTCAGGCAACAACATCAGCTCCGCGGTGCGGGTCCAGAGCAGCGCTGTTTTCACCTGTTTGTCCGGGTAAATCTGTTGCAAAGCATGGGCATAGGCCGCCATTTGCCGCAACAGGCCCAGGGGGCATTCGGCGGGGCCTGCGGGCACCGTTGCATTGGTTTTGAAATCCACCGCAAGCACAGAGTCGTGATCGATAATGAGGCGGTCGATGGTGCCGTGAATGCGCCGTCCTTGCAGGACCTCCAGCGTGGCACTGACCGACACCTCCGCCAGCGCCTGATCGGTGAACAGGTGTTGCAGGCCGGGGTTGGTCAGGACGGCTGCGGCTTCCGCCAGTAGGGCCGGCACCGCGTCGTCGCCCGCCGCATCCTCGCCCGTGGCCAGCAGTTTGGCCGCCTGCGTGGGCCAGTTCGCCTGTGGCACGTCCGGCAGATGCTCAAGCAGCAGATGGATCTGACGGCCGCGTCTTTTTGCGGCCTCTTCATCTAGTCCGGCATCCCCCGCCAGTGCCTTGGCACCACCAAGGTCTGAGGGGCTGAGCGTGCCCTGCCCCTGCGCCGGAGCCGCGGCCTCCTTTCTGGCCCAGTCGGGCAAGGTGACTTCAGTTGTGGTTTCGGCCTGTTTTGCAGGTGCCAGCTCCTCCGACCAATTGCCGTGGCTCACCCGTTTGCCGGTGCCGAAGGGGAAGTCGTGTTCGCCAGCGCCCTGCCGGTCCATCGCGGCGCCGATCTTGTCATACCAAGCGTTGCCATCTTTCCCCAGGTCACCTGCCGCAGCCACGATCAACCATTTTTCAGCCCGTGTCATTGCAACATAGAGCAGGCGATCCCGCTCTGCCTCCTCCGCCGCCAGTCTGGCATCGCGCGCTGAGGCCATTTTAGCCGGCATTTGGTCCGAACTGACGCGCCACATCACCTGACCTTCCTCTTCCAGCAGATCGTCGCGCAGCTGCACCAGCCGTTTGCCGGTGTCGGGCATGATAACGATCGGCGCTTCCAGACCTTTGGAGCCATGCACCGTCATCACCCGGATCCGGTCCGAGGCCGCATCCATCTGGCGCTTGATCTCCAGCTCATCGGTTTCCATCCATTGCAGGAAGCCGATCAGCGACGGCACCGCGCTGCGTTCGTAGCTTAGCGCCTGGGCGAGGAAGGCGTTGATGCCATCTTCGGCCTCATCCCCGAGACGGGCCAACAGTTTGCGGCGGCCGTCATGGCGGGTCAGGATGCGTTCGATCAGGTCGTAGGGGCGCAGGAAATCGGCTTTGCCGCGCAAATCATCCAGCACGGCCAACTCCTCAGGGAACTCTGCCCGCCGGTTGCGCAGCGCCTGCCAGAGGTGGCGTTCCTTACGGCGATGGGCGAGGTCGAAAAGCTGTTGTTCACCCCAGCCAAACAGCGGCGATTTCAGCGCGACGGCCAGTGAATAGCTGTCCTCCGGCGTGGCGAGGAATGACATCAGTGCCGCCAGATCACGCACCGCCAGTTCCGCGCCCACCTTCAGCCGGTCAGCACCCGCAATGGCCAGACGCTGATCTTTGCAGGCGCGGATGATCTCAGCAAACAGGGCCGAGCGGCGCTGGACGAGGATGAGGAAATCCCCCTCACTCACCGGGCGCATCTGGTAGCTGCCGGAATGGCCGATTTCCGCTGGAATAGTGACATTCTCATCCACCATCCGGCGGATTTCGCGGGCGATGCGATCGGCCAGCTGCACCATGTGATGTTTGGCGCCCAGCCGGTCGACGGGGGTTTCCCATTCCTCATCACTGTCGTCTTTGGTCGGGTCTATCACCGGCCACAGATCCACCCGCCCCGGCATCTGATCCTTGAAGGCGCGGTGTTCGGAACCTTCGGGAAAACCGGATTGATCGCGGCCCTTGAAGGTCTCATCCACCAGGCTGAGGATCGCGTGGGAGGAGCGGAAGGAAAACTGTAGCTCCATCGCGTTCAGCGGCTTCTCCGTCGCGCCCAATCGGTCGGCAAATTCGGCCTGCATCCGGTCAAATTCCCGCGGGTCCGCGCCCTGGAAGGAATAGATCGACTGTTTCTTGTCGCCGACAACAAAGATGGTGCGTTCCTTATCCGTGCGTGCGCCCTCGCCCGAGGTGAATTCCTGCGCCAGCAGCTCAATCACCTTCCATTGGGCCGGGCTGGTGTCCTGCGCCTCATCGACCAGAATGTGATCAATACCGCCGTCCAACCGATACAGCACCCAGGCCGCCACCGCCGGATCGGTTAGCAGATCGCGGGCTTTCAGAATCAGATCGTCGAAGTCTAGCCAGCCCATCATCTGTTTGCGCCGCTCATAGGCAGGCAGGAACAGCCCAGCGAAGTCATGCAGCGCCAGCGTTTTCTGAGCCGCTGCAAAGCTGAGGCGAGGGGCGCGGGCATCTTCAACCCGGCGCATGAAATCCTCCAACTTGGGCAGCAGGGTGCCAAGGTTGGTTTGGGTTTTCTTGGTCGGGAACTTGCCGATTTTAGCCCCGAAGGGTGAGGCGGCAGAGGCGCCAAAAAGGAACAGTTTTTCCAGCATCGGCAGGGTTTTGAGCGACATCTCCGGGATCAATCGCAGGCTGGTTGCGGCCTTCTGATCGGTACTGGTGCCGGCGTCCAGATAGGGCAGGATGTCAGCGATTAGCGCATCCTCTGCGCCCAGAAAAACGTCCTTTTCCAGTGAAACAGTGTCGAAATCGGCGGGCAGATCAAACAGCGCCATGACGCCCGGATGATCCAGCGGTTCAGCCAAGGCAGCGCGTTTGTGCACAATGCCGGCGGTCAGCCCTTCGAAGTCTTCACCGCCAAAGAACTGTGCCAGACGTTTGACCACATCGGCATGCGCGCCCTCGGCCAGATCCTGCACGATTTCGGCGCGCAGCAGGGCGGCGGCGCGATCTTCCATCTCGGCAAACTGGGGGGAGACCCGTGCTTCCAGCGGGAAACGGCGCAGGAGGGAGGAACAGAAAGAGTGGATCGTCTGGATCTTCAACCCGCCCGGCGTCTCAATCGCGCGGGCAAACAGCGTGCGGGCGTTGCGCAGATCCTCATTGCTGACAGCGCCGGACACACCCAGATCCAGCAGCTGTGCGCGCAGGGCGTCATCCCCCAACATCGCCCATTCACCCAAGCGTTTGAACAGCCGGTTCTGCATCTCAGAAGCGGCGGCCTTGGTATAAGTCAGGCAAAGGATGTGCTGCGGTTGCACGTCCTCCAGCAGTAGCCGCGCGACACGGTCGGTCAGCACCCGCGTTTTGCCCGATCCCGCATTGGCCGACAGCCAGGTGGAATGATTGGGGCGTGCGGCGCGGACCTGTTTTTCGGTGGCCTCATTGCGTTTCATGACAGATCCTCCGCCTGCGCCTTGCTGGTCACATCCCATTCGCCAAAGCGGGCCAATTGGTCATATTCGGCAAAGTCATCGTCTTTGAACAGTGCGCGGCGGGCGGTGTAGCCCTGCGCGGGATCAAAATAGCGGGCGATGAGCTTTTCGAACTTTTCCCAGACCTGTTCGACCGTTTCCTCTTCCAATGGGGCGCGGACCTCGGCCGGTTTGGCGCCTAGGCCGATGAACAGCGCACGGGCCACATCGGCCATGCCGATTTTTTCAAAGGCACCTTGGCTGACCATTGCGGCCTCCAACAGCAGCTGCTTGTTGAACGCGATCTGTGCCTTGGCGGTCGGCGGCGTGCCGGTTTTGTAATCGTAGATATGGGCGCGGCCCATGTCGTCGATGTCGATCCGGTCGGCGCGGGCGGTCAGGGTGAAATCATGCTCGGCCATACGCAGTTCACCCTTTTCCTCAAAATGGGTTGGGGTGGCGCGTTGGCGGCGGTCCTTTTCAGTGGCGACAAACCAGTCGGCAATCCGATGAATCCGCGCCTCCCACAGGGTGCGGGTGTCGGGCCAAGGCACGTTTTCGGCCAGAATAGAGTCTGTCAGCCCGCGCAAATGGTCGGCAGTCATCGTGTCGGGATCGGCCTGCGTGTCATCAATGAACTGTTCCAGAACCGAGTGGGTGACGATTCCGCGCAACAGGGCATCGGGGGCGCGCATCAGCGGATCCAGCGGGCGCAGGCGCAGCACATGTTTGGCGTAGATCGCATAAGGATCGCGGATCAGGCGTTGGATTTCCGTGACCGACAATTGGCGCGGACGGGCGGCAACCGGCGGGCGCGGTGACGGCCGCGGTGCCGGTGCGGTTTTGCCCGGCTCCTCCAGTTTGCGGGCCATTGCCAGCCAATGATGACCACGGGCGCGCGCGCCCTCCAGCGCTGCAGTGCCGCCCTGTTCCGGCAAACCGTTCATCAGGTTCACCATCCGGTTCAGCCAGCGCGAGGGCACGGTTTCCGCATCCTCGGACCGGACCGAGCGGGTCAGCCAGACCTCGGGTGCGCCAATCGCCTGTTGGAAGTCATGCGCCGACAGGCCAATACGCCGTTCCGGTAGCAACAGACCCGCATCATGGCGCATTTTGCGGTTCAACCACGGATCGGGTTTGGGCATTTCGGGCCAACTGGCCTCATTCAGGCCCCCCAGAATGACCAGATCGGCACCCTGTACCCGTGCCTCCAGCGTGCCCCAGATCAGGATGTTGGGATGTGGTTCATCGGGGTTGCGCAGCTCCCCCTGTGACAGCACCGCACCAAACAGGTCGGCGTAATCCAGCGGGCTTAGCTCTCCCCCGGCATCGGCATCTGCTTGTAGTCGGGCAACCGTGGCCTCAGCTGCGCGGCCAGCCTGTTCCTGCCACAGTTCGCTGAGTTTCTCGGGCGCGCTGCCATCAGCGATCTGTTCAGCCAGCGCCAGATGTGCGGTCAGGTGATCGGTCAGTATCGCCTTGCCGCCCGCGTCCTTCTCCAGAAAACAGGTGATCAACCATTCGACCCAAGGCTCTGCCATCTCCTCATCCCGGGCTATGGCCCAGGCGCGCAGCACCTCTGGGTCAGGGAAGGGCATGCCGCGGCGGCGGATCATCAGCTCCAACTCGCGGGTCAGTAGCAGGTGGTCACCGCGTTTGCCGCCGGTGTGACACAGCGGATGCATCAAGAGGACCAGCAGCGCCTCTGAGGTCAATTTGCGGTGAAACAGAGCCGCAATATGGCGCAGGAAGCGGCCCGGCGCGGTCAGTTGCAATGGCGTCCCGGCCGAGTCATCTGGCGTGATGTTCCACCGGCTGAGGGCTGAACTGACCTGACGTGTCAGCATCCGGTCCGGTGTGATCAAGGCTGCGGTTTTGCCGTCCTCCGCCGCCTGACGTAAGCGCAGGGCAATCGCCAAAGCTTCATCCCGTTGTGACTGCGCCTCAACCAGCGTGACCCCGGCAAAAGCCTGATCCAGACCGGTGAGGTGCGGACCCTCTTCCAGCCACTGATCGGTCACTGGGGCAGGTCGCAGCGCCAGCGACACCAGTTTGTTGCGCGCCTCTGACGGCGCTTCGCTAGTGTCCCAGCGTTTGACATCACGATGGGTCAGGCCCAGTTCGTCCAACAGTTTGGCGTAGCGGTATTGCGGGTGATCTTCGCTGGTCAGCGCGTCTTTCAGATCGGCCCAGCCCTGAGCAGACATATCGAAATCAAAGCCGGGTAGCACAATCGCCCCCTGCGGCAGCTGCGCCACGGCTTTCATCAGCAGCATCGTTGTGCCGCGCGACCCGGTGGAGCCTGCGATGATCAGCGGGTGCTGTGGCGGGGTATCCACCCAGCCCTCAGCCAGCGCGTTGACCACCATTCGGGCGCGGGTTTCCTTGTCCGGCGCTTCATGCGCATCGGTGAAAAAGTGCTGCACGATGTCCAGAAACCCCAACGCGCGCTTCCAGTGACCACTTTCATCGCTGACATCGAGATCGCGCAGCACGTCGGGATCAACGCCTTCGCCGTGCATCTCATCCATCAATGCGGCCAGACTGTCCGACAAATCATAGAGCGAGGCCCGCGGCGCCAGATCCGGCTGGCTGTCCAGCAGGCGATCGACCAGCTGAGTCAGTTCCAACCGCCGCCGCAGGGGGGAGACGGCTTCGGGTATGTCGGGCAGGCGTTTGCCGGTGTCCAGAGAGGCGCCCGGATTGGTGACCAACCCCAGACGCGGCAGCAGCAGCGCGGGACCGGCATCAAACACCTCACGCACACGGCGGGCCATACGGGTGGAGTTCAGCAGAACCTGCGCGCGCGCCAACTGGTCCGGGCGGCTGCTGTCCGACCGCGCCATCAACCCGTTCGCCAGCGCCCTGGGGAAATCAACGCCTGACGGCACGCCGTAGACACGTGGGCGGGGGCTGGGGTCAAACATCTTTGGTTCCAATCAGGTCTTCGGCCAGTTGCAGCCCGTCGGGGTTGCCGACGTCACACCATGTGCCGGGGTAGGTCAGGCCGAACAGCCGGCCGTTCGCCAGCATTTGATCCCAAAGCAGGTTCAAGGAAAAGGCGTTTTGATCGATCTCAGCCAAACCTTCGGTTTTAAGGATCTGCACCCCGCCATAGATCGCGCCGGGCCCGCGGGTGAGCTGGCCCCCTTCGGCCATGTGAAAATCACCCTTTCCAGCGTAACCCAGAGCCTGTTTCGGCGGGATCAGCATCATCAGCGCATCCATCCGGGTGGGATCCCAGGCCGCCAGAAGCGCCTCAATCGGGTTTGGGCCCTGCCAGATCGCATCGGAATTCAGCGTCAGCACCGGATCCGGGCCCAGAAGCGGCAGCGCCGCCTTCAACCCGCCGCCGGTTTCCAGGATTTCCGGCTCCTCCGCGAAGAGGATCTGACGCCCCGCCAGGTGGTCGCGGATCATCTGACCCCGGTAATGCAGATTAACCACGGTTTTGCTGATCCCTGCCGCCGCAGTCAGATCCAACGCGTGATCTATCAAGGCGCGACCTGCGACTGGCACCAGGGGTTTTGGCCGCTGCGCCGTCAGCGCCCCCATGCGGGTGCCGAACCCGGCGGCGAACAACATCACGGTATCGGGGTTTACAGATCTGGGCATGTGGCGGCGCGGTCTTTCAGGTCTTGGCAAAATTCAGCGGTGGGGACGGGCAAGTCCGCCAGTATCGGGCGCAGCGGCGAGTGTACCGGATTGGCAAGGTTACGCTGCACATAGCCCCAGACGCGGGGCAGAAAATCAACGTAATGCGCCTTGCCCAGATGCAGGCAAAGGCGGGTCAACACGCCTAGAATGCGCAGATTACGCTGCAGGCCCAGCACGGCGTAGCTGGTTTCAAACTCGTCTCTGTTGCGGCTGGAATTGGCCAAATAGTGTTCGATCATTGATCGCTCCAGCGCCTCAGGCACGTCCCGCCGGGCGTCTTGCAGCAGGGAGACAAGATCATAGGCCGGTTGCGCGGCTTTGGCGTCCTGAAAATCCAACAGCCCCATTTGGCGAACACCGGTTCTGTTCGGCAGGTGAATCAGGTTTTCGGCGTGATAATCGCGTAGGATCATCACCGACTGATCATTGGCATATTGGCGCAGAATAGGCTGGAACAGGGTCGAAAACTGTGCAGCCAATTTGGGCTGCGCCACGCCCTGCCCCACATACCAATCCCACAATGGGGCCACCTGATCCATCATCACATCCGGCTTGAAGGCCTCAATCCCATCAGGGGGTGGGCTTTGGTGCAGCGCGATCAAAACATCGGTGGCGGCGGTGTATAACGGGATCTGACAGGCGGGATCCTCCGCCGTCAGTCGCGCCAGTAAGGCATCGCCGAAATCCTCCAGCAGCAGAAAGCCCTGCGCGGGGTCTTCCGCCAGAATGGCGGGGGCGGAAAATCCCAGGCCGGTCAGATGGCGGGCGATTTTGGTGAAGGGGCGGATATCCTCACCACTGGTCGGCGGGGCATCCATCAGAACGGCAGTTCTTCGCCCCAGATGCAGCCGTTCGTAACGGCGGGCGGAGGCGTCACCGGCCAGCGGGTTGCGGTGGGCATCGGCCCATTCGGTTTGCGCCAAAAACGCAGCGGTGGAGCGGGTCATGCGGCGCCGTCCTGCGTGTCAGATCCGATCACATCTTTCAGCCGTTCTGCCCAGCGGGCATCCTGCCAGCTGAGGGTCAGATCACGGCTGCCCTCTTCGGCCACGGTGAAGGTGAGGGTCAGCGCAGACTGCGGCGTCAGATCCGCCAGTCGATCGGGCCATTCCACCAGGCAGATCGCGGTTTCAAAGGCCTCCTCAAGACCCAGTTCAACCGCTTCGTCCGGGTCAGACAGGCGGTAGAGGTCGCTGTGCCAAATCTCACAGCGCGCGCCATCATAGACCTGTACCAAGGTGAAGGTGGGTGAGGGCACATCTTCGGGTTCCAGCAGCAGTGATTGGATCAAAGAGCGGGCGAAATGGGTCTTGCCGGCGCCAATGCCGCCTTCCAGCAGCAGGACATCGCCCGGCCGCAACAGGGGCGCAATGGCGCGGGCCAGATCAGCGGTGGCCTCGGCCGAGGAAAGGTGCAGTTTGAGCATGGCGCGAGATTACCCGCTGCACCGGTGGCTGCAAGGGAAACCGGGGGGACCGGTTAGGCGGTTTTGACCAGTTCCAACCGGGGTTTGCGGCTTTCCGCATCGGAAAACCACAACATATGCGCGCCACCGGGCAGGCGATCCACCATCACCCGTAGGCACCGGCCATCCTTCAGGCGCAGTGATGTCTGATCCAGGCTGATCGGGCCGTCATGCGCCAGCCCTTCGGCCATGGCGGCGAAACCGGCGTCACTTTGGCTGTGCCGGCACCAATGTGCGAGGCTGTTTGTGATGCTGACCTCCGCATCATCGGCATCTGGCTCATCCGGCCAAAGGTCCCGGTAGGCCTGATTGCGAAACTGCGGCGTGTTTTGGAACGAAAACAGCGCGATGGGCTGCGGGATCAGATCCAGAACGGCCTGGTTCAGCTCCATATCGGTGCGGAACTGCCGGTTGAGCGACACTTCGGCGCTGACATCTTCAAACAAAAAGGCAATCGCCCCATCGGGATGAGGGCGGCCCGAAACGCGGTAGGTCTGCCCGGACGGCAGGCTCCAGATCTCCTGATATTGCCCGTCCGCTGCGGCATTGGCCAGTTCTGTCAGGTCGTCCCGCCACTCCGTGTAGCTGCGCGGTTCCGGCATGATCTGGGCGTTTCGCAGCTGGTCAAAGAAACTGTGCAGGCTAGGCCTGTTGGACAAAAATCCGGGCGGCAGGTGGGTCAGATCCGTCAGGGCGGGATTGAACAGGGTCAAAACCCGTTTGCGGTCAAAAATCGCAAGCCCGATTGAAAGCTGGGCAAAGGTCTTGGTCAGTGTCTGCACAAAGGTCCGTTGCGCCGCCTCACCCTGGACAACCGCGTTGATGTCGATGGCGTAATGCATGGTGAAGTGATCCTCACGGATCGAGTTCACATCATACCACAGTACCTCCTGCCCCGGTTTCAGCGTGACCGAGGTTCGGTACCGATGGCGGTGCAATGTGGGCGATGCGGGCAGATCGAAGACTGGGGGCAGACCGCTGGCGCCATCCTGGATTTCGAAGCTGTGGCCACATGCGGTGATTAGATCCTCATACGCCGTATTTGCCCAGAGGATGCGGCCGTCATGATCGCTTTGCCAGATCGGATAGGGGGCGTGATGGGTGGCGTTGCGCAGGGTTTCCACCTGGCCTTCCCAGATCCTCCGCTGATAGCGTTCAGCGGTGTTTTCATCCTCTTCGGTGCGTTCAATCAGCGACACCCGCAGCCGAGTGCGCACCTGCTCGATCTGGATGCGACTGGCGCGACCATGATCCTGAGAATCGATGATCATGGGCAAAACTGTTGCAGATTGCGGCGCTGATTCAGGGAAATTGGGAAACCGTTCCGCAAGCACGCTGCGCAGATCCGACCATCTGCGACCTTCGATATGGTGCATCGCCAGCAGCTGCTCCGCGCAGTCGCTGGTATCAATCAAACGGTCCCCTTCAAACAGAAAAACTGTTTCAGGTTCGACCCTTGTGACCGGCGGCAGGTTCTTTTTGGACTGCCATTCCAGCAGGCGATAGGACAGGCCCGAGGCCAGCAAAGCAGTGGCGCCAACATAAACGACATCGGTAAAATACATCATGGAAAACCTCAGGGCGTCTGCCCTTAAGGGTTGTTCCCGGAAGTTAACAAATGGTTAACGCGGCGCGCGAGAGGTCGAAACACCCCGCGATACTTAGATTTCCAGTGGCTGATTTGGCCCCAGATAGCCCTCTTCGCCGGATCGCGGCTGCCCGTCGATCTTGGCGCGTGGCCAGACCACCTCCACCACCGCGCCGCGTCGCGTTGGGTCGGCGGGGGCCTCACCAAAGGGATCGCTGGCGTTGGCAAAGGTCAACTCAGCCCCCGAACGTTCCAACAGGGTTTTGGCGATAAACAGGCCCAAACCCATGCCTTCGTATTCCGGGCGTTTGCGCGGCTCACCGGGGTTGCGGCGGCGACGCATGAAGGGATCACCGATCCGGCCAATCAGATGTGGCGGATAGCCTTCGCCATCATCCATGATCCGTACATAGATCTGATCCGCCGACCATTCGGTTTCGATCCAGACGTTTTCGCGGGCAAAGTCGACGCCGTTCTGGATCAGGTTGCGCAGCCCGTGAATAACCTCGGGCCGGCGCAGAACGATGGGCTGTTCATAGTCTTCATCGGTCAGAGCGATGGCGTCAAAATGAATGGATTTGCCGCGGTCCAGATGAGGCTCCGCCGCTTCACGCAGCACAGCCTCCAGCGGGGCACGGCGCAGGTGCAGGTCATCTTTGCCAGCGCGGCCCATGGACCGCATGATATCGCGGCAACGATCGGCCTGTTCGCGGATCAGCTTGGCATCTTCCTGCAGATCCGGGCGGTCGGCCAGATCCTCAATCAGTTCGGCGCTGGTCAGTTTGATGGTGGCCAGTGGCGTGCCCAACTCATGCGCGGCGGCGGCCACAACACCGCCGATATCGGTCAGCTTCTGTTCGCGGCTGAGCGCCATATAGGTGGCCTGCAGCGCGTCCGACATGGCGTGCATTTCCACCGTCACCCGACGCGAATAGATGCCCAGAAACAAAACCGCGATCACGATGGCGATCCAATTGCCAAACACAAAGAGATCGGGGATTCGCAGAATGAACCCTTCCTGCGTGCGCAGCGGGATGTGTATCTCGGCCAAGAGCGTGACGGCCAGAATGGTGACGATTGCCAGGAAAATGGTGGAGCGCAGCGTAAAGGCCGAGGCCGACACCATCACGGGGCCAAGGATCAGAATGGAAAACGGATTGTGCAGCCCGCCCGTCAGGTAAAGCAGTAGCGACAGCTGCAGCAGGTCAAACAGTACCATCAGCAGGTTTTCGTTTTCCGACAGGCGCTTGGCCTCGGGGAAGATCACCATGGCAATCAGGTTGCCAATGACCGAAACCGAAATCACCATCAGGCACAAGCCGATTTCAAGATCCAGATTGAACAGCTCCTGTGCCACCAGGATGGCAACGATCTGGCCACTGATGGCGCCCCATCGCAATAAAGTGATCGTTCTGAGCTTGATCCAATTGCCCCGATCACGGCCTTTCAGCACGTCAAACTTCGTTTCAGCCATCTGCGCGCCTTCGTCCCGTTGATCTTTGCAGCTTACTGTTAAATATGCCTCTCAGACCAATCAATACGATGTCGCACCTATAAAGGAAAACCAAATGAACCGCGCTTTGATCGCTTCTACCGCTGTTGTCGCTGCTGTCGCTCTGTTGGGGGGCACCTGGTACGCCACGATGCAATCTGGGGACGCTTTGGCAGCATGTCGCGCCTCGGCCGTGGCTGGCGGGGATATTGGTGGCCCGTTTGAGTTGACCAATGGCGCTGGTGAAACCGTGACCGATGCGGATGTGATCACCGCGCCGACGCTGGTCTATTTCGGCTACACCTTCTGCCCCGATGTCTGCCCGCTGGATGCGGCGCGCAACGGTGAGGCGGTGGCGCTGCTGGAAGAGCGCGGGCATGATGTGAACTCGGTCTTTATTTCAGTGGATCCTGAACGTGATACGCCGGAAATGGTCAGCGATTACGCCAGCTACATGCATGAGCGTATGGTTGGCCTGACCGGCACGCCGGAACAGGTCAAAGCGGCCTCGCGGGCTTATAAGACCTATTACAAGAAACAGACGCCCAAGGATGGGGATGACGAGTATTACCTGATGGATCACTCGACCTTCACCTATCTGATGTTCCCTGAGACCGGATTTGCCGAGTTTTATCGCCGCGACATGACGGCCGAGAAGATGGCGGACTCCGTGGCCTGTTTCATCGAAAACAGTTGAGCATAAACCAGTTAGGGCCGCCGGAGGTGAGCCAAGTTTGACGCAAGCCAAGTGGCCCTATAGAACGATTCTAACAGAACACGCGCGAAGGTAGACTGATCATGGCGGATCTGGACAAGGAAATCGGCGAAGACAAATCGCTGCTGCTGCTCGATGATGACGAGCCGTTTCTGAAACGACTGGCCAAAGCGATGGAAAAGCGGGGCTTTGAGGTGGAGACCGCAGGCTCCGTTGCGGCTGGTAAAGCGATCGCAACCGCCCGGCCCCCGGCCTATGCGGTCTGCGACCTGCGGCTGGAAGATGGCAACGGGTTGGATGTGGTTGAGGTGCTGCGGGAAAAGCGCCCCAATTGCCGCATCGTGGTGCTGACCGGTTATGGCGCAATTGCCACTGCGGTGGCTGCGGTGAAAATCGGTGCAACGGATTATCTGTCCAAACCGGCGGATGCCACCGATATTACCAATGCGCTACTGGCCTCGGATGATGAGCTGCCGCCACCGCCTGAAAACCCGATGAGCGCGGACCGCGTGCGTTGGGAACATATCCAGCGGGTCTATGAACTGTGTGACCGCAACGTCTCGGAAACGGCGCGTCGCCTGAACATGCACCGCCGCACACTGCAGCGGATCCTCGCCAAACGCAGCCCCCGCTGACCCCCGTTTCGGCGGGACCACTCCCCCAAAGGGAGATAGAGACCCTGTCAAAGAGCCGCCGTCAGGGCGGCTTTTTGCGTTTCTTCCACCCAGAAATTTGATCTGTTTATGAGGGCGTTACTGCAGGGTCGCCAATTTGTTGCCACTGCGCCCCCTCCTTTTTCCCGTATTGTTCCAAGTGCAGTGATCCCGGCAACTGATGGGTGAGTAGACAAACACTCAGGGGAAGACATGACTGCATCTAACTGGACTTTGGAAACGTTGTTTCCGGAGGGGTTGCCTGACACTCTGGTGACGCTGACGGGATCGACATTGGCGGAAAAACTGCGAGGCACAGAGGCCGCGGATCTCATCAAAGGCGAAGGCGGCAATGATCGGTTGATTGCCCGTGGCGGCAACGATGTGGTGCTGGCGGGTGAGGGGGACGATCGCGTTCACGCCGGCAGCGGTGACGATATTGTAGATGCCGGTAGCGGCAATGACCGGGTGCATGCCGGCGATGGCGATGATGTTGTGCTGGGTGGCGCCGGCAATGACACGCTGCGCGGCGGTGACGGTGCCGATCAGCTTTATGGTGGCGAAGGGGATGACCGCCTTGCCGGTGGCGAGGGCGACGATTTTCTGGATGGTGGCAGCGGTGACGATCGGCTCTGGGGTGGGGATGGCAATGACCAGATCCTTGGCGGCAGTGGCAATGACAGGATCGGCGGTGGCGACGGCAATGATGCGGTGATGGCCGGGGATGGCGATGACCGGGTCAACGGCGGGGACGGCGATGATGTGATGTTTGGCGACGCTGGCGCGGACCGTCTGCGCGGCGGCGATGGCGATGACCGGGCCTATGGCGGCGAAGGCGATGACCGCCTGAACGGCGGGGATGGCAATGACCTTCTGCAGGGCGATGCCGGCAATGATCGCCTGATTGGCGGCGATGGCAATGATGAGATCCTGGGTGGATCCGGCAATGACCGTCTGGTCGATGGCCACGGCAATGACGCGCTGGTCGGCGGCGAGGATGATGACCGTCTGATCAGCCGCTTTGGCAGCGATATTCTGGATGGTGGTGAGGGCGATGATTTCCTGTTCAGCCGTTCCGATGCCGGTGAGCCGGTGATCGCGCAGGATCCTGAACTGCCAACCTATAATCCAGATCAACCCTTCCTGGACGCCAACGATGTGATGACCGGCGGCGCTGGGGCGGATACCTTCTTCTTCCGGCTGGACATCAACGCCACCGAAGAGATTGCCCGCAAGCACACACAAGAAAACGGCCGGATCGACTGGCGCGGGGTGGCGGGTGAAAACGACAATCCCCATGACCACTGGGTCGATGCCATTGGTGATGAGGTGATCACGGACTTTAGTTTCGAAGAGGGGGACCAGATCGTCATTCGCGGCCACACCGTAGATGCCTCGGTGGAGCAGGTCGATTTCGACGAAGATGGGGTCTTTGATTACAGTGTGATCACCCTGACATCAAACCAGGGCGGCAATGGCGGTGCGCATGATGGCGATCATCTGGGCACGATCACGGTCTACGGCGACCTGATCACCGAAGAGGATCTGGTGGTCGACAACATGGCCTTCTATGGCGCCTTCAACACATTGGATCAGTATTTGGACGGGTTCTAACCAGGTTCCTTGACCTGTTCAGTGGCGGTCCCTTCGCGGGGCCGCCTAATGCGATTGTGAGGTCTAAAAATTGAAGCTCAGCAGTTTCAACTGAGCCTCCGCGCGCAGTTCGGCCACCAGTTCGGGGTTATCTTCGACCCAGCTGACATAGCCCGCATAGCCCTGTTGGTTGACAGCGGCGCGGTCACTTTCCAGCAAGGCCATGAAATCATCCAATGTGGCGACATCGGTGAAGCTCAGCTTCAGCTGGGTGTAAATTGCGTTGCACTCATCGATCTTGGCTTTGGGCAACACCTGTTCTTCGGCAGCGGCGCTGCACAGGAAATACCCCGCGGCCAACGCCAGTAGTTGAGTGGACATAACACATACTCCAGTCGGTCACCGGGACGGAGGAGAGCAGAGAGAGGCGACCATGCCAGACAGTCTGCAATCGCCGTGCCGAAATTTCCGTAAATCTACGGTGCTATGCCAAAGGAGAAGGTTAACGGGTTTAGATTGGCCCTGATCAGTCCAGATCAAACCGGGTCAGCATCTGATCCACCTCCTGCCCATCGGCCAGCGCTACCCCAGACATCAGCTGATAGTCGCGAAACCCACGGCTTTGATAATAGGCGCGCCCGCCCGCGTTGTCGGTGCGGATACAGGCGCAGATCCAGGCATATCCCAGATCCTGCGCGGCCTGTGAGGTGGCGCTGAACAGGGCTGATCCGACGCCCAGCTGTTGCCGCCCCTGCTGCACAAAGGTGGCGATATCGCAGGCCTCCGCCGGCAGGCCGGGATAGGGGGATACGTGCTGAAAGCCGACAATATCGCCCGCGGATTCAGCGACAAACCAGGCAGAGCGGTCCGCGTCTTTGGCGATCATTGCGGCCATATCGGTGGCTGTGACCTCCTGTGTTCGCGCGGTGGTGCCCCCTGCCCTGATGATCTCGGACAGCAGCCGCGCGATCGGACCGGTGTCAAAACCAACAGGTGGGCGGATGGTCAGATCAGAGCGCATTGAGCAATGTTTCATGCCGCGCGGTGAACTCAGCCCGGACCTCAACAGGGGGCCGCAGCTGGATCGACAAACCGTCAATCAGCGCCGGATCGACCTTGCCGAAGAACTTGTTCGCCTCGGCCTCGGTAAAGCCTGCGATCTGGGTGGCTTCCATCCAGGCGCTGACCTTATCGGCGCGTTTGATCTGCTTTTTCACCTTGATCGGGATGGCGGCGGGCAGGCCAAAGCGAATGTGAATGGCGGCGGTCAGTCGTTTGTCCAACTCATCATAACCGGGGCCTACGGCGGCCTTTACCGGCGAAATCATATCCCCGATCACATATTCCGGTGCGTCGTGCAGAAGCGCGGCCAGATGCCATTTCACCGGCTGGCCGGGGTACATCCGACCATAAAGCTGTTCGACCAGCAGCGAATGTTCGGCCACCGAATAGGCAAAATCCCCCTGAGTTTGCCCATTCCAGCGCGCCACGAAGGCCAGGCCGTGGGCGATATCTTCGATCTCTACATCCACCGGGGTTGGGTCCAGCAGGTCAAGACGGCGCCCGGACAGCATACGTTGCCAGGCACGGGGGGCTTTTGCGGCCATTGGGGGTGTCCTTCACTCTAATGGAACAGTGGTAGCGCCCTGCCCTGCCCGGTGCAATGTCGGCCGGTCAGCGTCATGAATGTTTCAAATACAGCACAGGGACGTGTAGCCGCGTGTTTAGCAAATCCCCCTCTGCGACCCCACATATAGATCAGACGGCCGGACAGGTGGTCCGGCGCCCGAGGAATCGGGATCTGAACCCAAACTGGAAAGGAACACGTCATGTTCAAACGTCTGATCACCACTGCGGCGGTGTTTGGCACCGCTGCGCTTGCCCCGCCCACCTTTGCCCAGAACGCCGCGCCGCTGAGCTGCATGCCGCGCGATGCCTTGGTGCAAGATCTGATGCGCAGCTACGGTGAGGATCTGCTGGGCCGCGGTCTGCAGAACCCGCAACAACTGCTGGAAATCTGGAGTTCTGGTGATTCCGGCAGCTTTACCATCTTTATCACCCACCCGGACGGACAGTCCTGTGTGGTCGCTACTGGTGGCAGCTGGATTGGCTACGAACCACCTAATACCGATCTGGAAAGCTGATTTCGCGCTGTGGTGGCGAACCGATCGTTTAAAACACAGGAAAATCCCTCTCGTAAAGGGTGAATCTGAATTTCACCTGTCTATAATGGATAGCGCCCCATACGAAAGTATGCTGGAAAATAAGGTGCTTTATTCGCAACGGTTTACCTCAGGGAAATAGGCGCTTGGTCGGCGTCAAAGCTTCGTCACTTGACGAAAAATGCGTCATTTTCCCGTCGCGTATCCCTAAGAGAGCAAGAAAAATTGGGCTCTGAGACGTATAACTTAGGTGAGCCCGATGCTGAGACCCCTCCTCCCTCCCTCGGCACCGCTTCCCTCCCTGGCGATGTCTCCGTCAGCATCGGGCCCTTACTAAGGAGTGTTGCGTTATGTTCTCGAAGACCCCCCTCCCCGCCTTTGCCGCCGCATTGGTTGCCGGTGTCACCCTGACCGCCACCACCACTGCTGCTCAGGCCCAAGGCACCAAATGCCTGCCACGCGCCATTCTGGTCGAAGACCTGAAGAAGAAGTACAACGAACAGCTTTCGGGCGGTGGTTTGCAAAACCCACAGCAGCTTCTGGAAGTTTGGACTTCGCCTAACTCGGGCAGTTTCACCGTGTTCATCACCCGTGCGGACGGCCTTGCCTGCATCATGGCAACGGGCAAACACTGGAATTCGAACAGCGAAATCGCCCCTGCTGGTGTAAAAAGCTAAGAAAGATTGGCCCAGACATCCGAAAGACTCGTTGTCTGGGTATAGGTCGAGTGCTATCTGCCTTGCAGTGATTTTTTGCAAGGAACCCCCGCAATGGCAAACGACTATATTGTAAAGGATATCAGCCTGGCAGAGTTTGGCCGCAAAGAGCTGGATATCGCTGAAACCGAAATGCCTGGCCTGATGGCGCTTCGGGAAGAATACGGCGACAGCAAACCGCTGAAAGGTGCGCGCATCGTCGGGTCGTTGCATATGACCATTCAAACCGCTGTCTTGATTGAGACTCTGGTTGCTCTGGGCGCCGATGTGCGCTGGGCCTCCTGCAATATCTTTTCCACCCAGGATCACGCCGCTGCCGCCATTGCTGCTGCAGACATTCCGGTCTTTGCGATCAAAGGCCAGACGCTGGAAGAGCATTGGGACTATCTGGACAAGTCCTTCTTGTTCGCGGATGGCCCGAACATGATCCTGGATGATGGTGGCGACGCCACCCTTTACGTGCTGCTGGGCGCCCGCGCCGAAGCTGGCGAAGACATCATTCCGGTGCCGCAGTCCGAAGAGGAAGCGGTGATCAAAGCACAGATCGCAAAACGTATGGAAGCCAGCCCCGGTTGGTTCACCAAAACCCGCGACGCGATCATGGGCGTTTCCGAAGAAACCACCACCGGTGTTCACCGTCTTTATGAACTGCAGAAAAACGGTCAGCTGCCGTTCCCTGCAATCAACGTCAACGACTCGGTCACCAAATCGAAGTTCGACAACAAATACGGCTGTAAAGAGTCGCTGGTTGATGGCATCCGCCGCGCCACCGACACCATGCTGGCCGGTAAGGTTGCTGTTGTCTGCGGTTACGGTGATGTGGGCAAAGGCTCCGCTGCTTCGCTGGCCGGTGCAGGCGCCCGCGTGAAAGTGACCGAAGCGGATCCGATCTGCGCACTGCAGGCGGCCATGGACGGTTTCGAAGTTGTTCTGCTGGAAGAGTCGCTGGACGCAGATGTGTTCATCACCACCACCGGCAACAAAGACATCATCCGTATCGAGCACATGCGCGAGATGAAGGATATGGCGATCGTTGGCAACATCGGCCACTTCGACAACGAAATTCAGGTTGCTGCCCTGAAAAACCACAAGTGGACCAACATCAAAGAACAGGTCGACATGATCGAGATGCCAGCTGGCAACCGGATCATTCTGCTGTCCGAAGGCCGTCTGCTGAACCTCGGCAACGCCACCGGTCACCCGTCCTTCGTGATGTCGGCCTCCTTCACCAACCAGGTACTGGCCCAGATTGAGCTGTTCACCAAAGGCGACGACTACGAAAACGAAGTCTACATCCTGCCCAAGCATCTGGATGAAAAGGTTGCAGCCCTGCACCTGGCCAAAGTTGGCGCCAAGCTGACCAAGCTGACCTCGGATCAGGCCTCCTACATTGGCGTGACCCCGGAAGGCCCGTTCAAGCCGGAACACTACCGTTACTGATGCGGTGGGCCGGAGCGATGAAGCCTTCGGTTCTTACAGTTATGACAGCGGCGGTCCTTTGGGCCGCCGTTGTTGTTTCTGCAAGTGCTGAGACAGGCAAGAAACCGAAGATCACGGAAGAGATCACCTATTACGATGTCTCGGCGCTGACGTCAGATGGGCTGCGCCGGGAAATGCGCCGCAAGGGGCCGCGCGGCTACTGGGCCTATGCGCAGTGGTGGGTGTCCTGGACGGACATGTGTGACATCACCGTGACCCAGACAATTGAAATGCCGCGCCACACCCGGCTGGATGACCTGCCGCCTGAATTGCGGGTGCGCTGGGACAGTATGGTGCGGGCGCTGTTGCGGCACGAACGGTTGCACACCCGGCATGGTGAACTGGCGGCGGGTGAGATTGCGATGGCCAAATGCCAGGGCGCCTATCAGATCATCGATCGCTGGGCGAACCAGGACAAAGTGCTAGACCGCCGCACCGATCATGGCCGCAAAGAAGGGGTAACGCTGCCGTAATCTAGGTGGTCGCGGCGGCCTGCCAATCGGTCAGGAACTGCATGATCTCAGCTGAATCCCGCAACCTGGGGGAGGGGCGTTTGGCTTGCGTTTCCCCAGCGGCCATTGCGGCCTCAACCATCTGTAATTGATGGAAAAACGCATCATACCCGCTGTCTGCCACAAACCGTTCCGGCGTGCCCTCATAAGGGGTCCAGGTGAAACTGTTGCCCTGCGGTGCTGGTAGCCACGGGGTGCTGTCAAACCGCAGGGTGCCCAGATCGGTGGCGATGGTAAACTCATGCGCCATGCCGTAGCCATCGGTGGACTGCAGCGTGGCCAGAACGCCATTGTCAAACCGCACCGTGACAGCCGTGTCCCGCAGGTTGCCATCTGGCCCGGCATTGCCGCTGGCCTGCAGCTGACGGTTGGCAAAGGCATCCTCCCCACACATGGCCTGCACCACCAGATGCAATAGCGACGCCGGATAGCAGCCAAGATTGTAGAGCGTACCGCCACCGGCAGGGTTCACCACCTGCCAGATATCGGCGGCGTAAAACCCCTGCACATGGCGCAGTTGACCAAACCGGCCGGAGCGCAGCAAATCCAGCAGCTTATGATGCATGGGATGGGACAGGTACATCAGCCCCTCGGCAAAAAACGTCCGGGCGTTATCTGCCCCGGCCACCAATGCCGCGGCATCGCTCATGGTGACGGTCAGCGATTTTTCACACAGCACCGCCTTGCCGGCGGCCAAAGCTTCAAGGCTGTAGTCTTTGTGCAGGTGGTTGGGTAGGCCGATATAGACAGCCTCAACCTCAGGATCTTGCAGCAGCTCCTGGTAGGAGTCGGTGGCATGGGCAATGCCATATTCCGCTTGAAGCGCGTCGCGGGTTTCAGCAGAGCGGCCGAAGATGCACTGCGCGGTGGAGCCTTCGTTCAGCGCGATTGCGTCCAACATGGCCCGGGTGATGAACCCTGACCCAACAATGCCCCATTTTGCCATTGGTCCGCTCCTTCTTTGCAGAGGGGGGAGTGTCACCGAAATAGGGCAGGGCGCAAGAGGGCATTTGGGTAGCGTTGGGGCAGGTCAAACCCGACGGGGAAAATATAGCCGAAGTTTTCCTTTTGCCGTGGCGGGTGGGGCGCTAGCGTTTCAGTCATAGTTTGGGACGGGGCCTTGCCCCAATTCAGGAGAAGACAATGGGCAAACGGGACGATTTGATCGCGCAATATGCGGCGGACCTGAAGGAAAAATGCGGCATGGAGCCGGATATGGACCTTTTAACGAAGGTAACCATCGGCTGTGGTCCGGCAATTTACGATGCCGATGCCTCGACCGTGGCGGCCAGCCAGCCGAGTGAGCTGGAGACTGTGAAAAACAACTTCCTCATCCGCAAACTGGCGCTGGAAGATGGCCCGCAACTGATGGAAGCCATTGATAACGTGATCGAAACCTACGGCCGGTCCGAGCGGAACAAATACCGCGCGGTTGTCTACTACATGCTGGTCAAACACTTCGGCAAAGAAGCGATCTACGGTTGAGAGCGCAGGTTATCCCGCTGAATTTTAACCGTTTTGTCTGCACTTGCCGTTTGGGGCAGGGGGGCAAATCCGGTATAACCCCGCAACCGTCATCCGTTCCACGGGTGGATCTTTGGGGGTGACTGGGACAGGGGCCGATCCATTGGGGTCGGCCTTTTGTCATTTGATCTCAACAGTAGGGGCAAGCAGGGCTGTAACGCTTTGAAACAAAGCTCCAGCGCATTCCGGCGCGTTTCTGCCGAGGCGCTGGACAGCTGTCGTGCGGCTGCTTAGGAAGGCGTTAATCAATCATAGACCGAAGGTTATTGCAGTGACCAAACGCTCTCTTTTTGGCACCGATGGGGTGCGCGGACTGACCAATACCCCCCCAATGACAGCCGAACTGGCGATGCGGTTGGGTGCGGCTGCCGGGCGTTATTTCCGCCGCGATCAGCAGGAACACCGGGTGGTGATCGGCAAAGACACCCGCCTGTCGGGCTATATGCTGGAAAACGCGCTGACGGCTGGGTTCACCTCCACGGGGATGAACGTTCTGCTGCTGGGGCCGATGCCAACACCGGCGGTTGGGTTTCTGACCCATTCCATGCGTGCCGATGTGGGCGTCATGATCTCGGCCAGCCACAACCCGGCCTATGACAATGGCATCAAGTTCTTTGGCCCAGATGGCTTCAAGCTGTCGGATGAGGCCGAGGTTGAGATCGAGCGCCTGCTGAACGAAGGCGTGGAACTGGCGGCCCCCCAGAACATCGGCCGCGCCAAGCGGATTGATGACGCGCTGGGCCGTTACGTGGAATATGCCAAGACCACCTTCCCAAACTCGCTGCGTCTGGACGGGCTGCGCGTGGTGCTGGATTGCGCCAATGGTGCCGCCTACAAAGCCGCGCCTGCGGTTCTTTGGGAGTTGGGCGCTGAGGTGATCCCGGTGGGCGTGAATCCAAATGGGCATAACATCAACGAAAACTGTGGCTCAACCAGTACTGCAACTGCGGCGGCCAAGGTGCGCGAAGTGCGGGCCAATCTGGGCATCTGTCTGGACGGTGATGCGGATCGGGTGATCATTCTGGATGAAAACGGCGAACAGGCCGATGGCGACCAGATCATGGCGCTGATCGCGTCCTCCTGGAAGCGCGAAGGCCGGCTGAAGGGTGACACGCTGGTGGCCACCGTGATGTCGAACCTTGGCATGGAAAACTTCCTGCGGGATGAGGGTATTCATCTGGAGCGCACCGCGGTTGGCGACCGATATGTTGTTGAAAGTATGCGTAAAAACGGTTTTGCGCTGGGCGGTGAGCAATCCGGCCATATCGTCATGACCGACTACGCCACCACCGGTGATGGCCTGATTGCCGGGCTGCAATTCATGAAGGCGATGGTGGAAACCGGCAAGAAAGCCAGCGAATTGGCACAGGTGTTCACCCCGGTGCCGCAGATCCTGCGCAACGTGCGCTACGCCGCGGGCAAAACCCCGCTGGAGGCGGATCAAGTTCAGCAGGCGATTGCTGATGGCGAAAAGCAGCTGAACGGTGATGGCCGTCTGCTGATCCGCAAATCGGGTACCGAGCCGCTGATCCGTGTGATGGGCGAAGCCAACGATCAGGGCAAGCTGGATGCGGTGATCACCCAGATCTGCAAGGCAGTGGAGTCGGCGGCTTCTTAAGCCGCCGCACCCGGTTGCCTTGGTTACAATTGCGTCAGAACCGCGCCCATGACCGCGCAGCCGATTGTGGCATAGCCGCCGTCAATCACGATCAGCGCCTTGGGGCGACCGGCAAAGGTGTAGTTGGTCGCAATCCATGGGGTTGCCAGAAACAGGCCGATGCCCAGCCCGGCGACAAGCCCTTCGCCCAGCATATCGATCCCCGACAGGGTAAAGATATGGCGCATCATGCCCGCAACGATGATCGCGCAGACAAATGAAACGATATAAGGCACTGGGTTTGATCGGTTTTCTGGCTGCCCATCTTCGCCAAGTTTCACACCTGACGCGGCCATCCAGGGTTTGGCCAGGCTCATGTACCAGATGGCCCCAAACACATAGCTTGCGGCTGCGGCCGCGATGACGGATAGAATTTCCATTTGTCCCTCCCGATTTGCAGGTCGTTGCCTGCCTCGGAAAGCTTAGACAAATTGTGCCGTCTGGCTAGAGGGTTTGCCCATTATTTAGGCGCCCGCTCAGGCCTCGATCCCGGCCTTCTGGCAGATCACCTGCCATTCTTCGGCGGTGACGGGCTGCACCGACAGGCGGGAGTTCTTGACCAGCACCATTTCGGCCAGCCTTTCGTCGCCCTTGATCTCATCCAGGGTGACCGGTGTTTTCACCGGCATGACCGCTTTGATGTCGACACAGTCCCAGCGGTCATCATCAGTGGTGCTGTCAGGATGCGCCTTGGCGCAGACCTCAACAATGCCGACGACCGATTTTTCCTTCTGCGAGTGGTAGAAGAAGCCCCGGTCGCCGATTGCCATGTCGCGCATGAAGTTGCGCGCTTGATAATTGCGCACGCCGTCCCATTCTTCGCCCGCCTCACCCTTGGCGACCTGTTGGTCCCAGCTCCAGGTGGAGGGTTCGGATTTGAACAGCCAGTAGCGCATCAGCCAATTACCTTGTTCCAGTGGATCAGCTCTACGCTAGCGAAGAGTTCGGCCTTGGCATAGGGGTCATTCGCGGCCCAGTCTTCGGCGGCAGCCATATCGGCCACATCCAGCACGATGAGTGAGCCGCACATCTGTTCGTCCCCATCCAGCAACGGACCCGCCTGCGCGACAACGCCGGTTTCTTTCAGATAGGCGATGTGGTTCTCGCGGTTGGCTTTGCGGATTTCCAGCGCGCCGGGTTTGTCCTTGGCGATCAGTGCGATGAGCATTCATTCCTCCTTCAATGGTCGGGAAAGCAACCTGTCCATCAGGTCGCGTAGGTCATGGTGCCCCTCCAGCAGCGCAACAACGGCGCTGGTGATGGGCATATCGATTTGCATGTCGCTGGCGCGTTTCAGAACAGCACGGGCGGTGGCGGCACCTTCGACGGTGATGGAGCCGTCAAACCCCTCGCCCCGGCCCAGTGACAGGCCAAAACTGTAGTTGCGCGATTGGGCCGAGGTGCAGGTCAGCGTCAGATCACCAAAGCCTGACAGCCCCGCCAGCGTTTCCGGCCGCGCCCCTAGTGCCAGCGCCATGCGCTGCATTTCGGCGTAGCCCCGCGTCATGATCGCGGCCCGTGCGCTTTCGCCCAGACCGGCGCCCATGACGGTGCCGGCGGCAATTGCGATGACGTTTTTCAACGCGCCGCCCAGCTCGGCCCCGGTGGTGTCTGTCGTGCGGTAGAGCCGCAGGGTAGGGGTGGTCAGCTGTTCCTGCAGATCCTTGCACAGATCGGCATCGGCGCAGGCCAGTGTGACGGCGGTGGGCAGCCCACGGGCAATGTCAGCGGCAAAGCTGGGGCCTGTCAGGATCGCAGGCGTGGCTGAGGGGATCAATTCGCTCAGCAAGGAGGTGGGACCAAGCCCTGAGGTCAGCTCCACCCCTTTGCAGCAGGCGACCAGAGGGCGACCTTCCAGCGCGGCGCCGTGGGCCCCGATCATATCGCGTAGCTTTTGCATCGGTATCGACAGCAGCACGGGGATGCCTGCCGGGATGTCGTTGATATCCGCCGTGACCTGCAACGTTTCGGGGAAGGGTAGGCCGGGCAGGCGGCGGGTGTTTTCGCGGGCCCTGGCCATTTCGGCCACATGGTCAGTGTCGCGCGACCACATCAACACCTCGGTCCCTTTGGCGGCGATCGAGATGGCCAGCGCCGTGCCAAAGGCGCCAGAACCGCAAACCGCAATCATGCCTTTGCCCCTTTCTTGCCCGATCCCAGAAGGGCTGGGGCCTTTTTATCCAATGGCCATCGTGGCCGCGCGGCCAGCGTCATGTCATCGCTATGCCCGGCGCGAAACCGTTCCATCCCGGCGTAGGCGATCATCGCCGCATTGTCCGTACACAGCGCCAGCGGCGGCGCAGTGAAGGCGACGCCAAATTCCGCACAAACCTCCTGCAGCCGGCTGCGGATGGCCTGGTTTGCGGCCACACCGCCGGCGACGGCGATGGTGGGGGTGGCCGGGTTTTCCGCCAGATAAAGCTGCAGCGCGCGGCGGGTCTTCTCGGCCAGCACATCGGTCACGGCTGCCTGAAACCCTGCCGCCAGATCGCTGCGGTCCTGTTCGGTCAGCCCACCTTTGGCCGACACAACCTCATCCCGCGCCCGCAGAATGGCGGTTTTTAGGCCGGAAAAGGACATGTCACAGCCGGGCCGGTCCAGCAGCGGACGCGGCAGGCGCCAGCGTTTCGGATCGCCGGACTTTGCGGCTTGTTCCACCGACGGCCCGCCGGGCTGCGGCAGCCCCAGCAGACGGGCGGTCTTGTCAAAAGCTTCGCCCGGCGCATCGTCGATGGTGCCGCCAAGGCGGGTGAACTCCTCTGGCCCATGGGCCAGCAGGAACTGGCAATGCCCGCCGGACACCAGCAGCATCAGGTAGGGAAATTCGGTTTGATCCGTCAGCCGCGGCGTCAGCGCGTGGCCGGCCAGATGGTTTACCCCGATCAGCGGCTTGCCGAGGGCAGCCGATAGCCCCTTGGCGCACATCACACCGGACAGCACGCCGCCGATCAGCCCGGGGCCGGCGGTCACCGCAATGGCGTCAATCGCATCAAAGCCAAGGCCCGCAGTCTCCATCGCCTGTTTGACGGAGACATCCAGTTTTTCGGCATGGGCGCGTGCGGCAATTTCCGGCACAACACCGCCGAAGGCCGCGTGCAGATCTGTCTGGCCATAGACGGTGGAGGCCAGAATGTCCGGCATCTCACCGGGGGTGTGGCGCACCACAGCCGCCGCCGTGTCATCGCAGCTGCTTTCCAAACCCAAGACTGTCAGCGTGCCACTCATGGTCTCCGCCCTCACCGTTGCAAGAAGATCCTCCCGCAGGTAACACCGCAAGGAGGTTCAAACAATCCCGGCGGGCGAAATGGCACAGCTTCTGTTGACCCGGCCCCAAGAGGGCGCAGACCGATTTGCTGCTTTGCTGCGCAGGTCAGGGTTTGATGCGCCGATTGTGACCTCCCCCCTGTTGCGGATCGTGCCATTGGCCGCGCCAGATCTGCCAGATCTGACTGAGGATCAGGCGGTGATTTTCACTTCCCGCAACGGTGTTGCAGCGGCGCCTGCGGGGCAGGGGCGGCTGGCCTATGTTGTGGGGGCGGCCACCGGCCGCGCAGCCAAAGCGGCGGGATACCGCGTGGTGCAGGCGGATGGGGATGCGGAGGCGCTGTTCCGGCGGATTTTGGCCGACCATCAGGCGGGGAACCTAACCGGCGATCTGGTGCATCTGCATGGTCGCCACACCCGCGGGGATCTGGCGCAGCGTTTGACCGCGGCGGGTCTTCCGACCAAGGGCGCGGTGATCTACGAACAGATTGCTATGCCCCTGTCTGAGACGGCGAAATCGCTGCTTTCCGGTGCAGAACCGGTGATTTTGCCGATTTTTTCCCCGCGCACGGCAGCGCTGTTGCTGGCAGAGTGTCAGCAGATGGAAGGAACCGCGCCGCTGTTTGTTGCCGCGATCAGCCCGGCCGCTGATGTGGAACTGGGCATGTTGCAAGCGGTGCAGCGTCAGATATTGCCCAATCCGACAGCAGATGCGATGGCTGCCGCAGTGCAGAGACTGATGGCCGCAGCGCAGCGCCTTGAGGGTGAAATCCGGCAGCGGTAACCTTACATCAGTAGATGTGTTTTGATTTTTGAGATTCGAAAGGAAGGCCCAGGTGTCCGAACCCAAGACCTCCGCCGGTGGCACAGACTCCGAAACCGACGATCCCAAACGGGATGTCATTGAAGATGCCGTTGTTTTGGATGAGCCGACGGATGACCCCACTGACGATCCGGCAGAGGGGCCAGCAGAGGGGGATGAGGCGCCTCAGCCTGATGCGCCAGAGGAAAACGATGCCCTAGCTGATGAAGGTGCTGAAGATGGCGCAGTGGCTGACCCAGCCCCAGAAACCCCTGAGGATGTGGCTGAAAAAGCACCTGTAGAGGCAGCTGCACCCAAACGTGGTTTCGTGCCGGTCTTCCTGGGTGGTGTTGCGGCGGCAGCGCTGGGCGCCGGTGTGGCGCTGTTCCTGTTCCCCAATGGCATTGGTGGGCAGGATGACACAGTTCAGCAGCAGATCCTTGCAGATCTGGCCGCCCAGACCGAAGCGGTAGCCGCGCTTGAGGCCAAATTGGCCAATCTCTCCCTGCCACCGGATCTGACGGCGGAGGTTGCCGCGCTCAATGCGCCGATGGCCGCGCAGGCGCAGCAGCTGGCCACACATGAAACCCGGATTGAGATGCTGTCGGCCCTTATCGGGGATCTGGAAAAGCGCCCCATCGCCGACAATCTGGCGCCAGAGGCCATCGCGGCCTATGAGCGTGAGTTGAAAGCGCTGCAAACCGCAATGGCCCAGCAACGTGCTGAGGTTGAGGAAAAACTGGCCGAAAGCGCCGCCCTGCGCGCCACTGCCGAGGTGGATGCGCAAACAGCCGCAGCCCGCGATGCCCTGTCGTTGCTGACCCAGGCGGTGGATGCCGGGTTGCCTTTGGGGGCTGCGCTGGCCGCGTTGGAAGGGGCGAGCGTCACAGTGCCTGAAGCATTGAACAGCCTGCAGGCGGGCGTGCCGACACTGGCCGCCCTGCAGATCAGTTTCCCGGACGCCGCGCGCGCCGCCCTTGCGGCAGACAACAGTGCCAACGGTGGCAGCGGCGTGACCAATTTCCTGCGTCATCAGCTGGGCGTGCGCTCCCTGACCCCGCAGGAAGGCGATAGCGCAGATGCGATCCTGTCGCGGGCCGAGGCCGCGCTGACCGCGGCCGATCTGGGCACCGCCATGGCCGAGCTGAGCAGCCTGCCAGAGGCTGCAGCGGGCGCGATCGCCCCCTGGCTGGGCGATGCGGCAAAACGTGCTGACGCCCTCACCGCGCTGGACGCTTTGCGCCAGTCCGTGATGACCAACTGAGGAGGAACCCATGCTCTGGTCGCTTATCAAGATTGTTGTTTTTGTCCTCCTCGTGGCGGCAGTTACCTTTGGCGCGGATTATCTGATGCAGATCGATGGTGGCGTGCGGATTGCCCTGATGGGCACTGAAATCACGCTGACCCCCCTGGCGACAGTGATCGGTCTGGCGGTGCTGCTGATTTCCCTCTGGGTGCTGTTGAAACTGGCCTCGCTGACCGTGGCGTTGTTGAAGTTCATCAACGGGGATGAAACCGCGCTGAGCCGCTATTTCGACCGCAACCGCGAACGCAAAGGCTATCAGGCCCTGACCGAAGGCATGATGGCCATCGCCTCGGGCGAGCCGCGCGTTGCAATGAGCAAAGCCGCGAAGGCGGAGAAGTTTCTGGGCAAGCCAGAGCTCACCAACCTGCTGACCGCTCAAGCCGCGGAAATGGCCGGCGACAGCAAGAAGGCCGAAGAGGTTTATAAACGTCTGCTCAGCGATGATAGTACCCGTTTTGTCGGCGTGCGCGGCATCATGAAACAGAAACTGGCCGCAGGCGAAGAAGACGTGGCGCGCCAATTGGCGGAAAAGGCCATCGCGCTGAAACCCAAACATGTTGAGGTGCAAGATACCCTGTTGAACCTGCAAACGCGGGCGCAGGATTGGTCAGGCGCGCGTGAAACCCTGTCACTGAAGTTGAAACAGGGCAGCCTGCCGCGTGATGTGCATAAACGGCGCGATGCCGTGCTGGCGCTTTCTGCGGCCAAGGCCGTGCTGGACACCGATGAAAGCGCCGAAGCGCTGGAAGCCGCAGTGGAAGCCAACCGCCTGTCGCCCGATCTGGTGCCTGCCGCCGCGCTGGCCGCACGCAGCCTGATTGAAAAGGGTCAGGGGCGCAAAGCCGCCAAACTGCTGAAGAAAGCCTGGGAAGCGCAGCCGCATCCCGATCTGGCCGCCGCCTTTGCCGCCATCGCCCCAGAGGAAAGCCCGGCCGAGCGTTTGAAACGCTTTCAGCCGCTCCTGCGCCTGAAGCCGGAGCATCGCGAAAGCAAACTGGTGCTGGCCGAATTGAACATCGCTGCCGAAGATTTCCCCGCGGCCCGCAAGGCACTGGGCGATCTGATCAGCGAAGATCCCGACAGCCGCGCCCTGACCATCATGGCGGCGGTTGAACGTGGTGAAGGCAGTTCGGATACGGTGGTGAAGGGCTGGCTGGCCCGGGCGCTCAATGCGCCGCGCGGTCCGCAATGGGTCTGCACCAACTGCCACAACATCCACAGCGATTGGGCGCCGGTCTGCGAAAACTGTCAGGCCTTTGATACGCTCAGCTGGCAAGTGCCGCCTGCTGGTGCGGTGGACAGTGCCACCGGCGTGCAGATGCTGCCCCTGATCGTTGGTGCACTGGAAGAGGCTACCGCGCCCGAACAGCCTGAGGCGGTTGAAGCGGCAGAGCCTGCGCAGGATGATCCCACGCCGGACGTCACCGAAGTGTCGGAGGCTGAGATCATTCCGATGCCGACAGATCACGTGATTGACGACCCTGACACCCCCCGTCAGGCCGCAAATGACGGATCAAAATAGGTCTTTTCCCAGACCGGGCGGGGTGCTATAGCCCCGCCACCAAGTGCCTCAATAGCTCAGCTGGTAGAGCAGGTCCTTCGTAAGGACAAGGTCGGGGGTTCGAGTCCCTCTTGAGGCACCACTTCTTCCTCACATCAGTGTGTTTCTGCCACCGGTTGTCCGGGATCCGCCGACTTCCGGATTAAGCGTTGCGTCGGTGTCAAATATCCGCATGCTTTAAGGTACGGATCTGAAATCAGTTTCTTAGGGGCATTGAGTGATGAAGCACGCGGCAATTTTGTTGTCTGTTCTGGCATTGGCGGGCTGCAAAGAGGAGGCAGCAGAGGTTCCGGAGATGATCCGGGGGCTGAAAACATTCACCATCGCAGAAACCGAAACAAGCCAGGTGCGGCGATTCCCGGCGGTTCTGGAACCGGCCGAGCTGACCACGCTGTCCTTTGAGGTGGCGGGCACCTTGGGGCAGGTTTCGCTCAATGTTGGGCAGGAACTGGCCGCGGGGGATGAGATTGCCCGGATTGATCCCACATCATTGGAATTGCAGGTGGCCACGGCCGCGGCTGCGGTGGATCAGGCAAGCTCTGCCGCGCAGAACGCCGCCGATAACTATGCCCGCCAGCAAGAGTTGCTGGAGCGCGGCTCCACCACCCGGGTTGCAGTTGACGGCGCCCGGACGGAGGCGGAAACTTCTGCCGCGGCTTTGGAACAGGCGAAAAAATCGTTGGAACAGGCCGAACAGACATTGGCAAAATCGGTGCTGACCGCACCCTACCCGGGCATCGTGAACACGGTGGATGTCAGATCCTTTGCCACCGTTGGGGCGGGAACGCCGGTGGTGTCGATGTATTCCACCGACCGGTTTGAAGTGTCCTTCTCGGTCAACTTTGACACGGTGAATGCCTTGGTTGTTGGCAAAGAGGCCAGTGTGCGTCTGGCGGATCGGCCCGATATCATTCTGGACGCTGTGGTCAGTGAAATCGCTTCCCGCGCAGACGCTGTTTCCAGCTTCCCGGTGGTGCTGGAACTGCGCGAAAGCCACCCCCTGCTGAAGGCAGGGATGGCAGCGGAGGCCTCAATCGAATTTGACCTGCCCGTGGCCGAAGGTTTCCCGGTGCCGATCACCTCGATCGTGAAGGATAACGTTGGCGCTCGGGCCACCGCTGACAGCCCGGCGGAGATGACGGTTTATGTCTATGACCCGGCTGACAGCACGGTCAAAAGCCGTCAGGTCAAAGTGGGCGGTATCCGTGAAAACCAGATCATTGTGATCGACGGCCTGTCGGTTGGGGATCGTATCGCATCGGCAGGGGTGTCCTTCCTGCAGGATGGCCAGGAAGTGAAACTCCTAGACGGCGAGGAGTGATCTGATGGATTTTCTGACACGTTTCGGGATCGAAAAGTCCCGACTGACCATTTTGGCGATGATTGCGCTGTTGCTCCTGGGGGCGATGACCTATTCGGCGCTGCCCAAGCGGGAAAACCCGGCGCTGACCATTCGAAATGCAATTGTTCTGGCGCAGTTCCCCGGTATGGCACCGGAACGGGTGGAGGATCTGATCGCCATCCCGATGGAGCGTGCGGCGAAGGAGCTGGGCGCTGTTGAAGATATCTCAACCCTGGTCACGCTAGGGCAGGCGCAGCTGACTGTCGCGATGTCAGAAACCCTGTCCAAAGCTGAGCTGGACAGCGCCTTTCAGGATCTGCGGACCAAGATGGAAGAGGCGGCATCGGATCTGCCTGATGGCACCTATGGGCCATTTATCAACACCAACTATGGTGATGTGGCAATTGCCACCGTCGCGGTCACAGGCGAAGGGTTTTCCAATGCCGAAATCACCGAGTCGGCGGAACGGTTGCAGCAGGGGCTATATAAAATTGATGGCGTGACCAAGGTGTCGCTCTCGGGTGTGCAGGATGAGCGGATCTGGCTGGAGATTGACACCCGCAAACTGGCGACCGTCGGGGTGCAGTTCCGCGAAGTGGTGGGCGACCTGCAGGCGCAGAACGTCATTATGCCTGCGGGGCAGATTGATGCAGCTGGCACCACCATTACGATGGAGGCCAACGGCAACCTGACCTCAATTGAGGATATCGAAAATGTTCTGACCCAATTGGAGGGGACCGGCGAATTGGTGCGGCTGCGGGATCTGATGACCGTACGCCGTGGCTATGTGGACCCGATCCAGAAGCCGGTCTATTTCAATGGGGAACCAGCGGTTCTGGTCAGCGTGGAAATGTCGGATGATCGCGATATCCAGAAACTGGGCGCCACCCTGCGCCAGGAAATCGCTACGCTGGAACAGTTTGAGCCCATCGGGTTCAGCTTCAACATCTCAACCTTCCAGGAAACCAACGTAACCGACGCGGTGAACAACGCCCTGTCGAATGTGGCACAGACCTTTGTGGTGGTGCTGCTGGTGATGCTGGTGTTCCTGGGGCTGCGACCGGCGATTGTGATTGCCTGTATCGTGCCCTTCACCGTGGCCTTTGCCCTGATGGGCATGTCGCAATGGGGCATTTCGCTGGAACAGATCTCAATCGCGGCTGTGATCATCTCACTTGGCTTGCTGGTGGATAACGGCCTGGTGGTGGTTGAGGATATTGAGGTGCGGATCGGGCAGGGCGACAGCCCGCGCGACGCTGCAATTGCCGCAGGTGGCCAGTTCTTTATCCCGCTTGCGGTGGCCTCGATTACCACGGTTTCCGCCTTTATGCCGATGCTGACCTTGCAGGGCAGCGCGGGGGAATTTGCCTTCTCCCTCGGGGCGGTGGTGACGATCATGCTGGCCGGGTCGTGGATTACGGCGCATTACATCCTGCCGTTTCTGGCTGCGCATTTCCTGAAACCCAAGAAGGTGGTGAAAACGGAAGAAAACGCTTTGGTGCGGGCCTATGGGGCGCTGGTGCGTCGCTGCCTGCGCTGGGGGCTGCCGATCATCGTCCTGACCTACGGCATCGTGGTGGCTGGTGGCATGCTGTTTGGCACGCTGAAGTCAGAGATGTTCCCGTTGAGTGAACGGGCTGAATTCCTCGTCTATCTGGACATGCCCAAAGGCAGCGCGATCTCCGCGATGCAGGAAGAGGCATTGGCGGTTGAGACCTGGCTGCGCGATGAAACGGTGAACCCTGAGGTTCTGTCGACCACAACATTTGTCGGCCATGGCGGACCGCGGTTCTATTTGGCGCTGTCCCCGGCTGATAGCGATCCGGCAAGCGCGTTCATTCTGGTGAACACCCACAGTTTCGAAGGGGCTGTTGTGGCGGCAGAACGGGCGCGGACCTACCTGTTTGAACAGCGCGCCGCAGTGAAGGCGCGGGTGACCCGCCTGTCGATGGGTGGATCTGAATCCGGCATTGTCGAAGTTGCCATCACCGGTGACGACGCTGACAAGATGCTGGATGCGGCAGCCCGTGTTGGTGCAGGCTTCTCCGAGGTGCCGGGCATTGTTTTGAACCGCAATGATTGGGGCAATAAAACCCTGAAGATCGGCATCGATATTCTGCAGGAAAAAGCGCGTGAACTGGGCACCACCTCGCGTGAGATTTCGGACACGATGGACACCTTCTTCTCCGGGACGCCTTATTCGACCTTCCGGGATGGTGACACATCAATCCCGATTGTGCTGCGCTCCGAGGCGGCATTCCGCGACAGTATCGACGATCTAACGAACCTGACGATCCCGACCAAAACCGGTCTGGTGACATTGGATCAGGTTGCTGCCTTCTACCCGGTGTTGGAATTTTCGCAGATCCGGCGGGACAACCAGCAGCGTCGCATTGTCATTTCGGGCAAGAGCAGCGTGCTCTCCGCGGCGCAGGTTGAGGCGCAGATCACTCCGCTGTTGGAAGAGATCGATGCAGATCTGGGGCCGGGCTATACCGTGTCCATCGGTGGTGAAAGCGAAGATGCCGCCAAGGCCAACGCCGAACTGGTGGCCGGCATGCCGCTGGCGCTGGGCGTGATGTTGGCTGCGTTGATCTATCAGTTCAATTCGATGCGGCGTGTGGCCCTGACCTTTATGACCATCCCGCTGGTTGCCGCAGGGGCGCCACTGGTGCTGTCCATCGCGGGCATGCCCTTGTCGTTCTTTGCTATTCTGGGGCTGATCTCCTTGATGGGGATCATCATCAACAACGCGATTGTTCTGATCGACCAGATCGATATCGAACGACAAACCCTTGGTCTGGATGATGCGATTGTTGCCGCAGCCAAGAAGCGGGTGACGCCGGTTCTGCTGACCTCAATGACAACGATCCTTGGGCTGTTGCCGATGGCCATTTTTGGTGGCGCTTTGTTTGAGCCGATGGCCTCCCTGATGATTGGTGGATTGCTGCTTGCCTCGCCGCTGACGCTGATTTTTGTGCCGCCGGTCTATCGCTTGTTCTTCCGCCGGGATGCTGGGGCAGGTCCAACGGCTGAGGGCGCTTAAGCGTTGATATAAAAGAAAACCCCGCCCTGAGATTGCTCTGGGCGGGGTTTTTCTTTGGTTGCGGGCCTTTAGTCCTGTTTATGACCTATGAATTCACCACCGGGCAGCAGTTTGATGAGGGTTAGTGCTGCCTCATAGGCTTCGTCACTGCTGACCCGATCTGCCAACATGTCCTGCATGGCATCATGGTAGGTCTGCCAAACTTCGCCATGCAGATCGACGCCTTTGTTGGTCAGAAACAGCACCTGCTTGCGGCGGCCGTCAGCGATGAATTCGCGCCGCAGAAAGCCGGCCTTTTCCAACCGTGAAACATGCCGGGACAGGGCGTATTGCGGCAGGAACAATTCTGTCTCAATCTCACCCATCAGCTTGCCATCGGGACCGCCGCGATGGATTTGCAGCAGGATTTCATACCAGATCGGATCGTTCAGGCCATGTGCCTTCAGCGCCTTGGTGATCACCGGGTAAAAATGGCGATGCGCCCGCATCATATTGAACCAAAGCCGGTTGAAGCCGACGTTGGCATCATCATCGTTAAAGAACTCTCTGGCGGAGACGGGAAGCTTGCTAGACATGCATCTGCATTACCATCAACGGCAGTATTGTCGTACCTATTTTCGACCCGGCGGCAGGAAAACGCACATCTGCCCGATCAGCGGTCAAAATTGACGCCAAGTGTTTCGCTTGTTGCCAAGCTTTGACAGCTGAGCGCGGCGCCATTGGCGATATCTGCATCCTCCAGAGCCATGCGGTTGCGCATGTGAACGGTGCCTTCGGTCACCTGACAGCGGCAAGCACCGCAAACGCCCGATTGGCAACTGTAAGGAACGGACAAGCCGTTGGCCTGTAGCGCCTGCAGCAGGGTTTGATCCGCAGCCATGGCGATCTTATGGTCGGCACCGTTCAGGCGCACGGTCGCGGTTGCCTTGACCCCGGTGACGCCATCATCCTCAGCTGCCGCGCCGCCGAAGCTTTCCATATGGATGCGGGTGTCTGGCACGTCCATCGACCTCAGCGCTGTTTTCACATCACGGTTCATCGCGCCGGGGCCGCAGATCCAATACTGCACATCCTGCGCTTCGGGCGGGGTTTCCTCGATGGCGGCAGCGATGGCGTCTTTGTCCACGCGGCCCTTGCGCCAGGGGCTGAACCAGCTCCACATCGATGGGCTTGAAATGACATGGCGCAAGGTGAAGCGATCGCCATGGCGGTCTTGCAGAACCTCCAACTCTTCCCGCAACAGGATGCTGGGCTCATCGGCGTTGCCATAGATCAGATGCGCCACCGAATAGGGTTCTTCCTGCAAGACGGCATTGATCATCGCAAAAAGCGGGGTGATGCCACTGCCTGCGCCAAAGAAGTAATGCGTCCGGCGCCCCATGGGCCGTGGCGTCAGGCAAAAGCTGCCGAAGGGGGGCATGACCTCAACCGTGTGGCCCGGCGCCAGCCCCGCCACTTGGTGCGAAACCTTGCCCTTATAAACCTGCTTCACCGTGATCCGCAGCGGTGCCCAGGGCGGGTTGGAAATGGTGTAGCTGCGCCGTTCCTCAACCCCGTCGATCATGAACCGCAGGGTCAGGTGTTGCCCCGCCTGCCATTGGAATGTGGCCTGCAGGGCCTGTGGCACCTCAAAGATCAACGAGGTTGCAGCGCCTTCGATTTCTGGTCGCACCTCTGACAGGCGCAATGGGTGAAAGTCACGCATCGATCCGTCCCCCTCAGCGATAGTCGAGCACGGTGTCCAGAGCATGGATCGCCGGGCGGCCAAAATGCGGCAGGATGCGGAAGGTATCGGTTTGAACCATGTCACCTTCCATCCCCTGCCAGCGGTAGCGCACAGTGGTGACCGCACGGGCGATTTGGGCGGCATCAACGGTCGAGATGGTGATTTCGGCGGGCATGCGTGACAGTTCTTCATAGCCCGCCATCATCTCAGCCATGCGGGGATCGTTCATGTCCTCAGTCAGGGCATCTGACACGGCATAGCTAAACACATCATCGGGCTGACCCAGCCCGTATTTCACGGTGACCTGATGGCGCGCTGTTGGGTGCCAATCCCCGTAGCTGGCGCTGATGCCGGCCACATCATTGGCCGCAAAGTAGCGGTTCATCAGATCCTCTGGGGTGGATTTCGGTGTGGCGTAGGCCAGGCCGGCGGCCAGCAGGCAGCCGAATGCGGTGGCAAGAACAGGTTTCATTCTGAGGCTTCCGTTTGGTTGATCCGGCGGGTGATTTCGCTCAGCCGGGACAGGGATTGCAGGGTGGTGGGCAGAAACAGCGCGCCGTCGACAAATTCCCAGCTGTAGGTGACCACAGCAAAGACGGTGCCGGCGGTGATGGTCATGTTCTGAGTGGCAAACCACAGGTTAAACAAAACAAGGGACAGCAGCCCGGCAAAGATCAGCCCGTAGACCAGCGCTTCGGTGTCTGACAGGCGCACTTCGGATTTGCGCAGGGCCAATAGATGGGCGCCAAGGCGGGGCAGGGACCGGGTTTCCAGAATGCTGACCTGTTTTTCGCTTTGGGCATTCAGCAGTTGGTTGATCTTGTAAAACCGGCGGTGGGCCAGCCCGTAGATCGCCAGCATAAAGACCAGCGCCGCGCCTGCGATCAGGCCAAGCGTGGGGTGAAAGGAGCTGAGGATGGCGATGGCCGCCAGCATCTGCAGCACGCCCGTCATGCTTTCCGGGGCTTCGGTTTCCAGAAAATCGACCAGCTCACGTGACATAGCCAGCCGGGCGTTGACGGTTGAGACCGGGCGATCCTTGGACCGTTCGGCCAAGGCACGGCCCAGACTGACCCGCATTACGCCATAGGCCCGGGTGTCAAACAGGCGGCGGCCGGTGGCCACCAGCAGCAGCACGGCCAGAACAATGGCCAGCATCCAGAAGGCAGCCATATCCGTCGCGATCAACCCGTCGATGGCGCGACCGATCAGCAGCGGGATCAGCGCAAACAGCGCCACCTCAATCAGGGTTAAGGCCCAGGTCACGCTGATCTGCGGCCAAAAGGCTGCAAAAAGGCCACCAAGGGTCAGCCCACGCCCCTGCAAGAGAGAGGCGCGGCGCGCGCTCAGGCCCATTTTTCCTGTCCTTCCATGAAGTCCAGCACCGCCTGTTGATGCATCAGAATCGGGCTTTCGCCTTTGGCGGCGGGGCCGATTTCAAGATAGGGGCTGGTCAGCGCCTTCTGCTGCTGTTCGCAGGCATAGACATCTTCGGCGGTGAAATCACCCGAGGCCATTGGATCGTCTTCGCCTTGGGCATCCTCCCCTTTGTATTTCGCACCGCCAAAATCCTTCCAGAACGACCAGGAGGACCATTGCTGTTTGGAGTATTCCCAGGACGAGGCATTGGCCAGTTTGGAGCGGTTTTCGATCCGCGTCAGATCCGGGCCAAGCGGTGTGATGATGAACAGGTTCCAGCTTTCCTCGCTGGCACCCAGGCCAATGCCGGGGAACAGCATCGGCACCCAGGCGCCCACATGGGGTTCCGGGATCACGCGGGGGGTTGGCAGGTTCTTTTCCAGATCCTTTGCATAGTCCGCACTGGGTGGTTCCCAGAAATGGTAATGCGGCCCTTCCCAACCAAACTTGGCTTTGGCGTGGTCATACATGTGCAATGTATCGGAATGCAGATGGCTCAGGTGATAGACGTCAATGTAGTTTTCTACGACGATCTTCCAGTTGGCCTTGATGTCATAGCTGCTTCGGGCCTCTTCATATTCGACCAGCTCATTCGGGTCATGCGGGCCCAGATGCGGATCCACCGCCCCAAACCATTCCGCAAGGCTGGGCGGATTGGGATCGGGGTGCACAAACAGCATGCCGCGCCAGACATCGACCGATGCGGGCTTCAGCCCAAGGCAGCTTTTGTCGACGCCGCCGGGGAACTCACGCTCTTCATCCGGAACTGAGATCAGGTTGCCCTCTAAATCATAAGTCCAGTCATGGTAGGGGCAGGTCAGCGCCTTCTGGGTTTTGCCCACAGCGCGGATCAGCTGGGTGCCGCGATGGCGGCAGATGTTGTGAAAAGCGCGCAGACGGTGATCGCGGCCCATGACGATGAACAGGTTGTTCAACCCGGCCTGCACCGAAATGTAATGGCCGGGGCCCGGCACATCCTCAACCAAACCGGCAAAGCGCCAGCTGCGGGAAAAGATCAGACGTTGTTCACGGTCAAACCATTCCTGTGAGGTGTAAGCCTCCACCGGGAGGCGATGATACATAGTCGACATGGGAATGTCCTTTGGCTGCGGCGGTCTGAGGGTCAGACCAGCCAGATGGCGTAGGCAGGAAACAGGCTGGCGGCGATCATCATCAGGCCAAAGGCGGCCCAGAGCAGGATCACAGCCCAGAACAAGATCGGATCTTCGTCGCGGCTGACCTCAGTGATCAGATGGGCGCGCCCCGTTTGCAGCGAGGGGACCAGCCACCACAGGAACATCAGCCCCCAGACCCAGTAGAGGCCCAGCACCGCCGCCACCAGCAGGACGGGCAGGGCGATATAGTTGATCATTCGGGATTTCGTCATGGTCAGGCCTCCGGTGTGTGGGGGGTGAGGGTGCTGGCCAGCAGCATGGCGGCCTCTTGGGTTTCGGCGCGCCAGGCGGCGGGCGGACCCAGTGGCGTGAAGGAATCGGCATTGATGAACAGCGCCGATATGCCCTGCGCCACGGCATTGATCTGCACCATCGGGGCGCTGGGCACGATACGGGCCAGCGTGTCCTGCAACATGGTCAGGAACCGCTGCATGCTGGCCAGCAGCGGTTCGCGCATATGCGGGTGGTCAGCCACCGCGATGGCCAGCGCCTGCCAGGCCAGCAGGTAGCGCGGATCATGGGCGCCGCGGTCGGCAAACAGCATGGCAACCAGATCCTGCGGCGTATCCAGCGCGGCAAGTTCGGCGCCGATGACATCCGAGGCTAGATCAAAGCTGCTGATCACATGGTCGGCCAGCGCATCAATCATCTGATCCTTGTTGCCCAGGTAGTGGCGCAGCAGGGGGCGTTTGACGCCGGCTTCGGCCGCGATCCGCTCCTGTGTGGCGCCTTCCAGACCAAAGCGGGCAACGCAGGTCAGATAGGCATCCAGGATCTCTTCGGACCTTTGATCTTTCATGCTGGGGCGGGGCATCGGGCCCTCCGATAGTTTGTTGTCATGAGTGACAATTAATTATTTGAAGTATATTGTCAATGATGACAAAATAAAACGCGCCACGCCCGGGGCGTAACGCGTTGAGTTAAATCGTTAGTTTTTGTGGTTCAGATGGCGTTCCGCCTATTTGAACTTGGCCACCATATCCATGATGCCGGGAATCGTGTGCAGCTGTTCCTCATGGGTGGGTTGGAAGTACTGTTTCAAGCTGCGCTGGCTCTCGCCGCCCAGAATGGTGAAATAATACATCTCATAGCCCGGCAGTACCGCGCAGGGGTGATAGCCCTTGTCGATCAGCATCGTGGAGCCATCCATCACGTGGTAGGCATCGCCCGGCTTGTTGTCCTCACGCTGCAGCATCTGCATGCCCGAGCCATAGTTGGGCCGGAAGCGGAAGTTGTAGGTTTCATCGTGCCGGGTTTCTTCGGGCAGGCGGTCGGTGTCATGTTTGTGGCTGGGAAAGCCGGACCAGCCGCCCTGACCCACGGTGAACAGTTCACTGACCAGCAGGCGGCCCACCTTATCATGGTGCTCGGCGCCAAGGATGTGTTTGATCTTGCGGTGGGTTTTGGTGTCATCCGACCCGTATTGCACCAGATCGATACCGTCGCCGCGCACCTCAAAGGGTTCCAACACCTTGTCATATTTGGCGCCGGCAATGAAAACCTCGGCACTGTCGCTGACGCAGGTCAGGCGCACCTTGGCGCCAACCGGCACATAAACGCCCTCAGGCTCCCCATCCCAGACATCGACGCCGCGATTGCCAAGGGCCGGATAGCGCGCGCCGTCAACGTCGACATCCACGGTGCCGGTGGCGGGCACGATGCAGGTTTCATAGCCGGCGACCTGGCTGTCAAAGCTTTCACCGCGCTGCAATTTGACGATGTTGAAGTAATTCAGCGGCACCAGCGGGTGATCGACATCCACAATGGCTTGGTTCTGGTTGTCATGGGGTGGGATATGCATCCTGGGCTCCTCGCTCTGGGCAACTGCACGGGCGGCGCAAAATCATTCTTGCCGGATTTCGAATCGGAAGATACAAAATGTGCAACCGGTTGCAAAATGATTTTGCACGCGTCCTGTTTTGGAGGTGGGGCCATGACCCAATCTGCGAATACCCAGATCGGCATCGGCATTTGTGGCGGCGGCTACATGGGCAAGGCCCATTCGGTCGCGATGGCGGCGGTTGGCGCCGTGTTCAACACCCGGCTGCGCCCGCGGTTGGAGATGATCTGCGCCTCCTCGTCCGAAAGTGCGGCGCGGTATCGCGATGCCTTTGGGTTCAACCGGGCCACTGAGGATTGGCGCGTGCTGGTCGCGGACCCGGCGGTGGAGGCCGTTGTGATCGCCACCCCGCAGGCCCATCACCGTGCCATTGCCGAAGCGGCGATCGCCCTAGGCAAGCCGGTGTTCTGCGAAAAACCTCTAGGCGCATCGCTGGAAGATAGCGCCAGAATGGTGGCAACGGCCGAGGCGGCGGGTGTGGTGAACATGGTTGGCTTCAACTATATCCGCACCCCGGCCAGCCAATATGCCCGTCAGCTACTGGCCGAAGGCGCGATCGGTGAGGTGACTTGGTTCCGCGGCGAACATACCGAGGATTTTCTGGCAGATCCCGACACACCGGCCACTTGGCGCACCTCTGGGGCCGCAAATGGCACCTTGGGGGATCTGGCGCCGCATATGATCAATGCCGCGCTCGCCCTGATGGGCCCCATTGCTGAGGTCATGGGCATGGCAGAAACCGTGCATCGTGACCGGCCGGGGGGTGTTGTGAACAATGACGACCACGCCCAGGTGATGTGCCGGTTTGAAAACGGGGTGATGGGGCAGATGTATTTCAGCCGCGTCGCAACAGGCCGCAAGATGGGCTACGCCTATGAAATCACCGGCACCAAAGGGGCGATACGGTTTGATCAGGAAGATCAGAACGCGCTGTGGCTTTATCTGCGTGAGGGGCCAGAGGCGACGCAGGGCTTTCGCAAGATCCTGACCGGCCCGGCGCATCCTGATTATGAACCCTTCTGTCAGGGGCCGGGGCATGGCACCGGCTATCAGGATCAGATCTTGATCGAGGCCAAAGACTTCCTGACGGCGATCGATCGCGGTACATCGATCTGGCCCAGCTTCCGCGATGGCCATGAGGTGAATCGCGTGGTGGCGGCCATCCGTGCCTCTGACGCCGTACGTACCTGGGTGTCATTGGCCGCCCTCTGAGCCTGCAAAAGCAAAGCGAAAACACATAATGCACATTGCCAATTCAACGCCATTTCACGATCTCTTTTGCAACCGGTTGCAAATTTGTGCGGGCTATGGTTTAATTTGAGTCGATTGGGCAGCCGGGGAGGGCGGCCCATGAGTCACAACAGTGAAACTGGGAGGAACACATGACTTCACTGATCAAAAAGTTTGCGCTGGCCTCAGCGCTGGTTGCCGCACCCCTGATGGCTGCGACCACAGCTTCGGCTGAGGGCGAGAAATACATTCTTGTCAGCCACGCCCCTGACAGCGACAGCTGGTGGAACACCATCAAGAACGGCATCGCGCTGGCCGGTGACCAGATGGGCGTTGAGGTTGAGTATCGCAACCCACCGACCGGCGACCTGGCGGATATGGCGCGTATCATCGAACAGGCTGCGGCTTCTGGCCCGGATGGCATCATCACCACCCTGTCGGACTATGACGTTCTGTCCGGCCCGATCCGTGCCGCAGTCGACAGCGGCGTTGACGTGATCATCATGAATTCGGGCACCCCCGAGCAGGCCCGCGAAGTGGGCGCGCTGATGTATGTTGGTCAGCCTGAATATGACGCGGGCTTTGCAGCCGGTCTGAAGGCCAAAGGCGACGGCGTTGCCTCCTTCCTCTGCGTGAACCACTACATTTCCTCGCCCTCCTCGACCGAGCGGTGCCAGGGCTTTGCAGATGGTCTGGGTGTAGATCTGGGCAACCAGATGATCGATTCCGGTCAGGACCCGGCAGAGATCAAAAACAAGGTTCAGGCCTATCTGTCGGCCAACCCGGCGACCGATGCGGTTCTGACCCTCGGCCCGACCTCGGCAGATCCGACCCTGCTGGCGCTGGATGAAAACGGCCTGGCCGGTGACATCTACTTCGGCACTTTTGACCTGGGCGAAGAGATCGTCAAAGGCATCAAAGGCGGCGTGATCAACTGGGGTATCGACCAGCAGCCCTTCCTGCAGGCCTACCTGCCGGTTGTTGTTCTGGCCAACTACCACCGCTATGGCGTTCTGCCCGGCAACAACATCAACTCCGGCCCCGGTTTCGTAACCGCTGATGGTCTGGAGAAGGTAGAAGCCTTCGCGGGCGAATACCGCTAATTCCTCCCCCCTTGGGCGGCCAAGCAAGATTTTGGCCGCCCTTTTTCCATCCTGACCAAGGATGACTGGATTAAGAGGCCTCAATGTCTGACGCACAGAATATTGCGCCGGAGCTGGATGAGCGTATCAAGTCGCGCTCTCGCTTCCGCGAAGCGATGATCCGACCCGAATTGGGCGGCATCGTCGGCACCATCATCGTCTTTGCCCTGTTCCTGGTATTTGCCTTCGACAGCGGCATGTTCAATTCCCAGGGCGTGCTGAACTGGAGCCAGGTCTCGGCGCAGTTCATGATCATCGCCGTCGGCGCCTGTCTGCTGATGATCGCGGGTGAATTTGACCTGTCTGTTGGCTCCATGATCGGTTTCGCCGGCATGATGATCGCCATCTTCTCGGTCACGCTGGGCTGGCCCGTCTGGATGGCCATCATTGTAACCTTTGTTCTGTGTACGGCGCTGGGCGCGGTGAACGGGTTCATAGTGGTGCGCACCGGATTGCCCAGCTTCATCGTGACGCTGGCCTTCCTGTTTATTCTGCGCGGCTTCACCATCTACTTCCCGCAGACCATTGAGCGCAAAACCATCATCGGCGGCATCAAAGACGTAGCCGAGGGCGACTGGCTGGCGGCCTTGTTTGGCGGCAAAATCCTGACCGGGCTGTTCCAGTGGCTGGGCGATGCCGGCATCATCGCCACCTTTGAACGCGGCACCCGTGCTGGTCAGCCGATTGTGGATGGTGTGCCGATGCTGATCGTCTGGGCGCTGGCGCTGATCGTGTTTGGCCATATCCTGCTGACCAAGACCAAATTCGGCAACTGGATCTTCGCCGCTGGCGGCGATGCTGAGGCCGCGCGCAACTCGGGTGTGCCGGTGAACAAGGTCAAGATCCTGATGTTCATGTTCACCGCCTTCTGCGCCACCGTTTTTGCCACCTGTCAGGTGATGGAGTTTGGCTCGGCCGGGGCTGACCGTGGTCTGCTGAAAGAGTTTGAGGCGATCATTGCTGTGGTCATCGGGGGCGCTTTGCTGACCGGCGGGTATGGATCCGTCATCGGTGCGGCGCTGGGCGCGTTGATCTTTGGTGTGGTGCAGCAGGGGCTGTTCTTTGCCGGGGTCGAAAGTTCGTTGTTCCGGGTGTTCCTGGGGCTGATCCTTCTGGCGGCTGTGATCCTGAACACCTACATCCGTCGCATGATCACCGGGGAGCGTTGAGATGACTGAGGATACCCAATTCCATCACGGTGATCCCGCCCCCAGCGCGCCGATCATCCAGATGAAGAACATCGAAAAGCACTTCGGTTCAGTCATCGCGCTGGCGGGTGTGTCGGTGGACGTCTATCCGGGTGAATGCCACTGCCTGTTGGGTGACAACGGCGCGGGCAAGTCGACGTTCATCAAAACCATGTCGGGGGTGCATAAACCCACCGCAGGCGAGATCTACTTTGAAGGGTCGCCGTTGAAGTTCGAAGATCCCCGCGATGCGATTGCGGCGGGGATTGCCACGGTGCACCAGCATCTGGCGATGATCCCGCTGATGTCTGTCAGCCGCAACTTCTTCATGGGCAATGAACCCCTGAAAAAGATCGGGCCCTTCAACTTCTTTGATCATGACAAGGCCAATCAGGTCACCATGGCTGAGATGAAGAAAATGGGCATCAACCTGCGTGGTCCGGATCAGGCAGTGGGCACCCTGTCGGGTGGTGAACGTCAGACCGTGGCGATTGCCCGTGCGGTGCATTTTGGCGCCAAGGTGCTGATCCTTGATGAACCAACCTCGGCTCTTGGGGTGCGTCAGACCGCCAATGTTCTGGCCACCATCGACAAGGTACGCAAACAGGGCATCGCGGTGGTGTTCATCACCCACAACGTGCGCCATGCCCTGGCGGTGGGTGACCGGTTCACCGTGTTGAACCGGGGTCAGACGCTGGGCACTGCCAAACGCGGTGAAATCTCGGCCGAGGAGCTGCAGGATCTGATGGCAGGTGGTCAGGAAATGGCCCAGCTAGAAGGGTCGCTTGGCGGCACTGTCTAAAGCTGCCCCTATAAGGTGCCACAAAGCCGCCCCCTGATCCGGGGCGGCTTTTGCTATTAGACGGAAACCCCCGCCAGCACCGCGTCACGACTCAGCTCGTCTTTGCGCCCGTTCAGGATCACTTCGCCCCGGCGCAGTACGTAGAAGCGATCCGCCAGATCATAGGCGAAGTCAAAATACTGTTCGACCAGCACAATCGCCATGTTTCCCTGCTCGCGCAGTAGTTTGATCACCTCACCGATCTGCTGGATGATATTGGGCTGAATGCCCTCCGTTGGTTCATCCAGCAACAGTAGCTTGGGTTTGGTGATCAGCGCGCGGGCGATCGCCAGCTGTTGCTGCTGTCCGCCAGACAGATCGCCACCGCGCCGGTTGCTCATCTTTTTCAGTACCGGGAACAGCTCATAGATCTCATCGGGAATGAAATGCTGATCCTTCGGCAGGCAGGCAAAGCCGGTTTCCAGGTTTTCGGTGACCGTCAGCAGCGGGAAGATATCGCGCCCCTGTGGCACCGTGGCGATGCCTTTGCGGGCCAAGGCATGGGGTGGCAGAACGGGCAGCCCTTCGCCTGCCAGCGCCATGTCCCCACCGGATCGGGGGTGGGTGCCTGAGATCGCTTTGATCAGGCTGGTTTTGCCCACACCATTGGTGCCCATCAGGCAGGTGACCTCACCCTGCAGCGCCTCCAGCGAGACACCGTTCAGGATCTGTGAATGGCCATAGTGCAGGGTCAGGTTTTCAAGTGTCAGCATCTTTAACGTCCCAGATAGACGTCAATTACGTCTTGGTTTGCGGTCACATGGTCCAAAGACCCCTCGGCCAGCACGCTGCCTTCGTGCAGCACGGTGACCTTGCAGTTGAGGCGGCGCACAAATTCCATGTCATGTTCCACCACCACCACGGCGCGGGTTTTGGCCGCTTCGACCAGAATATCCGTGGTGTGCTGGCGTTCGGTGACCGTCATGCCCGCGGCGGGTTCATCGACCAGCAACAGGCGCGGCTCCTGTGCCAGCAGCATGCCGATCTCCAGCCATTGTTTTTGACCGTGGCTCAACTCCCCCGCCAGACGGGACAGCTGATCGGTTAGCCCAATCTCCTCGGCCAAGGCATCGACACGGCGCAGATCGTCCGCCGTGGGGCGATAGCCCAGCACCGCCAGCCAGCCGCGCGGTTTCTTCAGCGCGACCAGCAGGTTTTCCCGCACGGTCTGATCTTCGAACACGGTGGGTTTCTGGAACTTGCGCCCCACGCCGGATTGCGCGATCTGCGCCTCAGACATTTTTAGCAGGGACACCGATTTCTCACCCCAGATCACCCGGCCTTCGTCAGGGCGGGTTTTGCCGGTGACAATATCCATGAAGGTGGTCTTGCCCGCGCCATTGGGGCCGATGATCGCCCGCAATTCGGCGGACCCGATATTGAAGCTGAGGTTGTTGATCGCCTTGAACCCATCAAAGCTGACCGAAACGCCTGAAACCTCCAGAAGCATGCTCATTGGCCTGTCTCCTTCTTACGCGTGCGCTGGGCGATCAGGTCGATCAGACCGCCAATGCCCTTCGGCGCAAAGAGGGTGACGGCCACAAAGGAGAGGCCCAGCAGCACCAACCACCAGTCGACCCATTTGACTGTATAGAAGCCCAAGGGCAGATCCGGGGCCTGCCCGCCGGTGAACCAGGTGCTGAGCAGGCTGACAAAGGCAGCGCCAATAACCGCGCCATACAGCCGACCACGTCCGCCGATGGCGACCCAGACGGCCAGATAAATTGAGGCGATCGGCGCAATTTCCGCCGGGTTGATGATGCCCGCCTGCGGGTAGTAGAGCGCACCGGCAATGGCGGCGATACAGGCGGTGAGGGTGAAGATGGCCAGCTTATAGGCCTCCACCGAATAGCCCAGAAAACGCACCCGTGCCTCATTGTCCCGAATGCCACGGATGACCGAGCCGAACCTGCCCGAGACCACCCAGGCTGCCAGCAGATATCCCGCCCCAAGCGCAAAGGCTGAGGCCCAGAGGAACCAGAGCGAAACCAGATCCTGTGAGGCGGTGATGCCGGGCAGGTTCTGCAATCCGGACAGCCCATTGTTGCCACGCAGCCCGCTGTCGTTCTGGAACAGGTAGAGCGCGAGGGCCAGCGTCATGGCTTGCGTCAGGATCGACAGGTAGACGCCGGTCACGCGGCTGCGGAAGGCCAGCCAGCCAAACACCAGCGCCAGAAGGCCCGGCACCAGAACGACCAACATCAGCTGCAATGTCAGACTGTCGGCAAACCCCCAGATCAGCGGAAACTCAGAGGAACCAACAACGCCGAAGATCTGCGTGCCGATGGCATCCACCACTTCGGCCTCGGTTGGCGGGATTTCGGTCTGGCTGAGGGACTCAACCACGATAAGGCGGGTGCGCTCATACATCAGCCACATGCCGATCATGTAACCGCCCAGCCCGAAAAAGGCGAAATGGCCCAGGCTGAGGATGCCGGCAAAGCCCCAGATCAGATCCATCGCAACGGCGATCAGGCAGAGGCACAGCGTTTTGCCCAATGTCTTGATGAAGGAGGTGGAGATCAGGCCAGAGCCAGCCCCCTCACTCAGGACGGTGACCACCAGGGTGAACAGCGCCAGTAGGCTGAGGAAGATCAGAACCGAAGGGTTCCGTGCAATGAAACTACGCTGCATATGCGGGGCCTCCGAATGTGAGGGGCGTGACGGTATGCGCTTGTTCGGCCGTTAGGCCGGACAGACCCCGAACCGCCCCCCAAGGGGCGGGGGCTTGGTTGATGCTGGGCGCTGCCGTTTGAGCATTGGGTTCGTGACGATTGGTTGCGTGATCTTCGGCCCCGCCCCACGCGGTTCGGGGGCTGGCCTTTGGAAACTGGCGCATCGATCAATCTCCCGCCGCGCGGCCTTTCAGGGCGATGATGCCCCGGGGCCGGAATTGAATGAAAATGATGATGAAGATGATCATATAGGTCTGCGCCGCCAGTGTGTTTGACGGGTTCATCCACTCGATCCCTTTCTGCAGGAACCCGATCATCGCCGCGCCGGCCAAGGTGCCCCAGATATTGCCAACCCCGCCGACCACAACAGTCATGAAGCTTTGCACGATGTAATCGCTGCCCAGTTCTGAGGTGACTTTGGCAAACAACCCGATCGCAACCCCCGCTATCCCCGCAATGCCGGAGCCAAGGCCGAAGGTCAGCATGTTCACCCGGCCGGGGTTGATCCCCATCTGGGCTGCCATGCCGGGGTTCTGTGTGACCGCGCGGGTGTCCAGTCCCAGACGGGTGCGTTTCATGATGAACAGGAATACGCAGAGGAAAATCAGCGCCAGCACAAAGATCGCAATTCGGATATAGCTGATCGACACCACATCGTTCATCACCCAGGCGCCATCCAACCAGCCGGGGGCGGTCAGCGGGCGGGCCTGTGTGCCAAAGATGTTCTTGGCCAGCTGTTGCAGCGCGATGGAAATGCCGAAGGTCGCCAGCAGGGTTTCCAACGGCCGGGAATAGAGGTGACGGATCACCAGCCGTTCCATCGCCACACCGGCCGCAAAGGTCACGGCAAAGGCCAGCGGAATGGCGAGGATGATCGACAGGGTGTGATCGGGCACAAACTGCTGCACCACATAACCGGTGTAGGCGCCCATCATGATAAACTCACCATGGGCCATGTTGATGACGCCCATCACGCCAAAGGTGATCGCCAACCCGATAGCCGCAAGGAAATAGATCGACGCGAGCGAAAGCGCATCAAGCCCCAGATCCAGCGCTTGGTTGACGCCCACCTTCAGCTCAATGTCCTTCAGCGCATTGGCGGCGGCTTCGGTCACCGGGGCGGCGGGATCCAGATAACGGTCATAAAACACATGGGCGCTGAGGGAAGCCGCAGCATCGGCGTTGCTGACCAATGGTGGCACTTTGCCCTTAGCGGCAAGGCTGGCATAGGCGCGGGCGCGCATTTCGGGATCATTCAGCTGGGCCACGGGCACATCTGCAACCCGCCCGCCATCGATATGTGCGGCCAGGGCAGCGCGCATGTCATCGCTGCTGATCTGCGCTGGCGCCAGATCATTGGCCACGAGGAGGGCATATGCCTCATCCCGTGAAATCCCTTCGCCGGGGATCAGGACCTCAGCAATATTGGCGCTGGGCAGGGTGGCGGCTGCGGCACGGGTGGTGGCAAGCACCGGGTTCAGCGTGGCGCGCAGATCCACGCCCAGATCGCCTGCCATATCCTCAATCGCGCTGATCCGTTCTGCATCGCTGGCGCCAAACCGGATGGTCAGCAACCGTTCCAACCGTAGCTTTTGCGCCTTCAATGCTGGATCCGCCTCGCTGGCAATCGATCCGCGCAACGGCGTCAGCTGATCCGCTGATGGATCGCGGGCAATAGACTGCAGCGCATCTGCGCGGGCCACGGGATCGGGATCGCTCAGCTGAAACTGTACCAGTGCTGTGCCGATCAGGGCGCGAATACCGCTGTTGGGCTTTAGCTGTTTCAGATCCCCTTTCTGAAACTCCCCAACCACAGCGCCGCTGTCAAAATCTGTCAGGCGATAGGTCTTTCCTTCGACCTTCTCCCCAATAAAGAAGAACCCGTCCGATTTGCGCATCCACATGTTCTTGGCCGCCCAGACCTGCAGCACCTCTTGCGCCTGTGGCAGGCCGCTGCTGGCAATCGCGTCAATGGCCGGTCCAATGGTCTTGCGTGAAGATTTTGCAATCACCGCCTGATGCTGTTGCAGCAGGGGCTGGATGGCGGGGCGGTCGGCGGTTTCAGCGCTTAGGCTGACACAGCTGATCAGCAGGGCCGCGAAGGCCCAGATCGCCACATATATATGTCTCATGTCGGGGGAACTTCCGTCTGGGGTGCGGGCTGTCGTGCGGGAGGGGACTTTTGCCCCCTCCCGTTGATCCGCTTCGCGTCTGTCTTAGTAGTTCGACAGGGTCTGAACGCAGGTCTTGGTCTCGGTGTTGTACATACCGCAGCCCAGGTCCTTCCAATCCGACTTCAGCACAGCCGATTCCGGCAGGAAGTCAGTCCAGGCATCGCCCGGCACTTCGGCGGTCTGGCTGATGATGTCGAATTGACCATCTTCCTGGATCTCACCGATCAGCACCGGCTTGGCCAGGTGGTGGTTCGGCAGCATCACCGCGGTGCCGCCGGTCAGGTTCGGGAACTCCTGGCCGTACATCGCGCCACGGACCGCATCCACTTCGGTGGTGCCAACGGCGGTGGCGGCGTTCACCCACATGTTAAAGCCGATGTAATGAGCTTCCATCGGGTCGTTGGTCACACGCTCTTCGCCCATGGTGGCTTTCCAGGTTTCCACGAAGGAGGCGTTCACCTCAGCATCCGCCGACTGGAAATAGTTCCAGGCGGCCAGGTGACCCACCAGGTTTGAGGTGTCCAGACCCGCCAGTTCCTCTTCGCCAACCGAGAAGGCAACAACCGGAATGTCATCTGCGGAAATGCCGGCAGCGGCCAGTTCTTTATAGAAGCCGATGTTGGCGTCGCCATTGATGGTCGAGATCACGCCAACCTTCTTGCCATCTGCGCCCAGGGCCACAACGTCCGCCACAATCTTGGACCAGTCGGAATGACCGAAGGGGGTGTAGTTCACAAAGATGTCGCTGTCGGCGATGCCTTTGCCCTTCAGGTAGCTTTCCAGAATATTGTTGGTGGTGCGGGGATAGACATAGTCGGTCCCCAGCAGCGCAAATTTCTCAACACCCAGTTCATCTAGGAAGTAGTCGGTGGCAGGGATCGCCTGCTGGTTCGGGGCGGCACCGGTGTAGAACACGTTCTTGGAGCTTTCTTCGCCCTCATACTGCACCGGATAGAACAGCAGGCCGTTCAGCTCTTCGATCACCGGCAGTACGGACTTACGGCTCACCGAGGTCCAGTTGCCAAAGATCACGTCGACCTCATGCACGGTCAGCAGCTCACGGGCCTTCTCCGCAAACAGCGGCCAGTCCGATGCCGGGTCAACCACAACGGCCTCCAGCTGTTTGCCCAACAGGCCCCCTTTGGCGTTCTGCTGATCGATCAGCATCAGCATGGTGTCTTTCAGGGTGGTTTCTGAAATGGCCATCGTGCCCGACAGCGAATGCAGCACGCCCACTTTAATGGTGTCTTCTGCGGCCATGGCCGACGCGGTCAGCGATGCAAAGACCAGCGAACCGGCGAGGGTGGATTTCAAGAGTTTCATGTAAACCTCCAGCGGGGTGCGCGCGTTTGACCGGGCCCGACGTCCCTCGGGGCTTGCGTCCGAGGGGGGCTTGGCCTTACCTGACCCCGCAACTGTTGTTGCGATCCGTGTGGCGGCTTTTGCGAGCTTCCAATTCGATTGGCCGTCACACACCTGCGTTTCCAACGTTTCCCCGTCGACATCCCCGCAGGTGGGCTCAGCCAAACCTGTTGCTGAGCTTTTGGGCAGTTCGTTGGTGGCTGAATTGCGGAAAACACGGGGACACGATGCTTTTTTCAGCAATTTGCCTGTGGTGTGACGCAAAATGCGGCAGCGCAGCGAAGGCTTTAGGCGCGGATTCTAGGGAATTGCCCGCAAAACACGCGTTCTTTGTGGGTATTAAAGGTCCTTTAACGGGCTGCTGGCAGGGTCCCGGGCTCATATTCACCGCTATTAGGGGGCAGGGAGCCAGCTGAGTCGTCCAAACGGCGGCATGAGTCGCACCGATTCCGGGCAGGAATCGCGCTGACAGCGGAATCTGACCCGAGTCTGGGGCAGAGTCGCGAGAGATTCTGCACGGCAGCAGTTGGATTCGTGATGTTTGCCCTAGGTTTGCTGTGATTGCAGCCCTCTCTGTTCTGGCTCCTTCCTTCTTAATTATTGAAATCATTCATTTTTCTATCTTTTTTGTGTTTTTTGTGAATTTTGTTGAAAAAGCGCTTGCGGCTGTTTGGTAATAACCTTAGAACCCCCTTCACCGGCGGC